>ENA-UOJP01000009-UOJP01000009.1-human-gut-metagenome-genome-assembly--contig:-C102-NODE-9-length-511721-cov-285.830460_pt1 | contig 511721 bp, 428 predicted proteins | sample MGYA00242353_ERZ723900 | MGnify/ENA metagenome assembly ERZ723900 | reverse complement strand
AACTCATTCAGGCTTTGGAAATGTGTCACAACAAAAACCAAAGCAATCCGCCTAAAAAGCACGGCAATATGCCGTTGTAATTGTTCAATGTGTGTGTATCCCCGCAGAAGTGATTTTTCCGGGGATACTTTTACCAACCCATATGATGGGAAATTTTAAATATAAAATGATGACTTAGTTAAAAATAAATATATTTCTTAATACTATGGAACTTCTTAAAAACCTCTTTGAAGGATATCCCAATCTTTGGGGCGGAGGTGTAGCACACTCCGTACTCATTCTGTCACTAGTTATCGCCTTTGGAATTATGCTGGGTAAAATAAAAATATCCGGCATCTCACTTGGTGTCACATGGATTCTTTTTGTCGGTATCGTATTCGGTCATTTCAATCTGAATCTGGATGAACACCTGCTACATTTTCTAAAAGAATTCGGTCTTATTTTGTTCGTCTATTCCATTGGTTTGCAGGTGGGTCCCGGTTTCTTCTCAGCCTTTAAGAAAGGAGGATTTACGCTGAACATGTTGGCTATGGGGGCTATTTTTATCAGTGTAGTCATTACTATCATTTTACATTTTACTACCGGAACTCCCATAACCACCATGGTCGGCATTCTCTCTGGTGCTGTTACCAATACTCCCGGCCTTGGTGCCGCCCAACAGGCAAATAGTGATTTAAATGGCATAGATGCACCGGAGATTGCGATGGGATATGCTGTTGCCTATCCCTTGGGGGTGGTTGGTGCCATTCTCTCATTGCTTGCACTGAAATACATTCTTAATATCAAAACATCACAAGAAGAAGCTGATGCCGAAAAAGGATTGGGACATTTACAGGAACTGACCGTACGCCCCGTTACATTAGAGATAAAAAATGAAGCAATACATGGGAAGACCATTAAGGAAATACGTCCTTTGGTAAACCGCAACTTCGTCATTTCGCGCATACGCCATCATGACGGACAGCAGGAAGTGGAACTAGTAAATTCAGAAACGATATTACATATTGATGACAAGATTCTGGTTATCTCGAACCCTATTGACATTGAAGCGATTACAGTATTTTTTGGCAAACAGGTAGAAATGGAATGGGAACAGTTAAACAAGAAACTTATCTCACGCCGCATTTTGATAACAAAGCCTGAGTTAAATGGAAAAATGCTCTCACAACTTAAGATACGAAATAACTTCGGTGCGAGCATCACCCGTATCAACCGTTCAGGAGTAGACTTGGTAGCCTCCCCACATTTACAGTTGCAAATGGGCGACCGTGTAACTATAGTTGGTAGTGAACTTGCTGTCACTCATGCCGAAAAGGTTTTGGGAAACTCCATGAAGAGACTGAATCATCCCAATCTTATCCCCATTTTTTTCGGCATCGCATTAGGATGTATCTTGGGAAGTATTCCATTTATGTTTCCAGGTATTCCACAACCAGTAAAACTTGGTCTAGCAGGTGGACCGCTTATTGTATCCATTCTTATCAGTCGTTTCGGTCCTCAATATAAAATGATTACATACACCACGATGAGTGCTAACTTGATGATAAGAGAAATCGGGATTTCCTTATTCCTAGCTTGTGTAGGGTTGGGAGCCGGGAAAGATTTTATAGAGACAATTGTAAATGAAGGTGGATATATTTGGATTATGTATGGAGCTATTATTACGACCGTACCATTAATCATAACGGGGCTCATTGGGCGTTATGCCTGTAAATTAAACTATTATACCCTTATTGGTGTATTATCAGGAGCAAATACTAATCCGCCTGCCCTCGCCTATTCCAATGATCTGACTTCATGTGACGCTCCGGCCGTGGGATATGCCACCGTATATCCGCTTGCTATGTTCCTACGCGTACTTACGGCTCAATTATTGATACTCTCATTAGGTTAAACTTTAAAATTCTTTAAATATGTACCAACAAGAAACGATTACCAAAGAACTACATTTACAGTTAAGTGATGAAGATTTGGCACAGTTCGAACTTGATGCCAAAGAAACGGAACGCCTCGGACACATCGGCACCCACATGGATTGCTATATGGAAGCTCCCCGCTATAAAGAATATGTAACAGATGCCGTCGTGGTAGATTGTCGGAACGGACTACCAGCCGACGAATACTTTAATAACTTGGACATAGAAGGTAAAGCATTGGTTTTATATACCGGCAATATGGCAACCAACGACTATGCAACCAAAGACTTCTTTATGTTTGACATGAAGCTTAATTGGGACTCTCTGGCTGCATTACTTTATAACCATCCAAAGTTTATTCTTATTGACTCACATGGGTTAGGCATGTTTTCACAACACCGGTTATTCGATATGGAATGTGAGAAAAACGGTTGTTTTCTTATTATGTGCCTGATGCTTGAAGGAGAAGAAATATTGAATATAAAAAAATTAAAGATTGAAATTGACAAGGAAATGCCTTCCACTGGAAAGCCATGTCGTGTCTATGGATTCTAAAAAAAGAAAAACATAACTTCATTTAAATGGATAAGACAGCCGAAACTTTGATAGATGTCAGTGGATTTATTTCTGAATATTCCGCTCACATGATGGGATGTGGTGTACATACTTCACGAGTGATACGCAGTGCCAATCGCATTGGGGAATCATTCGGTTATATGGTAAAAATCAGTGTCATTCAGAAAAAGAAAAAACGAGATCGAAAAGCAAGTATATCAATTGGTTACTCATAACAATAGTAGCTGTGCTGCTTGGAAGCATGGTAGTAGAACTTGTCCAAAATGTTTAATACCATCCAACTTTTATAAATCATTTCTGATTTTTAAACTAACTCAATGCTGTAATAATTCCAATTTCCATTATCTTTGTTCCCGAATCGGTTCCGAATAGATGTCCTCTATCCGGATTAAAAGGGAATCGGGTGTAAATCCCGGACAGTCCCGCTGCTGTGAAACTCCGATAAAATTTCCGATATGTACCTATTGCCACTGCCTGACTCCACATAACGAGAACGCGGGAAGGCATCGGAAATGAGGAGCCAGTCAGAAGACCTGCCATTCATCAAAGGCCGTTTCTACTCGTGGGGTTAGGGAAGCGGTACGAAAAGATACAATAATTCATACCAACAGCATCTCATGCAAATAATTAAAAGGAATGGGGCAACAGAATCCTACGACAGAGAAAAAATAGCCGTTGCCATACGGAAAAGCTTTGCCAGTACCCAAAAAGAAATAACAGATGAAGCTGTCTACACCATAGTAGACGAAGTGGAACTATTTCTGCATCAAAACGAAGCAAATCGTAGTGTAGAACGCATTCAGGACGAAGTGGAACGTAGTTTGATGGAACATGGCTTTTATGCAGAAGCCAAAAACTATATACTTTACCGTTGGCAACGCACAGAAAGAAGAAAAGCTCTTAGCCAAATCATTACTGGAACCGGTGATGATACTATATCAAATATACTAAAAGAGATACAAAAAGACTTCTCCGGGAAGGAATATAGTCTAACCCTTCTCGCAGAGAAATTCACAAGTTTCTGTAAACCGGATATGACACCCGGGGAACGGTTGGCGGCACTTGTCAAAGCGGCTGTAGAACTGACGACACAAGAAACTCCCGATTGGGAATTCATTGCGGCGCGTCTGCTGAATTTCCGATTAACAAAAAAACTGACCGAACAGGCGGAAGCTGCCGGCATCTTTTCATTTTATGATAAATTACGTTACCTCACCGATGAGGGTTTGTATGGTAATTATATCTTAGCCTCCTATACTCCACAAGAGATAGAAACGGCAGCTGGCTTCATGTGTCCTGAACGTGACAAGCTTTTCAATTATTCAGGACTGGATCTGCTTGCCAAGCGTTATCTGATCCGTACCCGTTCACACGAGCCTATAGAATCTGTGCAGGAAATGTATTTAGGGATTGCCCTTCATCTCGCTATGCCCGAAAAACAGGACAGACTGCAATGGGTAAAAAAGTTCTATGATATATTAAGTCGTTTGGAAGTCACAATGGCCACTCCTACCCTGGCAAATGCCCGAAAACCTTATCACCAGTTATCCAGTTGCTTCATTGATACAGTGCCCGATAGTCTGGAAGGCATTTACCGCAGTTTAGACAATTTTGCGATGGTAAGCAAATTTGGAGGAGGAATGGGAATGTATTTTGGCAAAGTTCGTGCCGCAGGTGGAAACATACGCGGATTCAAAGGTGTGGCCGGAGGTGTAATCCGATGGATGAAACTGGTGAATGACACTGCTGTAGCCGTTGACCAGTTAGGTATGCGTCAGGGAGCCGTAGCCGTCTATCTGGATGTATGGCACAAAGACTTGCCTGAGTTTCTGCAACTCCGGACCAATAATGGAGATGACCGGATGAAAGCGCACGACATCTTCCCTGCCGTATGCTATCCGGACTTATTCTGGCGTATGGCGAAACAGGATTTAAACCAGCAATGGTATTTATTCTGTCCCAATGAAATAATGACCGTCAAAGGATACTGTCTGGAAGACTACTACGGAAAGGAATGGGAACAGAAATACATGGATTGCGTAAATGACTCCCGACTCTCCAAGCGCTGTATGAGCATCAAAGATATCGTCAGACTGGTACTACGTTCGGCTGTAGAAACAGGTACTCCCTTTACATTCAATCGTGACACCGTGAACCGTGCCAATCCCAATGCACACCGGGGGATCATTTATTGCTCCAATCTTTGCACGGAAATAGCACAAAACATGTCCTCCATTGAAACAGTCTCTACAGAGATATGTACGGAAGATGGTGATACAGTGGTAGTCAAAACTATCCGGCCCGGAGACTTTGTGGTATGTAATCTTGCCAGCCTTTCATTAGGACATTTGCCCTTGGAAGATGAAAAACAAATGAAAGAAAAGGTGGCAACTTTAGTACGGGCATTGGATAATGTGATTGAACTGAACTTTTATCCGATTCCTTTCGCTCAGATTACCAATCATCGCTACCGCAGTATCGGCTTGGGAGTCAGCGGTTATCATCATGCTCTTGCTGTTCGCGGTATTCGTTGGGAAAGCGAGGAACATCTCAATTTTATGGATAAAGTTTTCGAACGTATCAACTATGCTGCTATAGCAGCAAGTAGCGAACTGGCAAAAGAAAAAGGATCCTATCATTATTTTGAAGGTAGCGACTGGCAGACCGGAGCTTATTTTATAAAACGGGGCTACAATTCGCCAGAATGGAAAGCATTGGCTGTAAAAGTTTCCACACAAGGAATGAGAAATGCCTATCTTCTTGCCATTGCCCCCACCAGCAGCACCAGTATCATTGCCGGAACCACTGCCGGAACAGATCCGGTAATGAAACGTTTCTTCTTGGAAGAAAAGAAAGGAGCCATGCTGCCACGTGTTGCACCGGCATTGTCCGATAAGACCTATTGGATATATAAAAGTGCTTATCTGATAGATCAGACATGGAGTATCCGTGCCGCAGGGATCCGGCAGTTACATATAGACCAGGCGCAAAGTCTGAATCTATACATTACCAATGAATTTACCCTGAGACAAGTATTAAACCTGTATTTGCTGGCATGGGAATGTGGCGTAAAAACAGTATATTATGTCCGTAGCAAATCGTTGGAAGTAGAAGAATGTGAAAGCTGTGCCTCCTGATCTTTTCGTAAACACTCCAGTACTGAATTGTCATGCTAAAACATTCCTTGTAGGGGCGCAAATATTGCGCCCCTACAAGGAATGAATAACAAATTTATTTTTAATATACAGCCTTGAGTTAGCAGTAAAACAAGAAGACAGAATATAAAACAACAATAAATCATGAATACAATAAAATTAAAAAAGAATGCCCTTTTCAATCCTGAGGGAGATACCGACCTCCGGCACAGAAGAATGATTGGAGGAAACACCACCAATTTGAATGATTTCAATAATATGCGCTATAAATGGGTTAGTGACTGGTATCGTCAGGCTATGAATAATTTTTGGATTCCCGAAGAAATCAATCTCACCCAAGATACCAAGGATTATCCTCACCTGGACCAAGCAGAACGCACCGCCTATGATAAAATCCTGAGTTTTTTAGTGTTCCTTGATTCTTTACAAAGCAATAATCTGCCCACCATCAGCGAATACATCACAGCCAATGAAGTTAATCTATGCCTCCATATCCAAGCCTTTCAGGAATGTGTACACAGCCAAAGCTACAGTTACATGCTGGATTCTATCTGTAGCCCCGAAAAGCGTAACGAGATCCTTTACCAATGGAAGACAGACGAACACCTGCTGAAAAGAAATACTTTTATAGGCAATTGCTATAACGAATTCCAGGAAAGTCAGGATGGATTCACATTGATGAAAACCCTTATCGCCAATTATATATTGGAAGGAATCTATTTCTATAGCGGATTCATGTTTTTCTATAACTTGAGCCGTAATGGAAAAATGTCAGGTTCCGCACAAGAAATCCGATATATCAATCGAGATGAAAACACGCATCTGTGGTTATTCCGCAACATTATTCTGGAATTAAAGAAAGAAGAACCGGATTTATTCACTCCCGATAAAGTAAAAATATATGAATACATGATGCGTGAGGGGGTCAAGCAGGAAATAGAATGGGGACAATATGTGATAGGAGACAATATACAGGGACTCAACCGGAAAATGATAGAAGATTATATTCAATATTTAGGCAATCTCCGTTGGAGTAGTTTAGGTTTTGGCCCTCTGTACGAAGAAAACCATAAAGAGCCGGAAAGCATGCACTGGGTATCTCAATATTCTAATGCCAATATGGTAAAGACTGATTTTTTTGAAGCAAAGAGTACGGCTTATGCCAAAAGTACAGCTTTGGAAGATGACTTATAACCCATTTACAAAATATATTTTGCTCCGCATCTTAAACCCATTAAGATACGGAGCAATAAATGGCCTGACAGAAACATTTCCATTAAAGACTATCAATAAACAGCTGCCGCCACCTCTTTCACATTCTCCACCGCACTCACTGTATAAAAATGTATTCCCGGAACTCCATATGCTATCAGTTCCCGGCATTGATTGACACACCACTCTATGCCTAATGCACGCGCTTCTTTATCATCCTTGCATTTTATTGCTTCCACGACCAGTTCCTGTGGTAAATCCACATTGAACGTTTTGGGAATAACGCTAAGCTGTGATAGTTTGGAAAAAGGTTTGATACCCGGTACGATAGGAACATTAATCCCCTCTTTTCTTGCACGCTCCACGAAGGCAACGTATTTTTGGTTATCATAAAACATTTGTGTCACTACATAATCGGCTCCGGCTTCCACTTTCTTTTTTAACCAATATAAATCTTGTTCTATATTAGGAGATTCCTCATGCTTCTCCGGATAACCTGCCACACCATAACGAAAAGGAGTTAAAGGAGCCTGAATAGGTGTTCCATCAATAAATTTTCCTTCATTAAAAGCATTAATCTGCTCTTCCAACTCCAAAGCATGGGCATAACCGTTTTTCTCGGGAACAAAAGAAGATTCATCTTTTGCCTTGTCTCCCCGGAGTACCAACAGATTAGTAATACCTAAAAATTGCAAATCAAGCAATATATATTCCGTGTCTTCACGTGAAAACCCACTGCACAAAATATGCGGCACAACAGTGATATCATATTTATTATGTATAGCCGCAGCCACCGCCACCGTACCCGGACGCCGCCGATAACGATTACGTTCATATAAACCACCCCCCAACTCGCGATACACATATTCGCTGCGATGAGTGGTAATGTTGACATAAAGAGGATCAAATTCCCGTAATGTATCTATTGTAGCATATAGTTTTTCAATTCCAGTACCTTTCAACGGTGGAAGAACCTCGAAAGAAAATGCTGTTTTCTTTTCCTTATTTATCAACTCAGCAATACCCATCTTTTTTGACCTTTTTACTTATTAATTCCGATAAATCCATATAGCGGATAGTTATATAGGAGATTTATCTTTATATTAATCACATTTCAGATTTATTTCTCCACAAAGATAGGAATAGCAGATTTTACATCCAATAAAGCATTCCAATTTAGATAATTATTCTAAATAAAGTGTATCAAAAGAATTATTATCTAAAATAACCTGTTCGAAAGCCCTATAATAGGTTATTTATTCTATGACGCAAATTGCCGGGAGAGGAGCGCTATCCGTCCTCTCCCGGCAATGATATATACAAATTAAAAACTCAATTTCACTCCGGCAAAGTAAGAACGTGGCATACCCGGCCCATAAATATAACCGGAATCACGTTTTGCCCCCCGGTCAAAATCACTTTGATACGCATTAAAAATATTATGTACTCCGGCATTTACTTGCATGGTTATGCCTTTATACAAATTGAAGTCATAACCGGCTTTCAGATTCAATTCAAAGAAATCAGGTGTATTCACTGCAATGTCCTTATCAATAAAACCAGCTTTATGCTCTACCATCATACTACCGGTATAAGTACCGGACAATGCAATAGTCATCGGTACGAAAGGGTTGTATGACAAAGTGAAATATCCATAAGTATCCGGAGTACGGAACATTTTTTTCTCCATCGGCACCGTTTCATCATCACTCCATGCACGTGCCTGCTTGTATTCAGCTTTCTGCATGGTAACGCCGGCCTGCAATTGAAGTAAGGAACGATAAGCAATCTTTCCTTCCAAAGTCAAACCATACACTTTGGCTCCCTTCTCGTTATACCGTTCATTGATAATAATACCGTCACGCTCCCCTATCTGGCGTAAGGCAAATACATCGGAAAGCAAAGTATAAAAACCTTCTATAAGCAAGTTTCCTTGGAAATCTCCCCAACGATGATACAAATCTCCCGATACGCTCAGACTTTGTGATTTTTCTTCTGTCAAGTCTTTTGCCAGTTCAATCATAGACACTGTCCCACCTACATTTTCTATATGTAAATCTTCATCAAAAGCCTGAGGCGCACGGAATCCGAAAGAATAACTGGCACGCAGGTTCATATTCTCGGTCGGATTGTAACGAAGATTAGCACGCGGACTAAAGATCACATGATCCACCATATTATGTTTGTCCAAACGTCCTCCAAGTAAAAAACTCCATTGCTTATTCTTCCATTCATTTTGGAAAAATGCACTGGCTATACGGACTTCTTGTCTGGTATAACGGTTATATCCCCACATATCATCCGTCAAGTTATCCTGGTTATATTCCAAACCTCCGGTAAAATCGGCAGGCATAAAAAAGCATTTATCAAAACTATAGATATACTGCGATCCTGTGACCCAGGTAAAATCCGTGGTCGCGCCATACGCATTCACATCTTGTCCTCCACCATAATAACTGTCACGTCCTGTATGCTGTGCAGAGGCATATACACTCAGCCGCTGTTTCTCATCAGGAGAGAAATAATCAAATTTCGCTCCCCCGCTATTGATAGTATGCTGCAATTGTTCGGCTATATCCGCTTCATGGGGAGGACGGTTCAACTTATTCCCGCCACGACGGAACTCACTGAGATGATGATATTCAAAAGTCAGTTTTGAATACGTGCTTGTTTTAATAAAAGAACGAAAACCTACTGTCTGATTTTTCAGTTTTGGCAATTCGGTATATCCATCTCCGTCACTGTCATAACCGCTTCTTTCTCTGTTCTGTCCAAAAATATACAATCCTGCTTTATGATTATCAGTCACTAATGAAGCGTTCAGTGTCGTATTATTGTCCCAAGAAGAAGTACCTCCTATACCTGTCAGGGTATGTGTCAATTGTCCTGAATTCCGTACAGGCTCCTTGGTGATAATATTAATGGTTCCCGCAATGGCTGAAGAGCCGAACAATGCCGAACCTCCTCCGCGCATCACTTCTACACGCTCAATCATATTGGCAGGTATCTGTTCCAATCCATATACACCGGCCAAAGCACTGAATATAGGACGCGAGTCGATCAATATCTGCGTATAAGGGCCATCCAACCCATTGATACGTACTTGTTGGAAACCACAGTTCTGACAATTATTTTCCACACGCACTCCGGGTTGGAAATTCAGCCCTTGCGACAATGTAGAGGAATTTGTATTCTCAAATACTTTCACATCCATTACGTTTACCAAAGTAGGTGCCATACGGCGGGTGGTCTCACTACGATTGGCAGACACCACTACTCCATCCAACGCTATCAGATCCTCTTCTATCTCGAAGTTCTCCTCCAAAGTTTTCCCTTTTCTTAAAGTTACTTTCCGGCTGACTGTCTTATAACCGACAGCACTTACCTCCATGGTAAATTCTCCTTCAGGCAGATTTTTAAGAAAATAGTGTCCACTGGCGTCAGTCATAGTCCCTATGGTAGTTCCTTTCAGCGATACACTGATAAAAGAGAGGTGTTCTTTCGTACTCTTATCTAATACATGTCCTATAATATTTGCATCAGACTTATTCAATTCATTGGCGTGCACAGCCAGTGACGAGAGTAAAAAGCATACTACTCCCATCAAGAAAAAAATGTATTTCTTCATGTGTTCTTGTTCTGTTTATTTATGAATAAAAGGATAGCGGTCAGAAGAACGAATCCGTATGCACATAATGGCAACGGAAAACATTCTACTAACGTGAAAATTCTTTATTTAATAAACGACAGGAGGCGCACGCAAATAAATGCCGCAACAAGCTTTTGCCGGTTTAATGTGTTCTACAATCGGAGTAGCCAGCAAGCATAGCAATACTAATAAGATTGATGCGGAAAATGGTGTGAGCAAACTATCGGAAGCAGCGAAAGAAGAGAGGAAGAAAATTGTTTCCAATTCCACCTCCGTATGTTGATGCTCCCCTTTAAACGGATGCGAATGTACGATGATTACCCCATTTACCACATGCGAGTGAGTAAAAAGGGTGATCCCTCCCAAATAGGCAATAAATATCAGCGGAAGGAAGAGCTTTAGAATATGAATCAAATATTTCTTCATCGTAACGGGGACAAAGATAGAACTATTTCCAATAGCAGTCAATACCTATTAATAGTAGTTATGGATTTAAAACCGGAAACAAGCCTCTCATCCTGCCAAAGAAAATGCCCATTCGTCCTTAGTTGTCCCTTCCTTATATATTAAGAAGCCTATAAATCAGTATCAAACATCACAAAAATGTTTCTTTTATTTTCAGAATCCCAAAAGATTTTAAAATAAAACCCTACCTTTGCATCAGATTTGGTGATGTAAGTACTTTCCGTATTTGCATAAAAGGGAATTCGGTTATAGAATCCGAAGCAGTGCCCGCTACTGTGAAGCCCGTCCAATGAAAAGCAACTCTCGCCATGCCACTGTTTCCTTTGTAAGAAATGGGAAGGCGCTTTTCAGGGTGAAGCCAGGAAACCTGCCAAGTCTGAACATAGATAATTCACGCTTTCCCGGGGCCAGGAAAGCTAATTATTAATTCTTAAATTATTTCGATGAAAAAGAAATGTTTACTGACAGCCTTATTCGGCAGCATGGTGGTGTGTGCATCCGCCCAGATATCGTTAAGTGGAAAAGTAGTGGATGCCCGTACAGGAAAGCCGGTGGAAGGCGCTAACGTACGTTTGGAACAAACTACAATAGGATGTGCTACCAATCCTAAAGGAGAATTTTTGTTGAAAGACATCAAAGAGGGGACGTATACCCTGCGTACCAGTTGCCTGAATTATGCTCCTGTTACTCAGAAAGTCAGTCAAAGTCAAAAAGAAATGGTGATAAGGCTGAAAGGTACCACTTTCAACATGGATCAGGTAGTGGTAACCGGAACCGGAACTCACCACAAGCTGAAAGACAGCCCTGTACCCGTAGAGGTCATTTCCCAACGTGACCTGCAAAATGCCAATCCATCCAGTTTCCAGGATGCTTTGGTGAAACTGGTTCCCTCTATCTCGGTGCAAACCACCGCTATGGGAACAACCCTATACGTAAACGGACTGCCTGATAAATACCTCCTCGTATTAATTAACGGTAAAAAAGTAGCCGGAGATATTTCGGGGTCTATAGATTACGACCGGATCAATATGGATGCCGTAAAACGTATTGAAGTATTAAAAGGAGCATCTTCCGCCCTTTATGGCAGTGACGCCATCGCAGGAGTAATCAATATCATTACCGATGATCCTAAATCTGCATTGAATGTATCTTCCAATACCCGTGTAAGTTCTCACGGACGAATTTCAGAATCAGTCAACGCAGACGCCAATGATGGAAAATTATCCGCACACTTGAACTATAATTACCGCACTTCGGATGGATGGCAACTGAATCCGTATGAGGAAAGCAAGGGAGAACTGGTGGAAACCACAAAGAAACCGGTCTATAAAAATCATTCGCATAATGTGAGCCAAACCTTGAGCTACGCAGCCACAGAGCGTTTAAGTCTTCATTTAAACGGTAATCTTTTTATCAGCGAAAACGACCGTACCGGAGCTTACGATTACAACAACCGGCATCAGTCCTATACAGTGGGTGGAACAGCCAAATATCTGTTGGCTAAGCGGGCTTCATATATAGAAGGGAATATAAGCACCACCAATTTCCGTTCTTTTTATGACTATATAAATGATGCAAAAACGCATAAAACCGGTGATGAAGTCCTCAGTAAAGACCAGACTTACACCAATGCCAATCTAAAAGGTGTATTCAAGACTCACGAGAACAATACACTTTTTACCGGACTGGACTATGTATTCGAAGGCTTGGAGCCGACTGAAACCAGCAAGATGCTGAATAATGAATACCAAAGTGTTTATACACTGGCAGCATACGTACAGGACGAAGTAAAACTACTGGATGCAATCAGCGTAGTGGCAGGTATACGATATGCCTATAATGAAAAGTTTAAAAGCCAGTTCACGCCCAAACTATCCTTGATGTACCAATATTCAGGACTGAATGTACGTGCATCTTACGCTGCCGGATTCCGTTCACCTACCTTGCAACAAATGTATGCCGTTTCTGAAAGCCGTGGACAAATCACTGTCGGAGACCCTGGCCTGGACCCGGAAAAGAGCAATTTCTATAATTTGAATATAGAATACAATCATCGCTTGTTCTCCATTGCCGCTTCCATTTATCAGAATGACCTGAAAGACAAGATCGAAGCGGAAGATATAGGAACAACACCCGAAGATATTGAAAACGGTATCACTCGCAGACGCCAGTACCGTAATATAGAAAAGGCACGTGTGAAAGGCTTTGACATAGGTTTTTCAGTCCGTCCCTTCACAGGCTTCATGTTCGGAGCAAACTATATTTACACGGACGGGCGCAACCGTACAGAAGACATCCGTTTGGAAAGAACAGTACGTCACTCGGGTAATTTCAATGCCAGTTGGCGAAAAACATGGAATGATTATACATTCAATATTGCAATCAACGGACGCTATCAAGGTACACGCTGGTCTAAAACTTACGGTGACGCCCCCGCCCACCAGCTTTGGGATATCAACACACGCCATTCATTCAATTTAAAATCTGTTGCTCTGGAACCCGCCGTCGGAGTTGAAAACATTTTCAATTACACAGATGACCGTCCTTATAACAGTAATTATGCAACTCTGACACCGGGACGCTCTTTCTATGTCAGTCTGCTGGTTCGTTTCAAGCAATAAAACTATTTTTAGCATGGCTTCTAAAACCAGACTTGTCTATCTGCTCATAACAACTTTCTGCCTGGCAGGTTGCGGCTATAAAAGCCGCAACCCAGTGAGTGAAAACGGGCTATCTTCCGCAGATACCATACAAACAGCCTTGGCCCCCCGTTATGCCAAAGGCTTCAAAATAACTGTTCGTCCGGATGGAGTAAAGCTTCTGTACATCTCGGAGCCGAACAATAACCATGCAATACCCGAACTTTTCGCCTTAGTTCCTAAAGGAACAAAAGCCGAGATACCCGATGGCTATACCGTTATTCCGACTCCGACAGACAGAGTAATCTGCATGACCACGCCGCAACTGGCAGGTTTTACCGGTCTGAATGCTTATGACAAAGTGGTAGCGACAAGTACCACCCGCCGGATGCAGAATAAGGAATGGCTTGCCCGATTAAAAGACGGACGGGTGAAAAAGATAGGAATGGAAGGAAACTTTGATACGGAAATTATCATTGCATCCCAACCCGATATCATTTTCGTATCTCCCAACCGCCGGGGAGGGTATGAAGTGATGAAAGAGCTGAACATCCCTCTGGTCCCCTATTGGGCATTCAAGGAAACATCACCATTGGGGCTGTCCGAATGGATCAAGGTAGCAGGTATGTTTATCGGTAAAGAGGAAGAGGCATGCCAATTATTTGCACAAATGGAACAACGCTATAACCTATTGAAAGCCAAAGTTTCCAATGTAAAACAGCGTCCCAGTGTATTCAGTGGAGAAATGAGAAGAGATACCTGGTATGTACCCGGAGGACAAAGTTTCTATGCCCGCTTGTTCGCCGACGCAGGGGCCGATTACTTTATGAAGGATAATCCTGAAACAGGAGGTGTACTCATGGATTTTGAAACCGTATACGCCAAAGGATATAATGCCGGCTACTGGAGAGTGATGAATGGTTATAAAGGAGAATTCTCTTATGAAGCATTAAAAGCTTCCAATCCACAATATGCTGATTTCCGAGCTTTTAAAGAAAAGAAGGTTATTTATTGCAATCTGGAATGGATACCTTTGTATGAGAATCTTCCCCTCTCACCCGATGTTCTTCTGAGTGACATGATAAAAGCTTTTCACCCGGAACTACTTCCCGATTATCATCCTGTGTTTTATTCGCTTCTGGAAAAAGAATAAGTATTCCAGTTCTCATGCTTATGGTAACAAACAGTTTTAATCCGGCTTATCTATTTCACTATTACAAAAATGGCTGAAGTCTCGGACTTCAGCCATTCCGTAAAAGGTTATTCCAATATACCGGCAATATCCTCCGCCATCTGCTTGTCAGTCAACCGGTTGGCTTTCATCAGCTCATCCAGATTATAGCGGTCTGCAAATTCTTTACGAAGTCCGTAATTCAGCACCCGCATTTCAGAATTACCATAATAACGCGCTATCTTCTCGCCGAATCCTCCATCCAGCACCCCGTCTTCCAACGTTACGACAATACGATGCCCCACTTTCAACTCTTCCAGCATCGGTTCGTCAAGCCCTGTTATGTAACGGGGATTAATCAAAGTAGCCTCAACACCCGACTCTTCCCGGAGCTTATTCTTCAAAGCCTGTCCCAAATCATAGAAAGCACCCAATGCAAGAATAGCGACAGTTTCTCCCCTGGCTGTCATTTTGTAGCGGTTTAACTCGCTATAATCCGTGTCAAACTCTTCCTTACGATGCACCACTGCCGCTCCCGGCACACGGATAGCAACGGGATATTCCGTCTGGCGGACAGCCCATTCCAACATAGCAAAATACTCTTCGGAACACGTAGGAGCCAAATAAACCATATTCGGGATGTTGCTGATAAGCGGAATATCGAAGAAACCCAGATGAGTCACATCGTTCATTCCAGCTACTGTCCCCATAAACACAGTGATCACCGCCGGATTTCCATTGATACACAAATCCTGAGACAACTGGTCATAGCAACGCTGGATAAAAGTACTGTAAACCCCGTACACCGGACGTCCGCCACCGGCAGCGATACCCGATGCCAATGCCACGGCATGTTCCTCGGCAATACCTACATCCACAAACTGACGCCCTGCCTGTTTCCGGCGTTCAGGAGTAAAACCTATCACAGTAGGAGTACCCGAGCTGATGGCAACAACCGTGTGGTCCTCCTTCATCTTCTCCAACAAAAACTTCCCGGTCAGGCTATGGTAATCCTCCATACCGCTGCAATCCACCTTCGGCTTACCCGTTTCCAGATCGAAAGGCATCTCCCAATGAAATTCCTCCCGGTCGGCTTCTGCCGGAGCGTATCCCTTTCCTTTCTGTGTGTGAATATGAACCACTGTGGGACGTGATGTATCTTTCACCTTGGCAAAAGCCGCAATCAAAGACGGAATATCATTCCCCTCTCCCACATAAAGATAATCCAACCCCAGAGAACGGAAGAAATTACAGGACGACCGTCCCTCCGTATCGCGCAGTTCCTTCAGGTTCTGATAGAGCCCACCGTGGTTTTCGGCAATGGACATTTCATTATCATTAACCACTATAATAAGGTTGGTTCCCATTTCTCCCGCATTACTCAGACCTTCATAAGCTTCCCCGCCGCTGAGCGATCCATCCCCTATCACGGCTATGATATTCTCGTGTCCGCCTTTCAGATCTCTGGCTTTGGCAAGACCGCAAGCCAGACTGACCGAGGTGGAAGTATGGCCGATAGTGAAAAAATCGTGCCCGCTTTCCCGGGGATTGGTGTATCCGGACACCACATCATAATCCTCCGGATTCAGGAAAGCATCCTTACGCCCGGTCAGCATCTTATGTGTATAACTTTGATGGGATACATCATATACCATCTTATCCGTCGGTGAATTGAATACATAGTGCAATGCTATTGTAGCCTCCACCATTCCCAGATTAGGTCCCACATGCCCTCCGTGAGCACTTAACTTGGTCAATAATGCATTGCGGACTTCACCGGCCAACTGTCTTAACTGTTCCGCAGAAAACCGTTTTATGTCTTGCGGAGAATTTACTTGTTCAATATACATCGTTCTACCTATTTAAATGATTTCATCTGTTGTCTTACTTCATTCCGATGCGAACAAAGCCGCTTTCATTTCACAATGCAAAGATAAGCCAGACCCCATTCATTCTTTGTAGATAAATTACAGATAGAATTACCATTTTTACAGAAAGGAACTGTATCACAAAAACATGGTATTGCAACCCGGTTATCAATTCTGCGAGAGCCGGTAATCACTGGGGGCGACACCTGTTATTTTCTTGAAAAGCACACTGAAGCACTGCACATTAGGATAGCCTAACTTCCGTGCCACAGCAGCAGGCGTATGACCGTCCTGCAACAACATGTGCCTGGCTATATCCAGCCGCTTCAGTTGAAAATATTCCTCCAAAGTCTTGCCGGTTTCAAATCTCAGCAGATCATTGAAGTAAGCGACAGACAAATCAAGCTCTCCCGCCATATAGCCGGATGTGGGCAACTTGCCGCCCTGCAATCTTCCGGATGCGATATATTCCACAAACAAACGTTCCATGTTTTCCAAAAGAACCTTGTTCTTATTCTCACGGGTAATAAACTGACGTTCATAATACCGGGTGCAATAATCCAACAGAAGTTCTATATGCCGGGAAAGAATAATACTGCTATGAGTATCAATGGGATGATGCAACTCATCCTCTATATTCGAGAGGCAACACGTCACTTTCTCTGTCTCACGCCGCGAAAGATGCAGCGCTTCTTCCTTGCGATAATGGAAAAAGGTATAATTTTTAATATGATTCTTCAGTGAGGTGCGGAACAACAGGTCAGGATGAAATGCCAAAAGATATCCTTTATCCGGCAACGTATTCTCCTTACTCATACGAAAGATCTCGCCGGGAGTGAGAAACACCATGGTAGCATTGGAGTAATCATAGTATTTCCGTCCGCAGCAGCAACAACCGCCCGGACAATCCTCAATCAGCAAGACAGCATAGAATTCAAATTTCACCGCATCCTCTTCCAATGAAGGATTCTCCAGATTGATGATGCTCACCTGCGGATGCAATGTCTTGCAACCCAGACAGCGATTACATTCATATACAGTCCTCAAGTCCAACATAGTCTCTTTCATTGCTTGTTAAAACAGGATACTATAAAGGAAGGTTTTGTGTACGATATTCATTCGGTGTACAGCCCACACGCTTCTTGAACAACCGGCAGAAATGCTGCGGATATTGAAATCCCAGTGAATAAGCTACCCTGCTGACGGTTTCTCTCCTGTCGGACATCCGTTCTTTCGCCAGTTCTATCACTTTTTCCTGAATATATTCCTGTGGGGTCTTGCCGGTTTCCTTCTTGAACATATCCCCGAAGTAGTTGGATGAAAGGCACAGTTTGTCAGCAAAGTATTTCACGGTAGGCAATCCGTCACGCTCGGCAAGTTCGCCCTCAAAATAATCGTCAAGCAACCCTTCAAAGCGTGTCAACACATCACGGTTCGAATGACTGCGGGTGGCGAACTGACGTTCATAAAAACGCATACAGTAATTAAGAAGCAGTTCTATATAGTTTACCAGCAAGGTCTTACTATGCTTGTCCACCCCCCGTTCCAGTTCCATACGGATAATCTTCAGGCAATCTGTCATAATATTGCGCTCATCTTCCGAAAGGTGCAGCGCCTCGCTCACTTCATACGAAAAGAAAGTATATTTCTTTATTGTTTTTCCAAGCGTAGTCCCCCGTAACAAATCCGGATGAAAAAGAATTCCAAGCACATTCAACTGCACACGGTCGGTGGTCAATGTGGTTTCCGTTGTTTGTCCCGGAGCAAAACATACTACGGTTCCTTCCTGATAGTCATAACTCCGACGCCCGTACTTGATATCACAAGCTTTCTCCAATTTCAGATAAAGTGCATAAACACCATAGTTCCAGTGCACATAGTCCATCTGCCGGGTAGCCTTGTTCAAATCAATGACACTGACCAACGGATTCAGTGTTTCAAGTCCGTATAGACTGTTATATTGGTCCACACTGTCTAAATTTAATATCTTATCCATCATTCTAACTTGTTTAATGTCTGCTAAAATACAGCTTTTTCAGTTATTTGAAATATTCCGGTCACAAAAATAAGAAGTTATCCGGACAAGGTTATAACCCCAATTACGGATTATCTTACCTTAGTTACCGAATCTTATCCCATCCGGGAATAAAAAGAAGAGCCGGAATGTTCCTGCCGGGCTACCCACTCCATATATATGGCAACACATTCATACACTTGTTGAGCTAAAAGGACATTGCTTTTTCGATGACGATGTGGCAGGAACAAATTGATGCTAATCATCAATCAAAAAAATGTATCCGATTGGTTCAGGGAGCTGTTTAGCAAACTCTATCAAAGGATACAACTGAAAGAGGTGCAGAAAAGGAGCAAAGGTTTTAGCCTGTAAAGAAAGGTATTTTGCTGAAATACAGTAAAAAGTGCAATTCACAATGAATGATATACTGTACCTTTTGCTATATTTGCATATAATCCATTTAATATTAAAAGAATGAATGCGGATTTTGATTATTTAGAAATAAACCGGGGAACAACAGGGTAGATATCCATCTGAAATCTGACTTTTAAATATAGGATAAAACATTAAAGTAATCATATTCCGATGGTCTATTCCATAATAGCTACAAAATAAGAAAGACTGAAAAGAATTTACCATAAATATAATAGATATGAAAACAGACTTTACAATCAGGGAAGCTCAACAGACGGATACTATTGCGCTAAAAGAATTATTTCAAAACACTGTTCTTGCGGTAAATAGCAAGGATTATTCGCAGGCAGAAGTTGAGGATTGGGCATCCTGCGGAGATGACCTTTCTAACATTGAAGAGATGATAAAGACCCACTATTTTATTGTAGCTGTTAATCAACAGTCACAAATCGTTGGTTTTTCATCTATTACGTCTCAAGGCTATTTACATTCTATGTTTGTTCACAAGGACTTTCAAGGTAAAGGTATTGCTACGATGCTTTTGGAAGAAATAGAACGATATGCAATTACAGCCGGAATTATGCGGATTACATCCGAAGTGAGCTTGACTGCTCGCCCTTTCTTTGAAAAAAAAGGTTATATAGTAAAGGAAGAACAAAAGCGCAAAGCGAATCAGCTTTCTCTCACTAACTTTTGGATGGCAAGGGAAATGGCTAAAATCAAGCCTTATAATGGTCGTATTCCTGCTTGTGGTGTCTTTTGTGGGGGATGCCCCATATATACGAGAGAAAAAAGAGCTTGCAGAGGAGCCGAGTTAAATCATTCTCGTTGTGAAAAATGCAAAACATTTCATTTATGTTGTTTTGGGAAAAAGATAACACATTGTTTCCAATGCAGCAACTTCCCATGTACCAGATTTAAAGGATTTGCCAAACGTTGGCAAAAGCATGGACAGGATTTTATTGAAAATCAAAAACTGTTAAGTGAGATAGGTGAAGTGGCGTTTTTGGAGTATTATAATAAAAAGGTTACAGATTAAGTCAAGTTCGTTTTGGATATATAGACAAAGGAACAAACTAAACTTATTTATACTGACAGCAAAATATGTGCTGGCGAAAAGAAAACAAAGTTTTGTCGTTTCGCCAGCATTATTTTTGTACTTTTGTCACATATAACAAAATACAAATGGATATAAATCAGAATTATAGAGAAGCTGTAAAGAGCATAAAAGAAGCTATCCTACGCAGCCAGTACCGTGCAGCCGCATCGGTGAACAAGGAACAGCTATCTCTTTATTACGGCATCGGACGTTATGTGTCGGAAAATTCCCGTACTGGCTTTTGGGGAAAAGGTGCAATTGAACAGATATCTTCCCTATTGCAAAAAGAATTGCCGGGGCTAAGGGGATTTTCAGCTTCGAATATAAAGAACATGCGAATATTTTATGAAGCATGGGAATCTGTTTTAAATCGCCAGCCACTGGCTGACGATTTAGTATTGGATGAAAAATTACTTCTTGTAGAAATTCGCCAGCCACTGGCTGATGAATTTAACTGGTCAGACTTCCTTTCAATCGGCTTTAGTCATCATACTGAAATAATATCCAAAGCTAAGACTTTGGAAGCAAGGCTGTTCTATATACATGAGTGCGCCACTCGCTATTGGAGTAAATACACTTTAAGGGATTACTTAAAAACAGACCTGTACAGCCATCGGGGCACTTTTCCTAACAATTTCGCACAAGCATTGCCTGATACCAAGCAAGCTCTAAAAGCTGTTTGCTCATTCAAAGATGAATACTTGCTTGATTTCATTAATGTGGAGGAACTGAATGAACAGGAGGAGGATTTAGACGAAAAGATAGTAGAAAAGGCGATTGTTGCCAATGTGAAGAAGTTTATCATGACCTTCGGACAAGATTTCAGTTTTATAGGCAATCAGTATCGTATGGAGGTTGCAGGAGAAGAAATGTTTATTGATTTGCTCTTTTTCAATCGGGAGCTTAATTCCTTGGTCGCAGTCGAACTGAAATCCGGAAAATTCCGCACATCTTATTTGGGACAACTGAATACTTATCTATCTGCTTTAGACACATATATCCGGAAGCCGCATGAAAACCCTTCTATCGGAATAATCCTTTGCAGGGAAATGAATCAAACCTTTGTAGAGTTTGCCGTTCGTGATTATAACAAGCCGATGGGGGTTGCTACTTACCATGCATCTAAAGACATGCCGGAACGGCTTCGTAACGCTTTGCCGGACATTGAGGATTTGAGAAAGCTATTGTAAAGCAAAAGCCTTATTTCTTTTTCGGACAGGTAATCGCCTTTTATTACCTTTACATAAGAAACCCGCCACCAAGCTAATTTCTTCGTTTTTTGTTACGATTTTGTCACCAGCCGTTAGTAATAGGCTGATTTCTTCTTTGATAATCAGCTTGATATCCTAATCCATATATTATATATGGCAGAATCTGTAATTAAGGTCAGGATACCCGTAATTTATCTACAAAGAGCCCAAGCAAATATACCTAAATTTGCAACATCATAAAATATTAAAACGTATATTTGAACCAAATAACATAAATCGTATGAAAAGACTCGGATTATTTATGACGGTAATCATGATACTGTGTATTACCGTAAACGCACAGAAACAGAGCAACAGAACATTAGTAGCTTACTTCTCGGCAACAGGTACAACAGAGAAAGCCGCCAAACAGATAGCGGAGGTGACAGGCGGAGCCCTCTACGAAATACAACCTGCAAAGAAATATACCTCCGCCGACTTGGACTGGCACGACAAATCCTCGCGCAGCAGTGTGGAAATGGCAGATGCCTCGTCACGTCCCGCATTGCGTTCCCAGCCCCAAAACTTGGCAGCCTATGATATCATCTATATCGGTTTCCCCATTTGGTGGAACCTGGCTCCAAGAATCATCAACAGTTTTATAGAAAAAGGTGATTTCACAGGCAAGATCCTCATTCCATTCGCTACCTCGGGTGGAAGCCGCATTTCTAACGCCGAACAAGAATTAAAGAAAGCCTACCCCAGCCTGAACTGGCAGAAAGGCAGGCTGATGAACGGTGCTACCAAAGAAGAGATTAAACAATGGACTAAAAAATAAATAGTATGAGAAAGAATTTAGGAGCAAAACCTTTTACCTATCCGCAACCGGTATTTATCATCGCCGCATACGATGAAAACGGTCTTCCCAATGCCATGAATGCGGCTTGGGGCGGTATCAGTGAAATGAATGAAATCAGTATTTGTATCAGCGAAGGTCACAAGACAACGGCCAACATCCTGAAACGCAAAGCATTCACAGTGAGCATGGCAGAAGCCGGGCAAATCATCGCTTGCGATTATGTAGGCATTGTTTCGGGCAACAAGGTTCCGGACAAATTCGCCCGTGCGGGATTCCATGCCACCCGGTCGGAGTTTGTGGATGCCCCGCTGATTGATGAATTATCCGTAGCTGTGGAATGCAAGCTGAAGGATTACAATCCCGAAACCTGTATCCTGCGCGGCGAAATAGTCAATGTAAGTGTAGATGAACGTGTACTGGATCAGAATGGAAAAGTGGATGCCTCCAAAGTTATTCCCGTCATCTTCGACCCGTTCAATAATGATTATCTGAAAGTAGGAGAAAAAGTGGGTAATGCTTTCTCGGATGGCAAGGCCTTAAAATAACGGAATCCGATATGATACAAACAGCGGAGGCAGCTTCTTCCATACAGAACAAACTCCGGCAAGCCGATTCCTAAGCTCTCACATCCTTGTGACTAAGCCTTTTTGAACGAATGATTTCTATCTCCCAAGCTTGCGGAGTTAAATCCATAGCCTTTGGAGTTATCTCCATAAGCTTTGGAGTTAACTCCAAAGGCTATGGAGATAGAAATCATTCGTTCAAAAAGGCTTAAGTGCAGGAATAAAAAGGCTTAACCATCCCCATAGTGCCCCCCAATGATTCCGCCAACATTTTTTCTTCAAACTTATCTATCAGCAAATCGCTATAATTCTTAGTTCCTTTTTCAATTCTCACCGGCAATATCCTCTGCTTTGCCGACTTCCCGACTACGGCACATTCTGAATGATGCCTTATTCATTGTTAAGCCTGATAAAAAAAAGATTTCCATAATTTATAGAAAGAAAAGACTTGTTTCTCCCGCTCAAATAAGTAACTTTGTACGGTTAAGTTTGGCTCCTCATGCCAGCCACCACTTTCAGTCCGTCTATGTAAAAGCCTGAAAGCAAGATGAAGGAACTACTGTCAGGACAGCGCATTGTCATTCAGAGGATTATATTGGCTGAAAGCACTGAAGGAAACTTTTAAATCAGATTCCGGAAAGGAATAATTATATAATAAAAAATGAAAAAGGCCCAATTAATCGTAGCCGGCATTGGTCCCGGCTCACCCGAAGATATAACCCCCGCTGTAATACAAGCAGTCAAGAACAGCGATGTAGTAATCGGCTATAAATACTATTTCCAGTTTATCGAACCCTATCTGGAACCGGGCACCGAATGTATAGACACCGGAATGAAACGTGAAAAAGCACGTGCCGAACAGGCTTTCGAGCTGGCGGAACAAGGAAAGACTGTATGCGTTATCAGCTCGGGAGATGCCGGAATTTATGGCATGGCTCCGCTGGTTTACGAAATGAAACGCGAGCGTGGCAGCCGGGTGGAAATAGAAGTATTGCCGGGTATCAGTGCTTTTCAGAAAGCGGCTTCCCTGTTGGGAGCACCCATCGGTCACGATTTCTGTGTGATTTCCCTCTCCGACCTCATGACACCATGGGACCGGATTGAAAAACGCATCCATGCAGCCGCAACGGCAGATTTTGTAACGGCGATCTATAATCCCAAAAGCGAAGGGCGGTATTGGCAACTCTACAGATTAAAAGAAATTTTTCTGAAAGAGCGTGACCCCGAAACCCCGGTAGGCTTTGTGCGTCAGGCCGGACGTAAGGAAGAAACCGTGACAATCACCACTTTGCAAGAGTTCGATCCCGAACAGGTGGATATGTTTACAGTGGTATTGATTGGCAACTCCCAATCTTATTATCAGGAAGGGAAATTAATCACTCCGCGTGGTTATTACCGGGAAAAGACCACCGATGCGACAGGAATCGGTCAGGAGATTATGATAAACAGTTTCCGTACTATTGAGAAAGAATTGAAAAATAAAAATATTCCTTCGGATCACAAATGGGCATTACTGCATGCCATCCATACCACAGCCGATTTCGAGATGGAAAACATATTGCATATAGATCCTCTTGCCGTAGAATGTCTGTATAAAATATTGAATGAAGGAAAAGTACGTACAATTATTACGGATGTGACGATGGCTGCCGCGGGCATCCGTAAAGGTGCTTTGGAACGGATGGGCATCGGGGTGAAATGCTATCTGGGTGACGAACGCGCGGCAGCATTGGCAAAAGAAAAAGGAATCACCCGTACACAGGCCGGTATACGTATGGCAGCAGAAGAACATCCGGAAGCTTTATATGTATTCGGTAATGCCCCTACAGCATTGATGGAACTGTGTGACCTGATACGGAAAGAAAAAGCGCATCCATGCGGCATCATCGCTGCTCCGGTGGGCTTTGTGCACGTTTGCGAAAGCAAACACATGGTGAAACCTTTCAGCCACATCCCCAAACTGATAGTAGAAGGACGCAAAGGGGGAAGCAATCTGGCAGCGACTCTGGTAAATGCCATCCTTACTTTTGATGATGCGGAACAACTGAAACCGGGAAGAGATGTATAAGTCCATGCAAACATTCTATATAATAGGTATAAGCGATAACCGGAATCAATTTCTTTCTCCTGAAATCCGGAACTTGGTTTCTCAAGGGAAAGTCTTCTCGGGAGGAAAACGTCATCACGAACTGGTACACGCTTATTTGCCGGAAGATGCCGTATGGATAGACATCACCGTCCCGCTGGATGCGGTATTCTCCCGTTACGAGGAACATCCCGAAATAATCGTTTTCGCTTCGGGCGACCCGTTGTTTTTCGGCTTCGCCAATACCGTCATGAGAAAACTCCCGTCGGCAAAGATTATCTTATTCCCCACCTTCAACTCGCTGCAAATGCTGGCACACCGTATATTGCTCCCCTATCAGGAGATGCAGACCTTGTCGCTGACCGGACGTCCTTGGGATGCATTCGACTCTGCTTTAATCAGAGGAGATAAACTGATAGGCGTGTTGACCGACCGGGAAAAGACACCTGCCACCATTGCCGCCCGGATGCTGGAGTATGGATATGACAACTACCGCATGACCGTGGGGGAAGCATTAGGCAATGGCGAGGAAGAATCTGTACGTACATTCTCTTTAGAGGAAGCCTCCCAATCTGCTTTCCGCTTTCCCAATTGCCTGATACTGCAAAGAAACAAGGTGCATCCCCGTCCGTTCGGAATTCCCGAAAGTGAATTTCATTTGTTGAACGGACGCAACAAAATGATTACCAAAATGCCTGTCCGCTTGCTTACTCTCAGTATGCTGACATTAAGGGAAAAGAAATCATTCTGGGACATCGGTTTCTGCACCGGTTCCGTTTCCATAGAAGCCAAACTCCAATTTCCGGAGCTGAAAGTGACAGCATTCGAACAGCGTACGGAAGGTAAAGAGTTAATGGAACGCAACAGTCGTAAATTCGGCACGCCCGGCATTACAACCGTCATGGGTGATTTTCTGGAAACGGAACTCGGCGGGCTTCCCGCCCCCGATGCCGTATTTATAGGTGGTCATGGAGGAAAAATGATAGAGATTCTACAAAAAATCAAAGAAGTGCTGTTGCCTGACGGAGTCATTGTATTCAATTCGGTTTCGGAAGAGAGCAAGGCCCTGTTCACAAAAGGTATAACACAAATCAACAAGAAGGTAACACAGTGTACCCGTATTGCTGTGGATACCTTTAATCCGATAGAGATAATGAGAGCGGAATAAATGATTTAAAACAGATAACAAATGAAAGCAATCATACTGATATCAGAAGCCAGCCTGCCGTTGGCAAAAACACTACAAAGAGAGTTGCCGGATACCCTTATTTATACCAAAAACGAATGCGAAGGCTGTATTTCCATCACATCCTGCCATCGGTTCATAGAGGAGCATTTCAATGACTTCGACAGCATCATCTTTATTGGTGCCATGGGAATCTGTGTACGCAGCATTGCAGGATGCATAAAAAACAAATATAAAGATCCGGCAGTGGTCTGTGTGGACAGTACAGGGCGCTTTGTCATTTCAGTACTTTCCGGGCATGTGGGGGGAGCCAATGAACTGACCCGCCATATTGCCGCCATTACAGGAGGAGAAGCTGTGATTACCACCCAAAGTGACAATGCCGGGTTATGGGCACTGGATACGCTAGCTGAAAAATATGACTGGAAAATAACTGTTCCTCATGCAGAAATGAACAGACTGGTCACACTTTTTGTCAACCGGGAACCAACGGTGCTGCTGCTCGATATAAAGGATAAAGGTACGGAGTATCTGGAACGCACACTTCCCGCACACGTAAAAGTGTTCTATCATTTCGAAGACATACCCCAATCGGAATTCAAGTTGATTATTGCTGTTACACCTTATATATATAGTGCGGAGATTCCCATGCTCTGCTTCCATCCCGCTGTCCTCCACTTGGGAATAGGTTGCCGGAAACAATGCGATCCTTCGGGCATTGCGGAATACATAGAAGCCGTGATGCACAGACAAGGTTTGTGTCCGTTCTCTCTCGCCTCCCTCAATACCATCGAACTGAAAAAAGACGAGCCTCTGCTGGAAATCCTCCACCGGCGATGGGCCGATACGGAAACCCATATTTATCCTGCGGAAGAACTGAAAGATATCACAGTCCCCCATCCGTCTGAAAAGGCATTCGAAGTGACAGGCGTCTATGGAGTGGCCGAAAGCACAGCCTTGAAAAGCAGCGGTGAAGGAACACTTGTATTGGAAAAACAAAAGGGCATGCTGACAGAAGGAAATCACTTCACTTTTGCCATAGCCGTCAGTGCGACAGCCATGCGTGGCGGACATATAGAGATCGTGGGTGCAGGTCCCGGTGATCCCGAACTGATTTCGGTACGCGGAAAACGAATGTTGGAGAAAGCGGACCTTGTTCTGTATGCCGGAAGTCTTGTTCCCCGCGAATTGACCTTTTATGCTAAAGAAGGAGCGACTGTACGCAGTTCCGCCGGTATGGATTTGGAGGAACAATTCGCCTTGATGAAAAAGTTTTATGATAAAGGATTGTTTATTGTACGCTTGCACACGGGAGACCCTTGCATTTATGGAGCCATCCAGGAACAAATGGCTTTCTTCGACCGCTACAAGATGAGTTATCATATCACTCCGGGGATCTCCTCGTTCCAAGCGGCTGCGGCAGCATTGAGGTCACAGTTTACCATCCCCGAAAAAGTACAAAGTATAATCCTCACCCGTGGGGAAGGCCGTACTCCGATGCCCGAAAAAGAACAATTACATAAATTGGCGCAATCGCAAAGTACAATGTGCATTTATTTAAGTGCGGGCATTGTGGAACAGGTACAGGAAGAGCTGATGCAGGCATACCCTCCCGAAACTCCGGTTGCCGCCTGTTATAAGCTGACTTGGAAAGAAGAAAAGATTTATCGCGGAGAGTTGAAGGATTTGGCTAAGATAGTACGTGACAATAACCTGACGCTGACTACCTTATTGGTAGTAGGCGAAGCAATAGACAACCGGAAAGGTCTGTCCCGGCTCTATGCGCACGAGTTCAAACACTTGTTCAGAAAGTAAAAAAAGAATCATTCACATCCAGCCTATGATACTGATTTTAGGAGGAACCACCGAAGGACGCACCGCCGTGAAAGTTGCCGATGAAGCCGGAAAGCCCTACTTCTACTCTACCAAAGGAGAATGGCAGGAGATACAATGCAAGCACGGCATCCGTATCACCGGAGGAATGAACACGGAGAAAATGGAAAGTTTCTGCCGCCAAAATGACATCCGTTTATTGGTGGATGCTGCCCACCCGTTTGCCTCCCAACTCCACCGGACTGTGGATGAAACAAGCCGGACACTACATCTTCCTGTCATACGTTTTGAAAGGAAGTATCCTCCACGCACCGAAAACATCATCTGGTGTGAAGACTATACAGATGCCATTTACCGGTTAGAGAAAGCAGGAACCGATCATCTGCTGGCACTGACCGGAGTACAGACCATCGGGAAGTTACGCCCTTATTGGGAGAAACATACCTGTTGGTTCCGCGTACTGGAACGGGAAACTTCCATCACATTAGCCCAAGAACAAGGCTTCCCGAAAGAAAATCTGGTATTCTATCATGCCGGAGAATCCGAAGCTCTTTTATTAGAGACACTACATCCACAAGCCATTCTGACCAAGGAAAGCGGAGAATCCGGAGGATTTTCGGAGAAAGTGAAAGCGGCACAGGCTGCAAAAATCCCGGTCTTTGCTATAAAACGCCCTTCCCTTCCCCGGCATTTCATGATCGTTACCGGTGAATATGGATTGAGAAAACAGATAGAAAAGAACATCCCTGCTTTTTACCCGTTGAGAAGCGGCTATACCACAGGGGCCTGCGCTACTGCAGCTGCAAAAGCAGCATTGACGGCTCTGATTTTAGGGGAAGAACAGAAAATGATATCCTTCCGCCTTCCCGATGACGAGGAAATGACCTTACCGGTATCCCATACAGAAATAGAAAAGAACAGTGCCACCTGCACCGTTGTTAAAGATGCGGGAGATGATCCGGATGTCACTCACGGCGCATCCATTGTGGTAACGGTAAGTTTTAGCAATCACCCGGACATCCGTTTCCTGCAAGGTGAAGGAGTGGGACGAGTCACCCTTCCGGGGCTGGGATTGGAAATCGGGGAACCCGCCATCAATCGCATCCCCCGACAAATGATAATGAAAGAATTATCGGCGCTTTATGATAAAGGGCTGGATATTACCATTTCCGTTCCCGGAGGAAAAGAGTTGGCACAACGTACTTTCAATCCTAAACTAGGAATTGTGGATGGCATTTCCATAATTGGAACTTCGGGCATTGTCCGTCCTTTTTCTTCAGAAGCTTTTGTCGAGGCTATCCGCAGGGAAGTGGAGGTTTGTGTGGCTGTGGGCTCATCCAGACTCATCATTAATTCGGGAGCAAAAAGCGAACGTTTTGTGAAGAAGGAGTATCCGGGGTTACCTGCTCAGGCTTTTGTACATTATGGAAATTTTATCGGGGAGACACTCAAGATAGCTGCCAAGCTTAAGGTTCCATTGGTTACTTTAGGCATTATGATAGGCAAAGCGGTGAAACTGGCCGAAGGAAATCTGGACACACATAGTAAGAAAGTAGTGATGAATAAAGAATTCCTAAAACAAGTGGCAATGGAAGCCGGATGCTCTCCGGATGTTGAAAGCATGATAGAAAGGTTGACATTAGCCCGTGAATTATGGACATTGCTGTCTGAAGAAGACTGCGGAAAGTTCTTTCCGTGTTTGTTGGAACATTGTTTTGCACATTGCGTCCCCTTGTTGCCCGAAGGAAAATTAACAATCCTCTTGATTGATGAAGAAGGGAATATTCCTTTCAGGATACAATAACTGATTATTTAAACGCTGCTAAACGGAAGCTAATATAGCAGTGACTTGTTCTAACAATTCCTCTATGGTATCTACCTTTATCGTCCTCCCGGCTACCGGGTGGATAATATATCCATTGGTAGTCATATCTCCCGTTTCAATATAAAAATCGGACTCAACACGCCGGCTTGCCAGAATACCATTCCGCTGCAAAGCTTTCCGTACCATCGCATACTTATTCCCATGTCCCACCAGACGGACTTCTTTTTCAAACTCATTGTCAATGCGGAACAGTCCGGTTTCCATATCAAAAACAATACCCTTACGAGAGAAAAAATTACTCAGGCATCCGTCTATGGAAAGATCTTCAGGAGTTCCTATAGTCACTCCATTGGCTTTATCCATCAGCCAAATCTTATCAGCAATCTGCAAAGCTAACTCTAAATCATGGGTGGAAAGAAAAATCGTCTTGTTGGTAGAACGTGACAAATGATGAAGCAATTGCATAATCTCCACTTTACTGGGGAAATCAAGAAAAGCAGTCGGCTCATCCAGAAAAATCACCGGGGTTTCCTGTGCCAACGCCTTTGCGATCATTACTTTCTGACGCTCACCGTCACTCAAAGTATGTACCATCCGGTATTTCAAATCCTCAATCCTTACCAACGCAATGGCATCGTTTACTGTTTTCTTGTCCTCCTTGCTTAAATTTCCCCAGAAACCGGTATAAGGACTGCGCCCCATACCCACCAGTTCTTCTACGGTCATGTTCCGCAGGCTGCATTTTTCGGTCAATACCACTCCGATAACTGTCGCCAACTGTTTATCGGTGTAATCCGTCAGTTTCTTTCCCATTATTTCTATCTCTCCTCCTACAGCCGGCTGAAAGGCAGACAAAGTACGCAATAAAGTAGATTTCCCTACTCCATTCGCACCCAAAAGACAAGTCAGTTCCCCACTGCGGATAGTAGCATCAATGTCCTTCGCTACAATCTTGGTCCCCCCCTTACCGGGGTAACCGGTAGTCAGTTTCCGAATATGTATAGTTTCTTGATTCATCATTACTCATTCATTTCATTGCGACGTTTATTGAATAAAACCGACATCACTACCGGAGCGCCTACCAAAGCCGTCACCGAATTTACCGGCAATGCACCTTCGAAACCGGGCATACGGGCAATCAAATTACATACCAATGCCAATGACGCACCTGCCAGTAAAGAAGCAGGCATCAGAATACGATGATCGGATGTGCGGAACATTCCCCTGCAAAGATGCGGAACGGCCAGCCCCAGAAAAATAATCGGACCGCAATATGCGGTAACAATAGCTACCAATACTCCCGAACAAGTAATGACAAGCAGACGGGCACGTTTTATATTCAATCCGAGATTCCGTGCGTATGCATCTCCCAGCAACAAAAGATTCAATGTTTTCACAAGCAGGAAGGAAAGTGGCAACAATACCACCATGATACATATAAATAAAGTCATCTGATCTCCCGATACACGGGCAAAACTTCCCAGCCCCCAAATGACATATGCACGAATATCCTCCTCCACACTGAAAAATTTCAGCACACCGATCACCGCATTGGCTATATAACCAATCATCACACCGATAATCAGCAAAGTAACATTGCCCCTTACTTTTTGGGAAACGAAAACAATAAGTGCCATAATGGAAAGTGAACCTGCAATAGCTGCTATGGTAAGGGCTATTTCCCCCATAAAGCCTAGCTTGCTCAAAGCAACGCCACCCAAACTACCCGAAAGAAGCACCACAAAAGCAACTCCCATACTGGCTCCCGAACTGATGCCCAGTACCGACGGACCGGCCAAAGGATTGCGAAAAACAGTCTGCATCTGTAAACCGCTGACAGAGAGCCCCGCCCCCGCCACCAATGCGGTAAGCGCCTGTGGTACCCGTGATTTCCAAATAATATTTTGCCAGATAACAGACTCATTCCCTGTTCCCCAAAGGATATTCCACACAGCACGAAGCGGTATGGAAACAGAACCTAATACCAGATTCAGGAAGAAAAACAGAAAAATAGAAGCCATAATTAACAGCATATAAAATGCAACAGGTCGTTTCATATACTATTTTTCTATTTAAGCAATTCATAATATCCCGGTTGGTGGCCGGACAAAAGCTGCGGATGAAAGATTTGAATCAAATCTGCCAAAACAACTTCCGGTTCTGTAGGCATACTCTCATAAAAAGGTTTTTCACGCATGTTACAATAAATCACCCCTTTCTCTTTGTATGCTTTAAAATCAACATAACGGGCATCTTCTTCTTTCAACGTGTTATAAGAAAATTTTCCTTGATAGCTATTCACAATACGCCAATAATCGGCACCGGCCGCTTGGCTGTAGACTGTTTCAAAATCGAGGGTGACCCCTCCAGACCGTTCATCGTCTTTCAAAAAATAATCGGCACCGGCATCTTTAAACAATTGTGCGAGAAAACTCCTCCCTCCTACAGCATACCAATTGCCGCCCCGCAATTCCCCACTGAATACTACCGGGCGTTTTGTCACCCGGCCGGTCAGTTCCTTCAGCTCGTTATATCTTTTCTTAATAGCGGCAAACTGCTCATTAGCTTTATCTTCTTTTCCCAATAACAAGCCCACAAACTTTATCCATTCAGCCTGTCCCAAAGGAGTCATTTCCTTATATCCCAAATGTGGCATCAAAGGAATGCCTACCTCTTTCAAAGCATCGTATCCCCCTCGTTTAAAAGGAGAGATCAAAATCAAATCCGGGTTTACACTCATAATCACCTCATTATCGAAATTCCCTTCAATACCTATCTTATGAATGCTTCCTTCTTTCAAACGATCATTTATTTTCTTGTTAAACAAATGGCGTGTACTGGTGATACCCACCACTGCATCCAGCTCTTCCAACTTGATAAAATTGGAAAGTTGCAGGGAAGTCATGCAGATAACGCTTCGTATGGGAGTTTCAATAACTGTATAATCCGCAGGTATGTTTTCCGCTTCCACACCTCTTGGCACCAAAGCATAATGAAAAGACTGACTTTCTTTATTCTGAGGGTCCTGAATGTCAAGCAGACAAGCCTGATCCGTATAAGTTATTTTAAACCCTTGGGCATATTCCGGAATAATCTTCACAATAGAAGAATCTGTCAATGTCTTATGTTCCAAATTCCCGGAACCCTGTTTGTGCTTACTTTGGCAGGCTGTAACAGTCAATAATAACAAGAGCCCCGAAGCCAATATTAGTTTTTTCATGTTCTTTTCTGTTTTTCAGCCAACAAAGGTAATCAATTCTCTTGCTTTATACAGAATTTTTCAGCACTTTTGCGTGCTTAAAAACTGTAAATACCCACAAAAGATGAGTCATCCGATCTATTTTGTTTCTTTAGGACCCGGTGATGCCGAACTGATTACATTAAAATCATTGCATGCTTTACAACAAGCAGACATAATATATTGTCCATCAACGGTTCGGGAACCAGATAAAATTTTGTCACGTGCCGCCACCCTGTTACATAAGCTAGACATCAAAGGAGATATACACCTATTCTCACTCCCGATGAGCAAAGACAGGACAAAAGCAATCAAAGTCTATCGGCAACTTTTCGAAAAAATGAGGCTGGAACAAAAAGCAGGAAAACGGTTGGCGGTAGCAGTAGAAGGCGATGCGGGAATTTACGCCTCCGTTCACTATGTACTGGATCTCCTCGAAGAAAATGGAATCCCCGTAGAGCAACTTCCCGGTATTCCTTCATTCATCGCTGCGGAAGCTGCCGCAAAACTACATCTCATCAGCCAAAAAGAAAGACTGGTCATTATTCCGGGCAATATTACTTCGGATGAACTGGACATGTATCTTAGCCATCATCATGTGCCGGTTATCATGAAATTATCTCAATGTGCGGATATAGTACAGGATTACATGGAGTCCCACCCCCAATACAGTTATCATTATTTTGAAAATATATCGACAGCCGAAGAATATCATTCTTCCCATCAGGCGGAACTGAAAAGAAGAGTATTTCCTTATTTTTCCCTAATGATCATCTTTAACGAACAGATACGGAAGGACAATAGTTCAAAATAGCGTTCAGAATACCTTCAATATTTACATCATCTTTCTTGATAACTAAAAAATTGTGGTACATTCCTTCTTTCCGGTAACGGATCACAATCGACTTGAGTTTACCAGACTTTGTGTACTCCTTTTCTATCTCTGTGATGTTTTGCAAAGGAAAAACATGCTGAGGTTTCATCCCTCTTATAGCTAAGGTAAAAGAATCAGGAGTAATAGTATAAACAGACAATAACCTTACCCCCATTATCAGCAGAGAAGGAGTCAAGACCAGCAAAGATGCATATCTTCCATGCGCTATAAAAAGGCATGTACACGCCACCAACATAATAGCAATAACCGTCCAAACCCATAAAGGATAGCTGGGTCTGAATTCTTGTTTCTCCATAGGCCACATCTATTTTGTATAGTTACAAAAATAGGGAGATTCAGTTTAATAACCCAAATCTCCCTCAAGGAATTTATAAACTATTTCTAACAATTAATCTAGAGAATACCCTTTACTGTTTCCAGCATACCCTTTTCTTGAATAGAGTCAAGATCAGCTTTCACAGCTGCGGTCAAACCCGGAATGTTGTTCAAGTTCTCACCCCAAATAGATTCTGCAGCCAACACGCCTTCCGCCACTTTCTGAGTGCAGCCTGTAGCCCAAAGTTCTTTCAGCAGATTCATGATTTCAGGAGCATCGTTCGGAACAATCTCAGCACCGTCAGCACGAACACCACCTTTATAATAAGTGATGATAGCCGCCAGTCCCAATACCAAGCCTTTAGGCAACTCACCCTTACGTTCCAGATAAACTTTCAAACCCGGGAGGTCGCGAGTCTCATATTTAGGGAATGAATTCAGCATGATAGAAGTCACCTGGTGATCAACAAACGGATTGTTGAAACGCTCCAAAACATCTTCCGCAAACTTCTTCAATTCTTCTTTCGGCAGGTTCAGGGTTTCCATCAACTCATCGAACATAACTTTATGAATGTATTTACCTACCACTTCATGCTCGCAAGCCTCGCGCACAATGTTGATTCCAGACAGATAGGCTACCGGAGACAGCACTGTGTGAGGACCGTTCAACAAAGTAACTTTTCTTTCGTGATAAGGAGCTTCAGACGGAACAAACAATACATTCAAACCGGCCTTGTCGGCAGGGAATTCCTTGGCGATCTCCTGCGGAGCTTCAATTACCCACAAATGGAAGATTTCTGCCTGTACCACCAGATTGTCATCATACTGCAATTTTTCTTTAATAGCAGCGATATCTTTGCGGGGGAATCCCGGTACAATACGGTCTACCAAAGTAGCGTAGACACCACAAGCTTCCTCAAACCATTGCTTGAAGTCTTCACCCAGGTTCCACAATTCAATATATTGATAGATGGTTTCTTTCAGTTTATGACCGTTCAGGAAAATCAATTCGCAAGGGAAGATTATTAAACCTTTGCTCTTATCGCCATTGAACGTTTTATAACGGTGATACAACAACTGAGTCAGTTTGCCCGGATATGATGAAGCAGGGGCATCATCCAGCTTGCAGGCAGGATCAAAAGCGATACCGGCCTCTGTCGTATTAGAGATAACAAAACGCATTTCCGGCTGTTCCGCCAATTTCATAAATTCATCATTCTGAGAATAAGGATTCAAAGCACGGCTGATCACATCAATTTTTGTCAGGCTGTTTACCACCTGTCCCTTATCCAAACCTTGCAAGTTTACATGATACAGACAATCTTGTGCGTTCAACATGTCAACCATGCCTTTTTCAATAGGTTGAACCACCACCACACTGCTGTTGAAATCAGTTTTTTCGTTCATGTTGTAGATAATCCAATCCACAAACGCACGAAGAAAGTTACCCTCACCAAATTGAATGATTCTTTCGGGACGTTGAGTCTTTGCTGCTGTCTCCTTGTTTAATGCTTTCATATTTTTAATTATATTATGTGTTTATCCATACCTGTACTTATCGAAGACGAATCAGATTTTATTGTGTACTCATAGTATTCATGCTTTCTCTTAAACGGTAATATATATTTAAGTTTTTATATATCATCATTGATCCAAGCATTTAAAATCTTTAAATCTTCGCCGCAAAGATACAAATAATTTTGTTATTCCAAATAAAATTTCTACTTTCGTGTTCGATAACGGTTAATAAATCTAAAGAGATGCTCTTTGACATCTTTTTTAGAATGAGTTTTTACTGAAAGTCAAAATAAACAACAATTATATAGATATAAAAAGACTACTTATGAAAAACTTTATGAATGAAAACTTCCTGCTTCAGACAGAAACTGCGCAGAAGTTGTATCATGAACATGCGGCTAAAATGCCTATTATCGATTACCACTGCCACCTGATTCCCCAGATGGTTGCTGACGACTATCAGTTTAAGTCACTGACAGAAATCTGGTTGGGTGGAGACCACTATAAATGGCGTGCCATGCGTACCAACGGTGTGGACGAGCGTTATTGTACCGGTAAAGACACCACAGACTGGGAAAAATTCGAAAAATGGGCGGAAACAGTTCCTTATACCTTCCGCAACCCATTATACCATTGGACTCATTTGGAATTGAAAACCGCATTTGGAATCAATAAAGTATTGAATCCGAAAACAGCCCGCGAGATTTTTGATGAATGTAATGAAAAGCTTGCCAAACCGGAATACTCCGCACGAGGCATGATGCGTCGTTATCATGTGGAAACCGTTTGTACAACCGATGATCCGGTAGATTCATTGGAATATCACATCAAAACCCGTGAAAGCGGATTCGAAATTAAAATGCTTCCCACTTGGCGTCCAGACAAGGCTATGGCAGTAGAAGTTCCTGCTGATTTCCGTGCTTATATGGAAAAATTGTCTGCTGTAAGCGGTGTCACGATCTCTTCTTTCGATGACATGGTAACTGCTTTGCGGAAACGTCATGACTTCTTTGCTGAACAAGGTTGTAAATTGTCTGACCACGGAATTGAAGAGTTTTATGCTGAAGACTATACTGATGCTGAAATCAATGCTATATTTAATAAAGTATATGGTGGTACAGAACTGACCAAGGAAGAAATTCTGAAATTCAAATCAGCCATGCTGATCGTATTTGGGGAAATGGATTGGGAAAAAGGCTGGACCCAGCAGTTCCACTATGGAGCAATCCGCAACAACAACACCAAGATGTTCAAACTTCTGGGACCTGATACTGGTTTCGATTCAATCGGTGAGTTTACCACCGCCAAAGCGATGGCAAAATTCCTTGACCGCCTGAATACAGAAGGAAAACTGGCCAAAACTATCCTTTACAACTTGAATCCTTGCGCCAATGAAGTAATTGCTACCATGTTAGGCAACTTCCAGGACGGTACAATTCCAGGCAAAATTCAATTCGGTTCTGGATGGTGGTTCCTCGATCAGAAAGACGGTATGGAAAAACAGATGAATGCACTGTCATTGTTAGGCTTGTTGAGCCGCTTCGTAGGTATGCTGACAGATTCTCGTTCATTCCTGTCTTATCCGCGTCACGAATATTTCCGTCGTACTTTGTGCAACTTGCTGGGTAATGATGTGGAAAACGGCGAAATCCCTGCTTGCGAAATAGAACGCGTCAATCAGATGGTGGAAGATATCTGCTATAATAATGCCAAGAAGTTCTTCCAATTTTGACAACCGTCAGAGTGCTGAATATAAATAAATGAGGATGGAACAAATGTGTCTGCAAAAGTTTTCACTTTTTGTTCCATCCTCATTCCAGTTATAGCAATTCTTCTATAGCCTCCGTTATTTCCTTGTCGGTCTTTCCCATGCCATATCCTCGAATGACTTTCCGTATAATCCGTTCTTTATCCAAAATAAAAAAGTACGGAGCCGCCCCACCCGTCCGGTAATCTTCTATCACTTTATCATCTCCATCCAAAAACATATAATTCAATTCCTTTCTCTTTGCATAATTCTGAAGTGAATGCATCCGGCTCCAACTTTCAATGGCTACCAATTCAAAATCTTCTTCTTGGTACTTTCTTTTCAGTTCTTTCAGAAAAGGGATAGAAGCCTGGCAAGCTCCGCAACCTATTCCTGTTATATTTACCAAGATGACCTTACTTTTCAAATCACTCAATGACACAGGACGCTCCTTTATATCATTCAATGTCCATTCTGATGCTTTCTTACCCGTCAGATTAGCGGCCATATTCCTGGAAGGAACGCCATAATCATATTTTTTTATTTCATAACCTTGCGGAACATAATCGAAAACATCAAACCTGTCAATTGTTTCTTTGTTTATTTCCACATTACAGCAAGTTTCCACCGATATATCATGGGACATTGCTCTCCGTTTTTTATAAGGCAAACCATTCGATTTGTGAATCCACAGTTCATAAATAGAAGTCGGCTCTACATAAAAAGGAGGTGGAGGCATGTGATAAGCTTTACCAAAGAACTCCACTTGTGTATTTTCGTTTATGACAAGTTTAAAATGAAAATAATCCCCACAGTCTTCCAATGTGGTGGCTATGCTGTCTTCTGTTTCCAAAGCATACCTGACAATATTTTTGCAATAATTAAAGAAAGGTGGGGACAACGGTCTGACAGGTAACGGCCTGGTGGTAAAATTATCGATTTTTATTTCCTTGACAGCATGATTCACCAACACACGTACTTCACCATTATAACCGAATTGGAACTCTTTACCATCATCTGTTCCCAAATTCACAAAACTTGCCCCTATCGTAGAATCCGCCGGATTATCGAACTCTTTCACCATATATTTTCTAATACTGGAAGGAATTGTATCACCAGGATTCCAGACTTCGCCCTCTACTTTATACGTTGCTGACTTAATCTGCTCTAAATTATCCCACACCTTTTTCAAATACTCTCTCTTGTCATCTTGGCCATTCACCACATACACCGGCAATAACAAGAGAAAAAATAAAACAGCTTTTGTTCTCATACGTTTCTTGCTTTTATTGATTCGCAAAATATTTTGTTGACGCAAAGAAGAAGAAAAGCCTGTATCTCTGCAAAATATTTATCTGAACTCTTTCTGAATTTTCTCCTTTTTCAGAAAAAGATCAGATAAAACACCTGTTTTTTCCTTAACGTTATTTACTTTTGCATTCAAAATTCATACGATGAAAAGGGCAAAAACACACATTATCTTATTTATGGCAGTCACCACCACCGTTCTATATACTGTTTATATCGCTTTTCATAATAGTACCGAACGAGTAAACACCCAAATAGACCACGCTTTCAAATCCGCCATTACGGAAGATTACAATGAAAGACTTTCCTATATCAGCTATTATCATCCCGAACCTACAAACTGGGATATAAAGATGTATACTATCGCTCCCAGCCTACATCAAAAAGTAAAAAGCTACACCATAAGAACCAGACAAGGAAAAACAATCTATACCTTTAAAGACAGCCTGGACGAGCAGACCGCCAAACGTATGCTGAACCAATACATTCTATCCCAACTAAAACCCATAAAGCCCGATGAATTAAATGCAACCTTTAGAAAGATATTATCCGATCATGACATAACCGGCAGGACCGGAACTATTTATTATAACAAATCCATTTCCCAACACAGTGACCAAAGTTCTGCAATTCCCCGAACGGCATACAATACTCCCCGATACATAGTAGATATCACCCAAAACATCAAGGTACAAGCATGGGTAAACTATGACTTCAAAACCATTTTACGACACATAGACAACACTCTCTTTTGGCTCATCGGACAATTGATGATTCTTATTTTCATACTCATTTTTCTTAAAAAGGAAAAGGATACTCAAACACTCCTTACTCTTATGAACATAGACATGGAGAAACAAGAGTTGTATATAGGAAACAAAAAGTGCAACATTCAGAAATTAGACCTCACTTTACTAAATATGCTTTATGAAAAAGCAGGAACTTGCGTAAGTCGTGAAGAAATAAAAAAGAGTTTCTGGCCTACGGATGATAATGCCAATGAAAAAATAGATGCACACATCAAATCAATCCGGAAAGTTTTAAAAGAATTCCAAGAATATAAATTAATAACAGTCAGAGGAAAGGGTTATTATCTACGTATTCCATAATCCAGATTCCAGGCATTCTTTTAAAACAATATCCGCTAAATCATCTTTCCGAAAAAGCCTGTTTCTATTTTATTTCCTCCTTTTTTTATGTATATTTGCGGCTCTTTTAACACAAAAAACGTGGGGATTCACTAGAATTGGGAGAGCAACAAAATGAAAATCAAATTTATAAGTCTCGCAAGCGGAAGTAGCGGCAACTGCTATTTTCTCGGAACAGACAGATATGGCATATTGGTGGATGCAGGCATTGGCATCCGTACAATAAAAAAAACATTAAAAGAACTTGGAATCGGACTGGATATTATCCGGGCAGTATTCATAACACACGATCATGCCGACCACATCAAAGCAGTAGGGCATTTAGGAGAGAAATTTGGAATTCCTGTTTACTCCACTCCGGAAGTACATGCAGGAATCAACAAAAGTTATTGCATGACCGAGAAATTATCGACCTGCGTACACTACCTGCACAAAGGTGAGACAATGGAATTGGAAGATTTCGCAATTACTGCCTTTGAAGTGCCTCACGACGGAACTGACAATGTTGGCTATTGCATAAATATAGACGGTAAAATATTTTCTTTCCTTACTGACTTGGGGCATATCACTCCCACTGCCGCCGAATATATATGTAAAGCAAACTATTTGGTATTGGAAGCGAATTACGATGAAGAGATGTTGAAAATGGGACCTTATCCCCAATATTTAAAAGAACGTATTGCCGGGCCTAATGGACACATGAGTAACCGCGAAACCGCCGATTTTTTGGCAGAAAATATCAATGAAAATCTTAAATATATTTGGCTTTGTCATCTTAGCAAAGACAATAATCACCCCGAACTGGCATATAAGACAGTAGAACTCTCACTACGAAACAAAGGGATTATCGTTGGCAAAGATGTGCAAGTCATTGCCTTAAAGCGGAATACGCCTTCAGATATTTATGAGTTTGAATAAATTTCGATGAAAAGGTGAAAAAATGATGCAAAATGTTGGATGTTTAAAAGAAAACACCTACCTTTGCAACCGCAAATCAGAAAAGAATGCACTCTTAGCTCAGTTGGTAGAGCAACTGACTCTTAATCAGTGGGTCCAGGGTTCGAATCCCTGAGGGTGTACAAAAGAAAAAATAGTTTGTATTTTGCACTCTTAGCTCAGCTGGTAGAGCAATTGACTCTTAATCAATGGGTCCAGGGTTCGAGTCCCTGAGGGTGTACGGAAAAATGGTTTGCATTTTGCACTCTTAGCTCAGTTGGTAGAGCAACTGACTCTTAATCAGTGGGTCCAGGGTTCGAATCCCTGAGGGTGTACGAAAGGAGTAACAAAAGTTATTCCTTTTTTGTTATAAGTCCATCAAACAAAAGCGGCTACCCCTCCCGGGCCACCGCTTTAAAATACAAATGAGCGTACAGCCATCAATGACTGCACAAGGAAAATCAGTTATCTTATATTTTTAATAATTCGCTAAGTCTGCTCAAAACTCCCATATCCAAATCCTTTAACTCAATAACATTTAATGTATCTGTAATATAAAGGTCATTGCCTAAAAATAAATATTTTGCATGGAATATCCTATTATTATAAGAGAAATCCAAAGCTATCTCTCTGTCATTCTTTTTATTGCATAATTCTTTAATTCTATTTATAACATACGATTTTTCCATAACAAATAATATTACAGCACTTTTTTACAATTAATCTGCTACAAAGATAAAAAACACCTTATTAAACTTCACATTATTTATAGAAAAGTTATGTGAAAGTTATTAACAATTTTATTAAATTCAACCCATTAAATGGACAATTAAAACAATATCAGCAATCCATCTGAGTTCTATTTATCCTATATACATACCCTTTTGGCTTTTTCATCATTATAGCATAAACTTAAACAATAGAAATCTACAAGCAAGCATCTCCTACCGGAATGTCAAGTTTCTCTAAAGGGGAACGTATAAAAGATATATCTAAAAATAGTTCTTGAACAGACTGAAAATATTTAAGAGAAAAAATCAAGAAGATTGGAAATGAAATAGCTTCCTTAACAACAAAGCAGAGAACAACAAGGATTTAATTCACATAATACAATCCAAACAGGCAACCTTCCAGCTGCCTGTTATACTTCTATTTATCTTTAACATCTCCCTTTATAGGAGTCAGAGTTATTTTAGCCCCCTCAACCATCGGAGTTAATATATCAAAAATAACCTGTTTGTATTCAGATAAAGCAATACTCAATAATAGCTCCTCTTTTCTTATTTTATCCGCCAAAGCATTATTATCCTTTTTATATGATTGATCCTGCATATACAGCCGGTAAGTCTTATAGTTCTCATAAAATGCAGAAATCGACCGGAACAAACGGCCATAATTTTCCTTCAGATTCTGACGGTCATTCTCGTTGAAGTAATTTCCCGGATTAGAAACAAACACTGTATCTTGAACAGAAACCACAGGCTGTGATACCACAGGCAGAGAATCTACCGGCATCTTCTGATCCAAGTAGCCCAGCACCGCTTTTATCTCATTCTCATTAACTAAGTCTTTCAAGATTTTCAATGAGGTATCATAATACTTCATCACTTCATTCGCATTCTCCACACTCATGCTACTGCTATCCATAACATGACTACTCTTGGAACCACCGGAACAAGAGGACATGGAGAGGGCGCAAAGAAATACACCATACAATAATAAATTCTTCTTCATACTGTCAGTATTAAATTATAATACCTTGATAACAATATGAAATGCTAATTGCTCACGCTCCTGCCCCGTTTTTTTCCAAATTGCTCTTAATTTTCTCTAACAAATAAAGACATCCCTGCATTTTAGGATTTTCGTAACATACATAGGCCTGCTCAAACAGCATATCTACCGTATCCTTTAAATTAGGAGTAAAAGCAGCCTTATCTATCTGCATTGTTGGAGGAAGTGATTGAGAATCAAACCATTTTTTCAATTCATTAACCTCTTCCTCAGTATATGTTCTCTTTCTTTCTTTCATCATATTATATATTTTTCTTTAAAATGGATAACCTACTGCAAAGTGAAAAGCAAAATCACGGCTAAAGCGCGGTCGGATAACAGGATATCGTTTTTTACCTGTTTCCACAGGATTTATGGCCTTCATGCCACCATCAAAACGCAAAATCAAATAATCCAGATCAAAACGGATTCCCAAACCGTATGCTACAGCTATCTGTTTATAAAACTCGTTAAATTTGAATAAACCACCTTCCTGTCCGGAGTCATCACGAATAGTCCAGATATTACCGGCATCCACAAAAGCCGCTCCATTCAATTTCCAAAACAAATGAGTACGATATTCTATATTCAAGTCCAATTTAATATCACCAGCCTGATTGATAAAGTCCATTCTCCCATCCTCACTACCTTTATAAACACCAGGCCCCAAAGAACGCACAGACCACCCACGTACACTGTTCGCGCCACCGGAAAAATATCTCTTTTCAAAAGGAAGCATTTTGGAGTTACCATACGGATAGGCCACCCCCACTCCTATATGAAACACAAATGAGTTACGCGGATCTATCATGAAATTCTTTGCAAAATCAAAATCTGCTTTCACATATTGAGCAAAAGGAATATTTGCCAGCACATAATCTTCTCCATCTTTCGGATTAGGGTGAACCAATTTGGAAGCAACATATAGTAAATTACCAGCCTCTTCAATATTGGCACGAATAGAATAGGAATTTTTAGTAGGTGTACGCATCATGGCGTTTCCTGCACTGTTATAGGTAAAGCTGTACCCTGTACGCACAACAAGCTGATTTTCATAACTGGCTTTCAAAGCTGAATTCCTCAGACTCATGCTGTCCAAATATTCCTGAAAAGCCGATGACTTTCTAGGCATATATACATAATTGACATCTACCAAATCCAAACGGTGTTGCATACGTTTCCTGTCAGTCCATTTATAACTCCATGAAGCAGAAGCCAGTGTACGCGAGAATTCCGGACGAACTTGCGATGTGAACTTTAAGCCGACCTCTGAAGTAGCTCTAATTTTCTTTTTAAAATTCGATGATAGAAAAGGAAACATGAACTGAGGGAAATTCAAGCTGCTTTCTATCCCATACTCCATGTAATTATCATTCACATAATCCTGTGAAGCCACCCCCAATCCCGTAATGGCCTCATAAGCGCCACGTACTTTCATCATAAAAGTTTCGGAACCTTTGAATACATTACGGTGCTGAAAAGAAACCGAGGCAGCCGCTCCCAAGTCACCAGCCGAATTAGTTCCTTCTACTTCAAACGCCATGGATTTATTTTTGTTCTTTGCCAAAAATACGTACGCGTCCAGTTGCGTACCATTTTCTCCATTCACTTCACGAAAACGAATATTAGAGTATTTCAAGGCACGCAAACGCCCCAGATTGGAATAGGTGTTTTGCACATCCTGTTCACTATACAGTTCTCCCGGACGGATACGATTGAAATCAACCAACACTTGCGGACGGAGAAAAGCCTTTCCCTTGTAATACATACTATATCCTTTGTATCGCAAAGAGTCAAATTCTTCCAAAGTTCCTTCCTGCACCGACATGATTTCATCATCCGCCAGAAAGTTCACCTCCCCCACCTTGTATTGTCTATGCTTCCGCGGCAAATCTTCTTTTCTACGCTGATAAGGAAGTAATCGTAGAGTCAAATCCACCAAATAGGTATTTCTAGCCGTATCCGCCTGATAGACCAAAAAATCCTTGTTGAACTTATAATACCCCTTATTTTGCAATAATTTGGTAATCCGCTGCCGTTCAGTATCCAGCACATTCACATCAAACAACATACCGGGCGCCAACAAACTTTGGGCAGAGTCCTGCCGCATGTAGTTACTGATAACCAAATCATCTATATCATACACCACATGACGTACCCTATAAGGATGCCCGGCATGAATACGGTAAGCCAATTTTAATTTATTCTTCTTCGTTTTTTTATCCAAGTGCACAGTAGCCCCCATATACCCCATATTACGTACCGCTTTCTCTATTTCCTCCTGGGATTTCAGGGCAACAGATTCATCATAGATTACCGGAGCATCACCAATCTTCCTAAAAAAACGATTAATCCATTTAGTGGAGTCCACGCCTGAGACGCAATAAGTGCGCATAGGTATCTTAACCAAATTAAACCATTTGGCATTAGGATTCTGACGAATATATGAATTGAATAGTGACGGCTTCACCTCTTTCGTCTCAGATACAATCCTGACCTCATCCAATAAATATTTATCCTCAGGAATAAATTTACTGACCGAACACGAGGTGCATAGTGCTATAATAAATGTGCATATATATGGGCGTGCGCTTTTCTTCATACAAATCCGTAACCTTCGCAAATTTATCTACAAAGATAGATATTAATTGAAAATATCTTCTTAGCTTTGCTCCAAATATTTGTTATTAAATAGAAATTATCATGCTGAGCAAAAACAAAATAAAATATATCCGTTCGTTGGAACTGAAAAAAAAACGCAAAGAAGAACAAGTTTTTGTGGCTGAAGGACATAAATTGGTAGGCGATTTATTAGGCTACTTCCCCTGCAAGTTACTGATTGCCACTTCCAATTGGCTGAAAATAAACCACCCTGTCACGGCCAACGAAATTATTGAAGTAACACAAGAAGAGTTGTCACGTGCCAGCCTTCAAAAGACCCCCCAAGAGGTATTGGCCGTTTTTGTACAACCTTCTTATGATTTAAATCCGGAAGTTATTAAAAGTTCTCTATGCCTGGCGTTGGACGATGTACAAGATCCCGGAAATCTGGGAACCATTATCCGCTTGGCAGACTGGTTTGGCATTGAGCATATCTTCTGCTCAGCAGGGACAGCAGATGTGTATAATCCCAAAACCGTACAGGCAACCATGGGGGCATTGGCTAGAGTAAAAGTTCATTACTGTTCTTTACCACAGCTTATTGAAAGCCTGGCCGATATTCCTGTATACGGCACTTTTTTAAGCGGGAACATTATTTATGCAGAATCCCTATCGGCTCATGGATTGATTGTCATGGGAAACGAAGGAAAAGGAGTAAGTCCTGAAGTAGAGAAGCTGATAAACAAGAAGTTATACATTCCCAATTATCCTCAAGAACGGGAAACCTCCGAATCATTGAATGTGGCAATTGCCACAGCAGTGGTTTGCTCGGAGTTCAGAAGACGTTTATTACCTTAAAATTCATATTTCCATCGGCATATCCAATAATTTCTGAATGAGAAATACTACAGCTCTACCCAAAGCATACATTATAAGCGTACCAGTCTGCTTCCTGCTGTAAACTCCTTTCCCGGCAAATCAAAATCAGCTATATGCCATGCATATACAGGTTGCTCAAGTTCTGTTTCCAGCATGGCACGGTGCAGGAAATCAACAAATTTCTCTCCGGAACAAATATCCAACTCATACATCGGAGAAATAATAATCACTCCGCCTATCCATTGTGTCGCACTAATCTCCTCCTTCAATGGAAAATATGCACGCACTCTATCGCTATCTTCCAACTCCACTACATATTTAGAATAACAGCCATCTGCCGAAACATAAAGATAATGACAAGCAAAACGTCTCATACCCACAAAAAATAATTAATTTCTGCGCTTGATTCTCTGAGGACGATCTGAGTGAGAATGATCTGCCGCATTATTCTCCTTCATCTCACGTGGATTCATACGGACGGGAACATTTTTCCTGATATCCACCGATTGAATCGAATCTGCTTTTTTCTCTGTTACCATCGAATCTGTTCCAACACGCCGTTCCACAGCCAAACTATCCTTTCCGGCAACTGTCATTGTATCTACCGGTTCATGATAACGGGTCAAAGTAATATTATTGATAATCAGTCCCGGCTTATTCGTTGACGAATCACTATCCATATAGTAAATAAATCCGTTCACACTCTTGATGGCAAAAGCAGAATCAGGCTTTATATACAAGGTCTGCACACCAGAACACGTGATATCCTTCACACGTCCCACCACAGAATCATTATCAAACAAAATATTGAACCCCATAGTGGCTCTCCGTTCTCCTTCCGAAAGGAATATACAATCAGCCGACCACAGGAAAGCATCCTTTGCTTTGAAATTACTATCAGCGGGAATCTCAAAAGTCACCTTATTCGCCAACGGAACATCTGTCAGCCAATAAAGTTTACGGTCATACCATACATCCACAGTATCTCCCGGCAACGATACAGCCGGTTTATTCTCACGCAATGCCAGTAACTCCTGCATGTGTTTTTTTTCACTGCGGAAGCGTTCCCCCAGCTTTTTATAGAGGCTGGCAAGTTCCTCTGTGTGACGTGTGTACCACACCATGGACGAATCGAATTCAGCTTCAGTAATATGATGCTTCTCGAAAACATAGTTCTTATATGCTTCCTTTTGATAATTATCAGAATAACTCAGATTATTGCCCATGGAGATACTTAAATGATAATCGTACAAGATATTCTCCATCCTGTCCGGCTGGATAATATTTTCAGGCACTTGCTTACCACACCCCACCATAAAAGCCGCACCCAGCAGCCACACCCAAGTAATATTCTTGCGACGCATCATTTATTCTTTAATTTCTTCTGCTGACGGGTGAATATTCTTATTCAGATATTTACCGTAAAATAACAACAACGCCACAATACCGCAACTGATGGCGGCATCGGCAAAATTAAATATCGGACTGAAAAATATGAAATGTTCCCCTCCTATTCCCGGTATCCATTCGGGCCAGTTGGTTTCAATAATGGGAAAATAGAACATATCCACCACTTTACCATGTAACCATTCCGAATACCCTTCACCTACCGGAACAAAAGAAGCGATGGTACTATGAGTACTTTCATTAAAAATAACTCCATAGAACACACTGTCTATAATATTACCGATAGCCCCTGCCAAAATTAAAGAGATACATACAATATAACCAGTCTTATAATTCTGTTTCACGATTTTTGCCAGATACCAGATAATCAATCCCACAGCTACAATACGGAAGGTAGTAAGGAATAACTTTCCAAATATTTCCATACCGAAAGCCATGCCGTTATTTTCTGTAAAATAGATATAAAACCAATCTGTTATGCGGATACTCTCATGCCAGTACATATTGGTCTTTACCAATATCTTTATTATCTGGTCGATAATCAGAATTCCAAAGACAATAAGAACAGAGAGCTGCCCCTTGGTGAGTAGTTTCTTCATTTATTAAATTGAAAATTAATTAATGGTTAATGATTAGCGGTTAATACTGTAACATGACAGTGAAACTCATTAACTATTAATCACTAACCATTAACCACTATTTTATTTCTTTCCTTCGTTCTTTGCCTCAATGCTCAGTGTTGCATGAGGTACTGCACGAAGCCTTTCCTTCGGAATCAACTTACCGGTTTCACGGCAAATACCATAAGTTTTATTTTCGATACGTATCAGTGCCGCCTGCAATCCTTGGATAAACTTCAGCTGACGTGCCGCCAACCGGGTTGTTTCTTCTTTAGACAATGTATTAGCACCTTCTTCCAAAACTTTATAAGTAGGGGAAGTATCGTCCGTATCATTACCGTCCTTATTCATGATACTACTTTTCAGTCTATCATAGTCGCGCTGAGCCAATTCCAGTTTTTCCATGATAATAGCACGGAATTCCTCAAGTTCCGCATCTGAATATCTAGTTTTTTCAGCCATATAACTTAGTTTTAAAAGGTTAATTATTCTTTTACGACACTCACATAAAGTGAGAAATCATCAAAATTTAATTCTGTACCGTTCTTCATTTCATCCACTAATTCCAAGGAGTTAGCAAGAACTTGGTTACAAATATAAGTATTATATTCATTTACCGCATCATCGGTTTGAGGATTTTTAGATAATGCCACTTTTATTTTGTCTGTTATCTCAAAACCACTACTCTTACGGATATTCTGTATACGGTTTACCAACTCACGGGCAACCCCCTCACGACGCAGTTCTTCGGTTACGGTAACCTCCAAAGCCACAGTCAGTTTGCCTTCATTGGCAACCAGCCATCCCGGAATATCCTCACTGAAGATCTCCACATCCGTTGTTTCGATAACCGTTTCCGCACCATCAAGCATAAAGGTATATTTACCATTTTTCTCCAATTCGGCAATAGCTTCTTGCGACATTCCGGCTACGGCTGCGGCAACAGCTTTCATCTGTTTGCCGAATTTCGGACCCAGTTTTTTAAAGTCACATTTCACCTTTTTCACCAATACGCCTGCAGCTCCGTCTACAAACTTGATTTCTTTCACATTCACTTCGTTCATAATCAAGTCTTTTACGGCTTCGATGTGCATTTTCTGCTCTTCGTCCACCACCGGAACCATGATACACTGCAACGGCTGGCGCACTTTGATATTGACTTTACGGCGCAATGCCAATACCATAGAAGTAACATCCTGAGCCATCTGCATACGCGCTTCCAGTTCTCCGTCTATCAATGCCTCATTACATTCCGGGAACTTGGCCAAGTGTACAGAAACCACGGTGTCACGACCTGTAACGGCAATCAAATCTGTATACAAACGGTCGGCATAGAACGGAGCGACAGGTGCCATCAGCCTAGCCACTGTTTCAAGACAAGTGTACAATGTCTGATAAGCGGACAGCTTATCCTGTGACATAGCATTACCCCAGAAACGTTTACGGTTCAAGCGCACGTACCAGTTACTCAAATTATCATTTACGAAGTCTGTAATCAGACGTCCTGCCTTGGTCGGTTCGTAATCGTTGTAACAAGCGTCCACGTTCTTCACCAATGAATTCAGAACAGACAGAATCCAACGGTCTATCTCGGGACGTTCATTTACCGGCACTTCTGCTTCCTGATAAGCGAAACCATCCACATTGGCATAAAGTGCAAAGAACGAATAGGTATTATATAAGGTACCGAAGAATTTACGACGAACCTCATCCACCCCATCGGTATCAAATTTCAAGTTATCCCACGGAGAAGAATTGGTAATCATGTACCAACGCAAAGGATCGGAGCCATACTGTTCGATAGCGCCGAACGGATCCACCGCATTGCCCAGACGTTTTGACATTTTGTTTCCGTTCTTATCCAAAACCAAGCCATTAGAGATTACGTTCTTGTAAGCCACACTGTCGAATACCATCGTAGCGATAGCATGTAGCGTAAAGAACCAGCCACGGGTCTGATCCACCCCTTCTGCAATGAAATCCGCAGGATAATAAGTACGGTTGTCCACAATTTCCTTATTTTCGAACGGATAGTGCAACTGCGCGTAAGGCATCGCACCGGAGTCGAACCACACATCAATCAAGTCGGCCTCACGTTTCATCGGCTTGCCACTTTCAGACACCAAGATGATATCATCCACATACGGACGGTGAAGGTCTATCTTATCATAGTTCTCCCCGTTATATTCGCCCGGAACAAAACCTTTTTCCTTATAAGGATTGGCGGTCATAAATCCGGCAGCTATTGATTTTTCTATTTCATTATACAATTCCTCTACAGAACCGATACAAAGCTCTTCTCCCTCTTCACTGCGCCAGATAGGCAGCGGAGTCCCCCAATAACGAGAACGGCTCAAATTCCAGTCATTCAAGTTTTCCAACCACTTGCCGAAACGGCCTGTCCCGGTAGATTCCGGTTTCCAGTTGATAGTCTTGTTCAGTTCCATCATGCGCTCTTTGGCTGCGGTAGATCGGATGAACCAACTGTCCAGCGGATAGTAGAGCACCGGTTTGTCAGTACGCCAGCAGTGCGGATAATTGTGCACATGCTTTTCTATCTTGAACGCCTTGTTGCCGGCTTTCATCATCATACAGATATAGATATCGAGTGATTCGGCGACGGCAGCAGCTTTTTCATCGTACTTGCCATCTACAGTAAACTGAGGATCGTAAGCATTCTTCACCCACCGACCCTGATATTCCTTATATTTCTCTACGTCCACACATTCCTTTACGAAAGTCTCGTCCAGTTCGTCCAACAGATAGAATTTACCAGTCAGATCCACCATAGGACGGGTTTCACCCTTCTTGTTTATCATGAACAGAGAAGGAATACCTGCCGCACGTGCTACAAAAGCATCGTCCGCACCGAATGTCGGAGCGATATGTACGATACCCGTACCATCTTCGGTAGTTACATAGTCACCGAGAATGACACGGAATGCCTGACCGGCCGCTTCTTGCCATTTTCCGTTTTCATCTACCGTCACCGGTTTCACCCAAGGAATAAGCTGTTCGTATTCCATGCCTACCAGATCCGGTCCTTTATATTCACCCACTACTTTGAACGGAATCAGTTTGTCACCCGGCTTATAGTCTTCCAAGGCAAGTTCCTCCGCTTTCTTGTTAAAGTGAGTATAGAGCAAGGCTTTTGCCAATACTACAGTCATCTTTTCTCCGGTATATCCGTTGTAAGTCTGCACGGCCACATAGTCTATTTTCGGTCCTACGCACAATGCCGTATTCGAAGGCAATGTCCACGGAGTAGTTGTCCACGCCAGAAAATAAGGAGTTCCCCATTCCGCCATCTCGGGTTTCGGATTCTTCATCTTGAACTGTCCTACCACAGTGATGTCTTTCACATCACGGTAACAGCCCGGCTGGTTCAACTCGTGCGAGCTCAATCCTGTTCCGGCAGCCGGAGAGTAAGGCTGGATGGTGTAGCCTTTATACAGCAGACCTTTGTTATAAAGCTGCTTCAAAAGCCACCACAACGTTTCAATATAGCGGTTGTCATAAGTGATGTATGGATTCTCCAAGTCCACCCAGTAACCCATCTTATGAGTAAGGTCTGTCCACTCTTTGGTAAACTTCATCACGTCCTTACGGCAAGCCGCGTTGTACTCGGCAACAGAAATGGTCTTTCCGATATCCTCCTTGGTGATATGCAATGCTTTTTCCACACCCAGTTCCACAGGCAGTCCGTGAGTATCCCATCCGGCCTTGCGTTTTACCTGGAACCCTTTCATGGTTTTATAGCGGCAGAAAGTATCTTTAATGGTACGTGCCATCACGTGGTGAATACCCGGCATACCATTAGCCGAGGGAGGTCCTTCGTAAAACACGAAAGAAGGACATCCTTCACGTTCTGTCATACTCTTGGCGAAAACATCGTTTTCATCCCACTTCTTCAGCACATCTTTATTGACCTGTGATAGGTTGAGTTGCGAGTGTTCAGCAAATTTCTTACTCATAATTTTATATCGTTTTCTTGTATTCTCTAACTAAAAGGCAATACCTTCCAAAAATTAAGGTGCAAATTTACAAGAAAATTAGATAGATAGAAAGTTTTGATGCTTGTTTTTTTAATCAGATAACGGATACTGTTTCAGAATAACTACATAAAACATGGAAAAAGTCCCTGTTTTTATCAAAATTAATAGCAATAAGAACCGGTTCTTATTTATTGCAATCTTTTCCGGTATGCCGAGGTATTTTCCCCCGTCATATTCTTAAAGAAGCGGCTGAAAGTACCCACACTTTCAAAGCCCAAAATCACCGATATTTCTTTGATGCTATGCGAGGTATGCAGCAACAGCCGTTTCGCTTCGGTCACCACTCGTTCTTGTATAATCTTCAAAGGGGAAGGCATACCGTATGCGGCAAATAAATTGGAAAGCGTCTTGGGAGAACGATGCAACAAAGCAGCATATGCCTGTACCTGCTTTTTCTCCTTGAAATGATTGTCCACCAACACATAATAACGCTGGATGATGTCAAAACCTTTTTCATTAACCGGAAAGCCGGACAACTGCTTACGGGCCAACCGGGTACACAGAATGATGAAACGTTTCAGCAGCAGGCGGAGCATTTCTCCCTGCAGGTTATCCCGCAGAATGTATTCGGTAACCATTCTGTCCACCACCTCGTGCAACAGTTCGGAATCGGTTATCGGGAGCCGCAGATGCACTATACCGGAAGTTCCGCTAAACAGCACTCCACTGCACGACACTTCTTTCTCATGCTTGTAAATGCCGTAAAAATTCTCGTTGAAAAGAAGAGCAAGATACCTGCCCGATACATTCTTGAACTCCGTGCGGTGAAGATTACTCACAGAGATGATTTCATCCTGCTCCATCTCTATTTCCACATGGTCTACTATCAATGTCAGTTTGCCTTCCTGGACCCATATAAACTTATACAGACTACCATTGTCACAGATGACCCTGTCTGTGTGAAACGCTTCAGTCAGTATCATCGTTTCCTGCAAAGATGTATCGTATGCGTAATTCATCATGGCTAAACTGTTTTGTGCATTTCTTTCTGCTGGTTTATACAAAGATAGTGATTTTCACTTATATTAAGCCACCCTATTTTTGCATAGTCTAGAAACAATATACACTATTAACCTTCTGATTTACAACACATAGCATATAGCACAATGTAAAGAGAAGGCAAAGTATCAGAAAGAAAAAAGGAATTTTTGCCATCATTTTAGGAAATCTAGCTATGATATAACCCTACAGGGAATTCGGCAACCATTAAAATAAGCGTATCTTTGTACCAAGAGATTTCCTTCTATAATCTAGACGAAAAAGAACACTTGATTCTTTTAACCTGAACTTTGGACTTTGATTTTCTCCCAATAAGGATTTCTCTCATAATAAATTCAGATTTTATCCCGCCGGGAGGCAAGATAAGGTCATGCAAAAAAATCTCCCAAAAAAGAAGAGGGTGTCCACCATTGAAATGGACACCCTCTATTATGTGTATAACACCTACATTGCCGGAAACCATTTATTTCGCTGTTTCCTCCATCGTGTTTGCAGGTTTCTCAATACCTTCGCTTGTAGCACGTTCCTCCATACGCTGGATACGTGCGTCAAGATCGGGATGAGTAGAGAACAACTGATTCAGCTTGCTGCTTTTCTGTGCTCCTGCCTCTTCTTGCAATTTTTTCAATTTCTGGAATGATAATGCCATCGCCCAAGGATTCTTACCTGCTTTCTTCAGAAACTCGTAACCATAATCATCGGCGGCGCGTTCCTGTTTTTGTGAATAAGTAGCATTAACCAATGCCTCTCCCAAGTCACCCAACTGGGAATCTGTCAGGGCAGCCGCTTTTCCTCCTTGTGATGAAATACCATCTTTCAATGCCGATGTCAGCAATGCGGTACGGAAACCGTTCTTTGAGTCTTTGTGTGCCACATGACCTACCTCATGGCCTATTACTCCCAACAACTCTTCATCTGTCATGATATCCATCAGTGAAGAAAACACACGCACGCTGCCGTCGGCACAAGCAAACGCGTTTACATCAATCACATAATATACTTTGAAATTCAGCGGCATCCCTTCCACTTCGGTCAACCCTTCAGTCAGTTTTTTCAAACGGACAGTATACGGATCATCGTCCGCACAAACCTGATTATGCTTATCCATCCAGTCAATGTACTCCTTTACATACTCTGTCATCTGCTCATCGGTCAAAGTCACCGCCTTTGCAGCCTTTACGGCTCCCCCCACTGCCTTCTTCAAATTAAACTGGGCCATTACAGGAGTTACCCCCGCCAAACATAACAACATGACGGTTACCTTTAATAATGCTTTTTTCATTTTTGTGTGTTTTAGATTAAACGCTTCATTTTATTTTTTTAAGAAATGGTGCAAAAGAACAAATTTTTATTCTATCTACCAATCTTTACAAGAATATTTTTACCACCATCCCGCTTCAAGCACACGCCGGAAAGTGAAAAGCCACCGCGAATACACTTCGCGATGGCCCTTACCCATTTTATATACACCTTTAAACAAAATGATACTCACGCCCTAATTCACTAACCCCTTGCGGGCATGAGCTGATCTTTTTCTTATTTATTTGCGCGGGCTTCTGCAATGTAGCCTAATGCCTCTTTACACTTTGCAGTTACATACGCCCAGTCTTCTGCGGCTACCTTGTCGCCAGGGAACAATTTAGAACCCATACCTACACAGAACACACCTGCCTTAATCCAAGAAGTCAGATTTTCCTGAGTCGGCTCCACACCACCGGTCACCATCAGTTTAGACCAAGGCATCGGAGCCAGCAAACCTTTAACCAATTTTGCTCCCAATACATCACCCGGGAATATTTTGCAAAGATCACAACCTACTTCCTGAGCGAAACCCACCTCGGACACGCTTCCGCATCCCGGAGTATAAGCCACCAAACGACGGTTGCACACTTTAGCGATTTCTGGATTAAACAACGGACCTACCACAAAGCAAGCGCCTAGCTGCAAGTAAAGAGCAGCAGTAGCAGGATCAACGATAGAACCTACTCCCATAGCCATTTCAGGACATTCCTTTGCCGCGTATTTCACAACTTCCGCGAATACTTCATGAGCAAAGTCACCACGGTTTGTAAATTCAAATGCACGAACTCCGCCATCATAACAAGCTTTCACCACTTTCTTTGCCACTTCTGCATCTTTATGGTAGAACACAGGAACCATTCCGGTTGAACCAATCTTGTTCAACACTGCTATTTTATCAAAACGAGCCATAATTTCATATTTTAGTTTAAATGAAAGATTGGAACACAAATGATACAAATAAAACATGTATCAAAAATTTGCGTTATTTGCGTCATTCATGTTCCTTATAAAAAACAAATTTAGCGTTGTACACGTCCGCTGGCATCGCCACCGGCCAATGCTTCCACTTCGTCTACAGATACCAAATTGAAGTCACCGTTGATAGTATGCTTCAAAGCAGAAGCGGCAACAGCGAATTCAAGGGCGACACCTTGATTCGGTTTAGTCAACAGACCATGAATGATACCTCCGGAGAATGAGTCGCCACCACCTACACGGTCAATAATCGGGTTGATGTCATAGCGTTTTGATTCATAAAATTCTTCTCCGTTGTAAATCATAGCCTTCCAACCGTTATGAGTAGCCGAGAATGATTCACGCAAGGTAGACACTACATATTTAAAGCCGAATTCCTTTGCCATAGCCTTAAAGATTCCTTTGTAACCTTCCGCATTGGTTTCACCGGCTTCCACATTCGCTTCCGGTTTGAATCCCAGACAAAGTTCAGCATCTTCTTCGTTACCTATACATACATCTACATACTGCATCAACGGTTTCATGATAGACTGTGCTTTTTCTTTTGTCCACAGTTTCTTGCGGAAATTCAAGTCAACAGACACAGTAACACCATGACGTTTTGCAGCTTCACAAGCCAGCTTGGTCAGTTCAGCAGCCTTGTCAGAAATAGCCGGAGTGATACCTGACCAATGGAACCAGTCCGCACCTTCCATGATAGCATCAAAATCGAAATCGCAAGGATCGGCTTCGGCGATAGCCGAGTGGGCACGGTCATAAATTACTTTGCTAGGACGCATGGAAGCTCCTGTTTCCAGATAATAGATACCTACGCGGTCGCCACCACGACTGATGAAATCGGTCTTCACACCATATTTACGCAATGCATTCACAGCAGACTGTCCTATTTCGTGTTTCGGCAATTTGGTTACGAAATAAGCTTCGTGACCGTAGTTCGCGCAGCTCACCGCTACGTTCGCTTCACCACCGCCATAAACAACATCAAATGAATCCGACTGTACAAAACGTGTGTTTCCCGGAGTTGACAATCTCAACATAATTTCACCTAAGGTTACTACTTTTCCCATAATTTCGTGATTTTAAATTGTTATATATTTATTCGTTTAACTTCTAATCCAATTAAATTACTGGTTTACACACTTATAGACGAATCACATCATAACCTTGTACTCAACGGAGCACTCAAATAATTCATCCGTGTGCGTGCACAAAGGTACTATTTATTTTTTTAAAACCAAAAATTGTTATATATTTGTGTCGAAAAAAAATAAATTATTAGTGTGTACGAGCACAATATATATAATAAGGTATGAATAAACTGCCCGAAAGAATCAGAATTAAGGATATCGCCCGCCTGGCAGATGTATCAGTCGGCACAGTGGACCGTGTATTGCATGGCCGCACAGGAGTATCCGAAGCCAGCCGGAAACGGGTGGAAGAAATATTGAAGCAACTGGACTATCAGCCCAATATGTATGCCAGCGCTTTGGCGTCCAACAAAAAGTATCTGTTCGTCTGCCTGCTGCCACAGCACAAGGAAGGCGATTACTGGACCGATGTGGAGATGGGGATGAAAAGAGCCGTAGAGACTTTTTCTGATTTCCACATCACCCTGTCCGTGGTGTACTATGACCAATATGAATATTCCTCCTTCATCAACGCCGGTGAGGACATACTGAGAAAAGAGCCGGACGGCGTATTGCTTGCCCCCACTATTCCTGAAATGACGGCCAGATTTACCAACAAATTACAAGAACGGGAAATACCTTATATATTTATAGACTCCAATGTGGACAGTCTGAACCCACTGGCATTCTTCGGGCAGAAATCCGATCAAAGCGGATACTTTGCCGCCCGCATGGCCATGATGCTGGGAGAATGTCCCAAGGAAATTGTTATCTTCAGACAAATCAACGAAGGACGCCTGGGATCGAACCAGCAGGAAAACCGTGAAAAAGGATTCAGAAAATATATGCAGGAGCATTTTCCCGACTGCAAGATAGTGGAACTGAATCTCTATGCCAAGCGCCCGGACGAGGACGAGGCACTGATGAACCGCTTCTTCCAGGAGAACCCACAGATTACGTGCGGCATCACGTTCAACTCGAAAGTATACATTGTAGGCGAATATCTCATCGGACACAATATGAAAAATTTCAAACTGATTGGGTACGATTTGTTACGCCGGAACGTCTCTTGTCTGAAAGAGGGTGCTGTAGATTTCCTGATCGCGCAGCAACCTACCGCACAAGGATACAGCGGCGTAGAGAGCCTGTGCAACCACCTGATATTCAAAAAAGAGGTGAAGCAATGTAACTATATGCCTATCACCCTGCTTGCGGTGGAGAATGTGGATTTCTATCTGGACGCACATAAAAAGTAAATCTAATAACTAAAAATAGAAATGGAAACAAAGTATTTGAAAATTAATCCGACTGATAACGTAGTGGTGGCTATCTCGGATTTAAAAGCAGGCGAAACCATCACGGTAGATGGTCATGTCATCACTTTGAAAGAAGACGTGCCCGCCGGCCATAAGGTGACACTGAAAGATTTCGCCCAGGGCGAGAACATCATCAAGTATGGCTACCCCATCGGCCATGCCCTGACCGCCGTGGAACAAGGACACTGGATTAACGAAAATCAGATAAAGACTAATCTTGCCGGTCTGTTGGATTATACCTACAATCCGGTCAGCGTAGACCTCAATATCCCGAAGAAAGACCTGACGTTCAAAGGATACCGCCGCAAGAACGGTGATGTGGGGATCCGTAACGAGGTATGGATTATCCCTACCGTGGGTTGTGTAAATGGTATCATCGGCCAACTGGCCGAAGCGTTACGCCGCGAAACCAACGGTGAAGGCGTGGACGCCATCATGGCTTTTCCTCACAACTATGGCTGTTCGCAGTTGGGTGATGACCACGAGAATACCAAGAAAATTCTCCGCGACATGATTCTGCATCCCAATGCAGGAGCCGTACTGATTGTCAGTCTGGGTTGCGAGAACAACCAGCCGGATGTTTTCCGCGAGTTTTTGGGTGATTATGACACAGACCGCGTGAAATTTATGGTAACTCAAAAAGTGGGGGATGAATTTGAAGAAGGCATGAAGATTCTGCGTGAGCTGTATGCCAAGGCCAAAGCCGATGTACGCGAGGACGTTCCTCTGTCTGAATTACGTGTAGGTTTGAAATGCGGTGGTTCGGACGGTTTCTCAGGGATCACCGCCAATCCGTTGCTGGGCATGTTCTCTGACTTCCTGATTGCTCAGGGTGGTACTTCGGTACTGACAGAGGTTCCCGAAATGTTTGGTGCGGAAACGATCCTAATGAACCGCTGCCGCACTAAGGAGTTGTTCGAACAGACCGTACATCTGATTAATGATTTTAAGGAATATTTCCTGTCACACGGCGAACCTGTGGGCGAAAATCCGTCACCAGGCAACAAGGCAGGTGGTATCTCCACCTTGGAAGACAAAGCGCTGGGATGTACCCAGAAATGCGGCAAGGCATACGTTGACGGCGTTATGGGCTATGGTGACCGCCTGAAAGTGAAAGGTTTGAACTTGCTTTCCGCACCGGGCAACGACTTGGTAGCGGCTACCGCCCTCGCCTCTTGCGGTTGTCACATGGTGCTCTTCACTACCGGCCGCGGTACTCCGTTCGGTACGTTTGTTCCCACCATGAAGATCTCTACCAACTCCACTCTGGCTAAAAACAAACCGGGATGGATTGATTTCAATGCCGGAGTCATCGTAGAAAACGAACCGATGGAAAAGACTTGCGAGCGTTTTATAGACTATATCATCCGGGTTGCCAGCGGAGAACCGGTAAATAATGAAAAGAAGAATTATCGTGAAATCGCTATCTTCAAGACAGGCGTGACACTATAATCCAATCTTATACTCAACTTTCCCAATACCCTTACAGCCCTGCCTTTCTTATTACGAAGGTGGGGCTGTGACCTTTTTCTCGCATATATTGTTATAAAACAAGTCTTTTTGTAACTTTGCACCTCATTTTATAAAATACAAATTCATGAACGGTGAAAAATTAACCCCAATAACAAATAAACCCAGCTTATGGGCACTCAGTCCATTACTGGTATTTCTATGTCTGTATCTGGTGACATCTATCATCGTAGATGATTTTTATAAAGTCCCCATCACGGTTGCTTTCATGGCATCTTCGGTTTATGCAGTATGCATCCCCAAAGGGCTGAGCCTGAACGAGCGCATGCTGCAATATTCCATCGGCGCAGCCAACAAGAATATCATGCTGATGATCTGGATTTTCATCCTGGCAGGCGCATTCGCCCAAAGCGCCAAAGATATCGGGGCCATTGACGCAACCGTGAATCTTACGCTTCTTCTGCTGCCGGACCATCTGCTGCTGGCAGGCATCTTCCTGGCCGCCTGTTTCATCTCGCTCTCCATCGGAACCTCGGTAGGAACCATCGTGGCATTAGTCCCCGTGGTAGCAGGCATTGCGGATAAAACCGATATGAACCTGGCCTTCATGGCGGGTATCGTGGTGGGAGGAGCCTTCTTCGGCGACAACCTTTCGTTCATTTCGGATACTACTATCGCCGCCACCCGCACCCAAGGATGCGCCATGCGTGACAAGTTCCGGGTGAACTTCATGATAGCCCTTCCGGCCGCCCTGATGGTTTTCGGCTACTACATCTTCAGGGGAATGGACGTGATGACCACCCATGACATCCAGTCGGTGGAATGGATCAAAGTCCTCCCCTATCTGGTTGTGCTGGGAACCGCCATAGCAGGGATGAATGTAGCACTCGTACTGATACTGGGCATCGCCACAACGGGAGTGATCGGCCTGCTCACAGGCAGTATCAGCCTGTTCGACTGGCTTGGCTCCATGGGCACAGGAATCACCGGAATGGGCGAACTCATCATCATCACCCTGATGGCAGGCGGTATGCTGGAACTGATCCGCTTTAACGGCGGAGTGGACTATATTATCCAAAAACTGACCAAACATGTCAACAGCAAACGCGGAGCCGAACTTTGCATCGCAGCTTTGGTGAGCATCGCCAATTTCTGTACAGCCAACAATACGATAGCCATCATCACAGTGGGACCATTGGCCAACGACATCGCTACCCGTTACAGGGTGGACAAACGCAAGAGTGCAAGTATCCTGGATACTTTCTCGTGTGTCATCCAGGGCATCATCCCTTACGGAGCGCAAATGCTGATTGCCGCCAAGCTGGCTTCCCTTTCTCCTCTGAGCATCATCGAATACTTGTATTATCCGGTAGCTATCGGAGTATTTGCTCTGCTGAGCATTTTTTTGAGATATCCCAAACGATACTCGTGAAAACAAGGGCAGGCGGTTATATTCCGCCACCGACAGCCCGGCTGAATCCATCTGCAACATCCAGACGATGAAGGCGAAAGATATATAATCTTACAGCTGTAAGATATAGCATCTTGCACGTGTAAGATCTATATCTATTCTCCGTAGTTAACGGCGGATACTTAGTGGTCAATAACTCTCAGCAATCCATGTGACGCGTAGTTTTTCTTGGGTGGTCCAATTCCCCTTTCTTCCAGAACCGACATCATACGCGCTGTAGCCGCCTGAGTCCGGACGGGGAAAGCCTCATTGATATAGCGTTTCCACCGAGGTGTAAATTCTATGTTTCTGAAAAGTTCAGCAACAACAGCAATTTTTCCGTCGACGTCGATGTTTCTTTGTATGATGTTTACATCATCTTTCTTTTTCTTCTCTTCTCTATTCTTTTCTTCTCTTATAAAGTTTTGCTTAACGCTTGCTTGCGAACACTCATTAACACATTCATTATCAATATATTGAATCGTATTTTCGGCTATATTTTCATCATCACTTTTTTCAATCGTATTTTTCATGCATTTTGCACCGTTTTCCTTATTGTTTGCTTCGTCATCCGCTTCTTTATCTGCTGCCACCAGCACAGTAGAAGTGATTACTTTTTCAGCTATTTGCGCAGTCTTTTTCTTGCTGCTTCTTCCGCCTTTGCTACCGGCGGCTGCACGTTGCTCCGAAAGCTTATTCTGATAACCCATCACCTCATCCAGATACAGGCATCGGAAATATCCGTCCTCCGTTATGACGAACAAGTTAAAGTCTTTAATGAGATGCTGCAAATTTTCCACTGTAGCCCCCCATTGTTCAGCCAACAAATCCAACTCGTTAAAATCGTGTTTGTATTCCTGTTGCCTTCGCAGGAACAATATCATTTGAATATATAATCCTATTCCCATGCATTTCATTTCGGCATTCAGCTTCATCATTTTGTAATCTGACATCAAGCTGCAATTCAGCCGGATAAACTGTTCGGTGTAATCCATTCCTTTGGTGTGTTAGTATATAAATAGATTACAAAGAAACAAAAAATATCAATAGGGTGTATAGATAATTGCCACCAATTATGACATTATCTTCATTTTTATCTCAAACAAATATAAACAACTAGTATACAAATACTTACATAGCATATTCAATTCAATAAAAAAGTATAATTCTCAAGAAAAGATAAAGTTCTTCTCCCCCTGCAATTCATGAATATTTTTTATCGCCAGAATTCGGAGATAAATTCCCAATAAATGATCCTATATTAAAAGACACGATGTATTCGGATAGAGGTAACAGAAGAAGATTTATGAATATTTATTTTGAAAATATGCACAAAAGACTTATCTTTGCACCGCAAATGAACGATTGATATGAACCAATTACAAACTACATACAGCATACATTGTCTTACACGGGGAAATAAAGCTCTGCGGAAGCATTTCATCGTGCACGTACATTGGTTCAGTGGATTTATTTAAATCCCCCATCTCACCCTTCATTTAATTACCAAACTTTCATCCGGCCTACCCCATGTGTACTTGATGAAAGACAGACTGCATGATGGTTTTATCTGATAAAACCACCTGGTTATATATGTGTTACTTTTAAAAAATTGATTGCTATGTTTACTATTATATCTATTATGTTTGTTGGTATCGGTATAGGATATGTATTGCGCAACTTACAGTTTTTACAAAAGATAGAAAAGAGTACCTCACTCACTATCTTCCTGCTGCTGTTTGTTTTGGGAATCTCCATCGGCTCCAACAGCTTAATCATTAACAATTTAGGTAGATTCGGATGGCAGGCGGCTATATTGGCTACATTAAGCATTTTGGGCAGTATGCTAGCTTCCTTCCTGGTATTTCATCTGTTTTTTAAGAAAGGAGGCAAACAATGAAAGGTAGTTTGGTTGTTGTCGCATTTTTTTGTGCAGGATGTATGATTGGAGCTGTCAATAATTTCCAGTATGACATGCACTCTGTTTCCATGTATGTGCTTTATGCACTGATGTTACAAGTAGGAATCAGCATAGGCAGCAATAAGAAATTGAAAGAACTGATTAAAAGCTTACGGTTGAAAATGCTCCTGGTGCCGATAGCTACCATTACGGGAACCTTGCTTTTCTCGGCACTTGCCAGCCTGCTATTAAGCCAATGGAGTGTATTCGACTGTATGGCGGTGGGTAGCGGCTTTGCCTATTATTCGCTTTCCTCCATCCTGATCACACAGTTCAAGGAACCGTCTATCGGGTTACAACTGGCCACCGAATTGGGAACCATTGCATTACTGGCCAATATTTTCCGGGAAATGATGGCCTTACTCGGCGCTCCGCTCATACGGAAATACTTTGGACAGCTGGCCCCTATCTCGGCTGCCGGAGTGAACTCGATGGATGTATTGCTGCCATCCATCACACGCTATTCGGGAAAAGACATGATTCCCTTAGCCATATTCCACGGAATACTGATTGACATGAGCGTTCCTGTTTTCGTATCTTTTTTCTGTAATTTAACGTAAGCCTGAGGATTCGCGCTAAATTACAAAAAAGGAAGCCCGCTTGCAAATCAAGCGGGCTTCCTTTTTTAATCTATATAAGGCATGAATTATTTCGCAACCTTTTCCAATTTCTTCATGATAGAGAAGATGAACAATGCAGAAAGCAAACAACATACGATCAATACACTCCATACCATCCACAACTGCATATCGCCCCACAAATAACCGATGATAGCCACCAGATAGTTACCGATAGCAGTAGCTACGAACCAAAGTCCCATCATAGCACCTTTATACTTGGGAGGAGCTACTTTGGAAACAAACGAGATACCCATCGGTGACAGGAACAATTCAGCAAAAGTCAATACCAAATAAGTTGAAATCAGCCAGTTGGGTGAAACCAATGCACTTTCGGCAATACCGTTCGCTTCTACTTCTGCAGGAGTAGGCAGACCGAATGAGCCAAACGCCAACAGCATGAAACCTACTGCGGCAATCACCATACCGATACCGATTTTACGCGGAGCTGATGGCTCTTTTCCTTTCTTTGCCAACGAACCGAATACAGCCAGTGATACCGGAGTCAGAGCTACTACGAAGAAGGGGTTAAACTGTTGGAAAATCTGAGGAAGAATAGGCAATGTAGGGTCCATAGTACCATAATTGACTCCTAAAACCACAAGAGCCAAGGTAGCAATAACGCCTGAAATCAATTTGCCCTTGCCTGTCTTGGACTGGAACAGTGAGAAACCTGCATAAACGGTTACAATAAGCAGAGCCAGATTCCATACGCTGAAGCCAAGGCGATCCAGACCGGTTACCTCATGTGCCGTGTAGTCACGGGCGAAGAAGGTCATGGTAAGACCGTTCTGATGGAATGCCATCCAGAAGAAAATAACCACAGCGAATACCAGCAACAAAGCGACGATGCGTTCTTTGGTCTGTGCAGGAGTCAGCTCTTCTTCGTGTACATTGGCCGGTTTAGCCTGCTTGGAGTTGTAATCGGCATGTTTGAATGTAGAACGGAAAATAACATAAATAGCCATAGAGGCAACCAGTGAGATACAAGCTACACCGAAACCATAATTATAGGCTTCAGACAATTTATCAATATAGGTAGTACAGAAATCGGCCATACTTCCTGTGAAATTCTGTGCGCTCTGCATGGCAGTCAGTGTGGCCTCACCTTCAGCCGTTATCGTACCGTCAAGGAACTGGTGTGCCAAAGAAGGTATCTGGGGTACATAGCTGAAACCTGCTTTGCCCAACACATAGTTGGTCATGGCAGTAGCGGCAGTCGGAGCGAACAGGGCGCCGATGTTGATTGCCATATAGAACAAACTGAAAGCGGTATCACGTTTCGCACTATACTCGGGAGCATCATACAGATTACCTACCATTACTTGCAGATTTCCCTTGAAAAGTCCGGTTCCCAAAGCAATCAGGGCAAGAGCGCCGAACATGGAATACAATCCGATATTAGTTGCCATCGGGATAGCCAGCAAGACATAACCGGCAAACATGATAACGATACCGGTAGTAACCATCTTGCCATAACCGAATTTATCAGCCAGAATACCTCCGATCAGCGGCATGAAATACACTCCTGCCAGGAAACTGGCAAAGATTGTTGACGTCGTGGCGGCTGTAAAGCCGAATTTCGCTTGCAGGAAGAGAGTGAAAATAGCAAGCATGGTGTAATAACCAAAGCGTTCGCCGGTATTGGCGAGAGCTAATGCGTATAAGCCTTTAGGCTGTCCTTCAAACATAGTTGATAAAGATTTAATTAATAGTTAGTATTCTTTTTTTGCAAAGATATAACTTTTAGTCTATCTGAAAAAAAAAGAGCCACAAATGTGACTCTTTTTGGCATATTTATTCGGTGAAAAGGGAACAAATCTCTGCTTTCGTTTCTTTTATCAGGTCATCGGGAGCTATTTTTATCTGTAATCCGCGGATACCGGCACTGATATAAATAAATGGAAATGTGATGCAAGTCTCGTGTATATAGGTGGGGAAATGTTTTTTCATGCCGATGGGAGAACATCCTCCCCGGATATATCCTGTCAGGGGAAGCAACTCTTTCATGGGGATCAGGTCGCATTTCTTGTTACCTGAGACTTTTGCCGCCATTTTTAAATCTACCTCGTGCTCGCCGGGTATGACACAGACAAAATATCCAGATTTATCCCCATGAAGCACCAAAGTCTTGAAGACTTGTTCTATGTTCTCGCCCAAACTGGCGGCAACGTGAACGGCGCTGAGGTCATTCTCGTCTACTTCGTATGGAATAAGCTCGTATGCTATCTTGGCTTTATCAAGCAGACGGGCTACGTTGGTTTTAGCTATCTTCTCTTTCATTGCTGGTATGCCGGTTAATTTTCCAATTCTTCTTTTATAAACTTCGGGGTATATCCTTTTTTGCTTTCGGCCACTTCCTCGGGAGTTCCGGCCGCAAGTACCTGTCCTCCGCCCCGTCCGCCTTCGGGACCCATATCGATGATGTAATCCGCCAGTTTGATAACGTCCAGGTTATGTTCGATAACCAGAACGGTATTGCCTTTTTCCACCAGTTTGTTCAGTACATTCATCAGCACACGGATATCTTCGAAATGAAGCCCGGTAGTAGGCTCATCCAGAATATACATCGTTTTTCCGGTATCACGCTTGGACAATTCCGTAGCCAGTTTCACACGCTGGCTCTCTCCGCCCGACAAGGTGGTGGAGGGCTGTCCCAGTTTAATATATCCCAACCCCACCTCTTGCAGCACTTTGATTTTATTCAGAATCTGAGGCACATTCTCAAAGAACTCTACAGCACGATTGATGGTCATGTCCAGTACATCGGCTATGGATTTACCCTTATAGCGCACTTCCAGCGTCTCGCGGTTGTATCGTTTGCCGTGACAAACCTCGCAAGGCACTAGCACATCGGGCAGGAAATTCATTTCGATGGTCTTGTATCCGTTACCACCGCAAGCCTCGCAGCGTCCTCCGGTTACATTGAACGAGAAACGCCCCGGCTTATAGCCACGGATCTTCGCTTCGGGCAGACCGACAAACAGATTCCGGATATCCGAGAATACCCCTGTATAGGTGGCCGGATTGGAACGCGGTGTCCTACCCAGCGGCGACTGGTCCACATTCACCACCTTATCTATATAGTCCAGTCCCTCCACACTGTCATAGGGCAGAGGTTCCTGCAAAGAACGGTAGAAATGCTGTGACAGGATGGGCTGCAAGGTATCGTTTATCAGCGTGGATTTACCACTGCCGGACACCCCTGTGACACAAATGAGTTTTCCCAAAGGAAATTCCACATCCACATTCTTCAGGTTGTTCCCCTTCGCCCCTCTCAGCCATAAGGATTTCCCGTTACCGGGGCGGCGTTCGGCCGGTATCTCTATCTTCATCTGTCCGTTTAAATACTTAGAAGTAAGCGTTCCTGTCTGAAGCATTTGTTTCGGAGTCCCCTGAAACACTACCTCGCCTCCCAGGCGGCCCGCCTTCGGTCCCATATCAACCACATAGTCTGCCGCCAGCATCATATCCTTGTCATGCTCCACCACGATGACAGAGTTACCTGTGTCACGCAACTTCTTCAAAGAGTTGATAAGGCGGAGGTTGTCCCGTTGGTGTAATCCGATACTCGGTTCATCCAGAATATAAAGCACGTTCACCAGCTGGGAGCCGATTTGAGTTGCCAGACGGATGCGCTGGCTCTCGCCTCCCGAAAGGGATACCGAGGTGCGGTTCAGTGAAAGATAATCCAGTCCCACATCCAACAAAAACTTAAGACGGGTACGGATCTCCTTCAAAATCTCGGCGGCAATCATGCGCTGCTTGTCTTCCAAAAAAGAATCGACCTGTTGCAACCAGTCATACAGTTCGTTAATATCCATGCTTGCCAGTTCATAAATGTTCTTGTCATGGATACGGAAATGCAACGCCTCCTTGTTCAGACGCGCGCCCTTGCATTCGGGACAAACATCGGTCTTGGCAAACTGTTCCGCCCACTTCTGAGCAGTGGCCGACGCATCTTTCTCCTGCATCATCTGGATGTACTTCACAATCCCTTCATAAGTTACAAAGTAATCGGAAGAGGTATGAATCAAGGTGCTCTTTATCTTGATACGCTCATCCGAGCCATAGAGTATTTCGTCTATCGCATCATCCGGCATATCCTTGACCGGCGTCTTGATCGTAAAATCATATTTTTCAAGCAACGCCTCTATCTGCCAGAAAATCATGGCATTTTTATATTTGCCCAAAGGCACGATGGCTCCTTCGTAAATGGAAAGATTCCTGTCGGGAATCACTTTGTCCACATCAATCAGATTCACATACCCCAGCCCCTTACAACGGGGGCAAGCTCCCTGCGGAGAGTTAAACGAAAAATTATGAGGAGCAGGTTCTTTATAAGACAGTCCGGTAACAGGACACATCAACCGCTTGCTGTAATGGCGCACCTCCCGGGTATCGGCGTCATAAATCATAATCAGCCCCTCACCCTGCTGCATGGCAGTGGCAACGCTCTGTTTCAGCCGTTTGTCATCCTTTTCCGATACGACCAACTTATCTATCACAACTTCTATATCATGATTTTTATAACGGTCCAGCTTCATGCCGTGTACAATCTCGCGCACCTCGCCGTCCACGCGGACATACAGATAACCTTTCTTGCGCACTTGCTCGAAAAGTTCTTTGTAATGTCCCTTACGGGTACGTACCAACGGGGCAAGCATAAATATCTTCTTACCCTGATAATCCCGGTGAATCAGGCCGATGATCTGTTCCTCGGTATATTTCACCATTTTCTCTCCCGAAAGATAAGAATAAGCAACTCCTGCACGGGCATAGAGCAAACGGAGATAATCGTATATCTCTGTCGTAGTCCCCACGGTAGAGCGGGGATTCTTGTTTGTCGTTTTCTGTTCGATGGAAATTACCGGACTGAGTCCTGTAATCTTATCCACATCCGGCCGCTCCAACCCTCCCAGGAAATTACGGGCGTATGCGGAAAAGGTCTCAATGTATCTCCGCTGCCCTTCGGCGAAGATGGTATCGAATGCCAAGGACGATTTACCGCTTCCGCTCAATCCGGTTATCACCGTCAGGCTGTTCCGTGGAATTTCAACATCTATATCTTTCAAGTTATGTACACGGGCACCGTATACATTAATCAGTTCTTTTTCTTCACTCATAGTCTTCTTACTCTGCGTAATCTTTGCAAAATTAATGCTTCCCGACGAAATATTTAATTAAAAAGCCTAATAATATTTTCTATTCTTTCTATATAATGTGAATAAAACAGTTTTTTTTGTACTTTTGCCACTCAGTTTAATCAACACACTGCAAATGAAATTTATTCGAGCATTATATCTTATCGCAGCCTTGTCTGCCAGCAGCACCGGAATGATGGCTCAAACACAGTCTTCCGGCTATTTCCTGCACACCATCACCAAAGGGCAAAGTCTTTATTCCATAGCCAGCATGTATAATGTCACTACCGGTGACATCGTTAAAATGAACCCCGGCAGTGACCAGAAAATTAAAACCGGTGAAACATTGAAGATTCCACAAAAGAACAGCGGAACGGAACAGCAGATGTTCCATACCATCCAGTCGGGTGAAACCTTGTACAAGCTGACACAACGCTATGGAGTAACCGCACAACGCATCTGCCAGGCAAATCCCGGGCTGAGCGCGGAGAATTTCCGTATCGGACAGGTTATCGTAATTCCCGCCAAAGTAACGGACAGCGAGGAGATAATTATGAACGAGGTGAAAGCTGCACAGACTACCAAGCCGGTCACCACTTCCACCCCACTGAAACCCAATTGCAGGGACATGCATAAAGTGGAACGCAAGGAAACCATATTCAGCATCAGCCGCCTGTATGGCATCACAGAAGCCGAACTGATTGCCGCCAATCCTGAACTGCGTACCGAAAAACTGAAAAAAGGAAAGTTCCTTTGTATTCCATATCCTAAGGATACAAAGACCGAAACACCTGTGAATAATACGCCTGCCGTAATTCCCACGGATGACCAGCTGTTTAATGAAAGCAAGAAGGAGGCACGCAAAATATCTACCATCAAAGCTGCCGTAATGCTGCCATTCATGACAGACGGTAAGGGCAACCGTGACGAACAGACACGTATGGTGGAATACTATGAAGGCTTCCTGATGGCAGTAGACAGCTTGAAGGAAAAAGGAGTATCCATCGACCTGTACTCATACGACACCCATAACAATACTTCTTCCATCAAGAACATTCTGGATAGAAGTGAATTGAAGAGCATGGATATTATCTTCGGCCCAGCTTATCCCGACCAGGTGAAACCGGTTGCAGAATTTGCCAAGAAAAACAATATCCGGCTGGTAGTACCTTTTACCTCCAAAGGGAATGAAGTTTTCAACAATCCCGCCATCTATCAGATAAATACTCCCCAATCTTATTTATATTCGGAAGTTTATGAGCATTTTACCCGCAAGTTTACAACCGCCAATGTTATCTTCCTGGATGCAGAAGATGGTGATAAAGACAAAGTGGATTTTATAAAAGGGCTGAAAGAGGAGTTAAAAAACAAACGCATTCCTTTTACCGAATTAAAAGGGGAAAATATTACTCCGGAATCATTGAAAGCCGCGATGAACCATAGTATGGATAATGTATTCATCCCGACTTCCGGCACCAACGTGGCATTGATAAAACTGTTACCACAACTGATTGTGACCTCCCGTGACAATCCCGACTACCGTATGCAGTTATTCGGCTATCCGGAATGGCAGACCTATACCAACGACCATCTGGCCAGTTTCTATGAACTGGACACCTATTTCTATTCTTCGTTTTACACAAACAATTTATTTCCGGAAGCCGTTCAGTTCTCATCGGCTTACCGCAAATGGTACAGCAAGGATATGCTCAACTCATTCCCTAAATATGGTATGCTGGGATTCGATACAGGATATTTCTTCCTGAAGGGCCTGTCCCAATACGGCAACAAACTGGAAGACAAACTGGACAAGGTGGCTGTCACCCCTATCCAGACCGGATTTAAATTTGAACGCGTAAACAACTGGGGTGGATTTATCAATCGCAAAGTGTTCTTCGTTCATTTTACCAAGGACTTTGAACTGATTAAACTTGATTTTGAATAATGGAAAAGTATAAGAAATTCGGGCTGCTTGTACTGACATTGCTCTTTGCATTGCCGGCAGCTGCACAGTTGGGTGAAGAACGTCATAATTTTGCCGTCGGCATCAATGGTGGTCTGAACATGAGTTCCGTCAGTTTCAACCCGAAAATCAAACTGAACACCTTGAACACCATGTCTATGGGGGTTACCATGAGATATATGTCCGAGAAATATTTCAAGATGATGTGTGGCGTACAAATGGAAATAAACTATTCACAACGCGGATGGGACGAAAAGATAGAAGACGATTCCGGCAATTCTTACAGCCGTACCATGAATTATCTGGAAATCCCTTTCATGGCACATCTGGCATTCGGCAAGGATGCATTGAACCGGGGAGTGAAGGTCTTTTTCAATGCAGGACCACAAATCGGCTTTTTCCTGGGTGACAACGAAAAGATAAACTGGACTACTTCTACAACAAGACCGGAACACGGTAAAGAGGTAGAGAATAAATTCGATTATGGTATCACAGCCGGCGCCGGTCTGGAAGTAAGTACCGGTATCGGACATTTCCTGCTGGAAGGACGTTACTACATGGGATTGAGCGACTTTTACAAGAATTCGAAAAGAGATTTTTTCGAAAGATCAGCCCATTCATTCATAGGCATACGGCTGAGTTATCTGATAGATATTACTAAATAAAAAAAAGATTTTATTCTGCAAATAGTCCGCGTTCCACTCTCTCTCATAACAACAAAAGCCTGCAAGATGGATCTTGCAGGCTTTTTATATCATAATATTCCCTCAGCTTACCTCAAACGGTCGTATGCTTTAACCAATACCTCATCCTTACCAATGGCGCGGATGGCAAGCCAATTCAAAATGATGGCAACCAACGGCAGACATACAGTCCATGAAAGAGAAAATGTCATTGACTCTTCTTTCAACATAAAAATAAAAGTGACCAACGTGGCATAATACCCGATCAACAAAATGGTGCTGAAAATAGTCAGACGAATTTGCAACATGCGTTTTTTAAACAAGAAGATAGTGCCGAAAGCAAGAACCGCAACAACCAGCAAAATCACAAACAAGGCCCATGGAGCATAATCTTTAGTACCATCCGCCATAGTAAGACACAGATTTGTTAAAGCGGAAACACTATAATCACTTCCTATGTATGAACCTACGGGACTACACAGGCAAATAATAATCAAGATGGTAACAACAAGTAAATAAACAGATTGAATGCGTTGTATCATAGTCTCTTTAATTTTAATCATACAACCTATCATTCTAAACGCAGTGAAAAACCTGAAAACACAAAGTGAATGGTTATCAGATTCTTCACTGCGTTCAGCATAACAGGGCTAATATAATGTGAGGTGCATCAAAATGTACCACAGATTACTCAGATTGATACAGTTTCCACACGAAATGACTCATGTATCAAAATAGAACGATCTGTGTAATCTGTGGTAAAGACCTTTTGCACAACCCCAAATGAAGAATCACTGTAGTTTCTCTTTTTCTTTAGCAGGATTACGGAAATAAACCTTGCCTTCTTCATATTCCTGAGCAGCGATCAATGTCGGTTTCGGAAGCTTTTCGTAATAACGTGAGATCTCGATCTGCTCTCTATTTTCAAAGACTTCTTCCAGGTTATCGTTGTATGAGGCAAACTCCTGCAATTTCTTTGAAAGATCATTCTTCATCTCAACACTAATCTGGTTGGCGCGTTTGCCAATGATAGCAACAGTTTCATAAATGTTACCTGTGTCTGCACATAAATCCATCATGTCACGGGTAACAGTATTACTTGGAGCGTTTGTCTTTTTGTAATCCATAATTTCTTATTTAGTTTTATTCATTAAATTCTTTTACATACTTATTGGCATCCTTGTAGATGCTCTCCACTTCTTTAGTATACTTGCTGTCAGGAAACTCGTTCTTGAAAGAATAATATTCATCTATCGTTTCACGCATACGCTCTTCTTTCTTTTCCTCCACACTCGCTTTCGCCATATCATATTTAGCACGCAAGACCAAGATAGAAAGATCTTCGCGCATCTTGGTATAAGGATAGTCTTTCAAAGCATTCTGAGCCGTAACGATACAAGACAAATAATTGTTACCGGTAGTACTATAAGTACTGTTTCCTGTATAAGAACCCAAATCATAATACAATTTCGCAGCCAGATAGTCTTTCATCACCAGCTTGTCCTGCAAATCAAAAATCATTTGCTGTGCATCCTGCCGACGGCTACTGGTTGGGAAATATTCCATAAACATCTGCAACTCCTGAATAGCTTTATAGGTGCTCGACTGGTCCAAACGAGGTTCCGGAGTATCCAAGAACAATGCTTTTCCTGAAAAATATCTGGCCTGTTCCGTATAGACCCCACGCGGATAAGTATTATAATAAGTGGTGAAATAATGCGAAGCTGTGATGAAGTCACCCTGATTATAGTAGGTCATACCCAACATATAAAGTGATTCCTCAGCCTTATCCGTTCCCTTCATGATGGTAATCAATTCCTCCAGAATGGTGGCCGCCTTAGTATTCTGCCCTTTGCCAAAGTAACTTTTGGCCGCTTCGTACTTGTATTCGTAGTCCGTGCTTTTTAAAACTTTGTTATACTCTCCACAAGACGTTAGAACCGTACCGGAGACAAGAGCTATAATGATATATTTTTTCATCTTATTCAAATAATTGCGCAAATTTACGCCTTTCCACCGAATAATGCAATATTTCCATGTTTTTAAATGCTAAAAAGTCGACAAGAGTCTATTTTTTAGAGATGAATAGATAATATCTAAGGAAATAACTGTATTTTTACATCTCATTAAACTAAACATACTATTTATGAATTTTGAATTGATTTCCGAATACCAACCCACCGGCGACCAACCGGAAGCTATCGCCCAGCTAACCGAGGGAGTGCTGGAAGGAGTCCCCGCACAAACTTTATTGGGGGTTACCGGGTCCGGCAAGACTTTCACGATTGCAAATGTAATTAAAAACATCAATAAACCCACCTTGATATTAAGCCATAACAAAACATTGGCGGCCCAGTTATACGGAGAGTTCAAGAGTTTCTTTCCCAACAATGCAGTGGAATACTATGTATCTTATTATGACTATTACCAGCCGGAAGCATACCTGCCGTCCAGCGACACCTATATAGAAAAGGATCTGGCCATTAATGAAGAGATTGACAAATTGCGGCTGGCTGCCACCTCTGCCCTGCTGTCGGGACGGAAGGACGTGGTGGTGGTGTCTTCCGTGTCCTGCATCTACGGTATGGGGAACCCGTCGGATTTCTATAATAATGTAATTGAGATAAAAAAAGGCAAACTGCTGGACAGAAATGTATTTTTACGCCGTTTGGTGGACAGCCTGTATGTGCGTAACGATATAGAGCTGAATCGCGGGAATTTCCGCGTAAAAGGTGACACGGTAGACATTTACCTGGCATATAGCGACAATCTCCTCCGGGTTATGTTTTGGGACGACGAAATTGATGCCATTGAAGAGATCGACCCTGTTTCGGGAATCCGTCTGGCTACTTTTGATGAATACAAAATTTATCCGGCCAATCTTTTTATGACCACCAAAGAGAGCCAGTTGAGAGCTATTCATCAGATTGAGGACGACTTGACGAAAGAGGTGGCCAAATTCGAGGAGGAAGGAAAAATGTATGAGGCGAAACGACTCTATGAGCGCGTGACATACGATATGGAGATGATTCGCGAACTGGGGCACTGTTCGGGCATAGAAAATTATTCCCGCTACTTTGACGGGCGTAATGCAGGTACCCGTCCTTACTGTCTGCTGGACTTTTTTCCGGATGATTTCCTGATTGTAATAGACGAAAGCCATGTCAGCGTACCGCAAATACGTGCCATGTATGGTGGTGACCGGGCCAGAAAAACCAATTTGGTGGAATATGGTTTCCGGATGGAGTCGGCTTTTGACAACCGCCCTCTAAAATTTGAAGAGTTCAAGGAACTGGCCAAGCAAGTGATTTATGTCAGTGCTACACCTGCCGATTATGAATTGGTGGAAAGTGAAGGCATTATCGTTGAACAGGTTATCCGTCCTACCGGACTGCTGGACCCGGTAATTGAAGTACGCCCCAGTCTGAATCAGATTGATGACCTGATGGAAGAGATACAGCAACGCATCGAGAAAGAAGAACGTGTACTGGTGACCACGCTCACCAAACGCATGGCAGAAGAATTGACCGAATATCTGCTGCGCAATGACATCCGCTGCAACTACATCCACAGCGATGTGGACACTTTGGAACGCGTTAAGATTATGGATGAATTACGTCAGGGCGTTTATGATGTACTGGTGGGTGTGAACTTGCTTCGTGAAGGTCTGGACTTGCCCGAAGTGTCTTTGGTCGCCATTCTGGATGCAGACAAAGAAGGGTTCCTCCGTTCCCACCGTTCGCTGACCCAGACAGCAGGACGCGCCGCCCGCAATATCAATGGAAAAGTAATCATGTATGCAGACCGCATGACGGACAGCATGAAAAAAACGATAGACGAAACCAACCGTCGTCGCGAAAAACAGCTGGCATATAACGAAGAGCATGGAATCACCCCCAAACAAATACAGCGTGCGCGTAATGCTGCCTTGTTGGGCAACAACAGCAACGAAGCGGCGGGAACCACTCAAGGCTCCAAGGCATATATTGAGCCATCTTCCAATACAATGGCTGCCGACCCGATTGTTCAGTATATGACCAAGCCACAGATGGAGAAAACGATAGAACGTACCCGGAAACTGATGCAGGAAGCTGCCAAGAAGCTGGAATTTATAGAAGCTGCACAGTATAGGGATGAATTGCTGAAACTGGAAGATATGATGAAAGAGAGATGGGGGTAGGCTTGTCTCCCGATAAGATAGCACGGATATATCGGTGAGTTCCGGGAAAAGTAGGGTCCCCTACTTGCCCTACTTTTTTCAGAACCGTACCATTAATTCCATAACAAACTTGTCTTGTTCAGACTCCTTTGCCAAAGAAAGTTTATCATAAAAATATTTTTCATAATTAAGACGCAAATCCGCTTGAAAAGCCTTTCCAAAGCTTAACGTCACACCTCCAGTCACACGCTGGCGGGAATAATCGGTAATGTAAAGTTTACCATCCTCATCCGCATTACCGTTACTATGATCTCCCATACTGTCATAACGTCCTAAAAATGAAATTTTCTGAAACAGACCTTTCTTGATAAACAAGTCGTAATTGACAAAGGCGTTGAAAGCATGTACATCATCAAATGAGTTTTTCGCATAAGTTTTATAAAGGTATTCGGCTTCTATATGCCAATTATCAAACTCGTAGTAAGTACCGATATCATACATATAGATGCTGATTTTATCGGGATGTATTTTCTGGGTACTCAAAGTCAAGTTATAATTTTTCCACGGCATCAATTGAAGCTTAACAGAATAATTCAACGTGTTGTGCCACTCTTTCTGATTGGTGAGTCCGGAGCCGTTGAACAGTCCGCCCTCCAGTTTCAACGGCAGTCCCTCCTTTAAAGAGAAAGCTCCGGTAGCCCCCACATCACGCACATTCCCCACCTGTTTGGCTATGAACGAACGGTTGGCAAAATATTGTTGGTGGGGAGATCGATGAGCGTCTATGGTGAAAGGCACACGCATCTGTCCTAGTGTGACATTCCATGTATCATTGGGGACAAAGCGGGCGTATGCATCCAGCATCTTGATATTTCCCTCATCGGACAAGTCTATTTCAGCTTTATAAGCGATTACCGGAAGAACCTTCCCGTCCAGACTGACACGGGCGTTACGTACTTGGAACCGTTGCATTCCGTTAGTGGTTTGAAGTTCATATTTACCGCGGATCGTTCCATGTACTTCCGGCAAATATTCTTTAGGAATAGTCAGCTGTGCGGAAGCAGTTGCAATACTCAGCATTGTAAAAGCAGACGCTACAAGTGTATTTCTCATTTTTATTAATGTGACTTTCTTTGTTTACGGCTGCAAAGATATAGGTTCGGTATATCTGTAACATTTCATTCATATTACAAATATGTTTCATTTGATATGGGGAATACATTTTACAGCCACATTCTGTATGCTTCTCATCTGCTGTGAACGCAGTGAATATGACCAAAAGAAATATCGACGTACCGACAGAGTTATTCAATAATACGGGCAGTTTCCACCTTCTCCAGACGTGCACGGAGTTTTCCCATCATGGATTTACGTATCCGGAGCCTCATCAGGCAATCCATATCATACGATTGCTCCAAGATGGCAGGCTCGTCCTCTTTCACAATGCGCATGATATCATTCATAAAAGGATATTCAAAGGATACGGTGATTTCTTCATCCACTGTTCTTTCCACTATATCAGCAGCAGCTATTGCTTCGGCAGCGGCGGCCTTGTAAGCGACAATCAGTCCGCTGGTTCCCAATTTTATACCTCCAAAGTAACGGACTACTATAACAAGGATATCCGTCAACTCATTGGAATTTATTTGCCCCAAAATAGGCTTTCCTGCGGTACCCGAAGGCTCTCCGTTATCATTTGCTCTGAAATCCTTCCTTTCATGCCCCAGCATATAAGCGTAACACACATGACGGGCATCGTAATATTTCTTCTGATACGCGTCAAGATGCTGCTTTATTTCCTCTATGGTACGTACCGGAATGGCAATAGCTATAAATTTACTCCGTTTCTCCGTATATATGCCTTCGGCAATGTCTGTAATGGTTTTATAAGTATCTTCTTGTATCATGGGTTTCAGAAATCATAAATCTTTAATTATAACTCACAGAATCTGTCTGGCAATCCATGCACACGCCTCAGCATCAGCCAGCGCATGATGGTGATTCTCCAATTCAAAACCAAAAAAACCGGCCACTGTATGTAACTGGTGGTTTCTCAACCCTTTCAGCTTCCGGGAAGCCTGATAGGTACAATAAAAGTCATAATCAGGATAATCCATACAATAAGTACGGAACACAGCTTTCAAACATCTCTCATCAAAGGCTTTGTTATGCGCAACTAGCGGAAGCCCCTCTATTTTAGGGGCAACCTGTTTCCATACTTCTGAAAAAACAGGAGCATGGGCAGTATCTTCCTGTGTCAATCCATGAATACGGGTGTTCCAATACAAATAGTAATCCGGTTCAGGATGGACGAGGCTGTAGAACCGATCGGCTATCTCACCATTTCTCACAATAACCACACCCACACTACATATGCTGGTACGTTCATTATTTGCCGTCTCGAAGTCTATTGCTGCAAAATTATCCATACTTTTTTCGTTACACAGACAAAGGTACGACAAAAAAGCGATATACAAAATTCTTTTTTCCGGTACAATTTCTTATCTTTGAAATCTCAGCAGCAAAATAGACCAATATCTGTGACAATCAGCACTTGTAAAAGCTGAAAGATTAAACCATCTTTGCACTGTTTTTGTTTTTTAACTTAGACTAGATTTATAGTAAGATGAAAAAGATGAAATTCTCTACCTTGTTAATAGCAGCAGGGTTACTTTGTATCTCCGTTCACATAACAGCCCAACCACACTCCCGAAAGAAGGTGGGTATAGTTCTCAGTGGCGGAGGAGCCAAAGGAATGGCACATATAGGTGCTTTAAAGGTCATAGAAAAAGCCGGCATTCCCATAGATTATGTAGTAGGAACCAGCATGGGATCAATCATAGGCGGACTTTACTCCATCGGTTATACTCCCGAACAATTAGACAGCATGGTTCGCCGGCAAGACTGGACTTTTCTGCTGAGTGACAAAATACCACGCAGTGAACAAAATATGGCGGAACGGGAGGCCGCTGAAAAGTATGTATTCTCTCTTCCATTCGGAAAAGATGCCAAAACACAAGCCATAGGAGGATTGATAAAGGGACAAAACTTGGCAAACCTGTTCAGCGAGCTGACCGTAGGATATCATGATTCCATCGATTTCAACAAGTTGCCTATTCCCTTCGCCTGTGTTTCCGAGAATATTGTAAATGGCAACGAGGTAAATTTTCATAAGGGTGTACTGGCTACGGCCATGAGGGCTAGTATGGCCATACCGGGAGTATTCACTCCAGTCCGGCTGGACAGTATGGTTCTAGTGGATGGAGGTGTGGTAAATAACTACCCTGTAAATGTTGCGCGTGCCATGGGGGCGGATATTATTATAGGAGTAGACGTACAAAGTGACTTGAAGCCTGCCAACGAACTGAATAGCGCCGGCAGTATTTTGGGGCAGCTCATCAACTTGATGGGATTACAGCTTTATAAAAAGAACCTGGAAGAGACCAATGCTTATATCAAGGTGAATGTGGAAGGATATTCAGCTGCCAGCTTCACACCTAATGCAGTGGATACACTGATCCGTCGGGGAGAAGAAGCGGCACTGGCACAAGAAGGTGCTTTAATGAAGCTGAAGCAGGAACTGGGTCTGGACAGCACCTATATGCCGAAACCTCTTCCCAGCTATCCGTACTCCCCCAGCCGCAAAGTGTATATAAAAGAAATCACTTTCGACGGGCTGGACGAGAAAGACAAGCGATGGCTGTTGAAACGCTGTGATTTAAAGGAGGATTCTGAAATAAGCATCCGCCGCATAGAAGAAGCAACGGCCATATTGTGTTCTAACCTGGAATATTCCAGCGCCACTTATAATCTGCCCGAAGCCCCCGGCGGAGGCTATAATTTACATTTCCTTCTAAGCAAGAAATATGAGAATAAACTAAACGTAGGGATTCGTTTTGATTCGGAAGAAACAGCCAGTCTGCTGATTAATGTCACCAGCAATTTCCGGGGAAAAGTACCCACTACGCTGTCTTTGACAGGACGACTGGGAAAACGTTATGCCGCGCGCATAGATTATGGATTTGAACCGGCTCCTTTGAAGAATATCGGGCTGGCATATATGTTTCAATACAATGATATTAATTTCTATCGTTATGGAGATAAGTCACATAACTCCACTTTCCGCTACCATTTGGGGGAACTGTCATTCTCGGATGTATGGTACAAGAATGTGCGTTTTGCTATCGGATTAAGGTATGAATTGTATGACTATGACAAATTTTTATACCAGGAAGGCAATCAGGGTTTTGACGTAGGAACAGAACACTTCTTCAGTTATTTCGCACAAATGCATTACGAGACTTTCGACAAGGCGTACTTCCCAACCAAAGGCATATCGGCAAGAGCCTCTTATTCGCTTTATACCGACAACTTTACCGGATATGACGGCCATGCCCCTTTTTCAGCCATAAAAGGTTATTGCCAGGGAGTGGTTCCTGTTACACGCAGATTCTCCATACTGCCTGCCATTTACGGCCGATTCCTGATAGGAAAAGATATTCCATATTCCAAACTTAATGCAATGGGTGGAGATGTGCAAGGACGCTTCCTGCAACAACAACTACCGTTTGTGGGAATAAACAATGTGGAATTAATGAGAAATACGCTACTGATAGGAAGCATGAAATTCCGCCAACGGATGGGAAGTGTACATTATCTGACGCTAACGGGAAATTATGCGCTGAGTGCAAGCAAGCTGAGGTATCTGTTGGAACAGGATACCATGTTCGGCTGCGGTATCGGCTACGGTTTGGATAGTATGTTCGGGCCCTTAGAGGCATCACTGAACTATGCAAACCGAGCCAATAAAGTGAGTATGTACGTCAATCTAGGATTTAAGTTTTGATTCCTCATTGATAACCGCCATCATACCTTCTATCTGAGCCAAAGCCATCATACGGCCATGAAACGAATAGCCCGGGTTGTATCCTTTGCCGGCATCATCCAGCATCATGCGCCCATGATCCACACGCATCGGGACACTCGGACGCTCTTTCTCAAAAATACGGATCAACTCTATCACATGAGCACGCCCTCCCAAATGAGATGCTTCTATAAAATTCCCGTTGGGAAATGCATTGGTACTGCGCAAATGTACAAAATGAGTACGGTGCGCAAACATACGTGCCAACGAAGGTACATTGTTATGCAATCCGGCACTGAGCGAACCGGCGCAGAATGTCAGCCCGTTATGCGAGTTATCAACCGCATGGAGGAGCCAGGTGATATCTTCCTCACTGGTCACAATACGCGGCAAGCCCAATACCTGGAAAGGGGGATCGTCCGGATGAATGCACATATTTATGCCATATTCATCACACACCGGCATGACAGCCTGCAAGAAATAACGTAAGTTTTCACGCAGGGCATCACGGTCTATCCCATCATACAAAGACAAAAGACGGCGGAATATGGCTACCGGATGCCGGTCTCCCTCCTTTATATTACCATTTACAAATCCCTGCGTCTTGACTATAATGGTATCGACCAATTCGTTTTTCTCGGTTTCGGTTATAGTCTTATCCAATTCACGCACCTGTTGTAATTCCGAATCGGTATAGTCTTTCTCCGCCCCTTCACGCTGAAGAATCATACAATCAAAATAAGCGAACCGGATCTTGTCAAAGTACAAAGAACTGGTCCCGTCCTCCCAAGGATGTTCCAAATCGGTACGTATCCAATCAATGACGGGCATGAAATTATAGCATACGGTCTTGATACCCGCTTTACCTAAGTTGGCCAGACTTACTTTGTAGTTTTCTATCAATTGCCCCCGTTCAGGACCGGCATATTTGATAGCTTCACTTACCGGCAGGCTTTCTACCACCGACCAGCGCAATTGGTGAGATTCAATGTAATCTTTTAAACTCTTAATAGCTTCCAAAGTCCATATTTCACCATTAGGTACATCATGAAGGGCGGTCACAATTCCTTCCACCCCGATTTGTCTAAGCATGGGAAGCGTTATCTTATCTTTCCTCCCAAACCATCTCCATGTCTTTTCCATTCGTATTATGTGTTTTAGTCTGTACGACAAAGTCTTTATTAATCTTCTTTGAGCCTTTTTCTATTGATGTATAATCATTGCAGAGCGTGCCGGTACCATAAGTTCAGCACCTGAAACCTGTCCCAGGCCTTTCATGTTTATTTTGCCATCCTTACAGATTACAGTGTATTTACCCGACGGAATGTCCAACTTGACAGGCTCTGCACGGCTGTTCAAAGCTACGATGATATTTTTCCATGAGTCACCATTTGCATTGTCTTTCAAGATAAAGGCAACCACATTCGTATTTTTTACAGGTAAAAACTCCAATTGCCTACGTACCATATCAGCATCCCCCATACGGAAAGCGGGATGTGCTTTACGCATGGCTATTAAACCTTTCACATATTCGAACACATCTTTATGCACGGTCTTATTTTTCCAATCTATCGTATTAATACTGTCGGGACTATTATAAGAATTATGAACTCCCTTCTTGTCACGCATCATCTCATCCCCTGCAAATATAAACGGTACTCCTTGTGAAGTAAAGACAAATGTTTCCGCTAACTTCTGCAAAGCTGCCAGTTCCTCTACCGAAGCATCTGGCATGGTAGCTTTCAGGCGATCGGCAAGACACATGTCATCGTGACAACTTACATAACTTATCATCTGGGTAGGTTGTAACGCCCAAGGTTTCTTACTATAATTCACAGAATCACTTATAACCTGCGGATGTTCGATTGCTCCCACAACTCCAAATTTGATACTCATTTCGTGTCCCGGCTCCCCTACTAGAAAAGCTCCTTTGGTATCATCATCCCAACTACCTCGCAAACCATCACGCATTTCATCTGAGAAAGCGGCGATACGAGGCATCTTTTCCACATTGGCTTTCATTGCCAGTTTGTCTGCTTCTAATTGAGGAGAACTGGCAGCCCATCCTTCACCATACATGAAAATAGACGGATCTATTTTATCAATAGCCGCACGTATCTCATTCATGGTTTCAATATCATGTATCCCCATCAAGTCAAAACGAAAGCCGTCTATGTGATATTCATTAATCCAATATAGAATAGACTCTATCATATATTTACGCATCATGGCGCGGTCGCTTGCCGTTTCATTTCCACATCCCGAACCATTTGCCCATTGTCCGTCCTTCGTCTGGCGATAGAAATAACCGGGAACCGTACGTTCGAAATTGCTTTCGTCTGTATTGAAAGTGTGATTATACACCACATCAAGCACCACCCTGATTCCCGCCTTATGTAAAGCTTGTACCATTTGTTTGAATTCCCTGATACGAACATCGGGTTTATAAGGATCTGTAGAATAAGAGCCGTCAGGCACATTGTAATTTTGCGGATCATACCCCCAATTATATTGGGCCTTGTCCAGTTTTGTTTCATCCACCGAGGCATAATCATACGACGGCAATAAATGTACGTGGGTAATTCCCAGTTCTTTCAGATGGTCAATACCTGTCTTCTCGCCTGAAGAACTGATAGTACCCTGCTCTGTCAAAGCCAGGAACTTGCCTTTATTTTGAATTCCAGAAACAGAATCCAAAGAGAAATCGCGATGATGCATTTCATAAACCATAATATCAGCATAATTCTTCAAAGGAGGACGCACATCGTTCTCCCATCCTTCCGGATCTGTAGAACGAAGATCAAGCACAGCTGCCCGTTTACCATTTACCCCTACGGCTTTTGCCATAATTCCCGGAGTGTCTCCTAACCATTTCCCGTTCACCTTCACATTAAAGGTATAGAATTTACCCTTCAGGTCCTCTTTTATTGAAATAGTCCAGGTACCATTCTCTCCCACCTCCATCGGAAAAGTATTAGAAGCTGAACCTTCATTACCCGATTCAAATAAAAGGACACGCACCTCTTCCGCTGTAGGAGCCCAAAGTGAAAACTTTGTTTCGGCAGGTGAGTACTCCATTTCAGTCAGCGCATCTTCACGGACAGGATATTCATCAAACGAATTATATTCTTTTTTCACAGACTGACAACTAATAGTAGTAGAAACAATTGATGCCCAAATAACATGTCTCACATTCATAATCTTATCTTTTTATTTTATCAGGATTCTTATTTATAAAATCTTTCCAGCCGGAATATTCTTTAGTCAATGTCGGTCTGCCCATTTGCAAATAATGACAATAAGCAGCCGCCAACCCATCTGTTGCATCCATAAAAGGCAGCATATCACTCTCTGGTATATGTAACATCCTCTTCAACATATCAGCGACCTGTTCCTTGCTGGCTTGCCCATTACCGGTTATCGCCATCTTTATCTTCAACGGCGCATATTCTGTTATAGGAATATCACGGCTCAAAGCAGCAGCCATAGCCACCCCCTGTGCCCGCCCTAATTTTAACATCGACTGCACATTTTTCCCAAAAAAAGGTGCCTCAATTGCTAATTCATCAGGTAAATAGGCTTCTATTATACCAACCACCCGTTCAAAAATACGGCGCAGTTTTAAATAATGATCACCATATTTACGAAGATCAATGACCCCCATAGTCATTACCTGCGGTTTAGTACCTACTACTTTCAGCAGACCATACCCCATTATGGTTGTTCCAGGATCTATACCCAGAATGATTTTCTCTTTTACCGGCTGAATCACTTAATTACCTCCATCAAAGTGGGAAAGCCAACCACCTTATCTTTAAATATCTTCATCATTTCCTCATTCAGATGCATCCCCTGCTGAGTATGCCAGCGGTGTAAGGTCGCTGTATCTTCCACCTCCCATTGCAATGAAAAACATTCTGAATCCTGCTCTTTATGACTAAGGATGTGCGTAAGACGGGGATTTTGCAATATTCCCGTTTTTTCCACTTCGGGAATGTAGCTTTCACTAAGCCAAATGACAAAATTACGCGCATCGTCAATACCTGTTTGATAAGTTGTATTATAAATTAACATATTTATAGTCTTTAAGTTAAAAAAGACCTGCTCCGCAGACCTTCATTTTCTCATTAAAAAGTGGAGCATGCGAGACTCGAACTCGCCACCTTTAGACTGCCAGTATGAACTCTGATCTGCGCTTACTATACTGACAAGCAGAAGGTTATCTACCCATTCAAAATCCTCCAAGATTCGTTTTAGTAAAAATCATCTTGATTTTCTATTTTATTTTATTCATTATTTTCCCTGTTCTAACGTCCAAATACTAAAAAGCCGTTCAACTCACTACTATAATTGAACGACCATAAACATTCAAGGGATTTCCTTTTCATACATTAACCAAAATTGTAAGGCATCAGAGAGCACAGACCAGCCAACCACTTTTTGTTGCCAGACTAAAACCTAATGCATCCATAATACCCTCAATTTCCAATGAGAAGTACACTATAGATTTGCGAGCCATTTTTTCCCGGATTTTGTGTTAAGCCACACCAAAAATCCACCACCTACAACAGCACTTATTGTATATACTAAACTTAACATGTCCATAATCCACTTTATTTTAAAATTGTATTTCCTATTCTAATAAAAATGATGGTAGAGATTCCACCTATAATAACCCTGTATATGTCAAGAGTTATATCTACATCAGGCTTCATGGAAACTATTCCACCTACAACAAGTCCGGCAAATGAAAGTTTTGCTAAATCAAAAAACAACCCGGCAAGTTTTTCCCGTCTTACCTTGTCCTTTTCCTTGACTTCTTTCTTTACTTCCTGTTGTTCACTCCAACTTCCCATTCAAATTAAGATTTATTGCAAATATACGAAAATCAAACAATAAACAATAACATAAACCATTTATTTAACACACTTCACCCTTCGGCAAATTGGCCAGCACCTCATCTATGAAAATTGATCGGTAGTGCGGGCATTCCAGCACTCCCTTTTGCTTCGCTTCCCGATACACTCTGGAAAAGAGCTTTGCTTTCTCCTGGATTGTAGCTGGGATCTCTTCGATAGGTGTAGTCAAAAACCGACATCCCCACCCTTTGCATGAAGGGGAAAGCCTACAGTGTTTTTGATTTTTCCACTGACACGAACAGTCATATATGCTTTGAACCATATATAATAAAACTCCAATATTCACATTGCAGCACTAACAATACATTTGCTAATGCTGCAATTATCTTTAATTAATCTTCTAGAACTTTTATCCTATTCCTTATGTTCGTACATATCGATCGCCTTAAAGAATTCATCCTCATAGTTATAAATATCATCAAGGCTTTCAATAACATGTTTCACATCTTTCTTATTTTCATCAATGGTAGCCACATATTTTGTAGCTGTATTGAAATACATACGACAAATAGGCTTTCTATTGTTGTCATCAAGCAAAACGCTAAAGTATGTTTGAGCATCACGATATACTATACGGGATATATCCACTTTTTTCCGACAGATTGCCTTAACGATACGATAAGCATCAAGTTCTTCTTCTGTAGTAACGACTTTTGATTCTGGTTGATTTTCTGCTTGAGTTTCTTCAGCCGGAGTGTCAGTTTGCTTCGGTTGAGCCGACTCAATTTTTGAATCACTAACGGTTAAAGCACCTTTTAAACGCTCATTAATGATATCATTGATATGTGAAGAAATAGCACGTTTTACCAAAGGGGTAAACTGATCGATTATATTTTGCAACATTCTTCCTTCATATACTTTAGTCGCAAACATTTTCACAAAATCAGTGCTCGGTGAGGAAAATTCCTCCTGAATGATAGCCTTCAATTCTCCCATATACTTTAATTCACTGGCTGAGTTTAGTATATTGTCTACGTCAAAGTACGATTTATGAAATTTCTTCAACTCTTCAATTTGATTATCCCTCAAATCCGTTATGTCCACTTCCAAGAATGGTTTATCATCCATTATATTGGGTTCTTTCAAATCTGTATAAAAACGATAAATAATACCATTAGTCAATAATCCAAACTTAGCCTTTGAAACATTGAAATAACGCAATAGTTGATTGTCGTGAAGATTCAAATCCTGCTTCCAGTGTTTACATTCAATAAGCAAGATAGGCTGATCGTCCTTCATTATGGCATAATCAATCTTTTCTCCCTTTTTTGTACCAATATCACAAGTCATTTCTGGCAATACTTCCAACGGGTTAAAGACATCATATCCCAAAGCATTTATAAAAGGCATGATAAAAGCGTTCTTTGTTGCTTCTTCTGTTTGAATGTTATCTTTTAATTTTCCAACTCTGTCTGCGAGTTGTTTAATTGCATCTTTAAAATCCATAGTATTTTATATTAAAAGTTTATTATACAGATTGCTTTCACTTGTTATTTTGCCGACATACACATAAGTACTCGATACACGCCGTACACCTCTGACAAAGGAACGTCAAAGTCCGAGAATTTCGGATCCGGGTTTACCGAATGGCATTTCACATAACCTTCCTTACCCTTGCATTCATGGAGTTCCTTTACTATAACCCCATTTGCAGTATCCAAAACGTATGTTTTACCCCAGTCTATAAAGATATTGGGGTTTATCTTCTTTATCAAAATACGGGAACCTGAGGGGTATTCAGGTGCCATGCTATCTCCATATACTGTAATGGCAAAGTCTACATCTTCAATGGGTGAAATTATAGCCTCACAATTTTGGAGCATTGCGCCTGGAGCCGCAAAACCCGTAAGTGTTCCTCCCATAGCTGACATGGGAAGAAGATATGTGGTGTAGCCTCCCATATCCCCTTTGTTTCGACTATCATTTATCGTACTTTCCAAAAAAGAAGATACAACAAATTTAGCCACGGACTCAGAACCGTATGCTTCTTCCAGCCTTTTTTTTTGTATCGGTTCTAAGTCTCTCATAGTCTTTTCCATTCCAGAGATATTTGACTGCTGACATTTTAGAATCTCTGCCAATTGCTTTTGAGTAAGATTAAAAGCCTGTCTAAATCCTTTCAAATCGTACATATCACTAATATATTAAGCCTATAATGATAATTAAAGTTAATATCAGTGATATTTATAGGCTAATATCATTGATATATCAGTGATGTTAGTATCTTTGCAACATCAAACAATAAACAACAGCACAAAGGAACGAAAAATAGTTCGGAAGTGCAAAAATATTGACTAACTAAAAAGAGGTAAGACAATGAAAAGATTCGATTTACGACAGATTATGAGAGATGCCCACAGAACTTACAAGTATGTAGGCAAGAAACAAGGCAAGACCTTCGGTGAAGTTCTGAAATCAACATGGAAACTGGCAAAACTGAATGTTACAATGCAGGAAGAGCTGGCAAGACAACAGGAAGAAAGAAACAACAAAGTGTTCACTCCGGTCAAAGCAGAAAAAGTCACTTTCAAAGCCGAATGGTCAGACTGCTACAACTCCAACAGCCGTGGATATTTAGGCTCCCAGTACTGCGGAGATTAATAAGGACATTAATCAGGATTATCCTGTCCGGTCTCGATACCGGAAACAATCCGTAAAAGGTATGGCAGGAACTACATGGAGTGATTGCCCTTAGCAATCCGTTCCAGAAAGCGATACTGGCGCTTACCCTCAATCCCAGCATAGAGGACGCGAGAACTAACGGTCGAAGCAAGCAGCCTGTAACAAGGTCGATGCAAGCAGCCGGGCGAAGTAAGGGCGATCATGCCCCGAACGGTTATGCAGTGAAGAACAGTAGCTGACAACTCCGGTGGGAAGACCAGAGAGAGGTTATCGGGGCACAAACTAATAATATCTACTTATGAGAAACCTAATTAGATTAAACAAAGAAATCAACCTTTCGATAATGCCGAAAGGCTGGAAGGGCGGAAAGGAAAATCAAATTTCATGTCTGACTCTTTACATGACAAAAGAAGAAAGAGAAAAAATCATGTTAAAATTCTCTTTATACCGTAACAAAGCCTACAGAGTTGAAATAATGTGCTACCTATTATCTAATTACATCGCTCATATATGCGGAAAACCTTGTGAAAGTATTGCAATGAAAGTCTGGAAATATGGTAAAGAATACAATACCCCTAATAAGTATGTATATTATTCTATCGGGGCAATACCTGTAGACTTGAAAAACGCCGTTGCCCTCAACATGAGCAAGAGTGGTTATCGGTTCAGAAACGAAATATATTACCATGCAGTTACAGCTTTCTATAATGCTCCTGACAGACTGTTGGACAGAATGTGCAAAAGGATAGCATATATGAAAAATCCAAAAGCAAAGTATGACAGAGCCGTTAGGTTACAAACTGTTATCCCGGAAGAAATATACCAAATGATAAATAGTTACGCGATCCAAAACGGTATGAATGTATGTGATTTGATAAGGATTACGCTGAGAGCGTCTTGTGTTTCGAAAAAAGAAAGAGCTTTGGACGACTCCATGATAGGAAAAGTGTTCAGCCTTTATAGACTGATAAAACAGCCAGCATATCCTTTTACGGCAAATCCTAACAACAGGGCATTATTAGTTGAGATCAAAGGTGAAAGAGAGATGTACTATCTAATGAAACTCATGAAGCGTAGAAGGATATCCAATGCGGAAATGTTGAGGAAAGCAATTAGAGCACTGGATGATGTAATAAGTCACAAAGACAAGATTAAAAGGAACGTGACAATAGAGCCCCAATCCTATGATGAAAATGAAGAGGATTATTGGTATGATAAAATAGCAAAGAATGATTTTGCAAGATCTATATACTTATAAATGAAAACAATGATTTCCATCTGTGGAGCATCCTTTCTAGTGCTCCTTCTTACCATGCAGAACATGGACGCATGGTTTTGGGTGGCGGCAGCATCATTCACCGCCACATTACTAGTGATAAGCAACGAACTTGACAATATTGAAAATCAAAAAAAATAAAGCTATGACAACAGTAGAAGAATTACAAAGCATGACACACGAAGACCTTGTAAGACGTGTACAAGAACTGGAACAAGACCTTAAAGAAGTCAAGGAACAGAGCGACATGTGGTTCGATTCGTTCACCCGCCTACAGGCACGACACGAAAGCAGCATTAATGCTCTAGACAACATTGTTAAACTCGCTAAATTGAAGTAATATGGTAAAAGTAACAGAAAATTGGGCGGCCACATTGAGAGCGATGAAGGTAGGTGATATCGTTGTGTTCCCTGTGCGTGCGATATCTTCCGTCAACACAACCATTTCCAGACTAAGATTGGAGATGTGTGTAGAAAATGCCGATTGGAAACGAACAGGAGAGGTTGACCGCAAGCGCGGAGAGTTCAAAATCCAGCGTGTGTCATGATTACGCTATCAGAGCGCGAGCATCTTGTCGCCGAACAATATTGCAAGGGTTTGGCCGACAAGGAAGTAGCCGACAGTCTGCAACGCTCGGAATGGACCATCAAAGCACAGAAGCGGGATATATACAAAAAGCTGGGTATTTCCAAAGATACCGAGCTTGTATTATACATGTTCTGTGAGCGCATGAAGATCAACTTCGATATAAAAGAGATACGTAAACACGGGCTTGAGCTATTCTTCTCCATCCTGTTCCTTGTCATTGCCGCATTGGATTTTCATCCCGACATGAGACAATGCAGCAGAGCAAAGACAAGAACCACCCAAGTATCAAGAACAAGACGAACAAAAACAGATTCAGATTATGAACTATACAGTTAACAACCAACTACGGACATCCATCTTATTTGATGGAACGGCAGAAGCACGGCTAGCAGACATCCTAGCCATCATGGACACTCATACATTCGGTAAAAGAGAAGCGGCCAAAATAGTTGGAGGCATAGGAAGGCTTATCAGACTGATCGAAGAAAACAAAATACGTTCCGACAAGCCTACATGCGCACAAAACGGGAAATGGTTCTGCAATGCCAGTGATGTCCTGCGTTATGCACAGGTCAAAATGCCAAGGAAGCCTAGAAAATTAAAAAAGAAAGTGGCATAAGCCACACGGGTAATTAGCTTAATGGAAAAGCGGTATTCACTTTTTTCTTTACGTTCAGACGGTTTGTGATTGTTTTCAGGAGGAATACAGATACAGGTTCGAATCCTGTATTACCCACACCCAAAGAGAGGGAGCCGTACACCCTTTAAACGTAGCCATGTTAGAGACTTCAAGGCAGTGAAGCAGAGAGCAATTTGTTAGATAATAATTTAACCCAAAGCCGCTGGAAAGGACAGCGTGAGGTGAGAGCCCTCTTTATATGTTATATTCTATATCCTTATTTATCCCGGTGTGTCCTGGCCGACTATCCGGGAACTATTTTTTTTAACTCATTTATTAACCACTAAAAATTATTGATTATGGGACTTATCAAAAAACCTAACGAACTGACAGTTAAGAATGCCCTGTCGGCATTAATCTACGGACAACCTGGTATGGGAAAGACCACACTGGCGTTAAGCTCTCCCCAGCCACTACTCCTGGACTTTGACGGTGGCGTTCACCGTGTGAATGCAGCCCACCGTGTAGACACCGTACAAATTTCCAAATGGGAAGAGGTGGATGAAGTTCTTACGAGCGGAGAAATTGCCGAATACAAGACCATCGTTATTGATACGGCAGGAAAAATGTTATCCTTCATGGATAAATATATAATGAAAAACAATCCCAAAATGAAGAAAGCGGATGGCACACTGTCCCTGCAAGGATATGGAGTACGAAAGAATATGTTCATCAACTTCGTAAACCAAGTCACACTAATGGGTAAATCAGTAATATTCGTAGCCCATGAACGCGAGGAAAAGAACGGAGAGGACAAACAGATACGCCCGGAAATCGGAGGTTCTTCTGCCGGTGACCTGATTAAAGAGCTTGATCTTGTAGGCTATATGGAAGCCATAGGTAAGGACAGAACCATCTCTTTTGATCCGTGCGAGAAATTCTACGGTAAGAATACCTGCAATCTTCCGGCACGCATAAAGCTACCAGTTATCATTAATGCAGAAGGTACAATCACCGGGCCGAACGACTTTATGACAAAGATTGTAAACACTTATCAGACCTATCAGGAAAAACAGGCAGAACTGTCCTCCGAATATGAAGGTCTTATGGAAGTTATCAAGGAACAGATAGCCATGGTAGCGGATGCGGACACGGCCAACGAAGTGAAACAATCACTGGAGAGCCTGCAGCATATCTTCGACAGCAAATTACAAGCAGGTATGCTACTGAATAAAAGATGCAAGGAATTAGGGTTGAAATTCGACAAAGTAAAAAAAATATATGAAGCAGCCTAGTTATAGAATCTATCCCTCATTACTTGACAAATTCGACAAGTATCTGAGAGCTGATGAAGAAGTGGAAAACTTCTGGAACATTGATAATGAAACCGGAGAGTATAAACGCTCTCCGAAAGAAATCGAAGAGAGCCTGAAACAAGACCTTCTGGATGCTATCAACCGTGTACCGTTTGAGAGTGAAGCAGCCGACAAGGGAACAGCCTTCAATGCTATCATTGACTGCTATGTCCATTGCGAAAATCACGTGCCGACAGAGCGTTCCCCCTACTCCATCATTGGCGATAAGGAAACCAATACTATACAAGTAGCTTTCCCCGCAACGGATATCGCACCTGCACGGCATTTCCTTTTCGACAGACAATGGTGTATAGAACAGGCAGAGTATTTCAAAGGCTCATTAAGTCAGGTCTATGTATCCGCCATTCTTCCTACCCAGTACGGAAATGTGGAGTTATACGGATTTATCGACGAACTCCGAAAGGATGTTGTTTATGACATAAAATCCACATCTAAATACGAGTTCGGCAAATACGCCCACGGGTGGCAGCGCCATGTCTACCCTTATTGCCTAATTGCTTCCGGTCAGATGGAAAACATAAAGGCATTTGAGTTTACGGCTTATGCGCTGAAAGGCGGTACCAGCCGCACACCGCTTATCAGTGGTACGCAATATCCGGAATATTATACTTACAATCACGAACAGACAGTGAAACTGCTCACGGCACACGTAGAACATTTCATAGAGTTTTTGGAAGCTAATAGAGAATCTATCACGGACAAGAAGATTTTCGGACTGGAATAATGGCACAAGAAGCTATCCTTATAAAAGAAAAAGGTGTGGTAACACTGAACAAGTCCTTTGATTTCATGTGCTCGCAGCTCCGTAACGGTCGTTACAGGTTAATTATCGAACGTTACACAGAGCCGCGCACATTAAGTCAAAACGCCCTGATGTGGCTTTGGTTTACCTGTATCGAACAGGAAACAGGAACGGACAAACAGGACGTACACGATTATTACTGCAACCTATATCTACGAAGGACAACCATTATCAAAGGAAAAGAAACGGTCATAGCCGGAAGCACATCGAAACTGAACACACTGCAAATGACGGACTTTTTGAATAAGGTCAAAGCAGATGCAGCCACGGAACTGGGAATAACACTTCCCCTTCCGGAAGACCGTTATTATAACGAATTTGTCAACGAATATAAATATAGAAGATAATGAAGATCATAAAAGCTAAAATCACCAAGGACAGTACCTTGGTGGCCACCTACAAGGATGAGAATGGTACAACCACCGTAGAAGGCAAGAACCTGGTAACATCAGACCTTATCAATGCGTTCAGCAAGCTGAATCCCCACGCCGCTTTGCTTACAGAACAGAAAGAAGTGGACGGTATAGAATCAGTAGATGAAGTGCCTGATATCATAGGACAGGTGCTTGACGTTACAGGATATTCCATTGGCGGAGATGGAGATAATGAAGGGGTTACTCTGGTAGCCAAACGTTTTCTCAAAACAGGAAAAGTTCTGAACCTATGCGCTCCGTTCACCATGTTCAATAATGAGAATGAATCGTATATCAATGCCTTCGAGCTGGAACAGGAAATCCAATCCTGTGAGTTCGAAGTCAAAGAGTATCTGTTCAACAAAAAATGGCGAATTGTACAACAGGAACTTCCGTTTGAGGAAGACACGGCGAACGCAGACGTACAACCGGACGCCATTCCAGAAGCCGGTACAGACTTCAATCAAGAGGTTGCGGAATTCCAGCAGGCTATGAATGATGCAGGGGTTGACATAATAATGAACGGAAAGAAAATTAAATCACGTAAACCACGTAAAGTCAAACAACTTGCATCATGATACCGCCGTCCCCATTTTGCGTAACTACTACCCCCAACTGCTTCAAACTAGCCTTCCCATACCATCCAAGATTAGTGGAGCTAGTCAAACGGATTCCAAGTGTAAAACAGAATATCCGGGCAGCCTATATCGCTGACGAAAAAGCTTGGAAGGTATCTCTACAAGATAAGGAATACGTGAGGATGATGGCAGATTGGGCGGTACAGACAAGGATATGCAGCCGGGTACAGCACAAAGTGACAACAAGAGAGTATAATGACTATACTATTCCCGACCTTCCAAAACTTACGGTTCCACACGAATTGCTGTTGGAACCGTACGAATATCAGAAAGAAGGCATCGCTTATGCGCTACAGCACAAGCGGTGCATATTCGGGGACCAACCGGGACTGGGAAAGACATTACAGGCAATAGGCACGGTTACGATAGCAAAAGCGTATCCGTGCCTTGTCATTTGTCCGGCCGCATTGAAAATAAACTGGCAACGTGAATTTAAGAAATTTGCCGGAAAAAATGCCATGATTCTGGATGATCGCAATAAAGCCAGCTGGCACCGTTTCTTTGAGACTAAATGCTGCAACATATTCATAACAAATTATGAATCATTGAAAAAGTTTTTTGTACTTAAAGTAAAGGAGGATGCACGGTTTACCATGAAATCCATTGAGTTTGACCCGCGAATATCGTTATTCAAATCCGTAGTCATTGACGAATCACACAAGTGCAAATCCACCAAGACCCAGCAATCCAAGTTCATAGAAGGAATATGTAAAGGCAAAGAATATATCTTGGAACTGACGGGAACCCCAGTAGTGAACAACAATACAGACCTTATACAACAACTCAAGATAATGGGACGATTAGAGGATTTCGGAGGATACAAGTATTTCGTAGAGAGGTTCTGCGATGGACCTAAACAGTCAAGCAATGTGAAAGAACTGAACTGGAGGTTATCATCGACCTGCTTCTTCCGGCGCGAAAAGGCCAAGGTACTCACTCAGTTGCCGGACAAGTCACGCCAATATATAGAGGTGGACATATCCAATCGCAAAGAATACGACAAAGCGGAAGCCGACCTGATACAGTATCTCCGAACTTACAAGAATGCGGACGATGAAAAGGTGGCCAAGGCATTAAGAGGCGAGGTAATGGTGAAAATGGGAATATTGAAAGCCATATCAGCCAGGGGAAAAATCAAAGTCTTTTCCGAATTCATCCATGACGTGATTGACGGAGGTGAGAAACTGATAGTCTTTGCTTACCTGAAAGAAGTAGTACAGGAATTAAAGAAGATATTCCCTGAAGCTGTCACCGTTACAGGCGAAGACAATGCTACTCAAAAACAGACAGCGGTAGACCGCTTCCAAAACGACCCTTCTTGCAAGCTGATCATCCTTAACTACAAATCAGGAGGTACAGGTCTTACATTGACAGCTTCCAGCCGTGTGGCGTTTATCGAGTTCCCATGGACTTTCTCCGATTGTGAGCAGGCAGAAGACCGAGCACATCGGAACGGACAGAAGAACAACGTAAACTGTTACTACTATCTTGGAAAGGATACTATCGACAAATATATGTATGATGTCATTCAGACCAAAAAAGGAATAGCCAACGGAGTGACAGGGACGGATGATGTGGTTAAGGAGAATGTGGTAGATATGGCAATGAACCTATTCAACGGAAGAATATGAGGAAACAGACAACACCATTATCAGAAAGCCAAATACAACATGATTGTTTGGTATGGTTCCGGTTACAATATCCCAAACTGGCTCGTATGCTTTTTGCAGTGCCCAACGGTGGCAAACGTGATGCCAAGACAGGAGCACGGATGAAGTATGAAGGAGCAGTGAGAGGTGTAGCAGACTTGATTTTGCTCATACCCAAAAAGGGATGGGCTTCCCTCTGTATAGAGATGAAGACACCGAAGGGTACACAGAGCGAGCACCAACGAACGTGGCAGACAGAAGCAGAAAGATACCAAAACAAGTATGTTATCTGCCATTCACTACAGGAGTTCATAAACGAAGTAAATTCTTACCTACAATGACTTATATAGATTACGTAAACCAATTTTGGAAGACACATCAGAGTGTAGCATTTTCCTCGAACGAAGTTTATTTGTACTTCTTCCTTTTGAACGAGTGCAATAGTCGGGGTTGGGAGAATCCGTTTGAGTGTCCCAACAGACGAATCGTCCTCGCAACCGGTATATCAGAACCAACCGTAATTGAAGTCAGGAACAGATTACAGCAAAAAGGTTTACTACAGTTTGAGTCAGGTAAGAAAAATGCGAAATCGCCCGTTTATTACTTAAATGATTTAAGTAAACCCTTAAGTAAACTCTTAAGTAATGACTTAAGTAAACCTTTAAGTAAAAAGGCTAACATTAATATAAGACTTAAGAGTAAAGATAATAATAACTCTAGCGAGTTATTTAAGCCCGAGCAGGAAAAACCTAAAAAGAAGCCTTCAAAACCAAAAACCGAATTTATAGCCCCTACCCTGGAACAGGTGAAAGATTACTTCCGTGACAAGCTCCCGGACTGGGAGCAGCAGGCAGAGATATTCTTCTACCACTTCGATGCGCTAAGCTGGAAAAACACCAACGGGGCTAAAATTGAACGATGGGACAGCCGGGCTAACCTTTGGATAATCGAAAAAAGACTTCAAAATGGAAACAAGCCTACAAAAACAGATCACTGTGATAATGTCTCCAGGACAGATACCTCAATCCAGGAAAAAGCCGGAGACACTGACACCGCTCCAGCAGACCTTGAGAAATGGATCAACAGCCTCCCAATTGGTTGACGACTGGTCCGGCACGCAAGCCCAGCTGAATTGTAACCTGACATTAGCACAAGCAATCAGGATTGAGGGTATTCCCACCCTTGCGGACATCAATGTTGTCTTCGGCAACGCCACATCAGTCAGGATTATCACAGAGCACCTGCAATCAATCCTCCGATACGCAGGCATTGATATCGCACCTCAACAACTTGCCGAAACGGCGCTAAGCATATTGGCCAGCTATTATTTTCTCAATCTGGCCGAGCTTTGCATATTCTTCACACAGCTTAAAAACGGAAGCCGTGGACAGTTCGTCTGGGGAAACAGGATAAACAACCAGTCCATTATGGTAGCCCTATCGGACTTTTGCAGGGATAGAAGAGACGAGCACGTCAAACTGTCCAATGAAACCGCCATGAAACAATCCCAAAAAGGTTTCACCCGGATAGAAGATGCAGCGTGCGCCATGATTGAGGGAGTAAAAAACATTCAGGAACTCAAAAAAAAGGCTAAAAACGATTTCAGCGCCTTCACAGAACTTTTTCCTAACGTTCCAAACAACCATACTGCCTACACCTATTGGAAGGCATACGGGGGAAATGAGGATGCAATACGGGCTATATACGGAGATAATGCACCACCTCCCAATATAGCAAGCGACGATATAGGAAAATTCTTATGCGAGTATAACATCAGAATCAATCACAAATAAATATTATCAACCACTTCAAAATTAAGTAACCATGGCAAGTAATGAAAGTTTCAAACAGGCAATCAAAGCCTATCTGGACAAACGGGCGGAAGAAGATTCACTGTTCGCCCCCAAATATGCGAATGAGAAGAAAAGCATTGATGAATGCTGTAGTTATATCATGGGTGAAGCCAGGAAGCGTGGTAACGCCGTAGCGATTTCAGACGAGGAGGTCTACGGGATGGCAGTGCACTACTATGATGAGGACGATATCAAAATAAACCGGCTGCCTGCCGGAGAGAAAACGTCCGTATCATCCTCCGCCAAACCTGTGGAACTCACCGAAGAAGATAAGAAAGCGGCACGTGACAAAGCAATCGCACGGCTGGCGGAAGAACAATACCAGACACTCAGGAAGAAAAACGTCCGAAAGAAAGCGGATGATAATGTCCAACAAATGAGCCTGTTCTAATCATGAAACCGAGAACGAAACTTGAGAAACGTGTAACCGAACTAAGCGGCAAACTGTCCGCCGTTACCGAAGTACAAAAAGAATGGGCGAAAGAACATATATTCACCCACGAAGCATATAGGTGCAAGGATGAGCTATGGTGTTCCGAGTGCGGCGGAACATGGATAGACACAAGCAATAGCGAGCTGGGAACCACCCTGCTCGGTGATACGACCGAATGCCCATACTGCCACCACAAACTGGACGCAAAGGTCAGCCGGAAACGAAAAGTCGAGGAAGAAAAGTATATGTCCATCTTACAGACCGCCGGAGAGTTCCAAATCATAAGACATATACTATGCTGCAAGTACGTCAGAAAAAGGAATTTTGATTTGAACAGCAGACAGGATTATATTCACTATACTTTCTTTGAAGTGGTTCAGGAATGGATCACCGTCGAGGGGAAACGCACCATCATGGCAAAACCGATGAATATGGGAAGCAGCGGATGGATATATTCGGAACCACTGAGCATAAAGGGTGAATACGGCAGTTACAGCTGGAATTATCGTGGAGACCTATATGCGATATGGGGATGGATATATCCAAGAAAGAAACTGATCTCGGAATTGAGAAAGCGGGGAATCGGGAAACGGTTCCCCGATGTACCCCCCTCAAAACTTGTACGAGACCTTCTGAAAGGTGGCAATGATGCGGAATTATGTATCAAGACCGGACAGACGGATATGTTAAAGCACATGTACAAAACGGGCTATTACCAACTCCGATATAAACCGTCCTTCAACATCTGCAACCGCAACCGTTATATAATCAGAGATGCAAGCATGTGGAATGACTATATAAGCCTGCTGTCCTATTTCCACAAGGATCTGCATAACGCCAAATACGTATGTCCCAAAAATTTAAAAGCCGAGCACGACAGATTACTAAGAAAGAAAAATGAAATTGAGGCAAGGCAAAGAAGGGAAAGGGACAGAATAAAGGCTATCCAAAAAGAAAAGCAGCTCAAGGAGGATATAGCATCATTCTACAACCGGATGGAAAGATTCTTCGGCATGGAAATCAAAGGCGACGGCATAACCATCCGTCCGCTTGAAAGCGTAACCCAGTTCTACAAGGAGGGCAAAGCCATGCACCATTGTGTATACGCCAACAGGTATTACAGACGCAGTGAATGCCTGATCATGACAGCCATAGCCGGAGAAAAACATGTGGAAACCATCGAAGTGAATCTTAAATCTTTTCAGATAGTACAGTCAAGAGCCGTATGCAACGGAACATCAGAGTATCATGACCGCATTATAAGGCTTGTGGAAAAGAACATGAGTTTAATCAAAAAAAGAATAGCATAATGAAAGATTATATAGAATTTTTGAAAGACAAGATGGCAATCAGCCATCAGACAGGATTTGAAGTTAAGGCTGATGAACTTACCCCGTACTTATATCCCCATGTGAAAGATACAGTACGTTGGGCTGTTTCCGGCGGTTGCAGGGCGATATTCTCCAGCTTCGGTATGCAGAAGACCGTAACTCAGTTGGAGATACTGCGGGTGATCCTGAACCGCACAGGAGGCAAAGGGTTGATAGTTTGCCCCAAGCGTGTAGTAGTGGAGTTCCTGACACAGGCCGAAAAGCATCTGGGCATGAAAGTGAACTATGTACGTACTATGCAGGAGGTAAAGCAATGTCCGACCAATATCATGGTGACAAACTATGAACGTGTCCGTGACGGTGAAGACGGAATAAGAATAGAACCTTCCTACTTTACCGTTACCTCATTGGATGAAGCGAGCGTATTACGTGGATTCGGGACCAAGACCTATCAGGAGTTTCTTCCTCTGTTTGCAGAAGTTCCGTACAGGTTTGTTGCCACTGCCACGCCATCACCCAACAGATACAAGGAGCTGATACACTATGCCGGCTACCTTGGAGTGATGGATACCGGGCAGGCACTTACAAGGTTCTTCCAGCGAGACAGCACGAAAGCGAATAACTTTACCCTTTATCCGCACAAGGAAAAGGAGTTCTGGCTATGGGTATCTACATGGGCGTTGTTCCTCACCAAACCGTCCGACCTCGGTTATCCCGATACTGGATATGAACTGCCGGAACTTCGTGTACATGAAGAAGTCGTAAGCGTGGATAACTCCACTGCCGGTACCGACCGTGACGGACAAGTGAAGATGTTCCGTGAAGCTGCTCTCGGACTTGCTGATGCAGCGAAAGAACGCCGGGATAATATGTCTGAAAAAATGGCCCGTGTGGTGGAAATCATTAACCGCCCCGAAAATAAAGATGAGCATTTTCTACTATGGCATGACTTAGAAAAGGAACGTGAAGAACTTTGTCGGGTTATTCCCGGATGCAAGGCTGTGTACGGCTCACAGAATGATGAAGAAGCCGACAAGGTTATATCTGATTTCAAAGATGGCCGTTTGAAATACCTTGCAGCTAAACCCGAAATGCTTGGTGAGGGTTTGAACTTCCAGTACCACTGTCACAAGGCAATCATGTTTATCGACTACCGTTTCAACGATAAGTTCCAGGCGATAGCCCGTATCTACCGATTCATGCAGAAACATCCAGTTGACCTCTACTTGGTCTATGCGGAAAGCGAGGGAGAGATATACAAGAGCTTCATGCAGAAATGGGCACAACATAAGGAGATGGTAGCCAAGATGACCGGCATAGTACGTGAAAACGGACTGTATGGGCTGAAAGCGAAAGAGAAGATGATGCGGTGGATGTTCGCCAGTCGTGAGGAAAAATTCGGTAAACTTTGGAAAGCGATCAATAACGACAATGTTCTTGAATGTCAGAAGATGGAAGATAATTCGGTAGATCTGATTGTAACCAGCATCCCGTTTTCCAACCACTATGAGTACACTCCGACCTATAATGATTTCGGACATAATGAGGACAACGGCAAGTTCTTTGAGCAGATGGATTACCTTACGCCTGAACTTATGCGCATATTGAAGCCGGGGCGGTTGGCTTGCATCCATGTGAAAGACCGTGTACTGTTTGGTAATGCCACGGGCGACGGCATGCCCACCATTGACCCCTTCAGCGAAATGACAGTATTCCACTACATGAAACACGGCTTCCGTTACATGGGACGTATCACGGTGGATACGGATGTAGTAAGGGAGAATAACCAGACTTACCGACTTGGCTATACTGAAATGTGTAAGGACGGTTCAAAGATGGGTATCGGTTGCCCGGAATATGTTCTTCTCTTCCGAAAACTACCTTCTGATACCTCACGTGCATACGCTGACTTGCCGGTGACAAAGAACAAGAGTGAATACTCGTTGGCCCGCTGGCAGATAGACGCCCATGCAAGTTGGAAATCATCTGGCAACTCCCTGTTAAGCTATGAGGACATGAAAGGTGCTGGTATTGACAAGATACGCCATCTGTTCCGTAATTATGAACGCGAGCATATCTATAACTACGAGGAACACGTTGCATTTGCCGAAGAGTTGGAATCCTACGGTAAGCTGCCAAAAACCTTCATGGCCGTTGACCCGGTAAGCAAGAAGCCCTGGATATGGGATGATGTCACCCGTATGCGCACGCTTAATACCAAGCAGTCACAGAAGAAACGGCAGAACCACATCTGTCCCCTTCAGCTCGATATCGTTGAAAGACTGATTGAACGGTACTCAAACAAGGGTGAGCTGGTGTTTGACCCCTTCGGAGGTATCGGCACAGTACCTTATTGTGCCATCAGACTGAAACGTAAGGGATTATCTACTGAACTGAATTATGACTATTGGAAAGACAGTCTTTCATATCTGTATGAGGCGGAGATGGAAGTTAGCGCACCCACATTGTTTGATTTGATGGACAGTGCCGTATGAACATCTATCATACAGAACCCAGATTCGACTGCGAGAAATTCGCTCCATGCGGGCGCATCTCCCTGCACAAATGCCGGAAATACAAAGGCAGACTGGATGAATGCAGGGGATGTACGCTTGTACACCGTAAAGCCAAGACGGTTGCAGGTACGGAAGCCGGAAGAAAGGTTTGTCCGCATTGCGGACGTTCCCTTCCGCTCCACCGGTTCTATAACAGGACTGTCAGATGTGGGGATAAGGAATACCGATGTCTCACCTCCTGGTGCAAGATGTGTATGAGTGAAGTCGCAGCGGAAAGAAATCGTAATAATTAATTTAAGTTTCCAATGAAAAATGTAACGAAAATAGCCAAGAAGTCAGCCGGACTTAGCCAAAAATGTTCGATTTGTCCACTTATGCGAAGATGTACTTTAGAAATCCATAGAGCTTGTTTTGACAGCTTTGTGGAAGGTTTCAAGAAAGGGGCCAGAGCTGCTGAAAAAGAAATAAACAAGAAATTCAAAACAGGAAAGTAATGAATAAGATAGTAATCGAAGTAACCTCTAACGGATGGGAAACAACCGCAACCATTAATGGTAAGGAGTATAAAGAGAAGCATGTTGCAACAGCATTTGGATCTGAAAGTGTTGAAGGTAATTTTGAAAGCGAAGATGATATACCGAAAGAAATATATGACGCTTTAAATTCATCTTTCCCCTTTGAGTGTATGCAGGCATTGTATTCCATTGAGGATTAACGTAACACTAATGAGAAAGGAATATTTATGATAGAAATAGATTTGAATGATACCGTTAGTGTAGAGCTTACAGAATGGGGAGCCGCATATCTTAATGCAACGAATATATTTAAGGAAATAACCACTACACAGAAATACCATTATAAGACTGACTATAAAGCAGGTGATGTTTACAAAAGCCAGCTTTGGGAGTTGATATTGGAGTTCAAAGATGGGATTAGATTTGATAAAGAGAAGGCTTTTAATAAATTGAAAAAAGTAATTGATCAATAAGGAACAAAACTGAACAGAAATGAATGAATTAGAACAAGATAAAAGATATGTTTTTGGAGATATGATTATAGTAGCCAGTATTGACGCAAATTCTAATCCTATCTTAAAAATTAGCACAGATGCCGGGAATGTGGTTGTAATGCCATCATCCGATAATAAGATTATTGTAAAATCAACCATGGGAAAATACATTAAATTATGAAACAAACATTAGAAGAAGCAGCCAAAAGTATGGCTTACGATAAGATGCCTGATTGGGGAGGATTGCCAGCAGTGGCGAAGAAATATTTTATAAAAGGTGCTGAATGGCAATCCAAGCAATCGCCTTGGATAAGTGTTAAGGAACGGTTGCCAGAAAAGGATGGGTATTACTTTGTTACTGACGGTGATGTTATTGAGAAAGTTTATTTCTTTGAAAGATGGAATAAGTTTGCATCAACTAGGGATTATCCTCATCTATTTTACGATGAAGGAGTGATAAAAGCATGGTTTCCTATTCCGTCTTTTGATGAGATATTAAAGAACAACAATAAAAAATGAAAGCAATAACCATAAAACAGCCGTGGGCCTCTTTGATAGTCCATGGTATTAAAGACATTGAGAACCGTACTTGGAGCTGCCCTAAGAAATACTTAGGGCAGAGGGTACTGATTCATTCAAGCGGTAAACCTTTGAATTATGATAATTTCTATGATTCAATACTTACCAATGAGCAGTTATTGGCATTACCGGAAAACAAAGAGTGGAAAGATTTTAGTTTTTGTACAGGCTCCATAATCGGAAGCGTCGAGATAATAGACTGTGTACAAAACCATCCTTCCATCTGGGCAGAGAAAGGAGTTTATAACTGGGTACTAGCTAACCCTATTCTCTACGAAAATCCAATTGAGGACGTGAAAGGCAAATTATCCTTTTGGGATTATCCCAGTATCAAAGAGGTAAAGATAGAATGTTCGGAATGTGGCAGTATAGAAATAGCTGTTGAGGACTATACAACGGCACCATTCCCAACTTATTTGCATAGGTGTAATAAGTGTGAACATGTGATTATAGAAAGTGAGTGGAAGGAGGTAAAACTATGAGAGATTTTTATGAACTGATAAACCAATATCCATGGACTACTATTTTTCTTGCTATTTTCATTTATGAAGTGATTAAATGTGTGATGTCTAATTTGAAAAAGAAATAGCCATGAGCAAACTATACAAAGTAACCATTTTCGGGGAATCATTCTTAATCGGGTGGTTCCCTTTTTCTTCACGCTGGTATAACAAGCTAAAGATAATCAAATGATAGTACGTCATTTTATAAAAGTTCCGGTCCAAGAGTAGCACTTAGTACTATTTCCGACAACCATGCAGATGTCGTGTTTCTGTATCAGAATTATGGGGATTTCAGCGGGGATATAGAGTATCTTTATACCGAAATCGTAAATCGGTTAAAATTCAAAGGGCTAATCAATTAATGAGCCGGGGCTTAGTGCTCCGGCTTATTTCTGCTATATACAGAAATGTCTAATTTCCTTTCCATCGAAATAAGACATCGAATTGTTAATAATCAGTTGAGCTTTTTTCAAGTTCTCCACATAACTATCAAATACCCTACTGTAGTCGTTTAGTTTATCATGCTTTATAATTACTATATTTAGATTTCTGACAAGAATCATTATTTGAGCCAATATAGAAAAGTCAGAACATTCCTTTCTTGTCAGAATATTTATTGCAGGGATAACAAACTCATTTTTCCATTTGTCAGTTCCGGCATATTCTCCATTTGATGTATTGATTAATGGAATAAATAATTTGTAAATTTCAAGGAAAACAGAACCTTCGATTGTTTGTGGATTGATAGTTTTGGTACTTCCAAATAAATCTAAAAGTTGCATATAGTATGTATTCCATTCGTCCATTACTCTTTGGTTGTTTTCACAATACTTGTTATACACTTCCATTATTAGAGTTGGTGCTTTATTTAAATATTCTATTTGGTACAAAAAGTTCATTATTTGTTTTCTATTCTCATTTTCTATTTTCTTGCTTAATCCGAAAATGTATATATCTGAGAACTTTTCTAATGGGATTTTATTAATTTCTGAAAGATGAATAATACCACTTCTCCAAGGTGCAATGTTTAAATCTGTATTTGTTTTTATTTTATTAGAAAATGTTTCTAATGAATTTATATAATCTATTAGAGTTGCATTACTTTTTTCAACCCATTCATTTATAAATTGTTTATACTGTTTTAGGTTATGACTTTTATTATGCCGTCTTATAAATTCTGATATAATAAAACCAGCGAAGAATGTTAAAATAGAAATTACTAATGATATTAGTGAAATTTTTGTTGATAAATCTAAAGTTTCATACCACGAAACTTCAGCATTGATGTGATTTGGCAAATGATAAGTAGTATCATTAAGCCAAAGCGGCTTGAAAACCTCATTGATACTGTCATTTGCCCATTTAAATATGTATTTTTCACCCATCATTTTTTACTTGTGATGCTATATTATTTTATTGATTAAACATTCGGATTCAATTTTATCTCCTTACCACAATGAGGGCAATGTATAACTCCCTCTTTAGGTTTATCAAAGAGTTCTGTTACTGGCACACCTAAAGCGGTGGCGATTTCTTCAAGTCGGCTTATGTTAGGATTTCCATTAAGCGACTTTGATAGTCCGACTTCTGTAATACCTATCATACCAGCAAGGTCTTTAAGCATTATACCTTTTTCTCGACAGATTTCTTTTATTCTAAAATTCATAATTAAACTATTTGTTTATGTTGCAAATATAGTCATAAAATTATATTCTGTATAAGAAAATCCACGCAATAATACTATTAGTTTAATAATTGATATTTATTAACTAATTTCTTATTGCTGATAATTATACTATCTATATATTTGCATCATAATAATTAAACAAGTAGTATAATTAATAAATATAAAGACTATGGCAGCAAAGAAGGTTGATGAAAAGAAAACATTGAAGTATGCAGTAGCATTCTACTTCTGTACATCAGGTAAAATAAACTTCATGTTAGGCAATAAAATGTATCAGCATATAAATACTGTTTATGACCAAAGAGAAGATGGTAGAGGTTTCAATACTTGTGAAGTCGTTTATAACTACAAGGCTCAAAAGTACGAGGTTCTGAATGTAGATACAGAGATAGGCAATAAAGAGATTACAATATTATAAGTTTAACCAGCAGGGCGAAAGCCCTGCGCAACAAAAAAGAATATGACCAAGAAAGAATTAATTGCAGCACTTGCAAATGTAAATGATGACGCGGTGGTATTGTTTGGCACGAAAGAAATTCAGTTTTTCGGTGCATTTGCTACACAGGTATATATTAACTGGGATAGTAATGAGGTTCTTATAGCCAATAAGCACACAGATGCCACAACACCAGTTTACTGCGAGTTATTACATGAGGATAAAACGCATTAACATAAATCGGCAGGGCGAAAGCCCTGCGCAATATAGAAGAATATGAAAGAAAATATATTTTTAAAAGCAGTTATAGAAAAACCGTTATTGAATAATGAACCAGAAGTTTTACACCTTTTCGTTCAAATTATCAATGAAATAACTTCTTGTATGTCAGAAGACGAGTTAAGAGGCTGTATGAGCTCTTTAATAGTAAGATACCCTTATTTTAAACTGTTTTTCGATTATGGTTTCGGACATAATCATATGTGGGTGAAAGCATCAGGTTCTTTAGAAAGATTGATATTGGTTGAGTTCTAATCCGGTAGCCTTATGGCTACCACAATATACACGATTATGAAAGCAGATTTAGTTTTAGTTATCAGCCCTGAAGCCCCACTGATGAAGCAATTGGGCAAAGTATTAGGTAGGTTGTGCTCTATGTGTGACTTTTCTACCATAGAAAGAGGCGAAAAGTATGTCACGATACGGCATGATGAAACAGGGCTTGTCGTGGCTTATACGAGTGAAGAAAGATTGAATGTGAAAATGAATTAAGAATGAAGAATGTATTAGAATCTTTGAAAGAAAGTGGCAAGAGTGGCAAAATCACAATCAGAGAGGCAGCTATAAAGCTGCATAAAGCAGGGTGGACGAGTTTTGTAGACGTGGATAAAACGAAACAATTACTTGAATTATGAACTCAATAAATGTAAACGGTTGCAGCGTATGCCAGCCCGGCAAAGAGAATTACACTACCTACGCAACGAAGTTAGGCAGAAAGAGAGTGAGAATGTACCAGTACGACTACCGTACTGAAAGTGGTGAACTCTTTGCTTGTTGTGCGCCTACCTTAGAGGCGTGTAGAGAAAGACGGGACAAATGGTTGGACGCTAAAAATAAATCAGTATGTTGACAATAGAAATACCAAAATCAAATAGAAGAAAATCCGAGGAAGACGCACTTGCATCTTTCAGCCTCTCGGAAATCAAAGAGAAAGGTGAATGTGTTTACTTTCATTATGGCGTAGGATGGGGAAATAACTGGCCTCATTGTTGGGCAAAAAATACTGGAAGTGACGCTAAAGACAGACACCAAATTTCGGAGTTGGCGCACGATAATGTCATAAGAGCATTTATAGACAAGGGCTATTCTGTCAAGTATAGAAGTGAAATATCCGCCGGAAGATATGTGATTATCAGAGGATAGCTACAATGGAAATGAAAACGAAAACAAGTAAAGTCACGTTTCTACTCCGTTCCAAAAATCTGCAAAAAGCATTATCTATCTTTCCCACTTTTCATATTAACGTTCATCAAAGAAGAATGCAAGACTTTACAGGTTACCAGTGAAATACTTTCCTGTAATTCTTTATCTTACCAGCAATTCGGCATTGATATCAACAAAGGAATTATAACACACATAACAAAGTATTGACAAGCCGTGTCAGTACTTTGTTTTCCTCATTTTTCCCCTTAGCTCCCTTATTAAGTACCTTCGTTTCTGTAACGCAAAAAAAGCAATTATGGAAATTATTTACAGAAAACTAGAGGAACTGAAGAAACTGGAAAACAATCCAAGAACTATTTCGGATGAACAGCTAGACAAACTTAAAGAGTCAATCCGAAACAATCCGGATTATTTCGAAGCCCGACCGATCATCCTGTCAGACCGTACTAGCGAATTGATCATTATAGCCGGAAACCAAAGGTATGATGCCTGTATATCGCTAGGTATGCAACAAGTACCGACCGTTCTTATTCCCAACCTGACCGAGGAAAGGGAACGTGAGCTAATCATACGTGATAACGTTAACAACGGACAATGGGACATAACCAAGTTGTTTGACTGGGATTGTAACGAGTTGCTTAATTGGGGTATGGAAGGCATCAGCTTTCCTGATCCGACAGATTTTTCAGAAGATATAGAAGACAGTCATAATGTACTCAAGAACGCAAACTATGAAGCCGGAGCTCATATCAAATATTTAGTATTTGAGGGGTATAAGATTCCAGTCAGTGAAAGCGAACTGGAAGCACTGAAAGCACGGGCTTCTGAATATTTGGATGAGAACGGTGTAATGGTTGGTTTTGTTAATAATCTACTTGGCTTATGATGGAATACATAGACATATCAATATTGAACCCGGCAGAATATAACCCACGCCTGCTCACTAATGAAGCACAAGAAGATTTAAAAAAATCCATCAAGGAATTAGGCATTATCAAACCGATCATCATACGTCAATCGGATAAACGTATCATGGCAGGACACCAACGTACAAAGACAATGAAGCTGCTTGGGTATACCCATGTTCCAGCCTTTATTCTTGACGGTGTAAACTCCACCGATGAAGTAAGGTTCAACCAACTTCACAACTATGCGGAATGTGAGTTGTCGGAAATCCAACCAGAAATCAATGTAAGTCTTCCTAAAGGAACAGAAGGATTTTATACTGTATCCAACAAAGATATCTCCATTCTTTCCAAAGGAGGAAACAACTCACGTGTTGTTGACCTTACGAAAATGATTCTCCGTTACGGCCAGTTTGCAAATGCCGTATGTGACCATACCGGGAAAGTGATCATCTCAACAGTATATGCCAAAACGGTAAAACTATTAGGTATGGACCTACTTGTATATGTCCTTCCAGAAGGGAAAGAAGAAATCGCGCTCAAATACTTCTCTAAGGAATATGGAGTGTTCGAGTATTCCCATCTGGAACGAAAGACCTATATACAGTCTTTTGCCCAAAAGGCACGGCTACGGCAAAAGAACGGGGTTCCAAGCAAGCGTAGCCATTCAACGTTGTATGAAACGCAGGTTATACCATACATCACCAAGGATATGCGCATACTCGATTTCGGTGCCGGACAAAAGGATTACGCAACCATACTGAAGAAAAAAGGCTATCTCATTGACGCCATTGAATTCTTCCACCGCAAAGATGGAGCGGACATCATTGATGAAAAGGAAATCAGGCAAGACTGTGCTTCCATATGCAAGACCTTGTCGGACTACGGGCTGTACGATGTGGTTGTGTGCGATAGCGTGTTGAACTCTGTGAACTCAGAAGAGGATGAAAAGAATGTCTTACTTTCGTTATCAGCATTATGCAAGCCCGGAGGAATGATATTCTGGTCTGGCATTCCGCTGCTGTTCGCCCAGAAATCATCTGAACGCAAGGAAACACACGACCATCGTTCTAAAGCCGTATTTCTTGACGCAAAGAACTTCACAGCCAACTTCCGTTTTGGTGAATGGTACTTCCAGCATTATCATTCCACAGCTGACATCGTCAGATTAAACACAGCTTACATCGGAAAGGATTTTAACATATTCGATAAAGGAATGAAGATAAGCCCAGAAAAAGAGTTAAGAGGTTCGTCATTTCAAGTAGCATCAACCAACGGAAGGAGCGCAAGTAAGAGTGATTATCTGAAAGCGTTGCAATATGAATTCACACTTCCTCTTCCCAATAATCGCAAATGGGATTTGGACAAAGAAATTATACCAATCTTTAAAACACTATAAACAATGGCAGCACCTAAAGGAAATCAGTTTTGGATGTTACGCAGCAAGCATGGCAGGGATAAACTCTTCGCCACGCCTGAAGCGTTATGGGAGGCGGCGTGCGAATATTTCCAATGGTGTGATGAAAACCCATGGACAACAAGAAAGGCTATACAACGTACCATGCCTGTTAGACGCAAAAAAGGTAAAAGAACAGAAACTGTTAATGAACAGCAAACACAACAAGAAGTTTCACCTACACAGCGCCCCTACTCTCTCACCGGATTATGTATCTATCTAGGTACTTCATCACGTTGGTGGAGTAGCTTCAGAAGTGAATGCATGAAAAAAAATGATGAAGATTTTTTGCACGTCATCGCGCGGGTGGAAGAAACCATCGAGACTCAACAATTTGAAGGAGCCTGTGTTGGCGCTTTCAATGCAAACATTATAGCCCGAAAGCTAGGGTTGTCCGACAAACAGGAAGTGGATCATACAACACAAGGCAAACCCTTCAACGGATTTGACTTTCTTCCCTATACTCCCGAAGCTGACAAATTGAAGTGATATGGAGCAAAAGATTAACTTAAAACAGCGATTGGCATACAATTTTCTTCATGACAGCAAAACGAAATTTTTATTGTATGGTGGTGCCGGAGGTGGTGGTAAATCATGGCTAGGCTGTGAATGGCTGATGCAATGTGCCTACTATCTTCCCGGTACTCGCTGGTTTGTTGGCCGAAATAATTTGAAGGATAGCCGTGAGTCCGTTACCGTGACCTTCAATAAGGTAGCATCTTCTCACAGCTTCACGGCATACAAGACAACAAATGAAGGGATAGCCTTCGACAACGGAAGTGAAATCGTTTATATTGACTTGACGTATTATCCGGTGAAAGATCCGATGTATGAACGATTGGGGTCTAAGGAATATACAGGAGGATGGATAGAGGAAGCTGGTGAAGTGCACTACCTTGCCTTCGAAGTCTTGAAAACCCGTATCGGCCGCCACATGAACGATGTATATCATGTACCCGGAAAGATACTTATCACCTGCAACCCGAAGAAAAACTGGCTATACCGTGAATTCTACAAGCTCTGGAAAGAAGACAAATTACAAGCTCCTTATGCATTTATCCAGGCTTTGGTGCAGGATAATCCTTGGGCAACAGAAGACTACATCGAAAGTCTTCGAAACACAAAAGACCGGGTAACAAAGGAACGCCTATATTTCGGCAATTGGGAGTATGATAATGACCCGACTGCCCTGTGTAACTACGACGCTATCTGTGACTTGTTCACGAATGAGTTCATTGCTCCTGCAGGTGAATCTACCGGTTCTGCAGACCTTGCAATGAAGGGACGAGACAGATTTATCGCCGGTCATTGGAAAGGGAATGTGTGTTTTATCAAACTGGATCAGGAATACAGTACTGGAAAATCCATTGAAACAGACCTGAAGCGGATGATGATAGAATGCTCAATTCCTCGTAGTAAGATGATTGCGGACTCTGACGGATTGGGGAACTATCTTGAAAGCTATCTGAACGGTATCAAGGAGTTTCATGGAGGAGCACGACCTATTAATCCTGAATTTGACAATTTGAAATCAGAGTGTGCCTTCAAACTGGCTGAGATGATTAACAATCGATTGCTTCGTATTGTATGCACGGAAGCACAGCGAGAACGGATCATTGAAGAATTGTCAGTTCTCAAACAAGCACATATTGATGCAGACACACGGAAGAAAGGAATAATCAGCAAAGAAAAAATGAAAGAAATATTAGGTCATTCCACAGATTACCTTGATATGCTGATAATGGCAATGATATTCCGTATCAAACCAACACCAAAACGACCAAAAGCAAAAATAGGAAAGATATGACAGTAAAAGAATTTTTGACAATAAGCAGCATTGCCACCGAACCCGAGGTCATTAGAACCAAGTTGGATGAACTGAGAAAACCTTATCAACTAGGGCAGTATAAGACACCAGATACCCTAAACGACATAAATATGGGAGAACTGATGCAACTGCAATCCATCGAAACAGAACACGATATATTGTTCGTTCCCTGTACTGTACTGATGGGGCTGAGTAAACGTTATATATCCCAACTTCCAGCTAGCGATGTACTGGGATTCGTACAATGGGTGGCCAAAGAAGTTGAACGAATAAATAAACTATTCGCGTCGACTAATGTACCACCCACACCCGAAGAGAAGCAAGCAGGATCCGAATTGCTAAATTTTGGACCTTTCGGCATGATTGATTACTATGCGCAGCGCATGGGTATCACTGATCATGCAGAAGTAGACAGCGTGCCATGGGTCAGAGTATATAAATGTCTTGACATGGACGCCAAAAGAGTAAGATTCGAACGTAGATTAAGAAACATATTAAGTAAGAAGAAATGACGGTAGAGCAAAAAATTAAAAAGATAGTAGACTCCATGGAGGGTGTAAGTTACCTTTTTGACAACTGGCAAACAGCCAATATAAGACTGGACAAGATTAAATTGCCGGCAGTGCTTAATCTCCTTCCTGTAAGCGGAACTTTTAATCTAGGCAGACAGCAGTTAAGAGACTGCCCTAACTGTATGATGGCCTTCATGGATAAAACCAAGTTCGATTTTGATGGCACAGAAAATGATGCAGTGATAGAAGGATGCAAGAATAAAGCCAAAGAATTCATATTGCTATTGAACAGGAGTGGGATGTTCAAAGAAATATCAGGAGATATCCCTTATTCTGTTTTCTATGACAAGCTGGATGTTAATGTAACCGGAATAGTTATCCAACTTAAGTTAGAAGAGATAATGGGTACTGTTATTTGCAACAAGAGCGTGAAAGAGATTGTATATGGCAGCAGAAACTAAAGCCGGAACCCTAAGGATAATAGGTGAAGAGCTGGAAGCGTTACGCAAGCGAATTATAGCCAACCATGAAGCAGCCGGACAAGTAGCCAGTGGAAGGACAAAGGGCAGTCTGAAAGTAGAAATGTCGGAGGACGGAGGCGTTTTGTGGGGCAGGCAGGCATTCGCAGTACTAGAAACCGGACGTGGGCCAGGGAAAGTTCCGAAAGGATTTTACAAGATTATCCGCCAATGGGTGGAAGATAAGGGTATACAAGTAAAGAAGCCCGATTCCTTCGCCTACCTTGTCGCTAGAAAGATAGCCAAGGAAGGAACGGAACTATACCGAAACAGAAAACATGAGGAAATCTATTCCCGTGATCTAGAAAATACCGTGGACAATATAGCTAGCAGGGTATCGGCTATATATGAAACAGAAGTTGAACATATAAATCTGAATTTCGACAATGAGAACACATACGATAGATAATACAACAATTGAATATCCTGACCAAATAGGATTCTGCTTTAATCCTGTGATAATAAATATCCTTGGCGGAAACTATCAATCTGTTACTGCAACGGTAACGGACACCACCACAGCCACATCAGACAGAGAGAACAGAGCGACGTTCGGTGGTTCCTGCTTCTTTGACCTATCATTCTATACGCAGAGCTATTTTGACGAATACAGAGAAGTCGATTACAAGTCAACTCACGCCGAAGATAGTAAGTTAGGACGTCTGTTTAGCATAGAGCTTGATATGTATAACGAATCAGGAACACTTGAAAACAGCTTCCAGTTCAACGTATTCATATTGTGGGGAGCCAGTAAGGTTGGAGAGCAGTATAATGGAAGCCGAGTGCTGACATGGTTCAAAAACTACCCATTCTCTGTAGGCTTATACTCTGCAACATCAGGGAATGTAAAAGTAACTATAGATGGTTCCGAAAGCTCCCCTATCGCATTATCAGGACAAAATGCATGGAATATCATTCTTGCTGGAATAGATGCTTCAGACAGGGTGGAATTTTATCTACCTGGAAGTAATACGGCAGCATCTGTTTTTGACCACACCTTTGATTTCACCTTCCGAGGGCTGCTCAATATGGCCACAAAGATCACTTGTAAGGTTGACAATTCAGACTGTGGAATATACTTGAGATGGATCAACCGCCATGGAATGTGGTGTTACTGGCTATTCATGCAAGGAAACGAGACTTCGCAGGTATCCAATGACGGAGAGTTCATCAGAAACAATATGCAGGATTACAGTTACAAGAACGGATACCATGGAGGTAGCGGACGAAAGCAAAGGAAAATGGAAGAAACGACACTTCCCGTATGCGCTCCATTAATAGACAGCATAACTTATGACTTCCTTTACCAAATGGCCACATCTCCTGTTGTTGATATGTTCATGGGCTATGATGATAACGGTAACGCCAGATGGATGGCCGTAAATGTGTCTGTGGGAAATTTCGTCAAACAGCGGGTATCACTGCAAGACTTTGAAGCGAACATTATATTACCTGAAACTAACGTGCAGAGCTTATGAGAAATGAATTATTATATGTCGGTGCCAACAACAAATTAGTAGATATGGATGACAGCACCAATATCACATTAAAATACAAGAATAATATATTCACCGATATAGGCAAAATTGTAAGTAACACAAGCTACACTATTAAACTTCCAAACACAGTGAGGAATCAGTCTGCATTTCTTCACGCAGACCTGCCATCCTGCCAATATTCCGTTGCTTCATTTTACCTTGACGCTAGATACATAAGAAACGGAGTAGAAATTATCAAAGGGGCAAAAATATACTTGATAGGCACGTCTGATGTGTTTGAAACCGCATTAATATGGGGAAACGCAACACAATTTTCAAGTATTGCCAATGAAGAAAAAAAACTGCAAGATTTAAAAGAACGTTGGCATTATGAAAGCCAAGGGAATGATCCATTTCCTGATTATTACATCGAATGGAATAGCGGAAAGAACGTAAGCCAATATGATAGTCATGGAGATTTCTTTTTCCCAAAAGTAAATTACAATATACGTTCAGCCGATAAAGACTTACCCTATCATCCGGCAGTTAAAGCAACATGGATTTTAGAACATATATCACTTGATAATGATGTGATATTCATTTTTCCAAGTGAACAGCAAGCAGTCTTGAACAAGCTGTTTATCCCATTGCTGACAAGAAATGACGGGTTGGAATTCTCTCAAAAGAATGAACTGTGGTTGAATGCAAAATATTACCTTAACCAAGGAACCGGGCCTATTGAACTTTACTTCGAAAACAAAGAATATTCATCATATTATGGAACGGTAAATAAAAGCTCGCTAAGCGAAGGCACATTCATTAGTGGAATAAAGACAAAAGGAAACTCCATAAAGCTCAATGCTTCAGGCAAAGTATCAATACATACTTTAACTTCTTTCTATCCCAGCAATGCAGCCATGATAGCTTATTATATTGAGAACGGAGAGAACAATGAAATATTCAACATAGGATATACGGATATAATAAGCAATGGAGGAAACTCTTACAATATTACGTTTGAGTTCGAAGGTGTAGAGTCTGACTCAGTAAACAAAGGTACAGATATCCGGTTTGGATTCACAAATATCGGATTTATTGCAGACGTATCAAACGGTGTAGATGGAATCATAAATCTAAGAATGGAAAACAGCCTTGTATCGCCCAAGCAACCAGACGAAAGTATTCTTAACGGGAATGGTCATTACCCCATTATACCAAATTTGCCAGATATGACACAGCTTGATTTTATTAAAGCAATATCTACCATGCTAGGCGTATTTGCATATCCTATTGAAGGCACGAACATTATAAGATTTATGTCTGTCGATGATATCATAAAGAAAAAAGAACAAGCGTACAATTGGACTAGACGGGTAATAGCATCGTATATGGCCAACAAGCCTAAAGAAATGAAATTCACTATCGATGGCTTTGCACAAAGAAATATACTTAAATACAAAGACGATGATACGGTAAAAGGCAACTACAGTGGAGAAATTACTTGCTTGATCAGCTCATTAGAGAAGTCTAGAGAAATGGCAGAGTTGAAATTTGCAGGATGCGACATGAGAGGAATTACAGCATTCATACGATTGTACAAATATGACGGAGAGGGAAAGGCTGAACTGCAAAAAGTTCAACCAAGAATACTTCTCGAGGAAAACAATGGAGGTCTATCAAATGGAACCTTCACACAATTGTCGTTCACAGATATCATAAAAAGATTCTACACAAGCTTTCAAAATGCAGTGTATACCCCCAAAATCATTAAAGAAAAAATAGAAATAACAGAAAAAGACTTGAGAGACTTAGATATGACCACTCCAGCATATCTGGCCCAATATGGGAAATATTATGCAATTCTATCCGTTACAGCAGAAAATACAGGAATAGCAAATGTTGAATTATTACAATTAGACATCTAAAATTATGGCAGACAAAGTAGAAAAGATACTTGATATCAAAGTGAATTATAATGAGGCTATCAAAGCTATAGCCGAGTATCAGACAAAAATCGACAAAGCCAAAGAAGCAGAGGCGAAACTGAAGGAACAGTTAAAGGCTGGAGACATAAAAAGGCAGCAGTACAATGAAGAAATGGCGGCATCTAAAGCCTATATCAACGACTGTAATGATTCGATACGTGTTATAACGAAAACAATGCAAAATCAGCTCAAGCAGGAGAAGGCACAAGAAAACAGCCTTGTTTCTCTCCGTGCCAAACTGTCAAACCTAACGGCTGAATACGATGCTTTATCCGAAGCGGAACGTAAAGGTGCTAGCGGCACAGAATTGAAAAACAAGATTAATGAGGTTACTGATGCTCTAAAGGGCGCTGAAGAAGGGACACAGCGGTATTACCGAAATGTTGGCAATTACAAGGAAGCTATAATGGAAGCCGCCAATGCCAATATCCCGTTCGTGCAGCAGATAAATGTAATGGTGACCTCCTTGGGTGGAGTAAGAAATTATTTGTCTGGAGTAAAAACAGAAATGCTTACTGTTTCGACCACCACAACCGGCTGGATTAAAGTTTTGAAACTGTTGAAAGTTGCTCTACTTGGAACTGGTATTGGAGTATTAATTGTAGCTTTAGGATCTTTGGTATCATGGTTCACCAAAACACAGAAGGGCGTGGAAGCAGCCAATAAAATAATGGGGGCTCTGGGTGCCACAGTAAATGTCTTAATAGACCGGGCAGGCAAGTTGGGAAGTGCTTTAGTGAATCTGTTTACCGGGAACTTCAAACAGGCGGGGAATGATGCCAAATCCATATTCGCTGGTATCGGTGATGAAATAGTCAATGAAACCAAACAGGCGTGGAAGCTGGCAGAAGTCTTGAATGAGATAGACAAGAGGGAAGTCATGCTGTCCATGTCACGTGCCGCTAACCGAGCTGAAATTGAGAAGCTGAAAAAAGCTGCTGACGACCAGACCCTGTCCACACAGGAACGTATCAAAGCTGCGGAAAAAGCTGCAGCAATGGAAAAGGAGGACTTAAAAATCCAAACAGACTTAGCGAAAGCAAGAATTGCCAATATGCTCGGATATACTAAAGTAATAAAGGAAGCCCTTAAGACCATTGAGGACATGCAAAAAGGAGCAATTACAGCAGATGAAGCTATTGGAAAAATCGGTATATCGGAAAGCACTATTGATGACCTTAGGAAATTAAGCGAAGAAGTAAACAGATTAAGTGAATTGGAAGAAAGCAGTTACACCCGTCAGACAGAGCAGCAAAACACCCTAAACTCTATCCGCCAGGAAGGTGCAGACAAAGCAAAGGAAGCAAAGCAAACAGAACTGGAAGCAGTAAGGGCAGCAGAAGATGCTATGCTTGCCTTAGTGAAAGACAAGAGAGAACAAGCACGGAAAGAGATTGAATTGAACTATTCCCGGCAGATTGAGGATTTGCAAATCAGTTTAAAGCAAGAAGAGAACCTTACCGCCAAGGCTCGTGAAGCCATCAACGCCAAAATAAAGGCTTTGGAACAACAAAAATCTATGGAGCTTAGCAAGTTGTCCGATGAGGAGCTGAAAAAAGAACTGGAGAACCGTTTAAAAATGATATCCCTGCAATTGGAATCGGTCAAGGAAGGCAGCGAGCAGGAGTATCAGTTAAAGATACAACAATTACAGGCACAATACGAGGCGGAACTCTCCAGCACAGAACAGACCGAAAAAATGAAACTTGCCATCAAAACTAAATATAACACTCAAATGGATGAACTTATAGCCGCCCATGAGCAGGATATTATCAACAAGCAACAGGAAGCCATGCGCATACGCTTTGAAACGGAAATCGCACAAGCATATGATAACGAAGAGGAAATTCTTCGTATAAGGATGGAACAAAAGAAAGCCGAGCTCGATAGCCTGCAGCAAATGGAAGGTGAAAGTATAGAAGCATTTAATCTTCGCAAGCTGGAAGCACAGAATGCTTATCTGGAATCCAAAAAAGAACTGAGCGATAAGGAGATTGAAATAGAACAAGCTAAATATGAAGCAATGGAACAGGTGACAAATGGCCTTGTAGCTCTCACAGAACAAATTGGGGAGTCTGACAGAGGATTTGCTATGGCAAGCAAAATGTTGGCTTTGGCAGAGATCGCCATCAATTCAGGTAAGGCGATCGCAAAAATGGTATCCGCTGAATCAGGGAAAGGTATTCTTGGTATAGCTACAATGGCATCAGGTATTGCAACAATCCTTTCTAACATTGCAAATGCTGTTAAGATAGTAAAAAGTGCTAAATTTGCAGAAGGTGGTTTGGTTACAGGACCGGGGACAGGAACGAGCGACAGTATTCCGGCACAGTTGTCGAATGGAGAATCCGTTATAACCGCCAAAGCTACGTCCATGTTCGCCCCTATCCTATCATCCTTCAATATGATGGGTGGAGGTGTACCTATTAATGTAACAGCAACGAATAATCAAACTTTAGGCGAAGATATGCTGGCCAGAGCAGTCGCCAAAGGAATGATGATGGCTCCTGCCCCTGTCGTTTCTGTAGAAGAGTTTACTTCAGTTGCGAATAGAATTAAATACATAGAAGAAAGCGGTAGTTTATGAAAGCATACGAACTATTATATATAAACAGGAACACTCTTAGGATAATGTCTGAAATGTCATTAGATGCATCAGATATTAAATACCTAGAAATGTATAAAGACTACACCCGTCTTACGGCTGAAGGTCATAAAAAGGCATATATCATGCAGTACCTGGCAGATGAATACAGCATTTCAGAAAGGACCATCTATAGAGTCATTGACAGGTTGTCCGTTGACGTTTCAATTCAATAAGGGGGAAGATTATTCTTCCCCTTATTTTTTTACTGACAAAGCGTGTCAGTGCTATTGTGTTCTGAAATTCTTATAGCCATATACCGTTTTTTACCTTTGCTTCAAAATAGATTATATATGGCGAAATTATACATCAACAAAGATATTGTTGCGGATAAAGACAAAATGGAAAATTGGTATCTAACTGGTGAAGAGGGATTGTCTTTTCCCGATATTCAAAATTTCCTATCTTGGATAGATCCGAATGACCACGTTATTGATATTGAGATACATTCATGCGGTGGTGATGCCGTTGAAGGGTATGCCATTTATGACGCCTTACGTGCTTCAGGAAAGCAAATCAGCTGTACTGCAGTAGGACGATGTGCATCCATGGCAACCGTGATATTATTGGCCGCTGCAAAAGAAAGACGTTTTGCTTATCCACATGCAAAGTTTCTTATTCACAAGCCTTATATGGCTTCATACGATGGAGACCTTGATCTTGAAACCCTAGAATCAATAAAATCAAACTTGGAGAGTGAAAAAAACAAGATGCTAGCTTTGTATGTAGAACGCACAGGATCGGAAGCCTCAGTTATCGAAGCCCAAATGAATAAAGCCGGTTGGTTTGGTGGTGAAACAGCCAAACAATTAGGTTTTATCACGACCGTTCTTATGCCTACAACTGCCAAAGGGAGAACTTACACATTTAATAACAAAAAAATGAACAAAGAAAAAGAAGTAACAGTGAAGCAGACTATCATAGACAGGCTGCTGGCCAAATGCGGCTATCAAAAAATTGAAGACGTACAGGTCGTATCTATGGAATTGACAAATGCCGAAGGTAACACGCTTACCGTGGAAAGAGATGAAGGTGAACCCCAAGTAGGAGATACAGCAAGTCCCGATGGCGAACATGTCATGCCTGACGGAAAGACTATCATTGTGACAGATGGCGTTATTACAGAAATTAAAGATCCTGATGAATTGGAAGAGGATGAAGTGAAAGCTTTAAAAGCCCGTATAGAAGAGTTGGAAACTGAGAATGCTTCTCTAAAGACGAATGCCCGTACCATTGAGGACAACAAGATTCTGAACGCAGTCCGTATGGCCGGGGGCGAAAACTGGCTGGCAAAACATTGTAGTACTTATAAAGTGTCAGCTCGTACCCAAACGTTCAACAAGGGTATAAAAGGAGTAGAAGAAAATGAAACGCCTATTCAGAGAAAACTTCGTGAAGAAAGAGAAAAAAGAAACAACAAGTAATAAAAGGAGGGGAAATGCCTATTTTAGATTTTGACAAACTTACACCTGATAATCAGGCTGTAAAAGACTTGAAAGACCTTATTCAGTTAACAGTCTTTCAAAACGAGGACATGGAGCGTTTTATGACGTTTATGCCCAATGTGACTAACGGTAAAAAAGCAGGTTTTATCGGTGAAATGGAAGATATCGGAGTAGCCGGCTCCGGATGCGACCCTGAATATAAAAAAGTGGCTATCGCTGCCGCCCAAAAGGAATGGGAAATCGGGGATTGGCAAATTCCTTTGGAAATGTGCTATACAGACTTGGAAAACACCATTGCCAAGTACTGCCTTAAAACGGGAACAAATATAGGAGACCTGACATCGACCGAATATATGGACGGTATTGTACTGCCGAAGCTGTCTGAAGCTATGATGAAAATGATGTGGCGTTTTACATGGTTTGGAGATAAATCAGCAGCGTCTGTCACTGGAGGTGGTCAAATCACTGACGGAGTAAACATCGAACTATTTAAAACATGTGACGGTTTTTTCAAACGTCTGTTTGCCATCTGTACCAACAATGCCGAACAGCACACTGAAATTGCAGCCAACGCAGAAGAATCATATGCATTACAAAAATCAAAGATGAAAGAAACAGGCATTGCCACATCAATATTCGATGCGATGTTGCAAGATGCCGACAGCCGGATTTTCCAAAAAGACGGATGCGCAATTTTCGCCACCAAGTCAATGTGCGATGCTCTGACTCACGATATGAAAGAAAAGTACAAGGTAATCATGCCCTGGGAAGTTGTATTTGACGGTGTAGAGGTCAGCAAATACGATGGAACAACCATCGTTAAATGTTCCATTTGGGATAGATTTATTCAAGCCTATCAGAACAACAAAACCAAACTTAACTTACCGCATCGTGCTGTTTTATGTTCTCCTGAGAACTTGATGTATGGATGTGAGGGCACCGAACCGATGTCGGACTTGGATATCTGGTTTGATAAGAAAGCCCGCAAGAACTACATTTATTCAACAGGAAAATTAGGTTCCATGATTGGCGAAGATGAGTTGGTACAGGTAGCATACTAACGAAAAAGAGCAAATATGGCAATATGTGATATAACAATCAAAAAGGACATCGCACCATCGTGCGATGATCCTATCGTTCCCGGGCTGGAACAGGAAGGTGTGATAATGAATCGCGCAGACGTGGATTTCGGTGCGGTTACATTCAACGCAACCCGTAAGAATGTGATCGAAACTCTTGCACTGAAAACAGGTAAAAAAGGTTACAAGGTACAGGTATTCGGTGCAACCCCCTTTACTGGTACCAATACAACCTTGGCAACAGGAACCTATCGTAACACGTTTACTAACACAGTGAACATGGTTGTATTAGCAAATGACCCCGATGTATGCAATGACATTATTGACGGGCTTGCTAACGGTGATTTTGTCGTTGTATTGGAAAATAAAGCCAAAGGGTTAAATAAAACCGAAAATCCGGGAGATTCAGCTTTCCAGGTTTACGGTTACTACCAAGGTTTGAAAGCCGCAGAGATCGGCAATGACAAGTATTCCGAAGAAACGGAAGGGGGATGGAATATCTCTTTGCAAGAAACCAAGGTTCCCAAATCAGCATTATTCTTGTACAAAACATCTTACGATGCGACAAAAACGCTTGTTGAAACACTGACAAAACCAACTGAATGATTATGGAGTTAGAAGAAGTGGTTGATAAATTAAAGGAGCTAGGAGAACTTCCCTCCTACTCCTCTTCTGATAAATCGGAGATAGAAAGATTGTACAAGGAAGTATTAGGAAAAGAATTCACCAAGACATCGTGTAACGACTGCTATCGCGATGCTGTAATCGAAATGACTGTTTACATCAAAAAGAATAACCGTATGAAAGAAAAATGTAATTACATATTAAAGAATGGTGTCCTGCTTCAACCGGAGTTCGGAAGCAATAAAATGTACACTAATGACAACCTCACTGATGAAGTTGCTGAAAAGTACCTTGCCAAAAATCCGAAAGGTGAAATTTATTTCGCCCATGTACCTACGGACTGGAAAGAACGTGTTAACAAATGTGGATACAATCAAAGCCTGCTTGATTCAATGGTAGAATCATTACAAGACGGAGTTTCTGAAGAATCCGTGGCTGACACGTTGAAAGATTTCCAAATCAACGGCAAGAAAATCAGTAAAAAAGTTCTGAATCTGCATCTAAGCAAGGCCATTGAAATTGTGAACGCAATGAATGGAGAAGGCGAAGATAAAGTTGAATAAAAGAAATAAAGGACGAACGTAAACCTCGCGAATATGAGAGTAAGAGATCTAAAAAAGAAAAGCAGTAACCGCATTGATACAAGCTATTTACAAAATCTAGGAATTCAAGCCTACGGACAGGACAACCTATATCCGCAGACATTAAAGAATATCATTGCTGCAAGCTCTACTGCATCTGAATGCTCAGACCGTTTCGCTGACTTCATTGAAGGAAACGGATTCCGTGAGGTTGCTTTTTCCAAATATGTAGTCAATCGAAAAGGTGACACATTGGATGATGTGCACATGTTACTATGTAAAGACATGTCCGAACTCAATGGAATAGCAATCCATGTTAACTACAATGTTTTCTGTGAGATAGTGGAGATGCAGCACGTACCATTTGAAAATTGCCGTCTGACAGAAGAAGATGAAAACGGTTATGTGGCAAAAATAGCAGTACATCCAGACTGGAGCGGAAAGAAGACACGTAAAGGGAAAGCTCTGCAGGTCAAGAAAGAAAACATCGACTATATAGATGTTTTTAACCCTCAAAAAGATGTTATACTGGCTCAAATAGAAGCAGCCGGAGGCATTGAATACTACAAAGGTCAAATCCTATGGGTGTCAATGGCCGGGAAAAATACTTATCCAGTCGGAAAAGGTGACCGGGTAGCTACAGAGATGAGTACCGATGAAGGTCTGTCCAATGTCAAGTACAGAAATGTACGAAATAATTTCTTCCCTGGCGCTATGATATTCACCAAAAAGGGATCGAACATAACCTTTGACGAAGAAGGCAACGAAGTGAAAGATACAGACGATGATGACAGTTTCTCAAATACACTCATCCAGTTGCAAGGTGATACGAATGCAGCAAAGATCATGGAAGTTACTTTAGAAAACGATGAGGAAAAGCCTGAAATAGTAAATATGAACTCACAAAATTACGACAAAGAATTTACCGTTACTGACGCAAGTGTGGTTGAACGTATTTATTCAGCTTATGGCCAAGAGCCATGGTATTGCATCCGTATTGGTAAAGTCGGATTCTCAGGCGATATTTTGGAAGATGCTTTCGAGTATTACAATTCTATCGTAAGCAAGCAACAGCGCTTAATAGAGCGTACCTTTAGCCGTATATTCAGCTATTGGTATGAGGTAGTCAACCCCTCTAATGATTATAGTGTTGAACCATTAAAGTATGTACGAAATGCAGCAGTATCTAATAACAACAGATGAGGTATCGGCTTTGTCTCGCGGAATGTCTGTACATCTCGATCCTGACAAGATAGAAACCTACATCCGTGAGTCGGAGAATATCTACATCAAATCAGCGTTGGGAGACGAACTGTTCCTTGACGTGAAAAAAAATCCTGAAAAATACCAGCTACTGCTTGACGGAGGTACTTATGAAACTAAATGTAAAAAGAAGATAATCATCACTGGACTTCGCGTAGCTTTGGCTTATTATACCTATGCCTGTATTGTCAAAAATGGAGATGGAAATGTATCCCGTTTCGGCTTCGTGAACAAGGAAGGTGAATATAGCAGTCATACAGTATTCAAGGAAAAGATGATGGTGTATAGCGATGCATGTAGTATAGCTGACCGCTACCTGAAAGAATGCGTGCTTTACCTAAAAGAATGCGGTATGCCACTTTATAACGGTGAAGGGAAATTAAAATCTAATAGAACTGTTTTTCGTGTAATAGGAGAATGAGCGATTCTGTTGACATATTAAAGAAACTGGCTCTTCAAGTAAGAAACGCATCTGTAGAAGGAGAGAATACAGCTGAAAGAATTGGGCGCATATTTATCGGGATTCTAGAAAACATGGATAATTCTGATATAGAAAAGCTCACCAAATACTTTTTACGCAAAGATAAAGAAGACACTGCCAATGAGCTGATCACGTTCCTGAAAGGTTTTTTGGTTGGTAAGAATGGTAGTGGAATTACTGTATTGGAAGATGGTACCTCTCAAGCCGTTGTTGACCGGCTTTATGTGAAGATTAAGGCTGTCTTTGATGAACTTGAAGTGAAAAAGAAAACGCATGTTGGTGGTGAACAGATCATATCTCCGGCCGGAATGAAGTGTGTCAGGGTGGAGGAACTTGATGAGAGCTACCGCTGTTTCTTTTTGTCGGAAGTCGATGGAGTGACAATCAATAACGAATTTACAGTCGGTACATTAGCATTAGCCCAAGAATTTAACATTAAAGAAGGAACATCTCACAATGTATCCAACCGCTACTACTGGCGCGAGGTGACAGGTGTAGGAACTGACTATATTGACTTGAACAAAACTAATGCCGATAAGGACAGTGATATCCCGGTTGCCGGTGATGATATTATTGGTTTGGGACACTTGACGGATATCACCCGTCAGGCAGCTATAATCCTTTCTTCTGTTAATGAAACTTCCCCTTCCATTACTTTCTATCAAGGTATCAATACCTTTTCTTTGGTTGGCAAAGAAGTTATCGGGCTGGGCTTTGACAAGTCCACCGGACACGCCTATATCAATGTGTATGGTGATGCCTATATCGGTGCCAAGGATGAGAGCACTTACATCCGTTATACACAAAAAGGCGGTGTTGATATCAAGGGTATGTTCCATATCGAGCAGGGTTCCACCGGATGGCGAAATATGGAAGGTCTTCCGGATGAGATACAGGCTGCTGCAGATCTTGCCCAAGATGCTAAGGATGCGATAGATAACGCCGCCGTTGGCAGTGTAAATCTGTTGCGCAATTCCGGGTTTACTGGAGATTACGAAACGGAGGAACTGTCTGCCACTACCGAGTTATCAGCGGCCACCGAGCTATACAGCAAGCAACTCAAGCATTGGACGGGTGTGGCTACCGTATCCGCGGACAGTGCTGCCGGCTCCGGATACTCTGCCGCAATCGGTAGTTTGTCTCAGTCTGTATCATTAATTAAAGGAGAAAGTTATGTTATCAGCTATAAAGCAAAGGGTACATCTGTGTCTGTTTCGTGTGGTGATTTCAGCACAACTCAGCCTCTTACGTCCTCTTATCAGAGATATACCCATAAGATCACCTTCAATGGCAGTGGTATATTTCTTATTAGTGGTACCGCAACCGTTTGTGACCTTCAATTAGAGCGTGGAACCATCGCCACAGACTGGAAACCGTCCATTCTTGATAATGACAAGGCAACAGCCGGTTTTCAGGCGATTAATTATATCGCCAGTGCAATCAAGGATGGTTCTGTGGACATCCTTGGCGGTCTGATCCTTGCCAATATGATCCAACTGGGCAACTACAAGGATGGCAAGATGCAAAAGGTCACCGCCGGAGTGAGCGGCATATACAATGACGATGATGATGTGGCATTCTGGGCAGGTGGCACGCTGCAACAGGCTATATTAACCGTAATGAGGTTTCGTAATGATCCGAATTATCAACCCACCGATGAAGAATGGGCGAATATGGCGAACTTCGTTGCCACTCATGGTGGCGATACGTTCCTGCGCGGCTATATTTATGCCTTGGGTGGTAAGTTCAGAGGTGTGGTTGAAGCCTTGGGCGGATTTTTCCGCGGAAAAGTAGAAACATCTGTTGACGGGAAACGCATTGTCATTGATCCGGATAAAAATACTCTTGAAATGTACACGACTGAAGGACATACCACCTTGATATTAAGGTTCGACACATCATCGGACGGATGGGAATATGGTGATTTGATTTTGCGGAAATATGCAGGGGACCAATTGATACTAGAAACGACTGTATATCCGGAACGTATCAGAATACAGAATCATGTGGAAAATACGGATATCATTCTTAATCCCAATAACGTATCCTTCTATGGTTCTAAAGGCGAAACGCTGTTAGTCGGAATGAAACCGGTATATAATGGAGTGGGTGTGTATAAGCATGTGGCCAATATTGATTGCAGTAATTGGCCGGGGAAAGATGATGTTTCGTCAGGTCAGGTATATGTGGAATATGAGACAGTAGAAGGAGTCGTGACAAACGGGACTTTAAAAGTAAAGAAGTGATATGGAACTGAATAGTATTAACAAGACAGGTACTTGGAGTGAGGCGGCAGACCGTCTTAACAACAACTTTAGTAAGACTTCTACCGAACTAGAAAAGGTCAAGCAGAACGGTATCCGCAACAAGGGATTATTTTCTACTCTTAAATTGCTGGAAGAGGCTGTTCCATCTCCTGTTGTAGGTGACTGGGCTGTTGTGGGGGATACCATACCGGGCCCTATATATGAATGCAAGATAAAGGGGGCATGGAGTCCTACAGGCACGACAGGAGGTGGCGGAAGTGTTGACTTGAACGGATACCTGACAGCCGAGGAGATAGACGATGTAACATCAATATTATAGTTATGAGAATCAATTATCAGTCCGATTTTAAAATCATAGAGAAGAACTTGAACGGGGATGTGAATACTCCCTTCCGGTTCACTTACCGCACAGTCCTGTCGGGGTGTGTCGTTGCGGAGTTTGACGGGCACGGGTACAAGAACTGCCGCAGGCTTGATGATGGTGGTCTGCTGGTCATTTTTGACAGGCATGGACTACGTCCCGGTGCTCTGTCGGTCAAACGCGAATACTATCTTTCCGATGCTGATTTTGCCGATGGCATCTGCAATCTTGTATCGGTGGAGAATACAGGTGTTATCCTCGTTGCCGGAAAGACGGATGAGAGCACGGCGGAGATCATTTCCTATCCGGATTATGCCGCATACAATGCGGTGCAGAGCGTCCCTCTGTCAGAGAGGGAGTATGATGATGTGCTGAGTGATTTTGTACCTCCTCTGCCACCGGAAGAGAAATAATGATTTAATAGTTAAATAAATAGTTACATAAAATAATGATAGCTTAAGTTCCCCCGGAACTTAGGCTAATAATAAGATACATTATGGTAAAAATGCATAAACTGACCAAGGGTGGACAAACCATTTATCCAGCTACCATTTATGACGCAGTGGTCAACCCCAAGACACGAAAGAGTCTGACCTCGGAACTGTCGGATTTGAATAAAGGAAGTGCCATTTCAACACAATTTAATACAGACTTTTCGAAAACCAGACTTGGGATCCCAAAAGAAAATAGAAGCACAGGAAAAATTTTAAGTTATAGGAATGGAACAACCGGAGATATCACTGTTGAAATGTATATGGGAACATCAATGGATGATCAATATTGGAGCGACGATTTATTTTGGTGCCAGTTGTTGCCATCGACCAAATTTCCCTTCATCAACATCACGGCAATAACCGGCAATAATTACAATACGCCTGATTCTGCAAGAAATGCTCTGCCGAATACTTACAATAAGAAAATCGGATTGGTTTTCACTTATAGAGATTCAGCAAACAGATATAGGGTATATCTGTACAATTCTGAAACGAGTAATTATATACCACTTGATTCCTACATGTACGATTCTGTTGTGTATAATTCAAACAAGGCTAGTACGAGGTTGTCGATAGACAGTATTAACCGGAAAAAAGGATTTATCTTGTCATATCAAAATAAAGACAGGTTCACAATTGAAATATACAATTCTGATAGTGTAGAGAATTCAATTTGGATAAATGACAAGAATTGGATTGAAGTATTAACCATTGACTCTCTTGAAGAAGTTCAAAACGACTTGATGAAAATACGACACATGTTGCAGGATGTGTCAATCAACAAGGTATATGATGAACTATTGTTTATAAACAAAACGATAGACGGTTCTGGAAATATTGTAAATGGGAATGGAGTTGTCATAGAAAAAATTGATATACCGGTAGGGAAAGAATATGTCTATACCAATGCATATTCAGTTTCTTTTTATCGAGATGATGACACGCTGCTTAGCACGATAAACATGGGTGCTCCAACAGGAAAGAATATATCAAAAAGAGAAATCCCCTCAGAAGCGTCATATTGTAGGGCGTGGAACAACAGCGCAAGAGATTTCTATTATCTATCATTTGATGAAAATTTTATTCCGCTTGAATTCGGTATAACACAGCTTCCTGAAACTTTTTTCGATAAAAACCTGATAACAAACAATAATCTTATTGATGGTTATAATAATGTAAATGGATCGTTACAGTCAAATGAAGCCTATAGTACTACACGATTGATTAGAATCGTTGACAATGTTACATCTGTATTTACCAATGCTTTTTCAGTTGCTGTGTATACAGCAGATGGCATGTGGATTGGATATAGGGGTAGTCAAGGAAGACGTTTCAGGGAGGTGATGACGGGTGAGAAAAATTGGGAATATATAATTTTTAATTTTGACAGTGCGGACTTCCCGTTTGTTTCATTGAATTATTTTCCCTGCAACCCACAAAATGTAAGAAATGTAAAGTTAGATAGGGATGAAATAATCAATATGGCATATAGAGGGAAGAAATTCTGCTCGTTTGGAGATTCTATCGTTGAGCTGATCTCGTGGCAGAAGTATGTATGGAAATACTTTCAATTCTCAACGCATTACTGTCGAGGTATCGGAGGTTCCAAGGTTACATCCATTTCTCCACAAACCAAAAAGGTGGATGAAAATGGCTACTATAATGCCGCTCATCCTGAGGAAGGAACTATCACTATACAGGATAATATGTGTGGTGACGGACGAATAAATACTATTCCGACCGATACGGATGTATTAGTTATATATGCCTCTGCTAATGATATCACGGCAAATGCCCAAATCGGGGAACTTGACGATCAGGACGAAACTCATTTAAAATATGCCTATGGACTAATGTTGAGAAAGATTATCAAAAGATTGCCGGATGCCAAGATCTTCGCTTGCATTCCACATAATTTTTACAATTCTCATAATAATGCCGATTATCCTTATAAAAATAATATAGGATTGACGATACAAGATTACGGGAGTGTGATAAAAGAAGTATGTGCAATATATTCTGTTCCCGTTATTGATGTAAATGCATTAAGTGGAATATCGACACTTAATATCACAACGTATTTGCAGGATCAAGTTCATCCAAATTCCGCAGGAGGTATGAAGATAGCTAACGTTGTCATTGATGCTTTGATTCAATATGTTCTTATGGATCTGGCCAGTCCTTATATCGAAGATACAAAAATGTAAATTATGATGATTCGAAAGTTAATAACTAAAATAATGAACCATCTGTCCGTAGAAGTACATCCGGATGCGGAATGGTTCTAAACATAAGGGCTGACCTACACCAAGATCAGCCCTTACATCATAGTTGATGGATTACTCTACTATTAAATATTTTATACCTGATCTTACTAAAACATAAGCATTAGTAGGATATTCTGATTTCGCCAATAATCCATCTACTGCCTTACAGTAATCTCCATCTTTAGGAAGATAGTTCTCTGAAACAAGAATATTATTTATTTCATACATGATATTTTTGGCACAAATAACTTTCCCGTCTGAGCTGTTGAACATAGCAACAGATTCAATTTTACCATTAGCCTTATCCCCATATAGATTCACCAAATTACCGGCTAATATCGAACTTTCAGTTTTATATGTCTGTGCAATATCCGTTATTTCATTAAAATACAGAGTTGGTTTGGGAAAATAAACAATACTATTCCCCCAGCCACTAATTTTCATCTTTACACCTGATTCTTTTAAAGACCCATTAAATAACGTTGAAAGCCCATAGAACTTGTTACCTATAAACCTATAATCTATAAAACTATTTGGGGATGGAATATTTTCCGAGGGCAACACATTGGTTGCATCGGAATAAAAATAGCACCCTTTAAACAGGATAAAATGTCTTCCATATCCCATACTGCCAAAATGTCCTCTCAAGCATGGATTTATACAATTAGTAAAAATCAGATTCATGTTAGATGCAATATCTATACCTATTGCTTGGGAACCATACGGCCAGCTATCCGCAGCCTCTCCATTATTCTTTCCACTGTCGAATTCCACATTGTCAAACCATAATTTATTAGATTCGCTTTCTTTAATGCCATTAACATGCACGGTATATCTTACATTTTTTCCAAAAATATAAAAGTTGTGGAAACTGCAATTCCTAGTTTTTTTTATCAACAATGGATGTAAATTAGATACAGGTGTTGGGAAACCACTGTCAGGCATATCACATACTATTTTTGTAGCCCTATTACCAACACCGAACAAATGAATATTTTGCCTGTCAACCATTTCTATATAACAGACATAATCTTCCTGTGATTCTCCCGATAACGGGTCTTCCGTTGCAAAATGATTAAATGATGATGTCCTGAACTCCCCTACAGCAAAAATATACCATTGTTTATCTGTATCTCTTGGTATGGTATTTATAGCTCTCTGAATGGAGTTTACATTGGCATTGTACCCTACAAATATATTAACCCCGTCTTCAATAGCTTGAAATTGATTTGCCGTTTCCTGATCGGCATAACAATAGATAATATTACTTTTATAAACAACTCCATCAAGTCTATCTGTTATATCCTTTATACTATCTTCGAAACCGGGCAATGATTCAGGTGGAATCTGAATATCAGGACTTAATTTTTTTCCTCCCCCCTCTATTCTCTTGACACTTGGAGTGCCTTCCAAATCATAGGCATTGCTTAATGTCCAAAGTATATAATTAAATGAACCATCACAATAAATTTCATAATTTTTTGTCTCTGGTGAAGCCTCATTGATTAAGACTTCTGTTATTTCTCTTTCTACGGTTTTGGCAATTCTAAATACTGTTTGATTACTGACATTTGAAGAATCCAGTTTATACCTCAATCCTTTTGCCACAGGTATTCTTACAGACCAGTATCTTGCAGCGGTACCCAGTGTGCCTCCAGCTGATATATAATCTTTAGACAAATAAGCGCTGTTGTAGATTTCTTCTTCTATCCCGCTTTCGGTTATAATAATATTTGACACCTCTTCCTCTAAGCTTGTAAGGGATTTGTTTGTCTCAGTAATCTTGTCATCTAATTCTTCTATTGACGGGTCTAATATTACAAATTCAACAGATTCAGATTTTGTCAGTGTAAAGTAAGCGGTAATGGCAGATTCCGGAGCCTCAATTACAGATTTTTCCCCAACGAATGTTTGGCTTGCTTTTAACAAAATCCTATCGGATTCATCAACAAAAACATAGGCCCTAGCTTGTACAGAAACGCACTTTCCAGTAATCAGAAATCGATCTCCGGCTTTACATTCTAATTTTGTTGCTATGAATGTCGCATTGTTTGTGATTTTTTCTATACTTGATGCTATTTCTCCTTGATTACCATATACAATATAGGCCGTACTTTGATCAAAATTATCAATAATATTTTCTCCCTTTTTTTGATTAATAATATCCATTTTTAACTCGGACAGTTCCGTAGTCAGGCTCTTGCGGCTGGTAGGGTTGACCACAGCGTCATAGATAGTAGCCGGATAAATGGTTTGTCCACCCTTGGTCAGTTTATGCATTTTTGCCATAATATCTCCTTTCATCCGCCTAAGTTCCGGGGGAACTTGGAAACAGCATTGGAAATGAATCAGATAAATTCTGTTCAAAAAATAGGGTAGAACAAAAGATATTTTTCTTAGGATTCTACCCACTTTCTACCATGTATCTATTTCTACTATTTTTTTAGGTGAAAAAGTTTGAAACAGGAATGTGATTTTTTATCTTTGCAGATGTGTAAGACCAAGAGCTTGTTGCGGATTAAATTCCGTAGCAGGCTCTTTTTTTTATTGTCATATCGTGGCAATGGATTTCGGGGCTTTGGCAGCGATGATGCAAACGGATAGGGATATCTTTGAGGTGTGTATTTTTATAATTCAGATAAACAATAGACGAAATGGAATTAAACGACTGGTTGGCTATAATCGGGGCTTTCGGAGGATTGGAGGCTGTCCGCTGGGGTGTCACGTTCTGGGTGAACCGCAAGACTAACGCACGGAAAGAGGATGCGTCCGCCGATTCGATGGAGGATGAGAACGAGCGTAAGCAGGTTGACTGGCTGGAAGAACGCATCGCCCAGCGTGACGCCAAGATTGATGCGTTATACGTTGAGCTTCGTAATGAACAGTCTGATAAGCTGGCATGGATTCATAAGTGCCACGAGCTGGAACTGCAATTGAAAGATGCCGAGCATAACCGTTGTGACAGGCCTGACAGCGAATGCGGTCGTCGTATTCCACCACGCAGGACTACATTAATTAAAGATAAGGAGGAAAAGAAAAATGGCTGATGTGAAAAAACTTGCACCGTTTATCCTGAAGTGGGAAGGCGGTTTTGTAAATGACCCGGACGATTTAGGAGGGGCTACCAATATGGGTGTGACCATTGGAACTTATGAAGCGTATTGCCGAAAGAAAGGCTATCCCAAGCCTACGGTTGAAAGATTGAAAAACATCACGAAAGAGGAATGGACGGAGATTTTGAAAACCATGTATTGGGACAGGTGGAAAGCTGACGAAATTAAATCCCAATCCATAGCTGATATCCTTGTCGATTGGATCTGGGCAAGCGGAGTGCACGGTATCAAAATACCGCAGGATTTGCTTGGCGTGATTCCTGATGGCATTGTCGGGTCTAAGACACTTGCCGCAGTCAATTCCCGTAATCCACGTGAACTGTTTGATCAGATCAAGATTGCACGGTTTGATTTCATCGAGGATATATGCCGGAAGCGCCCTGCAAATAACAAGTTCAAACGGGGCTGGATGAACCGTATAAATGATATCTCTTATGTTGGCTAAGGTTATGAACTGGGTAAGCCGGCATATATTGCTGGCTCCCTTTATGTGTCTGTTCCTGCTGTTTGCCTGTGGCAGCTCGCATAAGGCTGTAATGAAAGAAAGGGAAGTTGTCAGTACTGACAGCATATCTGAATCTGTTCATGTGGTGGAAGGTTCTCATACCTCTTTATCAACCCTCATTGCTACTGAAGGCAGTTATGTGATTGATTTCCGTGTTTATGATACCCGGAAGCCGGTTGACAGTCTGACAGGTAAACGTCCGTTACTTGCTGACGGGCAGATAAAAGGTGACCTCAGGAAGAAGGAGGAAACAAATGTAGAAATACAGAATAGTATGAAAGTGGATGCTGACAAGGAGTTGTCTTCTCAGAACCATGAGAAAAGCCGGTCAGAAGAAATAAAAGACAATAAGGAATCCACATTACCGGAACAAATAGGTTGGATGTGTGTTGGAATAGCTGTTTTGCTGGTTGTAGTATTTATAATCAAGCGGAGCAAATAGAAAAACTTTAAATTTAGATGCTCCGGCTCGTGATGGGTCGGGGCGTTTTCGTACTGCAAATGCAATGTTGATGCTAAAAATGACCTATTTTTGCATTTATTTAGCGAAAAACTTCCATTTTAGAGCTAAAATTGCGTTATTTGCAAACAAATACTATGATAAAAGCATTGTAAGAATAATATAAAACCAACTATTATGGCAATGGATAAGATATATGCATTTGATTATATGATAACACTTTTGAATGAATGGAGAGAAGCATTCAATACAGGAAATACATGTAGGGTGTTGTCCAAATTGTCTGTTTTAAAATTACTTTTTCTAGTTGCTGCTCCTAAGAAAGATGGTGGTGAGGATTTATTAAATGTGTTTGATAATTTCCATGCTTTACCTTATGGACCCGTTGAAAGTGATATATACAATGCCATTCAAAATGATTGCTTGCCTTCTTATATCGTAAGTGATAGAATGATTCAACCTAAAAATACTATGACTAATTTGCCTTATAATGTAGAAGACTTTGATGATATAAGGAGAGCTGTTAATGAATTGAGGCATACAAATGAATCTCTTATAAAATTAAATGCCTTTGAATTGGTGGAAATTACTCATAAATGGGAAAGTTGGAATAAGTCTATAGATTTCGCTCATTTTATAGGAGCTTTAAGCTATAAGATGACTACAGAATCTATTAGAGAAGACGCTAGTAAATGTTTTATATAGAAATTACTCATGGAAATAGAGGATTGTTATCAAGAATATATTCCTTGATGATAAAGGTTGGCTTCCTTTAGATGGACAAAATGAAGACGAGGTTAAAATAGCCTATGATAAAATAAATAACTTTATAGAAAAAAGTTTTATATTGTTAACCCGTTCTATTATTAGTGGAGAATATATTGAAGCTCCTAGTATAAACGACATACTTTCAAATTTTATAAATGATGTTGATATATTGGAATTTAATCCATCTCCTAATAAATCCACAGAGAATAATTTAATCAAACTGAGAACAGAGTTTGATATTTTAAATGCCTCATTATTTAATGCACTAAGATTTTATCAGCTGTTTATAAATACTTCTAAAAATAAATTTACTCCTACTCCCATAAGTGAACAATATGGAGTTTTTGGAGTTATGGATAAAGTTAAAGATAACGCCCTTTCTTCATTCGTAAACATTACTATCCCATTGTGCAAATATGACTATTTTTTACCTGTAAGAATGAAAGATTTTCAGAATTTGCTATCTATAAGGAATACTATTAAAGAATTTATAAGAGGAAGTAGTTCTAGAGAAATAAAGAAAATCCATTCTCTTTTATTGTTTAAATGCAATTTTATCATACAGCGCGTAAAAAAGAGTCGTTTTGATAATGAAATAAATTTTAATCGAGAGACTATAAATCCTTCGACACTAGATATTGGTGATTATAAAGATTTTATTCACGAAGAGATAAAAACAAAGGAAAAACTTCTTGATGATATTAAATCCTCTTCTCCAAAAGTAAAGTCATTCGTTTTCTTAATGATGTATTATAAACAAAATTTGGAGAATGAAAATGAAATAGGTCAAATGGATTCTATTATAGAAAAGTATATCGGAATATATGAAGAATTCAGGAATCCTGTATTTAGGAATAATGATGAGTTCAAAACTCAATACAATCAGTTCTCTTTAGATTCTGTTCTCAACTTTTTACACAATTGCCGTTTTTCAGCTTTTATTCAAAAATGCAATCCTGATCTAAAAAGCATTAAACAGGAATTAAGGAAGATAGAAGACGTACAGTCTATAACGAGCGTTCGGAATTTTCATCCATATGAGAAAGCTATAGAATCTATTATATCCTGTATTAAAGGTCATTTACAGAAAACAGATTTTGATGAAAAATTATTAAATGATAAGATAGATGAACTGGAAAGATTGATTGTTTCTTTTGAAGATGCTTTAAAGTGGAGTGAATTTCATAAATTTTTTCCTTTTCAATTACCTTTTGAGGAGTCTTTAGTTTATTCTAGTGATTATGATTTAAAATTATTTGTTCCATCTGCTTTTGCTAGAAATATAGATTATAAAAAATTAAAGGAGGAGCTAGCGTTATTCAAAAAAGAAAAGGATAATCTAATTTTCTTACTAAATTTATCTAAAGAACGAAGAGAAATAGAAAAAATAAAAGAAAGTATAAAAGACGCTGACAAAAAGGCATTTGATACAATTGCCGTATTTACGGCTTCTATTACCTTTCTCTTTGGTACTATAAATATTTTTATGAATAATACAACACTTGGCATATCTATGCTAATATCAAATACAGTTGGATTAGGTGTTTTGTTATTACTTTTTATGTCTTTATATTTATTGTTCTCCCCTTTATTGTTACAGAAAATAAATTGGAGGAAGTATTTATCAACCGGACGTTTTCTATTTGGCGCGATAGGGGTTATTATTTATATCATATTGGTTTATTTTTTATATAAAAACAATCAAATAATATCAACTAATAGCGATAAACCCTCTATTGAAGTTAAAAGAGGCAAAACTTTAAATAGCAATGACAGTATATTACAAAAAAGGAAGCATACAATTTGAATCTATTAAATAAGACTTGTTAAATAAAATAGCTTAGGCAAGGAAAGCTCTCAGTCATAACTGAGTTTTTGCTTAAAATACAATTTTGCTGGAAATTATATAGTAAAATCTATAGTTGCACCTTGATAAATCACTATCTTTATTTTCATAAAAGTCCCCTTATCATATAAAGTTTGCCCCGGCTTGCATAAGTCGGGCTTTTTATGAATAAATCCGACCAATATTATTCCTTGTATCTTTGGAAGCAATTAATTAGCAAGCAATTAGAAAGTAATTGTTATAATAGCAAAGAATATTTCCCGATGTTTGTACCATAAAACAAATAGGTAGATAATTATGGAAACAAACATTTTATTTGCTACGATTATTTTTGGAATTCTTTGCATTATACATAGAATGATGAAAGATTGATTAAAAATAATTTGTATTTACAATAAGAGACTGATCCTTTTCAATTTTGGATCAGCCTCTTTGGAATTATTAGTCACAAACAGGACGGACTACTGCACCAAACCAACGAAACATACCTCCTGTCATTGTTCCATATTTGTCATTGTTGAATCCTAAATAACAAGCATTGGAAGATAAATCCTTGTGTATTGATGCTGTCCAATACCAAGCTTTAGACCATCCACCTGATACATTCTCACCTTTATACTTAACAGCAGGAAGGAATATACTGTTTCCATTAGGACCGGTTATAAGCAACCCTCCAACTCCATGATATTCAATCCATTTCTGCTTGCATTTATGTAATTCTATACATTCATCATCAGTTGGCATACGCCAATTGCCTCCCCATCTTACATGTGCCACATCATAATTCGTTCCACTGATATTATTGCCGATATTGACAAACTCCGCGTAATTCATACAATCTCCTCCTTTGCAATCAGGTAAAATATAATCTCCACTTTCATCTAAATCTTGCCAATAACTATAAGTTTTGTATTCATAGACCGATTTCTCTTCTGTTTCTCCCCAAGCATAATAACTACCGAAATCTTCAGGTTTGTTGGCTCCAATATTCCAACCTGCCCATTTGACACTAAGTCCCAAGTCTACAGCTTGCCCCGGAGTGGGTTCTTTATTATCCGCTTCAATAACAAATGTCTTGATATCTCCATAATATATTTCTGTTCCAATCTTTGCATAAGCACAATAATTGTATTTACCTTCGGAAAGATCTGATAATTCTACAGAATATATCGAATTATTGATATTGTGAGATACTATATGGTTTTCATTTATTTTAATACCGTATTCCACTTCTGAAAAATCGTCAATACCCTCCAATTTGCCAAAACATATAACATCCGTCTTTTCAACAGAAGCATTTCCTGTCATAACATTGATTTGTGTATCTCCATAAAATTTCGCTTCTTTCATTATTTTACCATCCACATTATAGAGTCTTGCATATAATGTATCTCTAAAAGAAGTGGGAATCCATTCCACAGATACCTGCCCATGATCAACTATGCCATATTTTGAAGAAAGTTCCCCTTTTCCTTCAAATTTGACAATCTGACGAAGGATAGTAGGGATACTTTTATTGAGAATTGAATCCATATCATAAACTTCAAACTTTACGGTATTAGGAACATTCTTTTGCACAGATTTTGACGTAGAAGACACATAACGAATATCATAAGGAGAATGATAAATACATTTATCAAATATGTTCATATCACCTGTTGAAATATTCTTGACTTCGTGTCCTACAAACATTAAGCTTAATCCAGCCCTAGCATCTAATCCTACATAATTAGAAAGATCCCACGCACAAAAATCTTTTGAAGAAGACAATAATTCTTCATAAAACCCTCCATGGATACTCGTCCGCATATAGGGTCTGATATCAAAGGACGGCCCTAATAATTCATATAAGATAACTCTTATACGTGGGTATAGCCATACCTTCCCGTTCATATCCCCTTTCCCTTTCATTGTCGGATAAGTTACACTAAGTTCATTTTTAAAGTCTTTAACAGGGTCAAGTCTATCATCAGATTGGTTCCACTGAAAGCCTAGTGTACCACTGGCTTTGTCTGTGAATCCCATATAAGCACTGATTTCACCATCTAAACTAAACGAAACCGCACGATATACATCTGCATTTAATGATACTTCAACAGGTACTCCAAGTACAGAAAAAACAACTCTAATTTTAGGTAGATATTTACTCAATTCTTTTATACGTTCATCATTATCACATGTATATTGATGCCATGCATCAAGTCTGAGCTGCTGGTTTGTTTCAAAACGCCCTTCTATATTTGCAGCAATAGACAAGGCTTTGCTCCTGTATTGTTTTTCTATATCATCTTTCACTTCTTGAAGTGTTCGCCCACTAAAACTTAAAGTCATGTTTAAATCAATATCAATATGAAAATCAGATTTTTCCAAATAAATTTTAAACTTTGGATGCTCATATAAAACACGGCCTTCAAGTTCATCATTGTTCCATTTCCACAAATTACCCGTCAAATGTGAAGGGGCTCTTGAATTCATAAAATTATATTCCTTCCATTTTCCATCCATGTCCAAAAAAGATATTTTTTGAGGAAGAATTACGTTTTTGCTTGAATTCCTTGCAGATTGTCCTCCGGTTGATAACGTAAATTCTGTGTTGGCGAATATATCGCATAAGTCCCCCTTTCTGGCTTCTATACTTATTTTACCATTATCACGTTTTAGCTTATTCACAATAACAATGTAATTCGCCGTATCAGCATCAATTGTAAGTATCGAGCCTGGTTTTAAATTTTCAGTTTCAGACGAAGCACCAAATGAATATCTTCCATTCTCTTGATCCACTTCATGTAATTTTGTTTTCCCCCAATCTATAGGTACATAATCAGGATTAACAACATCATTTTCATATTTCTCAGAAGGAACTTCCGGTTCTTCTTTTTCAGGAAGAACTTCTGCCGATTCATCGGAAGAACAGGCATTAAAAGTAAACGACAGCAATAATGCCATCAAAACAAAATACATTTTTTTCTTCATATCACATTGTTTAATAATTGTTTCAATAAGTGCGAATATATTAAAACACTTGAATGAATCAAAACCATTCTATGTATTATATATGCTATCAGACATTATTGAGGAGTTAAAAGTGAAAAAACAGAGTTTATTTAGTTCATATTTACACAAGTAAAGCAAAATCTAAGGAGTTACAAAATTCGCATCATCATAAAGACTATTATGCGATAATCTTTTCGTTTCTATATTTTCTGTATTTTTGCAAAAAATATCTATCATGAAAATCAAAAACAAATACAAGAAAATGCCAGCTAATGAAATCTGGAATGTAGTAATAGCTTATATTGATAAAAATAAACAATTTTTCTCTTCTACTGGTATCATTAAATACAATGCAATAGCAACTTTTGATTTTATAGAATACAAAGGTGGTAAAAACGGGAGCGTTAGGGCTATGAATGGTGAATCTATCAGTAGGAATCAATTTATATCCGTATTTAAGCAAATCCATAATATGGAATGTATCAATACTAAGAATGTCAAGCCATACATTGATAGAAGGCAAAGCCCATTTGTCGGCCTACTGAAGTCTGCTGGAATTATTGAATGAATTGGATTTATTATAAAAGTCACAATCTTATGAATCAAAATATCGAATATGAAAGGTTTACACAAGAAGTCTATCAGGAGTTAATCAATGCTCGTGGTATTACTACTAGTGTAAAGCATGATGTCAAGCTTATAGGTAAATCAGGACAAAAGCATCAGATTGATGTCTATTGGGAATATAGCATAAACGGCATTCAACACAAAGTAGCTATTGAATGTAAAAATTATAAGAAAGAGATTCCTATTGGTAAAGTTCGGGATTTTTATGGACTTTTGTCTGATTTGGCAGATGTTTCTGGTATTATGATAACAAAAGTAGGATATCAGAAAGGTGCAAAGAAATATGCGGACTACTATAGAATTAATCTAAAAGAATTAAGGACTCCTTGTAAAGACGATGATTGTAGAATAGCAGAAACAAGGCTTAATTTAAATATATCGTTAACCCAGCAGCTTTTTTCACTTGATGCAGATTGGGCAAAAGCAAATAATATAGATTGGCTATCATATAGAAATTTCAGTGCGCATCTGGTGGAACGTAGCAATGAATGGGGAGAAAAATATCTTCCTTTGGGAACTATAGAAAATAACGTTTTCGATGAAAAAGGGAAGGTCATCACAACTTTAGACAAGTTGGCAGATGAGTCCATTCAACAGACAGAACGAATATTTGAATTCAAAGAGGCTTACGTCAATACTCGCAATTGGGGAAAAGTAAAAATTAAATCGGTAAAATATATTAATAGGGAAATACATGAACAGAAATTCATAACTCTTGATGCACAGAATATAACAAAAGCAATACTTAAAGATGCATTGAGTGGTGAAATAATACTCTTTTTTAAAGAGAAATAAAAATAGAAAACGATTAGGACACATCTTTTATAATCCTATTGTTGGCCCACACCCCTATGCTTTACTTGAATTTTCCCGTTTTGTTTTTTTGTAAAGTCATATAAAATACCCATCTTTGCATTGCGTTACATTTTGAAGTAATCGAGGCGTTGTCTCGTATTGAGCTACAGACGATTTTTATTGCCTGTAGCTTCTTCATAATACGGTTCCGACCCCCGTGTGGAGTATTAATGTACCCACTGTTTCGATTACGGAATGTAACGCAACGGGAAAGCGGAACCGTTTTCTTTTTCCGCAGACTAACGCAATTGCATATGTCAAAATTAGCCCCAACTACTCATCAACTATCTAAAAAGTTTATAGGCTATGGACACTATGAGCTTACAATTTCTTCCTCTGAGGGCACAAAAACGATTGTCACAGGGAATATGGACTTGATAGAACGGCTAAACTCAGAGATAGACAAAGAAAAAGAGGAAGCGACTGCCGAAGCAATCGCTCTAGTTCTTGAATCCTCACTTTAGATTATCTAAAATCTTTCTTATGGCTTCATCAGCATGTTTTCTCATAATTCTGACATAATTAAAGATCGGTCTGTTGGATTTCATGCTTTGGCCTATACAATACTCCAAAGTTTCCAATGGTATGCCCAGCTCAAAACCATGTTGGACAAAGGATTTACGAGCTGAATAATATACGACATGCGATTCTATCTCCAGCCTCTCCCCTAGCCTTATAATTTCTTTTGTTACATAGTTACGAAAATTAGGATAAGAGTATTTATAACCAAAATCAAGCTTTCCATTACGCCCCATCCATCTTTTGATAATCGGTTTTGCTTCCTCAGGAATAGTGAAGCTGATCTTCATATCACCTTTCTTTGTGTTTTTTGATTTTTCACGTACATATTCCATAATTTTCGCATCTTTGAAATTGTATTGCATCAAGTCCATCAGATTGATACCTCCTAGATAATACGAAAGCATGAACACATCCCTGGCAACACGCTGAGACTTCTCTTTTATCTCCGCATCCCTTATCTTCTTTACGTCAGCTACCGAGATATCACGCTCTTTAGGCATTCCTGCCGGTCTTTCATAATATTCAAAAGGATGCGTGTCATATGATACTTTTTTATCCCTTATTGCTTGATTGATTATTGCCTTCAAATGTGCCATGTGCATACCACAAGTAACAGGAGCCAGCCTTCGGACATTCTTTAGATAAATGTCAAAGTCCTTTATGGTCCGGGGAGTAATTCCATCAAGCATTATATCATATTTGACAAACTCAATGAAGTAATCACTCGCCCTTTGATATAAGGAAGCAGTGGTCCTTCTCCCCTCTTTAATCAAATTCTGCATATAGTCAGCCGAAGCAACACTATAAGAGATAGCTCCCTGCTTTACCGAGGACAAATATTCGACAAGTTGGGTACAAGTATAGGATGATGTGTTTATTTTATCCAAGGCATCCTGATATGAATTAAGTATTCCACGTAATTTAGCATTGACATGTGCAGCATCAGGAACACCTACCACCTGCCCTCCCTTAAAATTAGCAGTATTATCTATTTCAAATCGGGTAACGATGTATCTTGTTTCCTGTTTATGACCAATTGCTATACGAATTCTGTGTTTGCCGTTTTTCAGCACCTTGGCCGGAACAACGGCAGCTTTAAGAGTTGTCATAATTGTTCTGGATTCGTTTTAGACAAGTTCTTTTTGCCAAAAGTGGCACAAACTGTCTTTTTTTTATCCAAAAACGAAAACTGGAGAAGCTTAAGAAAGCACAAACCCCTCTGAAACAGAGAGGTTTGTAAAGTGGAGCATGCGAGACTCGAACTCGCCACCTTTAGACTGCCAGTCTAACGCTCTAGCCAGATGAGCTAATACCCCGCGAAATAATAACGATGCAAAGATACATAGAAAATCAATACTACAAAGCTTTTGAGAAAGTTTTTTTCATGTGAACAAAAAATTTTATTTATCACTTTTGCATCAAAGAGTTACTGTTGCGTAAAATTGTTAACCAATAGTTGACCAAGTTTAATAGCACATAATAAGCAAATAGCCCCGACTTATCACAAGTCAGGGCTACCTAAATTTATAAATTTAAAGTTTTTATGAAAAATCATTGTTGTATCAATGCCTGTACACCATCGGCACAACAATAATCACAATAGTTACATAAACACACGTTCTAACTTAATTGTTCAAACAACATAAATTCTTTTTCCTTTTATGTTTGCCATATTACACAAAGGACAAAGGGAAAAACATTCAATGGATCTGCTACTCAAGCACCGGAAACAGAGAAGAACCAAAGGAATCTAACAAGACTTCAATGGCAAATATATTATAGACAAAAAATCACTATAAATTTATGTAACTAACCTCTGTTTATACAGAAGACTTCATTGGTGAGTTTACGATGTATTCAGCTAATGAATAACAACTATATGTCAAAAATGTACAGAATGGAAAGAAAAATTATACTGAAGCATCTTATAAAAAAGAATCATCGCTCAATCGGATGAAACCTGACATTATCCATATCAGCCCGGCAAAAAGCATGAAGGGAGAAATATACCGGAAATTCCTAGAAGAGAAAGAAATATTTATGTCCGCCAATAACGAACTCACCATAAATATAATCAAGGGTTGTATTTGACAACTCTGTGATTGACTAGGCAAAAAGAGGTGTAAAAGTTGTCTTAAACCTCCTCTATCGGCTTGGACCAAACTTCCTCTTTCGTTTCTTTACACATTACGGAAATAGTTCCTCCAACAAAATCCTTCACATATCCTTTGCGTTCAGCCAACATATCTTCAGCCATTCTAATAGCCTTAGCCTTATCCTTCAATGAAAATCCTTTATTAGCAAAATCAGTACCTTCTTTAAAATATATATCATAAGTTTCCATGGTATCATCTTTTTTAAATTCGAGTGGCAAAGATAAAATCTACAATTATTATGTACAAGAGATTTCTTAATTATTTTTCGAATATCGTCAAGAAACAATTTAACTAAAAAAAATCCCGACTTATCACAAGCCGGGAATTCATGTAAAAGCACTATTATAAATATACTAACTATTTCAAAATTTTACCATCTTCACCTAAGAACAATGTCTGTTCATGAGCATCACTTGTTAAAACATTAATTTTATAAATACGGCTTCCATCAATGCCATAGGTCATAAAAGCCTGCTTTATCATAGCACCTTCCAGCGCAAGCCTGTCCATCACAGCTTCCGGCAAATCATTCATATAGATTTCTGAAAAAACCAATTTCTTAGATTGTTGAGGCTTTTCCACTACCGGAACCTCTACCGGAGCCGCTTGAGCAAAAGAAACAGACACGCCTAAAGTCATTACTAATACCAATGTTACTAATACCTTTTTCATAATTATTTTGTTTTTTATTCATTTTTACCGATAGCAATAAAACAAGAAACGTGCCATAAATCTGCGTTTCTCAATACTTCATTAAAAATCAAGCATATACATATTTACATATCCATTTTTAGAAGTGTAGATACCTGTTGACAACACTACAAAAGTGTGGAAAAAGTCCACAAAATCAGATTTTATACCGGCGAACAAAAAGTATAACCAAGCTGTTTTATCAACCTCATCAAAACATTTAAATGACCATGAAGAAAAGATACTATTCTATATGTGTGATATTATGGGTACTGATCACCACCTTGTCTGCTACCTCTCCCACTACATTTCATATAGCACTGAAAAAGATATATCCGCATGCCATGAACGTAAGTTGGAGCCAACAAGGGAATTATTATGTAGCCTCTTTTACTCAAAATGGTTTTGAAAAAAAAGTATGGATGAACGGTAATGCCCAATGGGTGATGACTAATACCAATTTACAAACTACAGATCAACTGGCACCTAATGTATATAATGATTTTACATTGAGTCCATACGCCATGTGGACTGCCACCAATGTAAATCTCATAGAATTTCCTAAACGAACCACTCTGTACGTAATTACTGTTAACCTAAACAATTCGTCGGCCACCAAACAATTATTCTACACTCTGAATGGCAGGCTAGTGCAAACACGAGACGTAAGTTATATCAATCCTACATTATCCCCCGGAATTTTTAATTTCTAATAGCCATGACACTAAACATTTCACCCCGGTTATTTGTTATTATATACATAAAATAACAAATACCATTATGACTGAACAGATAACCAACATTCCCGACAAAGGAAATAAAAAAAGAATAGTCATTGTCGGAGGAGGATTTGGCGGGTTAAAGATTGCACGCAAACTGAAAAGACAACACTACCAAGTTGTGTTATTGGATAAAAACAACTACCATCTTTTCCAGCCGTTACTTTACCAAGTAGCCACATCAGGCATCGAGCCCAGTGCTATTTCATTCCCATTCCGCAAGATATTCAAAGGATACAAAGACTTTCATATCCGCATATGTGAAGTACAACAAGTACATCCTGAAGAACAACAAGTCACCACTTCCATCGGCAGTCTAAGCTACGACTATCTGATTATATCTACCGGATGCTATACCAATTATTTCGGCAACAACGAAATAGCTAAACGCACCATGTCCCTCAAGACCACAGCAGAAGCCTTGCATAATCGTAACCAAGTACTTGAAAGCTTTGAAAAAGCATTGAACACTAATGACTCCAAAAAGCGGGAGCAACTGATGACCTTCATTATAGTCGGCGCAGGAGCAACTGGTATTGAACTGGCAGGGGCACTAGCCGAAATGCGTAAATTCATCCTTCCGCACGATTATCCCGATCTAGACACCAGTACGATGAGAATCATATTAATAGATGGTGGTCCACGCTTGCTTTCCGCCTTCTCCCCCCAATCTTCCGAAGAAGTAAAAAAATACCTCACTCATTTGGGAGTAGAAATATTATTGAACCAACAAGTAAAAAATTACGAGAATAATATGTTGGTACTGGATGACGGGAATTTTATAGAATCAGCCAACGTTTACTGGGTAGCAGGCGTAAAAGCAAACAGTCTAGCAGGCCTTCCTGCCGAATGCTATGGTCCAGGCAACCGTTTGAGAGTGAATGAACACAATCAGATACAAGACTTTAAAAATATATTTGCTATAGGTGACACCGCACTAATGATTTCAGAAGAGTATCCTAAAGGACATCCGCAAGTTGTACAGCCTGCCATACAGCAAGCCATGAACTTAATAAAGAATCTGAGAAATATCGAAAAGGGCCAGCCGCTCATCCCTTTTAAATATTATAATAAAGGGTCTATGGCAACCATCGGGAGAAATAATGCAGTGGTAGAATTGCAAAAGATACGTTTCAGTGGATTTCCCGCATGGGCAGTATGGCTATTTATACACTTGATGAGCATAGTGGGGGTAAAAAACCGTTTATTTATTTTTATAGATTGGATGTGGAGTTATTTCACCTACGACCCATCCCTGCGACTTATCATCAAACCACAGCCTTCTAAAGAAGAGACAGAAAATAAAAGCAACGATAAATAAAGCTTCTTTATCGAGAAATCCCATAATTATAGAAACAATTTTCGAACTTGCCCGACTATCATTGAAACAAAGAGTATATCATGGTATCGGGCAAGGTTAACTCTTATTCTGGCAATTATAGCAACTATACTCCTTCATAGGACACGTCAACAATTGGCAAACGATTATAAACTAGCATTTTAAAGTAAAGGGATGAAAGGATCTACATTTTCAGGACGTTAAATTAATGTAAAAAACTGTTTCATTTCCCATCCCCCTTACCTCATTTTACTACTTTTGCGCACACTCAGCCTATAAATGTGCAAAAGTTATCATGGAACTAGAACAGAGTTTTATTGCTCTTATCGAGCAAAGTATAAAAACAAATTGGTATTTAAACGCTCTTACAGACTATAAAGGCATCACATTGCAATACAGAGATGTGGCCCGTAAAATAGAGAAAATACATATCTTGCTGGAAAATGCCGGCATTGAAAAGGGAGATAAAATAGCCATTTGCGGGCGTAATAGCGCTCATTGGACAGTAACTTACCTTGCCGTCATCACCTATGGTGCCGTAGTTGTACCTATTCTACATGAATTCAAAGCCGACCAGGTACACAATATTGTAAACCACTCTGAAGCCCGCCTGTTGTTCGTAGGCGATCAGATATGGGAGAACTTGAATGAAGCAGCTATGCCTCATTTGGAAGGTATCATAGAATTGAAAGATTTTGGCGTACCCGTATCCCGTTCGGAAAAACTAGCTTATGCCCGCGACCATCTGAATGAGATATTCGGACACAAATTCCCCTGCCGATTCCGTCCTGATGATATTTCTTATGAAAAAGAAAAATCAGAAGACCTAGCCATCATTAATTACACTTCAGGTACTACCGGATATTCCAAAGGCGTGATGCTGCCCTATCGCAGCATACTCTCCAACGTACTCTACTGTAAAGAAAAAATAGGTCTGAAAGCAGGTGACAGCGTCGTATCCATGTTACCTTTGGGGCACGTATTCGGCATGACTTTCGATTTTCTTTACGGTTTCACAGCAGGCGCCCATCTATGGTTTCTTACCCGTATGCCATCACCCAAAATCATAGCCGAATCATTTGCGGAAATCCGCCCGCGCGTTATAGCCTGCGTACCACTGATTGTGGAAAAAATATTCAAGAAAAATATTCTTCCCAAAGTAGACAACAAATTAGGTAAACTGCTATTACATGTTCCCATCATCAGTGATAAGATAAAAGAACTTATCAAGCAGAAGGCGATGGAGGTTTTCGGCGGAAATTTCATCGAAATCATCATCGGAGGTGCTCCTTTCAATGCCGAAGTAGAAGCCTTTCTAAAAATGATAGATTTCCCATACACCATTGCATACGGAATGACTGAATGTGGTCCCATCATTTGCCATAGTCATTGGACAGAACTGAAATTGGCATCTTGCGGAAAAGTTGCCGCACGTATGGAAGCCAAAGTACTGTCTCCCAACCCATCAGCCATTGCGGGTGAACTGGTATGCCGTGGAGCCAACCTGATGTTGGGCTATTATAAGAACGAGGAAGCGACACGGCAAGTCATTGACACTGAAGGATGGTTGCATACAGGTGATATGGCGACAATAGATGAAGACGGAAATGTTTTCATCAAAGGACGTTGCAAAAACCTGTTACTCACTTCTTCCGGACAAAACATTTATCCGGAAGAAATAGAGTCCAAGCTAAACAATATGCCATACGTATCAGAGTCACTGATTATTCTGCAACAAGATAAACTGGTGGGCCTAATCTATCCGGATTCCGATGATGCTTTTGCTCACGGCTTGAACCAATCAGACCTTGTACGAGTAATGGAAGAAAATCGCCTTGAACTGAACAAACAATTACCGGCATTTTCCCAAATAGCCCGCTTCAAGCTATATCCTGAGGAATTTGAAAAAACAGCCAAGAAAAGTATCAAGCGCTTCTTGTACCAAGATATAAAAGAATAAATCAAGGATGTATCAAAAGTAAAATGGCGTATCATTTTGCTAGTAGGAGCTAGGTTCGCTCACCCTAAAATGGTTTGCTTATGCATTTGGGCAGACAAACCCTGCCCCTACAGCTGACGACATGATAGCACGATCGGACTTTTGATACACTCACACCCCGTATGTATAAGGGTACACATACGGTATTATTTACATATCCTATTTACAAAAGTTCAGATAATTCGTTCTGCACACGTCCTGCCACTTCTTCCATAGGCACTTCACACCCCAATTCTTTCTGTAATGAAGTAACCCCTTTATCCATGAATCCACAAGGATGGATATAACTGAAATAACGCAAATCCGTATTTACATTCAGCGCCAATCCATGCATTGTCACAAAATGACTGCTTCTCACTCCTATTGCACAGATTTTCCGTTCCTGCGGAGTTCCCGTTGCCAGCCATACTCCGGTTGCTCCCTTCACTCGCCCAGCCTCGATGCCATAAGATGCGCAGACCCTGATCACCGCTTCTTCCAACACATGAATATATTCCTTCAACCCCAAATGATAATCCTCCAAATTCAAGATAGGATAACAAACCAATTGTCCGGGACCATGATAAGTAATATCCCCTCCTCGATCAATATGATAAAGGGTGGCACCAATCATTTTCAATTGCGCCTCCCCCAACAACATATTCGTCTCCTTTCCACTCTTGCCTAATGTATAGACATGCGAATGTTCTACAAAGATAATTCTATTTTCATACGTTTTTCCCACTTGTTTAGCTTCCACCACGGCATTAAATAATTCCGTCTGCCGCTCCCAAGCCTCAGAGTAGGGAACTAATCCCCAATTTTCAATTTTCATGATACCTCCCAGTTTTAAATGTAAAATAGGATAGGGTTCGCCCGATGCGTCTTTTGCATCCCTGCCAATAACCCGAAATCCAAAATGGCTATAAAAGCCGGACGCTTTCTTATTCTGTTCGTTTACATCGACATAACGTACATGGCAATGTTCCAAAGCATAACGTATCAATTGTTTTCCTATTCCCGTACCTATGGCACGCGGGTGAACAAAGAGCATTTCAAGCATAGTTCCATTAATGCCCATGAATCCTTCTATACCAGCATTGTCACGAATCATGTAAAGCGGCATACTATGAAGATAAACACTCCATACCAGTGGTTTTAACTTCTGAATATATGCTTCAGGTATGAAATGATGAGTAGCACGCACCGAAGCTTCCCATAAACAGGTCAATTCATCAAAGTCATCGGGTGTAGGTTGAATAATTTGATACATATTACTTTTTTCTGCAAAGGTGGGATAATTATTGTATATTTGCAACCCCAATCAAAAGAAAGAATATGTTGTCGTACATCAATGATTTTCCAATGGAGTTCCGCGACTATATCGCAAGTGAAATTATCCCACAATACGCTGATTTTGACAAAGCACATCGTGTAGATCATGTATTGAAAGTTATAGCAGAAAGCCTCAAATTGTCTCAATATTATGACGTAAACCGCATGATGGTGTATGTTATTGCCTCCTACCATGATCTGGGACTCTGTGAGGGACGAGAGTTCCATCATCTCATTTCAGGGAAAATACTATGGGCGGACAAGAAATTAAGGAAATGGTTCCCTGAAGAGCATATTTTGATTATGAAAGAGGCAGTAGAAGATCACCGTGCATCCAACAAGCATGTCCCTCGTAGCATTTATGGCAAAATTGTAGCGGAGGCCGACCGTATTATTGATCCGGACATTACCTTGAGACGGACGGTACAATATGGTCTTTCCAACTATCCCGAGCTAGACAAAGAAAAACAATACATACGTTTTCTGGCACATCTGAAAGAAAAGTATGCTGAAGGTGGTTATTTAAGATTATGGATACCTCAATCAGCCAATGCTGTACATCTGCAAGAATTACGACAACTGATAGCCGATGAGGAAGAACTTCATAAAGTATTTGAAAAGATCTATTCACAGGAAACAGAAACGATACAGAATTTAGAAAATATCCCTATATTTGTCCGGAACAAAAAAAATAACAGTATATGAAAAAGCTGGTTCTATCCATTTCTATGTTTCTGATTGCCGCTACTACCTTTGCGCAGTCCGAAGTGGTAACAGATAGTATTCCGCCCATTTCATTGGATGGTTACAAGAATTTTAACGGATTTATGCTGGATATGGGTTCCATGATTGTGGCCCCTCCCCCTCTGATAGCCCCGCAACTTTATTATCAGCCTTACAACAATAATACAATTGCGAATTACAATGAAATATTCCGTCCCAATATGAATATCATTTATGACAGAGGGTCTTACAACCATGTATTTACCCCCATGTATCCGGGAATGGGAATCTATGGATTCGGAACAATGTCAATGCCTCCTACCTTACAAAGTGCAACCTTTAAATTGAAAAACGGATTACACATAACCACATACGGTGAATATGACGCTGACGGGAACAAAGTACGAAATCCAAGCGCATTGCCTTGGGAAAGAAATAATTTCAATGGAGCTTTCGAAATGAAATCAGAAAATGGGAACTTCGGAATACGAATAGAAGTACAAAGAGGGAGAAACAATCCTTTTTAAATTATAAACTAAAAAATGGAAAAATGAAAAGCAGCCATGCAAAACAAAATCTCCGCACGGCTGCTTTTTTATTTATTTTTAATTCAATCACAACTTTCTCCAATTCAGACTCAAGCTGTTCAACACTACACTGACAGAACTACATGCCATGGCAGCACTGGCAATCATCGGGTTAAGCAAAATACCATATAGTGGGAACAGAATACCTGCCGCCACTGGAATGCCTATCAAATTATAGATAAATGCCCAAAAAAGATTCTGATGGATCAACCGTACAGTTTTATAGGAAAGCTTAAAAGCTTTGGGTAACAACAACAAATCCGAAGTCATTAACGTAACCATCGCTACATCCATGGCAATATCTGTACCTTTACCCATCGCAATACTTACATTGGCACGGGCCAACGCCTGCGAGTCATTAATGCCATCGCCTACCATAGCTACGACTCTTCCTTCAGCCTGTAACTCTTTAATAACATTCTCCTTATCGGCCGGCAAAGCATCCGAAATAAAACGATTCGCATCAATTTCTCCGGCCACATTCTGTGCAGTAAGATGACCGTCACCGGTCAACAATACAATATACTTTCCACTCTCCTTCAATTGTTTGACCGCTTGTCTGGAAGTATCTTTTATTTTATCACTAATAGCGATAACCGCCAGCAATGTATTTCCCTCGCCAAAATAGACCAAACTCTTGCCACTCTTCTCATAATCCTCCACCATCCCTTTCAACAAGTCGGAAATTCCCGCTCCAAAATCTTTCAGTAACCGATGGCTTCCTGCCCAAAAAGTTTTATTTCCACGGGTCACCACAATCCCCCGTCCTGTCCGGCTCTCAAAAGAATCAATGATTGCCGGCTTCTCACCTTCCTTTTTCAAAGCCTCGACAATAGCCAAAGCCAACGGATGTTCCGATTTCAATTCAGCAGCATACAGAATTCCCTTATGCTCGTTCTGCCATCCGGCATCATGCAACCAGCCGGTCACCACAGGGCGCCCCTCAGTTACAGTACCCGTTTTATCAAGTACCACTGTATCCACTTTTCGCATCTGCTCCAAAGCTACTGCATCCTTTATTAAAATATGTGATTCGGCCCCTTTACCAATTCCTACCATCAATGCAGTTGGAGTAGCAAGTCCCAAGGCACACGGACAGGCAATAACCAAAACAGACACTGCTGAAAGCATAGCGTAGGAAAAGTCATCCGCTCCACCTGCCACTATCCAAATAAAGAAAGTAAAAACAGCCACAGCAAGAACAACAGGAACAAAAACCGCTGTCACTTTATCCACAATACGCTGGACCGGAGCTTTAGACCCCTGTGCTTCCTGCACCATGCGGATAATCTGTGCCAACACCGTATTTTTCCCCACCTTTTGAGCAGTCATAATAAATGCACCATTCTGATTGATAGTGCCAGCCAGCACCTTATCACCCTGCTTTTTCTCTACAGGAATAGGTTCACCGCTTATCATGCTCTCATCTATAAAGGTATTTCCTCCGACAATGACTCCATCCACCGGAATTTGCTCGCCGGGACGGACGCTCACCTTATCGCCGACCTGGAGGTCGGCGATCAAGATATCCTCTTCCCTGCCGTCTTTCACCACACGGGCCGCCCGAGGTTGTAATCCCATCAGTTTACGAATAGCTGTGGAAGTTTTTCCTTTTGCTTTCTCTTCCATCAGTTTGCCAACCAATACGAAAGCTATTATAACAGTGGCAGCTTCATAATATACATGAGGTTCCAATCCGCGGCTGTACCAAAATTCGGGATAGAACGTATTAAACAAACTGAACAAAAATGCGATGGAGGTGCTAAGTGCCACCAACGTATCCATATTACTGGTACGCTGAAGCGTCTGTTTCCAGGCATTCATATAGAAAGAACGCCCCGAATATAAAATAACAGGAAGTGAAAGCAACAGCATCCACCAGTTTACTCCCGGAACATTCATCAGAAACATCCCCAAAACAGCTACCGGTAAAGCAAAAATCCAAGCAACGATAGTCTTCCGCTTCAACAGTCCGTAATAAGATTGCTCCGCTTCCTCTTGCTCCTGTACAGAGTTATCCTCATCTATTATCAAATCAAAACCTATTTTCATCACAGCCTCTTTCAGTTGTTGCGGAGACACAATATCCGGATTATAAGTCACCGCCAAAGTAGCCGTCGCCAAATTAACCGATGCATTTTCCACGCCTTCTTGCTTCCTTACAATTTTCTCCACGTTGCCGGCACATGCCGCACAATGCATTCCCGTAACGGGATATAGTTTTTTTGTCATATCGTTCATATTCATTTCTTTACTTATTTATTATAGCTTATCAACGGACAAATTTAGCAAAAAGTTCATGCAATCTTGTTGCAAACAGATAAATATATTTTCGCTTTTTAGATGGACATTTCACGAAGTTATTCTATATTTGTGGAGAAAGTTAGGATAAGTAATCCATGCAAATAAACAAAAAGTTATGAAAAAAAGAAATCTCGTATTGTCTGTTATGGCAACTTGCCTTGTATCCTGCTTTTTATTATCGGGATGTAATGGACAAAAACAAATTGATAGTGAAACAGTGAAGACTGTAAAGGTGGAAGAACAAGCCCATTTACAAGATGACACAGTCTCTCCCACCTGTCAGATTACTATTGATTATAGTTATTTAGCAAAATCTGATGCTGCGGATAGCATAGTACAACGCATCAACCGCACCATACAAGCCCACATTTTGGGAAAAGAATATACCCGGATGAATCCGGAAGTCGCTGTAGATTCTTTTAAAAATACCTACATTAACAACTACCGCAAAGATGTGAACGAGTTCTATCAGGAAGATATAAAAAATGGAACTCCCAAAGACGAACTTCCCACATGGTACAATTATGAATACGGACTGACCACCTATTTCAGCGAAGGCAAAGAAGGCATTCTGAATTTCATTGCAGAAACTTTTGAATATACAGGCGGAGCACATCCCAACTCATGGAACAAATGGATGAACTTCGAAAAAAATACCGGCAAACTACTTGCTTTGAAAGATGTATTTATGGCAGGGTCGGAAAAACCGATAAGTGACATGCTGCTGGAAGAACTGATAACAGAAATGGCTACCCGTTTGGAAGACAGCTCCATTACCTCACTGGAAGGACTTCAGAATGCAGGCATCTTGAATTCTACCAATATGTATGTACCCGACAATTTCTTGTTAGAAAAGGAAAAAGTATCTTTCCTGTATAACAAATATGATATCGCTCCCTATGCTGTAGGAATCATCACCCTTTCTTTACCCTACACATCGGTAGAAAAATATATGATACATTAAATAACGATTTTAAGTATAGAATGGAATTAATACTGAAATATTTCCCTAACCTCAGCGAACAGCAGAAAACACAGTTTGCCGCATTGTATGATTTATACACGGATTGGAATAGCAAAATCAATGTAATCTCACGCAAGGATATCGCTAATCTGTACGAGCATCATGTATTGCACTCGCTAGGCATAGCCAAAGTGATAAACTTCACCCCTGATACCCAAATTATGGACTTGGGCACAGGGGGCGGTTTCCCAGGTATCCCTTTGGCCATCTTATTCCCTGAAGTCCAATTTCATCTGGTGGACAGTATCGGAAAGAAAGTGAAAGTAGCTACAGAAGTAGCCAATGCTATCGGACTGAAGAATGTCACTTTCCGTCATTGCCGCGCCGAAGAAGAAAAAAGAAAATTCGACTTCGTAGTAAGTCGTGCTGTCATGCCTTTGGGCGATTTAATAAAAATTATCCGTAAAAACATCAGACAAGAACAGCATAACGTCCTGCCCAACGGGCTGATTTGCCTGAAAGGCGGAGAGTTGGAACAAGAAACAATGCCCGTGAAGCACAAAACAATGCTTTATGATCTGAAAGATGAATTCACAGAAGATTTTTTTAAAACTAAGAAAGTGGTTTATGTAACCATCAACGGTTAATAACTATAGATAAAAGAACAATGAAAATAAAGAAATTTGAATTCAATATGTTTCCGGTAAACTGCTATGTGTTATCGGACGAAACGAAGGAAGCCGTCATTATTGATGCCGGTTGCTTTTATGAAGAAGAAAAGCAAGCCTTAAAAAGATATATTGACAGCAATAACCTGACAGTGAAACATTTATTGAATACGCACCTCCATCTGGACCATATTTTCGGCAACCCATTCCTGTTACAAGAATACGGACTAAAAGCCGAAGCAAATCAAGCGGATGAATTTTGGCTGGAACAAGCCCCGGCACAATCACGTATGTTTGGCTTCCAATTGCCCGAAGCACCCGTGCCATTAGGAAAATATATCTTTGATGGAGATATCATTACTTTCGGCAATACCCAACTGGAAGCTATCCATGTGCCGGGTCATTCGCCGGGAAGTATTGTTTATTACTGCAAAGAAGACCACTGTATCTTCAGCGGTGATGTATTGTTCCAAGGAAGTATAGGACGTGCAGACCTTACAGGAGGTAATTTCGACGAACTTCGCGAACATATATGCAGTCGTTTGTTTGTACTTCCCCCCGACACGGTAGTCTATCCTGGTCATGGAGACCCGACCACTGTGGGAGCAGAAAAAGCGAACAACCCTTTTTTCCGATAAGATAAAACTTAAAATTTAACTTATATACTACTACCATGAAAACAGATTTATTAGCAGACCGACATATCGGTATACAGGAAGAAGACCTTCCCGTTATGTTGGAAAAGATTGGCGTAAAGAGTCTTGATGAACTGATTAACAAAACAATTCCGTCCAAAATCCGTTTGAAAGAACCTCTGCCACTGGCTGCTCCCATGACGGAACGGGAGTTTGCAGAGCACATTACCGAACTAGCTTCACAAAACAAGATTTATACCTCCTATATAGGTATGGGTTGGTATGATAGTATTACTCCGGCGGTCATTCAACGCAATGTATTCGAGAATCCTGTGTGGTACACCTCGTACACTCCTTATCAAACCGAAGTTTCACAAGGACGTTTGGAAGCATTGATGAACTTCCAGACTGTCATATCCGACCTCACAGCCATGCCATTGGCAAACTGCTCATTGCTGGATGAATCTACCGCCGCTGCCGAAGCCGCCACCATGATGCATGGACTTCGCACCCGCGACCAACAAAAAAGCGGAGCCAATGTATTGTTTGTGGATGAAGAGATTTTCCCACAGAATCTGGCAGTCATCCAAACCCGCGCCCTTCCGCAAGGCATGAAGATCCAAGTAGGAAATTACAAGGAATTGGTATTTACTCCGGAAATTTTTGCCTGCATCCTGCAATACCCCAATGCCAGCGGTAGCGTAGAAGACTATCGTGAGTTTGTGGAAAAGGCACATGCTGCCCATTGTAAAGTAGCCGTGGATGCTGATATCATGAGTTTGGCATTATTAGTTCCTCCCGGCGAATGGGGAGCAGATATCGTATTCGGAAGTACCCAGCGCCTGGGTATCCCCTTGTTCTACGGAGGTCCGTCCGCAGCCTACTTCGCTACACGTGACGAATATAAACGCAATATGCCGGGACGTATCATCGGCTGGTCTAAAGACAAATATGGCAAACTGGCCTACCGTATGGCTTTACAGACCCGTGAGCAACATATTAAACGCGAAAAAGCAACTTCCAACATCTGCACCGCACAGGCATTACTGGCTACAATGGCCGGCTTCTATGCCGTTTATCATGGGCAGGAAGGTATCAAAAATATAGCAAAACGCATTCATAGCATTACCACCTGGTTGAACAAAGCCCTAACCCGCTTGGGATATGTACAGCATAATGAATTATTCTTTGACACCCTGCGTTTCAGTCTGCCCGACCATGTTTCGGCTCAGAAGCTGCGTACCATCGCATTGAGTAAAGAAGTAAACCTCCGTTACTATGATAATGGCGATGTAGGTTTCAGCATTGATGAAACCACCGACCTGAAAGATGTAAACCTGTTACTTTCCATCTTCTCCATTGCTGCCGAAGAAACCGTTCAAGAAGTGACAGACATTCCCGAAGCATCCTCACTGAATCGTGAACTACGCCGCCGTACTTCCTTCCTCACCCATGAGGTATTCAACAAGTATCATACTGAAACCGAAATGATGCGTTATATCAAACGTTTGGAACGTAAAGATATCTCATTAGCACATTCCATGATTTCATTGGGTTCTTGTACCATGAAACTGAATGCCGCTTCGGAAATGCTCCCACTCAGCAACTTAGGCTGGATGGCTATACACCCGTTAGCACCTGAGGATCAAACAAAAGGCTATCAGACACTACTTAATAACCTAAGCGAGCAGTTGAAGGTTATTACCGGATTTGCAGGAATCACTTTGCAACCTAATTCAGGTGCAGCAGGAGAGTATACAGGACTTCGCATCATCCGCGCTTATCTGGAAAGTATCGGACAGGGACACCGCAACAAGATATTAATTCCGGCATCAGCCCACGGTACGAATCCGGCTTCAGCCATTCAATGCGGATATACCACGGTGACTTGTGCCTGTGACGATAAAGGTAATGTAGACGTAGAAGATTTACGTGCAAAAGCAGAAGCCAACAAGGATGATCTGGCTGCATTAATGATTACCTATCCGTCCACTCATGGTATCTTTGAACCGGAAATTGCAGAAATTTGTAAAATTATTCATAAATGCGGAGCACAGGTTTACATGGATGGTGCAAATATGAATGCACAGGTAGGTCTGACCAATCCGGGTACCATCGGTGCTGATGTATGCCATTTGAATCTGCATAAGACTTTTGCCAGCCCTCACGGTGGTGGCGGTCCCGGTGTAGGTCCCGTTTGTGTAGCCGAACATCTGGTCCCGTTCCTTCCAGGACATCAAGTTTGGGGTAACAGTGCCAATCAGGTTTCTTCAGCTCCATACGGTAGCGCAGGAATCCTGCCTATTACTTACGGTTATATTTGCATGATGGGCGCCGAAGGTCTGACCAATGCCACCAAGACTGCCATTCTGAGCGCCAATTATCTGGCAGCCTGCTTCAAGGATACCTACGGTATTGTATATACCGGTGCTACGGGCTTTGTGGGCCATGAAATGATTTTAGATTGCCGCTATCTGCATGACGAAACCGGTATCAGCGAAAATGACATCGCCAAGCGTCTGATGGACTATGGCTATCATGCGCCCACCCTTTCTTTCCCGGTTCATGGAACATTGATGATTGAACCGACTGAAAGTGAAAGTTTATGGGAACTGGATAATTTCGTCACTGTGATGCAAACCATCTGGCAGGAAATTCAAGAAGTGAAGAATGGCAGTGCCGATAAAGAAGATAATGTATTGGTCAACGCCCCGCATCCTGAATATGAAGTGGTGGCCAATGAATGGAATCACAGCTACAGCCGCGAGAAAGCCGCTTATCCTATCGAATCGGTACGTGATAACAAATTCTGGATCAATGTAGCCCGGGTAGATAATACATTAGGTGACCGCAAACTGTTGCCTACCCGTTATGGTAAGTTTGAATAAAAAAGCATTGTACTAAAAAGAAGAAGAGAGGATCAAAACTCAGTTTTTGAAAATATGAATTTATAATTTGAAATTTGAGCATCCTAAAAAACTAAAGAAAGGGTCGTATCATTAGTCAATACAGAGCTTGATACGACCCTTTTAAGTTTATAATTACTATCTGTAACTTTTCGGAGCTGTCATTTTAGTTTTGACACACCTCCTCCCTCTTTTCAGGAACTATCCTTTTACTTTATCCACAGTAGGAGCAGCTTGAATTCTATAGTCGTCCGAACACATAATATCAGTATCCTAATTCATAAGGCTGTTCTACAGCCGGAACCCCGTCAGACATCCATTCAGGCATTGCTTCTTTTTTCAGATAATGATTAAAGAACTGGAACATACGTTTTTGAAAATCTATTTTGTTGGCAATCTTTGTCGGCCAATGCGGTTCGCCTGTATAGTTCAGCATCCAACAAGGCTTTCCAAGACGTTTCATTGCCACAAAATATTCTATTCCCTGATACCAGGGCACATGTCCGTCAGCATCATTATGCATAATTAAAACAGGTGTTTGTACCTTGTCCATCGTGAACAGAGCAGAGTTTTCCAAATAACGCAACGGAGTACTCCAAGGCGTACCGGCCAGACGGCTCTGAGTATGTTCATACTGGAACGAGCGCGCCAGCCCCGATCCCCAACGGATACCTCCGTAGGCACTGAACATATTGACCACCGGAGCACCTGACTCAATAGCCGCAAACAAATCAGTACGTGTAGCCAGATAAGCCACTTGATAACCGCCCCAACTATGTCCCTGCGCACCTATGGCTTTCTCGTCAATATAACCTTTGCCTATCAGCATGGCAACCCCCGGCATCAGACAGTTATAGCAACTCTCACCCGGATAACCGTCTACATAACGTATGTCCGGATTGAACACAATATACCCGTTACTGTTATAAAAATGATAATCAATGGTAGACCGATGCGGTTCCGGCATCCGGTAATTAAACAGAGTTTCTGAATTTCGCTCATAGAAACTCACAATCATCGGGTATTTCTTGGCCGGATCAAAATTAGCAGGCTTGTACACCACCCCTTCCAACTTACGACCATCTAAAGATATCCACGAAACCAATTCAGCAGTTCCCCACAAATAGTCTTTCTGTTGGTCAATGCCATGAGTCAACCGAATAGATTTCTTGAAATCGAGTGTAGCATAATGAAGGTCAGGATATTGCTCAAAACTTTCCATCGTATAGATTACATGGTCTGTATTTTTCGCCTTATAAATACTGCGTAACATATAGTTACCCGCTATCAATTCTTTGGGAGAAGCAGCGGTGGAAAAACGAGCCTTGTAATACCCGTTCCCTTTGGTCACTTCGTTAAAGCCTTTCAACAACTGTGGCTTGTTCAGGTCAACCACACGCTCCTCCTTATCCAGTTTTACCAAACGATATGAAATCCGGTTCTTACGTCCATTCATCGTCAGATTGACAGGTTCCTTCATGGCATCCGGATCGAATTTCCAAATATCATAACGGTCATAAATTAAAAGGGACTCATCCCGTTCCGTCCATCCGGCAGTTCCATGTGCGTTCGGATAGTCAGGTACATCATTCTCTTCATCCCATGCGAGGAAAGAAACAGGGGTAGTCAACTGAACCTTTTTCCCATCTGCCATAGAAAGAGTATACCAACAACTGTCTGTTTCAGCATACCAATACGCATACTTGCCTTGTGGTGAAAGACGGTATCTGCCATAATCCGCCGATGCCAGTAATTTACGGCTGCCATCTTCCAAAGACACAGTGTAATAATCACTGCGTGTCCGCCCTTCCCACATGGAGGACAATGAATAAGGACGCGAAGTGGAAAGCAATGCCAACGGGGCATCTCCTTCATCTCCCAACAAAATCTGAGATAACTCCTCATCTGCCAGCTGACAAATACGACCACTATTTATATGATAAACCGCTTGATAGCTTCTTTTCAGCTCTTTCTCCTTATTATAATTCTGTACAGTATATTGCACCGGCTCGTCCCAACTCCACACCTGCACATTGGGACGGTTCTCCGCCAATTGCAACGTATCCTTTTGTCTAGGCTCAGGCGATGTGCCAAAAAACAACCGGGAAGCACTCTTCGAAAATTGTAATTTCCCATGCTCACTAATCACCCATCCTTTCGGAAGAGCCTGATTGCCACGTGCCACAACTTCTGTTGCCGGTGCTCCCTGCTGTGACAGCCACAAGCTCATGGCTTTATAACAAGAATTTTTCTGTGCACAATATAAGAAAGCCAAGTTTGCTCCATCTTCATCAAAAGTTACCTGTTTAAACACCCCGTCACCTTCTTTTATCAGCGTCTTCACACCTGTTTCCGTATTCAGAAGATACAATCCCGGCTTTTCCTCTGCTTTATCACCTGCGGTTATATAATAAAGCATTCCGCTTTTCTCCGCAAAGTTGAAAGCTTTCACAGCAGGAGCCTCATACCGAGTACTGAGGTTTGCATTCAACGGTTGAACATACAAAGTCGAGTCTTTCCTTCCCTTCTGAAAAGCAACCCAGTCCACCTTCTCTGCCAGTTTGAATGTTTTCAGTGAATCAATCACTTCCCTGTCGCCCAAAAGCGAATAAATAACCAATGCATCCATCGGCAACTTATCTTTCTTTGTTCTCTTTATTTTCAGAGAATCCACTATCATCTTGCCGGGTTTCTGCGACACAACCAAATAGTCGGAAGAGGCCGAGAAAAGAAAACGGTCTGCCCGCGGGAAAGTGGCAAGTTCCTTCCCTTGTGCATCATACAAATTCACCACAGCATCCCCTTCCCAAGGTTCCATCTTGCATGCCACCCACTTTCCATTATCAGAAATAGATTGCCCGCTGATACGCTGCCAAGCAACTAAATTGTCTACTGTGAGACTTTTCGAGGCTGTCTGCGCCATAACAGGCGACAGATTCCCTATGCATAGGACAAGAGCCAGATACTTTACATGTTTCATATCCATTTTGTCGTTACTGATTAGTTCAATTTTTATAAAGGCTTATCTTTCTCATATTCCGTTTTATCTTCGGCCGCAACCAAATTTAATTCTCTACCGCTCTCTCCATACGAAACTGCATGACGCACTGCGAAATATTCCAAGAACAAATGGTCCAGCGTAAACAATAACCTATTCAGGTTCTCATTTCTGACAGAAGGTTTTGTATTCCTACTACGAATCCGAGACATGCATTTACGGCGTTGTTCGGGAGTCAAGACATCTGCCATCTATCCACTTTTTAGATAATGCAAATATATAAAAAACGGACAGAAGTCTGATTCTAAAAAATAATTTTGTACTTTTACCGCCACACATAATCCATATACATTCAACACCAAACAATAAAAACCATGACAGCAAGAAACAAGATTCTAACCATCATGGGTATCATTATACTCATTGGAGTTACCTCAATGGGATTCTTTGTATTTCCAATCGGAATTTCCATATGCGCCATTGTAGGCTTATGCTATGGCTGCAAGTATAAAGACAAATTGTTTATCCGATACTCATCTGTAGGATTAATAATAGGTATCGGACTTTCCATTTACACTTGGTGCCTAATCTCATCGATGTAAACCAGTGTAAATAAAAATAGAGGGGTTATGACAACCCTTCTATTTCACCATTCACTATATCAATATGCAATGCTTGCGGCTCCTTCGGCAATCCCGGCATACGCATTATTTCTCCGGCAATGACTACCAGCATCTCAGCTCCGGCATTCATCACAATATCCTGTACATGGAATTCAAAGTTATCTACCGCACCATAAATTTTGGGGTCGGTAGAGAATGAATACTGCGTCTTGGCAATACAGATAGGGAAATTTCCATACCCCAACTCTACAATATGTTTCAGTTTCTTACGGGCGGCGGCACTATAGGTAATGATACTGGCCCCATACAAGTTACAAGCCACCTTCGATATTTTAGTTTCTACACTGTCGTCATCATTGTAGGCATATTGCAGAGGCTCGGAAGGTTGTTCCTCAATGGTTTTCACTACCAGTTCCGCCAATTCTACTGCCCCTTCGCCCCCATCAGTAAAGGCATTGTTTACGGCAAATCCCACTCCTTTTTTCTCGCAATGGGTACGGATATAATCCACTTCTTCATCCGAATCATCTCCATAACGGTTGAACGCAACCACAACCGTCTGACCGAAATATTTCAGATTACGCAGATGTTTGTCCATATTGGCTATACCTTGTTTCAAAGCTTCCAGATTGGGTTCCTTTATCTTATCCTGTGATACGCCGCCATGCATTTTCAACGCACGGGCAGTAACCACCAGTACGGTCAGTTTAGGTGTAATACCCGCCTTACGGCACTTGATATCATAAAACTTCTCCGCTCCCAAGTCAGCCCCGAATCCGGCTTCGGTAATGGTATAATCACTGAAAGTCATTGCCATCTTGGTTGCCAGAATAGAGTTACAACCGTGAGCAATATTGGCAAACGGACCACCGTGCACAAAAGCGGCGGTATGCTCCGTAGTCTGTACCAGATTAGGAGAAAGAGCATCTTTCAAAAGAACTGTAATGGCTCCGGCAACTCCTAAATCTTTTACAGTAAAAGGTTTATTGTCATACGTAAAACCTAATAAAATATTTTCAATGCGACGACGCAGGTCCTTTTCATCCTTGGCCAGACACAGAATAGCCATAATTTCAGATGCAGGAGTAATATCAAACCCTGACTCTTGGGTAATTCCGTTGGTCTTCGGTCCTAGTCCTGTAACAATATAACGGAGGGAACGGTCATTCACATCAAGCACACGACGCCACAGCACTTCCTTCAATCCGAAACCATTATCACGATTCTGATAAAGGTAATTGTCCAACAAGGCCGAAATCATATTGTGAGCAGAAGTGATGGCATGAAAATCACCTGTAAAATGAAGATTAATCTTATCCATTGGCAAAACCTGGGCGTATCCTCCTCCGGCAGCTCCCCCTTTCATTCCGAAACAGGGACCCAATGACGGTTCGCGCAAGGCTACAATGGTTTTCTTTCCTATTTTATTAAGTCCCAAAGCTAATCCGATAGAAACGGTAGTCTTACCGATACCGGCCTTTGTAGGAGTAATGGCAGTAACTAGAATAAGGTTGCTCTGTTGCACCTTTTCTTCATCTATCTGACTTTCATCCACCTTGGCAATATAGCGCCCGTAGTTACTGATGTGCTCTACAGGAATACCGGTTTCCCGAGCCACCTGTTTAATTTTAACCAGCTCAATGCTGCGTGCTATTTCAATGTCCGTTTTCATCTTTTTACTAAATTTAGGCGACAAAGGTAATATATTTCCTTAACTTTGCTTTGGTTTCATATAACAAAATAATATAAGGAATAAGCAAATGAACAATTTTGTATTTTATAGCCCTACCGAGTTTGTGTTTGGTAAGGATACAGAAGGACAAACCGGAACTCTTGCTAAAAAGTATAACGCCCGAAAGGTGATGATTGTTTACGGCGGAGGCTCTATTATTCGTAGCGGATTACTGCAACGCATAGAAGAGTCATTGCAACAGGCCGGAGTGGAATATGTAAAACTAGGAGGTATACAGCCTAATCCTACTGACCCGAAAGTGCACGAAGGCATCGAACTGGCCCGCAAAGAAGGCGTGGACTTTATGCTTCCCGTGGGGGGAGGTTCCGTTATTGACACCGCAAAAGCCATTGCGGCAGGAGTGCCCTACGAAGGTGATTTTTGGGATTTCTATATAGGAAAAGCCAAAGTGAAGAAGGCCTTAAAAGTGGGTGTGGTACTTACTATTCCCGCTGCCGGTAGCGAAGGTTCGGGCAATACGGTGATTACCAAACTGGAAGGTCTGCAGAAATTAAGTTTGCGTGTACCGGAATTACTACGGCCCGTTTTTGCTGTAATGAATCCGGAATTGACCTATACTCTCCCCCCCTATCAGACAGCTTGTGGCATTGCCGATATGATGGTACACATTATGGAACGTTATTTTACCAATACTCCCGATGTGGAAATCAGTGACCGGCTGTGTGAGGGAACTTTAATGGCTATCATTAAAGAAGCATACAAAGTGAAGCAGAATCCAAACGATTATGAGGCACGCGCCAATATCATGTGGTGTGGAACAATTGCTCATAATGGTACGTGTGGAGTAGGTTGTGAGGAAGACTGGGCTTCACACTTTCTGGAACATGAAATCAGTGCTGTATATAATGTGACGCATGGGGCAGGACTGGCAGTTATCGTACCTGCATGGATGACATTCATGGCAGAACATAATCCGAAGAAGATTGCCCAGTTTGCAAATCGTGTTTTCGGAGTTCCCGAAAATGAGGATTTGGAAGAGATGGCACTTGCCGGTGTATCACGATTGAAACATTTTTTCAGATACATAGGCTTACCGGTCAATTTCAAAGAACTAGGTATAGAACATCCTGACATTGAACTGCTGGTAAAAAAACTACATGAAAACAAGGGAGAATGGGTAGGCAATTATGTGAAGCTGAACAAAGAATATAGTAAAGAGATATTCGAACTAGCCTGCAAATAACCCACACAACTAAACAGTTCTAAAACATAGGCACCCGGTTTATCAGTCTTTACCGTAAAGTTCCTAAAGTATTCTATTTTCCAGATGCGATGGCACGGATATCTTTATTCTAACTACGTTATTCGTGTCAACCGCATCTGAAAAATATAGCATCATACAAGCGACAGAAACTCCATACAACGACCTCCTTCTTACTAATTTACTCCTCAGCATTTTCCACCTTTTACTTCAATATTTATATGCTTTTTAGCATAAAACGCTAGGTTTTTCCAACCTTTTGGAGTAACTTCGCCGGACTTTTTTGAAAAAAACAATGTATATATTCCGGTCAATTCACGAAATTATAAATACGATTTTTGTAGCTAAAGGGCTGTTGGTAGAGATGTTTGAGAAGAGAAAAGTACACAGTTTTCGATACTCGGACGCACTCACCCTATTGAAAGAAGACGAAAACCGTTTAAAAATACTCATCGAAAAGGAAATCATACACCAAAACGGAAACTTTGTGGAACTGGATGCCCGATTCCTTGATTTCTTCGAACTGCTGCTGGAAGCAAACGAGGAAATCAACACTGCTACCGTAGAGGAAAACATAGAGTACCTGCACGAACTGATGGACTACTACCTGAAGGAAAAAATCCAGTCGCGCAAGGAAAGTTATGTACGCAATATCAAGATTACCTTTCAGAAACTGGCACGTGTAACGATACGGAACATTATCAATCTTCAACACAATATTGATAATGCTTTCAAACACGAACCTACGTACCAGATAAAAATAGCCAAACTGCAAAATCTGGACAAAAAGCGAATCAACATCCAGCGGTTGATAGACTCTACCGAACATCTGATTCTGCACGAAGAACGAGATTTCTTCCGCCAGGCCACTGATGAGGAGCTGACTCGCATTCTGCTCGAACTGCGACAGGAACTGCAACTATCAGCCCACAGTCTGATTCGTGCCCAACAGGATATCATCAATTATCTGAACCAGATAAAGAATCAGGTGATACTGGTAGAAAAGATACGAAAAGTAAAATATCTGCAAGACCAGTTCGAGCTGCGTGCCCGAAGCAACCTGTCCGAAATCATGGAACGGGAGCGTTCCCTCCTGCTGGAAGGCAGTCCGCAAGCATCGTTCAAACTGTCGCCTGCCTATCTGGCCAGTGACGAAGCACGTCCCATCATTCTGAAAGTTATCAGCAATCAGAAGTACCGTGAAATTGTGCGGAAAAATGAAGCCGGGGCTTTCAGTGAAGAAGACTTGAGAGCACAGGCCATGTATGAAGAAGTGATTAATCTGGACGAAGTAGTGACCGCCTTTGTGCAATCGGGAGCAGAAGCCCGTTGGAAAGGAGAACCGGTCAACGACCTTTTCTCTTTTCTGTTGCAGTATCACTTCCATCGCGAGGTGGACGAAAAGGAACGCACCACGTTCTTCTGTCAGATTGTCTCACTTTACGAAAACCAACTGGAAATCCGGAACGAGTTCGGACTCCACAATCAATATGAATACGCTAAAATATATCCACTCTGAGAATTATGGATTTAAATATACAAATACCCGATAATACCGCGTCCATCTTTGAATACCTGCAGAAAGGACTGTTCATCAGTTCCAACAGCACCAGTGAAGAAGTACGCGATATGTATAATGAAATAGATGAGAATTACGAGCCCCTCTATCAGTATTTTTCACAGATAAACTATACGCTGGAACGTGGAAACGAATATTTCTTCTTCTCGCGTATAGAACCTAAAGCCACACTGGAACAAAAAATCATGCGTGCCTATTACTGGATAGATGTGCTCGACTTTTTCAAAACTTACGATGAAACTTTCGGTCCCGGATTCCGCTTCCAGCCCGAACAGATATTGGTGGAAACCAACATTAACATGCTGCTCCAGAACAAACTGGACGGTATGCGGAAACACTTCTCGGACAAGGACATCCGCAAGGAAGTACTGGAAAACATGATACGCCAGCTCACCAAAGACTCGTTTCTGGAACAAGAAAACGAGAAAACGAATACGTATAAGGTGATGAGTGCCTGGCATTATCTGGAAAGGCTGATTGAAAGTATCAACATTTACGACGAAACCGAAGATGAGAAACCTGAGTAGAATAATCTTTATCAATAGTGCGAATATCCCTTATTCGGACGATATTTATCTGGACGGAAACGTTCACTTCATCGGCACGCAGGGAGTAGGGAAAAGTACCATTCTGCGTGCTATCCTTTTCTTTTATAATGCCGACACGCAACGACTGGGCATTTCGGTGGAAAAGCAAAATTACACGGATTACTATTTCCCCTACTCCAACTCGTACATTGTTTACGAAGTGGCAACAGAGAACGATGCATTCTGTATTCTGAGTTTCAAGTCGATGAACCGTGTGTGCTACCGTTTCATCCACTCTCCTTACCGTAAAGAATTCTTTATAGATGAGAACCGGATGGCCTATAGCGAGAGTGACCGCGTGCGTGCTGTGCTGGACCAACATGGAATAGAATATTCACGCATCATCTATACCTACGACGAATATCGGAACATTCTGTATGGAAACAGTACAAGTCCTGAGTTCAGCCGGTACTCGCTGATGGAGAGCAAGCAATACCAGAATATTCCGCGTACCATACAAAACGTGTTGCTGAATTCGAAACTGGATGCTGAATTTATCAAAAAAACAATCATTTCTTCTCTGAACGAAGACGAAACAGCCATCGACCTGAACAGTTACAAGGAGCATCTGAAAAACTTTGAGACTCGTCTGAAGGACATCGAAGAATTTCAGAAACGGGAAACCCGGAAACAAGCTAGGGAAATCACGCTATTATCCCAACAAACCTCCCAACTGCAAGGCGGACTGGTGCAGAACTGCCGCGAACTGGTCACCGCTTTTCGCAAAGCCGAAAGTATCCTTCCCCAATGGAAAGAGAAACAAGACCGCGCAGATGCCGGCAAGGGAAAACTGATGCGCCGGAAACAGGAGCTTCAAGATGAATCGCGCAAGCGCAGCGACAAGTTACAGGAAGCCCTGGCAGTGCTGAACAACGAATTGCAAAAGGCATTAGGCAAAGAAAAGGACTATCAGAAAAAGAACATAGAAGAGATTATAGAACGTTCTTCCAAGAAAGAAGAATGGAAGAACCGGCAGGTGGGATTGCTGGAAGAACAACGCATCCTCACCTCACAATATATGGAAATCTCCACCAAGTATAAATCACTGATTCAGACCCTGGACGAGCAATGGAACAAGATTCATGAAGCAAAAATCAAGCAACTGGACACGTTAAACAATACGTACAACGAGCGTCTGGAAGAGGCTCGCAAGGAATACCAGCGCTTCACCGATTCCCTTTATCAGGAATTTGAAACCCTGTCACAGCAGCTCCATCCGCTGAAAGCCGAGAAACTGAGTGAACTGAATGCCATGGATTATCAGATAAAACTATGCAGAAAGGAAATTTTCTTTGAGGAAGAGCAGCAGGAATTGAAAGCGCGCATCCAGAATTATGCCAACTTTCACACGGAACGAAAAAACCGTATCGCCCAAGCGCAGCTCACCATCAAGGAACTGACCATGACTTGGGAAGAGGAACAGCAAAAACAGTTGAAAGAAAAAGACTTGACCTTGCAGAAACTGCAACAGGAAATGCTGCAACTGCGTCCTCGCATAGACGAATTACAAGCTTTTCTGAACAACAGCAAAGACACCTTGCAAGGCTGGCTGAAAGAAAACAAAAAAGGATGGGAAGAGAACATCGGCAAACTGTGTGATGAAAGTATTTTATGGCAACGGGGACTTTTCCCACAAAGTACCATTGAAGGGGGGAACTCATTCTATGGCATTTCCATAAATTTAGACAGCATCCATCGTCCCATCAAGTCTATAGACGACTACATAGCCGAGAAAGAAAACGGTGAAAAGCGTCTGGAAGAAATCACTGCCGCCATGCAACGCCTGCAAACTGAAAAGGAAGAAGTGCAGGAGCAGCTGAAACGCAAATACCAACCGCAGATAAAGGAGCAAAAAAATCTCATCAGTCAAATAGAGTATGAACTGGAACAATTGGAACGCCAATACCAGCAGGATATGCTCGACTTGGAAGAATGGAAGAAGAAAGCCAATGAGGAACGGAACACCAAAATAAACCAATTGGAAAACGAAAAGCGCAAACGGGCTGCCGAACTGGAAGGAATAAACAACAAACTAAAAAACCTGAACAAGGAGAAAACAGAAAAACTGGATAATCTGAAACAGGCATGGAACCAGCAGCAGCAAACGCTTGCCACCGAAAAAAAGACACAGGCGGAAATTATCGGAAAGGAAGAAAAAGAAGAGCAACGAAGAATCTCCTCCATCAAAGCTGAATATGAAGCAGATATGCAAAAAGAGCTTCACTCGCAGGGGGCGGATACCGAACGTTTGCAAGATATTGCCAACCAACTGGCTCAACTGGATAAAGAACTTTCTTTCATTAAGGAAAACGCAACACTGGTCATCGAATATCAGAAAGATAAACGGGACTTGATAGACCGTATCCCCGGATGGCAACGGGAACACGACGAACAGAAACATCTGCTCCAGCAGGAACGGGAAACGCTGAGAGTGGAAACATCTGTTCTGCAAGAAAAAATAGACCTTCTGAACAAAGAACTGGAAGAAGCGGAAGAAAATGTAAGGGAATTGCAAAAGAACTTGGAAGCCTACAGTAAGATTTCGGCATACGACTGGTACAAGCCGCATCAGGATATATTCCGTTCTGAAACCGCACAGACCATACAAACCACCAAGACTTGTATGGAGCTGATTGACGAACTGACCCGCCAAGCCAACCAATTCACACAGGTACAAAGCAAACTCCGCAAGGAAGTGAACCTTTTCACCGGACATTTTGATGAGGACAACACCTTCAAGTTCCGCGTAAAATTCAACGAGGACTGGGAATATGTACGCTTTGCCGACGAGCTGCACGACTTTGTGGAAGAGAACCGCATAGACGAGTATATCCGTCGCATTAACAATGAACATTGGGATACCTTCAAACGTATCAGTATGGATACCTCCATGCTGACTTCATCGGAAGATGATATTCAAGATGTGATCCGTGAAATCAATAAAGGTTTCGCTACCTGCAACTTTGTAGGAGTTATCCAGCGCATTGAAATGAAAGTGGAAGAGAGCAGCAACCGCGTAGTGAATATTCTACGTGAGATACAGAAATATTACCATGATTACGGCTATGACCTCTCACCGGAAACCAACCTGTTTTCCTCTGCCAAGGAGCAATTGGTAAAAGAAGAAGCGATCACTTTGCTACGTACCTTTATCAAGGAAATACATGCCTACCGCTACGACAGCATCCGCCTGTATGATTCCTTCGAATTGCGTTTCCGCATTGTGGAGAACGGCAATGATACCGGATTTATCGAGAAGATAGCCAATGTGGGGTCGGAAGGAACCGACATTCTGGTAAAAGCGATGATAAACATCATGTTGCTGAATGTGTTCAAGGAAGGGGCGTCACGCAAATTCAAAGATTTCAAATTGCACTGTATGATGGATGAAATAGGCAAACTGCATCCCAACAACATCAGCGGCATCCTGAAATTTGCCAATGACCGGAACATTATCCTTATCAACGGTTCGCCTACCGAACTGAACCGTGATGCGTATAAGCACGTTTACCTGCTTACCAAAGGAACACAGAACAAGACCCGCATTGCACGATTAATCTCAGATAAACAGCTATAAAAGCCAGTAACAACGATCTGTATATATCTATATTATAATGCACAATCTCTCAAAAAAAAATTGTGCATTATTCTTTTTCCGTGAACATTCTTCTTCTTTGATAATTAAAGGTTATAGGCTATAAGAATTTTAATTCGGTGTATCCCAATCTAAAGTTGTTATTTTGTACGACACTTTTAAACACCATAAAAAAATAAATTATGATAAGCGAAAAAAGAAGCAGTATGCTCCATGGGGTACTCTTGATCACCCTGTTCTCATGTGCGGCCTTTTATATAGGCGAAATGAACTTTGTAAAAGAGTTATCATTCAGTCCCATGATTGTCGGTATTATTTTAGGTATGTTATATGCTAACAGCCTCCGGAATAATTTGCCTGAGACATGGGTCCCCGGTATCCAGTTTTGTTCTAAACGAATCTTGCGTATCGGAATCATTCTTTACGGTTTCAGATTAACTTTTCAAGATGTGCTTGCAGTGGGCTTGCCCGCTATTTTTATTGACACAATTATAGTAACAACAACTATTCTAGGGGGTATCCTGATAGGACGAATGTTGAAAATGGACCGGGGCATCGCACTGCTCACTTCCATCGGCAGTGGTATTTGCGGTGCGGCAGCTATACTAGGCGCTGAATCGACCATTCAAACCAAACCCTATAAAACAGCCGTGGCTGTTTCCACTGTTGTTATTTTTGGAACTATATCCATGTTCATTTATCCTATATTATATCATAATGGCACATTCGTACTTTCTGCCAATGAAATGGGTATATTCACCGGAGCGACCTTGCATGAGGTAGCGCACACAGTAGGTGCCGGCAACGCAATGGGCAAAGAAATTTCCGATGTCGCCATTATCGTAAAAATGATTCGTGTAATGATGCTGGTTCCCGTTCTGCTCATTACCAGCTTCATGGTATCCCAACCGGCAATTAAAGCCGGAGAACAAAATGGAAGTATGAAAAAAGTCTCCATTCCTTGGTTTGCTATCGGTTTTCTGGCTGTCATCGGTTTCAATTCTTTCGATTTGCTGCCGCAAAGCCTGACTGCCTTTATCAACAATGTAGATACTTTCCTGCTGACAATGGCCATGACTGCCTTGGGTGCGGAAACCAGTATCGACAAATTCCGGAAGGCCGGAGCAAAGCCCTTTGTCCTTGCCTCGATTCTCTATATATGGCTGATAGCCGGCGGATACTTTCTGGTGAAATATATGGCGCCTATATTTATGTAAAAACAATCTGTAATAACCTATAAGCAGAAAATAATAAATCATTTCATTTCAGGTATATTTTACATGTACCTGCTACGGTTGGGGTGGGGAACTTGTGAAAGTCTTCCACCTTTTTTCCACAAAGAAAAGACCAGCTTTCATTCCTGCAATATTCATATTGGAGTTATCCAAACAACCGGACAAAGAACAAATTTACATCCACATTTCTCCATACAAAGAGAATAACATTAAGCATATTTGTGTAATTTCGCCCAGCAATAAAACGACAAACAAATACGCGCTATGATATTTAACCAGACTGAAAAGGAAGAGAAAGCCTATCTCATGGATATTATTGCTTTACTAGCTGCCAATATCGAACAGATGGATAAGGCCATTGAAGATAAATCCAAAGACGTAATGGAGCACAAACTCTACTTGTGGGAAAATCTGTCCGAACTGGACCGCGCCGAGAAAAGTGCGGTCCGGCAGATAGTCACCCAACAAGTAGCAGCCAGTGAGTCCTTGGTCGAGAAAAAGAAACGTTATCGCAAAATGATGGCCATTCCCTATTTCGGGCGCATCGACTTTCAAGAAAAAGGGCAACCCGAAGTCCTGCCATTATATATAGGTATCCACTCATTTTTCAATCCTCCCACCAATGAAAATCTGATACACGACTGGCGTGCCCCCATCTCCAGCATGTTCTATGATTATGAATTAGGAGAAGCACATTTCGACGCCCCCTCGGGAGAAGTGAAAGGTAACATCCGTCTGAAACGCCAGTATCGCATCCGTGACGGAAAAATGGAATTCATGCTGGAAAGTTCACTGAATATTCAAGATGACATCCTTCAGAAAGAATTGAGTGGAAACTCCGATGACCGGATGAAGAATATAGTCGCCACCATCCAACGGGAACAGAATAAAATTATCCGTAATGATACATCGAACACCCTGATTATTCAGGGAGTAGCCGGTTCAGGAAAAACATCCATCGCCTTGCACCGTGTAGCCTATCTGCTATATCGGCACAAAGGGGAAATCACGTCCAATGATATCCTGATCATTTCCCCCAATAAAGTATTTGCCGATTACATCTCGAACGTACTTCCCGAATTGGGAGAAGAAAAAATTGAAGAATGCGGCTTTGAGGAATTAATGCTCAAAATACTGGATAACAAGTATAAAATACAAACCTTCTTTGACCAGGTGGCCGAAATACTGGACAAAGAGGAAGAAAATTTTATAGAACGTATCCGATTCAAATCCACCACCGAGTTTATCCAGCAGATGGATAAATACATTCTATATTTAGAACAAAACGCATTTCGGCCAACCGACCTGAAAGCAGGACGTATCCCTATCCCTGCCGAGTACCTGAAAGAACGTTTCGCGGCATGGCACCGCCTGCCCATGCGCAGCCGTTTCCAACCAATGGCAGAAGAAATTGCCCGCGAACTGACTTTCACCTATCACCAAGAGCCGATGGGAAAAATACAGATACGGCAGTTGGGTAATGAACTGAAAAAGATGTTCAACAATAAAGACCTTGACTTGTACAAGGGATTTTATGACTGGCTGGGAAAACCGGAAATGTTCAAACAGGGTAAAAACCGGAAATTGGAATATGCGGATGTAGCCCCATTACTTTATTTGAAACTGGCCCTGGAAGATAATAAAACCATGTATGGCATCAAGCATCTGCTGGTAGACGAAATGCAGGACTATACTCCGATACAATACAAAGTTCTGGCTAAATTATTCCCTTGCCGGAAAACAATATTGGGAGATGCAAAGCAATCAGTAAATCCATACAGTTCCACCACCTGCGAACAGATCCAACGTGTATTAGTCGGCTCGGAAGTGATGAAGCTTTGTAAAAGTTATCGCTCCACGTATGAAATCACAGAGTTTGCCCAACGCATTGCCAAGAACGAGGAACTGGAAGCTATAGAGCGTCATGGAGAGGAACCGGCAGTCGCCTTGCTTCCCACAGAAAAGAAAGAGATAGAATGGATAGAAAACCTCATCACCTCTTTCCTGAAAGGAGCTGATGTATCCATGGGTATAATATGCAAAACCGTAAAACAAGCGGACAAGTTGTATGCAGCCATCAATCATTTGTCTGATAAGATCTGTTTGCTGACAGAAGAAAGTGTAGCTTTTGTCAATGGGGTGGTCATTACTACAGCCCACATGGCAAAGGGACTGGAATTTGACGAAGTGATTGTTCCATTTGTAACTGATAAAGACTATAGAACAGAAATAGACCGCAGCATGTTATATGTAGCCTGTACTCGTGCCATGCATAAACTTTATATTTCCGCATCGGGTAATATAAGTACATTTCTATCATAAGCAAAAACATCATCCATTGCAGGAATGGAATGAAATCCATCCCTACAGTGGACGAGCAAGTCTGCAAAAGGGTATTCCTCCATAAGGAACGCGTAGCTTTGTAATCTGATTCATCCTTAAAAGATCTTATCCATATCTCTAAACCTTTCCTGCCGTATGGTTAAAGGTTTTCTTCCTGTTTGTTTTATCTCCGCAAGTCTTTGGAGTTAACTCCATAGCCTTGGGAGTTAACTCCAAAGCTTATGGAGATAACTCCAAAGACTATGGAGATAGAATACATCCGTATAAAAAGACTTAATCAGGGGAGAGAAAAGGTTTATGCAGCAGGACTGGATGCAATATGTTGTTATTACAAGCCGCTTCCAATGTACGAATCATAAAGACAAAATCTTTTTTTCCCTTTCCAAATCATTTTCATTCAATTGGGGAGACGGAACCATGCAGGTACGGATACAATCTCCCTCCTGACAAGTATAGTCATAATACTTCTTTTGTAATTCTGTCAACTTATCAAGTGGAACCAGCTCCCCTTTCAGTTCCAAGAATTCCTCCATGTCTGTACTATCCCCTTGCTTTACAAACAAGATACGACGCGCTATCGGATTCCTGTTGTAATCCAGACTAAGATACAAACCTTTAAGGAACGGCGGAAAATCATACATCGGCAATTGCAGATAAATACTGAACAAAGCCATTTGCGGTGACTCACGCTCATTAAAGAAAATATACCCGTTCTGATGATTATTGAATAACCCCACTCCCCGATGAGTTGTATTATAGGCACTCATGTGAGTCACCTTCACATACGTATTATCTTCGGAAGCCTCTATCAGATAGGGTTCCACTTTAAGGCATTGGCACGAAGAAGAAAGACTATAGCTCAGATAACTTCCGCTATAATTATAAACTTCCTGCACGGAACGTTGCATCTCGGCAGTCATCATCTCCATAAAAGGATTGGTCTTTGCCTCACCATTGGCAGGTTCCAAACTGAAAAGCAACTCTTTGGTACTTGCCAAATTGCCCAACAGACGTTTTTTTGACACATTATTGACCTGCGCCAAAGCCAAATCTAATGAATCTTCTTCAGAGTGTCCTTGTTTCAATGAGGTTACATAAGTGGGCAGAACGCTGGAATAAAGAGCAGACAAGACACTGGGAGCCATATCTACATAATCTGCTATCTCCTTCATTTTCAAACCATTGTTACGGAGATATTCTATTCTTCGGTATATTTCTATCAAATCATTCATTGTTCTCTTCTTCTTTATTGAATTTGCAAAATACAAGTTTTTATATGAACATACAATGACATATACATTACATTAATGTTACATCATACAACAGGTGGAATATGAAAAATATTAATCATAAAGATTCATTTTTTCTCTCTCGAAAGGCTCCTACTTTTGCTTCCGGAAACAGCAATCCAAGGATACGAGGAATGAGGTTTCTACAAAGAAAAGAAGCAAAACAATTAGTCAATATCAATTATTATAATGGAAGCAAAAAGCGAAACAAACAAACAGATATCCAGTTTCCTGTTTATTCTGTGGGCAGGAGGGGCGGCACTACTGTCATACTCACTGGTGTATGCCCTGCGCAAACCTTTTACAGCTGCCACCTTTGACGGAATGGATTTCTTCGGGATGGATTATAAAGTAGCCACTACCATCATGCAGATTTTCGGCTACCTTATTTCAAAGTTCTTTGCCATCAAGATTGTTTCAGAATTGAAACGCGAAAACCGGTTGAAATTCATGATATTCTCCGTGGCCCTTGCAGAACTCGCTTTAGTCTTCTTCGGATTACTCCCCCAACCCTTTAATGTGTTTGCCCTATTCTTCAACGGACTGGCATTAGGATGCATGTGGGGAGTCATCTTCAGTTTCATAGAAGGACGCAAAGTTACCGATATATTGGCCAGCTTGCTGGGGGTAAGTATGGCGGTGAGCTCAGGAATGGCTAAATCTATGGGATTGTTTGTAGTCAATACATTTGGTGTCACAGAATTCTGGATGCCCGCCCTGATAGGTGGTTTAGCCTTCCCGCTCCTTATCCTCATGGGGTGGTCGCTCAACAAGTTGCCACAACCCACAGATGAAGACCGCGCTCTCCGTTCGGAACGCGTCACTTTGAACGGAGAGCAACGCAGACAACTGTTCAAAAGTTATATGCCCTTGCTGATCATGCTGTTCTTCGCCAATCTGTTTATCACTATTTTACGTGATATAAAAGAAGATTTTCTGGTCAATATCATTGATATCAGCACTATTTCTTCTTGGTTGTTCGCACAAGTGGACGGTATGGTGACGCTGATTATTTTGGGAATCTTTGCTATGATGTCGTTAATAAACAGCAACTACAGAGTATTGCAGGTGCTTCTGGCTATGGTTATTGGTGGAGCGGGCACTATCAGCTATCTGGCTTTTAATTATGATGCATTGCAACTGCCTACCCTTTACTGGCTGTTCCTCCAAAGTCTGAGCCTGTACATCGTTTATCTTAGTTTCCAAACTCTGTTCTTCGAGCGCTTCATTGCCTGCTTCAAGATTAAAGGAAATGTGGGATTCTTCATTGCCACCATCGACTTTATCGGATATACAGGAACTGTCTGTGTACTGCTGTTCAAGGAATTTTGCAGCCCGGATATCAATTGGATGGAGTTTTATAATCAGTTCTCAGGATGGGTAGGCATTGTGTGCAGCATTGCATTCATCGGTTCGGCCATCTATCTGATGCAACGGTATAAATTGGAAAAACAGCTGAGAAAAGAAGAAAAAAATAAAAAGATCATCGTTTCACCGATGGCGTTAACCAACTTAAAGGAAACAGCAGAAAACATCTGTAACCCATAACATAAAAATAAAAGTATAACTAAATAAACAACAAACAAGAAGATGAAGAAAATTGAGTGTATTATTATGGATTGGGCCGGAACGGCTGTAGACTATGGATGCTTCGCTCCGGTAGCCGCTTTCCTGAAAGCTTTTGCCGAGAAAGGACTGACAGTGACAATGGAAGAAGCACGAGGCCCCATGGGTATGACCAAAATAGACCATATCCGTGAATTATTCAAGTTACCAAGTGTGACGGAACAATTCAAACAAAACTATAACCGCAACTGGACTGAGGAAGATGTGGTATCCATATACAAAGAATTCGAGAAACACTTGTTCGCCTCCCTGGAAGAATATACGACTCCTATTCCCGGTGTAATCGAAGTAATCGAGAAACTGAAAAGGGACGGTATCAAGATAGGTTCCACCACCGGATATACTACTGCCATGATGGACATTGTGCTGCCCGGTGCCGCCGCCCATGGCTATACCACAGACAACTGTGTGACTTCCAACAACCTTCCGGCAGGACGTCCGCAACCCTACATGATTTACCAGAACATGATTGATCTGGCCATACCTTCCGTTCAAAGCGTAATAAAATATGGTGATACGATAGCCGATATCAAAGAAGGTGTGAATGCCGATGTATGGACTGTCGGTGTGATTCTGGGCAGCAACGAAATGGGACTCACCCAAGAGGAAACCGGAAAACTGCCTGCAGAAGAATTGAACAGACGCATGGCAGCAGTCAGAAAACGTATGTATATGGCAGGTGCGCATTATGTAGTAAACACCATTGCCGAACTTCCCGAAATTATTGAAATTATTAACCATAAAATGAATTAAATGATTATGAGACCATACTTACTTTTAACCCCCGGCCCTTTAACCACTTCTGAAAGCGTAAAAACAGCCATGATGACCGACTGGTGCACATGGGATGAAGACTACAATGTTCACATCGTAGAAGAAATACGTAAAGGATTAGTACAACTGGCTACACGAAAAACAGATGACTACACCAGCATCCTGATGCAGGGAAGCGGTACTTATTGTGTAGAGGCGACCTTAGGAAGTGTGATTACGCCCAAACACAAATTATTGATTCTGAGCAACGGTGCATACGGAGACCGCATGGGAAACATTGCAGAATATCATGGAATGAACTATGATATGCTAGCCTTTGATGAAACAGAACAAGTATCTGTGGAGTATGTGGATGATTATCTGGCACACAATGCAGAAATCACTCATGTGGCAGTGGTACATTGCGAAACTACAACCGGTATCCTGAACCCGTTAAAGGAAATAGCCCACATGGTAAAGATGCATGGTAAAAAGCTGATAGTGGATGCAATGAGCAGCTTTGGCGGCGTACCATTGGATGTAGAGGAATTAGGTATCGACTTTATGATCAGTAGTGCCAACAAATGTATTCAGGGAGTTCCCGGCTTTGGTTTCATCATTGCACGTAAATCCGAATTACAATATTGTAAAGGAGTATCAAAGAGTCTTTCTTTGGACATCTACGACCAATGGGATGCGATGGAGAAAGGACATGGAAAATGGCGCTTCACCTCTCCTACACATGTAGTGCGTGCCTTTAAACAAGCCATGGACGAACTGGCAGCCGAAGGCGGTGTGGAAGCCCGGCATGCACGCTACTGCCGTAATCATGATGTGCTGGTAGAAGGTATGCGATCATTGGGATTCAAGACCTTACTGAAAGATGAAGTCCAATCCCCTATCATCACTTCCTTCCTTTATCCTGACAAGGAGTTCGATTTCAAGGAATTCTATCATCAATTGAAAGAAAAAGGATTTGTTATCTATCCGGGAAAGATTTCTCAAGCAGATACTTTCCGCATCGGAAACATCGGTGATGTGTTCCCCGAAGATTTCAGCAGATTGATTGAAGCTATCAAGACCGTCGCAAAATAAAAAATAAATATAGCTTTATGACTCGGGCGCAATGATTGCGCCCGAATTTGTTTTTACCCTTCTTCCATTACAAGATCATTTGGAACCGGAGCTGCAAGACACTGAAATTCTTATCACTAATCTCCTTTATATGCTTTCCCGGCATCACCCAGCTATAAGCCAGCTTCATCCCTATATGCTTATTCATGTAATAATTCATGCCCAATGAAAAATCCTTTTGAGCCCCTCCCCATACACCGGCTTCCTCATTATTCATATCAAGCATATTAAACCTTCCACACAGCTCCAATGCCCGCCCCACAGGTCTGCCCGGACAAGCCAATGCTTCATCATACCCATATTGCCTGCCTGTCAACAACCAGGAGCATTGCACATATCCGCCATGTCCTGTATAATTTGTGAAATTCTGTTCACGCTTCACCATAGTTCGTATATACTCCCCTTGCAAAAAGAACCTCTGATGAGCGATCATTAATTCCAACCCTTGTTTCAACTGGTACTTTGCATGATCTACCTTGGCGTAAATAAGATTCCGGTTATCAATAGTGCTCACCCCCGGAGATTTATAAATAAACGTATTCTCGTCTTCATCTCCCGGCAACGCGCTATCCGGAGTACGATACACCACCGCTGCACCTATGTGTAACAATTTTCCCTCTTCGTTTACAGGGCGATATACCAAACGACCGTCTATGGCATACCCTTGTGAAACATTTTTCACATTACCCAGGTCACTGTCTGTAAAGAAACCGCCGGAAGCATAATAATGTTTTCCATTGTAGGTATAGGAGGTTCCCATCCTCCTGCTATTGGTCAAAGCCAGCACGATTCCCGGCGACTGATGAAAACGAAGGTCGTACGTACTACATAACATGTCCAATGTAAAAGGTTCATAGAATTGTCCCACCTGAATAATATGCTTGCCCGAAGTATAAGCAGCAAAGGCATCCTTTATGGAAACTTTATTCCCTACATAACCTACCTCCATCTTCATACTCCAGTTCTGATAGGTCGCTTTCACCCCCAACCGCAAGTCATTAAACTCCGCACCGTTACCAAACAGGTTGTCATTCTTTAAATAAACGCCACCATCCATAAGCATACGTCCGGTCAGTTTACATTTCAAATCCCCGGCAACCGGGTGTTGCGCACGGGTAACTAAAGCAGCAGAGGGGAATAACAGGCACATCAATGCTTTAACATAAGTCATTCTTTTCATTTTCTTCTTCTATTTTTACTTTATAGCAAAAATAAAAGGAATGACCTATACTAAAAATGAATAACCATTAATTTGATTATGAAGTTATTAGGTCCACACAAGCAGCAATATTCATTTCATATTTATGTAACAGGAATGTAACTTACATTTCCCAATAACGTTCACAAAGATTCAAATATTCCATTTCAGGCTTGTTGCCAAACACCAATCCGAAGAAAGAAGTCTTCCTCCGCTTAATCACTTTTACCTGTTCCATTAAATCACGGGATAAAGGCGGCATCTCGAAATCTGAGATCAATACGATATCCGATTCACGGAAGTCATTTCCGTTGATGATATGCGCAGCTTCCCGAAGAGCCGGCTCTATATCCGTTCCACCGTCAAAACGTTTATTCAGAAACTCCGCCAACTTGGGCATATCCCGCCCCAAATCTTCAATCAATAACGACACAGCCTCATCCGAGAAATTGATGACATAACATTTCCGATGGGTTTTCTCCGTCAGTTGCGCTATAGCCAGAATAGCCGATTTGGACAAGATCTCTCTGTCTCCCTGCATGGAGCCGGAAGTATCTACACAGATGATATAAGGTCCTTGTCCCGAAACCTTATGCTTGTCATCCTTTACCTGTTCCGTTACCTTGGACTGGTAATCGAACAGTTGCAATCTCTTTTCGGCATATCGTTCCATAAATACGGCACGCAGCGCATCATCAGCCAGATAACAATACTCGATGGGCAACAAACTATTCAGGTCATTTCCCAAAGTCACCCCTGTGATATCACTATGCGGAGAGTGTCTGATCAGCCTCTTTTTATCTACCCCCGACAAAGAATCGTATTTTTGTTGGTCCCGATGCTTCTTGCCCAGCAAACGCGCCAATTGTTGGATAGCCGGATTGCGCTTCATCACTGTTTCATACGGAAGTATCCTCCGGTACAAATCAGGATAATTATGAAGCAGCCACTCCATACGCGAGCCCAACAGTTTGTTACCCGATTCCTTTCCTTGTTTCCGGATCAACAAATCAAAACCTTCACATAAACTGTTTATATGCATGTACTGATAGTCATACTCTTTGCGGGTAAGCAACTGATGCCATTTATCCAAAAAAAACTCCTTGGTCCGGGTTCCCTCTCCTTTCCATAAAGAAGCATTCTCCAACAGGCTGATATAATAGTCAATATTCAGTTCCGCCAGTTCATACCTCTTTTTGAAAGCACCGCGCATCTGCTTCAAATATTGCAAAAATGCCATATCCGGCAGATGTTCCGAAAAGTAGAAAGCCTCCCACTCCGGAGTGTAGCGGGAATAATATTCCTGCAAAGAAGGTGTGGTACGCCGATAGTACATCAACACTTTCTCTTCCAGTTCGCGTTGACGCACCACCCCGTTGCTTACATCCTCCTCGTATGCTTTGAATGTCCTATCTTTCAGTTCCTGAGAATAGATTATCTTCAGATCTCTCAACCTTATATTCCTGGTTCTCTTTTCGGTACGCATCTGCCATTTCGTTCAAATCATTCTTATATCGGTCTATGGTATTCTTCTGGTGGCGAAGCATCCTCCGCATGGAAGCCCGCTGCTTTTCGCTGAGAAATAAATGCTTCTCATAATATTCCGTTTCCGCATCCAGCAGCCCGGACCAATCCTTCTCCACTCTGTCCAACGCTTCGGCCACCGATTTATATTTGGTTCCGAAATCCTCCTGCTCGGGTTCGGGTGGCGGTGGAGGACAATCCTCATAGCACATCAAGTGATATTCATAATTATTGATATAAATGGAACGAAGCCCTTTTTTCAGCGTATATATCTTATTACGCGGAACTTTGGCATGGAGTATGGAATCATATTTCTTCAGAATACAGCAGTTGGCCTTATATTTATCCTTATGCAAATAAAATAATTTACCGGTCTGATCCAGATGTTGATAGTCGGCTACAAAAATAAGGAGGCGCTCTTTCATCCGGACGCCCTCTACCTGGTAATAGTAAGTATCAATGACCTGTATGCCCGGATCGTTCACTTCACGCAAACTGTGTTCGGACGATTGTCGGTCTTTCAGTTCTTCAATGTCCTGTTCCAGCCCTTTTATATTCAGCAGATAGCCTTCGGCACTTTTCTGAATGGCAGCGTTCACCATCTCCTCTGCCGCCTCCATCTGATCCATCTCACTCCAAAGGCAATAGGACAGCAATGTACAATCCGAAAGGCGGATAGTGTCCGATCCATTCAGGAAAGCGGAAGCTTTCAGCAGCTTCACCATTTTCTTCCACCGACGGTCCGACACATACAGAGGAGACGACACACCCCCCTCATTTTGTATCTGGAGGTTATATTGCTCTATCCGGTCCTTCAAGGCATGAATCACTTCGAAAATAGAGTAATGGATTTTAATGGCAGCCATCTCCTTTTCCCACCGGATGTATTCCTCATCGGTGATCTGCAGTTGCTCGTCCACCACCGGTTCCGTTTCATCCGTAGAGGAAATCATCCGGTCAAATTCTCCCATATCCTCAATGCCTCCCACCAGACAGCGAATCAGGAAACGATCCCACAAGGCCTCCAGTCCTTGTCCTTGGGCGGGCAGTTCATTGGAAGCGGCAATCAGCCCCTTCAGTGGAACATGAATGGAGAACTGTCCGTTACGGTATATTTTTTCATTGATAATGGTGAGCAATGCATTCTGAATGGCCGGTCCAGCTTTCCATATCTCGTCCAGGAAAGCAATGGTGGCAGAAGGCAGATAGCCATCGACAATACGCTCATACGTATCTTCGTCTTTCAGTTTGGAAATGGAGACAGGGCCGAATATTTCGTCCGGCGTACTGAATCGTGACATCAGATATTCAAATGCGGAAGCGTTGCGGAATGCCAGTTTCAGCCGGCGTCCTACCATACTTTTTGCTACTCCCGGAGGGCCTAAAAGGAAAATACTTTCTCCTGCCACAGCCGAAAGCAGAGCAAGAGCGACAATATGTTCTTTCTCAAAAACCCTTTCATTCAATTGTTGTAACAGAGATGCTATACGAGATTTCAATGTATTCATAAAAATTATCGACTAATGATGATCAACTAGTGGCGTATTAACCACCAATCACTCCTTGTTTCTTATGCAAAGATCTGAAAAAAGGATGTATTTCTTATTAGAATGTATTTTTTCTTTTGCTGAATTACTGTTTTTTTCATGATAGATTGGATAAGTTACAGTGACAAGGTTTATATCTTACACAAACATTTAGTATTTTCTCCACTAAATTGCCTACCTTTGCAACTTCAACAACAAACAATGATTCCAAATGAAAACAAACTTGCTTTCACCCGATAAAGACCCGATGGGAGCTGCCATCGCCGATTATTTCAACCACCGCAAAGCAGATAAGTTACGTGTATTTTCCTCACAGTTCGAGGAAGACGAAATACCCATGAATCAATTATTCCGCCCTTATGACGAAATGCCGGAACTGGAACAGATTGCCTTACAAATAGCCGAAGGAAATATTCTGGACGTAGGAGCCGGAAGCGGCTGCCATGCACTGGCCTTGCAAGAGATGGGAAAAGAGGTATGCGCTATCGATATTTCCCCGCTTTCAGTAGAGGTGATGGAAAAAAGAGGGATAAAGAATGTCCGTCAGATAAATCTTTTCGATACACATTTTCTAGAAACATTCGATACAATCATCATGCTGATGAACGGATCGGGCATTATCGGGAAGTTGGAAAATATGGCAGCTTTCTTTCAAAAGATGAAACAACTGCTTCGCCCCGGGGGATGTATCTTGATGGATTCCAGTGATCTCCGTTATCTTTTTGAAGATGAGGACGGGAGTTTCCTGATTGATCTGGCAGGAGATTATTATGGTGAAATAGATTTCCGGATGCAATACAAAAATATAAAAGGAGATTCTTTCGACTGGCTTTATGTCGATTTTCAGACACTCAGCCTGTATGCTGCCGGGAATGGATTCGAGGCGGAGCTTATTAAAGAGGGGGAGCACTATGATTATTTAACCCGCCTTCGATGGAAGGGATGACACTTATAGAAAGATTCCGATAAACTTGTCGCATGATTTTCAAATTCTTGGGGCAAGATGCTGCGTATCTTGCCCCAAGAAAAAAATTAGGCCATTGAACCGCCTACTATATCCAACAGTTCATTGGTAATAGCCTGCTGACGACTCTTGTTGTACATCACCGTCAGATCCTGCAACAAATCATTCGCATTGTCTGTAGCAATCTGCATAGCCATGGTGCGGGCGGCATGTTCGGAAGCATTCGAATCCAGTAATACCGTGAACATCTTCATACAGAACATCTTCGGGAGCAATTCCTCCATCACCACATCTACAGACGGTTCCACAATATAATCGGGTATCCTGCCTTTGTCCTTCTCTTTCTTCTCTTGTGTCAAGTCTATCGGAAGATAAGTTTCACGCGTCAGGACCTGTACTGCTGTAGAACGAAAATGGTTGTACAGCAACTCCACCTTGTCTATGTCACGATGCAGAAAGCGCCTCATCAAGTCCTCTGCCAAGGCGGAAGCTTCCTGATAAGAAGGTTTATCCGCCATATGCTGGAAATCGCCTTCAGCCTTGAATCCCAATTTCTTCACACCTTCCGCTACCTTTCTGCCTACCGGATACAAAAGCACATTCTCCATACCCAGGGACTTGTATTCATCCAGAATAACCGTCAGATGCCTGATGATATTTGCATTGAACCCGCCACACAGACTGGTATTGGAGGCAAACACGACGATAGCCACACGCTTCACTTCACGTTTCACAATGAAAGGAGACTCCACCTCACTACCCGCACTCAGAAAATTGGTCAGGATGTGATTCAGCCTTCGTTCGTAAGGAAGCATGTTTTCTATGGCAGCCTGCGCCTTATGCAACTTGGCAGAGGCTACCATCTTCATAGCCGAAGTAATTTTCCGCGTATTATTTACTGAGGCTATTCTTCCTTTTACTTCTTTCAGTGATGCCATGACTATTCGTTCACTTTAAATGGTTGAGCCGTATCAGCTGCTACTTTCTCTATAATTGCAGTTACATCATCATTTATCACACCGCTTGACAATACATCAAGTACATCTTTCTGATGGTCGGCACGCATCATTTCTAGGAATGATTTCTGGAAATCCTGCACCTTATGCAAGGGTACATCACGCAGCAAACTATGTGTACCACAATAAAGAATGGCTATTTGTTCTCCGACAGGCATCGGACTGTACTGCGGCTGTATCAGCAACTGGTTGTTCTTACGTCCCCGGTCGATAGCCATTGCCGTTACAGGATCCATATCACTGCTGAACTTGGAGAAAGCCTCCAGTTCGCGATATTGTGCCTGATCTATCTTCAATGTACCTGCCACCTTCTTCATGCTCTTGATCTGGGCACTACCTCCCACACGGGATACGGAAATACCCACATTGATAGCCGGACGGAAACCCTGGTTGAACAAATCGGTTTCAAGGAATATTTGACCGTCTGTAATGGAAATGACATTGGTTGGAATATACGCGGAAACATCACCTGCCTGTGTTTCAATAATAGGCAATGCGGTCAGTGAACCACCTGCCTTTACCTTGCCTTTCAAGCTGGGTGGAAGGTCATTCATTTGTTCGGCCACTTCCTGCTGGTTGATAATCTTTGCCGCACGCTCCAACAATCGTGAATGCAGATAGAAGATATCACCCGGATATGCCTCACGACCGGAGGGACGACGCAGAATCAAGGATACTTCACGATAGGCTACGGCTTGCTTTGACAAGTCATCATACACAACCAAGGCATCCCGGCCTGTGTCACGGAAATACTCTCCGATAGCCGCTCCGGCAAACGGAGCAAAATACTGCAATGCAGCCGGATCGGCAGCAGTGGCAGCTACCACTATGGTATAATCCATCGCACCGCGTTCACGCAGCGTATTCACCAGACTTGCTACAGTGGAACCCTTCTGACCAATGGCTACATAAATACAATATACAGGTTTTCCCGCTTCATAGTTGGATTTCTGATTCAAAATCGTATCTATAGCGATAGAGGTTTTTCCGGTCTGACGGTCCCCGATAATCAACTCACGTTGTCCACGCCCGATAGGAATCATAGCATCCACAGACTTCAGCCCTGTCTGCAAAGGCTGGTTCACAGGCTGACGGAAGATCACTCCGGGAGCTTTACGTTCCAAAGGCATTTCGCACAGTTCCCCGCCAATTTGTCCACGGCCATCCAATGGTACGCCTAACGGATCGATAACACGCCCTAACATACCTTCGCCCACATTAATAGAAGCAATGCGTTTGGTACGTTTCACCACCATTCCTTCCTTAATCTGATCAGTAGGACCTAGCAATACCGCACCTACATTGTCCTCCTCCAGATTCATCACGATAGCCATGATACCGTTTTCAAACTCCAGCAACTCATTAGCTTCCGCGTTGCGCAGACCGTAAATACGTGCCACACCATCGCTCACCTGCAGCACATTCCCTACCTCATCAAATTGCAGGTGGGTGTTGATGCCTTTCAGTTGCTGAAGTAAAACTTCGGATACTTCGCTGGGTTTTATATTTTCAGACATAATCTTTTTACATTAAAAATTGAAAATTAAAAATTAAAGCCCGACCAGGTATTAACCTTAAGTTAAAAACTAAAAGAAACAAACTGATATTACTTTTATTTTCTAACTTATAATTTTTAATTTTATACTATTCTTCTATTTTTAGCTATAAACTGTTGCTTTACCCGTTTTATCTGGTTAGCTACGCTCGCATCCAATCTGTAAGTTCCGATTTCAAAGATAAAACCACCTTCCAGTTTCGGATCTATTTTGGTTTTGAACTCTACAGTTCCATGAGTTTTCTCTACGACCAATGCCCGTATGCGGTTGACTACCTCTTCCGCCACCGGACAAACAGTCGTGATTTTACCGACGCTGATATTCTTCTGTTTCCGATAAAGGTCAATGTATGACATAATCATAAACTGCAAGAATTTCTCTCTTCGTTCCTCCAGTACCAATTCCACAAAGCGTTTCAATTCTTCGCTCACCTTACCTCCTCCGGCAGCTTCGCAAATCAGTTTCAACTTTGTTTCAGCAGGCAATACAGGATTATCCAATGCCTGTCGAAGTTCGGGGATTCTCGAGAAACTATCTGCCAATATTCCGGCTTCCTCATAAACAGTATCCTCTGTCCCCTTTTCGTCGGCATAGGCCAGCAAAGCCTTAGCATAACGCATTGAAATGACTCCTATATACATAACAATCAGTCTTTAGAAACAGTTAATTCATCCAGCAAACGGTCAATCATTTCCATTTGTTCTTTCTCATCATCGAGGTTCTTGCGCAAAACCTTCTCAGCAATGTCGACAGACAGCACAGCTACTTGGCGGCGAATGTCGCTGATAGCGCTGTCTTTTTCTGCCTGAATCTGCTTTTTCGCTTCATCCAGCAGTTTCTGTCCTTCAACCTGAGCCTGTGTTTTGGCTTCCTTCAGAATACGTTCGCGGGTTGCGACCGCTTCATTCAGGATGCGCGCCTGCTCCTCGTGAGCCTTAGCCAATATCATTTCACTGTCTGCTTTAATATTAGCCAATTGCTCATTGGCTTCACGTGCAGCAAGCAGTGACTTGTCTATATATTGTTTTCGCTCATCCACCATTCTGGTGATCACCGGAAAACCGTATTTTGCAAGAATGACAAAAACGATACCGAAAACGATGACCATCCAGAATAACAGACCGCTATCAGGTGTTAATAATGACATGCTACATTAATTATAAGAACAAAGTTAATAAACAAACAATAATGGCGATCAGCGCCACACCTTCTACCAGCGCGGCGATAATAATCATATTCATACGGATATCTCCTGCCGCCTCCGGCTGACGGGCAATTGCCTCCATGGCAGAACCACCGATTTTACCGATACCGATACCTGCACCGATTACTGCAATAGCTGCTCCAAGTGCAGCACCTAATTTCCCTAAACCTGCCGCAGCAGCGGACTGTAATAAAACTGCTAGTAACATAATAGTTTGTTTTTTGAATTAATTATTTAATTTATTTTATTTCTTTTTCTTCACGCATCTCTTCTGTACGGGACAACCCGATAAAGACCGCGGACAACATGGTAAATACGTATGCTTGAATAAATGCGACCAATAATTCCAGCGCAGTCATAAAGATTCCGAATGCCACCGCAACAAATCCCATGGAACCATTAATCAGAGGTCCCATATTCGCCGTAATAAAAATGATGGATATCAAACTGAGAATAGCAGCATGACCGGCCATCATATTGGCAAACAAACGAATCATCAATGCAAATGGCTTCGTAAAGATTCCGAAAATCTCAATAATCGGCATCATCGGGAACGGAGCCTTTAACCACCAAGGAACATCAGGCCATAGAATCTCTTTCCAATATTCCTTGTTCCCCCATAGATTCACAGCCAGGAACGTACAGATAGCCAGCACAAAGGTAACGGCAATATTACCTGTAATATTCGCACCGCCGGGGAAGAAAGGAATCAATCCCATCAGATTATTGATCAGGATAAAGAAGAAAGCCGTCAGCAGATAAGGTGCATAACGCTTATAATCCTTACCGATACAACCCTTTATCACATCATCATTGATTGCCAGGATACAAGCTTCCATCATGCCCACCATTCCTTTAGGAGCTTCCTTTTCTACTGGATGTTTTTTGTACCAACGGGCACAACTCAACACTAGAATCACCAGAATGGCACTATTGACAAACAACCCGGTAACATTCTTTGTAATAGAGATATCCAAAGGTTTTACTTCGTTACCGCTAGCATCCTTTTCCACTATCTTACCTTTATATTCACCGTCTTTAGCAATGTACAGTCCTTCATACTCTCCGTTTCCTTCCTCAAACTTAGAAGAAAGAAAAGCGTGCCATCCTGTACTGCTTTTTACGATTACCGGCAGTGGTATAGCTATAGGTGTATCTCCTATGTCAGTGATATGCCATTCATACGAATCACCTATATGTCCGAAAACGATTTCATTTACGTCTACCTGCTGCTCTTTATAGTCAGTATCCGACTCTTCCCGGGCATTGGCTCCTTGCAGAAAAGCGATCAGCAACATTAAAACCGTTCCTATATATCGTAAACTTCTCATATTACTTATACTTGTACCTATTACTTTTATGTTTTATCTCAAAATGAAAAAAGAAGCGGGTTTCAAAAATCAGAAAGATAATATAGAATACCATGTAAGTTCCTATAAATGACAGAACTTGATGTGCCACCGCCACTGCATAGACGGACATAATCAAGATGCTCAACATCATCTTCGTCACTTTCGCCACCAAGTAAACCGCCACCATTTTTTGCGGACTTACCCGATAACAGTACCCGAACATAAATATGTAAAAAAGGCCGAAAAGATAAAAAAATATCGGTATGGAGGGATACCAGGCAAAATAATACCTAGGCAACAAGGTGTGAAATACCAAGGCTCCTCCCCAACTCAACACAACCATTAATATGGTCAACGATATGATAAATTTTCTCTTTACGGCTAACAAAGACATAATTATGTATTAGATTTCCACACAGGCCGAAACTATATTGTCCCTTACCTCAACGAACCCACTCGATATTCCAATTGATTTCTCTAATCCATCCTCTGTATATTTTATCTCCCCCTTTATCAATGACGATATCAACGGAGCATGGTCATGCAGGACAGAGAAAGAGCCTGATTCTCCCGGTAATATCACAATGTCCACTTTACCGTCAAACAATGTACTTTCCGGAGAAACCACTATCAAATGAAGATCTTCATGATGTTCCATACTTACTTTTATTTCTTATGGCTGGCAGCATCCAGCAACTTCTTTCCTTTTTCTATTGCTTCCTCTATCGTTCCCACATTCAGAAATGCCTGCTCGGGCAGGTAATCCACCTCACCGTCCAGAATCATCTTGAATCCCTTAATGGTATCTTCAATAGAAACCATGACACCTGGAACACCTGTAAACTGTTCGGCCACAGCAAAAGGTTGTGACAGGAAACGCTGCACCCGACGCGCACGGTTTACAGTCTGACGATCTTCATCGCTCAATTCGTCCATACCCAGAATAGAAATGATATCTTGCAACTCCTTGTTACGCTGCAAAATCTGCTTTACACGCTGAGCCACATCATAGTGCTCCTGCCCTACAATCAGCGGGTCAAGAATACGTGAGGTTGATTCCAACGGATCTACAGCCGGATAAATACCCAGTTCGGTAATTTTACGGCTCAATACGGTTGTTGCATCCAAGTGAGTAAATGTAGTAGCAGGCGCAGGGTCTGTCAAGTCATCAGCAGGTACATACACAGCCTGTACCGAGGTGATAGAACCATTCTTGGTAGAAGTGATACGTTCCTGCATCTGTCCCATTTCTGTTGCCAGTGTTGGTTGGTACCCCACGGCTGACGGCATACGACCCAATAAAGCCGAAACCTCGGAACCTGCCTGAGTGAAACGGAATATATTGTCGATAAAGAACAAAATATCACGTGGTCCGTTGCTGTCACCGTTTTTGCGGTCACGGAAAGATTCGGCAACGGTCAACCCCGAAAGAGCAATGGAAGAACGTGCGCCGGGAGGCTCGTTCATCTGTCCGTACACCAATGTAGCCTGTGACTTTTCAACTTCATTATAGTCTACTTTGGAAAGGTCCCAATGGCCTTCTTCCATACTTTTCTTAAATTCTTCTCCGTAGCGGATTACACCAGATTCAATCATTTCACGCAACAGGTCGTTACCTTCACGTGTACGTTCACCGACTCCGGCAAAAACGGAAAAGCCGTTATGTTTCTTGGCAATGTTATTAATCAGCTCCATAATAAGCACGGTCTTGCCTACACCGGCTCCCCCAAACAATCCGATTTTACCACCCTTTGAATAAGGTTCCAGCAAATCAATAACCTTAATACCTGTGAAGAGTACTTCCTGCACAGTAGACAGCTCATCAAACTTAGGGGGTTCACGGTGAATGGGAAACGCCCCTTCCTTACTCAGCGGGCGCATACCGTCCACAGCCTCACCTACTACGTTCATCAACCGGCCTTTAATCTGATTACCAACCGGCATAGTAATAGGATGTCCTGTCGGAATTACTTCCATACCACGTTGCAAACCGTCCGTACTATCCATAGCTACAGTACGCACTGTGTCTTCACCAATGTGTTGTTGAACTTCCACGACTAAAATTCTGCCGTCATTGCGTTTGATAGTCAATGCATCATGAATGCTTGGAAGAAGCAGATCGGTGTCGATGCCTTTGCCCTCAAAATACACATCGACTACCGGTCCGATAACTTGTGAAATATGTCCAATAATCTGTGACATAAGCTTCTATTTACTTTTATTTGATAATTTACCTTTTCTATATTAACAAATATCGCAGGTTTTTTGTTTACCTACATTTTGCTTTATATGCGCAGCAAAGGTAAAGATTATCTCAGTAGATTGAACTTAAGCTAACATTTTTTACACATCAAAACGACATAATTCCACTAAAAGAAGAAAAAAAGAACATTTGCGCTACTTTTTGTGCATTCCTTCACGAGATAACTGTTTACTTAAATTAGCAATTCCCAAGGCGACCACCGCTGTTACCGTAGCTGCATGCTCTTGGTATTCTGGTATATTCTTCGTATAAAGATCACGTTCCGTATGCCATATTTCCCCATAAGAGAAATTATATCCTTTTATGTCTTGTGTATTGAAACCAAAAGTAGGCACTCCTTCCACTGCAAAAACACTGGCATCCGTACCACCGCTTTGAGTAGGACGTTTAAAAGGTTTCGCTACCTTTACTTCAAACGGATAATCCGCACGGATTTCTTTCACAGGCTTGCACACTTCCACAAAATCATCATACATAGCCTGAGGAACGGAGATTCCCACCGGAGGAGTCGGTCCTCCGTCCCGATTGAATAGATTAGCAATCTTTCCTAACTCTTTAGCGTGAGTCTTGACATAAGATTTTGCGCCCAACAAACCAAATTCCTCTCCAGCAAAAGCCACAAACAATATAGTACGTTTAGGTTTTGCACCGGAAAGTGCAATCATACGGGCAGCCTCCATCATAGGACCAATACCTGTACCGCAGTCTATACCACCGGTTGCCACATCATAAGAATCAAGATGTCCGCTTATAATAACATATTCATCCGGATATTTAGTACCTTTAATGGATGCTACGACATTATGATATTTCACAGGACCTAGTTTGAAATGATTACGAATATCAAATTCCAGCCAGAAGTTCCGGCGTTCTTTCACCATCTGCTTGATGATTTTGTATTGATGTTCATCCAATTTGATGTCACAGACTTCGGGCAAATTATCAAACGTAGTATGGGGATCATTTAATAAAGCACGATCATACAAAGCACGTAAAGGTACAGGTGCCGACTGAATAAAGCCAAGTGCTCCTGCCTCACACATTTCTTTATAAAATAGTCCCGGCATTTCACGCAAAGGCTTCATGGCATGTTTGGTTCCTTTGCTCCAATTCTCTTCCATCAAGGCAGCATTCTGCTTTTCTATTTCTATATTTTCAGCTTTGATAGCAGCTCTCAACGAATCTCCTTTAGCAGAACGGTCAACAGGCCAACCTACATTTTCACCTGAAATCAACACCCAAGCGCCTTTCAACTGATGTTTCATGCGGTCTAGTTCTTCTTGAGTACGGGGCTCTATCAAAACATGCCCGCGTTGCAGACCTTTAGTACCTGAAGTGTAGGATGGAGTGACAAAATGCAAATCCATCGCCTGATCTCCCCCGATTAAACGTCCGAACCATGGACCACGGTTAAAACCTACCGGCAGTTCCCCAGCTTCTTCCAAGCGTACGTCAATACCCCACCGTTTATATTCACGCATCATCCACTCGGCTGCATTCTCATATGCATCCGAGCCAATAACTCTTCCCCCAAAACGATTGGTGAGAATATCCAACTGATGCATTACCCGGTTATCAGTTTGGCCCGTTTCAATGATTTTCTTTACGGCGGCAGGTTGGGCAAAAGTAGTCCCTGCATACAAAGAAGCAGCTATTATAGCTGCCATGCACATTTTGTTCATCATGGTATTTCTGTTTGTTAGTTGTTAACGATTACAAATATATAGCAAATTTTGGAACTTCAACTATTAATTTCCAACAATTTATCAGAGAAAAGCGAATATTTTTGAAGCCGTACAACACAAACAGTATTAAAATGAAAGCTTATTCAGCTTTCATTTCTTTCTCAAGGCTTTTGGCATACAGATTGTCAATGATACCATCAGACAGTCCAATGACCGGAACATAAATATATTCTGCATGCACTACTTCTGCAATTTTCAGAAAAATTTCCGCAGCAGGCACAATTACATCGGCACGGTCTTGCTTTAGACTGAATGCCTCTACCCTTTCCTCCGGAGTCAGCGGTTTCAACACATCATAGACTGTTTGCAACGAACTGACCGGCAAACGTTGCAACTTCTTATCCTTCTTATCTGCCAGGCGGAACAACTTATTAATATTCCCACCCGATCCGATGATATTGATCGCAGCAACACCTTCCGTCACTTTCATAAGCTCTTCTTCCATTTGCTGCCAAGTTCCTTCTTTAACAGCATTACTCAGCATACGCACCGTACCGATGTTGTAAGACACCGACCATACCAACTCACCGTTAGTCAACAGATTAATCTCTGTACTGCCACCACCCACATCCACATACATATAATTACCCAGACGGTCTTCCATACACTCTATATGATTATTATAAATCATTCGAGCCTCTTCCTGACCATCAATTATCTCAATGCGGATACCTGTATCCTTTTCGATTTTCTTGATTATCGTCCTCCCGTTACGCGCGTCCCGCATAGCCGAAGTAGCACATGCCCTGTAATCATCCACATCATAAATTTTCATCAACTGACGGAAAGCCTTCATCAAACGTCTCAGCTTATCCGCTTTCTTCTCGGACAATTCACCTATGGAGAAAACATCGAACCCTAGTCGTAGGGGTACGCGAAGCATCATCACTTTTTTAATTTTTTTCTCCTGCACAGCCTCCCTGTCAATGCTTTTTATCAAAAGGCGCACAGCGTTAGAACCAATATCAATAGCAGCATAATTCACTTTTCCCATCTTAATCCTTTATTCTGTTTTCATTTAAATAATATTTGTATAATTCCTCCTGCGAACGGAAAGCTGTCTTATCTTCCGATATCCAAGGACGATTCTCTCCTGTTCCGTCCACCACCCGTCCTTGCAGAGTATCTTTCAAACCATATTCCACTACCCGCTTCAAGTCTGCCTTTATTTCCGGATCGTAAACGGGAGCAATCACTTCCACCCTGTTATCCAAATTGCGCGGCATCCAGTCAGCCGAACCAATGAACATTTTCTCATCACCACCATTGGCAAAAATAAAAATACGCGAATGTTCCAGATAACGGTCTATGATGCCATTGATACGAATTGTATCACTCACTCCCGGCACTCCCGTAATCAGTGAACAATTACCACGAACCAGCAAGTCTATCCGAACACCATGCGAAGATGCTTCATACAGTTTCTTCACCATTACCGGATCAGTAATATGATTAATCTTTATCAAAATGTAAGCAGGTTTTCCGGCCTGCTTGTTCTTAATTTCTTCATTAATAAGACGGCTAAATTTTTGCTTCATCTCATTAGGAGATACCAACAGTTCTTTGAAGCGAACGGGAGAATAAGGGCGTTCTATAAAATCAAAGACCAAACTCACGTCACGCGTCACATTCTTAGCAGCCGTCATCAACATATAATCAGTGTACATACGGGCGTTACCTTCATGAAAGTTTCCTGTACTGATACAAGCTATATCCGCACCTGTTTTCATGGATATATAGGTAATCTTAGAGTGTACCTTCAGTCCCTCCACCCCAAATATCACACGGATACCGGCATCCTGCATTTTCTTTGACCAATCTATATTGGAAGCCTCGTCAAAACGTGCCAGCAATTCAATAACTACTGTTACTTTCTTTCCATTGCGTGCCGCATTAATCAATGCTTTTACCACTTTCGAATCTTTAGCCAAACGATAGAGGGTTGTCTTGATACTTTTTACTTCTTTATTAATCGCCGCTTCCTGCAATATACGGATATAAGAATCGAAACTATGATAAGGCACATGAATAAAACGATCTTTCCTACGAATCAGCTCCAACATACCAACGTTACCCGAAAGCTCATTTTTCAAAACAGGAGTCCATTCAGGGTATTTCAAATCTTTCCGGCCACAGTCTGGAAAACGCATCAGGTCCTTATGGTTATGATATTTTCCACCGCCCAATACTGTATCCAACTTATCCAGATTCAACTTGTTCATGACACGTTTTAAAAGATCTTTAGGCATACTGGCATCATAAATAACCCGTAAAGGCTCACCTCGTTTGCGACTCTTTACTCCTTTAGAAATTTTCTGCATCATTCCGTTACGCAGATCATTGTCTATCTCCATCTCCGCATCTTTGGTAAACTTGAAAGCATACGCTTCAAAATGTTTATAGTTCATACCATGAAATATCAATGGTAAACAATAGCGTACCACATCATCCAAATACATCAGGTAATTTTTACCATCCTTATCCGGCAGACGGATAAAACGCCCTGCCTGTGCTACAGGCAGCTCTATAATTGCATATTCTCCAACTTTATGTCCTTCTTTCCTCATCTTTACAGCCAAAAAGATATTTTCATCCGCTTCGTTACCCAGTTGTTTTACTGATTTCAGCCAGACAGGACTAATAAACCCATTCAGCCGTTGTTGATAAAAAGAATCGACAAATAACTGTTGTTCCTCATCCAGTTGTACATGATTGACTAAACAAATATTTTCTTTCTCCAATTCTGCCGTTACCTGCTTGATCGCACCTTCATATTCTTTAGAGTACCTGTTGTTCAGTTTATTTATCTGTCTAATCAATTTCAATGCTTCTTCCCGTTCAGAATGCGCCGCTTTATCTTCGCACTCGGCCACCCGGCTTTGAGTAGCTACACGTACTCTGAAAAATTCATCCAAATTATTAGAGTAAATTCCTAAAAAGCTCAACCGTTCCAGTATAGGAACACGTTCTTTCATGGCTTCCTGCAAAATGCGACGATTAAAATACATCCAACTGATATCTCTCGGCAGATAATATTTATCTTCCTTTTTCTTCTTCTCCATACGGTTTTAATATTTTTAGCAAAAATACGTCATACACATTACAATAACATGTCAATATAACTACAAATCAATAACAATAAAAAAGTCACAGCCGACGCATACAGCCATGACTTAAAGAGAGTTTTTATAAGAAAATCAAATAAACTCTTCAACCAAATACATCTCATTAAATAAAACTTGTTGATAATTGGAAGAATCACTCTCTAACAAATTCAACAAAGTATATTCAGCTCCACGTACCCAATACACAAAATCACGATTGGGGTGGTAATCTTTCGCAAATTCCAGCAACTGTTGCAAATTAAAATCTGAGGAAATGATACCCGCACCGCTTTTTTCGGCATCATATGCATTACAGTCCTGTTCTATATGAGCAGGAACCATCAGAATAGGTTTGCCTAAATACATGGCCTCGCACACCGATTCAAATCCGGCAGTACTGGCATAAGCCTTACATCCCGCCATCTGCCTCAAAAATTCCACATCATCCAGTTGATAAAAGCTCAATGTATTGTCCACTCTCTTCACCGGTTCCTCCTCCCACTTGTCCCAAAAGAAACGAAGCGGTATCCCGGGATGTTGCCTGTGCCATTTCATTACATTTTCACTGAAACCCGCATTAACCATATAGCCATGTATATAGTCACCGGAATAAGGTTCATGTAAAGTCACTTCCCTACGCAACAAGGGAGGAATCACACGGATATGATTCTGAGGATCATCGTTCATGTGACGAAAAGAAAGAGCCAAACGTTCCTTCGCCCCCAAGCTGGTCAATACGGTAAAAAACTTCAAAAGAGCCAAGCTTACTTTATCAGCCTTTGGAAATTCAAAACTTTTATGCAAGAACAGATATTGATGCCCTATACAGATTTGCGGAACAGAGGGACGGAACAGGAAATAAGTCAGTCCGGTCAGCAATTCATAGAAATTGATAACCCTATCCGCACCACTGTCCTCGATACGCTGACGAATGTAGTTAATGCTATTGATATACACAGGAAGTTTCACTAGATTATACGCCACGCTCCGCATCAAACTCACCCGTTTGTTAGCTGGTGTAGGCAGAAAATTAGGACTGACAAAACGTTTTACCGGAGCATGGATATTACGATTGAAAAATCCCGGCAAGCGGCGCGAACTACTTTTACCTACCAGTACTTCCACTACTTCGTGACCGTTCCGGCGCAATATTTCCTCCAACGTAATGGCTTGAGTAAGATGTCCTCTCCCCTCACCCTGTACTATAAATAAAAATTTCATGAGGCTGTATGTATTAGGGTAAACTCTTTATTTTCTTCATTCTCATCAGCTAGTACATGATGGTATTCCATGATATTCCAATTCCCGTCCGCATCCTCAGTCAGTGCCGAAAGGCTTTCTACCCAATCGCCCGAATTCAGATAATGAATACCATCATAATAGGTATTAGCCGGATGATGGATATGACCACAAATCACTCCGTCACATTTACGTACACGTGCAAACTCCACCAATACTTTCTCAAAGTCCGATATATAGGAAACAGCCGACTTTACTTTTTGTTTGACGGCCTGTGACAGAGAATAATACGGTTTCCCCCGCTTAGTACGATATTGGTTATAAAAGCGGTTCACCCATAAGAGGAATGTATAACCTGCATCGCCCAACCGGGCTAACCATTTCATCTGCGTAGTAACCCGGTCGAATATATCGCCATGTGTCACATAATAACGCTTTCCATGTGTTTCAAGGATGTATTCTTTGACGATTTTTACGTTATAGAATGTCATAGGGACCAAGCTGTCCAGAAAATCATCGTGGTTGCCACACACATAAATTACTTCAGTACCGAAGTTCTCCATCATCTTCATGATAACCTTAAAGAAATCAGTATGTTTTGCTTGCCACCTCTTAGTACCTGCCTTACGCAAATGCCAACCATCTATAATGTCTCCGTTCAATATCAGACGGTCACAATTGACAGATTTCAGAAAGTTACTGACTTCAATTGTTTTGGAATGAGAGGTTCCCAGATGGATATCCGATAAAACCACTGTAGGATAATACGTTCTTAGATGCATATCTTTATTATTAAAACTATGCAAATATCCATGTTATCTATTACAAGATCGTGTCGGCAGAATTACTATGCTATTAAAATCAATAAAAAAGACAGGCCGTTTCTTCATGGAACAAGAAACGGCCTGCAAAGCTTCAGTTTATTCACATAAACCACACTTCAGATCTATAACTAATAATTAATTGTCAATATCAATCACATTGAACTGCATATCAAACTTTATCTCCCAACCATTAGAAAGTTTCACTTCATAATCATACTTGTCCCTCTCGATCTTGAGCATCTTGGCATCGGGATAATTCGTAGTGACGTACTTCTTTATCGCGTCAGGAACCACAGCGACAGGTACAGCGCTGTATTTGCAATTCACTTCTGTCCAAACCCCTTTCTTATCGAATTCCAATTTGTCTCCATTGGTAAAAATCACATCATAGCTTTTATCAAACCAGTCTGTTTCCATTTTAGCCATCGCCACCTTGTTATTGGGGAAATGAGTTTTGATAAAAGTTTGTGCAGTCTGAGGCAATTGGTTTACTTGAATAGGTTTGTCATCATCCGCCCATACCACTGTTTGCAACGTAAATAAGCACACTAACAATAATAATACCTTTTTCATAATCGTCATTTTTTTTATTTGGTTCTACATTCTGTTTTCTGATGCAAATATGAAGGGAGATTCTGAAAAGAATTTGAAATTCTGAAAAAAACACGATTTTTTTTCATTGATTATGAGTGGATGTATAAAGTATAAAACAATGCTCCCCACTCTTATATTCATAGCAAAGCCTGAGAGCCTGCATTTTACATATCGTATCTGCTATTGCCAAGCCTAGACCGGTTGAGCCTTCTTTTTTCTTTCCTTGATAAAAACGCTCAAAAATACGCTGGGCATCCAGTGGTTGTGCCGCCCCTGTATTGCAAAACATCACACTGTGGGGAGTAATGACAATCCGGATGTGTCCACCGTCTATATTGTGTACAAAAGCATTCTTCAACAAATTGGTAAGCAACACCACTGCCAGTGTCTCATTTATCGTAAGATAGAAAATACCTTCTTCCTCTACACTTGTTATGATCTCACGATATTGATACACTTCTTTATAGTCCTCCAAATATTGCCTCAATAATTTATTCACTTCTACTTGGGTAGTATCCGTAAATTGACCGTTCTCTATCTTCGAAAGCAATAACAAAGACTTGTTCAGCTTCGTTATATGCTCCAAAGTCTGATGGGTTTTCATCAACTCCTCCAATTGGCTTTCTGAAAGATTTTCATCCTCCATCAGCATCTCCAACCGATTACGACAAATAGCTAGTGGTGTCTGCATCTCATGAGATGCATTACCAATAAATTGTTTTTGCTGTTCGAACATCTGCTCACTGCGCTCTGCATAACGAACAGCCGCCTCATTCAATTTTCTGAATTCTGAAACCCGGGTATTATTTTGTAAAGGCTCGTTTCCTTTACCGATACGATATTTATCCAACCAATGAAGCAATACATAAAGAGGACGCATATTTCGATAAAACACCCACACATTAATAACAATTATAGTCAGTAATAAAGCTATATAAAGAAAAATCATCCAACCTGCCATAGCATCTTTCAAATCATCTTTTTCTATAGAAGGGGTCGCTACCGTCAATTCAAAAAACTTTTCGCCATCATCCTTAAAAATGGTAGTAAGGATTCGTGCAGGTTCAGTTTCATCTTTTTCGGGAATATAAACCATAGAATCCTTATAAAGGATATCATCACGAGATCCTGCATATTCCTTTGTCACTTCACGCAGGAAATACTGATTGTTGGAAGCTGTATTTTTAGAAGGAAGCTCCTCTCCCGCCAATGCACGTATGATGATAATTTCAGAATAATCTTCCAATGAGTCATCCACTTCATCATTCACCTCATCCATTACAGTAAAATAGAAAAGGATGGCCCAGCCAGTCAATAAAACCGACAACACTAACGATATACGGATAATGACATAATAAATCAATTTCATTTATTCCACTACCATTTTATATCCAAAACCATAAACAGCCTTCAGTTCAGGAGTAGCTCCTGCCTCTTTCAACCTCTTTCGTAAATTCTTTATTTGGGCATAGATAAAATCAAAATTATCGACTTGATCTATATGGTCGCCCCATACGGATTCGGCAAGTGTGTTTTTATTAACCAATCTGCCGGGACGGTTCATAAAATAAACCAGAATATCATATTCCTTACGGTTCAGTTCAATCTTTTTTCCAGCTACGGTCACCCCATATTTATCGGGAAAAATTTCTATATTTCCGTATTTGATACTATTTTCCCCACCTTGCTGATGACGGCGTATCACACTTTTGATACGTGCATTCAGTTCCACCAAATGAAAAGGTTTAGGCAGATAATCATCAGCTCCGAGATCCAATCCTAGCACTTTGTCTTCTATAGAATCTTTGGCTGAAAGAATGATAACATTTTCCCGTTTATGCATTTTTTTTAACTTTTCCAACAAATCCAAGCCACTCCCATCCGGCAACATAATATCCAGCAAAATACAGTCATAATCATAATCCTCTATCTTTTGTAATGCAGTACGGTAATCGGCAGCAATTTCCACCACATAACGCTCCTTTTCCAATGAACGCTGAGTCACTTCACGCAAATTAGCATCGTCTTCTACTAATAGTATTTTCATAAGTCCAACTTTTGGTTCTTAAAGACAAAGAAACAAGATAATTCTGAAAAAACACTGAAATAAGAAAAAAAACGAAGTAACCATACAATTTTTTCCATCAACCAACCAATAAACAACAAATATCAAACTGAAAAACGTTATCAACAATACAATCAGCCCCCTGCATCTACCACAACAAGATGCAAGGGGCCACACACAACTCTCTCTAATCAAACCCTAATTATTTGATTTCCATTTGAGAAAAATCCATTTGGCTCAAACCTACTGGTGACGGTGTTTCTTTTAAATCAAAAGTGACTTCCTTCTCACCATTTTTAGCCGAGTTTATTTTTACCTTTATACCCTTTGTTTCCGATGTTATTTCCAAAGAATTCAAATTAAAGGATACCGCACCGTTTCTCCAATAACCAGTAGTATCAGCATACGTATTGTAACGATATTCTAAATGAATATAGCCATCCTGGTCGGGCGTAATTGTAGTGTTCTTTACCAAACTAACCAAATGTTTCATTTTAGAAGGCATATTCTGATTAAAAATAATATTTAAATAACCACCACTAATCCACATATTACCTTCAAATATATCTACAGGATCATTGCCAAACGTTTCTTCATTCTCTGCTGTTAACTCCTCTATAGGTTTAGTTAGAATTTCCTTTATATTCAACACTTTGACTGAACAATCATATCCTTCCGGATAATTATCATACAGAGGATTGAAATAAAGAATAACTCGTTGTCCATCTATCGGGGAATACCAAAAATAATCAGTAGTTGCAGGCCAAATTTGTCCCCATCTGTCACCGGTAAAGTCATATACATGGGCACCTTTCACATTTACAGTAGCCCAATCCACTGCCACATCACCAAGAGAGTAGCCATCACCATCATCACATGATTGGAAAGTGACTCCCATAACTACTAGGAATGCTAATAATAAAAGGTTCAACTTTTTCATAACCATAATGTATTAATCTATTTTCTACTCTTAAAAGTAAAAAAGAGATCAAATACTGCATTTCATCCATTAATATTAACTTATTTTCAGTAAAAGACTTGTAGAAAAACTAGATTCATTAAGAAAAAAATAGAAACTTCCCGATTCGTCACGAACCGGGAAGCTTAAAACTGAGTTATATACAGATTTTCCCATTCAGGGGGAACATGGCTTTTCTATCAGCTTTTCACCCTTGTTTTGTTAAGGTAAATGGTTATATATTTAAAAGTTTAGTTTTTAGCGTATTATGTTAATTCACATAACAAAAAATATACCACGGGGCATAGTACCATTCAATACACTAAAAATCAACAGAATAATCATTTTTTTATTTTCCACATTATGTGGAAATACCACAATTTCATTCCACAATTTTGTAGAATTAATCCCCGTTTTTAAAATATATCTTTATCTTTGTAGAATTGATTACTCACTAAACAATATAATTACTATGAAAAAAAGACATTACGGAATGCTCTCATTGGCATTTACTTCATGCTTGGCTGTTCATGCGGAAAATAAAAATCAAAACACAGACAAGCCCAATGTCATCTTCATTTATGCTGATGATTTAGGATATGGTGACTTGGAGTGTTATGGAGCAAAAAACGTACAAACTCCAAATGTCAACCGTCTGGCATCCGAAGGGATACGATTTATCAACGCACACGCCACTGCCGCTACCAGTACCCCATCCAGATATTCCATGCTGACCGGAGAATATGCATGGCGTAAACCCGGAACAGATGTAGCTGCAGGCAATGCAGGAATGATTATACGCCCCGAGCAGTATACTATGGCAGATATGTTTAAAAGCTCCGGATATGCCACAGGAGCATTTGGCAAATGGCATTTAGGATTAGGTGATAAAACTGCACAACAAGACTGGAATGCCCCTCTCTCCGCTTCTCTAGGTGATTTGGGGTTTGACTATTCCTATATCATGGCAGCCACAGCCGACCGGGTTCCCTGTGTATTTATCGAGAATGGTCAAGTAGCCAATTATGATCCTTCAGCTCCGATAGAAGTAAGCTATATAAAAAATTTCCCCGGTGAACCTACCGGAAAAGACAATCCTGAACTTTTATATAATCTGAAGCCGAGCCACGGTCATGATATGTCTATCGTGAACGGCATCAGCCGAATCGGTTATATGAAAGGAGGTGGCAAAGCATTATGGAAAGATGAAAATATAGCCGATTCCATTACCGCACATGCAGTTGATTTTATCAAACAACATAAAGACGAGCCTTTCTTTATGTATTTCGCCACTAATGATGTGCATGTTCCCCGTTTTCCACACAATCGCTTCCGTGGTAAAAACAAGATGGGACTGCGCGGTGATGCTATCGCACAATTTGACTGGAGTGTAGGTCAGTTACTCGAGGCCCTCGATAAAATGGGATTGACCCAGAACACATTAATTATTCTTTCCAGCGACAATGGACCGGTAGTAGACGACGGATACGATGACAAGGCAGAAGAGCTACTGAACGGGCACGAACCTGCCGGTAACCTGAGAGGTGGAAAATACAGTGCATTTGAAGGGGGTACCCGTGTTCCTGTAATTGTACACTGGCCTAAAGCTATCAACAAGCCGGAAGTCAGCGATGTGCTTATTTCACAAATAGACTGGTTGGCATCACTGGCTTCTTTGGTAGATGCCCGTATTCCGAAAGGAAGTGCTCCCGACAGCTACAATCGGTTAGCAAATTTATTAGGACAAGACAAAACAGACCGCCCATGGGTTATTGAACAGGCATCCAATCACACCCTATCCGTGCGTACTAAAGATTGGAAATTTATTGAAGGCAGCGATGGTCCTAAAATGATTCCTTGGGGGCCAAAAATTGAAACTGGTTATTTAGGTATTCCCCAGTTATATGATATGAAACAAGCAGGGGAAAAAGTGAATTTAGCGACTGAACATCCCGAAAAAGTATTCGAATTACAACAAATATTAAGAAAAGTACGAGATAAAAGTATTCAGATGAAGTAACATGTTGAATACACACCAACCAAATATTTCCCAAAGGGTGAATCAAGACAAAAGAATCACATAAAGGGTCTTGAATTCACCCTCTTTTTTAATCAAGAGAATTTCAAAATAGTCCTCATTTCAAAAGAACCAATCCTTATAGACAAGGATCCTTTTCTTTCTTTAAAGTCAAAGTTTTTATAGAAAAACAACTTGAACACTTTCACAAGAATGGGTTACACATAAAAACTCTCAAAGATACAAGACACGTTTTCCACTTAAAAAAAGAAATCTCAAATTATTTCTTTATTTTCCCTTCATTCACCAGTTCAGACAGCGCCCTAGCCAATGACGGACGAGTAACTCCCAGCTTCTGCGCCACCTCCTGCTGATTATGAATAGCAGAATGTGTTTCTAGATATTTCAACAAACGAGTCTTTAAATTCAACAAAGCAAACTCATTCAATTTCCTGCTTAAAAAGACACTCCTGTCCGAAATATCCTTCAAAAAATTCTGCATCATCAATGGATGCAAACGCATAAATTCTAAAAATCGTTCTTTACCTATTATAAAAACCTCACAAAGTCCTATTGCTTCTACATTAACGGGAAAACGATTTTCAGTGGCAAAAATAAAAGCCGAGGCCAGCAAGTTAGGAGCTCCAATTTCTTCTACCGTCAGTTCTTTCCCTTCATCATTTATCATTCCCGCCCGTACCCTTCCCGATGCAAGAATGTACAGCCCTTTACATAAGTCACCTTGCCGGGCAATGATATCACCCGGTTCAAAGTGTTTCAAACTATTCGGAAGTCCGAATAGTAAAGCAACCAATTCTTCTTCTTTCATTCCCTGAAAAGGAGCTATCTGCAATAATCCTGTCAGTTCCATCCTACTTTCTTTTAACTGTTATTTGTATCCGCTGTAACATATGGTACAACTTAAAAGACGAAAACCATGTACTTTTGCACAAAAGTAATAGAAATCATTAAAATGAGAAAAGATATGGAGAATAACATGTTTTGTTTCCAATGTCAGGAAACAGCCAAAGGTTTCGGTTGCACCTTAAAAGGTGTTTGTGGAAAAAATGCAACTACAGCACGTACTATGGATTTATTGCTTTTTGTAGTACGAGGAATTTCTGTTGTGGCAGATCAATTGCGCCAACATTCCCTCCCCGTTAAAAAAGATGTGGACAATTTTATTGTAGACGCCTTATTCTGTACCATTACCAATGCCAATTTCGACGACGAAAGCATTATGAAACGCATTGACAAAGGATTAGTAATACGTAATGACCTTAAACATCAAGCTTTTGCCAAGGATATTCCTCTGCCGGAAGCCGATGAGTTAAATTGGAAAGGCAGTCACGATGAATATGATGCAAAAGCCGCAACAGTCGGAGTTTTGCGTGAAAAAAACGAGGACCTACGCTCTTTAAAAGAACTGATTATGTATGGTCTAAAGGGAATGGCTGCTTATCTGGAACATGCCATGAGGTTAGGACATAATGACGAAAGTATTCATCGTTTCATGCAGAACACCATCGCACAAATTACAACAAAATCTTTATCGGCAGATGAACTGACTGTATTAGCACTGAGAACAGGTGAAATAGGCGTTCGAACAATGGCTTTGCTCGACAAAGCAAATACTTCCAGTTATGGCAATCCAGAAATTACCCGTGTAAATATCGGAACTGGTACCCGACCCGGTATTCTGATAAGCGGACATGACCTGCATGATCTGGAAGAATTGTTGGAACAAACCAAGGATAGCGGCGTGGACGTATATACTCACGGTGAAATGCTTCCTGCACATTACTATCCGGCATTTAAAAAATATACACATTTTGTAGGAAACTATGGAAATGCCTGGTGGAAACAACGGGAGGAGTTTACCTCGTTCAATGGTCCTATCCTGTTCACAACCAACTGCATCGTTCCTCCTCTGCCCAATGCCACTTATAAAGAACGCATGTTTACCACTAATTCTACCGGATATCCCGGTTGCAAGCATATTACAGCAGATGAGAAAGGACATAAGGACTATACTGAAATAATAGAAACAGCCAAACAATGTGCCGCACCGACAGAAATAGAACATGGAGAAATCATGGGTGGTTTTGCCCATAATCAGGTATTTCAACTAGCAGACAAGGTAGTAGAAGCGGTAAAGAGCGGAGCTATCCGTAAGTTCATCGTCATGGCAGGTTGTGACGGGCGTATGCGCAGTCGTGATTACTACACCACTTTTGCCGAGATGCTCCCCAAAGACACAGTCATTTTGACTGCGGGATGTGCTAAATATCGTTATAACAAACTAGGGTTAGGTGACATTAATGGCATTCCGCGTGTTTTAGATGCAGGACAATGTAACGATAGCTATTCATTGGCAGTCATCGCCCTCAAACTGAAGGAAGTATTCGGGCTACATGACATCAATGAACTGCCCATTGTTTACAATATCGCCTGGTATGAACAGAAAGCGGTAATCGTATTGCTGGCATTACTCAGTTTGGGAATAAAAGAGATTCATCTCGGTCCCACCTTACCCGCATTCCTCTCGCCCAACGTGACGAAAGTACTAGTCGAGAACTTTGGAGTAAGCGGTATCGGTACAGTAGAAAGTGATATGAAAAAATTAGGATTAATGAACGAATAAACGGAATAATTATGAAACAGAAAAATTACAATTCATGTACAGTCGGACAAATTGTAGCCGGCAACTTTGATACAACCAAAGTATTCTCCCGTTACCATATTGATTTTTGCTGCCATGGCAATACTCCGTTTGCAGAAGCCTGCCGGAACCGCGGTATTGATCCCGAAGCAGTAGCACGTGAATTAAATGAATTACAAGAGAATACGGTTAGTAATGCTCCTGACTTTGCCGGATGGCCCATCGATTTATTAATAGACTACGTATTGAAAATACACCATCGGGGAATCCGTGCCAAAGGTCCGCAAATAGAAGCATTATTAGCCAAAGTAACCGAAGCGCATTCAAAGAATCATCCAGAGTTATTGCAAGTCCAAGCACTGTTCCGCGACTCGCTTCTTGATTTGGAAAATCATTTATCAAAAGAAGAGAATGTATTATTTCCTTATGTTTATGAAATGTTCCAAGCCAAAGAGGAAGGTTTGAAAGTAGCTAAATTCCATTGCGGCACCATTCTATATCCCATCGAAGTGATGGAAGATGAACATAATCACGAAGGAGAACGTTTTGAAAAAATCTCTTCATTAACCAATGGATTCACCGCCCCTGAAGATGCTTGTGCCAGCTTCCGCTTGGTTTTACAACAATTGAAACAATTTGAAGAGGCATTACATGAACATATCCACCTGGAAAACAATATCATTTTTCCCAGAGCATTAGAATTGGAAAAGGAGGAAGCCATCTGATAACTACACAATGACACTTCCATTTACAAAAGTGCCCAAAGTGAAATAATACAAAAATCACTTTGGGCATCTTCATGTATTATAACCCACGCTCCACTATATAATCTTGTCCCTGTTCTGTCATCAAGTCATATTCATACACCTTATACAAAGCAGGGTATTGCGGGTTTATCTCCTTGGAAATCAAAGGCTCTTTGATCTCTGCCTGCATATAATATTCATTCGGGTTCTTACCTTTTGCCTCTTTTAATCCAACCCCACGCAAAGGAACATACGAACGTAAACGTAAATTACCTCCCAAACGGGAATGAATCTTCGCTTTATCCAGCTGCACGCCATTCCAGTTCATATCCACCACAAATCCTCCACGGGCAACTAGTCCTTGCACACTTCCTGTGGCCCAAGCATCCGGAAGAGCCGGAAGCAAATGTACAGCTCCGTCATGGCTCTGCAACAACATTTCAGCCACACCGGCAGTATAGCCAAAGTTGCCGTCAATCTGGAAAGGCGGATGAGCATCAAACAGATTAGGATAAGTCCGTCCTTGCGGATAAGCTTCTTTCACTTCATCTCCAGGCAGCAGCTTCAACATATTATTAATAATCCGGAACGCATGATTACCGTCCAGCAAACGGGCCCACAGATTAACTTTCCAGCCAATGGACCAACCGGTAGCTTCGTCGCCACGCTGTAACAACGTATTTTTAGCTGCCTGGAAAAGTAAAGGATGAGTGTAAGGAGATATCTGATTACTAGGGAACAATCCATATACATGAGAAATATGGCGATGCTTGTCATTCGGATTATCTAAATCTTCCAGCCATTCTTGTAACTGATTGTATTTCCCGATCTGCATCGGGGCCAGACGATTTAACATAGACCGCAAAGAATCTTGATAAGAAGCGGACATTTTCAGAATTCTTGATGCATGCAATGCATTGCTAAGCACATCGAAAATTATCTGATTATCCATAGTACAACCTGCTACAATCGTTGAAGCTTTTTTAGTATCCTCTCCCGAAGGTCCATGTTCCGGAGACATGGACGGAGCAGTCACCATCCAACCGTATTCAGGATGTTCAATTAAATAATCAAGATAAAAATCAGCAGCTCCTTTTAATGCCGGATAGGCTTCGGAAAGAAACAGCTTGTCCCCACTATATAAATAATGCTGCCACAAGTGGGTAGTCAACCAAGCACCTCCCATGGGCCATGTACCATAAAACGCTTTATCCACCGGACCGGTGGCACGCCATATATCTGTATTGTGATGAGCCACCCATCCGTTGCATCCATACATAGTCCGTGCCGTTTCCCTGCCGGTAACTGATAATTCTTTCACCATTTCGAACAAGGGCTGGTGTGTTTCACTCAGATTGGTCACTTCAGCCGGCCAATAATTCATTTCCGTATTAATATTGATGGTATATTTTCCATCCCATGGAGCAGCCAGTTTATTATTCCATATACCTTGCAAATTGGCAGGCTGACCTCCCGGCTGGGAGGAGGAAATAAGCAAATAACGTCCATACTGAAAAAGCAACACCGCCAAAGAAACATCCTTACCCTCATTGAACAGTTCGATGCGTTTGACAGTTTCCAGCTTAGCCCGCTCACTGGTTCCCAAATCCAATCTTACACGGTCAAACTGCTCTTTATAAAGAGCTATATGCTCCTGTAAAACCTGACTATAAGGGCGTCCCAATGCCAGAGAAAGATATCCAGACGCTTTTTTACTCTCATTGCCACTTATATCGTGATAATTAATAAAATTCGTACCCGATGAAACATACAGAGTAACACTGTCCGCTCCTTCCACTGTAATGTTTTGGTCATCAATTTTCACCTTACCCCCATCCACATCAGCCTGCGTCTGTGTTTCCATACGAATCAATCCTTTCACTCCCTCATGATCCCTACCCTTTCCAGTCAGAACCAATTTTTTTCCTTTCCTGCTGACTTTATGTTCCAATGGCGACACATATCCGACCTTAAAATTCAGTTTCCCCGGCCGGTCTGCTGTCAAACGGACCACTATCACCTTATCAGGAAATGATGCAAAAACTTCACGTTGAAAAGTCACGCCATCCACTTTATAGCGAGTAGTAGCCACCGCACGTTCCAAATCCAGATCACGATAATAATCGGTTACCTTTTCATGTCCGGGAGTTTCTATAATCAAACTGCCGATTGTTTGATAGGGCATACCATGTTTCCCGGCATAAAAATTATCTTGAATCAAGTTTTGAGCCTCCATGTTTTTTCCGGCAAAAATCAGTTCACGCACTTGGGGCAGACTTTTCAATGCTTCCGGCCTGTCATTCCGGTAAGGACTGCCTCCCCACATGGTTTCATCGTTTAGTTGAAGTTCTTCACGGGCCGTTCCGCCATATACCATCGCTCCCATCCGGGAATTGCCGACCGGAAGCGCTTCCACCCACGTTCCGGCAGGTTGCTTATACCACAATTTCAGATCACCCGCCTGAATAGATAACGAAAAAGACAATAAAATGCCTGCTAATAATGAATAAGTTTTCATGGTCAATAGATATTGTATAATGTACAAATATAATTCTATTAACCATACAAACGAAAAGACAGAGGCATTTTATTGTCTAAAAAACAATTATGATAAAGAAAAGACCAAATATTACAACTCCTCCCTATCTGATAATCATATTCCTATTCAGCATCCACCCTGAGAGGTTCTTCTTTTCCATATCTACTTGGACTCACTTTAAAATGTTTCTTGAATACTTCACGGAAATATTTACCATCACAAAAGCCAGTCATTTCTGCCACTTCTGATACGGACTTTCCACCCTCTTTCAACAATTCCGCCGCACGGTTTAAGCGTATCAGCCGGATATAATCTGCCGGCGCCTGTCCTGTCAATGCTTTCAATTTATTATAAAAACTGGAGCGACTCATGTTTTGCAATGAACAAAGCGAATCTACAGTAAAATCAGGATCATCCAAATTATCCTCCACGTTTTTACGCACCCCCGATATAAATTTCCAATCAAGGGCATTTAAACAATTTTTTCCTACCGGCTCTTCCAATATTTCTGCGGTCATATTCAAAGAGCCATATTTTTCGCGCAGCAATGCTCTATTTGCAAGCAGATTAGCAATTCTCGCTCTCAGGATTTTCAAATTAAAAGGTTTGGTAATATAATCGTCCGCCCCTACTTTCAACCCTTCCAGAATATTCCGTTCGTCCCCCAACGCCGTTAACAACAAAATGGGAATATGAGACGTTTCTATATCACCTTTTATAGTCACACACAATTCATCCCCTCCCATTTCGGGCATCATAATATCCGACAAGATAAGTTCCGGCCAAAACTCCTTCACAATGATGCATGCTTCTTTTCCATTACAACAAGCCTGCACATTATATATATCCGAAAGAGAATCTATCAGGTAAGTCCGCAATTCATCATTATCTTCCACTACTAAAATGCGTGGTAAAGCACCATTATCAACAATTTCAGAAGATTTCCCAGAATGATCTGCAACCGCAATCTCATCCATCCTTCCTTTCTTCATTTCCCGTTCAGGCTCAATCTGAATACATTTACGCAAATGTTCCCGCCCCTTTAAAAAAGTTACCTTTATAGTAGTACCCTGATGTTCCACACTTTTTACCTCTATTTCACCACCGTGCAGACGTATCAGTTTTCGTGTCAGCATGAGCCCGATGCCACTCCCTGTGATTTTCGAATTAATAGCGTTTACTCCACGAAAATGCATCTTGAACAATTTATTATGTTCTTTAGATGATATTCCGATACCTGTATCTTTCACTTCCAGTTTCCAAGTATCCTTATTCTCCTGCACCGAAACACGAACCATACCATATTCAGGTGTATATTTCATCGCATTCGAGATCAGATTTTTCAAAATAGAATCCATCTTCTCTTTATCAAACCATACTTCCAGTCCTTCCTCCACATTACAGTCGCAGGTAAAATCCAAATGTTTAAAAGCAGCATAAGAACGGAAAGTATCACAAACATCCTGTAAATAAGATTTCAAGTCATATTGAGCAATAAACAACTCAGAAGAATAAACATCCGTCCGTTCAAAATTTATCAAATTAGTAGTCAGCCGCAACAGTACATCTACATTCCTTAAGGCAATCTTCATCCTTTTCTTTCCACGGTCACTAAAACTTTCTTTCTCAAACAATTCCTCCAAAGGGGCTTTTATCAATGTAAGCGGTGTACGGATATCATGAGCCGTATTGATAAAAAAACGAGTTTTCTCATCTGATATTTTTTTTTGCTTCTTTAAATTCAAGACACGATAAATAATAACAAATAGGGATAACGCAAGAATCACATACCCTAATATAGCCCAAAAACTCAACCACAAAGGACGGGCTATCATAATTGTCAGTACACGTTCTTCAAAAACCAATTGTTGTTCCTCTTTGGAAACAGCCCGGATGCGCAGCGTGTATTTACCGGGATCCAAACTTGTATAACGTATGAGATTAGAAGTTCCCGGCTGGCTCCATTCATTGTAAAATCCATCCAATTTCCATGAAAACAACACATTAGAGGGATAATCATAATTAATAGAAGATAATACCAAAGAAAAAGTATTCTGATCATAATTCAGCTTTAAGACCTGCGTTTCATTTATATCTTTTTCCAATGGAGAATCTTCATCTCCAGGATAAACCGGCTGATAAGATATCTGAAAATCGCTTAATATCATTTTTTTGTAAACATAAGTAGGGAATCTCAATTTTTCCGGAAATTCAACAGCACCATCCGTACTCCCCAGAACAAAACCTCCATTCCTGCATAATGTACCGGAAGACGGATTAAAACATGCCGACAAAAGTCCCTGCTCGCTGGTCCGATTGTGAAAAGTTTTATCTTTTATCTGAAAACTAGTAATTCCATCCTCCGTACTCATAATGATACATCCATCCATTTCAGGTAAAATGGTATATATATTATTAGAAACCAATGCACAATTACCTGTATAATAATGTACAAAATTTTTATTACGATGATCATAAGTCAGTACTCCCGAACCATTCGTTCCTATATATAACAACCCATCAGCCGACTGATACAGTGTATTGATATAGCTAGACTCTACAGGCATTGCGATATATTGATAATCGCCGGAATCTCTATCCAGCAGATAAAGCCCTGCAACTGTACCAATCCACATGTGGCGACTATCTTTTTCCGCAATAGCGGTTATCGAGCTTACCCCCGGATACAAACGGACACTATTATCCTTTAGATCAAAGCACTTCAAATTATAGAATCCTCCCGACCATATATATCCCTGCGAATCCTTTATCATACCACGAATATATTTATCCGGCTGCATATTTATAGAAGTAAGCAAAAAAGGAGAGAAATATTCTACAGACAAACTCTCTTTATTAATTTTATACAAACCGGAGGTATATCCCCCCGCCCATATTATTCCAGGAGAAACCTCACATAAAGTAATGAAAATATGATTTTTATCCTTCAAATGATGATCAGTAGAGCTTAAAAACGAGTGCCACTTTTTAGTTTGTCTGTTATAAAGGCTGATTCCGTTACTGGTTCCAAACCACAAATCTCCATCACTATCCTCAATGACAGAATGTACCTGGTCGTTTACCAACGACTGCTGGTTCCCAATAGAATGTTTTATCCAATAATAATTTTTATACCGATTATCCACTATCGTAACTCCTGTCGGATAATTAGCCAGCCAAATACGTTTTTCTTCATCAATATAAACAACATTAATATTGTTTCCGTTCATTGTATTATTGCTTTCATAATCAGCAGTAATATAAGGATGTGTAACACATGTATTCACATCCACTTTATGTATTCCCATCCCTTCCGTAGCAATCAGCAGTTCTTTCTCATTCAAAGGACAGATTCTGGTAATATTTACATCACTCAAATCAATAGAGGAACGGACAATCTGGCGAGTGTTCATATCAAAAGCAAAAATACCTTCCTCAAAGGTTCCGACAAATAATTTTTGAGATGCCGAATGAAAATACAATTCATTCACTTGTGAACTGATATCACACAAAGATTCTATCGGAATAACTCTCAATGCATTATTTTTCAATTCCGTAAAGCGTATTCCCCTTTCAGTCGCAATGAAAAAATGGCTGCTATCTACTTGTTCTACCATTTGTACATTTCCATGCATCACGTTAGCTACCTTACGGATACCAGTATCCTTTATATTATAAAGTACAATAGAGTCCTTGCCGCACAACCATATATTATCACTATGATCCATATACCCACACGTAACCCCTTCTGAGGCATCGGACAATTTATACACTACCTTGAACCGGTCATATAATTCATCATAGTAAAAGACACCTCCTTTCTTGCTAATCACCCATAAACGCCCCTCATCTCCTTTATATAACCACCCAAGATAAATAGAGGAGGTCAAACTTTTACTTTCATCCAGCAACTTATAGTGCCTTATTTCCTTACCATCATAGCGGTCCATGCCCTCATTAGTCAAAAACCACATATACCCTTTAGAATCTTTCTGGATATCAAATATCCTACGGTTACTGAGTCCATCCTCTATCCCTATATATTTATATGTCTGTGCAAAAGAGATTAAAGGAATAAACATCAATACGAAACTAATGTTTTTCATTTCAAAAATGTGCGTGTGTTATCTACAAATATCTACGTTAATGTAATAGACTACAAAATTAATAAAGAATTACATCAAAACAAAAAAAACAGATATTTTTCACAAGCTATTTTTTATATAACTCTCTTATTTCTACTATAAAGGACCATAATTCCTATTTTCTATCCTTAAAAAGAACAAGGGAAATACCTATATGATATTTTACATATTGTAACCGATTTTATTCATAAAACAAGCTATCAACCAACATAATCATTTCGTTTTGCGATTTATCAAAGCTTCACGACATACCAGTTCTTTATGAATCTGATACAGACGAATGTTCAATAACCCTGACATACTTCGCAGAAACGCTATATCCCGCTTCACTTCAAACAAATAAAAAAGCCCTGATTCCGTTAAGAATCAGAGCTTTTCCTAATTTTTCTTTCTTGAGAAGCGGTGCGTACGGGACTCGAACCCGTGACCCCATGCGTGACAGGCATGTATTCTAACCAACTGAACTAACGCACCAAATTTCATTTTTCTTATACTGCATCTCTCTCGATTGCGGTTGCAAAGGTACGCAAAATTTCGATATCCGCAAGCATTTTACGAATATTTTCTTGAACTTTTTCACATCAACTCTGATAATAAGCCATTTAAGATACAAGAAAAATAAAAATACAAAAAAAAGAGAGCACTTCATGTATTTTTTAAATATAATATGTATATTAGTAGTGTAAATAAAAGGAAACGCAACTATGGATATGCATGTTTTTCAAGTAGAATCAAATAAAGTACTTCCACAACAGGGAAGCATCCTTATATCCTCCCCTTTCATGAACGACTACCACTTTACAAGAGCAGTCGTGCTTCTTATCGAGCATAATGACGAGGGAAGTATGGGTATTATCATGAATAAAGATTTCCGTTACCACATTCTGCTCAATGACCTCATCCCCGAATTGGAATTCGCACAGCGGGTCCCGGTGTATAAAGGCGGGCCGGTGAGCCGGGAGACAATTTTTTTCCTGCATACGCTAAAAGATCTGGAAGGCGCACTGCCTCTGGGAAACGGACTTTATCTGAATGGTGATTTCAATGCCGTGCAACAATATATACTGGACGGGAAGCCCATTGAAGGAGTGATCCGTTTCTTTGCCGGTTACGCGGGATGGGATCATGGACAACTTGCCAAAGAAATAAAAGAAAACTCATGGCTCATAGGAAAAGCCGGGAAAGAAACGTTGCTCAACCAGCACTTCCGCGACTTATGGCATACCAGTTTGAACGAAATGGGAGGGAAATACGCCATTTGGGCCCGCTATCCCCAATACCCCTCCCTCAACTGAGATTCAGCTTCTGGACAACCAGCACATCTGTATATCCACCGCCAAACGTATGCGCCCACTCTTTCAATACCGCACTCTCTTTGTACCCGCACGCCGCAAAGAGCCTGCGGGAAGGAAGGTTTTCCACAGCGATATAGGCAAACAACTGATGAATTCCCAGATAACGGAAACAGTGTTCTTCCAGCAAAGCCAGGGCATTACGCCCTATCCCCTGCCTGCGACAGGATTTATCCACCATAATCCCCACCTCGGCCCGGTTGTGCAAAGGGTCAAATGAACATACATCCACCATCCCCACCACCTGCCGGTTCCCGTTTTCTATCATCAGGCGTAACTGGCGGTCGGCAAACAAATCATTCTGGGTCTGCTCTATGTACTGCTTCAACTGAAAACGCGAATACGGGCCTGTGGTATTGCTCATTTCCCACACATCCGTAGCATTCTCAAAACGGAACATGACTTCCAAGTCTTCCGGCTCCGGCGCACGGAGCCTTATCCCGTTCCCTTGAAAATGCCGGTCACTCATCATAAAGCAGGCTCCTCATTCTCCTCTTTTACCAAATCCAGCTCATCCAGCATCCGCTTGCGGGTAGGGACACAGAACAGGGAAGAGATCAGCGCCATCATGGCACACAATACGCCCGTGTTGTTCAGAGTCAGATAATAAAATGACAAGTTCACCAATACGGGAACCACCAGCATCCCCGTCCTTATCTCACTCCAGCGACGATAACTTCTCAAGGCTTCCGGCAATGAACGCAGTTTCACATTCTTCACCAAGGAAAGGCTGAACAGCCGGAGCGATAAAGGAATCAACCCCACCGCCAATAAAATTCCTACCGTCTGCAAGACATAATCCATACGGACATCGCCCGCGTAAGCCCCCTCGGTCATCACCCCTGTTTCATAAAGAGCCACCAGGAGCAAAGGCAACACCCATACCGCCACATATTCTATCTGCAAGTATCGCAGCAATTGTTTTATCTTCTTTTCCATCTCTTTCTGTTTTTCCCAGTTTATGCCGTTCCCGTAAACAAAGTACGATTTATGATGGAACGTCCCAACGTCACTTCATCCGTATATTCCAACTCATCCCCGATAGAGATACCACGCGCTATCACACTCAGCTTCACGTCCATGCCGTCCAGCTTGCGCGAGATATAGAAATTCGTCGTGTCCCCCTCCATCGTCGAGCTCAAGGCAAGGATCACTTCCTTCACCTCACCGCCTTTCACCCGTTCCACCAGACTTTCTATCTGCAGATCGGAAGGGCCTATGCCATCCATGGGCGAGATGACTCCCCCCAGGACATGGTACAGCCCCCTGTACTGCTGCGTGGCTTCCACCGCCATCACATCACGGATACTCTCCACCACACAGATCGTGGAAGCGTCCCGCGCCGGATTGGAACAGATACGGCAAGTTTCCGTGTCCGATATATTATGGCACACTTTACAATATTTCACTTCATGTTTCAAGGTAATCATCGCATTACCAAACGCCTCTACCACAGCTGTATCCTGTCTGAGCAGATGCAATACCAGCCGCATGGCGGTCTTGCGTCCCACACCCGGCAACTTGGCAAACTCTCCTACCGCTTTTTCCAGCAGCATGGACGGATATTGTTGGTTCATCAGTTATTTTGTATTATAATGGGTGCAAACTTACGCAATTTCAGCGATTTTGAGTACATTTGCACTCAAAAAAATAAAATGAACGGAATTTATATTCTGCTGACCATACTGCTCTATTTCGGAATGCTGCTTGTAGCCCGCCTTACCGGCCGTCATTCCGATAATGACGCGTTCTTTCGCGGCAACCGCCGTTCTCCCTGGTATATTGTTTCTTTCGGAATGATCGGAGCCTCCCTTTCAGGAGTTACCTTCGTTTCCGTCCCGGGTATGGTACGCGGCATCGACATGACCTATATGCAGACCTGTTTCGGTTTCTTCATAGGCTATCTCATCATCGCCCACGTTCTGCTGCCGCTTTATTACAGGTTGAACCTGACCTCCATCTACACTTATCTGGGAGACCGGATCGGAAAACACGCTTATAAGACGGGAGCCTCTTTTTTCCTTCTGTCCAAAATCATCGGAGCCGCAGCACGCCTCTATCTGGTATGCCTTATCCTCCAGAATTATGTATTCGACGCCTTTCATATTCCTTTCGCCGCCACGGTGATAGGGATTGTCTTACTGATCTGGCTATACACCCGCCGCAGCGGCATACGCACGATTGTGTGGACGGACAGCTTGCAGACACTCTGCCTGCTGCTGGCGCTGGGATTAATACTTTATGAGGTTTCCGGCCAACTGAATCTGGATTTTCCGGGACTGGTACATGCCATCCGGGAAAATGAACACAGCCGTATCTTTGTTTTTGACGACTGGCACAGCAAACAGAACTTCTTCAAGCAGTTTTTCAGCGGCATCTTCATCACGATTGTCATGACAGGGCTGGATCAGGATATGATGCAAAAGAACCTGTCGTGCAAGAACCTGCATGAAGCCCAAAAGAACATGTATTGCTACGGCATCTCATTCGTTCCGGTCAATTTCCTGTTCCTGTCACTCGGAATCCTGCTGTTATTGTTCGCCTCGCAACTGAACATCCCCCTGCCGGCAGCCGGGGATGAGATACTGCCCTTGTTTGCGGCGGAAGGCCATCTGGGATTCGCCGTACTGATATTCTTTACCATCGGCATCATTGCAGCCGCCTTTTCCAGCGCCGATTCGGCATTGACCGCCCTCACCACCAGCTTCTGTATAGACATAGCGGGCATAAGCCATTTGTCCGGCAAAGAAGCGGAAAGACGGAGGAAGCTCGTGCACTTCTGCATATCAGTCCTCTTTATCGGATTCATCCTGCTGTTCAAGGCAGTAAACAACAAGAGTGTCATCGACGCTATCTATACCATCGCCTCGTACACTTACGGCCCGTTATTGGGGCTGTTTGCATTCGGGCTGTTCACCCCAATGCAGCCGCGCGACCGTTTTGTTCCTTACATAGCCATCGCCTCGCCGCTATTATGCTATGCCATAGACCGGCTGGTGTTCATCTCCACCGGCTATCAGTTTGGCTATGAAATGTTAATGTTTAACGGCTTCCTGACTTTTATGGGGCTGACTTGTTTAAGTATAAAAACAAAGAATTATGGAAATACTCAGTGCAGAATTTGTAGTAAGTAACACAAAAGTAGAGAAATGCCCGCAGGACAACCTGCCCGAATATGCATTTATCGGCCGTTCAAATGTAGGTAAATCGAGTCTGATAAATATGTTGACCAAACGTCCCAAACTGGCTATGACTTCCTCCACTCCGGGGAAGACTTTGCTGATCAATCACTTTCTGATCAATAAAGAATGGTATCTGGTAGATTTACCGGGATACGGATATGCCTCCCGGGGCAAGAAACAGGTAGAAAAGATACAGCAGATTATCGAGGATTATATCCTGGAACGCGAGCAAATGACCAATCTGTTTGTATTGATAGACTGCCGTCTGGAACCTCAGAAAATAGACTTGGAATTCATGGAATGGCTGGGAGAAAATGGAGTACCCTTCTCTATCATCTTCACCAAAGCCGACAAGCTGACCAATGGCAAGGTTAAGGATAATGTAAACAAATATCTGAAAAAACTGACAGAACAGTGGGAAGAACTCCCTCCTCATTTCGTATCCTCCTCTGAAAAGAAAACAGGCAGACAGGAGATTCTGGATTATATTGACAGCATTAACCAGTCGCTTAAGGCATAGTGTTAAATTACCTAGTGATGACTATTTAGAATGCAAATGACGCAAATGACACAAATTTATCCCGGTTCCTATTTGTGCCATTTGCACTCCGTTCCGGCAGACGCTCAGAGTTTTATGGTCTTCACCTTACCCGGAATCACCGTCAGATGCACCGTACCGTTGCATTCTATATCCACCTTCTGGTATCTGGCCTCCACCACCACTTTTCCGTCCAGAGCCATTATTCCCCATTGGCAGGCGTTTTCCTCGTAAGCGCAATAATAGCCCACAGGAGGCAGAATCTTCCTGTATTTGGGAGGCACAATGATACGTTCCCCCAGTTTCAAGCCCCATTTCATCCCCATCCGGAAAGGCAATGCATCCCTGATCTCTTCCAACCTTTTCAGCCTTTTCTGTTCCTCTTCCTGCAATTGTTTCCGTTGAGCTATCCCGGCACGCCGCCCGGCTTCTTCCTTCAGACGTTCCATCACCGTATGGAAATCTTCCTCGCCCGGCCGGGGAGCGTTACAGGCTATATACCGCTTTTCCTTCCCTTTTTCCACATGATAATAATTCCCGTTCCCGTCCATCACCACAATGCTCCGGTCCGCCAGACGGCCACAGCACCAATACACTTCCTCCTCATCCCCTGCCAGCACACAGGCGAAAACATCAAACAAGGTAGTCCAGACAGGATCCACCAGTTGGCAGTCCTTCGGAACACGGTAATCCGGTATCTTCAGATAAAAATCATAAAAGTAGATGCCGTTCTGATCCACCCCGCGCATGGTGACATACGGTTTTCCGGTACGGCTGAAAAAGAACGCTCCCACCTTCAGCAGCTCCACACCGCCGTATGGCAATTCCATACAGCCGAATGACAACACCACGGGTTTCTCCCGATAGGTTCTGTTTACCTTCAGGTCGATGTAAGATTCATTGCCCGCACAGTCTGTCACGGCAAGCAAATCCTCCTTCATGAACTTCATTTTCCGGCAGCGGTCCAGCTGTATTCCGGACTGTCCGGTCTCATTCACCACACCTGCCCGGTTGTTCCCGAATCTCACTGCCGCCCAGTCTCCACAAATATCAAACACTTCCGGATACCGGGGCCTTACCGTCATCCTCTCCCCGCGCCTCAATCCCCAAAGCCCGCTTTGTCTGTCATAATAACTTTTCAAAACGGGCTGTCCTTCTTTCTCTGTTGCGGAATCCCTCCGGTTTGTAAGGAAGTCCATCAGCCGGTCGTGCGTTATCACCACCTCCAGTTCATCCTCCCGCTGCCTTTCATCTTCCGGCAGCGGGCCGGATACGGACAGCCTGCCCGTTTCCGTCCGTGCCCGGGACAGCGCGTTGCCAATCATCCGTCCCTCGAACATCGCCGCCCAGTCATGGTTCCGGGCAGGCAGACCGAAGATGCGGTACAGACCCACATTGTCTATCAGCATACAGGACGCCTTGTTTGCCGATCTCCTCAACCCACGTCCTACCTGTTGCAGGTATTTCGCCAGGGAAAGCGTGGGACGTGCCAGCTGCACGAACTCCACATCGGGACAGTCGAAACCTTCGGAGAAGATATCCACATTGACCAGCACTTTAACCTTTCCCCGTCTGAAATCATCCACCAGTTCCTTGCGTTCCGAAGCCGGAGTCCTGCTGTCGATAGCAACAGACTCCAGCCCGTGTGCGCTATAACAAGCCGCTATCCGGCGGGCATGGGCGATGCTGACAGCATATACGATTCCTTTCTTTCCGTGGGCATATCGTTCCACGCTCTCATACAGCCGGCCGATACTTGTCTCCCGGTTCAGTACCTCGTTCATCTCCTTTACCTGGTAGTCCCCGTCCGCACCCCGTTTCTTCAGCGAGTCTATCAATCGCTGTTCCCTGCTGTTCGCACGGATGGACACATAGTCAAAGGATGACAACCACCCTTTTCCGATGAATTCCGCGACAGTCCACGAGGTGATCAGGCTGTCGAACAAGTCCATGAATCCCTTGCCGTTCAGCCGGCAGGGAGTGGCAGTCATGCCCAGTTTCCTTGCCTCCGGATATTTCTCCCAAAGTATCCGGTAGGTTTCCGCCAGGGCGTGATGCGCCTCGTCGATAACGATCAAGTCCGGTTCTTCGTACATATCCTTCCGGTTTCGTGACAACCACTGGATGGACATCACCCTCACCCTTCCGTCCTCTTTGCTCATCCCGTGCCGGGACACGGTTTCCTCTATCTGATCCACCAGCTCCCGGCGGTGCGCCACAATCCATACCCGGCTGCCGGAACCACGCAGGAATTCCCTCACTATGGCGGCCAGCAGATGCGTCTTTCCCGTACCGGTGGGCATCTGCACCATCACATTCCGATGAAACTCCCACTCCTCAAAGAGGCGGAGCTTCATCTCCTGCTGGTAATCACGAAGACAATCGTTCATGCAATACATTATGCGGATGCCGGTCGCTACCGGCAACAAAAAAGGGAAGGCCACATGCATCATTGCATGCAGCCTATAGTAAATATTCTATTCTTTACAGATTAATTCTTATCGGTGATTTATATAATCCCCAAGGTGTGTTTCTCCACATCAAAATTGATCCCTACCTTCACCACTTGCAATCCACTGAGGAAAAAGCGTTCGGGATACGCACTTCCACATCGACATACATCCCAAACAGGGAAAAGATGATGTAGAACAGTTGCTGTAATGTCCCTCATAATTCGTGTTATCACAATACGGAACAGTAGAAAGGAATTCCCGAAGAAGACGCAAGGCACCGTCCATATCTCCCCCGGCTATCGCAAGATACATACGGGCAATAGTCATATTGCCTTTCAGCGTGTTATGGGCCAAATATCCCGCTATATCCCCCTATCGGAACTTCAACACATCCTCATTATCTCCCTCACTTTTCCTTTCCACTCCCCCAGTTCACGTTCCGCCTCCCGTGACAGCGGCGGATTGACATACCTGTAAAACTCGATACGCCTCTCATAGTGTTCTTCTATAACCGCCTTCACCTCGAAAAAAAGAAGAAGCGTCATGTTATTTTTTTTCTTCCAGGCTGGTAAAAAAGCCATTAGCCACATGGAGCTTACGCTCCAACTCCCGTCTGTGCAGATTCAACTGGCCCAGACGTTTCACTACCTCGGCAGCCAATTGCCGGGCCTGATCAACAGGATTCAAATGTTCCATCGGATTAAATCGTATTTTTTATATGAATAATCATTTATATGTCCCCGTTCAGGACAAAAACACACGTATCTCAGTTATTATATCGAACTTTGTAACATTGAAAATCAATAACCTGATTCATAAATATCAGGGCTTGCAAATTTAATAAATAAAAACGAATGAACCAATTTAAAATGTCACTGTTTCTGCCACCTATATCACCGGTAAAGGACAGTACCACCGGACGAATCATCCAGCCGCCCACCTTAACGCCCTACAAGGAAATAACCTTACAGGAAGTGTACAAACTTATCACATCCAGCGAACGCCTGAAGACACTGACCGAGACCGTGCGCCGGGCAACGGAAAACGGGGATGAAAAAGTCTATCGTATGCTCAAGCAACAGACGCTACCCTACGTTACTCCCTGCGGCGTTTTTTCCTACCGTAAAAGCGACAGCCTGACCGGACCGTCGGGCTTGATTGTGGTGGACATAGACCACCTTGATTCCCGTCGGGAAGCGGAAAAGCTGAAAAGACAATTGTTCGACGACCTCCTCCTGCGCCCTGTACTGGCATTCACCAGCCCCAGCGGACACGGAGTAAAAGCGTTCATCCCCTACGACCTGGCACGCATACCCGACACCAAACAAAATACCTCCGAAAACATCCACTGGGCGATGAACTACGTACAAGCAATCTATGATTTCCACAGCAGCCACCCGGACAGGGAAGATAAAAAAACAAACCATTCCGGCAAAGGCGTGGACCGTACCGGCAAGGACTTGGTACGGGCCTGTTTCCTCTCGTATGACGAGGAAGCATTGATACGCCGGGAAATTTAAAACGAATAGAAAAACATACTCAAAAGAATGCCGGACAAAATTTAAACAGGCACTCAAAAAACAACAAATATCATGAACATGAATAATCCTTTAGAAAACTTGCGGCAGCTGACCGAAGCTGTCCGCATGGCAGGCGCAGACATTGCCCCTACCTATATTGAATATGTACAACTGGCTTTCGCCATCGCAAACGATTGCGGAGAAGCGGGACGCAATGATTTCCTCTCCCTCTGCTCCCTTTCCTCCAAATACGACGAAAAAAATGCACAAGCACTGTTCTCGAACGCGCTTCATGCCGATAAAGAAGATATACATCTGGGAACCGTATTCCATCTGGCCGGACAATGCGGAGTGAAGATTTCCGGCAGCGCCGGCTTCCACAAGGCAGGGACAATGGGGACAGCAGGGACAACCCCAGATTTTCCACACACGTGCGCGCGATATAATAAGGTGGAAAATGACGTTTCCGATGATACCGACGAGGAGGAACAGCTCACCGAAGGCTCCGAGCCTTATTCCCCCCTGCCTACCTTTCCACAGGACTATGTGTGGCCGGAGCTGCTGGAGAAAATCATCTCCTTCGGTAAAAAGCCCGAACAGCGTGATGTGTTGCTCCTGGGAGCGTTTACCGTACTGGGTGCCTCCCTCTCCCACGTAGTGCGGTGCCAGTACGGCCGGAAGTGGCAGGCCCCCTGTATGCAGACTTTCATCGTGGCCCCGTCCGCCGCAGGAAAAAGTGCATTGACGTGGGTGCGGCTCCTCATCGAACCTATACACGACAAGATACGCAACGAGGTGAAAGAGGCGATGAAAACTTACCGCCGGGAAAAGGCGGCCTACGATTCTCTGGGTAAGGAACGGAGAAATCAGGAAGCTCCCGTATTGCCTCCCAACCGGATGTTCCTCATACCGGGAAACAACACCGGAACAGGCATCCTGCAAAATATCATGGATTCCAACGGAACGGGCCTCATCTGCGAAAGTGAGGCGGACACCGTATCCACCGCCATAGGGACCGAATACGGAAACTGGAGCGACACGCTGCGCAAGGCGTTCGACCACGACCGCCTGTCCTACAACCGGCGCACCGACCGCGAATATCAGGAGGTGAGCAGAAGCTATCTCTCCGTGCTGCTCTCGGGTACGCCCGCACAGGTAAAGCCCCTGATCCCCACGGCGGAGAACGGTCTGTTCTCCCGCCAGAACTTTTATTATATGCCACGCGTCACCCAGTGGGCAGACCAGTTCGGCGAGGATGAGGTGGATGTGGACGAGGAATTCCGCCTGATGGGCAACGAATGGAAAAACACGCTGGACGAGCTGACGCTTCGGGGATTGTTTACCCTGAAGCTGACTCATGCCCAGCATAAACAGTTCAACTTCCTGTTCGACAAGCTGTTCCATCGTTCCGGCAAGATCAACGGAGACGAGATGGGCAGTTCCGTCATCCGTCTTGCCGTCAATGCGTGCCGCATGATGTCGATAGTCGCCATCCTGCGAAGCCTGGAAGATTCTTCTCTGGTGAAACCTGACGCGCATATTTCTTCCGATAATCTGAAGGACCGTATCATCCCACGCTGGAACATGGTGATTACAGACGATGATTTTCATGCCGTGCTTGCCTTGGTGGAGCCGCTTTATCTGCACGCCACCCATGTTCTTTCGTTTCTGTCCTCCTCCGTTATCAAGCGCCGGAGCACGGCGGACAAGAATATGCTCTTTGCCGAAATGGAGGACGAGTTTACCCGCCGGCTGCTGCTGGAAAAAGCGCACGACAGGAGGATACCTGAATCCACCGCGCTTACCTGGCTCAAACGGCTCACCAAACAGGGGGCGCTGGTAAGTGTGGACGGCAAGGGGACGTATCACAAGAACTGACCCGGCTTTCTATATGTACACGTATGTGTGTGAGGAAAAAAGGGGGTGTCCCCACTGTCCCTGTGTCCCCGTCGCTGCTCCGTGCGGCTGTTGTTCCCGGATAGCAAAAATCGTTTATGGCAGTTTATTTGGATTGTTCAGAAAACTCCGGATAAACTTTATTATCATCTATCAAACTCACGTTAAATAAGAAACCATTCATGAATAAGACCGAAACAGCCCTTCTCTATTTTCCGGACAGTACGCCGAAAGTAGCCGTGCGTCATCTGATGCGCTGGATCGCCCAGTGCGCACCGTTACTCCACGCCCTGGAAGCCACGGGATACCATCCCTGCCAGAAATCCTTCACCTGCCGCCAGTTGCAACTCGTCTACCTCCACCTGGGAGAACCGTGATTCCCCCTGAAATCTGCCACAGACTGTCCGAGAACTCTTCCTCTCTCTCTGAGACGTGGATTACGCGGAAAGAATAAAGAGGGAACCGTGAAATCCGCGCCTGAAGTCACCACATGACGCAAGCGCTGACCGAGTTCCCGGACAGTCTCCCCAAAGGGTCAAAAGGGGTCGGAAGGGGTCACGCCGCACGGACGTGAGGTTATCTTTGCAGTGTCAGAAGGAAGAAGCCGCAACCCGGCACAAGATTACAAAAATCCTGGTACAAGATTCCGCGGATCTTGCCCCAAGTTTCACCGGATGCCGCAGCAGTGTGCGCCTTGCTCCTACCTGACACTTTTCCGATAATAATAACCCTTTAAAAACAAAAACGATGATCAACTACAGTATCTCACTCCGTGCCAATCCCAGTGACCAGGATGCTCCCAAAAAGGCTTATGCCAACGCCCAGTACTCAGAAATCATGACACTGGACAAGTTTGCCGAGCATATCTCGACCCACGGCTCCAAATACAACCGTGCCGACATCCAGGCGGTCCTGATCCAAGCGGTGGACTGTATGCGGGAGCAGCTTCTGGCAGGACAACGCATCCAGATGGGCGATCTGGGCACTTTCTCCATTCATATCAACAGCATGGGAGCCGAATCACTGGAAACATACAATCCCGCCATCCATGTGGAAGACCTGAACGTGCGCTGGAAAGCCGGAACCCGTTTCCTCAGCTTGCTGAAAGACAGCGTATTCAACCTGGTCCCTACCCGAAAGGCCGCCAAGCTGGTGGTTAAAGCCCTGAAAGCGGGGAAAAACACTGTGGACTTGACGGGAGAGGCTTCCGGACCGGATGACAAGACGGAAGAAAACGCCTGAACTTTCCGGACTTCTGAAGTCTGATAGTATTTTGTCTTTTTGAGATGAACCTGTTGTTCTGAAATAGACCTGTATTTCTGTAAAGATCTGTCTTTCTGAAATGAAACTGTTATTCTGAAGTAGACCTGTATTTCCGTAAAGACTTGTCTTTCTGAAATGAAACTGTTGTTCTGAACAAAGTGAAGAATCTGAATGCAATCATTTTTATGCCCACAGATTCCTCGTCTTTGTCCGGAATGACAGAAAAAACAAATCCTTTAAAACAAATATTCCTATGAACAATTCAAAGAAAATCACCTGGAAGCAAATTCTGCACGCCATTATCCAAGCTGCCATAGCAGCGCTCACCGCCTTGGGCGTAACCAGTTGCACCACTCTCTTTTAAAAAGCCCCTGACCCATCGCATGACACTTTTTAATTCTTAATTCCCTATTTCAATTCAACCATGATTCAAGAAACTTTCCCTATGATAATCGGTGAGGAAGAGATTCCGAACGAACGTGCTCTCCTCACTCAGGAGGACGGCCCGATGATGGCATCCTCCGCTTCCGTGAAATATATCGTCATTCATTGCAGCGCCACACGCTCCACCCGGGATTACACCGCCGAGCAACTGCTCCGTGACCACAAAACGCGAGGTTTCCGCACGGTGGGGTATCATTTTTATATCCGTCGTGACGGAAGTGTGACCCAGCACCGCAAGCTTCTGGAAGTGGGTGCACACTGCCGCCCCTGGAACCGTTGCAGCATAGGTATCTGTTATGAGGGCGGTCTGGATGCGGACGGACGTCCGGCAGATACCCGGACACCGGAACAGACGGAACAATTTATTTTGTTGCTGATGCGGATGGTGAAAATCTTTCCCGGTGTCCGGATAAGGGGACACAGGGATATGCCGGGAAGTATCCCGAAGGCTTGTCCGTGTTTCGATGCGGAGGGGGTATTCGGGTACTTGGAGAAATAATAAAGAAAGTGGCAATCACCATGCAGTTTCTTCTTTGGGGGAAACTGCATGGAGAATGCCCTTACGTATGATTTGTTTTTCTTTGTAGAAAGGTTTTACAATAATGAATTTACTCAATCTACAGACTACCATACTAATCGTATACGATAGCCCTATAGAGAACCGACATTGACATCATTCTAATTTACCCTACCCACCATTCATCTTTCTACAAAACAGAAGCAAATCACCTAGCAGTACAATCAATCGTGCACACCGTTACAGCTTATCAATTTCTTCCGCTGAAAGTCCGGCAACCCGGACAATATCCGCTATGGAAAAACCGTTCTCTTTCAGTTTACGGGCAATTTCCAAACGCTCCTTCAAACGTCCTTCCGCCTCTCCTTCCGCTTTTCCTATTGCTTTTCCTATCGCTTTTCCTTCCGCGACAGCCTGTTCACGGATATCATTTTCCACAATACGGCTCACGTTATAACGGTCCACCGCCTTATCATAAGCGATACGGTCACCCTCAGACAGGTGAGCCTTGGCGGCAAGGCGGTCAAGATGGCTGAAAACCTGTTCTTTCAGCGCATCGGGCATTCTGTTCCAGTTGTTCATATTCTTCAGTGCATACATTAGTTTATCGGATAAAGTAGAACATTCGTCCAGATCCTTCGTAAAATAAGGAAACTGGAGATAAATCTGACGGAAATTCCGGTTCACCACACGACCGCTGTCCCGGTCGGAAACCACCGTGTCGGTACAGAACTTGCTTTCCAGACCATCCTCCTTGAAATTCATCAGGAAAATGCCGTACACGGCAGGAAGCCTGTAACGGAGACCGTAAGAAGCCTCCTCCTCCCTGAGCATACCGCAATCCTCCTCCAACGGAGTGTCGGGAACACACACCTCCTTGGAGGATGGATTCTCCATCTGGCGGCTCACCGCACGGCACACATAATAAAGCGTACGGTCCAGGAAATGGCTATGCCAACGATTCTGCATCTCCACTATGATGTACTCGCCCGTAGAGGTACGGCAGTAAAGGTCATAGATGATGCCCTTGTCGTGAATATTCTCCGAACGGTCCTCCTTGTCCAGAAACGTCAGGTCTTCAATGTGATGCTCACCGGACAGCAATTCGTTAAGCAGGATTATCAGCAGGGCCTTGCTGGCAGGCTGGCCGAAGATGATCTTGAAGCCGAGATCCGTGAAAGGGTTTACAAAGCGGGATGACATAATAAAGATGATTTTATGGTTTCTGACCGCAAAGAAACGAATTCTATCTGGAAATTCCTATGAATGAGCGCTTTTTATTATTTTAAATGGATTTTGAATACTAAGCCACCGGAAAAGTATTTGCAACGGTTCAGTTCTACTATGGCGTTGATGTAGTCTTTCCAGAAGCTGTACTCAAAGCCGCAATTTATCGATTTGCTATCGTATTCTGCCATCAGATTCAAGTTATTTACCGCTTTGTTGATAAAAGAAGTTTGAGGCAGAGAAAAACGGAAATTAGCACCGATGGCGGGACCATTTAACGGGTAATCCTTCCGCCTGTTATAAACATATGCCAGATGCAAGCCCCACTCTCCCACCTCCTTCATAGAAAGATGCTTGGTAACAACCAGATAATAGCGACTGTAAAAACCATTTGCCGTAGCCGAACTCATCTCAATCTTGCTACCCTCCGTCCATGAATTATTAAGAGCGTCATTCGCACCCAGTACAATTTGCGGAGTCCACGGTTTCCACCAGCCTTCCTTCCACAGCCGTAAACGTACCGCAAAGTTACGGTCCTGGTTAACAAACTTCCCATACGTGGAAGGAACCCAAAAACCCGGACCGTATGCAGGATCAACCTCCATAGCCTTGTGCAATGTACAAATATAGGATACTTCCAGCCAGGGGAAAATAGTGATGTCAAAATAATAATTGAAAGTATTGTAGGTCCAACGGGCAGGAGTGGCATGTTTCTCCAGAAAGCCACTGCCAAACATGAACGTCTTGTCACGCTGCATATCGGCAGTAGGCATATTCAACAGTCCTGTAGTCCCGTAGGTGAACTGAGCGTGTACCGCACCGATCATTACAAAGAACAAAAGAAAAAGTATCAGCCTCCTCATTGCAGATACAGGTTACCATCATCCTTGTACCAGTCCGCCAGCGCCTCTTCAAAGGTGTAGTGGAAACGGTAGCCCGAAGCGGACAGTTTTTTTCCGCAGATATTCGTAGAGATCTGCAACTTTCTCACTCGTGCCGGACAGATGCCCATCGGAGAGCCTAGCGCTCCGGCTATACCAGCAGCAGTCATGATCAGCCATCCCGGCATGAAAGGAACTTTTACCTTCATATTTGTCACTCTTTTCATGGATTCTACGATGTGCTCTATCGTATAGGCAGGCTCGTAGCAGCAATTATACAGTTCCACCCCACTATCGTGATATTCCAATCTGTAAAGCATGAACCGCACCAGTTCCTTCACATAGATACAGGCCTTGATGGTATCCTTGCGTCCCGGGTACATAAACTTATGCCCCCGAATGCCCCAATACAGACGCGTAAAGTTTCCATTCTCTCCCCGTCCGAACACCACACCGGGTCGGACAATGGTAAGCTGGCGGCCTTCACCTCCTGCCTGCCAGGTCTGATGAATCTTTTCCGCAACCAGCTTGGATATGCCGTATGGGGTGTTGGGCATAGGCAGCGTGGTTTCCTCCTTCAGTTCCTCGGCAGCACCGTAAGGGGCTATGGAACTGGTGAAAACTATTTTCCGGATGCCATGCCGTTCGGCAAAGGCACAGACGTTCTCCGCACCACGGATATTTGTTTCAAAATATGCAGGATCGGGATGACCGGGAGTGCGATGAACGGCGGCGAAGTTAAAGATCACATCATCGGGAGTGATATCTACTTTTTCCAGCTCTATCGGCTGGCGTACATCACAATAGATGAATGTGGCTGCATGTTCCTCCCCTTTTCTTAAAGCCGGTTTATAATTTTTTACTGTCGGTAATGGAGTACCCGGCTCTATAATATCCAAGTTGTAAATTTTTGCTTCGGGATACACTTCGTGCAAAAGACTGGCGAGGTGGGTACCGATGAAACCGGTACCACCTGTAATAAAGTAATTCATTATAGAAAATATTATTTTTTATATCCTAATTCTTCCAATAACTTTCTGTTCCAAGCAGAACGTTCTTTATCAACTATCCATCCCCACTTATTGAAATACTTAATCATATTAACCATATGAATCTTCAACATTTTTTTACTTTTGTAAGATGCTGCCCGATGAGCATGTACAATGGTCACACTAGGAACAAACATAGTTCGATACCATCTGTGCATTCTCCTAGTTATATCAATATCTTCAGGATACATGAAGAACCTTTCATCAAACAATCCTACTTTTTTAAAACATTCCAAACGAAAAAACATGAAACTACCTTGATGATAGGGCACATTCATTTCTTTCTTATGGTCATCGAATTTTAGTTGATAACGTATATTCATCTTCTCCACCATTCTCTTAGGTAGAAAACGTCGGAAAATCAGATTGACAGGTGTGGGAAGAAGACGACAGGTATATTGCTGCTCTCCATCAGGGTATACTACATTGGGCTGTACCTGTGCTACATCCGTATGTGCATCCATATATGCTGCCAGAAATTCCAAAACCGAAGGTTCAAAATATACATCCGAATTAAGAATCAAATGGTATTTCCCACCCGAGTTGAGTACCTGTCTCAATGCTTGATTATGCCCTGCTCCATAGCCTACATTTTCACTACCAATATATACCACATTGGGGTATTGCTGACAGAAATCTGCAATATACCGCTCGTTGGAATTATCGACAATATAAATTTGGGAAACAAGAGAAGAGATTAGTGATTGCAAGCATTTGGACAGTTCTTCTAGATTCGTCTTGTAGGTGACGATAGAAACTGTAATCATTGTATTATATGCAATTATAAATAAGCAACAAAGACCTCCTGCACTAGCCGATACACGCTAAGCGCGAGATGTAATATTCACATAGTATTATAATATTTTTCTCATTGAATAAGAACCAATTCTAAACAGAAAGAAATATATCGGTAAGATTACATAATATAAGTGTACCTGATTCAAAAAAGCCAATACACCTACCCCAACTATTAAAAACAAATAAAACTTTAATCTAAAGAGCTCTCTCTTATTATAACTCCCAACAAAGAATAAAGCCCATTTTTCACATCTCCCTCGTTTCTCTTTAGCACATATTTGAATAAAAGTCGGAATAGGATAAGATATAATTATCAAAAGTAATAAATAACAGTTCCAATTAAAATGAGTATATAAGAAAAAAGGAACACCATATCTATAGACCATTAAAAAAAGAACCAAATACTGATTAAGTCTGTTTCTCATACTATTATATAAAAGATATAGTGGAATGATCCCCCACAATACAGGTAATAAAATGCAACTAGGAATGCCTTGCTGAATATAATACATTGAAAAAAGAATACCTAATACGCCTCTTGTCATATATATATTCCATTTATTTCGCTCATATATTTTCAATTCATCTTCAGATAACCTCAAAGTGGGATTCTCCTCTTTTTTTATTGTTTCACAATCATTTTGAATGTACCCGATTTCATAAAAACAATATACACAGACAACCGACAAAAGCATTTGAAAAATAGATATCGGTTCAATATTTGCCAACAATAATGACAATAATACGGGAAACAGATATTCAGCAAACCAAAAAAATATTCCCAGTTTTGTCCTTTTTAAGAAACGTGTTCTTATAGCATACAATACAGGTACATAAAACATCAATACTCCAACATAGCTACTTCCCATTTCTTTTGCGCTATTAACTTTATCCATCGTTTTTGAGTTTTAGGATAACAGACAATATTTTTTATCTCAGAATATTCCAATACATCGGTATCGGTCAAGTCATCCGTAAAAAAACTTTTTATCTGGTGTAAAATTCCTTGTTCATTTAGAAACATGCATTTGTTTCCTAATAAATCTTTCACCATTTTGCCAGTACAAACACCGTCTTTATATTCCAATGCAGTACTATAATATTGTTCACAATGCAATGAATCGGCAACTGCTTCTGCTACTACATCAATAGTAGCAGATACTAGTATCACTTTCGATTTATCTATTGATATAAGATGTTCAATCGTATTATAAATTTCAATATTACGCACTTGAGAAAGATAGACTTCAGTAAATAACTTTGCTTGTTTACTAAGTTCACTATAAGAAGTTCCTTTCAAAAATCTAAGGGCCAAAGTTCTTGTCAAATCATAATGCAGCCAACTCCTTAAAGCTCGATTAATAATCTTCCAAAAGAAAGATTTATAGATAGTTCTATAAAGTTTAAAACGTTTATTTTCTTTCAAGTAAAACTCCAAAAAATCAAATGTCGTATTAGAACGATAAATAGTTCCGCAAATATCAAATAAATATAAGTTTTTCATTTAATCAGCAATTAACAACTAGCGTAAATAAATATAATTTTTCAACCATAGTATTATTACTATAACTCTATTTATTCAAATACACAGAAATATGAATATACCGCCCATTACATTTTATTTTCCTTCCTCAAAAGAATTTCTATTAATCTGTACCCAAAATGTATCAACAAATAAAACCATCCATAATGTTTCATTATAACCTGATACCATTCTTTTCTATTATTAGTAACTGTTGAAATTCCATTCCACAAATGATTAGCAACACAAGGCATAGTGTATATCTTAACTATAGATTTACTCTTATATAATTTTTTATTAAGATCTGCATCTGCAAACACTCGATATGAGATATCATAAAAATCAATATTTCGACGATAAAATGTTCCTTGATGGTGAAGCGTATTTTTAAATCTCATCCTCCAATTCCAAGAAGGATAGAATACATCCTTACCATTCATCAATACAGGAAAAGATAAAGCAACTACATCAGAGTTATTTTGCCATTTCAACAAAGTCTCAATGGGAATATCCAACAAATAATCTCCTGAATTTATATGTAATATATACGTTCCTGATGCCAAGGATACACCCTTATTTATAGCATCATATATACCTTTATCAGTTTCACTTAATATTTTTATTCTATCTGCATATTTTTGTATCAATTCACGTGTTCCATCCGTAGAATTACCATCAACAATAACAGCTTCCACTTTATCATTTAAAAATGGAATGATTGACTCTATTGTTTTAATAATATTTTTATCATTGAAAACAACAGTAATAATACTAACCAATGGTTTCATCTTCCTTCAAAAATAGATCTCACAAAACGAATTTTATCACCTACATTTCGACTTCCTAAATACATCCTTATTTTAATTAAAAAACGTATTATGCTAGATTGTCTATATTCTGCTAATTCACAAAAAAGGACATCGTAACCTTTAAATAATGCTTTCCTTATTTCTCTTTGTTCTTCCATGTATTTTAGTGGCATCATAGAGCTAATGCCATCCATCATAAAATTTGCGACGTCTATGTTACAATATCTAATTTTTTCTTGATTAATTCCTACAACTTTTAAGAAAAAAAACCAATCAGATGCCAATTTATATTTTTCGTCATATAATCCATATTTTTCAAAGAGTTCCCTTGATATAAACGCTGCCTGATGGTTTATCATATTCTTATAGAAATCAATAATATCAGGATGAGATGATACTATTCCAGATGTTCTTTCTTTTCTTCTATCATAACATTTTAAAATATTACCATAAATTATTTTATCTCCCTTTTCATATCTTTCAATAAGCCTTTCAATTGTAGTAGATGTAACGAAAGTATCACCAGAATTCATAAAATTCAAAAAAGAGCCATGAGCCTTCAAAATGCCTTTATTCATTGCATTATAAATACCTTCATCTGCTTCACTTATCCAATACGATATCCTATTTTCATATCTTTTTATAACATCCAATGTACCATCTGTACTACCACCATCTATAATTATATATTCAATGTTATTATAACTTTGATTTAATACTGATTGAATTGTTCTTTCTATTCCGCGAATGTTATTATATACAACAGTTATAATACTTACTCCAATATTTTTCATATTGATTTTCTATGTTATTTAATTATAGGACAGACTCATAAATAGCAGATAAACGATTCGCCGAATCTTTCCAAGAAAAATATTTTAATCGCTCTCTCCCTCTCTTTCTCAACATACCACTGTATTTCTCCTCATGTTTCAAAAAATCCATTAAAACCGGAGAAAGAGTATTTTCAAAATCATCCAAACAAAAATATAATGCAGCCTCTCCTGCTATTTCAGGAAAACAACTTTTTTTATTCAGCAACACAGGACATTCATTCGTAAATGCTTCTAAGATAGGCAAACCAAATCCTTCATATAAAGAAGGATATATGAAAGCTGTGGCATGTTGATATAAATTACACATTTGGGAGTCATTAACAAATAAATGTATGACCCTATCATAAATATTCAATGACTTCATAAGCTTCATCTCTTTTTTAGTAAAAGGCTCACCGGTAAATACGACTTTTAAGTCTAAATAATACTGTGATATTTCAGCAAAGCTTTTAATAAACAAGAGAAAATTTTTATAAGTAAAACGTCCTCCTACATATAACAAGTATTTACCTGAAATAATAGCAGGAAAAAATTTCCCTCTATTAATGGGTGAACCATGATATACTACAGATATCTTATCATCTGGTATATGAAGGATACGAATCAAGTCTTTTTTTGTTTGTTCGGAAACTGTTATTATATGGCTTGCCTTCTGAGACAAAAGTCTTTTATTAATAATTTGCCCATCATTAGTAGAATAATATTGTGGAAATAATTCAGGCATCATGTCATGAACAGTTAAAACAAAAGGCTTATTTCCTAATACATTCAGGAAATAAGGATCAAAGAAAGTAGGATGAAATACATCGTAGTCAGTCTGTTTAATCAATTCTATAGCATAATTTCTATTTATATTTAGAGAAGAACGATAAAAATGTATATTTGCATTAATCCAATTAAAAAGACGGTTCTTCCCTCTAAAATTATGATTGAATATAAAATTATTTACCGTCTTACTACATTTACATAAATTGGGAACTAAGCCACTTTCTTCCAAATAAATATTATCACTTTCCCTTATCCCAATTTGAAATTGAACATGATCAGGCAAATTAGAAATAAGTTCCACAAAACATTTAGAAACGCCACCATGAGATTGCATTAAAAAAGCCTGATAATCATACAAAATTCTCATATTTGTAAAACTATAAAAATTTAATTAGCAGTCATTATTAAAATAATCTGGAGTAAGATATGAAATTGCTATAAAATTCCATAAGACAAAATACTCTAAATTTAATTTAGGCGTACCTGATGGATACAACCAAACAAAATGAAAAATAATATAGACAATAACGCTCAAAGAAAAATAAGAATCCTTTCTTCGAGCAACATTATTTATTACTGAATAAAGCAATATAATAATATAAGGAAATAGCAAAAATAATCCTCCATGTAATATAATATTCAGGTACCCTGTTTCAATACCCCGTCTATTCATCGTATCTAACTCTGCTACAGATGGACTACGATAAGTTCCATCCATTCCTCGACCAAAAAGCCATTCTTCAACACCTTTAAAGTCCCTAAAAAAATCATCTTCCACCCCTGATCTTGTATCTGCATCTATCCTATCAAACAAAACCACAAAGGTGTCTTCTAATGTTTCTAGCAAATAATCCATTTTTATGTAAAAAAGCGAAAGGAAAAGTAACATTAAAAACAAAAATTTCATTTTCTTTCTTCTTAGATATATAATAATAGAAATTAAAACAAAGAAAAGCAAACTTGCAGCTACACTTCTTCTACCTGCAAACAAAGCAGCACATAAAGCCAGTATAAGAGTAACGACAATTATCATTTTACCAACATTATTTATATTCTTCCATGAAAAAAAATATATACATATAGGCAGTGCTAACTGACATGGTATTTGAGGCCTATTCAATACATAGCTTTCCCAGCCAACCATACTATTAACAATAGCTGTAGCATCTATATAAAAATCTTGAAAATTATATATGCAAAAGCATAGTGCTGTTATTACATAAATAAGACACCATTTATACAGTATCTCAAAATAATTTCTAGGTATTTTCAAAAAGACAGCAAAAGGTAACACATATTGCCAAAAATACTGAGGAGAAATTATTAAATCTCCAATTTTACTCTGAAGAGCTCCTCTAAATATTGTAATCAAGCTAACACATATATACAAAATTGCAATTATACAAATACCAGGATTTTTGCTAAATGGAAGTCGTTTGGGGACACATATAAAAGAATACATCAAAATACATATCCCAACTAAAGACATTAACCTACACAAATAATTATCCCTAAAAATAAACTCATAGAACATATTTCCCATTTCAAAAACATAAATGCCTAGAAACATTCTGTTCCAATGAGCAATAAGAACATTATTTACATTAAAATGGACATCTCGTTCTTGTACTATCACTATCTTACTGATATAATTTTACGAATATATTGAAAAAACTCATTTTCGAACTGTCTTATTCCATAATTGTGTTCAATATACAATTGACACTTACAACTCATCTCTTCTATCTTTACAGGATCCAAAGTAAGACTCCATGCAACTCCCATAGATATCGCATCTATACTCCAAGTATCCATCAAAAAACCATATTCTTCAATACCATCAAAAGCAGCCCATGGAGTAACAATAGGAATTAATCCTTTTTTCATAGAATTTATAACTGCACCAGGGCATCCTCCTTCTGAACCTGAAGGATATATTAAAAAATTACATCTATCAATTATCGCAGTCAATTCATCACTATTAATATCCATAAATCCCCATAATTTAATATTGGGGCTAATTTTTCTTTTCATTGATCTATAAAATAATTTATCTATAGGTCCTACAATATTTATAGTACGTTCAGGATGGTTATAAAAATATTCTATAAGTAATGAAATGCCTTTCAATATATTACCTCCACTAGCCATACAAAAATATTCATTATCACATGCATATTTCTTCTTTAAATAACAATCTTTAGATTGAGAGCTCTGATGTATAAGCTCTATTTTAGATTGACAAATAGGAGGATATGTAAGAATTGTATAACTACTCCCAATCTGTAAAATATAATCAGCTAATTCTATGGATTTATGAGGAGTCACTAACCGTTGGTATGGAATATGAGCATCATAAGTTACATTTACATAATCAGTCATTTTTTGTATTTGCTTATTTTGATGTTCATAATAAGCCCCTGTAGCATAATAAATTTTAATAGATTGAGGATTCGCTATACAAGCATTGCAGAAATTGGGCTCCAAACCAAAAATAATGGAGAACTTTATTTTCGGTATTTCTTTTTTTGATGCATGATCCTGAATATAAATATTAAATCCTAGCTGGTTAAAAACTTTGGCTATAATCAAAGCTTCTCTTCTGTTTTGGTGACTACTCAATAACCGGTTATCATTAGGATAATAGAATATATCCGTTAAATATGATATATATACCCATTCAGCCGTATCACTAATTTTCCAAATAAAAGTTGAATGCCTTTTTCTATATACGTTCTTTATTCTATTGAAGATTCGTATTATTACAATATATAAAGTTCTCATCATCCAAAACTGATAAAAAGTTTTTTGATTTTTTTCGCAAGCTGTCCAACTTTCGATTGACAGAATGCCATTCTATCTTTTTTGATAGAATATATATAAGATCTGATTTTCTATAAATTATCCTTTCTGTTAGGCCCAATAAAGTCAACAAGTCTGTCACTCTATTATTCCCTTCACTATATGCACCTCCTAGCGGAAAAAAGACAAATTCTCGATTAAAAATTATAGACAAAGCCACTCCATGAAAAGAACTAGTAATCATTATCTGAGAATAATAAATCAAAGAAAGCCATTCCTCAATTGTTGGATATAAATATCTGCACCCACTAAAATGTATTCTTTTATTATTGTATCCAGATGCGCTAGTCATATATATCGCATAATTTTGTTGATGCAAATACTTTTTTACTTCTTTCCAATATATATTCTCTTTACTATTAATATTTACAAAATAGACAAAAACATAAGGGCTTGAATTTTTATTTTTTAATTTTAAGGATAAATAATCACTTTGCTCTAACAGAAAAGTTGGATCCAGTACCCAACTGACATTATAACCTAACTCTTTACATATCTCAACGCCACTACTTTCTCTTACAGATATTGCACTAAATATGGATAACTTTTCTTTTAATTTTTTTTTAAGTTCTTGAGGGTAAGAAGTCATTGCAAAACTCGCTGCATACGAAATTCTTTTTATCTGTGACGAACCAAAATTTAAGAAAAAGCCTTCATTATTAATATTATCAAGAAGTTGAGCCCATACTTGATCACTTCCTGTAATATAACAATCTGCTTGAGGAGGATTTTGTTGTATTTTTGTCAAGCCATAATATACTATATCAGTACTTTGTATATGCTTAGCTTTAAATTCATCAAATTTTCTTTTTTTATCCACAAAAAAATTATATCTATTTCTCAAAATCGAGTATAGTTTTATAATCTTAGATACTAAAGTATAAACCCTAACAACTCTTCTTAGCCTCTCTTTTTTTTGACAAACAGCATTTACATCGTATCTGATAAGAAAAGGATTATGGCCTTGCATTTTAAGGTAGTGCTGTAATGCCCAAAGCTGCAAAAGCTGACCATAATTATTATTCGATTGCCAAATAGTTATAATACCAATCTTCATAAATACTAAGCTTTTTGATTGTAAGAGTTTATTCTATTCAATAATATAAGTGTTATTCCTTGTATAAAATCACTAGGGCCAAAAAGTTCTGAGAATCTAATCATTCCACAAGTTTCTCCACTACAATAAATTATTTGCCCTCCTCTATCTGTCATTTTTTTTAAAACTTCCAAAATATCAACATTAATATCTAAATAACTTTTAAGAAGTAATATGGGTATAGTTGCAGAAGAATCAATATCAAATGACTCTCCCATAAATTGAGCCCATGTATTATTTCTCAATTCTAGTTTTTCTAATGTTTTCAACAACTGATATGCTATATTTAAATAATATGAGTCTATCTGTATAAATTCTATTAAAGCTAATATAAACCAAGCACATCCACGCCCCCAACTATTTATACCCAATCCGATATTATTTTTCACATTATAAAAAGGTAAACCTGATTTATCTAAACCGCAATCTATCCAATAATCCAGATTTTTCTTTGCTATTGCATAAGCATTCTTATCATCAAATTCTTTTGCATATCTTACTAGAAAAGGGACATACATTCCTAATTGATCAACAAAATAAAAATCTATTTCACTTTTTGTATTAGCAAAATAAGGCAATAGACCATTCTTATCTTGCCAAGAAAGTAATTTATTATATACATATCTACAAAATATCTCATATTTAATCTCTCTCGTTTGTTGAAATAAAGATAATGCAGCAAGAGCAAAAGGTGTTTGATGGACATTTATAAAATCAAATCGTGGTGTCCCATTTTCTTCTATATAATATTTATCGAAATATTTTTTCACATCATCTATTTTTATGTTACCATAGTAAGAACTATCTGTTAATCCTATAAAAAGAAAACCTTTATTCCAACCATATTTCCAATTATCATTTCGATAACTACGATACATTTTCCTCTTAATCATTCGAAGCATTTTTTTTATTTCTACAATAAATATATCGGGCTTTTGTAGCCTCATATATACACTTCTCTTTTTTGCCATTTTCAATGCTGCCAAATACACGCTTTGAAAATATATTTCATCGTTGACATTTCCTATTAGCTTTATCTTCTTAATGAATTTAAATCTTATAATTTTCACAATATCAATATATATAAACACTAATAGCACACACAGTAAAAAAATGGTACACATACGATAATATTTTTACATAACAACACAAAGTATAATCTATATATTACGAAATTCTTTAAACCGATTCTTTAAAAAAATTACTTTTTTTTCAAAATACACTTTTTCATTAACTGTTAAACCCACAAAATATGAAAATAGCAGCATCATAAAAACACAAATAACACAAATGAAAATATTTACTACGAAAGTATTAGGTAATACATAAAACAATACGATTGGTAAAGGGGTTGCTAATAGCAATACCCACAAACAGCGTAACACAACTTGATGAAAATAGCGATAGAGCGATAAATGTATCATAGAACGAATTATAAGCAAACGTATTATAAAAGCAAAAATGCAAATACAAAAATGGACCACAAATACACTCCAAGGTGCCGCTCCTAACCTTAATACTATATATGAAATAGGTACAATGAAAAGTAATACACCACCTACCATCGATTGATAAAAACGAATACGTCCAGTAGCTTGAGCAGCCACCATAAGTGAACCTGCCATTGCATCTATAATAGTGATTCCAAGCATCAATCTGACAAATGCCACTGTATAATCAGGAACTATTTTAAGCCATACTCTCAATATCATATCCGTTTCAAGTATAAGAGGGAAAGATATAGTAGCTAGTAATAAAAACGTAAATTTAGAACTGCGAAAAATAAGGTTATGCATATATATAAAATCCCCTATTGCATAAGATTTTGTTATTTGAGGATTTAAAGCTGTTTGAAAATTAGTAGAAAATTGAACAACTGCTCCCTGTACTTGTACTGCTACTCCACGAGCAGCATTAACAACGGGTCCAAAAAACATATTCAATAGGATATTCAAACCTTGAGTAAAAAAAATAAAAGCACACCCTCCCCATAGATTCCAGCCTGCAAAACCTATCATCTCTTTAAACAGCTTAGAATCCCATATCCAATCATAACATGTTTCCTCAAAATGATGCCTACAATAACAATTATAAATTATGCAAATTAGAAGCTGCATACCACAAAGAAGAGCTGTGTAAAATATAAGTTTATCATATTGTGTTAGATATAATAAATAAACAATGCCTAACTTCAATAAAACTTCTGCCAATGATATATAAGCAAAAGCCGACATCTTTTCATGTGCAATAATAGTAGCATTATATGGAACACTTATAATCATAACCATCATATTAATAACAGAAAACTGATAGACCCAAAAGGCAGCATACATTCTAGCAGGAGGAATTATCATTTTCTCATAAAGAAACCAAAGACCTACTGTTTCTCCTAAAATCAAGATAAACAGTGCTATCAGCAAATGAATATTCACACTAGTTCGAAAAACTTTATGTAACTGTCGATGATCCTCTTTACCTAACTCAAATGTAATATAACGTTGTGTAGAAGAAGACATCGCACTATTAAGAAAAGAAAACATAGTAATAATTCCTCCCGCTATATTATATATACCGAAATCTTCCACTCCTAATGCGTTCAATACGACCCGTGAAGTATATAAACTCACAATCATCATAAACAACATTCGAAAATAAAGCAACAATGTATTTTTTGCTATTCGAGTATTATTTGCTGAAATATCTGTCATAAAAAGAAATATCAAATCCTTTTGTAAGCAGTTAGCGTCCAATATTGACGTTACCCCAAAGAAAGCCGCTATAAGGCGGTTTCCTAATAAATAACGTCAAAAAGGATACTGATTTTTAAGTTTTGTTGTTAGTTCAGCCCGATTGTCAAGGGTAACAAATATTCATAATCCCTACTTCCTTTAACAAATTAGCTGAAAAATCGCTTGAAATAATCCAGCACAGACACACCCTGTATCTTACATGTGGAGATGATGGTATGATATACCGCTGAGACACGGACTATCCTGTCACTTCCGAAGAACAACGAGTTCTGCCACTCACCAGCCAATAGGCAGATAAAACGTTCGGCAATGGAATTATTGATTGAATAAGAACTATCATTCAAATAAGCAAATACATTATTTTTGAAATGACTGCTCACTTAGATTTTGATATTATTTATTATCTCTAAAGGCAATTCGCTAGCTTGTGATATCACTTCGGCCCCCCAAAAAACGAAGATAATTCTCAGCATCCTCCAATTTACCTTTCTCTATACCTTCCTTCGGCCATGTCTTTCGCCATACCTTTACGTTCAGTGGTTCTTACCACATTGATAAGAACCGGTTCAGACTCTCCTCATAACTACGCTGTTCCACAGGATTGTAATGGGCTATCTCAGCCGTGGAAAACGCTTTATCGAATATCCTGCTCTGAAGTTTGGCAGGGCATCTGTCCAATACCTCCATGTGGCAAAGAAGTCATGATTTTCTGTTTCTATTTTTAACTCCGGTCACAAAGGAATAAATTAATTTCCTTAATCCCAATTGTTTGAAAGAAAGCTTGGCTACCGATAGACCACTACTCCACCTTCTCAAACGGAAAAGCCTGAAGATAACTAATAGCCACCGTCATATTATCAAAAGCAAACACCAGCTTGGTATTCCGATGCAGACGCATGATACACCCCTCCTTCCCTTGAAAGACACCACCCGTAATACGTATCTTCTGCTTTTTCTGAATATACTCCTCAAGAGGCTTATCCATCAGTTCAATGTTATAAGGCATGGATTCATACAGATAAATAAATTCTTCCATCTGTCTATGGGGAATAACAGCCACGCTATAGGAATTGCGGTCTTTTGCAAGAAACTGCCGGGGGAACAGATGGGCAAGGATGAGATTCAATTCATCCAACGGGGCACATACAAACAGATAACCATCACCCGTGATTTCCTTTTCATCCGTCAAAGCGTTCAACTTCTGTACAGAGCCTGTCGCAAACGCCTCCTTTACGGCAAAGGCGGACTCCCGACGGGCCGCATATTCTTCCTTGCTATAAGGACACCGTTCAAAACGTCTTTTATGATCAGCAGAGGTATATGAAAACACTTTGAAGCAGAAATATCTTTCTTCCTTTATGCCAGACCGGGTATTAATCATCACAGCCCTCCTACCGGTAAAAATTTCGATATAGCGTTTCAGCTCTCTGTTGCGCAGGAACATATAATACCACTTGTGGTCAGGATATTCTTTTTCTTCCCCCGTCTGTGACGTGGTTATCAGATCTGACCCCTGGTCTGGGCAGGAAGCGATTGAACTGCATGGCAGTAACCTAGGCGCTTTACCCGTTATGTTTTGATTCTGCGGAAAGGAGTATTCAGTACCCAAATCCGCATCGTTACAGATTTGCATCAAAACATAAATTATTTATCATTTGTACTTCTAAAATGAAGGCTTGTTGAAGCTTCATTTTTGGGGTTCTCTTACTAAGAGAACCCCATTTCTATTTAATTTATTGATAATGTGAAACATACACATCGTAATTCATAACCTTTTACGAATAATTCTCATACATTTCTTGTTAAAAGCATTTTAAAACAACAAAAGATTTCCATTTCTTGGGAATTATAGCTACTTTTGCAGCCAAATGGGGTTCTCTTAGTAAGAGAACCCCATTTTTTATAAAACGAATCATGCTATCAAACAGCTGATTTTCAGATTTATTACACTTGTTCATGATAAAAAATAAATTATCCCAAATTAGATATCACACGAAGTCACACAGTATTTCCTAATTGCACAATCCTTTAGATCAGCATTCTGCATATTTCTATATCTCCCCATACAAAATCATTCAATATTTTGTATCTATCACCAACAAGGCATATTTTGATTACTTTGCCGAATATTGAATATTCCCCCAGCTCTTATGTTAGGATTTTAAAAATATTTCTCCAAAAATGATCTGATTTTATCCAAACCAATAAAATATTCAGGCTGTAGATGACAGCCTGAATGAAACTTCCCCTACAACCCTCTTAAAATAATCTGATTGGCTCTATCTATCTGTGAAGTGGAAATGGATGCCAGATAAATATGAGTGGTCTTTTCATTATCGTGCCCCAACCCTTCGCGGATGATGTCTGTAGACACCTTCCTGTCCTGCGCTATGCTGGCCCAGCTATGGCGCGCCACATAGAAAGTCAACGGCGCCTTTAATTCCAGCCGCAAGCCTATTTTATTCAAGCCCCGTCCTATCTGCTTGGCCCTCAGTTTATATTGCTTGCGGTCATTTATGTCACAATACCGCAAGATAGGCAGCAGGTACTCGGAACTGTCATCCTTGTATTTATCCACAATCTCCTGCATCAGCTCCTCCCACAGAATAGTCAGCCGCTGCCCGGTCTTTTTCCGGCTGTATGTCAGAATTCCATTCTGGAGGTTGCTCTTCTTCAAGTGTGCCATATCAATAAACGACATGCCCCGGGTATAGAAACTGAAAAGGAAAATATCCCTTGCCAGCTCCAACTGGGGTTCGAATGACAAATCAAGCTCCTTGATCATTTTGATGATTTTAAAGGGAACGGCCCGTTTTACGGTCTTGTCTATGCCGGTATAGACATGTTTGAAAGGTTTCTTGTCGGTGGTATAGCCTTGCTCTACAGCCAGGTTATACACACTCCGCCAGATTCTCATATAATAGGAAGTACTGTTCTTTACCAAGCCCTTCTCTTTCAGATAGGCTTCATACATCTCCATCAGCTCCGAATCTAAGGCTTCAAAACTCAGATCCTCATTCTTTCTGAATTGGATAAAGCTGTTCATTGTCGAGGTATAGCCTTCTGCCGTCCGTCCCCTTTTCTGTCGCTCCAGTTTATTGATACATCGTTGCATGAAGTTGAACACACTCTCTACAGAAGGGATTTTCCGGAAAGAAGCCACGATATCATCAATGGTGTATTCCACACCGGTCCGCTCCAGATCATTGATAATACCTTGTAACCGCGTCATCTCCCAATTCGTCTGGTCACGTATCAGCAGAAGACGCGCTTTACATTCAGACTGTGTTGAAATAAGCAGACTGCCGGTGGAGTCGTCCCACTCGGAAGGCATGATCCGGTAAGAAGTCTTGATGAGCCGTGTCAGTCTGTAATGAATAATTTGATAACTTAATACGCCCTTTTTTCCTTTTACGCTCGATGGGCGGAATTTCAATTTAATGGATGCCATATTTCTTTTCTATATTATGGTTTTGTTATTCAAAACGAATATAGCAATATGGCATCAGGTACACTGTTGCACCTCCGGTTATTCTATCCTTCTATCTCGCTCAGTTCCAACCAGCGCATGGTCTTTTCATCAATCAAATCATTCAGTTCCGGCAATCGTTTGGATTTCTCCGTCAGTTCCTCCACTCCCAGCGTACCGCTGCAAAGGGCGGCTTCTATATCGGCCTTCTCCTGCTCCAGCCCGGCTATTTCTTGTTCCAGCTGCTCGAACTCTTTCTTTTCCTTGAAAGACATTTTCCGCTTGTCATTCAGGCGCACGCGGGCGGTCTTTTCCTCCTTCGGCTTCTCCGCCTCTTTCTCGCGCTGCTCTTTCGCCTCGCGCCAGTCACGATAATCGGAGTAGTTACCCGGAAAATCACGAATGTCTCCCTGTCCCTTGAATACCAGCAAGTGATCTACCACCTTGTCCATGAAATAGCGGTCGTGGCTTACTACGATTACACAGCCCTTGAAGTTCTGCAAATATTCTTCCAAAACCTGAAGGGTGATGATATCAAGATCGTTGGTAGGCTCATCCAGCACCAGAAAGTTGGGATTGCGCATCAGCACCGTACACAGGTACAGGCGGCGGCGTTCTCCCCCACTCAGTTTATATACATAGCTATGCTGTGTTTCGGGGGTAAACAGAAAATGTTGCAGGAACTGGGATGCGGTCAGTTTCTTGCCATTTCCCAGCTCGATGACTTCGGCAATATCCTGCACCACGTCGATGACCTTCATTTGCTCTTCAAACTTCAGGCCGTCCTGAGAATAGTATCCGAAACGGACTGTCTCACCGATATCCAGTGTTCCACTGTCCGGCTTCTGTTCGCCCATCAATATTTTAATGAATGTGGACTTTCCCGTACCATTGTTTCCCACGATGCCCATCTTCTCATAACGGGCAAAGATATACGAGAAATCTTCCAGAATCTTCAAATCACCGAAACGCTTGTACAGATGATCTGCCTCAAAAATCTTGGAGCCAATGTAAGAGGCTTTCATATCCAGTTTCACATTGCCATCGTTGAAACGCTGCTTCGCCACTTTCTCCAGTTCGTAGAAAGCTTCTTCCCGATAACGCGCTTTATGTCCGCGTGCCTGAGGCATACGGCGCATCCACTCCAGTTCTGTGCGGTACAAGTTATTGGCACGGGCTATTTCGGCATTGGTCGCCTCGATACGCTCCTGCCTCTTTTCCAAGTAATAGCTGTAGTTCCCTTTATATGAATAAACCTGCTGATTATCTATCTCGATAATTTCAGAGCAGACGCGGTCCAGGAAATAACGGTCGTGCGTCACCATGAGCAGACTGATGTTTCCCCGGCCGAGATACCCCTCCAGCCACTCCGTCATATCCAGATCAAGATGGTTGGTAGGCTCGTCCAAAATCAGGAAATCGGGCTCGGTTATCAGCACATTCGCCAAAGCCACCCGTTTCAACTGACCTCCGGAAAGATGTTTGATCTGCTGGCTGAAATCCCGGATTTTTAATTGAGAAAGGATTTGTTTCGCCTTCCGTTCATAATCCCATGCCTTTTCGTGCTCCATCCGTGCCAACAGCTCTTCCAGTCCCGGACTGCCTTCGGTTTCCATGCAGCTTTCATATTCTTTGATGAGTTCCACCGTGCTGTTTCCGTGATAGAAACAGGCTTCGAGCACGGTCAGGTCTTCGGGATAATGTGGGTCTTGCTCCAAATAGCCCACCCGCAGATCACGACGAAAGACGATGCTTCCTTCATCATATCCCTCCTTACCGGCTATTATATTAAGTAAGGTAGTCTTGCCTGTACCGTTCTTTGCTATCAGACCGATGCGTTGTCCTTCGGCCACTCCAAATGAAATCTTCCGGAACAATACCAAGTCACCGAATGATTTGGTAAGCCCGTCTACTTGCATATATGGGGTCATTATTTGTCTATTTATTTAAATCATCCAACACTGCCTCCGCCTCTCGCTTAATTTTCCTGAATTCAGATTTCAAGTCGCAGGGGAGTCCCTTTTTAGCTTTTCCCCACACCAGTGCGGCAGGGTCCAGCACCATATCCGAACACATAAACTGCAAGGCGGGATATTCTTTCTGTCCCTCAATGACAGTCACCCATTCCATACCTTCCATCTCATTCACCAGAATGGCTCCGAAGGCAATACCGAAATTCTCCCACGCCATACGCTGCTGGGTCTGGAAACGTCCGCTGTCCATTACTTGCTGTATACTGTCAATATCGCTCTCCGACGCAGTAAAATCCTTGGTGAGTTGCTTTTTAATCGCGGTAGAAGCCCACTCAAAGGCGGTGTTCACCTCCCCGATTTCCAAAACACGGATCGGAATGATCTCACGCGGATGACTTACACCTTCTTTGCGGATCTGTAAAGACCGGATGATTTCTTCTGCCGGATGCTTGTCTCCTCCTTTGGACACGGTAAAAGAACATTCGAAAGAGAGATTCTCCTCTCCTGTCATCCAGATATGAGTGGTGTACCAGGCGCCTTCTTCCTGAAAAGTTTCCGCGCTGTAAGCACAATCCCACTTGCCCACTTTCACCAGGGCGGAAGAGGTATTTTCTTTCAATTCGTATGCGATGCACTGCGGACCATAGTCAGCTGCTTCATCCTTATAAGCCGATATGCGGAAATTACCTGTCCACCGGTCAGGGTTATAGAATAAAAAACTCTCTTCTGTATCTTCAAACTCGTGCCAGCCCATCGGGTATTCCAATGAGAACCAGCCACCGGGAGAAATGTATTTCATAGTCTCTATCTTTTTAATTCATTACTAACGGAAACGATTGTTTTACTTCACCGGCAATATCTCAATCCAGTAATCATCAGGATCATTGATGAAATACAAGCCCATAGCGGTGTTCTCGAAGCAAACACATCCCATTTCCTTATGGAATTTACGAACTTCGTCATAATCACCTTCCACACGCAGACACAGATGGCTTTCGTTCTCACCCAACTCGTATGGCTGGGTATGATCACGCAACCAAGTCAGTTCCAACAAGAAATTGCTGTGGTCATCGGCCATATACACCAGCACGAAGGAACCGTCCGAAGCTTCCTTACGATGAGACTCATGCAAACCTAATGCTGTTTCATAAAACTTGATACTCTTGTCCAGATCAGTTACATTGATATTGAAATGATCAAATCTTCCTTTTACTTTCATATTGTGTTATTCTTTTGTTATTCAATCTCTATTTTTTGTCCGCGATGCGTCAATGACACAAAACGCACTCCATGCGCTTCGGCAAAGTCGCAGAAAGCATTTGCCTTGGCATACTCCGGTGTGAAATGCATGGGTACAAAGATATGAGTTTTTATCTTTGTTACAAACTGTCCGGCACCCCGCATGTATTCTTTTCCCAAACGGGGATCAACGGGAAACATGGCCACATCCACTTCGGGCGTATAGGCGTAAAGATCATCCAGCTCATGCAGGAAATTCTTCTCGGCCCCCTTCCACTCCGCCTCGGTACTCTCATCCATCCAATGCCAGTTATTCAAATCACCGGCATGAAAAATCTTTTTTCCACCTGCCTGAAGCAAAAACGATACTCCCACATCCGTGGAACCGAAAGCACGCACGCTCAATGTTTCATCCTTATATTCCTCTCCTTTTTTCAGCCAGACGGCATCTTCTTTCTGCGCCCTGCGATGACGCAAAATGTCTTTCGAGAAAATATAGATGATATCCGGCCGCTGTTCACGCCATTGCAATACCTCTTTATTAAAATGATCCGGATGAAAATGACTGGCCAGCACATACAGTTTTCCGGGTCTCCGCAATAATTCGCTGTGTACGATTCCTTCCGGCATTCCGGCCTCTTGATTGCTGAAAGTCCCATCCATCAGCCGGTTCAAATCCGACTGCGCCTGTCCATCCTCCGAATCACGGTAATAATCCATGATTACAGTGAAGCCATCGCCTGACAAGGCGAATCCGCTATGATATATATAAGTAAGTTCCATATCCATACAACAAATTTATTTACCGATAGGTTGTACCTGCGCACGGGTCTTTTTATCAATTTCCAGAAACATATAATTCACTTTACCCGAATGTATCAGGGAGTCATTCTCCCGGTATTTCCTCGTAGCGTATTCCTTTGATTTCTCGTAGGTCAGTTTCGACATCTGGTTCTGGGATTTGCCCACCATGGTAGAATCCAGCTTCTCATCCGGAAAGAAATCATCCAGATTCACATCCCCTATCATCGTGGTTTCCAGAAAATTCATATTCTTGTGTGATTTGTCTGTGTAATAACCCACAAACATATGTCCCGGAATACGCACCAGAATAGGATTGATATTGATGGCTTTCATCAGTGAAGCCAGCAACACGCTGCCATCCACACAGTTTATCTGCGAGGATTCCAGCGCATCGTCCAAGGTACGGACGCGCTGTGTATAAACCACATTGGACGAAAGACTGGTATTGGTGGTGGAGCTATACTTAAAGTTCCGCTTTTGCAACACATTCCACAATGCATAGACCTGTTTGTCCACATTCTCCGACTGGTGTGCATTACCTTGATACCCAAGAAAACGATTGACGATACGTGTATCCAAGGCTTCACGCAATAATTTGTCAATCTGAGGATGCTCCTCGTTGACGTAGGCCGCAAAAAACTCTCCCGTATCGTGAAACTTCATTTTATCGTCCACGTATCCTAAAGGACACTCATTAATACTGCGCATTGAGATGGTTTTCAAACGCTGTGGAAGTTCTTTTTTATTCAATTCCGCCTTGACGGAGATGCTAACGGGCACTGCCTGATTATTATCACGCAAAGCCTGATAGTTCCATATAATATCCGGAAAAACCAGATATTCTTTCCCCGCCTTGGGTAAAATAAACTCAGATACAGACTGAGAGAAAAAAGGAGTCTCGGCCACTTCTATACGCAATTTGCTATTGGCATAACTGTTCTTCAGCCGGATGGCGATACACGACTTAGGATTTCCGATATAATCGGAATCGGCAGGTACGATTAAATTGGCATCTGTGGTTGCGGTAGAGAGAATGGTTGCTGGAAAAATATTACCACCCAGCTGGTCGGTAATCTCGAACCCGGATTTAAAAGGCTCATACCGATAAATAAAGACTGAAAATGCCATTACCAGTATAGCAGATAATATTAATGTGGACCATTGCCACTTGTCCAGTTGTTTCATATTCCACTTTTCTACGCTATCTGTTAATCAGTTGTTTTTATGATTCCCCATCCACCATCATTCACTACAGACTACACTGATTGACACAGGTTCCATACCAAGCGATTGCTTTTCAATAGAAACAATCTGCATCAATCCGTGCAATCGGTGACGAAAAGCTCATTATCTCACTGCGATGCTCTCTATCTCCACAAGCGCTCCTTTCGGCAAAGCCTTAACAGCTACAGCAGAACGGGCAGGGAAATCTCCTTCGAAATACTTGGCATAAACAGCGTTCATTTCAGCAAACAAAGACATATCTGCCAAAAATACGGTTGTTTTTACGATATTAGCAGTAGTCAGACCAGCTTCTGCCAATACATTCTTGATATTCTCAAAAACCTGAATAGTCTGTTCAGTCACTCCTCCCGGAACAAATTCACCGGTAGCAGGATCAACAGGAATCTGACCTGACAAGAATACCATACCATTCACTTCAACAGCTTGACTGTAAGGACCTATAGCAGCAGGAGCCTTTTCCGTAAAAATCACTTTTTTCATCTTTTTTCTATTTATAATTAAGTAAAAATCAAATTTGACGGGCTAAATTAGTATTTTTTTCGCTATTTCATGCAGACTCTGCTGAACAATCTGATCTATTTTTACGTTCATTTAACATCAGGGTTTTCACAGACAGAAAGGATGTTTCCAAACGTCGTTTTTTTTATTAATTTCATTAAATTCGGCAAAAAATCTTCTGTAATATGCATGAGATTAAAAAAAAATATCTACTTTTGTCCTCGGTAAATACGTCAGTTCCCTATCCGGGAAAGTCTGTTTACTTCCTGATAACAATCAAAACAACATCAATCCCATAATCGTAATTATGAGTGCATTTCCCCCTTCTAACACATTTTCGTGTAGATTGCGCTCCTTAATTATACCATTAAAAGATTATAAAGAAATATATTACTAATAACTATACTCTATGTATAACATTATTCAATTAAACGACAAAGACTTGTCGGAATTACAATCGATTGCCAAAGAGTTGGGTATCAAGAAAACAGACTCTCTAAAAAAAGAAGATCTGGTTTATAAAATTCTGGACGAGCAAGCCATAGTCGGAGCAACCAAAAAAGTAGCGGCAGAAAAAGCCAATGAAAGTCAACCCCGTAAAAGATCACGTATCAACGTTAAAAAAGACGGTGACAAGGTCTATACTGCAACCAAGGACAAGGCACAGAAGCTGGAAGCCAATACCCCGCAACCTGCCGCCACAGCTGCCGAAACAGTAAAAGAAACTGCTCCTGTAGCGGTAACACCACAAACAGAAACCGTGGCCGAAACAAGCACGGAAGAAAAAACACCTAAAAAAAGAGGACGCAAACCGGGTAGTAAGAAAGTAACAGCCAAGACAGAAGAACAACCTGCAACGGAAACGAAAGAAACCGCAAAAGAGGAAGTGAAAGCTGAAGCACCGGCGAAACCGACACCCAAAAAAGCAAAAAAAGAAGAAACACCGGCTATTCCCGAAGAAAAAGAAGTGATTCTTCCCGAACTGGAATTCGGCAGTGAAACCGATGATTTTATTCCTATCGAGGATCTTCCTTCAGAAAAAATAGAACTTCCTACTGAGTTGTTCGGCAAATTTGAGGCTACCAAAGTAGAAACACCGGCTCCGGTACAGACACCTGCCCCCAAATTCCAACCACGCCAGCAGCGCGATCAAAATCAGAAGTATAACAATCCGCGCAACAACAATTACAACAATCCTCGTCAGGCAAACAATAATAACAATACGACGGCTGAGGGAGAAGCGTCTGCCAGCATTCCTCAACAACCGGAACGCAAACAGGTGGAAAAGCCTTACGAATTTGAAGGTATCCTGACCGGTACCGGGGTATTGGAAATCATGCCCGACGGATACGGCTTCCTCCGTTCATCCGATTACAACTATCTTTCCTCACCCGATGATATTTACGTTTCACAATCGCAAATAAAACTGTTCGGTTTGAAGACCGGTGATGTAGTGGAAGGCTCTATCCGTCCGCCGAAAGAAGGAGAAAAATATTTCCCGTTGGTAAAGGTGGAAAAGATAAACGGTCTGGATCCCGGATTGGTACGTGACCGCGTTCCGTTTGATCACCTGACCCCGCTGTTCCCCGATAAAAAGTTCAAACTTTGCAAAGGAGGATATAGTGACAACCTTTCAGCCCGTGTGGTAGATATGTTCTCACCTATCGGTAAAGGACAGCGTGCTTTGATTGTGGCGCAGCCCAAAACCGGTAAGACGATCCTGATGAAAGACATCGCTAACGCAATAGCAGCCAACCATCCGGAAACGTACATGATCATGCTGCTTATTGACGAACGTCCCGAAGAAGTGACAGATATGGCGCGCAGCGTAAATGCCGAAGTGATCGCTTCTACATTTGACGAACCGGCAGAACGTCACGTAAAGATTGCAGGTATCGTACTGGAAAAAGCGAAACGCATGGTAGAATGTGGTCACGATGTGGTAATCTTCCTCGACTCTATCACCCGACTGGCACGTGCATACAATACGGTTTCTCCTGCTTCCGGCAAGGTATTATCCGGTGGTGTGGATGCAAATGCCCTGCATAAGCCCAAACGTTTCTTCGGTGCTGCCCGTAACATTGAAAACGGTGGCTCGCTGACCATTATCGCAACCGCACTGATTGACACCGGTTCCAAGATGGATGAAGTAATCTTCGAAGAATTCAAGGGTACAGGTAATATGGAACTCCAGCTGGACCGCAACTTGAGCAACAAACGTATCTTCCCGGCAGTAAACATCGTGGCATCAAGCACCCGCCGCGACGACTTGCTGCTCGACAAGACTACTTTGGACCGTATGTGGATTCTCCGCAAATATCTGGCAGATATGAATCCTATCGAAGCAATGGATTTTGTAAAAAGCCGTTTGGAAAATACCAAAGACAACGAAGAATTCCTGATGAGCATGAACTCATAAAAAATAAATCTTTTTTATTAAATGACGCAGGCTGTACCTTTTCATTAAGGTATGGCCTGTTTTTTTATTATACTTCAATCAATATGTCAATGCATCAATTTGCTAATATGCCCATTACCACGTAGAGTAGAATGCAGCAAATTGACACATTAGCAAATTATCCAATGGGTACAAAAACAGATTCCTTCCGTCTGCTTAAAAAGACCTTTAAATCCGGAGAACCCATGAAAACAAAAATGATCTGCTTTATCGCATTTATCAGTTATACCTTTTATTTAACCGCAGGAGATATTTATGTTTCTCCTTACGGTAACGACAAAGCTGCCGGTACACGCCAATCTCCCCTCCAGACTCTGGAACAAGCCATCAAGCAAGCGCGCGAATGGAGGAGATTGCAATCACCCGAAACAACCGGAGGCATAAATATCCTATTGGAGGAAGGAATATACCCACAATATAAAAGCCTGTTCATCCGCCCCGAAGATAGCGGGACAACAGACTCTCCCACTCGTATCACCACTGTTCCCAATGCCCATGTAGTCTTAAGTGGCGGAGTCCCTGTGACAGGTTGGGAACAAGGATGCGAAGATACCAGAATACCAAAAACACTTAGAAATAAAATATGGGTAGCGGAAGCGCCCCGTATGGGAAACAGGATATTGGAAACCCGACAAATGTGGGTCAACGGAGCAAAAGCACAGCGGGCCGCACAGTTTCCCGACGGAGTAATGGAACGCATGATTGATTTTAACCCTGAGGAAGAGACGATCACCATTCCCACTCCACAAACAGCAGGGTTAAATACCGCTTCACAAGTAGAGATGATCGTTCACCAACGTTGGGCCATCGCCATACTGAGAGTGAAGGAAATGATTACTGAAGGAGCAAAAACAGTTGTCCGTTTTCATGATCCCGAAAGCCGGTTGGAGTTTGCCCATCCCTGGCCTCAACCTGTCATTGACGGAGAAAAAGGAAACTCCTCCTTTTGTCTGGTCAACGCTTTGGAGTTATTGGACCAGCCCGGAGAATGGTATCAGGATTATCCTTCCGGACGCATCTATTATTACCCGCGTCCTCACGAAGACATGACGAAGGCGCAAGTCATTATCCCGGCTTTAGAAACCTTGCTAACGGTAAACGGCACTTTGGAACGTCCGGTAAGAAATATACATTTTCAAAATATATCTTTCGAACATACTTCATGGATGCGCCCCTCTTATCAAGGACACGTTACATTGCAAGGAGGTTTCCATCTGCTGGATGCTTACAAACTACCCATACCGGGGCTGCCTGAAAAAGCGGAACTGGAAAACCAGGCATGGATAGGCAGACCCAAAGCTGCAATACAGATAAAATGCGGTAATAACATCAATTTCAACCATTGCACATTTCAGCACTTGGCAGCTACGGGAGTAGATTATGAACGCGCCGTATCGGCTTCCATTGTCGAGAATTGCCATTTCACCGATATTGGTGGAACAGCCTTACTGGTGGGCACCTTTCCCGATGAAGGATTTGAAACCCATGTGCCTTATACACCTTTTCATGAACAGGAATTATGTACGGGAATCACCATACGGAACAACCTGATTGAGGAAGTGACCAATGAAGATTGGGGAGGTGTAGGCATCGGAGCCGGATATGTAAAGAATATCCATATCATACATAATGAAGTCTGCCACGTCAATTATTCAGGTATCTGTGTGGGCTGGGGATGGACCCTGCTGGAAAGCGGAATGAGGGGCAATCGGATTGAAGCCAATTACGTCCACCACTTTGCCCGGAGGCTGTATGATGCAGGAGGACTTTATACCCTCTCCAACCAACCCGGCTCCGTGATGCGCAATAACCGGATTGAACATTTAATCGACGCGCCATACGCTACCAACGACCGTGCGTTTTACATCTACTTTGATGAAGCGACGGATGGCTATACCGTAGAAAACAACTGGTGTCCGTCCGAACGTTTCGACTCCAACCGTCCGGGACCTCATAATGTGTGGAAGAAGAATGGTCCGCAAGTAGATGAAAGTATAAAACAAAAGGCAGGCAGGGTCGCCTTGAATCCCCCTTATGCCACCGGATGGGCACATTGAGTCCTCCCCTACAGCAAAGGAAAACAACCGAAAATCATTATAAAAACAAAATAACAAAAAAAGAATGAAACCAACCAATTACCACTTATTCGATTTTCTGGACTTTGATCCTGATCTGTCAAGAGACGAATCATTATGGAAAGCATACAAGCCCGCCGCAGTCTATGAAAAAGATGGAGATATCTGCATAAGTGTCCCCTTCCAAAAGCAAGTGCTCTCTAACGATATGGCACCCGATACTGCATTCCCCCGTGAAGAATATACGCTGGTCATCCGTCAATATACCTCAGGCATCACCCGGCTCTTTATCGGATTCGGTGAAGAAAGCATGACGGATCAATCAGAAATGCTTCAATTCAGCGACCGGATAAAGAAACTTCCTTTGCAAGTAACACAAGTAGAAGGTGAATGGATTATCTCCACCCAAGACGGAATACAACGGGCACTTATCAATATAAAGCCTCCGGTATTAGACCGTTGGAGCGAACTCCTGCCCGATCCTCAAGAAACATTGGATCTTCGCCTTTACCCTGACGGCAAACGTGAAATCCGCCTGGCTGCCTACGACCACTTCTCCCCTCCCCGTTACGATGCGCTGCCATTGGCTTTCTGCAAACGAAACGGAATGAAGGAACGTGCCACTCTTTCCTTTGAATCAAAGCCTGATGAATGTTTTGCCGGAACAGGGGAACGCTTCGCAAAAATGGACTTAAGCGGACAAACTTTCTTCTTAAAGAATCAGGATGGCCAAGGTGTAAACAACCGCCGTACTTATAAGAATATTCCTTTCTACCTCTCCAGCCGGATGTATGGAACATTCTATCATACCTGCGCCCATAGTAAACTGTCATTGGCAGGACAATCCACCCGCTCGGTACAGTTTCTGAGCGATCAGGCCATGCTGGACGTCTTCATCATAGCAGGTAATACTATGGAAGAAATCCTCCGGGGCTACCGGGATCTGACCGGATATCCTTCTATGCCTCCCCTCTGGAGCTTCGGCATCTGGATGAGCCGCATGACTTATTTCAGTGCTGATGAGGTTAATGAGATATGCGACCGGATGCGTGCCGAGCATTACCCCTGCGATGTAATCCACCTGGACACCGGCTGGTTCAAGACCGACTGGCTGTGCGAATGGAAATTCAACGAAGAACGCTTTCCCGATCCCAAAGGGTTCATCCAAGGCCTGAAGAAAAAAGGATACCGCGTATCCTTATGGCAACTCCCCTACGTGGCCGAAAACGCCGAACAGATAGACGAAGCACGCAAAAACGATTATATAGCTCCGCTAACAAAGAAACAAGATTCGGAAGGTTCCAATTTCTCCGCTTTGGACTATGCCGGAACCATTGACTTCACTTATCCCAAAGCAACCGAATGGTATAAAGGACTGCTGAAGAATCTGCTGGATATGGGCGTGACCTGTATCAAAACCGATTTTGGAGAAAACATCCACATGGATGCTCTCTATAAAGGCATGAAACCCGAATTGCTGAACAACCTGTATGCATTGCTTTATCAGAAAGCCGCTTATGAAATCACAAAAGACGTTACCGGTGACGGCATTGTATGGGCACGCTCGGCATGGGCAGGATGCCAGCGCTATCCGCTGCATTGGGGAGGTGACTCATGCAGTTCATGGGATGGGATGGCAGGCTCACTGAAAGGCGGCTTACATTTCGGACTCTCCGGATTTGCATTCTGGAGCCATGATGTTCCGGGATTCCATACATTACCTAACTTCATGAACTCTGTAGTAGCCGATGATGTATACATGCGCTGGACACAATTCGGCGTATTCTCCTCACACATCCGCTATCACGGAACAAACAAACGTGAGCCGTGGCATTATCCGGCTATTGCTCCGATAATAAAAAAATGGTGGAAATTACGCTATACACTTATACCTTATATTATAGCACAAAGCCGGAAAGCTATCTCAAGCGGAGCACCTCTCTTGCAAGCTCTGATTTTTCATCACCCTGAAGACAAGCTGTGCTGGCACATCGACGATGAGTACTATTTCGGTAACGACTTCCTGGTAGCTCCGGTCATGAACAGTGAAAACCGCCGTGACGTCTATCTGCCCGAAGGACAATGGGTGAATTTCTTCACTGGTGAAGTGCTGGAAGGAGGACGTTGGTTAAAAGACCTGGATGTCCCCTTGGACGAAATGCCCGTATATGTACGTCAGGGAGCGACTATTCCTGTTTACCCGGATGAGGTGGAGTGTACGGATGAGATGGATTTAAGTAAGAGCGCTGAATTGCACATTGACAATCATTTTAAAGGAATATTTAAAGACTAACGAACATGGAAACTTGGAAAACAAATTTAGAAGAAACAAAAAAGCGATATATAGATTGGTGGAATCATAAAGGAATCATACTGAATATGTGGGAACACTTCCAAAAGGGAGTGAAGCCCCACGCAGATATTCCAGCACCGGCTCCGGCGAAAGATTTGAATCAAAAATGGTTCGACCCACAATGGCGTGCAGAATATCTGGATTGGTACGTAGCGCACAGCAGCCTGAAAGCAGATATCCTGCCGGTTGCCAATACCCAGTTAGGCCCCGGTTCACTGGCAGCTATTTTAGGAGGCGTATTCGAAGGAGGAGAAGATACAATCTGGATTCATCCTGATCCGGATTTCAACGATGAAATTGTTTTCAATCCCGAGCACCCTAACTGGATTCTGCATAAGGAATTACTGAAAGCATGCAAAGCGAAGGCAAACGGTCATTATTACGTAGGAATGCCCGATCTGATGGAAGGCCTGGATGTGTTGGCCGCACTGAAAGGTACGGATAAAGTGTTGCTGGATACTGTAATGCAACCCGAAGTACTGGAACAGCAGATGCAACAGATTAATGACATCTACTTCAAGGTGTTCGATGAACTTTACGATATCATCCGTGAAGGGGACGAAATGGCCTTCTGCTATTTCTCTTCATGGGCACCGGGAAAGATGAGCAAGCTTCAAAGCGATATCTCCACCATGATCAGTGAGGATGATTATCGTCGCTTCGTGCAACCGTTCATCCGCGAACAATGCCAAAAGATAGACTATACCCTGTATCATCTGGACGGTGTGGGCGCCATGCATCATCTGCCTGCCCTTCTTGAAATTGAGGAACTGAATGCCATTCAATGGACTCCGGGCGTAGGTGAGCCACAAGGAGGATCACCTAAATGGTATGACCTTTACAAGAAAATCCTTGCCGGTGGAAAGAGTATCATGGCATGTTGGGTAACTTTGGATGAACTGAAACCTTTATTGGACAACATTGGAGCGGACGGTGTACATCTGGAAATGGATTTTCATAATGAACAAGAAGTGGAACAAGCCATGCGCATTGTCGAAGAATACTCCTCTTCATCACCTGCCGCATCCAAAGAAAGCCTTTCGAAAGAGGAAGCCGCTGCAACGAAACAAGAAACAATTATAATCAAAAGTCCCGAAGCCGCCGAAGATGAAGCTCTAAAACCTTTGTTCAACGCCATTGTGGACGGAAAGCTGGAACCGGCCGTAGAAGTAACCAAAAAGGCCATAGCCGAAGGCATACAACCCCAAGAAATTATCAATAATTACATGATAAAAGCTATGGGGGAAGTAGGACAACGCTTCCAAGATGGAAAAGCATTTGTTCCCCAACTGCTGATGGCAGGACGCGCCATGAAGGGAGCTTTGGAACTTCTGAAACCTTTATTGCAGGGAAGTGCAGCAACTACCATAGGCAAGGTAGTCATCGGAACTGTCAAAGGTGATCTACATGATATCGGTAAAAACCTGGTGGCATCCATGCTTGAAGGTTGCGGCTTTGAAGTCATTAACATAGGTATCGACGTATCTTGTGACAAGTTCGTGGAAGAGGTCAAGAAAAACAAGGCAGATATCTTGTGTATGAGTGCTTTGCTGACAACAACCATGACTTATATGCAGGATGTCATCAACGCCCTGGAAGCAGCCGGTATCCGTAATCAAGTGAAAGTGATGATAGGCGGCGCTCCCGTAAGCCAGGGATTCGCCGATGAAATAGGTGCGGACGGGTATAGCGACAATGCCAATACGGCCGTAGCGGTAGCCAAGGAACTGATGGGGCTTCATAAATAAACGGAATATTCATCTTAATCTGATACATGAATTATGCACGCTAATTATTTAGATACATTAGATTGGGGCATTCTTATTGCCTACTTTCTGATTCTTATAGGCATCGGCATATGGGCCAGTCTGAAACGCAAAAAAGGCAGTAGCCTTTTTCTTGCCGAGCGTTCCCTGAAGTGGCATCACATCGGTTTCTCCATGTGGGGAACCAATGTGGGCCCTTCCATGCTGATAGCCTCCGCCAGTGCCGGATTTACCACCGGTATCGTTTCAGGTAATTATGCCTGGTATGCGTTTGTTTTCATCTGCTTGCTGGCTTTTGTCTTTGCCCCTCGTTACTTAGGAGCACGTATCACCACCTTGCCGGAGTTCATGGGGCGGCGTTTCGGACAGTCCACCCGCAACATTCTTGCCTGGTACACCATTGTGACAATCCTTATCTCGTGGCTTGCCCTGACCTTATTCGCCGGAGGTATCCTTATCCGTCAGGTTTTCGATATTCCCATGTGGCAGTCAGCATTAATCCTGCTCGTTATCTCCGCATTCTTCACCATGGTCGGAGGGCTGAAAGCGGTAGCCTATACCAATGTATTCCAAATGCTTCTGCTTATTTTCGTATCGGCCACGCTTACTATAGCAGGTCTTTACAAAGTGGGTGGCGTCAGCGCATTGGCCGAAGCGGTTCCGGCCGATTACTGGAACCTGTTCCGCCCGAATGACGATCCCGCCTTCCCGTGGCTGCCCATTATTCTGGGGTATCCCATCATGGGAGTCTGGTTCTGGTGCACAGACCAATCCATGGTACAGCCTGTATTGGCTGCTAAGAATCTGAAAGAAGGCCAAATGGGTGCCAACTTCACCGGCTGGTTGAAGATACTGGATGTTCCTCTCTATATCCTTCCGGGTATCATCTGTCTGGCACTCTACCCGGGCTTGAAGAACCCCGATGAAGCCTACATGACTATGGTCACTAACTTATTTCCTGTAGGCATGGTGGGGTTGGTACTCGCCGTATTGACCGCCGCACTGATCAGCACTGTCGGCTCTGCCCTGAATGCGCTGAGTACCGTCTTCACGATGGATATCTATGTCAAGAAATTCAGACCGCTTGCCAGCCAGAAAGAGATCATCCGTACAGGGCATGTGGTTACAATGGCGGGAGCACTGATTTCGGTGATCATCACCATTGCCATAGACAGTATCAAAGGATTGAATCTGTTTAATGTATTCCAATCGGTACTGGGATTTATCGCACCGCCTATGGCGGCTGTTTTCCTGTTCGGCATCTTCTGGAAACGAACTACCACGATGGCTGCCAACATGGCATTGACATTTGGTACGGCGTTCAGCATGGGAGTGGGCATTCTCTATTTATGGGTATTTCCTGCAGAAAAATATACAGCATGGCCTCACTTCATGATGCTGTCTTTCTACCTGTTCGTTGTCATCAGCGCAGGCATGATTTTGGTATCCTTATTGGATAAACGCCGGCAAGAATGTACATTAAACATGAAGAAAGTCATGGAGAAACCGGCCAAATCGGTTATCCTTGCATGGACGCTACTGACTATTATCATGATCGGGCTTTATCTATTCTTCAATGGGCATTAAAAGAAGGTGCAGAAGGCTGAAAAGATTGTATTTTTATATGCCTACGTTTGGTATTCCACTCGGGTAGTGAGGCAGTCCCACCCCGGTGAAATTGCAGTTCCACCCCGGTGGGACTGGAGTTTCACCAGGGTGGAACATCAGATGAAAGTAGTTGTTACAGCAGATGGGGACAGCTGTTATAACCTGTCTTGATAGGACAGGAGATTCATTAAGATTGCAACAAATTGTAAAATCAATGAGATTAATAACAACATCTAGCCATTTGGGACTCTGATTTTTGTAGCCATCCTATTATCCCCGCTGCTTCCGCCTGTAACATCTATCGTACGTACAGAGACCGCAAGTATATTCCAGTTTACGGACACTATCCCCCAGTCCTATTACTCCACTGACCGATTTTATAGGAAGCATCAAACTGGAATCTGTCAACCGGATGCCACAAGGTTCCGCTGAAGGAAATAAGGGAAATAATTTCTTTTGCTCCGACACATGCCAGCCGCAATATCCGGGACTGAAACGATTCGTATGCCTCCACCCTCTGTCGTGAATGTATTCATCCAATGCAATTTCCATACAATCCGCAGTCTTCTCGGCTATGATACTTCCTATGGCATCCGCTATATAAACCTTTACCATATCCCCCTCTTGTTGCAACGTATGCTGGAACTTTTCAAAACCAGTTCCGGCAGTCGCGGCAAAGAAAGCGAAGGATTCCGAACCACGCAGTTGCCGGGTTATTATTTTACCTATACTGAAACTAGTTTTACCGACAGTAAGCAAATCTTTTGTTTCATCCAAATCTCCACCGGATATGAAAAAACAAAAACGGGGAGAAGTTACTGCCTCAACCCGTCCAAGCACCCCACGGACTTCTTTTTCTACTGCTTCGTCGGGTACAGCATCTGCATATCCCATCGTCTCATAGATTTCGGACAATGAGATAGGCAGATCAGCAAAAGAAAGTTCTTTTTCAAGCATTATTGAATTCATTTAATGCGGCAAAGAATGCATCAATATTTTCAGAAGGTGTATGAGGCGGTGTATCACATCCGCTGGAGAGCACGAAGTTGGGATAGGACTTGGTAGCCTCCAACAGGTCGAGTGTGGCTTTCTTCATCACCTCCGGAGTAGCCGCCTTGAACAAACTCACCGGATCAAGATTTCCCATTGCAAGAGCATCCGCAGGTACTTCTTTCAGAGCTTCAACCATATCTATTTTATTTCCAAAATGATAAGCGGCAGCTCCTGTAGCTACCATTGCCTTAGTACAATGACCGGTATTTCCACAATTATGCAGAATGACTGTGAAGTGATCGTCTTGCACTTTCTCTACTATCTCCTTAATGAAAACAGACGAGTATTGCCGGCAGTCCTCATCAGACAAGAGTCCGGCAGCCGGCTCGGCCATCACTACCCCATTCACCCCTGTAGCCTTCAGTGCCATACAGTAACGGAGAATGAAATCCGAACATTTCTTCAACAACGAATTCGCCGCTTCCGGATTGATATAAATAAGCATCATGATTTCAGACATATCATACAAACGTCCTGCCAATGAGTAAGGGCCGATGCAACCGGCAAAGACAGGTCTGTCCGTTATTGTCTTGGCTGCCAACATATTTGCTTTCAGATATTGGGGGACTCTTCCTTTATTCAAAGCAGGAATGTTCAGTTTTTCAATATCCTCCTCATTAGCAAGAAGACGCCCCACTACACTGGGAACCTCATTTTCGGGGAAGACAATCTCCGCTCCGAAAGCCTCGGCTTCTACCGTCAAATCCATAATCACGGTTGCGGCGGCTGTGGGATATTTCTCACTCAATGCCTTGATGGCGTTGTAATGCACTTGTCCGTCAGTAACCGCATCACGCACCGTTTTCCCTATCATCTCTATGCCCGGATGGGTCATGATGGGCATAGCCACCACTTCTTTCTTTTGGATAATTTCGTTTATCCACTCTTTCATATTCAGTTTACTCATGGTCTTTTATTCTTTATTTATTCTGTTATTGCAAAAGTAAGTCTTTTCTTTGATAATCTGCTGTTCCCTTTGCTCTTTCTCATTCAAAAAAACGGTATAAATCCCGTTACAATACTACAGGAATTTACACCGTTTTTCATCTTATAGACTTATGGCAATTTATGCAAAAGATGACGATAATATGTTTCAACATCTTTCCAATGGTAGAAAGGAGCAATATCCGTTTCTACAGGGATGGTAACTTCTTTCTCACAATGCATGAACTTCACCAGTATATCGTCAGAAGCTTTTTTTCTGAAGAAAACCAACTGAACGTTTGCCGCCATCGGAGTGACCTTGAAATTACACCATGCCTGATAAAATTTATCGGGATCCGTTTCGGCTTTCCACATATCGCCCAATTGGAGCAACGCTACCAAGGGAATGATATTTCCATCGTGCCCAAAGCGTAATGTCGCCGTATGGGTCCCGGACCTGATTGCCTCATCGGCCGAATCCAATATATTTTCAAGCAATGACCGGGCACTGGCCGTCATTATTCCACCATTGGCAGGTGCAGGTCCGTCACATACATAATTATGATAATTGCAAACTTGCCAAAGATCAAATAATTCATCTTCCTGAAATACATCATAAAGACTCACCTCTATCTCTACATTCTGCAAATCTGAAGCAATCCAATAAAGTCCCCACATCAATTCATCAGGATTCACATTCTTACGGATATAGTCAGGACTATTAAATAAAGAAGTGACCAAACGATCGGGACGAGTATGGCTTTCTTTAAACTTTCTATATTCCTCATACCAAGGTCCCTGATGAGAAACAAATTTCACAGCTTCCGGCGTATGATAATTCATATATTTCATATACTTGGCACAAGCTTCGCGCCGGATCTGCAATGCCGGATTGAGTTCTTTCAACCGTTCACAAAAGGCATCCATACTCAATACACATCGCAACACCACGGTAGAGCGTGCAGACAGAGCAGGAGATCCCTTGAATACCTCGGGATAGTTCTGAAACATTCTTTCGGCTATCCCCCGGTGTTGCCTCACACCCAAAGGGGTCAAATCTCCCCCATGTCCCTCGGCATCTTCCCACACCAACGCCATTCTTTTGCGAACATCTTCTCCCAAAGCGGTCAAAACTCCAGCTTGATGTGCCTTCTCGAAAATATCAACCACTGTTTTATAATCCTGTTCCGATTGAATCCACCTTGAACCGTGTCGTGCATAATGACTGATATAAAACGGTTTATACCCTTTAGGCGGAGGAGTCGCGATAGCTTCCTTTACGGGATAAGCATAGTACACTCCTCCCGTCCGGGCTATATCTTCCAATATAGCCTCACGGGTGGACTGAGCAAAACCATTCAGATGAATTCCACACAAACAGACAGACAGGACAATATATTTAAAAAGCGCCATCGTTTTCATGCTTATTAATTATATCCCTCGTTCTGACCAAATTCATCCGGATTCAAGATAGAGTCCAGAAACATCTGAGGAATAGGACGCCATGCATGATGCGGTTGAATCAATGGAATGTCCGGATTATGAGCTTTCACATATTCTACTAATTTTCCGGTTCTTTTCAAATCAAACCAGCGCATGAATTCGCCGCAATACTCACGTGCTCTTTCTTCCAAAATAAAGTCGATCGTCATCTTGTCCACTCCTACCTCCATTTCAGCTTCCTTGCCCGGTACAGCCGCACGTTTGCGTATATCATTGATACGTGCTTTAGCTATCTCCTTATTTCCTCCGGACTTCATTATCTCACATTCGGCAACAATGAAATACATTTCGGGCAAACGCATGGTAATCACATCATTTGCACCTACCTGCGAATTGGTAGGCAAGCCTTTGTTTTCAAAATTCGCATCTTCGTACTTTAGCAATGTCGGGAAGTGAATGTTAAAGTTGGCACTCTTGCTGACACTTCCATCGGCTGCATAGGTATCATCAATATCGACGACAGCATATGGCAAGTTACGTTTGCCAGCAATCTTCTTCTTGGTGAAAAGTAGCGCTGTTTCTCCCGGCTGAATAACCTGACCAATCATAGATGACGGTTTTTCAAAATAGTCCAACTGATCCTTAGTCCAGGCATAAGCTTGGGGTGTATTCAGTTTATACTCTTCACGGAACCAAGCATTATAACGAGCATCTATATCCTCATTATACAATTCCAATAAATAACGGGTAGGCATCATCGCCATACTACCCGACTTGGCATTCTTATCATTTCCATATTCATAATCCTGTACCATACCTGCTCTTGCCGAATAACTGGCATGGAAATACATATGCATACGGTTCGGGTTTTTAGCCTGCATATTCAATGATGACTCAGTAGAGTGGGTCACAACGAACATAGCCTCTTTATTCGTTTTATTATTATCCGGATCAAAAACTTCGGCAGGTGTATTATACAAAGACACCTTCAATGCGCTCTGGTTATCAATCACATATTGAGCCGCATCCTCAGCGATTTTATAATATTTATCTTTGTCTGCCTGACTGTCACAATAGGAAACCCGTGTCAGTGCGATGCGCGCTAACAAGCCGTATGCTGCTTTTGAGGTCGCACGACCTACATCTTTAACAGGATAAGGATCAACGGGCAGATTATCCACCGCATTTTGCGCATCAGTCAGCATTAAATCATATAAATCTTCATAGCTGCTGCGATAACAATTCATTGAAAGACTTTCGGCAGAAGTTTCTTTGGTCCTAAGATCCACGTTACCGTAAATTTCAACCAAATGCCAATAAGCGTAAGCACGCATGAAACTTAATTCACCAAAACGGATATCTCTCAGTTTCTTGTCTTTGAATTCCACTTGGTCAATCCGTTCCAAACCGGCATTACAGTCGTTTATAATTTCATACAGACGATTCCACGTGTTCTTAATCTGACCAACCGAAGCCGTCAATTCTTCATATTTAGACATCTGACGACCATAACCGCAATTGGCAATATTGATCCAAAGATCGCCACCACCGTTCAGCAATAACACAAAATCTTCACGTCCATAAAACTGACCGCCCCAAAAAGCATAAGCCGAATTGACAAGGGCCTCAAAACCGGCCTGTTCTTTGTACACGTTATCCGGGGTACTTCCGGCAGGATTGTATTCCTCCAAATCACATGATTGCATGCCCAATAACAGAGCAGCACATGCTACAAACATATATTTTTTACCGTATTTCATAATAGTTATTTCTTTTTTATCTGTTAGAAATCAAGATTCAAACCAAATATAAACTGACGCTGCAACGGAGCTTTTGCTGACCCTCCGCGTTCTGCATCGTAATCCTGAATCAAATGATTCTTGGCAAAAGAGAAGAGATTATTGGCGGTGACATATGCACGAAGTTTGGACACGCCCAATTTTGAAGTCAACGATTTGGGGAATGTATACCCCAGTGATACAGTCTTGATCTTCCAATACGAACCATCAATGTAATTCAAAGTCTGATAACCCAGATAGTTATAGAAATTGGTCTGAGCCGGTCGCGGAAAATCATTGGACGGATTCTCCGGCGTCCAATAGTTCAAGTAAGCAGGGAAGTTACCTTTTCCCTGAGGATCATAAGAACCGGTCAGCTCATAATCAATCATCTGCCCCCAACGAGCGATAATATATACGTTCAAATCAAAGTTCTTATAACTAAAGTTGTTGTTGAATCCACCTGTCCATTTCGGTGACTGGCTACCCAGGTAAGTTTCATCCTTATCATCAATAATATAGTCACCATTCAAGTCTCTCAGTTTGATATCACCCGGTTTGAAGGGTTGTGTCTTCTTTGAATCTTTAAAATATTTAGCTGCTTCTTCAGCCTCATTTTCCTGCCAGATTCCCTCATTAATAAAATGATAGAATGATTTCAAAGGACGTCCAATCAACAAACTAGTCGTAATATGCGAATCTGATCCAATGATGTCTTTGCCATCAATCAGATCGGTAATCTCTTCATGATTGGCAGCAAAAGTAAGAGTGGAGTTCCATTTAAAGTTTTTGTTATCCACATTGACGGTATTTACCGATATTTCTATACCACGGTTCATGGTTGCACCGATATTTTGATACATCTTGAACGGAGTTGCGTTACTACCACCCATAGAAGTAGGCAAAGTACGGGGCAACAGGATATCAGTAGTCTTTGTCTGGTATAAATCGACAACAGCCGAAATACGGTTATTGAACAAACCGATATCAAAACCTAGATCCCAGGTATTGGACATCTCCCAGCCTACATTCTCATTACCTACATATTCATTGTATATATAATAGGTATAGCCATTATCCTGAAAAGCAGAGTTGGTTTTCGGAGTCAAGCCCGACTGAGTTCCGTAGGCCATGATACCCGAGTTACCTGTCTTACCCCAACTTAAACGCAACTTCAAGTTGCTCAGAGCTTCCACATTCTTCATGAACGCTTCATCACTAATGCGCCATGCAGCAGCTACAGAAGGGAAACTTGCCCATTTATTACCTTTAGACAAACGTGAGTCACCATCCCAACGATTAGAAACCGTCAACATATAACGGCCTTTATAACTATAGTTGAAGCGCAAAGCATACGAGAAAGTCTGGTGCTGTATATAATCCGATCCAATGACATAAGAGCTTTTGTCATTGGCACCCAGATTATGCCATAAGTATGAATCAACCAACTGGCCCTCTCCTTGCGCATTCACTGATGTATATTTGGATTGTGTCCACGAAGTCAATGCAGTGGCACCAAAAGTATGATCTTTGACGGTTTTGTTATAACTGATAATATTATCCCAATTCACAAAACTCTTTTCGGAAGATTTGATTTTGGACAGTGACGTTGAATTCTGTCCCAAACGGTCAATAGAACTGGCCCCTTCAAAATCCTGCTTACGATAAAAAGCATAATTGGTTCCTAAATTAGAACGGAAAGTCAATCCTTCAACAGGAGTAAAATCCAAATACCCATTAGCTATCAAATTTGTTTTCAGCACATGATGTCTTGCAGCCACTTCAGATGCCTCATCCACCAACGGACTCACCTGTCCATTCTTTCCTAATGGATATTCTACCACTTTACCGTCTTCATCGTATGCTTTACCAAGAGGCGCATTAGTAGCAGCGCGCCATAGCACATTCTCGGCACGCTCATCTTGTGCATAATGAGTGACCTGTGTAGTAGCTCCTACTTTTACGGTCTTGCCTAACTTGTGCTCAATGTTCATACGCAAGTTGTACTTATCCATTTTATCATTTTTGAAAGAACCCTTTTCCTGATAATATCCGGCAGACAACATCGCGGTGGTCTTTTCCGTACCTCCTGACGCTGTAACCTGATGGCTTTGAACAAGCCCTGTATGAAGCACCTCATCTATCCAGTCAGTCCACTCACCGTTCTGAATGGCCTGCCATTCCTCCACAGTGAAAAGTTTCTGGTCATCGGCGGTAGAATTCCACTGACCGCCAGTACGAGCAGCTTCACGACGCACCTGCATATAGTCTTCCCCACTCAGCATATCAGGATATTGCGCCCACCCGTTTACACCAAAATAACCATTATAAGAAAACTTTGTTTTGCCTTGCGCACCTTTCTTGGTTGTTATAATGATTACCCCATTAGCACCTTGTGAACCATAAATTGCCGTAGAAGAAGCATCCTTCAACACCTCAATAGACTCAATATCAGCCGGAGCAATATCCGAGAAATCACCTCCCTGCATACCATCAATGATAAACAGCGGAGCATTGGCAACATTGTTACCAAACTCATCTTTCACATCGGACAGTGAACGCTGGCCGCGAATATTAATGGTTACACCCGAAGTAGCCTTACCTGAATTACGTACAATATCCAAACCCGGAACCTGCCCCTGCAATGCTTCCATGGCATTAGATGCCGGTGATTTTACAATATCAGCCGCCTTCACTGAAGCAATAGAACCTGTAAGGTCACGTTTCTTCATCACGCCATAACCTACAACGACTACTTCATCCAAAGCCTGCGTATCGGCCTCCATTTTAATGTTCAGCTGATTGCTTTTTCCCACCGTTATATCCTGTGTCTTATATCCTATATAAGATATGACAAGAATATTCTTACCTGAAGGAACTTCCAAAGAATAATTACCGTCAAAATCGGTAATCGTACCCACCGTTGTACCTTTCACCAGTACGGATACACCAATTAACGGTTCCCCTGTGTCATCTATGATTTTACCTGTGACAGTACGTCCTTGCTGGACAGACTGAACCAATTCACCGGCAATAGGGTCACTTGCATTTGCATAAGAAAATGCAGACGGCATACATAATGCTGCCGATAACCCTAAAATAATGGGAGTACGTCTGATATTACTTTCCCAATTTTGTTTCGGACTTTTTTTCATGCTTTTCATTTCTGTTATAATAGTTAACAAGATTTATTTTATCATATCTATTCAAATGACGCATATAAAAAACTCCTGTACTCAAGATTAACTATAAAAATACGTTAAATAAAAAGTATATTTTCTTTCATTTAGTATTTCTTTTTAACCGAATCACAAATCTAAATTTATAAATGCCTGATTTTAGCCGATAAGATTCTAATATAGGCAAGCCCCATGAATTATCTCCCCCAACTTCCATTCGTGCACAATTTATACTTACTGTAGTGTTACTATGAGGCTTCAATTCAAAGCCATGTTCCGATTATTTATAAGATCTACTGATTATAAGCAATCTCAATCGGTTATTTAAGGTTTCATAAATTAAAAGGAACCATACAAATAACTCTATACAAATCAATATAAATAGAATATAATCAATTTCATCACAGTAATTATAATAGGTAGTAACAAATCGATATACGACTACCAATACAATGGAATGAAAAAAAATTGTCTTGCCTCTTTACAAATAGAGACAAGACAATTATTCTACTATAAAAGTTTTAAATTATCAACATCCAGGATTTTGATATTCAGCACCATTAGATATAGTTGCAGTAAATGTTGTAGAGATAGGTCGTAATGCATAATTAGGATTAAAGAACTGAGCCAAGTCCGGATGTGTTTCCTCCCAATAATTTGAACTCTTAAACATGCCGGTACGTTTCAAATCATAGAAACGACTGTTTTCGTCACAAAGTTCACACACTCTTTCAGCAAGAAAAATACGTACAGTAACACTCATAGAAATTGCACTGAACAAGATGCGAGTTTAGCCTATTTAATTAGCAAAATATAGATCATCGATGGGCCAGCCATTGCCATTAAAATTACCCAACGGTTTCGAGTTCAACGCAACTCTATACCCCCTTCCTAGTTTGGAGAATATACCGGAATTCCCCATCCAACGGGAGGATAGGTGGTATTGAAGTATTCAAAAGTGATCTCTCCCCCTTTTACAAAGTCAAATTTAAGATCTTCTTCTACGCCGTCCATTTCGGCGGTTGCCTCAGCATAGTAGCTACCGGGCAACAAATCGTACCGAGCTGTAAATTCTTCACCAGTAAATAACGTACCATATCCAGGGGATATTTCTGTTAAATCTTGTACCTGTGACCAATCCAAATTGTATAAATTAACATTAAAAGCCCCCATTGGTCTATGATTAGATAAATTACGTATGGTAATTTTAAGGAGATATGGTATTTGAGGAGCAAGAGCGGCATAAGAATCAAGCAAACCATATCCCATTTGGTTATTTGAAGTAGCAAATGCAGCTAGTGTTTGAAAAGTATATGGATAAACTGAAGATGTGATTTTCTGTGCTGTTTTCTCAATGCGATATCTTACTTCCGAAGCTGTCAAAGCAGGATATTTGGAAAGTACCATCGCTGCAACACCAGTCACTTGAGGAGCAGCGAAAGATGTACCGGACCCCATAACAGTGGTATTATCTGGATAAAGAGAATAAACATTCTCTCCGGGGGCAACAATATCTAATTGATTCCCGTAATTGCTGAAGGATGCTCTATTGCCATTTTGATCAATTGCCCCGACAACAATAATTCTCGAATCCGAGTTGGCAGGATAACTTATAGCCCCACCACCATTTCCGGAAGCAAAAACTACAACACAACCATTGTCAAGAGCACTTTTTATGGCCTCTCCAACCAATGTACTGTCATACTGCCATGAACAATTGATTACTTTTGCCCCATTATTCACTGCATATTCTATAGCCCTTGTCATTGTAATATCCGAAGATATTATGCCCCCCAAATTATTTACCGCAAAACTAATAGGAAGAATGGTTGTACCATAAGCAATTCCTGCAACACCTTGGCTATTATTAGGAATTGCACCTATAAATCCAGCAACCATTGTACCGTGAGCCCCCCTTACACGATTCGGAGTAGTTTGGGTGACAGCATCCCAACCAGGCAATACATTGTAAAGATCTCTATGGCTTACGTCCACTCCAGTATCAATAATGGCAACAATAACATCCGATGAACCTTGTGATATAATTGTTCGTGATTTACAATAATTGACATGGACATATGATTTTGTCAAATTATTACCAAGATGCCACAAAGAACCAGCCTCAAACAGAGGCTCATTGATACAATCCACATTACCTGCTCCCGAAAGACTAGGACTGGCAAATTCGAATAAACCGCTTTCATAAAAGAGATTTGCCATTTCCAGAGCATTTCTTTTGGAAAGATTAGTGCAAGCCAAATAATAACATCCTTGAAGAAATTCATCCGCACCTATTAATTCTACGGCATTTTCTTTTGCCAACTCTTTTAGTATAGAGAGGTTTGTCTCAGATTTTAATTTAACATAAAACAGATTTGTTATTCCTATTTCATTTCCATTTTTCATTTTGTAATAAGGTGCCCAATAAAAGGCATCTGACAAAACAGAAGAAACTCTATTGTAATCACCTTGAATGGTTGTAACTTTTAAATCTGTAAATTTTATCGTATTAGAATTTGCTTTTTTAGTACTTGGATATACACACTTACCCCATTCCTTTATACCTTCAAATTCCAAATTAGCTCTCGCGATTTTTTCTGAAAAAATATTTGCATCTGAAGCATAATACATTATTTGATATTTTCCTTCTACTTTTTGAACAGGTATTTTTTCTTTTTCAAGCCAATAATAATCAGAATAACTCATCTTGGAATCTACCGAACGTGTAATAGTAGAATTTTCAAAATTTAATTCATCTGATATGAAATCAGTACAGCCTCCAACGATGATTGTCAACAATAAGAGGGGGAAAAAAATATTTTTAAATCGTGTCATACTTTATATATTTACATTATAAAATTATTCTATTGTTTCCCCAACTAGAAGTCGTGAACAATACTTATTTCTGTGATTATAAAACTGCAAAATCAATTACATATAACAATAACCATCGACACACGGTACACAAAAGGTTTCACAAATGTCTCCTAAGAAACATCTGTGAAGCCCTCTATCATCGTTTTTTTAATTAATATCCGTTCGTTCCATATTCATCAGCATTATCTATCTGACTCAGGAAGTCATAAGAAATAGGACGCAGATAATGTTTTTGGGTAAATGATTTAGCAGCTCTTGGATTACCAATAGCCAAACGGCTCTCAAACGCCTTATGACGTTTTAATAAAGCCCAACGACCATATTCTCCACATAACTCACGAGCATACTCATCAAAAATATCATTTTCCGATGCTGTAGTCAACTTCATATGTGATTCAAAGTCATCAGCATTACGACAAGCCCGTTTACGAAGAACATTCAAATAAGTTGCCGCTTTCGCCCCATCACCCAGTTGTTGATTTGCCTCTGCCGCAATTAAATAAACTTCAGCCATACGCATAATCATGATATCACCGCACTTATATTGCAAATTACTTCCATTAAAAGCACCATCATAATTCCAATTATACTTGGACAGAGCAGGATACATCATAAATGAATTTGTTCCATCAAAACTTGCTTCTTTATACTTACCTTCCACATCAAACAAATCATCAATATTAATACAGAAATAAGCACGTTTTGCTTTATCAGTATCAGACAACTTATCTTTACTCAAATAAATAGAAAAGCGGTCTTCGTCTTCAGTTAGTGGATAAGGATGTACATATACATTCTTTACATCTACCAAATGAGCTATATCGCCCGAATGATCTCCTTTAGGCCACATTTTAGCAGGATACTGATTACCGGCACCATTAGATGTAGGTATATAAGTAGCATCTACATAAGGATAAATTTTCTTACCTATATGTTCACTGCTGATACCATATTTAGAACAAATATCCGCTGTTAACTCCACTGTTTTCTTCCCATAGGTAATTCCCCAATTGGTTTGTTCCATTGAAAAATCACCAAAAGCAGTAACAAATGAATTCTCCCAGCGCTTATCATAATCAGCATCAAAACAATCTATCAGATATTTAGACGGAGCCAAAATATTGTTATTCACACGACCTAAATAATAATTGCCTTTATCATTTGTCTTATAAATTTCACTCAATTTAGAAGGATTAGGGAAGAAAAATGAAAAAATATTTGTTTGTTTTCCCACTTTACAAGAAGGATCATAAGGATTTGGACCGGCAGCAACAAACAGAGCTTCTTTATTCTTACGGTTATTAGCTTGCGCCCAAACATCCTCTACATCATCATACAAATAAGCCCCATAGGCAGAAGCATTATTGATCAAATCCTCTGAAACTTCTTTTGCACGTTGCCAATAAGAAACACCATTTTCACTCAAGCCTTCACCGGCACCTTGTGCATATACACGCGCCAACAGACCTAAAGCTGTTTTTTTGGTACAACGAGCATAATTATCTTCATAAGGCGTTACTTCTAGCTTTTCTGCCGCAAACTTCAAGTCCTCTACAATTTGAGCATAGATTTCTTCTATAGAATTACGTTGCGGACGCGTGTTTATTCCTTTTGCCTCTTCCAAATTCAACGTAATATTTCCATAATGAGTAACCAATACTGAATAATAAAAGGCACGAAGGCAACGGGCTTCAGCCACCAGCCTTTCAATAACTTTCGGATCACTACCATCACCTTTCACCTCAACTGCCCTATTAATAACCGCATTACAATTATTAATCATTGAATACGCATACTTAAATGAAGTATTAGGATACTGAGTATTGGGTGCAAGACCTTCATAATAGAAAACTTCCTGAGCCCATGTCTTGTTCATAGAAGTGATCCAAGTATCAGTACCACCTTCACACAAAGCCAAGAACTCAAAATTAAACATATATCCCGATAAAGTCTGATAGCAATAAGATTGCATACCTTTCCATCCATCAAAAGTAGAAAGAGTTTCGTCAGCCTCTACCATAGTGGGGTTATACTCGTCCAACGAACAAGCATGGAAAGAAGTCATCAAGCAAGCTCCTAAAACAACTTTGCTAAATATATTTTTCATTGTTATATACTACTTAATTATTAAAAATTTAGAATGATAAATTCACACCGAATACCATCTGTTTAGTTAAAGGATAATCCAAACTTCCATTCATTTCCGGATCATAATCTTTTAACAAATGACTTTTAGCCACTACCAAAGGATTAGTGATTGTTGCATAAAAACGGCATTTCCCGATTCCAGCTTTCTGCAACCAATTTGTCGGCAATGTATATCCTAATGTAATATTTTTAATTTTAAAAAACGAACCATCAACATAAGACAAAGCTGCACTTCCTACATAGTTTGTAAGACTTCTGTTGGCATAAATTGCAGGAAAATCATTTGAAGGATTTGTTTCAGTCCAGTAATTAAAATATTCAGGGAAATTACGAACGCCACTCGGATCATAACGACCTAACATATTGTACTTGATCATTTGTCCCCAACGCATATACATGAATACACTTAAATCAAAGTTCTTATAAGTAAATGTATTTTGAAATCCCATGGTCCAATCAGGAGCATTATGACCTAAAACTTGATAATCCTTGTTACTAGGAGTATATTTATTTGTAGAATCATAATAAGTTTTTTCTCCATTATCATTTACTTTATAATATTTACCTTCCGCTTCTCTCTCCATTCCTGGAATATTAATCTTCAAATCTCCTGGTTTCGCACCAAATACAGCCGCATCCTTCTCTTCACCAAGCTGCCATACGCCATCCAATTTATAATGATAGAAAGAATTCACAGGATGTCCTTTTGACAAAGAATAACCAGTATTTCCATTAGAAATGTTATCAGAGGTTCCATCAATTAAAGAAAGAATTTTTTCTTTATTGTATGTAAATGTCACTGTAGAGTTCCACTTAAAGTCCTTTGTTTCAATATTACGTGTATTAATCGCAAATTCGACACCTGTATTTTTAGTTTCACAAATATTTTGGTTTACAAAATAATATTCTGTCGGACTAAACGCACCATTTGTTACAGGAAGGTTTCTCGACCAAATAACTCCTTTTGTTTTTGTAATGTAAAAATCACCGGTAAAATCAATACGTCCATTTAGGAAAGAAGCATCTACACCCACATTAGTATTGTAAGATTTCTCCCACGCCAAATCCGGATTCGTATAATTTTTCGAGAATGAATATACATTTTGCAATTCACCTCCTAAAGCCATTCCAAAATAATCAAGGCTTGCAATAGAAGTATATGGATCAATAGCAGCAGTACCGGTCACGCCATAACCAACACGCAACTTCAAGTTACTCAACCAGTTTTGTGTGCCTGCCATGAATTTCTCATCTGACATTCTCCATCCAAGTGAGAAAGCAGGGAATGTATCCCAACGGTTCTCTGGGTTCAATCGTGAAGAGCCATCATGACGTACTGAAGCTGAGAACAAGTATTTACCCATATAAGAATAGTTCACACGTCCTACAAAGCCCATTCCTTTTGACATGTTATACAATGAAGAATTGCTGGAATTCTTAGAACCAACATCCATATTATGCCACATATACCGATTGTTTTCGATATTGGTTTGCTTCATATACGCTTCATCATACTGATTATGTTCCCATGAAGTGACACCTGTAACGGTAATATCATGTACATCCTTTACTTTAAAATTATAAGTGATTATGTTCTCCCATTTATAATTATAATTACGCTTATTCGTTATAGTAGCATATACATTGTCATTGGTACCTTTTGAAGCAGGTCCTGAAGAATAATAATATTGATATGATCCTTGACCTTGGAAATAATTATTTCGAGAATAATTTAAGGTAGCTCCCAAACGGGAAATAACAGATAAACCTTTTATCGGAGTAAGTTCGATATAAGGGTTCATGTAAAGTTTAAAATTCTGATCCTGATTTTTATACACTCCACTCTGTGTATTTAGCAAAAGATTAATCATAGTGCTGCCTATTACAGGCTCAACATTAAAATTCCCATTTTCATCTTTAATCTTTCCTAAAGGTTCTGCAGAAAGAGCTGTTTCCAACTTAGCATAAGCTTTATTTCTATGAACATAAGATCCTTGCATATTGGCCCCTATTTTTAACCAATCTCTTACTGTATGATCTATACGGATATTAGTAGAATATACTTTATAATTATCTCCAGTATACTGTCCCTTTTCATCTGAAAAGTTCAAAGAAATATACCCTTTTGTTTTTTCTGTACCACCCGATACTGACAAACTATAGTTTTGGGTATATCCATTCTGCATCAATTCATCTGCCCAATCAATATAATCACCATTCAAGTGTGCCTGATAAGCTTCGGGTGATGCAAAAATACGTTCGTCATCAGCAGCAGAATTCCAGTTTCCTGTTGCTTTATTGGCGTCACGCAAACCTTGAATATAGCTTTCTCCACTGCGCATTTTAGGAGTTTTTGACCAACCATTAAATCCGGCATAAGCATTAAAGTTTACATTAGTTTTTCCTGCTTTTCCACTTTTTGTTGTTATAATGACAACACCATTTGCACCCGCCGCACCATATACAGCCGTAGAAGAAGCATCCTTCAAGACTTCAATAGATTCAATATCATTAGGATTCAAAGTCGAATAATCACCGGGCATGCCGTCAATAATAAAAGTAGGATCACCACTGGCTGTAAACGAACGTGTTCCACGCAATTGCATTTTGACCCCTTCACCTGCCTGGCCTGAAGTACGAGTTATATCCAAACCTGCCACCTTACCTTGCAAAGCCTCCATGGGATTAGAACCCGGATTCTTTGTAATTTCCTCGCTCTTTACAGATACAACAGCACCAGTCAAATCACGTTTCTTCACCGCACCATATCCAATAACCACCACTTCATCCAAAGCTTGTGTATCAGGGTCCATTTTAATATTCATCTGGTTATTCTTACCAATAGTGACTTCTTTTGTCTTATAACCAATATAAGATATCACTAATATATTCTTCCCAGCAGGAACATCCAATGTATAATTACCATCAAAATCAGTGATAGTACCCACAGTAGTACCTTTTACCAATACAGAAACCCCAATCATAGGCTCCCCTAACTCATCCAAAATTTGTCCTGTTACGACTCGTCCTTGCATAACAGACTGAATGGATCTAGTACCCATTCCTTCACTAGCACTCGCATACGAAAATGCAGCAGGCATACATAATGCGACTGATAATCCCAATACCATAGGTGCTTGTTTCATACCACATCCCAAAGTACTCGAATATTTCTTCATGTCTTTTCTCATTTTTCTATGGTTAACAAATTAATTAATAATCCATATGATTTATCTCTAATGTAGTAAAAATACGATGTTTTAGTTTTCTCTCTTCAGATAAAGTCATTACTTCCATCGCTTCATCAGAAACCAATAATACATTCTTGGCCTCTTCAAAGACTTTCAGCAGTTCTGCATGCCCCTTTAAAAGCTTATCCCAATGAAAAGCCATTTCAGGAGCATCATCCAGAACATACTTGATAAAGTCGTCATCCTTCAAAAAGTCTTCTACCTTGCTATACACCTTTTTTGTATCCACGTTACAATCATTTTTCATTATGACGGATAGTGGTTCAAAGTTGTACTCACCTGAAAACTTAAAATATTATCCTACCAATTCCCTTAATCTTGTAATACCTCTATGCATCAAATTTCGTACCGACTGGTAATTCATATCCATAATGGTACAAATATCTTCATATTTCTTCTCTTCTATATAATATAAGGTAAGTGCCTCACGTTGGCGCGGAGATAATTGAGCCAACAAATGTTTTACTTTTATATTTTCAAAACAACTTTTTTCCTTTTCCAAATATTGATTCTCTACATCATCACCTGCTGCAACGGGATTCAGTTCCTCAACAGCGGTTTCCGACATGAACATCCGTCTGCGAAGTTCATCACATAACTTGTTTTTCAAGGAAATGAGGAGGTATGATTTGAAGTTGTCAATGATACCCAATTCAGCCTTCTTTGTATACAATTTTACAAAGACATCATGAATGCAGTCCTTCAACAATTCTTTGTCAGTAGTTAACTTACATCCATAATTAAATAGAAGATTAATATGCATATCATATAATGTAGAGAATGCACTTACATCTCCAGATTGGAAAGCGGTTACCAAGCAAGCTGTCTTATCATTTAAGTTTTGTTCCATCACAGTATACTAATTATAGGTTGTTTTGATGATGATGCAAAACTAGGGAGGATACGCTACTTTTTTAGGTAATATTTGATTATTGGACCGAAAAAACAGATAACCTGCTGAAAAACATATATGCTAAATATTACAGATTTTCATTAAAAAGGAGAACCAAAATAAATCCGGTTCTCCTTCCATGTACTAAATTCTATGAAACCAATAAATACAATCTTTGTTTTTCTCTGCTTTAAGCATATATACATCTTTAATATTCAACCGTTTAGCAATCACTGTTATTGCTCCGGTCTTCGGATCAACAGACTTCAATATGTATTTTCCAGGTGATAAATGAACAGGAATATCTGTTGCAGAATGGGAATAAATGATACTTCCAATACCAGATTTTACCAATTTCTGATACTTATTTGTACCAGTATCCTCCATATCCATAGCAGCCGCATCAGTTAAAAAGCTTTCATCAGCAACTGGAACAACCGGGCAAGACCCACTTGCCATGAAGACAGCCCAAGCCATATCCGGATAATTCTGCGCATAGTAAGTAACCGCTTTTTCCGGGAACTTCTTACGATATTCACTCACCGCCCGATAAGCTTCATCAAAAGTAACCTTACCTACTTTCATTTTACGGGCATGCTGACGGGGAGCCAAGTTCTTTCCACCTTCGGGAGCATAAAGACCATCCACTTTATAGTGCCAGTAACGAATATCAATAATGTCAACTAATTTCGCACGCTGCGTATCATTCAGAATGGCATCTTGAACATCCTTTGTCGCACTTAACGCCACAGTTGCTTTCTTACCGGTTTCTTTCTCCCACTCTCCTATCACATCCAGCCAGAATTGTACAAAATGCAACGGACCGGTAAACTCCGCACTGATCAGTTGTACCACATTTGCATCATCGGCAAAATTATCCAAGCATTGGCGAATATACTTTCTATGAAGCTCACGACGTACAGGATGACTGATATCATAAAACATATCCGCTACAAAGATACGTTTGTCACCGGCAAAAGGAACAGGTTCAGGCATATCGGTCTGATTGATATTATTGGCCGACCGCCAAGGACAGTCTACCCAATGTGCTCCCGCTTCCAAGATATTATGCTGGAAGTAATTCTCATGGAAAAGCAAAAGACCTTTTTCCGCCCCTTTTTCGGCAAACTGCTTCAACCGGTTCCAATACCATGCATTGGGACGGTTCAAATCATACTTGCTCAATCCTTCCCAAGCAGTACCTTTTCCACTGCGGGCAAACGGTTGTTCGTAGAATGGTCCCCACACATCTCCATCACGACGACGGACGCGCTCATGATCGTCACGACGACGCTCATACCACAAACCGTAATTATGATCTAAAACCAAAATCTGATTCTTCACCATATAATTCACCGTAGAATCAATTCTATCTGTCAGCCCAAGTCCTTCGCGTCCCGGCACGAAACGGGTAACATGTGGCTTGGCTTTAGACAAGAAGCTGGTCCTCAGTTTCCCATTCCACCAAGGAACCTCCTGTCTGCCGCCTACCAGTAACCGGCCATCCATCTGCATACGCCCATTAATAATGGCAAACAGATGATCCTTTTTGTCCTTATATATAGGTGTATTAAACTTTAAATGTTCTAAAGATTTCAGCTTCCCGGAAGACACACAGGCTGTATAGGGTGCTTCCTCAATCCATTTTTGCATAGTAAGACGGGGAGTATAAGCTTCCTTTGCCATCTCCATTGCCGCTTCTACGGTAGGACTGCTGGTTGCGTTGGTAGCCCTGGGAAGAATACGTGCCTGGTCAGAACAATCTTTATTCAAACGTGCCGCCAACTGTGCATAAAACAAGCTGCGGGGATGTACGTGATTATTTGATTCCGCCCATTGGCCGTCACCCGAGAATTGCGCCCAACAACCGTATGCACGGTTTACCGCATCTCTTGCCGGTGAATAACACTCTATCCCGGCAGCTGTACATTGCCAGAAAAGACTGTTGCCTGTATTCCAACCGACACCATTTTTATCCTGTCCCAAATTCTTAAATACCAAATCATGGCCATCAATGTTTACCACATCAAATAATAATCCACAGGCCCAGGAATCAATAGAACCGCTGAATCCTAACGACTCTTCCGAATCACACTGTACAAAAGCATTCGGACCTGCCGCACAAAATCCGGCTGAGAAATCATGAATACCCTGTTTAGAATAACAACGCTGAAAAAGTGTCTGCTGCCCCATAGTATAAAATGTACTGCGACGCATTCCACCTATCTCTGAAACAGGTTCTGTGGATACACAATCTTCTACAGTTGTTTTAGAACCGGTACGCTGTATAATCACAGCACTTCCTGCAAAGTGCTTAAAATTTACCCTGCGTACCCAACAGTTTTCGGCATTTTCTATAGATACCCCCGTCCAGCAATGATCCTCATCTTTAGGATACTTCTTATTATAGTCAGAAGCCAATGTCAGATTCTCCAAACCTGCTTCTGTGATTCTGCCCGGCCAACTATAACGTAACACTTTGACAGTTCCCCATTTATTATCCAAAGCCATTGTCAAAGGAGCATCCAAAGTCAATTGGTTTCCATCCGCCTTACTTACTGACCTATCCCAAACCAAATCCATCTCTCCTTCTTTCCAGCCCAAAGCAGAAATACCTCCGCCAAAAATATCACAACCGACAGAAGCAATCCATTCTTTCGTAGAGGGGCGGACAATCCGGACCCGCTCTCCGGAAACCAGCTGTACATTATTGGTTACCTGAAAAGTACAAGTATTTACAGGAACGTATGATGTCAGTACATCCAAGGTATCCGTAACAGCCAAATCATTCCGTCCTTCAATATAAAGCAAAGCCCCTCTGTCCACTCCCTTTTTCAACAATACGGTCTGTTCCCTGTCACTGCCGCGCAGCACGACTCCCGACACAGAGATACGCAAGCTCTCATTCAATTCAAAAGTTCCTTTATCCAACAAAACAGCCCCACGAAAACCATTTTTATCCAAAGCCAATGAAGATACATAGTCAATGGCACGCTGGATACGAGAGGAATTATCTCCAGGCTGCCATGAAACAAAAACGGCATTCGCCACATCAGGTATAGGCTGTTCCGAATTATGGTAACCGCAAGAAGAATAATCTAGAATACGGTTTCCACGTTCATCAGTCACATAAGTCAGTTTTTCGTCCTTCACCTGTAAAGGAAAGGTTTGCGCAGAAATCCGCGCAAACCCCAAACTTAAAAATCCCAATAATAATAACTTATAATTCATTTTACATCAAGCTTTTACGTTTTGCCAAAGTATCGTGATTGTTCTTTACTTCCGTCCAATCCACTTTCTTTGCAGGATCTATGCCATTAATGTATTTTTCAATGTTAGTATACCCGTCACCATTACAATCTTTCACCGCATCACCCGGATCATTAGGATTGAGTCCGTATCTCACCTCCCAGGCATCCGGCATACCATCACCATCCGTATCAACCACAGGAGTACCTTTATATTCGGGCAAACCACCCACCTGACGAGGATCTGTAATGATACCTTGTTTATAAGAATCAACAGGAAGACGTCTTTTCACATAAGGACTAACGAATTCAGGAGCGTCTTTCACATAAATAGCTTTCCCTGTCTTCACCGTCTTTATCACACGGGTATCCACCGCATCTCTTTTAGGGAAAGTAGCCCCGGCATTTTCCAATACATAATTATAGGCAGTTTTGGCATCCATAATAGTCACATGGGGCATTGAGAAAGGCTCGTTTACACGAATTTGATCTGTAAACTTCCCTGCGTCCGGCATATCGTATACCTGCACGCCGCCATCCCAATTATTCTTTGTCACACGCGCATTGCCTTCCACTACATTTCCGGCAACATACGCTTTACCAAAAGTATCCGGTTTCTTCTTGTCACGGCTCGATTCGGGTTTCACAATCCGGTAGGCAATCGGCTTATCTTTCGGAGTGATAGGACCCGGTTTAAAATAATTATTAATAATATTCAAACGGCTGGTTTCATCTCCTCCGTCAACAGAACGGTTCCACCAATTAAAAGTCACATTGTTTACCAGATTAAAATCCTCATTCATGCCAATGGAACAGTTACGGCTGATATTGGATGCGAACAAGTTACGGCAAAACATACTGTTATGCCCACCTATAGTCGCCCCGAAAGCATGATTGTAACAATCCAAAGCTTCCGAGAAAATAGAGTTCTGAATAGTTATGTTGACAGTAGGAAGCTTCAAACCATGTCCTGTGGAATCACGATGGTATACATGGCGATAAAGAGACATATTCTCATCCAGCCCCCAGCTGCCGGAGCAATGATCGATAATAACATTACCCACACAGTTACCTCCCAAAGCATCATCCCGGAAGAACACATCCTGCGCCCCCCGACGGAAACGCATATGGCGGATAATAATATCATGCGTATCAAGCAAGAAAGAAGCCCCTGTTACACAAACTCCATCCCCCGGAGCTGTCTGACCTGCAATAGTGATATACGGAGCACGGACGTTTATAGGAGTTTTCAGCCGGATAACACCCGAAACATTGAACACAACAATACGCGCACCACCGGTCTCACATGCCTCACGCAACGTTCCGGGCCCACTGTCAGCCAGCGAATTGACCACAATTACTTTTCCTCCACGTCCACCGGGAGTATAGGCCCCTCCCCCTTCTGCCCCGGGAAAGGCAGGTATGTTGCTCTTTATTAAATCCTCAGGTTTGGATGCCCATGGTTTATAAGGACGTCCTTGAGTAGCCTCAGACATTACTACAGGTAATGCTTTCGCCCATGCCTCATCCGATTTCCGGTCTATTTCCTTTTGTTGTTGTTCTCCTCTGATTTTTACCGAATCAGGAATTACAGGATACTGTGCCGCCACAGGCAACACACATGCAGTCAATGCTGCCACTGCAAATAGTTTCTTTAGTTGATTCATTTGGTTGCTAAATTATTATTTTTTCTATAACTTCATAACATAATACTCTGCTTTTAACATGATTCAAACACACATTGCGAATATTTCTATATCAAAGACGGAACAGAAAGCTTGTTGTACTCTCTATCCACACATAAAAAAGAGCTTGACACCGTTTTACCGGGCAAGCTCCTTTTTCTGCTTTTCAATAAACATTAATTTATATCTTTCCTCCACGTGCCTTGATACGTTCATACCAAGCCTTACGTTCTTTCACTAAATCATATCCCCGCTTAGAGAGGTAATTATTAATCCGGCCTTTGTATTTACCGAAAGCAGCATGTTTCTTATTTGAATTTTCAGCATCCATGGCAAATTCACGGGCTTCAACAAGCCATGCCATAATCTGCGCTTTCTCTTCTTCTTTCAAGGTAGGAATCATGTCAACCGTAGCTTTATAAGTTACCATTACCACACCATAAGTCATGCCATCTTTCACTGCATCTATCTGCTTGGCATCCAAATAAAGCGAAAGATCGGCCGGGAAAGCGAAATGAGTGCGGTAAAGTGCCGCATCCTTTTCAGCTTCGGCAGCTTTAACGGCTTCTTGTTTCGCATCGCCCGTCAGGGTTTCTTTTGCCAGCTTCACTTTGGTATCACGCGTTTCGTATATGTCATTCAATTTAAAATAACGGTTGGCTATGATAGTTGTCACTTCACGGGCGGCAACGGTATCTGTCAATTCCAGTTTATCTACAATCTTCTGCGAACGTTTCACAATAGATTCCACGTAAGCCGGATCGCGGCCTTCACGGTCCAAATCCACTGCTCCGGCGGTAATGACTACCGCCATGAGCAACAGAAACATTATACCTAACTTTTGTATCATATCCTGTCTTCTTTCCTCCGTTTATTACATCAACTTTCCTTTAGAAGCCAATGTATCATAATTGTTTCTCAAATCAGACCAGTCAATACAATTTCTAGTGCTGATACCATTAATATATTTCTCAATATTTGTATAGCCGTCACCGGTACAGTCCTTATTAGCATCCGAAGGATCATTAGGATTCAAGCCATTTGCCTTTTCCCATTCATCGGGCATGCCGTCACCATCTGTATCCACATACGGAGTTCCTTTGTATTCCGGATAACCACCCATCTGGCGGATATCGGTAATGATACCTTGCTTATAAGAATCTTTCGGCAAGCGGCGATATTTAAACTGTCCGTCTTCTCCCATTGATTTAGGAGCCAGTCCGGTCAAATCACCGTTAGCATCTTTGGCCATCTTTTTATCATAATATGGAATACCTGTTCTCACTTCCTCTATAATACGCTCATCCACGATGTCACGGCAAGGAATGTTGGCACCTGCATTTTTCAGTACAAAATCGTATGCATCATGTGCAGAAGTAATGCGGATGTATGGCATTTCAAAAGGACGGTTGCTACGCATATTCTCCGTATATCCCTCTGTATTCGGCTGAGTTTCAATCTGGATACCACCTGCCCAGTTATCCTCTGTAATGGCAGGATAGCCTTCCATAATATTGCCATCGGCATAAACACGGCCATATACTTTATGATCCAATTTGCTTCGTCCCGCTTCGGGTTTCAGGATGCGATGCCCCACAGGAGTATCTTTCGGAGTGGCCGGTCCCGGTTTATAATAGTTGTTTATCATATTGAACATAGCAGTATAATCGCCACCGTCCGAAGAACGATGTACCCAGTTGAACACTACATTGTTTACAAAATTGAAAACACCATTCCAACCGATGGAAGGATTACGTCCCGAATTACTTGCCCACAGGTTACGCATAAATGCACAATTCTCACCCCCTAAAGTGCTGCCGAATGCATGATTGTAAGTATCCAGTGCTTTTGCCGAGATAGTATTCTGTATGGTAACATTTACGGTAGGCAGTTTCAGATCTTTTGATTCATATTGTCCTTCGCTGGGATCGTACATATGGCGATAGAAAGAGATGTTCTCATCCAATCCCCAAGTACAAGAGCAATGGTCAATCATGATATTTCCAATCGGGTTGCCTCCGAAAGAATCGTCACGATGCCAGACTTTTGTTTCGCCACGGCGGAAACGCATGTGGCGTACCACTACATCATGCGTGTCTACCCAAAAAGACTCTCCGGCAATACATACCCCGTCACCCGGAGCTGTCTGTCCTGCAATAGTGACGTATGGAGCCCGGACGATAATGGGAGATTCCAATTTAATAATACCTGAAACATTGAAGACAATGATACGCGCTCCACCTGTCTCACAAGCCTCACGGAAAGAACCGGGACCACGGTCATTCAAATTAGTCACGGTAATCACCTTACCGCCACGACCGCCGAAACTGTACATGCCTCCTCCCTCAGCACCGGGGAAAGCAGGAATTCGTGCCTGCGGCAAATCGTATGGACGGGAAGCCCACGAAATATACGGACGACCTTCTTTCGCTTCTTTCAGTACGACAGGCAATGCTTTTGCCCATGCTTCGTCAGAGCGGCGACGTTCTTCACTCATCATTTTCTGGTAGGCTTGCTTCGCCTCCTCAGTTATCTGGGGATACTGAGCTCTTGCTACAGGAACAATAAAAGTAGCCATACACAGTCCTAAAAACAATTTTCTTTTCATACTTTATTCTTAAAAAATTATATCTGTGCTATAAGTAAGTTGGAATTTATATTCCGTTCTCTTTTTCTTAACAATTATCTTTTTCAAGACGTGCCTTTCGGGGATATGTACTCAAAAAAGTTCACATTTTCTCTCTTCTTATTCGCGCTTCTAAAACGTATTCAGAAATATGCGAAAAAACTTATGAGAAGTTTCTTTGAGTCTTGTTACAAAATTCAGAGAAATTTGCTACAAGTTGCTCCCTACCTATATTGACTCATATATCACAATTGTACGAAACGCACACACGTTAACACTTTTCGATAAAGAGTAATAAGAATATTACAATTCTAATGTATTTGACATCTTTATTTTAAAGATATTTATTATTCAACAAAAACCTGAATACGAAATGGACGTCCTTCTCCCTCATCTGTAGTTATCCATATAAAAGTATCCGTCATAAACCCAGAAGCTCTCCTAAAATTAATCCTATAACAAGAACAATCCACCTTGAAATCTTCAATTTCCGCAAAAGACTTTTCTTCTATTCTTACAGCATACTGAGGATTATTTTCAATATTATCATATCTATTTACAAATGGCTCATAAGAGTAATTCATATCATAAGTAGGATATTGACTATCAAAATTTCCTCCAGTTTCCCAATCAATATAATGATCCCCTATAGTTGAAGACGCTTGCCATTGTAATGTTCCAGTCATCGGACTAGGAGGTCCACTAGTAAAGTAAGTCTTAAGCGTTTTCAATGTTTGACCAAACTTATCTACAACATATCCTTCCACATCATATCTTATTCCTGCACCTTTCTTAGTATTAAGAATTTCAATATGCTGTCCTTTATAAGTCCTAACAACCTTAGTTACTGTAGTATCCTCATCACTTAAAGATGGTTCGACATAATTTGATGTAACTACCCATTCCATATCAAATGGTTCAGGAACACTATAAGAAATGGGACAAGAATCCTTAAAATGACTTCCGTAAATTTCTTCTTTAACTTCACTAAGCTTATTCATCATCAAAGCCAAATAAGCATCAACCAAGCCATGTCCTATTTTATCATGAGTATTTTGGGGTAATTCCCTACAAGCATTAACCATATTCCAATACACTTTAGAGACTGTAGCTTCAGGATCTAAAGATAGTAATAATGCCGCAATACCTGAAATCATAGGTGCAGCCAAAGAAGTTCCACTCAAAACATCATATTCCCCATTTAATATTGTTGTCAATACATTTACTCCCGGCGCAACAAAATCCAGATTTTTTCCATAATTTGCATCGGAAGCATGCACACCATTTCTGTCAATAGATCCAACAGCTATTACCCCTTCAATATTTGCAGGATATCCCACACTAGATTGTCCTTGATTACCACTAGCGGCAACAACAACACACCCTTTCCCATTTCGTCCTTTTGTCAAAGCATTTTTTATTGCATCAGTCATTTTATCATCAGGATCACATGTCAAAGACATATTAATCACATCTGCTCCATTTTGCCACGCCCAATTTATAGCATTCACCATTTGAGAGTATTTCACACTCCCGTCAAGGTCTAAACTAATAGGCATTATTTCAACGTTAGGTGCTATTCCAACAATACCTATTCCATTATTACGTACAGCACCTATAACTCCAGCACAACACGTCCCATGCTTATCATAAATTCTACTAGGTGAAGTACCAGTCATCGCATCATAACTTAACGATGATATATTATTACTTAAATCCGGATGCGTTTTATCAACTCCTGTGTCTATAATGGCTACTTTTATTTTTTTACCATCTGCCCAATCCCATGCTTTTAAAGCATTAACGTCAATATTATTAGAATTTGACAACCCCCATTGTTGGGAAAAACCTGGATCATTGTATAGAATACTTCGAGAGCCAATGGCTAAATCAGAAACTGTTCCTTTTTCTAATTTGGGTACATTTATCCTTATATACTTTTCTTCTTGCTCCTCACTTTGCAATATCTCATCTTGAATACAAGACGAGAATGAAAACAAACTAACCAAAGCAAAGAAAATCCATTCTTTATTTTTTTTCATAATATTAATTTATTGTTTAATAATCAGTATCCACAGAGCTATACTATTTCATTATCAACAAAGAAGCTCTGTGGACACCAATAATTCTCAAAATCCGAATAAAATATCGGAAAGAAACATTCGCCTATTTCTAACCACTTTCATTCATTTTTTTTTTTACTTCAAAGGATCAAATGTTCCTTCACTACCATAATAATCCTCCCAATTCATATTCTGATATAAATAAGGAGATTGTTTCATTACACTTTCTTTCAGACCTATAAAATAATATTTATTCAAAAAAGTAATTTCAAAACGTGGTGTAGAAGTACCATCTATCTGATCATTTTCATGCCGTACCAAATTTGTGTCATAGAATTTATCCAATTTTTCAATTTGCAACATAAATTCCTCATCTGAAGAACTAGGATCCAAACCGATACCAGCACGAGTAACCTTTGAAGCGTCATAAGCTTTACTATCAGGATTAAAAACATCATAATCCTGTCCTGCTTTTGTTTCGGTATACACAGATGGCTTCACCGCTAAGAACATGCCATGACGACGTTTTCCATTCAGAGGCTCCACGCCTAGTCGGGTACATGTTCCAAAATCATCATTCCACAACATCCAACGACGCATATCATCAAAGCGTTTTCCTTCATAAGCCAATTCTATCTGACGCTCATACAATATAGCAGAAAACAACTTATCACGATCTGCTTTTAACTCAGCAACCGCCAATCCACAATCACCTGTATAACCTACTCTTTCACGAATATCCTTCAACAATTCAACAGCATCATCTTTCTTACCAATACCACAAGCCGATTCGGCTAAATTCAAAACGACCTCGGCAAAACGAATTTCCATATATGGAGTAGCACTTAAATTGAATTTATTTGCATTATCCCATTGTGCCTCAGGATTTGTACGTTTACGCACAAATATACCAGAATTGACATCCCCTGAATATTGAGCAGAATTACCAGGTTTCCCACTTTCAAAAGAATCTTCATCTTTATACCATTGATAATTCCACAATGTATAACCATTGTCCATCTTATAAGGCCAAACTACTCCATTAAAAGCAAACGTACGGTAAAAACGAGGATCCCTGTTCTTATAGAATTTCAGTTCATCATATTCAAATACACTTTCCCCCGGTTTCTTACCATCTGCCATTGGAAACAAATCAACCATTTCAGCTGTAGCGGCCATTCCACCACCTCCTAAGAGCTCTTTAGGACGAGCCATCTGCTCCCAACTATTGTTCTTTTTATAATCATTAGTCAAAGTATTGAACAAAGTGACCATTACCGCCTCACTACTTTGAATCTGGCAGAACATTTTTTCCCAGTTTTCAGCACGGTTGCCTTTTCCATCAGCCAATCCAAATCCATTCTGGATTAACAAATCATAAGCAGCTTTATTAGCATCATAAGCAGCCTGCCATCTTACCTGATCATCATTACGATTGAATAGTGGGCTAGCATAGGCTAATAATAAACGTCCCTTTAACGCTGCTGCCGCACCTGAAGTGATACGTCCCCAATTACTATTGTCCCATTTTCCTGGTAACATGGCTATGGCCTTATCCAAATCTTCGCAAATGAAATCAATACAATCAGCCGTTGAACTACGCTGCACTTCCAGTTCATCTTTAGAAGATCCATCACCTAAAATAGCATTTTGAGCCGTAGTTACAATAGGAACTCCACCATACATCATAACCAACCGAGTATAAATCCAAGCCCGCCAAAAATAAATCTGTCCTTTCAACTTGTTTCTATCTGCCTCTCCTAATGCCCCTTTGTCAATATTATCCAGAAAAATATTACATTCACGTATACGTGACCATGGTCCATCCGTATTTTTATTATAAAAATAGTCAGGAACATTCGAACTCAAAATTTCAGCCAACTGAGTAAAAGTAGTAGAACCTGCGTATTCTTCTGTCGATTGAGAAAAAGCATCGGCACGTCCTGTACAAGGGTTAGAATGACCAACTCCCGATGCAGTTGTTGGCAAACAAAGACCATAAACAAAATCAACTTTTCCAGTAGCTAATGCTATATCATCATAGATTTCTTCATTAAAACCATTATAATCTTTTTTATCTTGCAGAAACTGGTCACTACATGAAGTCATAGCAGCCAATGCCATTGCAAAAAAAGCATATCTCAATATCTTTTTCATATTTTTAATCAGAATGAAATATTAACACCTAACGAAACATTTCTCAAAGTAGGATAAGCCCCATACACACTCAACGGATCACAAAAATTCTCCGGATACGGATTAAAGAAACTTAATAAATTAGTACCAGTCAAAGTAAAACGGCATCCCTCAATATTTATCTTCTTCACCCAATCGGATGGTAATTTATACCCTATCGTCAATGTCTTTAAAGTCATACGTAATGAATTGACCCTCCAAAAATTAGAAGTTTCATTATTCACAGAAAAGCCCATATTAGGATATTTGGCATCAAGATTCTGATATGCAACAATATTACCTTGATCATCAACTACATCTTCCGGAACAAACACATCATTCCAAAATACAGGAGCATTTATATAATTCAGTTTCTTAGTACTCATATCTCTTGCAGCAGACGGTATTTCAGCCCATCCACCCCACGAGGCACTAAGTTGTGCACTTAAACTTAAACCTTTCCAGTCACCACCAAAGTTTAAGCTAAATCCATAAGGATTACTATTTTTCTTACTCAAACGTATTCTATCGTTTGAATCAATAATACCATCAGCTGCCTCCCAACTTCCATCAGGATTCTGTTTACCTCTAACATCACGATAAATCAACATACCGGGCTTTATTTGTTCAGGATTCAGTCCCATATATTTTGTGACATTATTTTTTGTCACAAACTCATCAATCTCTTGTTGGGTACGGAACATACCTATACAATCGTATCCCCACTTACCCATATCAGTCGGACCACCTTTATATATATCACCCAGACCTATAATATCCGGCCAATCGTGTTTACGGTATTTAGTACCTGTAAATGCTGTATTCAATTTTACAAAATAGTTAATATCACCTACTCTATCTCTCCATCCAAAAGAAAGTTCCACGCCATAAGCATCTATGGCATCATAATTTTCAGCTGCCAATGCGCCACCAATGGTCACAGGAACCAATCCGTCTCTTTGAACTAACATTTCTGTATTCTTATCCAAATACGCATCTAAACCAAATGACAATCTACCATTCAAAAATCTAGTATCAATACCGAAATTGAATTTATAACTTTTATCCCAATGAACATCAGCATTAGGAGCCGCACCCATTTTCAATCCCATACCTACAGGGTTTTGCTCATTTGTACCAAAAACAGCTCCTTTATTTGCCTGATATGAGTAATTCTGACGCCACAACCATGCTTTAGTGTTATCCTTACCTAGCATACCTACCGAACCTCTGACTTTCAAATATTCAAGCCATTGTATTTTTTCTTTAAACCAATTTTCTTCAGATACCACCCAACCCAATGATAAAGAAGGGAATACCCCCCAGTAATTACTAGGTGCAAATTTAGTAGAGGCATCTGAACGAACAAGGAATTCCATCATATAACGATCATTATATGAATAGTTCACACGCCCAATATAAGACAACAATCCAGACTCAGAACGTTCTGTCAATCCATCCATTTTGCCTGTTGCCGTATTCCATTCACCATTATTTACTTCTAACGGATCTTCCCTATAATAGCGTACATACTCATAATTCCTTTCTGAGCGTTCAACAGAAAACAAAGCTCCTATCGTATGTTTGCCAAAAGTACGATTATAGTTTGCAACAAAGTTCAACTGGTAGCTATCCGTACGATTCATGGTCCTCCAAATCTGATTTCCATTTTTAACTGTTGTTTCTTGCAAATTAGATTCATTAGTCAAATCATCACCTATATATAAGTGATTACCTGATCCCCCACGTGTTTTGAAAGAATAAGCAGTATATTTGGAACCGACACGACTATTTTTATCTGTACTTATACTTTTAGAATAAGACATTTTCAGTTTAAGTCCTTTCAGTGTTTTATTCCAGTCAAAGTCATATTCCACAGAAGCATTCAAACGCATATTTTGAGGATCATTCTTTGATATATTACCTAACTCTTCTAATGCATAATAATTATATTGCTGGATGTTATTTTGCTGACTGTTGGAAAATCCATAACGTAATAACGGCAAGCCATCTATATATGCCGGAATATAGCGAGGTGTCAATAATAATGTATTATAGTCATTTTCATCGTTTTCCCCTCCGACCTTATTAAAGGTCTTTTCATTTTTTCCATAATCTCCCGAAGCTTGCAAACCTACTTTAAAATGAGATGCCAGTTTAACATCCACACCAGCACGATAATTCCAACGTTCATAGTCCAAGGTTCCCAAATTACCACTTTGAGTATAATATGAAACACCAGCAAAATAAGTTGCTTTTTGTGTTCCACCACTTAAATTAAGATTATGCTTCATACTAAAAGCACCTTTCCAAGCATCATCCAACCAATCATAATTTATATTACGCATCGCTTCTAACTCGTCAGCTTGGAAAAGGTCTGTTTTATGATTTTTTATCTCATCATTGCCATTAGCAGCAGCAATAGCATTATAGAACAATCCATAATGATATGAATCCATCATTTTGGGACGAGCTATTTCATCATTATAGCCAAATTGCCCACTATAGGATATACGAGGATCACCTTCTTTGCCACGCTTGGTTTTCACCAATATGGCACCTTGTCCACCACGAGCACCATAAACAGAAGCTGCAGCATCTTTCAATACTGATATATTTTCCACCTCACTAGGATCCAAGTTATTAAATGTTGTTGCATCCACAATAAAATCATCAACAACATAAATAGGATTTGTATCTCCACCATCTTTAGACAAAGTCATTGGCTGACGAATCGATAAACTAGCAGCAGCACCAGGACGAGTCTGGCCACCACTAACACTCAAACCTGTCACCATGCCTTGTAAAGCCGCTCCCAAATTTCCTACTGGCAAATCTTCTATTTCTTTTGGATTTACAGTAGAGATTGCACCAGTAACATTTTTAGCCTTTTGAGTACCGTAACCAACAATGACCACCTCATCCAGAATTTTGGAATCTTCCTTCAGCACCACTCTAAAGTCTTTTCCTTGTTTCGGAGCAATCGTTTGCGGCACATACCCCACAAATGAAATGACAACCTTCTTGCCCGAAGGGACTTGCAAAGCAAATTTTCCGTCAAAATCAGTAATGGTACCGTTTGTAGTTCCTTCCACCACCACACTGGCACCAATCACCGGTTCACCAGTTTCATCAACCACCTGTCCGGTGACAGTTTTAGTCTGTTGCACCGACTGGGATATAGGGAATCCTGTCTCAGCGGATACTCCCTGAACAGAAACTCCTGTCAGAAACAGACTGAGACAGACCACTTGTGTCAAGTTGCCAATCTTGTCCAGCTTCTGAAGAAATGCATTTTCATTCTCCATAGAATCTTTTTTAAAATTAAAATATTATCTTATTTTTCTTGTTGAAATATCTGTTTCAGATAAGCGACATTCGTCCCGAAGTTTTTCTTTACATTCCGGACTTCATCCTTATTCCGTGACCGTTCAATGACCAGCCATCCGCTCCACCCCATCTTATCAAGGGTATGCTTTACGGCATTCATATCCAGACGGGTATTATAAGGAAGAGTAACCCCGTCTGTATCCGTACAATGTATCTGACAAATCCGATCCTTTCCCAGTTTTTTCAACTCTTTACAGAGGTCGCGTCCATTTTCCAACGCATTTTGAAAACTATAATAAATCTTTATACCTTTCGAATTAATTTCTTTCAACAGTTTTATATCCTCTCCAGCGTCCAAAGAAGTACGGATACCTATCACTACTCCATCTTTCACTGCCATTTCTCCCACTTCGTGCAAACGGCTTACCAACTCCTGACGTGCATCACCCGCTACTGTCCAGTCCTCTTTTATACCACCTAATGGAAGGAAAGCTACTTGGGCCCCCATCACCTTCATCGTATTCAAACAATCCTGCACTAAAGCTTTATAATTATGATGAGTCAAGAAAGATTGTCCAAAGAATCCGGACATCGCCACAGAAGGAACTTCAATATGTTGTTCCTGTGCTGTTTCTTTAAATAATTTACAGAAATGGGGTTGGTGGAACTTATTATCAAAAGTATCCCGTTTTCCCAAGCCTCCCATGTCCATTTCTATGCCATCACCTCCTAGTTCCTTCATTAATTGAAAAGAACCGATCTTCTGGCGTTTTAGCATCATCCAGTCACACGCAGCTATTTTATAGCGTTGTTTTCCCTCTGAATTCTGTGCTCCCAAAGGCAGTAACATAAACAGGAGCATAATTAAACTGATAATTTTTTTCACATTCATCATAATCTAGTTATTGTTTAGAATTAAGACGAATCACAAAAAAGTATGTAATCACTAAATCTTAATAAAGTCCAAAAATAATTTAGTGAATAAACAAGACAATCCCGCAAACACAATGCTCGCTTGCATCTGTTTACGGGATTCCTGCTTTATAAGATCAAGAAATCAACTTTTACGCCATTCATTCATATATTCCCTCGGAGTCTGATCATATTTTTTACGAAAACATTTACTGAAATAACCGGAATCCTTGAAGCCTACGGCAAAAGCTATTTCTGAAATACTCATATCCGAATTTTTAATCAACTCTATTGATTTATTCAGACGAATTTCTTTCACTAAATCCACCGGAGCAAACCCGGTCAGACTCTTTAACTTCTTAAAGAAAGCCGAGCGACTCAGCCCGATAGTTGATGCTATAGTATCTATATTAAAATCACTATTATCCAAATTCTCTTCTATAACCTGATGAATCTTTTCAATGAACTGCACATCTTTCTTCACTAGGAACTGTTCGTATGTATCCTGTTCCTCCTTATGTTCTTCGGGCTGCTGCCATACACGTTCACGGAACAATTTACGTTCATTCAGCAACTGTTCGATACGTGCCACCAAATAGTCTTTGCTGAAAGGTTTGATGATATAGGCATTCGCTCCCATGCTTATCGCTTTGGTCTTCGCTTCATCATTACCTTTCGCCGTCAGGATAATCACCGGAATATGACTGATTTGGAAATCTTTACGGATGCGTTGCAACATCTCTATTCCATCCATATTCGGCATCATCTGGTCGGTGACTACCATGTCGGGATGATAGAGATGTACTTTCTTCAGCCCCTCCACACCATCATTGGCCATATAAATATTGAATTTATCTTCCAATTGCAACTTCAACATATTACATAAATCCTTATTATCTTCTACAATCAGCACGGTAGGCAAAGACGAATCGACAGGCTGTTCTTTCTCCTCCTCGCTTTCCTTGCCGGCAGAAGCAGAAACAGATTCAGTTTCAGGAACACTCACCGTTTCCCCGCCCATATAAAAATCGACTTCCGACGGTTTGTAATGCTCCTTACCCAGTTGCAATTCAATGGTAAAGACTGCCCCTTTCCCTTCAGGGCTCTCTGCATAGATTTCCCCATGATGCAGACTGATAATTTCCTTAGATAAAGCCAATCCGATGCCCGTTCCCTGATAATAAGCGCCACGTGCATTGTCAGCCTGCGAGAAACGCTCGAAGATTTCGGAAAGCTTGCTTTGGGGAATACCCACACCGCTATCTTCCACCCGTACATAACAATGCTTGTCATCATCCGACACTCCCATCGTGACATAAATATTCCCCCCGGCAGGAGTGAACTTGAACGCATTGGAGATTATGTTGCGGATCACGATGGCCACTTTCTCCTTATCCGCCCATACCATGATATCCTCACCGGCCAGCTGGAACGTGAAGCTGACTTCATTTTCTTCGGCCATCACCCTGAATTCTTTCTCAAAAGAGTCTACCATCTCATTCAGGTTGAACAACGACACATGCAGACGCATTTTTCCGTTCTGTATTTTACGGAAATCCAATATCTGATTGACCAGTTGCAGCATCTGTTTGGTATTCTTTTCCATCAGATCCACGTATTGCATTCCTTTCTGAGATAGTTTTTCTTTCTCTTTCAACTCCTGAATAGGCCCTTGGATCAGAGTCAGCGGAGTACGCAACTCATGCGAGATATTGGTAAAGAACTTGATTTTCAATTCGGACAATTTTTGTTCGATATACACATCATTTTTCACCTTAATCATGAAAAGAGATAATTTTATAGCCACCAGCAATAAGGCTACAGCTATAATCATATAGATAACATACGCCCACCAACTGGCCCACCAAGGCGGCAGAATGACAACGGTCAACTCACGGAAAGATTCCAAACCGGGATTTGCCTCATCCAGTGTCTGTACTCTGAAAAGATACTTGCCGGGAGGAACATTGGTATAGGACGCTATACGGTTCTTCCCGTTATAGTGCCATTCTTTTTCATATCCTTCCAAAATATATTTGTAAGACACACGGTTCTGATTATTATAGTTCAACGCCGCAAACTCTAAAGTAAACATGGACTGGTTATGATTCAATGTAATCCTGTCTGTATAGGTAATGGACCGGTCAATAATAGGATGGTCCGTATAGCTGCGTATGTCCCGGTTTGATATCTGACATCCTACAATAAATGTGTTATAATCAAATCTTTGCGTTTCCAGTTTATCGGGAGAAAAGGTCAAGATACCCTCTTTACACCCCAGCCAAAGTTCCCCGTCCAGCGTTTTCAATGTGGTGCTTTCTTCCATCACAACCGGGGGAAAGCCATCGTATTTGTCATAGTTACGCACCTGGCTTGTCGCCCTGTCAAAACAAGAGAGTCCTTTTTCCGTAGCAAGCCAAAGGAAACCGTTATCATCTTCTATAATAGACATCACCACATCATTATTCAATCCGTCTTCCCAGCCATACGATTTAAATGAAAGCTTATGCGTTTCCTCATCATATCCCGACAATTTGCTCAATCCTCCACCAAACACGCATACCCATATCTGAGAGAACTCGTCTTTATAAAGCGCGTACACATCGCTATCGGCATAATTTACCCGGTTGGCACCACGGTAGGTTTCAAAATCAATCTGCTCCACTGAGGCAAAGTTGTTTTTAAAAGACATCAGCCCGTCCATCGTACCTACCCACATACGCCCGTCATTATCCTCTATCATATTCCTCACTTCCATATAAAGGCCATACGTAGGATAATTCTTGAATCCGTTATATTTATTCTTAAAAGTGACTTCCCCATTTTCCTCACAAAGCAGATTCAATCCTCCGTCCAAAGTACCCACCCAGATACGTTTCTTTTCATCCTGATAAGTGAAATACACATCATTCCCGCTGATTGACGACAAATCAGACAAATTATGCAGATAACGTTTAAAACGGAAACCACCTACAGTTTTCTCATCAGGAACAGCTTTCACCAATCCGTCGCCTTTGGTAGAGAACCAAAGGTTTCCTTTGTCGTCTTCCATGATGTGATATACATTACCTATATGCTCGTCACCTGTCGAAAAAACATGTTTGGTTACACCGTTCCGGTCCATCCGATAAACACTCTGCCAACGGGTGCCCACCCAGATATCGCCACTTTTTGATTGGAAAAGGGCTCTTACCCCTGTCGCATAATTTTCCTGACCGGCTGATTGCGGAGACAACGAAAGCAGATTGAATTGCTTCTTGGGGAAATTCATGCAATACACCCCTTCATCGGCAGAGGAAAGCCACAATACCCCGTCATTATCCAACATCAGATGATAAAACTGCTGATTTGTCCTATCATTAGAAAGTTGTTTCAATTTATTGATATAAACCATCTCCGCATGTTCCCTGTCGAACAACCAGGCCTCTCCTGCCGGAGACAGGAAAAAAAGCCCTCTTTCGCCGGCATCTTCCGAATACAGGGTGGTTATCTTGCCGAACATGGTAAACGGAAACCGTTTTGCAGTATGGTTCAACGGATCATAATAAATCAGCGCCTTCTCATTTTCGTGAAACCATATTTTATCATACTGGTCTATGAATGCATGAGTTACCATAGCGTCATTCATTTCAGTATTTATCTTTTGCAACCTGCGCTCAGCCAAATCATATTCGTATGTGCCTTGTCCGGCCACACTGAGATAGACATAACCTGCCGGAGTAACCAGCAAATTGCTGATCGCACCTTTTATTTCGGAAAGTACATACCGGTTTACCAAACCGGTCCTCACATCGATACTGTAAAAAATACCCGCACGATCTCCGACCCATACCTTCCTGCCATCCTCAAAAAAACTGGTAAAACTATCCTTGTCACCGGAATTAATCTTACTGGTTATAAAATCGGCAGGCCGGGATGCCAATTCCGATCCTTTATGCACGGCGGCTACCTTATAATCAGTTCCTATCCAACTGATATATTCCTCCGTCTCACACAGGACATGGTGTTTCAGTGTATAATCATGCTTGTTTATCTCGTTCCGAGAGTCGAACAGAATCTTGATAGTTACCTGCCCTTTTTCATCTACCCCGGCCAATAACAGATTTTTATCTTTAGTCAGCAACAACACATCCCCCTCGGCCGTATTTTGTAATTTTATCACCTGGATATTCTCCGAATAGTTCTTCATGTCATCATAAACAGCATGAAAACATTCGGTCACTTTATTGAAGACATATAACTTACGGTCAATGGTCTTTACCCATATATACCCGTTTTTATCCTCGACTATGCGCTGGATCTTACGTGGCGGCACATCCGAATCGTGCTCCTGTTTATTGAATGTTTTAAACTTCACTCCATCGAAACAACATAAGCCATACCAGGTTCCGAACCAGATAAAGCCATCTCTGTCTTTCAAGGTACAGTTTACCGTATTATTAGGAAGCCCTTGATCTACAGAATAATGTTCCACAATCATATTCACATTATATGACCACAGAGGAAAGCTTGTCAGGCAACAAAGTATAATAAGTATATATTTCTTCATAAGTATTTAGTTTTCTTCAAACCGAGGTCAAAGATAAGAAAAAATCCGTTGGTACTTAAATTGAAATTAGTTAAATACCAATTATTGGTTAGATTGGAACGAGATAAATCCGCGTTCTATCTATATTACTTCTCCGTACCGAATTCAGTTTGCTGTCTCTCCACCTCCATCAATACTTTTTGCCTTTCCTCTTCTGTCAGCACAACTTTCCCCGCCATTCTTTCTGTTCTAACAGGGCTTCCGGCTAGTCCTGCTCCGACTGATTGAGAATCCGTCTCCTCCTCCGTATAACAGAAAGGCAGTTCTGACGGAATACTTTCTAATTCTATTTCCGTAGCAACCGGCGCATTCGTTCCTTCAAACTGCACATGGGCCTTCACCTTTATTTTGCCGGGCTTGCGGGTAGAACGGATCAATACGGGAGCAGAGCCAAACTCCACCGTGCGCGGATTGGCATTGATAGAGGCATCCCCTATAATTCGTCCTTCACCTTCTACAGTAAATACGATATTTTCTTTGGCCAGACGGCGCACATTACCGCTATCATCCGTCACTTCGGCCACCACTACGATAAAATCCGAACCGTCTGCCACCAATTGTTTTCCTTCCGTATCCACATACATACGCAACTTCGTGCTGCGACGTGACGGCATCCGCTTATAAGTGCAAACCACTTTACCGTCTATAATTCCCTCTGCCACCATATTTACTTTCTGCCAGTTTTTTTGCTTATAACTATACTCGCGTGCTTCCCAGAAATCCCATACATCCTTGAATATCACCGGGGCATTAGGCATATGTCCCTGCGCATGAACTACCGGAAGCGTCCAGCTCTCAGTATCGTCATAGACAGAGAGACGAACCGAATCACAATTACTGAACACCACCACATCGGCATCCGAGAAAGGAGACATCTCATGGGCGATAAACACCATAGGGCCACATTCCGCTACAGGATGCTTCAATGTCGCGGCAGACTGGCTGCGAAAAGCATAATAAGCGTATTTAGGCTGCCGGAACGCATCATAAATGCCCCCGAAATACGGATCGGGATGATACCCCCGCTGATGATCAAAAGGATGCCATTGCGCCCCACCGATAAACTGTCCTGTAGTGCGGTACATTTCATCATAACTCTTTGATAATGACAACGCCTGCACCAGCAACGGGCGTTCCCCCCAGCTACGGCTGGCACGGTTATTATTATTATGTGCATACCAGTCATCCACATTCTCGCCAAACTCACGAGTAAAAATACATTGTTCCGGACGGTCTGCCTTCTCATCATCTCCCGGCCATCCGTACACCACATCATAGTTTTCCGCCACTCCTTTCGAATGAACATCGGCTGCCGCTACAGGGCGTCCGGGATAAGGAAACTCCTCCCGTGTAATCCGTAATGCCTCCAGTGCGAAATCGCGCGGATAAGGCGTTTCATTCAAAATAGGCTCCCACATCAGCACACTGGGATGATTGCGGTCCCGGCGTATCATCTCACGGGTATTCCGATGTACCAGCTTTGCGAACTCCGGATTTTTATTCCAATATTGCCATCCCGGAGTAGCCACAATAACAAACAGCCCCATTTCGTCACAAGCATCCATGAATGCCGGATCTTGCGGATAATGAGCTACACGGATAATGGTACATCCTGCATCACGCAAGCGTTTGGCATCCCTCCACTGCTGGCTGTTGGGCAGCGCATTACCCACGTATGCAAAATCCTGATGACGGTTCGCGCCGACCAATTGACCAAAAGGCTTGCCATTCAACCAAAAGCCATCCTTACCTTTAAATTCCGCTTTGCGGATCCCCACACGTGTCACTCCCCCATCCAAAACTTCATGTCCGGCTTTGACACGAGATTGTATCCTATACAAATAAGGCGAATCAGGAGACCATAACTTAGGATTGCGAACTGCAAACTGTTGCCGCACCGTCTTCGATTCCCCTGCTTGCAGTTTCACCTGTTGCGAAATCCGTTTTACGGGAACATCGCCGGCATCCGCCAAAACCGTCTCCACGGCTACGGTACGCGTCCGCTTTCCACTGTTATGTACTTCCGTATCCACATACACTTCCGCTTTTTTCCCGCTTATATTGTCAAAATGCACAAAAACTCCGCCTCCGGCCACCTTATCGGCCTCCAAGGCATCTGTAATAGCTACACTTGATTTTCCTATCATCCACACATCCCGGTAAATTCCTCCATGATAAGCGAAATCCAAGGTATATTGACGTTTTCCCGGAGGAAAATTCTTATCATCACTATTATCCGTCATCACCGCCAGCAAGCAACTGTCTCCGGGCTGTACCCCCTGTTCCGTCAGTTGCACAGTGAAAGGAAGGTATCCTCCCAAGTGCTCTTGTACCCTCTTGCCATTTAAATAAATTACCTGTTTTCCCATAGCTCCCTCAAAATGAAGCGACACCTCTTTTCCTTTCATATCTTGAGGAATCACAAAATGTTTCCGGTACCATGCCACACCCTGATAGTTACGGCAACCGCTTGCCTCGGCAGGCATCAGTTCCACAGTATGCGGAGCAGACACTACTTGCCAAGATGTATCATCAAAACGCACGGCTTCCGCGCCTTTTATGTCTCCACGATGAAAGCGCCATCCGGGATTGAAATTATATACTATTCTTCCGCTACCGGATAAAGGGATGAATCCGGCTACAGAAGTTTCCATTTGAGCTTGTGCCAACACAGGCAACAGGCACACAAGTAAAATAAACAGTTTCTTCATAATTATTACACTATCTAGGAAAAGAGACGGACCGGCTGTCCGTTTGTACCCGTTCCCTTTGAAAAAAGGTCTTGTTGTTTTTGAAAAAGATCCAGACATTTAAAAAAAAGGTCCTGATGTTTGGCGTCAAAGACAAGGTTCTTTTAAAAAAACGTCAAGGTCTTTTTATACAAAGAACAGGTCTTTGGAAGGGAATGACAAGGTCTTTTCACAAGGCCTTCCAAGGCTCAAGGCTCAAAGGCTCACCTAAGCGGTATTTAAGCCCAAAACAAGCTTCAAGAAACCCATACATACACTGATTTTCAATTTATTACAATAAAAAGAAGAAAACAAGACTATATTCTGAAAAATAAATGAATAATATAATGACACCCAGGCACACACGGATACATCCGACATTTACCGGAAAGCAAAATGTATAAATAAAAGAAATTTCTATTGACATCATCACTTGGTCATTCCGGGCATCGTGAAAAATCCGGAAGCACCCCATATCCATTGATCCGGCCTATTATGAATCAAACCCGGCAAAAAAACAAGCCTGGTCAAACCAAACACAAATTCCATAAAACGACAGACAAAGTCAAGACAATCCTGAACTTCCCAAAGACCAAAGAATAATATTCAATCCGCACGTCTTGTTTTAGTAAACAATCTGTAAAACAAACATTTACACATCTACCAAGGTTTAAAATACCGCATAAGTGAGCCTTGAGCCTTGTGAGCCCTGGAAACGCATCGGACCGACTCTTTTTCTTTGCAGAAATACACCCGATTTATACGATAAACCCATACCTTTTTTATACCTTTGCCCCCCAAAAGAAAACAACAAACATGGAACTATTCAATAAAATGATTGCCGCAGCCCTGAAGGTTTCCGTACATCAAGTAGACAATACATTATCTCTACTGGGCGGGGGAGCTACCATCCCTTTCATAAGCCGATACCGGAAAGAGGCAACCGGAGGGCTGAACGAAGTACAAATAGGCGAAATTAAAGACAGAAATGACAAGTTGTGTGAACTGGCCAAACGAAAAGAAACCATTCTTTCTACCATAGAAGAACAAGGCAAACTAACAGAAGAATTGCGCAAACGCATTGAACAAAGTTGGGATGCCACCGAAGTGGAAGACATATATCTGCCCTATAAGCCGAAACGTAAGACCCGCGCCGAAGCGGCACGGCAAAAAGGACTGGAACCGCTTGCCACCTTACTGTTATTGCAACGCGAAAACCATCTGGACAGCCGTCTCCCCGCTTTTGTGAAAGGAGATGTGAAAGACGAAGAGGATGCACTGAAAGGCGCGCGCGACATCATAGCCGAACAAGTGAGCGAGGACGAGCGTGCCCGCAACCAACTGCGCAACCAATTTTCCCGACAAGCCGTCATCACCTCCAAAGTGGTGAAAGGCAAAGAGGAAGAAGCCGCCAAATACCGCGATTATTTCGATTTCAGCGAACCTTTGAAACGCTGTTCCTCCCACCGTCTGCTGGCTATCCGCCGGGGAGAGTCGGAAGGCCTGTTGAAAGTAAGTATAAGTCCTGATGACGAAGAGTGCGCCGGACGGCTGGAACAAATGTATGTCCGTGGCAACAATGAATGCAGCCGCCAGGTAGGCGAGGCAGTACGTGATGCGTACAAGCGGCTTCTGAAGCCTTCCATCGAAACCGAATTTTCAGCCTTGAGCAAGGAGAAAGCCGACGAGGAGGCAATCCGCGTCTTCGCCGGAAACCTGAGACAGCTTCTGCTGGCTCCCCCTTTAGGACAGAAACAGGTCATGGGAGTTGATCCCGGCTACCGTACCGGATGTAAAATAGTCTGTCTGGATGCCCAAGGCTCTTTGCTGCACAATGAAACCATTTATCCGCATCCGCCCAAGAGTGAATACTCACAGGCAGCCCGCAGCATCGTGAAATTGGTAGAACAATATCAGATAGAGGCAATCGCCATAGGTAATGGCACCGCCAGCCGTGAGACAGAACAATTCATCACTTCACAACGCTATGACCGTGAATTGCAAGTATTTGTAGTAAGCGAGGATGGGGCATCCATTTACTCGGCCTCGAAAACCGCCCGAGACGAGTTCCCTGAATACGACGTGACCGTGCGTGGAGCCGTATCCATAGGCCGCCGGTTGATGGATCCGCTGGCCGAACTGGTGAAAATAGACGCCAAATCTATCGGAGTGGGACAATACCAGCATGATGTGGACCAGACTTTATTGAAGAAATCATTGGACCAGACGGTGGAAAGTTGTGTGAACCTGGTAGGTGTGAACCTCAATACCGCCAGCCGTCATCTGCTGACTTATATATCGGGGCTAGGTCCTGCCTTGGCTCAAAACATTGTGGATTACCGCACCGAGAACGGGCCTTTCAGTTCACGCAAGGAGTTATTGAAAGTACCCCGGATGGGAGCGAAAGCGTTTGAACAATGCGCAGGGTTCCTGCGTATCCCACAAGCGAAGAATCCGCTGGACAACTCGGCCGTGCATCCCGAAAGCTATCCCATAGTGGAGCAGATAGCCAAAGACCTGAGCTGCACCGTGGACGAACTGATAAAGAGCAAAGAACTACGCAGCCGGATTGATATCAAGAAGTATGTCACCCCGACAGTGGGGCTTCCCACCCTGACAGACATCATACAGGAATTGGACAAGCCGGGACGCGACCCACGGCAACAAATCCAAGTTTTTGAATTTGACAAGAATGTAAAGACCATAGAGGATTTGACTGAAGGAATGGAACTGCCCGGCATTGTGAACAATATTACCAACTTCGGTTGCTTTGTAGATATAGGAATCAAAGAGAAGGGTCTGGTGCACGTATCACAACTGGCCGACAAATTTGTGAGCGACCCCACCACCGTAGTCAGCATCCATCAGCATGTACGGGTGAAAGTGATGAGCATAGACCTAGAGCGCAAGCGCATCCAGCTCACTATGAAAGGATTGAATCAATAATTGCAACAAGGTAAAAAAGAATATGGAAGAAGATATAGAAACCTGCGGCTGGTTCGTTTTTTATAAGGATCAGCTGCTGATAGAGAAAAAGAACGGAATGTACACCATACCTTTCGGAACAGAGCCTCCCATGCCTGTTCCGGTGGGAAGCACTATCCACACCATCGGAGAGATAGAGGGACACACTGCCAAAACTTTCTCCGTACACGCCCCGGTGCCCGGCTGCGAAAATGACCGCCACCTGATGATGGATCTCCGGAGTTCATACGACGTATTGCCTTGGGAAGAGTACAATGTGGGTGGCAAAGCCTTCCAGATACTGAATTGGGACAAGAACAGCCGCTATTGCCCCATGTGCGGCGTGCCTACCGTACAGATTTCTCCAATTGCTAAAAAATGCCCCCAATGTCGTCAGGAAATTTATCCGCGCATCTCTCCTGCCATCATTGTATTGATACGCCGGGGAGACAGCATACTGCTGGTTCACGCCCGCAACTTCCGGGGAACTTTCAACGGTTTGGTAGCCGGCTTTCTTGAACCGGGCGAGACTTTGGAGGAGTGTGTGTACCGCGAGGTACTGGAAGAAACAGGACTCCATATCAAAAACCTGAAATATTTCGGCAGCCAGCCGTGGCCTTATCCCAGCGGAATCATGATAGGCTTCACCGCCGATTATGAAAGCGGAAACATCAAATTACAACAAGAAGAACTGAATGCCGGCGCTTTCTATACCAAAGACAATTTGCCAGAGATACCCAAAAAGCTGAGTCTGGCAAGAAAATTGATTGATGCGTGGCTGGAGGAAAAGAATCATTTATAGAACGAGATGAGTCATGTTCCATCCATAAATACCTATTTATCGCTTGCAGAACTTAAAAATGTACTATCTTTGCAATATGGAATGGTTAAATAGCTTATTTTTTGAACACACGCCTTTACAGGCGGTTGTAATCCTCTCGATTATCATTGCTGTGGGGCTCGGTTTAGGTAAGATCCACCTGTTTGGCATTTCATTGGGAGTTACCTTCGTCTTTTTTGCCGGTATTCTGGCCGGACACTTGGGATTCTCAATCGACTCGAATATGCTGAATTACGCCGAGAGTTTCGGTCTTGTGCTTTTTGTATACGAACTAGGATTGCAGGTAGGTCCCGGCTTTTTCAGTTCATTCCGTAAAGGCGGTGTACAGCTCAATATGCTGGGCATGGGCGTTATTCTGACAGGTACGGTCATGACGGTGCTTTTCAGCAAACTGGGAGACATACCGATGAGCGATATGGTAGGCATCCTTTGTGGAGCCACCACCAATACTCCCGCTTTGGGGGCCGCCCAACAGACTTTAAAACAAATGGGGGAACCCGCCAGTGGCGCAGCGTTAAGTTGCGCCGTAACCTATCCGCTGGGAGTGGTAGGTGTTATTCTGGCCATGTTGCTGGTACGCAAATTATTTGTTCGTCCCTCAGATATCGACATTCACGAACACGAGGACACCAATCAGACATTCATAGCCACCTTCAAAGTGCACAATCCCGCCATTTTCAATAAAAGCATAAAAGAAGTAGCTTTATTAAGCTATCCTAAATTTGTTATCTCCCGTTTATGGCGGGAAGGCACGGTAAGTATCCCCACTTCAGAAAAAATCCTGAAAGAGAATGACCGTCTGCTGGTTATCACCACCGAAAAGGACGCTCCCTCGCTCACGATTCTTTTCGGCGAACAGGAAAGCCAGGATTGGAATAAAGAAGACATCGACTGGAATGCCATAGACAGCCAATTGATTTCCAAACATATCGTTATCAGCCGCCCCGAAATAAACGGGAAAAAACTAGGCTCTTTACGTCTGCGCAACAGCTATGGCATCAACATCAGCCGTGTGATGCGCAGCGGGGTACAACTACTTGCCACACCGGGGCTGATCCTCCAACTGGGCGACCGGCTGACCGTGGTGGGAGAAGCCAAAGCCATAGAGAATGTGGAAAAAGTATTAGGCAATGCGGTTAAAACGCTGAAGGATCCTAATCTTGCCGCCATTTTTATAGGTATTGTACTGGGATTGATACTAGGCTCCATCCCTATCGCCATCCCCGGCATCAGCACTCCCGTTAAATTAGGCCTGGCAGGCGGACCTATCGTAGTAGGAATTCTTATCGGATGCTTTGGTCCCCGTTTCCACCTCATCACTTATACCACCCGGAGTGCCAACCTGATGCTGCGCGGTATCGGGTTATCTCTCTATCTGGCTTGCCTGGGACTAGATGCAGGTGCACATTTCTTCGAGACAGTGATGCGCCCCGAAGGAGCCATCTGGATAGCTATAGGCTTCGCCATCACCTTTATCCCGGTAGTCATCATGGCATTAGTGGCCCTCCGCATGACCCGCCTCGACTTCGGAAGCACCTGTGGTATGCTGTGTGGAAGCATGGCAAACCCTATGGCATTGAACTATGCCAATGACACGTTACCCGGTGATAATCCGGCGGTGAGTTATGCCACCGTATATCCGCTGTCCATGTTCAGCCGGGTCATTATAGCCCAATTAATACTCATGTTTTTTATATAATTTCCAGCCATGAACGCTTATAATTCAATCACCCCGGAAACCATACAGAAAGATATGCGATACCTGCAACTGCTGTCGCATAGTTTCCCCACTATAGCCGATGCCAGTACGGAAATAATCAACCTGGAAGCTATTCTGAATCTGCCTAAAGGTACAGAACATTTCCTTGCCGACCTGCACGGAGAGTACGAGGCATTCCAGCATGTATTGCGGAATGCTTCCGGGGCCATCAAAAGAAAAGTAAATGAAATATTCGGGAATACCCTGCGCGAGAACGAAAAAAAAGAACTATGTACGCTGATTTATTATCCGGAACAAAAACTGGATCTGGTAAAAGCAGTGGAAACGGACCTGGACGACTGGTATGTCATCACGTTGAACCAGTTGGTACGTGTATGCCAGAATGTATCCTCCAAATACACCCGTTCCAAAGTGCGGAAATCACTTCCCAAAGAATTCTCGTATATCATTCAGGAATTGTTGCACGAAAACTCAATGGTTCCCAACAAGCAGGCGTATATTAACGTCATCATCAGCACCATCATTTCTACCCGCCGCGCCGATGACTTTATCATTGCTTTATGCAACCTCATCCAACGGCTCACCATAGACACACTGCATGTGCTGGGTGATATATTCGACCGTGGTCCCGCCCCCCACCGCATTATGGACATATTATGCGATTATCATAATTTCGATGTACAATGGGGAAACCATGACATTTTATGGATGGGAGCCGCAGCCGGCAACGACTGCTGTATGGCAAACGTGCTACGCCTGGCCATGCGTTATGGCAACCTTGCCGCCTTGGAGGATGGATATGGCATCAACCTTCTGCCTTTGGCCACCTTTGCCATGGAAACATACGCAGACGATCCCTGCACCCTATTCGGACCGAAAGTAGAGAAAGAAGACTGTACTTACAATGCCAAGACACTGCGCATGATAGGCCAGATGCACAAAGCAATCAGTGTTATCCAGTTCAAGCTGGAAGCAGAGATTATCAGGCGCCGCCCCGATTTCGAGATGGACGACCGTATGCTGCTACACCGTATAGATTTTGAGCGTAAGACTATCACAATGCCCAATGGAAAAGAATATGAACTGAAAGACAGCTTTCTTCCTACGGTAAATCCTGCCGATCCTTATAAGCTGACAGACGAAGAACGGGAGATTATGAACAAACTCCATCGTTCGTTTGTCAGCAGTGAGAAATTGAAAAAACATATCCGCTGCCTGTTCCGTTACGGATGTATGTACACGGTGAGCAACTCAAATCTGCTGTTCCACGCCTCCATACCCCTGAATGCCGACGGTACGCTGAAAGATGTGTCCATAGCCGGAAAAATGTACAAAGGAAAAGTCTTGCTGGAAAAGGTAGGGCACTTGATCCGTACCGCCTTCTTCGCTGAGGAAGACAACGAGGACAGACCCTTTGCCGTAGACTATGTATGGTACTTGTGGTGTGGCAAAGACTCCCCTGCTTTCGACAAAGACAAAATGGCTACTTTTGAACGTTACTTTTTAAAAGAGAAAGAGTTACACAAGGAAGTAAAAGGTCACTATTACAGCCTGCGCAATGAAGAAAAAGTATGTGATATGCTGCTGGACGAGTTCGGAGTGATAGGAACACACCGCCATATCATCAACGGACATGTACCCGTAAAAACCATCCAAGGTGAGAATCCGATAAAAGCAAACGGCAAGATGATGGTCATAGACGGAGGATTCTCTAAAGCGTATCATTCGGAAACCGGAATTGCCGGATATACACTGGTATACCATTCGCGTGGATTCCAACTGGTACAGCACGAACCGTTCACCTCAATGCAAAAAGCCATTGAAGAAGGGCAGGATATCAAATCGAGCACCCAGATAGTAGAAATGAGCACCCAACGCATGATGGTAAAGGACACTGACAAAGGACGGGAACTGGTGACACAGATTAACGATTTAAAGAAATTGCTGGTGGCTTACCGGACAGGACTTATCAAGGAGAAATCTATATAAAAGATTATCCGCAATCATACCACCGGATAATAAAGAAGGTTTATTGCCCTATGATTGCGGATACAAAAATTAAAGCCCGTATCAGACTCACGTCTACCGGGCTTTTGGATTACCGAACAAAAATATCGTTATACAATCTTGTTCATCGCCGAATCGGGAAAAACCACCGTCGGCTTGAACGATTTAGCTTCCTCAAAATCCATCATGGCGTATGACATGATAATCACAATGTCACCCACCTGTACCTTCCTGGCAGCAGCCCCATTCAGACAAATACATCCCGAACCGCGCTCACCCTTAATAATATAAGTTTCAAACCTCTCGCCGTTATTATTATCCACAATGTGCACTTTCTCACCGGCAATCATGTTGGCGGCATCCATCAAGTCCTCGTCAATCGTAATACTACCCATGTAGTTCAAATTGGCTTCCGTTACACGGACACAATGCAGTTTCGATTTTAATACCTCAATCATCATAATTCTAATGGTTAACGATCACTATCCCTTATATTTTATATTATCTATCAAACGTACCTCTCCGCAAAATACCGTAATGCAACCTACTGCATAATCCGTATCTTCCCAATCCGTTATTTTCTGAAGCGTAGTGCCATCTACTATTTCAAAATATTCCAAACGCAAACCCGGAGCGGCAGCAATCGCATCCTCTACAAACTTCTGAGTCTCAGCGACCGGATGAGATTTTGCAAAAGTACAACTTTTAAATAAAGTTTGCGAAATATTCAGCGCATACTCTCTTTCCACCGCAGAAAGCCGTGCATTGCGGCTGCTCAATGCCAGCCCGTCTTCCTCACGCACAATAGGACAACCTACAATTTCCAGTCCGTTGAACCCTATCTGTTTCACCATTTCACGAATAATAGCCAATTGCTGGAAGTCTTTCTCGCCGAAATAAGCACGGGTAGGGTTTACAATCATAAACAGCTTGCTCACTATCTGGCATACTCCATTAAAATGTCCTGGACGGAAACGGCCTTCCATCACTGTGTCCAGCGGCGCATAACTGAACTGCCGGGTATCAGGCTCAGGATAAATCTCTTCTACAGACGGAGCAAAAACAAAAGCCGCTCCTACTTTTTCCAACAATTCACAATCGGCATCCAATGTACGCGGATATTTTGCCAAGTCATTTTTGTCGTTAAACTGGGTAGGATTTACAAAATCACTTACCACCACTACATCATTTTCTGCAACAGCACGTTTCACCAACGAAGCGTGTCCGGCATGGAGTGCACCCATTGTAGGCACCAGACCTATTGTCTTTCCCTCACTGCGCAGGGCATCCAGCTCTGACTGAAGCTCTTTGATTGTTTGAACTAACTTCATCTTTTTATCTCTTTTGTTTGAGTAGTTTCATTTAAAACGGCTGCAAAGTAAACCATTATTTGGGAGATAACGAAGAAAAAAAGAATTTTAATTAATGATGAGTGGTTAGTAATAAGTGGTTAATACCTTGCAGATATGACGCAATAAGCCCTCTTCAGCTACCGGCCAGCCACTTGTTCTTTCCCATTTTTCACCTAATTCCGCAAGGCATTGACCATTAACCGCCAATCACTAACCACTAATTACCAGCCACTTAACATATCATAAGGAATTATTATTCCTCGTTTCTTGCCACTCTCATCTATTTTTTTTATATCTTTGCAAAATGATTATGAGCAACAAAAAGTTAAGATGAAGGCAAATAAAGTTTTATTTATTACACAAGAGATTACCCCTTACGTTCCCGAATCCGAAATGGCAAACATGGGAAGATTTCTTCCTCAGGCTATTCAGGAAAAAGGCAGAGAAATCAGAACTTTTATGCCAAAATGGGGCAATGTCAATGAGCGCAGAAACCAATTACACGAAGTCATCCGCCTGTCCGGCATGAATTTAATCATAGACGATACGGACCATCCGCTGATTATCAAGGTAGCATCTATCCAAGCTGCACGTATGCAGGTTTACTTCATTGACAATGACGACTATTTCCAGCACCGCCAAATGGTAGCTGACGAAAATGGTGTAGAATACAAAGACAATGACGAACGTGCTATTTTTTATGCACGCGGCGTATTGGAAACGGTAAAGAAATTACGCTGGTGTCCGGACATTATCCATTGTCAAGGGTGGATGAGTGCATTTGTGCCCCTTTATATTAAGAAGGCTTATCAAGATGAGCCGTCATTCAGAGACTCAAAAGTAGTATTTTCGGTGTTTGAGGATGAATTCAAATCGAACTGCGAAGGTAATCTGACTGAAAAACTCATGCTGAAAGGCATTGAAAAGAATGATGTGGAAAGCATCGTCAAATCTCCGGCAAATTACGAGGAACTGTGCAAACTGGCCATTGCCTACTCTGATGGTGTGATACAAAACAGCGAGAAAGTGAATGAGAATGTCATGAAGTTCGCCCGTGAATCGGGTGTGCCTGTGCTCGACTATCAGCCTGCCGATACCTATGTAGATGCTTTCAATGAGTTCTATGACAAAGTATGGGAGTTTGAAAAGAAATAACTCACTAAGAATAATAAAGATGAAAATCAAATACTTATGCGCATTGTTGTTGGCAGCACTGATTTATAGTTGCGATGATTCAACAACCGGCATCGGGACCGATCTTATCCCCGGTGGAGATAAGATTCCGGCAAATACAGACAGTTATGAGTTTACCACCAAATCTCTGTTGGCCGACTCCGTTTATGCACGTACCAGTACTGCATATTTAGGACGATATACCGATGAGCAATTTGGAGAATTTACTGCCGATTTTATAGCACAGTTCACCTGTATGGACAACTTCAAATTTGAAGAAGAGCTGACCAAAGTCATCGGAGTAAATATAAGTCTGCAATACGGGTCTTTCTTTGGCGACTCACTGAATGCCATGCGCTTACAGGTTGACACATTGGACAAGGTTATTCCTGAAAAAGAACTAAGCACTTTTTATACCAGTGTGGATCCTAAAGATTATTACAACGAAAAAGGAAAGCCTATCGCTGTAAAAGCCTATTCGGCAGTAGGTCCGTCTACAAGCAAAGATGAAACTACAACCACAAGCAGCGGTGTCAAGCAAAGAACAATTATACAGACTATCAAATTGCCCAATTCATTAGGCGATCACATCTTCAACAAATACAAGGAGAACAAAGAGTATTTCAAGACTCCTGAAAGTTTTATCAAGAATGTATTAAAGGGAGTTTACATTCGCTGTACTCATGGCGACGGAACCATTTTATACATTGACGGTTTAAGCCTGAATCTTAATTTTGAAGCCCTGATAGAAAGTTCTTCCGGCAAGCGGGATTCGTTGGTTTACAAGTCCTATTTCTTTGGAGCAACCAAGGAAGTGATACAAGCCAACCACTTCAGTAACGGTAGCAGATTGGAAGAGTTAGCCCAAGATCCGGACCATACTTACCTCAAAAGTCCGGCAGGTATTTTTACAGAAGCGACTTTCCCCATTGCAGAGATTTACAATGAACATAAAAGAGATACGCTAAATGGTGTAAATGTATCGTTCACACGCTACAACGAGAAAGAGTCCAAATACAAAATGGGCATCCCCCAATATGTATTGATGGTCAGAAAGAAAGATATGTTCTCGTTCTTTGAAGAAAACAAGATTATCGATAACAAGACTTCTTTCTTAAGTTCATATAGCAGCAGTAACAATACATACACCTTTACCAACATCGCTCCCTTAATCACTTACTGCATTGAGGAACGGAAAAAAGGCATAACAGCAGCAGGTGGAGATCCTGAAAAGGAAGAAGACGGAAAAAAATGGGACGCTAAAAATCCGGACTGGAACAGAGTTGTCATCATACCTGTCAAAGCAGTATCCAATTCAAACAATGAAATAGTTGAAATATCCAACAGCTTAGGTATGGAAAGCGCTATGTTAAAAGGTGGAACGAATCCTGAGAATAAGCTGAAAATGCAAATCTTCTACACTACATTTTAAGACTTTTTTATTTAACCAAATAAAGAACAGGCGGCAACTACAGCAATATAGTTTCCGCCTGTTTAATTTACTCCACCGTAATCATACCACACCGGATGATAAATGGAAATTCATGGAACGCAAATATCCCATCAACACTTCACACCATGATTGAGAATGACCATAAAAACAGACTATATAAAATAAGCCGGCAAAATCCTTTTCACGGATCCTGCCGGCTTATTTATGTTTATGGGAATCCTCTATCCCCTAGAAAGGCAAATCATCCTTCTCGTCTGTCGCGGCAAAATCTACCGGTGCAGCGGGAGCAGCATTCATGGGAGGAAACGGAGCATCCAGCGCAACAGGTCCCTGGGCACCCACACGCTCTACTTTCCACGCACGGATACTGTTGAACCAACGCCCATTCCACTCGCGGGCATCCACATCAAAAAACACATTCAATTCTTCACCTGCCTGAATATTAAATTGCGCTATCTTATCTGCTCCAAATACGTCAAAACACATTTTTTTAGGATATTGATCATGCGTTTCAATTACGTATTCTTGTACTTTCCATTCATTTCCTGTCTTTGAAACTCCTCCTCTCGGTTCGAGGACTGCTATTACTTTTCCTGCTAATTCCATATTACGTTATTTAAATTCGCCACGAAAGTACACTTTTCCTTGCGAGTAAACTAATTTTTTCGCCATTTTTTGCGCTTGAACCATAATCTTTTCGTAACTTTGGCAGTTAAATGAATGTAGAGATATAGAATATAAATATAATAATATAAAACTATGAAGTTCATCGTTTCAAGTACTGGATTATTCAGTCATTTACAAGCTATTAGCCGAGTTATCAACTCTAAAAATTCGTTACCTATTCTTGATTGTTTTTTGATGGAACTAACTGACGGAACGCTGTCTCTCACTGCTTCTGACAGCGAAACGACCCTGTCCACTTCACTGGAAGTAAATGAAAGTGACGGTGACGGACGCTTTGCCGTTTCTTCAAAAACCATACTCGAAGCCCTGAAAGAAATACCCGAACAACCACTTACTTTCCTGGTAAATACTGAAAACCTGGAAATCACCGTACAATATCAGAATGGTAAATACAGCCTGATGGGACAAAATGCCGACGAATATCCACAAGCTCCCGCATTAGGCGCAAATGCGGTACACGTAACGATGGGCGCTCCGGTGATGCTGGCTGGTATCAACCGTTCTTTATTCGCTACTGCCGATGATGAGTTACGTCCGGTAATGAATGGTATTTATTTTGATATCACTACCGAAGACATCACTTTCGTAGCCTCAGACGGGCACAAATTAGTACGCAATAAAACATTTGTGGCACATGGCGATGAAAAAGCCGCTTTCATTCTGCCCAAGAAGCCGGCAACCCTGTTGAAGAACCTGTTACCGAAAGAACAAGGAGATGTGCAAATTGATTTTGACGACCGTAACGCTACGTTTACATTAGAAAACTACAGTATGATATGCCGTCTTATCGAAGGACGCTATCCAAACTATAACTCAGTAATTCCGCAGGATAATCCTCACAAGGCCACCATTGACCGCATGACGCTGATCAGTGCGCTCCGCCGTGTATCTGTATTCTCATCGCAAGCAAGCAGTTTGATAAAACTCCGCCTCAGTGAAAATCAGATCCAGATCTCCGCACAAGACATTGATTTCTCCACCTCAGCAGAAGAAACACTGACTTGCCAATATACAGGAAGTCCCATGAGCATCGGCTTTAAATCAACATTCCTGATTGATATTTTAAACAATATCTCAGCACAGGAAATACTTTTCGAACTGGCTGATCCTTCACGTGCGGGCGTTATTGTCCCTGTAGAGCAGGAAGAGAACGAAGACCTGCTGATGCTGCTGATGCCTATGATGCTGAACGACTAAAAACGACACGCCACCATGTGGTGGAAAAACAATATATAATACAAGCTGAAAATGAAATTGAACTTGAAGAATCCTATTGTTTTTTTCGATTTGGAAACAACGGGAACAAATATAAACACAGACAGAATAGTGGAAATATGCTATCTGAAGGTGTATCCAAACGGCAACGAAGAAACGAAGACCATGCGTATCAATCCGGAAATGCACATTCCCGAACAATCCTCTGCTATCCACGGTATTTATGACGCAGATGTGGCAGACTGCCCTACCTTCAAGGAAGTGGCAAAAGAGATAGCCCGGGACATTGAGGGATGTGACCTGGCCGGTTTCAATTCCAATCGTTTCGACATTCCGGTTTTGGCTGAGGAGTTCCTGCGCGCAGGAGTAGACATTGACATGATGAAACGAAAATTCATTGACGTGCAGGTAATTTATCACAAACTGGAACAGCGTACCCTGTCTGCCGCCTATAAATTCTATTGCGGCAAGAATCTGGAAGATGCCCATACAGCCGAAGCCGACACACGCGCCACATACGAAGTACTGAAATCCCAATTGGACCGCTATCCGGAAGAACTGCAAAATGATATGGCATTTCTAGCCGAATACTCAAGTTTCAACAAGAATGTAGATTTCGCCGGACGCATTGTTTATGATGACAAAGGCGTGGAAGTATTTAATTTTGGGAAATACAAAGGAATGTCTGTCAGCGAAGTGTTACAAAAAGATCCGGGCTACTACAGCTGGATACTGAACGGTGATTTTACGCTGAACACGAAAAACGTACTGACAAAAATCAGACTACGTGAATCGGGAATGATGAAATGAGTATGAAAGGAAAAAAAATCGTACTAGGTATAACCGGAAGTATAGCCGCCTATAAAGCGGCTATACTCATTCGCGGACTTATTAAGAAGGGAGCGGAAGTACAAGTTGTGATTACCCCCGCAGGCAAAGAATTCATCACACCTATCACTTTATCTGCATTAACAAGTAAACCTGTTATCAGCGAGTTTTTTGCTCAACGTGACGGAACATGGAACAGTCACGTTGATTTGGGACTATGGGCGGATGCCATGATTATCGCTCCGGCTACCGCATCCACTATTGGTAAAATGGCCAACGGAATAGCGGACAATATGCTGATCACGACTTATCTGTCAATGAAAGCTCCCGTATTCGTAGCTCCGGCAATGGATCTGGATATGTTCGCACACCCTTCCACCCGGAAGAATCTGGACACGCTCCGTTCTTACGGAAATCACATTATAGAACCGGCAGAAGGGGAGCTAGCAAGCCATCTGGTAGGAAAAGGCAGAATGGAAGAACCGGAAAAAATAGTGGAAATACTGGAAGCTTTCTTTGCCAAACAACAAGACATGGCCGGAAAGAAAGTAGTCATTACCGCCGGTCCAACTTACGAAAAAATAGATCCGGTACGCTTTATCGGCAATTATTCTTCAGGAAAAATGGGATTCGCACTTGCCGAAGAATGCGCTTCACGTGGAGCGGAAGTATCACTAATCAGCGGACCGGTAACGATTCAGGCCCATCACCCTAACATCCGCCGCATAGATGTGGAAAGTGCTGGAGAAATGTACGAAGCCGCCATCCGCGAGTTTCCTACAGCTTCGGCTGGCATCCTGTGTGCGGCAGTGGCCGACTTTACCCCGGAAACCGTATCCGGTCATAAAATCAAAAGAGAGAAAGATAATTTAATACTGCAACTGAAACCCACACAAGACATTGCCGCCGCACTGGGAAGCCGGAAAAAGGACGGACAAATATTAGTGGGATTTGCTTTGGAAACAAATGATGAAACAAAAAATGCACAAGGAAAACTGGAACGTAAGAACCTTGATTTCATTGTACTGAACTCATTGAACGACCAAGGAGCAGGGTTTCGTTGTGATACCAACAAAATAACGATTATAGACCGTCAAGGAGTAACTCCTTATCCGCTGAAAAGCAAACAGGAAGTAGCAAGAGATATTATTGACAGACTGGTAAATAATAAATAATTTCTTAATTTGCCACGTTGTCAATGTGCTAATTACCATGCGGAATACAGCGCAACAAATTAGCAAATTGACAAACCAGCAAATTATTAAAAAGGAGCAAGAATATGCTGCAATCTATCTATATACAAAATTATGCATTGATTGATACATTGGATATCAGTTTCACCCCCGGTTTCTCTGTCATCACCGGAGAGACCGGCGCCGGTAAATCGATTATTCTAGGCGCTATCGGCTTGTTACTGGGACAACGGGCCGATATCAAAGCTATCAAGAAAGGCGCCAATAAATGTATTGTAGAAGCACGTTTCAACATCTCCGCCTATCAGATGGAGCCTTTCTTTACCCAAAGAGATTTGGAATATGATCCGAATGAATGTATTATCCGCCGCGAGTTATATGCATCGGGCAAAAGCCGCGCATTCATAAACGACACGCCGGCCTCATTGGCGCAGATGAAGGAACTGGGCGAGAAACTGATAGATGTACATAGCCAGCATCAAAACCTGTTGCTCAACAGTGAGGGATTCCAATTGAATGTATTGGATATCCTGGCACAAAATGACAACGAACTTTCAGCATACAAAAATATTTATACCGAGTACAAGAACGTATGCAAACAGCTGGCCGATTTCATAACACAAGCCGAGCAAAGCCGGAAGGATGAAGATTACATCCGGTTCCAACTGGAACAGCTGGATGATGCAAACCTTCAGGAAGGAGAACAAACCGAACTGGAACAGGAAGCCGAAACTTTGAGTCATGCCGAAGAAATAAAAGCGGGCTTGTACAAAGTGGACCAAATAATGTCTTCGGAAGATGCCAGCCTGTTGTCCGCTACCAAAGAATGTATGCAAACCCTGCATAACATAGCGAGAGTGTACACACGTGCCCAGGAATGGATAGGGCGTTTAGACAGTTGTTACATAGAGCTGAAAGATCTGTCGCATGAAATAGCAGGCGCACAGGAGGAAGTGGAGTTCAACCCCACCCGTCTGGATTATGTAAATGAACGCCTGAACTTAATCTACTCTCTGCAACAGAAACATCACGTACAAACAATAGAGGAATTGATAGCTGTGCAAACCGACTACCATGAGAAGCTGAACGCCATCACTTCTTTTGACGACCGTATAGCAGAACTTACCGCCCAAAAAGAAACGCTATATGACAAAGTGATAAAGCAAGCCGCTGTGCTGACAAAGCTCCGTTCCCAATCGGGTAAGAACATTGAGAAACAGATGCAAAGCCTGCTGGTTCCTCTCGGTATGCCCAATGTGCGCTTTGTGGTGGAACTGAATCCGCGCAAGGAACCGGACAGTAAAGGGATGGACAGTGTGACATTCCTGTTTTCGGCCAACAAGAATGGAACATTACAAAATGTAGCTTCCGTAGCATCGGGCGGTGAGATTGCCCGTGTCATGCTTTCGCTGAAAGCCATGATAGCCGGAGCTGTGAAACTGCCTACTATCATCTTTGATGAAATAGACACTGGAGTTTCCGGTTCCATCGCCGAGAAAATGGCACTCATCATGCAGGAAATGGGAAAACAAAACCGTCAGGTCATCAGTATCACCCATCTGCCCCAAATTGCAGCACGCGGCATCACTCATTATAAAGTATATAAGGAAGATACGGAAACAGGCACCAACAGCTACATCCGCCGCTTGACTGATGAAGAAAGAGTAAAAGAAATAGCCAATATGCTAAGTGGAGCTACCTTGACAGAGGCAGCCCTGAACAATGCAAAGGCGCTGATAAGTGGCTAGTGCCAAGTGATTTATGGACTGTCATATTGCAGACATTAATCACTTACCACTAACCACCTGTCACTAACCATTAACCACTAATTAGACATGTTAGAAAAGAATGAAATGATTTTCGGTGTACGCGCTGTTATTGAAGCCATACAAGCCGGAAGAGAGATAGATAAAGTATTGGTGAAGAAAGATATACAGAGCGAACTGTCCAAAGAACTGTTTGCCTGTTTGAAAAATACCCTCATCCCTGTTCAGCGTGTACCCGTGGAGCGTATTAACCGTATCACCCGGAAAAACCATCAGGGAGTTGTAGCATTCATCTCCTCTGTCACCTACCAGAAAACAGAAAATCTGGTACCTTTCTTGTTTGAAGAAGGAAAAACACCCTTATTCGTCATGCTGGATGGAATTACCGATGTACGTAACTTCGGAGCCATTGCCCGTACCTGCGAATGTGCCGGTGCAGATGCCATTATTATTCCCTCGAAAAACAGTGTCAGTGTCAATGCTGACGCAATGAAAACATCTGCAGGAGCTCTGCACACTCTTCCCGTATGTCGCGAACAAAGTTTGACTAATACCATCAAGTATCTGAAAGACTGCGGATTCAAGATTGTAGCAGCTACGGAAAAAGGGGATTATGATTACACCAAAGCAAACTATAAAGACCCTGTATGTATCATTATGGGAGCCGAGGACACAGGTGTTCCCTACGAGCACCTTTCTCTGTGCGATGAATGGATCAAAATACCGTTAATGGGTAAAATAGAATCACTGAACGTATCGGTTGCCGCAGGTATTCTGATTTATGAAGCTGTAAAACAACGCGGCTTCACAGAAGACAAGACGGCATCCGCTTTATAAAATACCGTATCATCGTTAACAAACAATTAACTATATCATGAAGAAAGTACTTTTGATATTGGCATGCGGCATAGCTACCCAGCTAAGCTATGCACAAGCAACCCCAAAGTGGGCCGACAAAGCTAAAAAAGCCGTTTTTTCCATCGTTACATACGATAAAGATAACAAAATCAAGAATACAGGAAATGGATTCTATATCAATGAAAATGGAACGGCATTATCTGATTACACCCTGTTTGAAGGAGCCGAACGCGCAGTAATCATTAACGCGGACAGTAAAGAATTACCTGTATTGCGTATCTTGGGAGCCAACTCCATGTATGACATCGTAAAATTTAATACTGAAGCCGATAAAAAGACCATAGCATTAAAATCGGCATCACAGCCGGCATCAGTAGGTGAAACAGTCTATCTGCTACCCTACTCGACTCAAAAAGCGGCAACCTGCCAGACAGGGACCGTCACCAAAGTAGACACCATTGGCGACAAGGCATATTATTATACACTGGCAATGACAACCAACGAAAAAACCGTAAGTTGCCCTATTATGAATGCCAATGGAGAAGTATTAGGTTTAATCCAAAAAAACGCATCGGATGAGGCCAAGGAAAGTTATGCCATCGGAGCTACATACGGTGCCTCACTGAGCATCACCGCCCTTTCTTTGAACGACATGTCACTGAATAAAATCGGCATCAAAAAAGGACTGCCCGAAACAGAAGACCAAGCACTGGTGTACCTGTTCATGGCATCTTCACAACAAAATCAGAACGAATATATCACCACATTAAACGATTTTCTGGAACAATATCCCAACAGCGCAGACGGATATATACGCCGTGCCACTACTTATATGGGATTTAGTGATGATGAACACAACGCTTTGGCAGATGCTGACCTGAAGAAAGCACTGGAAGTGACTACCAACAAGAGTGAGACGCAATATAATATCGCTAAATTAATTTATTCGTACATCATCTCTTTAGGTGACAAGAAACCATACGGTGACTGGAGTTACGACAAAGCTCTCTCCATCATTCATGATGCCATGCAAGCCGACAACCAACCCATTTACACACAATTGGAGGGAGATATTCTGTTTGCTATGAAGAAATATCCTGAGGCATACGCCGCTTATGAGAAAGTGAACCAGTCTTCCATAGCCTCTGCCGCTACATTTTACTCGGCAGCCAAAACCAAACAACTGATTGAAGGAACAGATATGAACGAGGTTATTGCCTTGATGGATAGTGCTGTGGCACGTTTCACCAAGCCTTATACATCGGAAGCTGCTCCTTATTTCTATGAACGGGCAGAAATAAAAACCCAGACAGGTAAATACCGTGAAGCGGTAATAGATTATGATACTTTTTATGATGCTATCGGTGGACGGGTTACAGCCGCCTTTTATCTGCAACGCGAACAGGCGGAAATACAATGTAAGATGTATCAGCAAGCTATCAATGACATTAATAAAGCAGTAGAAATGACTCCTGAGGATGTAGCCATGTGGGTGGAAAAAGGTTCGGTGCATCTACGTGTAGGGCAACATAACGAAGCAATAGAAGCATTGGAAAAGGCTATCTCTTTAGACCCGAAAGCCGCAGCCGCATACCGCATGCTGGGATACTGCCAGATACAATTAAAGAAAAACAAAGAAGCCTGTGCAAACTTTGCCAAAGCAAAAGAACTGGGCGATGAAGTGGTAGACGGACTGATACAGAAGTATTGCAAATAATACCGGAAAGCTCCATCCAAAATCCGCGAATCTTGCTACGTGATTTCTGAAATCTTGTTGCATGATTCGCGGATTTTTGCTACAAGATTTCAGGGAGCATTCCCTGCCATTCATGAAAAAGCAGGAAAGGAAAAAATTCTACTTATCCCACAACTGCTGTATAATAAGTACCCGTTTCGTATCTTCCGTCACCCGGAAACGGTCATCGCTACGCTCTCCTACCAGCCATACAATCTGGCCTGCAGAGCAAACCACATATTGATTTTCTTTCTGGAAAAGAGAAAACTTACGATCTGTCAGATAATCGCTGATCTTCTTTTTCCCTTTCATTCCGAAAGGAACAAATTTATCCCCCTGCCGCCATTTACGCACCGTGAGAGGTAGCACCACCTTGTCTGCATCCAAACAGGCCGTATCCTTATTCTTAGGGATGACAAAGTCTGGCATTATTTCCTGCGTTTCCATTGCAAGCCGGAACGGGGGCACATTTTCCTCCACTTCCTCATCCGCCAGCTTCCTCCTGCGAATAATCAACTCCGTCCTGTCGCGCAGTACCTCCCATCCGGCAGAAACAAACCTTTTTCCCGACTGGGCAGACAAACTGCGGAATACATCTCCTGCCTGGACAGAATTGAAACCTAACGGATGAAGAATCTCAAACAGCAAAGCCGCCGGAGCACTCTCTTCCATCAAACGAGAAATAAGAATATGACCGGACTTTTCCATCACCCTTTCTTTTCCTGCCTCTATCTCCTTATTATATATAAGAGAAACATCAGTCAGACGCCTTGATGTTTCAGCTATACTTTCACTGACAGAAGGATTCAGCTCACGCAACATCGGAAGAATATTCAGACGGATTTTATTACGCATATATTCATCTTGCAAATTGGTACTGTCTGTAACATAACCTTGACGCAAACAACGCAAATAATCCAAAATATCCTGACGGCTCACCTCCAACAAAGGCCGTACAATGCAGCCGTTATGCGGACTAATACCTTTCAAGCCATTGATTCCCGCGCCACGTATCAAATTCAATAAAAAAGTTTCCACACTATCGTCCCGGTGATGGGCTACGGCAATAACAGCCCCCCCCCTCTCCTTACGCAGTTGTTCGAACCAATCATAGCGCATTTCGCGAGCCGCCATCTCAATAGAAACATGATGCCTCGAAGCATAAGTGACCGTATCAAAATGAGTAACATGCAAAGCCACTCCTAATCCTTTACACAACTCATTGACAAACCTTTCATCTCTATCGGATTCCTCACCACGAAGGTGAAAATTACAATGGGCAGCCTCACAATGATACCCTAAAACAAGCAAGACACGCAACAAAGCTACCGAATCTGCCCCGCCACTCAATGCCACTAACACCTTATCATGCAAGGTGAAAAGTTGTTTCTCCTCTATATACTTCTGAATATTCCAATGAAACATGGCACAAAGATAAGAGTTCTGCAAGACAAAAACAAAGTGCCCGTTCTTTATTTAAAAACAATCTAAATAATTTGCATACTTCTAAGTAATAACTTATCTTTGCAAAAAATTTAAAACAAAATGCGTTTATCCGAATTAAGAACAGGAGAAAAAGGCGTAATAGTCAAGGTTTTAGGCCACGGTGGTTTCCGCAAGCGAATCGTTGAAATGGGTTTTATTAAAGGAAAAACCGTAGAGGTAATCTTGAACGCCCCTTTGAAAGACCCTATAAAATACAGACTACTAGGTTACGAGATCTCCCTCCGAAGACAAGAGGCAGATATGATTGAGGTGGTAAGCGAGCAGGAAGCACGCACGATGCAAAACCCTTACCATGGTTCCATAACAGAAGATGTACCCGTGCCCGAATCAGAACTGGTGGCACTGGCAAAAGGCAAACGCCGTACAATCAATGTAGCCTTAGTAGGTAATCCCAATTGTGGAAAGACTTCGCTATTCAATATTGCATCTGGCGCCCACGAACATGTAGGAAACTACAGTGGTGTGACAGTAGATGCCAAGGAAGGTTTTTTCGACTTCCAAGGTTATCATTTCCGTATTGTAGATTTACCCGGAACCTATTCTCTTTCAGCCTATACTCCGGAAGAACTTTATGTACGCAAACATATCATTGAAGAAACTCCGGATGTAATTATCAATGTGGTAGACTCTTCTAACTTGGAACGTAATTTCTATCTTACCACCCAATTGATTGATATGAATGTGCGTATGGTTATCGCCTTGAATATGTACGATGAGCTGGAAGCCAGCGGAAATAAATTGGATTATACCCAATTAAGCCAGCTGATCGGGGTGCCTATGGTACCTACTGTCTGCCGACGGGGAGAAGGTGTAGACAAACTGTTCCATGTTATCATCGGTATTTACGAAGGAGGAGATTTCCTGTCACAAAAGGGCGAAATACGTTCTGAAATTCTGGAAGACCTGAGAGACTGGCACAAAACCTACGTACCCGACCACGAATTCGGAAGCCACAAAGAAGAGGAAGATGCCCGCCCACGCGGATATATGCGTCATATTCATATTAACCACGGTCCTGAACTGGAGCGCAGTATCGAAGAAGTCAAGAAAGCAATCAGTCAAAACGAAGACATACGCCATAAATATTCCACCCGCTTCCTATCCATCAAATTACTGGAAAACGATAGGGAAATAGAAAATTTCATCTCTACACTGCCTAATGGCAAAGAAATCATAGCGATACGCAACAAGGAAACATTACGTATCCGTAAAGTGATGAACGAAGACAGCGAGCAAGCTATTACGGATGCTAAATATGGTTTTATCACCGGAGCTTTGAAAGAAACATTCACCGACAATCATTTGGAAAAAGAACAAACGACCCGCGTGATAGACAGTATTGTGACACATCGCATTTGGGGATATCCTATTTTTTTCCTGTTTCTTTATATCATGTTTGAGGGAACCTTTGTTTTGGGTGACTATCCTATGCAAGGTATTGAATGGCTAGTAGACCAATTAGGCAACCTGATACGAAACAATATGGCTGAAGGTCCTTTGAAAGACTTACTGATAGATGGTATTATCGGTGGAGTGGGCGGTGTTATCGTTTTCCTGCCGAATATCCTCATATTATACTTTTTTATTTCTATATTGGAAGATTCGGGGTATATGGCACGCGCCGCATTTATCATGGATAAAATAATGCACCGGATGGGACTGCATGGCAAGTCCTTTATCCCACTGATTATGGGATTCGGTTGTAATGTACCTGCCATAATGGCAACACGTACTATAGAAGATCGAAAGTCCAGACTAATCACCATGTTGGTGAATCCTTTAATGTCCTGTAGTGCGCGTCTTCCCATATATTTAGTTATGATAGGTGCTTTTTTCCCTAACTGCGCCAGCTTTATGTTACTTTGTATCTATACAGCAGGTATTTTATTAGCAGTAATAATGGCCCGTATTTTCAGTAAATTTCTAGTGAAAGGAGAAGATTCTCCATTTGTGATGGAACTCCCCCCCTATCGTATGCCTACTTCTAAAAGTATCATGCGTCATACATGGGAAAAAGGAGCACAATATCTGAAAAAGATGGGAGGCATTATCATGATTGCCTCAATTATTATTTGGTTTCTAGGGTATTATCCACGGCATGATACTCATGAAAGCGTAGCCGAACAACAAGAAAATTCATATATCGGACAAATAGGCAAAGCAATAGAGCCTGTTATCAAACCGCTAGGATTTGACTGGAAGTTAGGAATCGGACTTATTTCAGGTGTAGGCGCTAAAGAATTGGTAGTAAGTACACTAGGAGTATTATACACAAATGAAGGAGATGTGGAAAATGTGAATCTTTCTGACCGTATTCCCATTACTCCACTGGTTGCATTAGCTTACATGTTGTTTGTATTGATCTACTTCCCCTGTATTGCCACTTTCGCAGCAATCAAGCAAGAATCCGGCAGTTGGAAATGGGCCATATTCGCAGCAGGATACACCACTGGATTGGCTTGGCTTGTTGCATTTACCGTATTCCAAATAGGAAGTATTATCATTTAATAAACCTAAACCTAAAATTATTTGTTTATCAAGCATGGAATTACAACAAATTATAGTTATTGCAATCGTATGCCTCTGTACAATATGGATAAGTATACGTATCTTTCAGTATTTCAAGCGCATAAAGAACAATAGCAATCCGTGTGAATGCTGTAATTCTGATTGCGCCATGAAGTCTATGCACAACAAGCCAAAGTGCGGTTGCGAAAAAAATGCAGAAAAGTGTGAAAAAAATAGCAAAATATTTGCAGATTAAAAAAAATGTCGTACCTTTGCAACCGCAATCGAGAAACAAAGATTGATAACAATAAGGTTCCTTGGATGAGTGGCTTAGTCAGCGGTCTGCAAAACCGTGTACGGCGGTTCGAATCCGCCAGGAACCTCAATGATAAAACGCTAATTACTGATAAACAAGTAGTTAGCGTTTTACTTTTTGCCCAAAACAAAGAAATGTTACCATAGTGTTACCATGGCGTATTTATTGCTATCATAAAAGAGGAGGCACGTTATCTCACGATAACACGACCTCCAAAGTGAATTTAAAATGCTAATATGGCATTTGTTCACAAAGGTAGGCTTTTCTTTCTGATATATCAACCCCTGCTGCATCCTGCATCGGAAAGCAGGACGATCCGCCAAAAGTGGATGCTCATACCCGATACCCCGACAAAAGAAAAAGCCAAGTACTTAAAAATCAAGTATTTGTCTTTTTAATTTCTACCGACTTGCACAATATTTGCACAACATCATGTATCCCGTTGTTATTATAAACGCTTTTACTAAACCCGGTAGCCGTATTACTACCGGGATGTCATAAGATGATATGTTGGCAAAAAGCCCCAACGTACGTCTATGCTAACATGTGGCAATATATCCTATTTATACTTCTGGTTACGGGGTTACGGTTACGCCTATGTCTAACAAATTGAAATACAATTAGATAAGCCGAAAATATCCGTAACCACCTAATTTATGGTATTGTTCCCGGCATTCTATCAAAAGGCAGGTTCTAAAGACCGTGCCGGGATGGCTGGTACTACTGAAAGCCTATTTAAACGCACATAGCGTCACCTATGGGGATAGAAGTAACCGAAATAAAACCGTACTCAACACACTTTTACGGTGTGTATCTGCTTATGTTCTGTATCTCGCATCCGATTATGTAAGGTATCGGTAAGCGTGCTTTGCTCCCTACCGGGTTCTCGCTACCCGTTGCCGTTCAGTCCGTCTGTAGGGGAATGATTGTGTGCTATTTCTTGAAAGGAGGTTACATAACACCAACTGTTTAAATATTTGTTTCTTCCGATAATCTCGCTATCTCAACAAGAATTTCATGCAAACAATATAACGTACTTACATCACGTCTAAAACATTCGTCTGCACTGTTAACGCATGAGGCGTAATTGTACATAAGTTCCGTTAGTTTATTATCTAATTGCAAGGGTGTTGATGAAATGTTAAAAAAATCATTCAACGGTGACAAATCATAGTTCTTAATATTCTTTTCCATATCCTAATACTTTTATGTCGGTCCAATGTGGCGATACTACATCCCAACGGTTAATAATCTTCTTTATCTATAAATTCTCTGAACTTTTCGTTCTTGTCGTAGAGCACCTTACCCAGTGCTAACGAAAGCAATAAGATAACTATCTCCATAATCTTTGCCTTTAAAATCCGTTCTTCCCGGTTAATTCCTTTGCACAACCGCAAAGCAACCACACAACGCATAAAATAAAAAACATAATGTTCCTTTCTTCTTTGTGGTGGAGTGTGCCCAAAATCGGGCATCCCCACCGGATTAATACTTTATCCTATCCTTACAAGGTTCGCCACTTTGTAGCACCTATATTCGCTTTTCTCCGTATCAAAGTAAACTTGTACCGTGTCACTCTTTTTGCGGTTGTCCGTGCCCTTGTTTTCGGGTAGCAAACTTTCTTTCAGTGTCCCGTATGCCTCACGTATCGAGCCGTCCACCTTCTGAAAGTAGAACTTAACTATTCTTTCTTTCATGGCTGCTTTCAGTTTGATGTTCATCCAAGCCGTTTTAAGGGCTTCACTCATTGAATAACCGTTCTTCTTGACCATCTGCCAAGCCATGCGCATAACTTCACGGATCAGGCTTTTAAATTGTGTACTCATATCCTTAGTGTTTTGAGGTTAGTAAATTACATAAGCAATGTGAACCGCTTTCTTTGCGGACACGTTAGGGTAAATCCTTTTAATGTAGTCATAGCTCTTTGCGATAATTTCGGTTGCCTCCTGCTTGTTGTGCCCTACCTTTACCGCTGCGGAAATCAGTGTTTCCAGTGAATGAAAGTCTTTCGTTCTCATAATCGTATGTTTTAATAGTTGTATCCAAAATATTTTTCCCAATAGTCTATTTCAGCCTCATAAGAAGCTATACACTCGGCTTTGCTTTCTTCGTACATGGTGAATACTTCCGTTTCACTCATTACCAATACTTGTTGGTATTCTCTGCACATCTGGTTTAAATCTTCTCTTGTCATAAGGCTTATATCTTATTGGTTTATTATTGTATTGCAAAGGTAATGCTTTAAACATTACTACGCAAGAAAATAGTAATGTTTTATTTTTACCTTAACATTAATTAGTAATATAAATAGCATTACTAATTTAATAATAAGTAATTTTACAACATTAAAATTTATAGATATGGATAATATTGAAGCATTACTAAAAGAAAAAGGGTTAACAAAAACGGCTTTTTCTGATTTATTGGGTATCAAAAAACAAAATCTTAATGGATTGATGAAAAACCCTACATTGGAAACTATTAAAAAATTTGCATCTGTTTTAGATGTTCCTATGTGGCAACTCTTTGCATCACCCGAAGAAGTGGCAAAAGAAACCAAAGGGGAAACGTGCCCTTATTGCGGTCAACCGATAGCTATCAGAACAACAATAGAAAAGGTATGAGTGCAATAGACATTATCCGGGGTATTTTGATATACATGTACGGTCAAGACCACAACCCGCCACACCTGCACATTAAAGACGGTGGCAACTGGTTTACTATCACTATCAAAGACAGAATGGTAGAAGGTAAAGGAACGGCAAAGACTATCCGGCTGATAAATGAATACATAGATGCACACGAAGCGCAATTACTTGAAATTTGGGAAAAGGCGCAAAACGGTGAGAAGATAGAAAAGGTTAAACGATAAAAAGGCAATGATATGATACTATTAGTAGAATCCGCTGAATACATGGGTAAATATACTCTTTTGTGCACATTCAATAACGGAGAACGGAGAAAGGTGGATTTAACACCGCTCTTGAAGTACCCAGCTTTTGAGGAACTGAAAGACGAAAGCGAGTTTGAGCGTTACGGGGTTGATGGTACGGTATTTTGGGCTAATGGTGCGGACATAGCCCCGGAATACCTATTTGAGAACGGAGTACCGTGTTAACTCCCCCCTCCCGGTATGGCTGATTTTCGACTTTTGTCCGTCCCTTCTCAATTTTTTTTGAAATTTTTCTCTATCAAAAGAAAGTCGTATATTTGTAATGCAATAGATATGGTGGGTAGGTGAATAATAGTAGCCTGCCCTTTTTTGATACTATCCTGCAAAGTGTCCTTATATCCTCTCTCGCTTCATTTCAGCCCCGCCACGTCATTTTCTCTGCTTTGATGGTACAAGTTATCACCTTGATTGGAGATAATGTCTTAAATCGCCCCTTTTATTTAAAGTATTACTTTAATGAAAGTACGTAAATATTTGTATATTATCATAATTATATTTATATTTGCATTAAACTAAAAAGGAGGATAACATGAACGAAAAAGAAATGAAAGAACTTACTGCCGATGTGGTAGCAATCGTAAAAAGAGAACGTGAGGCACAAGCCCCGAAGTACGGCTCTTTTATGGAAAGTGTCGTTAGTGCAATCCGAAATGATGCACGTTGCCGGGAAAAACAAGGGAAAGGAGGCAGAAGATGAAAAAACTTATCTACACCAATGAAAATCGTCTAAAGCTACAAATTGGTTATAATGAGGACTGGACGAAAGCCGTAAACCTTGCTATCAAGGAACTGAAAGAAGTGTGTGAAGAACTTACAGACGAACAAATTACAAAGTTCCTTTCAAGCCCTTCTGCCTTGTGTGATGAACTTGTTGGGGCTGCAAGAAAAGAGTATGATGCTTACATGGCGAACCTGCCGAAGTCGGTACGGCTTTCCACCGCCTTTTCTGACGGTGGTATTTCTGACGCTGTGAAAGCTATCCACAAAACATTGATGGCAAAGAAGCCTTGCCAAATGGTGGATAAAGTCACAATAAAGGATGGTGTTTGCCTGCTTGATAAGGATGGGCTGGAAGCATTGAAAGTAGAATGCAGCGTGTACGGTGGCGAACAAGCCGAAAAGGTATGGAAACTAAGTGTTAAGGCTGCAAAGGTTCTGAATGAGTTGCAATCGGCCATTGAGGGAAACAACGCATTTGCGGATGCGGTGGAATGTTGGGGGCGGTGGCAAGGCTTCATAACAATAAATGACGATAAGACGGAACATTACAAGCCCAATCCCAATATATTGAATACCTTACCGGGTGAGAAAGAATAGTTCTATCCTCCAATGATAGCAAGCGGTTACGAACCTTCACCGCTATAAATAACGAAGGATGTCCGGGCACGATGAAAGAACCTAAAGCGGTGAAAGGGAGAAAGGTTACTCCAGTGCTTGTTATCCGCAAATGAGGGGTGGGCAAATTGTTCACTCCTTTTTTATTGACACTAAAAAGAAACTGTTATGAGTATAAACGATGATATGCCCTGCTTTAGTGGAACTCCTATTGATGTACGGGTGAGCCGTGGTAGGTTACGATGTGTGCCACCTTATGCAGATCAGGAGCTGGAGTTTTCACAGATAGAAGGGAAATTTATGGGAGTATCAAAAATCAAATGGCATGGCTTCCCTTACTGGTGTGTGTGCTTGCATGACGGAGTGAATGAGTATCATGTACTTTTCTTTCTCAAATCCGCTATGTTCGTTTATTTGCTCCGCTGCCTGTCCGGGCAAAGGGTAGTTAATCTTTCAATACAAGTTGGTAAACTCTCTGACGGAACGGTACAAATGATTGTCGATGGTGATTATAGGAGGTTAGAGCCAATTTCTATTGATATACCACCGGCAAGACGTTACCGCAAAAGCAAGGATAACAAACATGATTACAAAGATTACGGGGAACGCTTGGAGTTCCTGCAAAAACTGGTGAATGAGATAGGAGCAACCCACATGCACACATAGGGGATAGGGGTGCTGATTTCGTGTTTATTTTCTATTTTCTTATCGTAACTTGTTAAAAATCAATGTAATAAAAGTCATTAGCAAAAAAGACGGCCACCAATCAGCGACCGTCCTCCTTATTTTTGACAATTAATTAATTTTGCAAGTGCTTGGGTAATCCGACAAAGAAGAAATTCCCGTTCCGATCTGCCCTTATCCATTCTGGCACACCGCCAAACATTTCATCGAACTTTGCTTGACCGATAGTCCTTGCTGCCATGTCTGAAACGGATTTGTAGCCGTTGGCGATGGCAAAGTACTTATCTACTTTAATCTCTATAATTCCGCTACCGTCTTTCCATAAGCGGAAGGTAATAGGCATTCCTTGAAACTCCCACTGCACAATATCGTAGTTTGTAATCCTTTTGTGCTCCATATCTTTAATTATTAAAAAAGTTGTTTCTGCTCGTTTACTTCCAGCAAGGCAAATTCTATTCGGGGATGATACTTATCCAAATGCTTTTCCGCTTCAATCTGATAGCAAAGTTTATCGTCGGTTATTACTCCTGCCATTTGCAGACAATCGAGGAGCGTCTTTAGCGAGTTGTCAAGGCCGAAGCGTTCCGAACTATGCCACACCCGGACAAAGAGCCGGAAACGGCTTGAAATGCGCCTATTGCGATATACTTTGCATTGTTCCATGAAAGAACGCTCATAAGCCCTTATGATCTCGTCCTTGATAATGCGCTTTTGCCCGAACTTTCCCGGCACTGCTTGGTAATGGTTAGCCTTGGCGATGATCTGACCGTGTATTACTTCTACTTCCATAGCTTCAAATATTAAAAGTGATACGTCCTTTCGGTATTCCTAACTCGTCCATCCATCGGCAAACATCGCCTATCGTGGTGGGCTTCTCTATTGGCTTGCGTTGCTCCATTATAAGGTCGGCAATATCACGCTTGCTGCCTTGAGGCTCATTCTTTGCCCAGTCCGATAGCTTAATGGAACGGCAAAAAACGAATTGAGGTAGTTTCACAGCCCATTCATTGACAGCATCCGCATCGGGGTAAACAATCACGTCACGTCCTTTCAACGCATGGCACATGGCTGGCTTGAAGTTCTGTTTACCGCCCACCGACACCCAAACGAATTGAGGGAATATCAATGAGCAAATGACGGTACTCTTTTCACCTTCGGTCATACAAACAATGTCGTTAGGACGCTTAGAAAGAAGGTGTTCACCAAACAGGCATTGTTTCAAATGGAAATCGGATGCCTGCTTTCCTTGTTTCTTCATTAGGCGAGCATGAAGCCAATCCACCGCATCGCCCTGCATTTTCTTGATACGGTGTCCGTTTTTGTCGTAGTCTATAACTTTGCCTGTGCGACACATTGACACACGGTCTATTTGTGGAAAGATAACCTCACGCTTCTTAGTGCTTCCTTAATGATAATCGGCTGTGATTTTGTTTAGGTCGTTTTCAGCGAAGAACTTCCGTAGGTAGTCCATCAATGTGTTGTTGGTGCTTTCGCTTTGTTGTATCAAAGAAAAAGGTATGTAGTCGGGCTTTTCTTCTTTCCTTGGCTGGGGTGCTTGAATAGGTCTGAACTCCTTGAGTTCTGTCGGGTTCTCTGAAAAATAGTCTTTCGGTGTTTTCTCGTAGCCGCATGAATTACGATGTTCGCACCGTCCTACGTCTTCGGCAATAGGATTGTTGTTTCCATCCACATAAAGAGTAAAACAAAATTTCCTTCCACAAGCCGGGCACGTATGGCGGCTGTTTCGCCCAGTGTATTTCTGCAAGCTGTATGTATATTCCATATCAATAAAGTTCTTTTGGTTTAAAAATGGGTTCATGGGTTCAAGTGGGTTCAAATTGGGTTCACTGACCCCGAAAGTGTGGGTGGGTTCATGGGTTCACGCCTAAATATAAAGGCGTGACCCTTGACCCCACTTTCTACGGCTGCCCTGGGTTCAATGTATATTTACCGTCTGACCCCACTTTTAGAAAGCCGTTTTTCTTCGCTTCTGATATTCTCCGCTTGGCAGTGCTTTCGCTTATCGCATCTTCCAAAGCATAAGCGGAAACAAGCTCACGAAATCCATAGTTAGGCAATTTATCAAAGCAAAGTTTTAAAACCCTCTGGATATCTGCCACACGTGCAGCGTTTGTGGTTGCATCTGTTACTTCTTCCACGCAAAAGTCACCGTTAGCATCAATGGAAAAAGCAAAGTCGGTAGCAGGTACGTTCCGGCTATCAGTACAAGTAACAAGAAACTTTCCGTCTTTCTTTGATACTTCAAAGCAATCGGTTAGCTTGTTGAGAAGCTCCGTTCCTAAATGCCCTCTCATGTTTCCATCTTCTTTTGATTTATTTTGATGTAGCACTGAAACGATTGTACAACCATATTCGGCAGTCAAAGAAAGAAGCCACTGGATAAGTTCGTTACTTTGTTCAAGGCTATTAAAGTCCTGCAACAAATCACGTACACCGTCAATGAAAATAATATCGGGCTTTTCTTCTTTGATGGCATCTTCAATCGTTTTTCTGCGTTCCTCAATGGTTAATGGACGCATGAAAAAAGGGAGAAAACGTGTATCGTTTTTATCGGTAGGAAGTCCAGCGAATTTTAAGGCTCTCTGACAGCATTTCTTTAAGCTTGCTTGTGACTGCTCCGTATCGAATAATAAAACCTTGTAGCGGTCTTGTAAAGGCATAACATCACCTTTGGAAATGCCGGAAAGCATTACGGAAATAAGAATATATTCCCATTGGCTTTTTCCTTGTTTAGCACGCCCTTTAATTCCGATAAGTTCACCTGCCGGGATTGATGGGATATTGCCGATATTAAACAAAAACTTCGGCTCATTGATTGGCTGTGATAAGTCCAGAACATGATTTTTATACTTAAATCTGTCCTCTGTTATTTCCGCTTTGAACTTGGTTTGTTCTGCAGCCAGTACTTGTATTGCATTTACTCCCATATTATACCTCCTCCTTGAATAGTGATAACTGCGTATCGGGTTGCTTTTCCCATTTGGAAGGGTCTGCCGAATAATGCTTTGCAACAAAGTGAGTGCGCTTGTCGGGGGCTTTGTAGATGGCTTGCAACAAGCCCATATTTTCCAAATCCCTAACATACCATGTTATACAATTCCGAAGAACCCCGGTAGCAAAGAAGCAATCTAAGGTTGTTCCTACCGTATAGCGAAAATATTCCAATACTTTGCGCAAGTCTTTGGGATTGTGTACATTTGCATCGTCAATCATCGGGGCGGCTTCGGTCGCTCTTTTCTTTTGTGCCATAGCTTTACCGATTTTTGCGTGAATACTTGTAATTCTTGCCCGAAGCAAGCAACTCATTGATTTCTCTCTCTGCGACAACCACACGCCTGCCGATTTTTATAGGCGTGAGAACTCCATCATTAATCAACTTGTCAAATGTAACGAGTGATACATTTAGCAACTTTGAGCCTTCTGCCCGGCTTACCGTTCGTGTGTTGTGTGCTTCTTCTTGTTGTGCGATAACATCGGCTACTGCTTCTTTTACGGCTTCTTGGATGTAGGGCATGAATAACCCTGCAAGAACTATCACTGCTTTTTGAATTTCAGCTGTGTTCATATTAATAAGTGCCCCTTCTGGATGGTCGCTATATCAGAAAAATCTCTTACCATCTATCCATCTTCCGGGACGGGTCTTGCAGGAAGTAGGCGAACTTATAGCGTGCGGAATCCCCCTTGCTTTCTGTTTGACAATGCAAAGTTATACTGCAATATATTGATAATAAAACAGTTGGAAAACATGGCACGATAGTTGGCAAACATGGCAAGCCTGGCATAAATAGGCACAAAAAAGGCAGGTTGTCAGCCTGCCTAATCTTTGCCTATTACTTTCCAGTTGATGAAAACTTTTTCCTAAAGGTGTCAATTTGTGAAGAAATCATATTTTCATCTTTGAGATAAGTGGCGAATTTTATAGCATTCCCGTAGTCATGTGGATTATCTATCAGTTTACGTTTGGTGTCATTTTCATCATCTGTCTTGCTCCATTTTTCTATTTCCATGAAAATTTCATTATCGGTTAGCCCAATCAATTTATTAATCAGTTCCGTATGACCTCTAAATAACTTTACAAGGTTGTCATTGTATTTGCGTCCACCTTGTAGCTTTTCATGTTGTAGTGGCTTATTGTCAGATGCAACATCCTCCGTTTTAGGATATTCTTGCTGTGAAATGCCGTAATATCCCGCTCTTTTCAGTGCTTGCTTGCCTGCAATGGCATTACTTTCCATGTTCCAATTTAGGACATGGGCTAAATGATAGGCTTCCGAATGTTCCTTGAATGAAATTATCTTGCTATCAAGAAGAGAATTAAAGAATCTAAGTTTATGGTTTATGTCTCCTTCTTTTAAGTGTATAAGCCACGTTTCTTTGAGTTCCGTTGCAAGGTATTCATTTTGAGGACTACCGTCTGTTATATCACATAACAAGTCTAAACTGTCAATTTTAGGCATTTGAGCCAGCTTATAACCATCTTCAATAAGGTTGTCAAATTCTCGCTTAAATCCGTCCTTATACTCATCTTTAGCGATTGTGTATTGACGGTTTGCGTGTTCAAACCATTCCTTTAGAAAACTCTGCTGCCGAATCATTTCTTTTGCAATTTCCATATCTTAATCCTCCTTACCTATTTTGCCGATTGCACCAAGAATCAACCATATTATTATAAACGTCCAAAAACTCATCTATTTATCAGTTTTATAATGTCTTACTTTTTGTATGCGGAATATCGCTGTGCATAACATATCCAACTGAAACGCCCATCATTATATCACTTTGCTATCCTTAACTTAGTAAAGTAGTTCTCCTTTGCAGCAAGCATACTCTTTTCCGATTCATCAAGTTTGAGGTATGTTTTTAACTGCTGTTCGCTGCTATGCCCGGTTATTGCCATGATGGAACTAAGGGATGCGCCAGCCTTTTGCATATTGGTTGCAAGACTTCTCCGGCACGTGTGAGTTTTCAGTAAGTCGCAGAACCTTTTCTTTGCGGTGTACTCCATTGCTCCCCGTTGTTCCTCTAACTCTACTATTTCAGTCCAACCTAAAGCCTCTCCAATTTCTTTGATATGGTCATTAATCTTTTGGTCATAAACCTTCGGCAATTCACCCTTGTATTTATTGAGGATGGTATCTACCCGATAGTCCAAAGGTATGTAAACCGTATTCCCGGTCTTTTCTTGCTTTAGTTTGATGTAACGGTTCCCATCAGTCAGAGTTACAATCATATTTGAATTGATACGCTTATAATCGCTAACACGCTGCCCGGTCAGGCAACCAACTACAAACACATCTTTTACTTTCTCCCATGCCGGACGATTGGATAGGTCATATTCGTAAAGTTCCTGTATGCGTTCTTCTGTTAGATAGACGTTGTCAACATCTTTGTAAATTACATCAAAACCGGAACGAACGTTCTTTGCATCCATAAGTTTAAGTTGTTCGGCAGCATAGCAGATGGTTTTGCATATCTTCACCATTCGGGCAATAGTATTCGGGGAATATTCTTTATCAGTTAAGAATAGCCGAAAATCGTTATAAAAGTCCAATGTCAAATCTGTGAAGTCAATCACCCGTAGCCGGGTTTCTTGGTATTCCTTGAGCTGGCTCTGAAAACCCTTGTAACTTTTAATTGTTCCAGGTGCGACATTGGTTGTACCGCCTTTCTTCTTTCGTTTCCCGGTTTCGCACTCACGAATGAACTGGGATATAAAATCATTGAAGTTAGTTGCCTGTCCTTCTTCCAGAGCTTTAGCTTCAGCCTCGGCACGCTCTTTCTCGGCTGCGATTTGTTCAGCGTACACGATTGAGTGAATACGTTCTTTTGCTATTTCCGAAGTGATTGCTATTTCTTGCTTCACGAATGATTCCAGCATTGCGGAAATAGAATCCAGCTTATTCCACAGCTGCGGCTCTTCTTTTCGGAATTTAAGCATCTGTTTTACGTCCTTTTGTGATTTGTTCCACGTCTCTATATCAACGCTTAAACAAGTCGATACACACAGGTTTATTTTTGGTTTGTTGGAATGAACCCGAACATAGACGTTTGCAGTACCTTTTTCCTCTTTACACCGTAAAATAAATGTTGCCATAATTGTTTGATTTTAAATTCACTATACAAAGATACAAAATCTTTTTCGTTGTTACCATGGTGTTACCACAGAATTTTGTTTCGCTTTGTCTTATTTGGTTATTAAAATATTATACATGCTGAATATCAATAAATTAGTATTTAAATTTTATCTAAACAACAAATGAAAGCATAAAAAAGAGGTTCGCCAGGAACCTCCTCATCACTTCAAAAATAAATATGCAAAAGGGAATAATCTATGGATTATTCCCTTTTGCATATAATATATAAAAAGCAACGCCTTCAATTACTCAAAAGTATTCCTATTTACACCTACATTCAAAAGGTTTCTCGGCTCAGTTTGAAAAAGAACCTGGAATTATTTCTCTATTCCGAAGATTAAGGAGCGAGTCTTTCTATTTTCCAAACACCATCAGATTGAAGCATATAGAGAAAACGATCATGCAAACGATTTACCCTACCCTGCCAGAATTCAACACGAACAGGCATAACAGCAAAGCCTCCCCAGTATTCAGGGCGATCTATCTCTTTCCCTATCCAGCGCGTGGTTTCTTTCACAAAATCACGAATAAGTTGTATCCTGCTTTCTATCGGTTCGCTTTGAGGAGAAATACGGGCGCCAATACGACTCTTGTAAGGCCTTTTTCTAAAATATTCATCTGATTCCTGTGGAGATACTTTAGCCGCAATACCTTCTATATGAATTTGCCTTTCCAGTTCATGCCATACAAACGATATAGAGATAGATGGGTTATGAGCCAGATGTTTACCCTTGCGACTTCCATAGTTAGTATAAAAAATAAATTTGCCATCATGCAAATCTTTCAACAACACAGTCCGTATTGCCGGTTTCCCTTCCGGAGAAACAGTACCTACCAACATAGCCGTAGGCTCATTTACCTCCGCATCTATCGCTTCTTGCAGCCACTTTGTAAAAAGGACAAGTGGATTATCAGGAAGATCACTCCTTTTGAGACCACCCTTTGTATATTCCCTCCTGATTGTCGCCAAATCAGCCTTCATTATTTTTTCTTTAACTCTTAACCTATATTCTTTCATTAACACTTAAATATTCTTTACTCAATAAATTCCCCAAAAGACCATATCAAAATGGACACCATACCTCACATAAGTATGAAAACAATCTTCTAAAAGAAAAGGTTTAGCAATTTCTCACCGCTATGCATAATTGAAGAAGGACTTATTTTCATTTTTTTGAAATACAAAATCTTTTTGCAAACCATACATTTTCAATCATTCCACTACACACATTTTTCTGTAATACAAGAAGATATATTTTTGATAGATTTAATTTTCATAGACAATACTAGCTACAACAGAAGACAAATTATCCTTTTTTATTGCAAAATCACCCTACAATAAGAACTAAAGCCTACACTTGTTTGTTAAATAGAAAAATAAGAATAGCAAAACGACTTGCTACCAATGCACAAACTATTTAATTAAATAATGATTGACTGTTTATGAAAATCTTATTAATAGGAGAGTATAGCAATATACATTGGACTTTAGCAAAAGCCTTAAGAAATATGGGACATAGAGTCGATGTATTATCCCACAGCAATTTATGGCTAAACAACTCTGACTATCTCTATCCCAACCGGTCATCAATCCGTTGGGGAGTTCTTAAAAACACGTTCAATTTACTGAAAACCCTTCCCCAACTCAGAGGATATGATGTGGTACAACTTGTCAACCCTTACTTTTTAGAATTAAAGCCCGAACTGCTTCAGTACGTATTCCAATATCTTAAAAAGAACAACAAGAAGATATTTTTAGGAGGGTTTGAATATGATTTTTACTGGATTTACATGTGCTTAAATAAAAACGCTCTCCGATATAATGATTTTTATGCCAATGGCACTTTTCGTGACACCATTGACAACAAAATGGCAATTATAAATTGGATGCATGGATTCAGAGGAAAATTAAACCGTATCATCGCGAACAATTGTAATGGAATCATCACCAGTCTTTACGAATCCTATTTAGCCTACCAACCCTATTTCTCTGGAAAAACCAAATACATTCCTTTCCCGATAGAATCATTGCCTCACCCACAAATCCCTTTTAAAAAAATAGAAAAAGTAAAATTCTATATCAGTCTAAAACATCATCGTGAAGAATGGAAGGGAAAAGACGAACTTTATAGCGCCCTCTATAAATTATATTACAGACATCCATCTGCATGCGAAATCAAACAAACCGTTTTCACTCCGTATGATGAATGTGAACATTTTATGGACGGGTGCGATGTAATGTTAGATCAGCTTTATTCTTATTCTCCGGGATTAAATGCATTATACGCCATGAGCAAAGGAATTGTAGTGGTGGGAGGTGCAGAAGAGGAACATTACAACTTATTAGGCGAAGACAGACTTCGCCCTATCATCAACGTACGCCCCGAAGGAAATGACATTTATAACAAACTAGAGAGTTTATTAGCCAATACAAATAAAATTTCTCAATTATCCGCCGACAGCATTGAATATATTAAAAAACACCATTGTCCAATAAAGGTGGCTAAAGAATGTTTGGATTTTTGGGAGAAAAATTAATTCCACCTATTAACACTTCACTATCAGCACCTTATTATTTCCATCAAAAAATATATCTAAAAAAAAGAGCAAAAGGTTTGCATATTTCAATTTATCCCCTTATCTTTGCACCGCGTTTGAGAGATAACGCTTCTGATAAGAAGGAAGTTTGGGTGAGTGGCTGAAACCACCAGTTTGCTAAACTGACGTACGGGTAACCGTACCGGGGGTTCGAATCCCCCAGCTTCCGCGAATAAGTCGTAAATTAATTTTACGACTTATTTTTTATATTCATTTTTCAACAGTTTGCTGTCAAGGCTTTCGGGAGGAAGAGTAAAGGTGCTTTTTAGACTTTCAATTTTACTACATAAAACATATGATACTTCTTCATAGAAATTAAATTCCGATTTATAATAGTAATAGCATAAAAAAAATCATTTTTTATTTTGCAGATTAAAAACAAACTTCTAACTTTGCACCGTCTTAGAAAAAGAATTAAGACTAACTGATGGCGGTATCGTCTAGTGGCCTAGGACGCAGCTCTCTCACGGCTGAAACTCGGGTTCGATTCCCGGTTCCGCTACTTTTAGAAGCTAATTGGTTTATTGTCACCAATTAGCTTTATTTTTTATGGAATTGTTATAAAGAGTCCTTATTGTTTTTTCATTTATTGACCACTTTATACTTAAAAATGCACAAGTATTCGCATTATACCTACTAATAGTGATGCATAGCTCACAAAAAAGGAGTACCTTTGCAGCCCTAAATCTCTTAATAATGGAATAACAGTATGGAAATGAACAAAGTTTTTAAGGATGGATTGTGGAGTAAGGAAATTAATGTTTCAGACTTCGTACATACCAACATTACCCCTTATGAGGGCGATGCCTCATTTCTGGCAGGCCCCACAGAGCGAACTAAAAAAGTGTGGAACGAATGCCTCAAGGCACTAGAAGAAGAACGTGCCAATAACGGAGTTCGTTCCCTTGATAATGTAACAGTATCTACCATCACCTCACATAAAGCAGGATACATTGACCGTGAAAACGAACTGATTGTAGGTCTTCAAACGGATGAACTTTTGCGCCGTGCCATCAAACCTTATGGTGGTATCAAAGTCGTAGAAAAAGCCTGCCATGAAAACGGTGTGGAAGTAGATGAAAAAGTAAAGGATATCTTTACTCATTATCGCAAAACCCATAATGATGGCGTATTTGATGCTTACACCGAAGAAATCCGCTCTTTCCGTTCACTCGGTTTCCTGACCGGTCTGCCCGATAATTATGCACGCGGGCGTATCATCGGTGACTACCGCCGTTTGGCACTGTATGGTATCGACCGACTGATTGAAGCAAAACAAGAAGATTTGCACAATATCACCAGTCCGATGACCGATGCCCGTATCCGCCTGCGCGAAGAAGTAGCCGAACAAATCAAAGCACTGAAAGAAATAAAGATATTGGGTGAATATTACGGACTCGACTTGGGTCGTCCCGCTACTAATGCACAAGAAGCTGTTCAGTGGGTTTATATGGCATATCTTGCTGCCGTGAAAGAACAAGATGGAGCAGCTATGTCATTGGGCAACGTTTCTTCATTCCTGGATATCTATATTCAATATGATTTGGATCATGGTAAAATTGACGAGTCATTTGCGCAGGAACTGGTAGACCAGTTCATTATCAAGTTGCGTATGGTCCGTCATCTGCGTATGCAATCATACAACGATATCTTTGCAGGTGATCCCACCTGGGTAACCGAGTCTATCGGCGGACGCTTCAACGACGGACGTACCAAGGTTACAAAAACTTCCTTCCGTTTCTTGCAGACACTATACAATCTGGGTCCGTCACCCGAACCTAATATGACTGTACTGTGGAGTCCGGAATTGCCGGAAGGTTTCAAAGAATTCTGTGCACAAGTTTCTATCGACACTTCTTCTATACAATACGAAAACGACACTCTGATGCGCGAAGTGCGTAACTGTGATGATTATGGTATCGCCTGCTGCGTTTCTTATCAGGCTATCGGCAAACAAATCCAGTTCTTCGGAGCACGTTGCAATCTGGCTAAAGCCCTATTGCTGGCTATCAATGGCGGACGTTGTGAGAATACAGGAACTGTAATGGTGAAAGATATTCCTGTATTGACAGGGGACTTGCTGAACTTTGAAGAAGTATGGTCTAATTATAAGAAAGTATTAATGCAAATTGCACGTGTGTATAATGATGCGATGAATATCATTCACTATATGCACGATAAATATTATTATGAAAAGGCTCAAATGGCATTCATTGATACCGATCCACGTATCAATCTGGCATATGGCGTAGCCGGTCTGTCCATTGCCATTGACTCATTGTCTGCCATCAAATACGGCAAAGTACGTGCCAAACGTAATGATATAGGTTTGACCGAAGGCTTTGATATTGAAAATGCATATCCTTGCTTCGGTAATGATGATGACCGCGTAGACCACTTAGGGGTAGATTTGGTTTATTTCTTCAGTGAAGAATTAAAGAAACATCCGGTATACAAAAATGCCCGCCCTACCCTGTCACTGCTGACTATCACCTCCAATGTAATGTACGGCAAGAAAACAGGTGCCACTCCTGATGGTCGTGCCAAAGGAGTGGCTTTCGCTCCGGGTGCCAACCCGATGCACGGACGTGACAAGAACGGTGCCATCGCCTCATTGAGTTCTGTAGCCAAACTACGCTATCGTGATGCCCAGGACGGCATCAGTAACACGTTCTCTATCGTACCAAAATCACTAGGGGTAGACCAGGAAACCCGTATAGAGAACCTGGTAACCATGATGGACGGTTATTTCACCAAAGGAGCACATCATCTGAATGTAAATGTGCTGAACCGTGAAATGTTGGAAGATGCAATGGAACATCCTGAAAAATACCCGCAACTAACCATCCGCGTATCAGGTTATGCCGTAAACTTCATCAAATTGAGCCGTGAACATCAGCTGGAAGTAATCAGCCGTTCTTTCCACGAAAGAATGTAACATCACATATACATTCATCGTAGGGGCGGGTTTTAAACCTGCCCTTACCAGTTTAAAGACAAACCATTATGATCAGAGTCCATTCTTACGAGTCAATGGGGACGTTTGACGGTCCCGGTTTACGCTTAGTCGTATTTTTACAAGGATGCAATTTCCGATGCCTCTATTGTGCCAACCCCGACACAATTGACACCAAAGGTGAAAGTACGGAAACAACAATAGACGAAATTGTGCGTATGGCCGTCAGCCAAAAAGCTTTTTTCGGTAAAAAAGGAGGTGTGACTTTCAGCGGCGGCGAGCCTACATTGCAAGCAAAAGCACTGATTCCGTTATTCCAGCGATTAAAAGAACAAAGCATCCACATCTGTATAGATACCAACGGCAGTATATGGAATGAAGAAGTAAAGGAACTGCTACAATGGACAGACCTCGTATTATTAGACATCAAGGAATTTAATAATGTGCGCCATCGGCAACTGACAGAACGCAGCAACGAACAAACCATACGTACCGCCGGATGGCTTGAAAAAAACGGAAAGCCTTTTTGGTTGCGCTATGTATTAGTTCCAGGCTATAGTTCCTTTGAGGAAGATATACGGGCATTAGGAGAGCACTTCAAGAATTATCAAATGATTCAAAGAGTAGAAATACTACCTTATCATACATTAGGCGTACACAAATATGAAGCCATGGGAAAAGAATACAAACTAAACGGAATAAAAGAAAATACTCTAAAACAATTGGAAACAGCCAAAACGTTATTTGGTGAATATTTCAATACCGTATATTTAAATTAAAAATATACTGAAGACAAGATGTTGCTATAAATCAATGGAAATATTTCATCATTTCAATAAAATTATCTAATTTCGCATCTAAAACATAAATTATTATAAATATGAAAAGACTACTATTACTCTGCCTAACTTACATTATGTGTGTAGGCAACCATCAGATGGCTGCTCAAGACTCTTCTGAAAGTCCTGGTATTTTTAATTCATTAGCTGTAGGCGTCAGTGCAAGTACCACAGGTATAGGTATTGATGTAGCCAGTCCTATAGGAAGTTACTTGGCTGTACGTGCAGGAGTTTCTTTTATGCCGAACTTTACTTATTCTACAGATGTGGATGTAGATATTGAAGGTTCTTATGAAGGAAATATACCTACCAGCATAGATGTAGAAGGAGGAATGGGACGTACTGCCGGTGAAATATTGCTGAATGTATATCCTTTCAAATCATCTAGTTTTTTTGTATGCGGTGGTGCTTATTTCGGAGGAGGAAAACTCATCAAGATTAAAGGGCACAGCGATGAGTTGGCAGAACTGATTAAAGAAGGACAAGAAGTAGGTATTGAAATCGGAAACTATCGTATACCTGTAGATCAGAACGGAAATATATCTGGTGGTTTGAAGGTTTCTTCATTCCGTCCTTATCTTGGACTAGGTTTCGGAAGAGCGATTCCTAAGAAACGAATTGGCTTCATGTTCGAAATGGGTGTGCAATTCCATAACACTCCCAAAGTATATACCAATAACGGAGATTTGTCTGATTTAACAGCAGAAGCTGATAATGATTTCACTGATATCATAGACAAACTTACTGTCTATCCGGTACTTAAGTTCCGTTTGTGTGGCAAAATATTCTAATAATATTCTATAAAATAAAAGGAGATGAGCCCTATAATTTTCGCCTCATCTCCTTTTTATATATAAGAAACAATACACTTATATCAGCACCACCATCACATCACGTGCCCCATGAGCACCCATTACCAAAGCCTGCTCAATATCAGCCGTCTTTGACGGACCGGAAATAAAGGTTCCGAAGCCATATTCGCCTGTATCAATCAGTTTATATGCTTCATGCATATTGTTCACAATCTTATTCTTGTTTAGAAGAATAACCAATTTTTCGGCAATAAAATAAATGGCACGCTGCTTTACATCCTGTTCTATCCATACCGCACCATTCTCCGCAACCCCAATCTTTCCATCTATAACGGCCAAATCCGTCCCATTCAGTTCTGCAGGGTCTTCCACATCATCGGGATTAAATGTCGCACATGTAATAGTCTTCAGATTAGAAGCGATGCGTTTGGCTCCAGGATAAGCCTTTTTAATGAAATCATTCACGTCCTCCTCTTTCTCCAAAAGAATGGCTTCCCCTCCTACCTGCTTCATGATGAGATAAAACTGTTCCACCTTACTGGGATAAGTTAATGCCATATCTTCCAATGGCTTTAAATCCGGTTTCTCATATTTTACATGTGTAGCACGCCGGATGCTCTGCAATATATCTTCTCTGCTGCTCATAATTACTTCACTTTACCTTTCTTCCACATTTCATTGAAACTCTCCTTAGCAAATTTCGGCATCTCACGCCCTTTTCCCCAGTCATTCAATCCGTTATAGATAAGAAAACGTGGCATTCCGTTTACCAATGGCGCCCATTTTAATGCCATATTGAATATCAAAGGGCGATTCATCATGAATTCCATGCCACCGGACATTACCCTTTTCATCCGGTCTGCCTTACCCAATTTATCCAAATCCTGACGCCACAGATAGATCTGCTCCGCCAAATCCACCTTAGCCGGACACACAAACGAACAGGAATAACACAAAGAACAAGCCGACACATTGTCATAATAATGCAACGGCGCCTTCAACATTCCCAGGTTAATCCCGATAGGGCCGGGAATAAAATAAGTATAAGAGTACCCCCCACTACGTCTATATACAGGACATGTATTCATACAGGCTCCACAACGGATACAATTCAAAGTTTTGATATGCTTTTGGTCGGCCAATATCTTACTACGTCCGTTATCTACAATAATAATGTGAAGCTCCCCACCCTCTCTAGGCTTTCGGTAATGAGAAGTATATGTAGTAATGGGTTGTCCTGTAGCCGAACGGGCCAACAAGCGGGTGAACACTCCTAAAGATTCACGGTCCGGCACAATTTTTTCCATACCAAAAGCTGCAATCTGTAATTTAGGCTGGGAAGTACCCATATCCGCATTTCCTTCATTGGTACATACCACAATCTCACCAGTAGAAGCTACAGCAAAGTTAGCACCTGTCATAGCCGCCTCAGCATGAATAAATTTCTGACGGAGATTCTTCCGGGCTGCATGTGTAAGGTAAGTAGGGTCAAAATTTCCTTTCTCCGTACCCATCTCTCGCTCGAAAAGCTCACCTACCTGTTCACGTTTGATATGAATAGCGGGTAATACAATATGGCTTGGCTTCAGATGCATCAATTGCAAGATACGCTCTCCCAAGTCACTTTCTACCACTTCAATTCCTTTGTTTTCCAAAAAAGGGTTGAGTTCGCATTCCTCGGCCAACATGGATTTGCTTTTTATAAAATGCTTCACTCCGTGCTGGTTCAGAATATTGTAGACAATATTACAATACTCATCCGCGTCCTTTGCCCAATAGACATGGGCTCCATTAGCACGCGCATTGTTTTCAAACTCCACCAATAATTCATCCAAATGGCTGTTACTATATAGTTTAGTAGCACATGCCATATTACGCAATTCCTCCCATTCGGGAACTTCTTTACTCAGTCTGTCACGCTTTGCCCTAACCAGCCAAAGTGTTTCGTCATGCCATGCGGCCTGTTTCTTGTTTTTCAGAAACTCCGCAGCCGCTTTTGAATGTTTCGTACTCATAATCCTGCCGCTAAGATTTCAACAATGTGCAATGTCTTGATAGGAAGTTTGTCACGGGCAATGATGCCATTCTGATGCATCAGGCACGAACTGTCGGCCCCCACAATGTATTCAGCACCGGTAGCGATATGACGCATCACCTTGTCATGCCCCATCTGCACGGAAACCGCATCTTCCTCTACGGCAAACATACCGCCGAAACCGCAACATTCGTCTTTACGTTCCGGTTCCACAACTTCCACTCCTTCTACCAAAGAGAGCAAATCACGCAGTTTGCTGAAATAAGGAATATTAAGTTCGCTGGCAGAAGAAAGTTTCATCAATCTCACTCCATGACAACTGTTTTGCAGACTCACTTTATGTGGAAACTTGGCTTTCAACGAAGAAGGTCTGACGATATCATGAATAAACTCACAGATATCATATATCTTACCTTCGCTGGCGCACCGATGTTTGTCTTCTTTCAACAAACGACTGTAGTTATCACGCACAAAAACGACGCAACTGGCCGAAGGACCTACTATATAATCGTAATTCTTAAACTGTTCGTCAAAATGGCGGGCTAAATCTACCGCTTTATTCTCGAAACCTGCATTCGCCATCGGTTGACCGCAACAAGTCTGGTTGAGAGGATAATCCACGTCCACTCCCAGACTTTTCAGCAGCTTGTACGAGGCTATCCCCACCTGCGGATATACCGCATTGATATAACAAGGAATAAATAAACCTACTTTCATTGTCATTAGTTAATATGTGTCCTATACTAAATAACAAAGTTAGAGGATATTTGTTAAGAAAACAACGAGATTTCTAACGAATAATGAAGCGGAATAGGTAAAAAAACATAATATTGTGGGTAAAAGCCTTACTAATAAAAAAGCACTCCCCGCGAATCACTTCGCAGGGAGTGCTTTTAACTAATAACTAACTTTGTGGTTTACGTAATTTCTATATGACTAACTTATAGTGCAAAGATAGAGGTTAGAGGCCACATCCACAATCACTTCATTTAGGTATTCTATCTTATTCCACTCACTATTTATAGGTATTATAAGTTCATCTTCACCTCGCTTAGTTCAACCAGTTTATTTACGATAGCGTAAATAGTCAATCCGGCAGGTGAATGTATCTGTAGCTTGCGCGCAATATTCCGGCGGTGAGTTATCACCGTATGAATGGAGAGGAACAGTTTTTCCGCCGTTTCCTTATTTGTCATTCCACGTACCACGCAACAAATAATTTCTTTCTCACGCTGGCTCAACGTTTCCTGTTCGCCATCCGTCTCATCCACACCAAGATTCATCAGATCTACTAACTTTTTATTTAAAACTTCGATGTCATCATACAGCGCTATACTCTCATCGTAACCCTTCAACAAATTTGTATCTGTGACTGAACACAGCAAAGAAACGCACTTGGTAGATGCCTGTGGATAGTTCGATTTAAACTCGTCCACGTTAAACCATCCTCCGAAAGTAGGATTTATAATTAGAATATCCGGCTGATGTCCCTGCATACAATTCTGCAGTCCTTCAAGAGAAGTTATTTCCACCGGCTGTATTGTAAGATCAGGCATGCGCTTCAGCACAGCCACAAGTCCGCTACGCACAATGACTGACGTTTCGGCCACCGCAACGTGCACAGGTTCTGTCCGTTTCATTTCCCCTCCTTTTCTAGCCTAAGTACAGCAGGCACAAACAAGTAGTCCTCTACGCGGCAATGGGATGCCAAATCTTGTTCACAACTGAATATGTCGAATAATACGGCGTTCAACAAATGGTTATTTCCTTTTGCCGGATAATATTTAATAATGATGTTTTTTAGCTCAGTCAGTGTCGCATCTATCTGATCATGCCTGCGGGCAAACTGTGAGATACGGAATCCTCCCGTTTCTCGTCCTGCCATCAGATTCTCTACGTAGGTAAACACATTCATATCTTCATAATCCATGTGTTTACGCACTTCTCCGGCATACTGATCAAAAAATTTCAAAATGAGAAATGCAACCTCATTTTCCGTGGAACAATCTATAGCTTCTATCAGTTTACGACGTATAGTAGGCAGACAGAAATCAAGGAAATAATGATGTGCCTGTTTTAAATAATTCATCAATGAAGGCATAGAAATGTCCTTCACATCGTCCTCCATCCGGTCGCTATCTTCAATCATGAAGTTCACCACCGCAAGGAAAGTACGACAATCCACTCCATTTTCACGGCACACCTCCTGTACAGTCTTGTCTCCAAACCCCAACGAAAGATCAAAACGGCTCATTACCTGTAGCAATGTATAGTTATCACAGATAAGATAACTCATTTTGTCCGTCGGAGTATATTTACTTGTTTTATACATAGTTATGTTTTTGGTTTCTCTTTATGGCCGCAAAGTTACGGAAAATCACTAGGGTTATCAATCACTATAAATAGGTATTTTTTCTTGTACCCCATAATTCCCGTTCAACTAGCCAATGACAGTCTTCTAATTATACATTAATATATAGCCGTTAAGATAAGTGGCAAGAATCAACCACAAAAGATAAGGAACAAAAAGGTATGCCGAAGATTTCTTCACCGGATAACTTTCTATCATATAATAAACAACAAGCACATCCAGCACCAAAATGTTTGCAAAACCTAGCAACGGACTCCGGAGATAAAAGAAGAAAATGCTCCATGTAAAATTAAACAAGAGCTGGAACCCGAATAATCTGATAATCATTTGTCGTCTTATTGTCCACATATGCCAAATCAACCCGATAGAAATTCCCATGCACAGATAGATAAGGCTCCAAGCAATGGGAAAAGCCATATCAGGTGGTGTAAGAGAAGGTTTGTCCAATGTAGGATACCAGTTGAGTATGGCCTCCGACTGAAAATAAGAAGCAGTACAGCCTACACCAAAACAGATGAGTATGGCAATCAGTATGGGGATTATTTTTTTCATAAGGAGAATTATTTCTATTTATACTATGATTAACAAACCAATCTCTGGATTTGTTGCAGAAACAGAACACTTCTCCCATACAGGTATCTAAAAAACGTGCTCCCATTCGTTCGCTTACGATGGGAGCACTTACAACACAAAAACTAAACTAGACTTAACTAAACTATTCTATTAAGAAGTTTCACAACTTCCCTTGTCTATGCCGCAAATATAAAAAGATTATTTCTTTTTAGCAAAAGGATATCGACAAAATATCAACTTTTATCGTTCAAATATCAACTTTTTCAAACAGAATGACTATTTAAGTACATCTGTAACTCCTGTTTATAACTATCGGAAATCGGAATATACTCCTTACCGAAAACAATCCGCCCCCGGTCAACCACCTTGATTTTACTCTTTTGCACTATAAACGAGCGATGTACGCGAATGAAACGACTAGAAGGAAGCTTCTCTTCCATAGCTTTCATACTGACAAGTGACAAGATAGCTTTCGGCTCATCCTCCACATGTATTTTAATATAATCCTTCAACCCTTCTATATATAGTATTCGGTCTAAAGCAATTCGGAGCAATTTATAATCACTTTTTACATATATACAATCATCCGCCTCATCAGCATCAACACCATTATCTGCCTTCTGTTTCAGTTCATACCATTGCACCGCTTTATTCACCGATTGCAAAAAATCGACATAGCTGATAGGTTTCAACAAATAGTCCAAGGCATTGACTTTATAACTATCCAAGGCATACTGTCCGAATGCAGTAGTAAAAATAATCCTTGTTTCGGGACTGACCATGCGTGAAAACTCCAAACCGTTCAACTCGGGCATTTGAATATCAAGGAACAAGACATGTACCTCCTCGCGGAGAGGAATTTCTGTCATAGCTTGCACCGCGCTGGAATACCTCCCTACCAACCGGAGAAAAGAAGTTTTTTCCACATAGCTTCTCAGCAATTCTAAAGCCAGCGGCTCATCATCTACAATAGCACAATTCAGTATCATAAGCTTTTAGTCTGTATAGTTAATATAGAAGAATATACCTGTCCGTTCTCACTGATCCCTTTTATCCATTCGTAATGTCCCGGATAAATCAGTTCCAACCGTTTGCTTACCTGTTCCAGCCCCACCCCGCTTCCACTTTTATCTTGCCCAGACTTCGGATGATTGCTGTTAAGGATCTCACATCTCACCGTACCATCCGTATGCCCGAAGATAGAAATACTGATAAAACTGTCTACCGTGGGGCTGATGCCATGCTTGAACGCATTTTCTATCAGTGATATGAAAATAAGGGGAGCGATCTGCAACGCACCTCCGGAGTCTACCTCCAAATTCACACTTACTTCTACCTGCTGTGGCAGACGGATACGCATCAAAGCTACATAATTACGGATAAAGTCCAATTCTTTTTCAAGTGGGACAAAAGTCTGCTGATTGTCATAGAGCACATGCCGCAACAATTTGCTCAGTTCCTGTACCGCCTCCTGCGCCTTGTCACTGTTAAAAGCAATCAAAGCATAAATATTATTTAATGTATTGAGCAGAAAATGAGGATTCAGCTGGTTCTTCAAGTTTTTCAGCTCCGCTTCCGTCTTTTGCCTCTCAGCTTCTATCAAACGCTCTTCCGCCTGACGCCAACGCAGACTGGTACGAATGGCCGCACCCAACCCGGCGACAAATATCATCATCCCCATATCCCGCGCATAGAATATCCATCGAGGTGGAATATGACGCGCAAATTCAGGAGGCGGAGGCGTACTTATACTTTCCAGAAATACATGAAGAAGCACACTCAGGCAGAGTATCAGCACGGCATTGCTCAGAATATACTTACGCATTTCATCCGTGAACATATAGCGGGGAACCAGCCACAAGTAATTGACATAGAAGATAACGAAATAGCACAGAGGAACACAACTGTGCCGCAAGAATTGGGCCAGGTTAAAGCCGCTTCCCCGGTCCATAAAGACCAACGGGAAGCCAAATATGAGCAGCCAACTGACGATATGGATGCTCAGTTCCAAAAAACGTCGCTGTGAAAATAATTGTTTCATATAGGCAAAGATAAGAAAGATTAGGTTAGAAATAAGATTTCTACGGCTCTTATTCTGTTATTCATACGTTCAAGTTTGGCTTCCCACAGCTATGGGCCGCGCTCTTCACAGTTATGGAGAGCGCAACCCATAGTTATGAGGAGCGCTCTCCACAACCGTGGGGAGGCAAACCCGAACGTATGTTCCGGCATTTCTCTCCATACAGAAAACCTTTTCCGCCCTTATTCATAACGCAAAGCGTCTATCGGGTCAAGGTCTGCGGCCTTCTTTGCCGGATACCATCCGAAGAACACACCAGTAACGGTACATACCAGAAAGGAGAGCAACACGCTCCAAGGTTGGATAAACACAGGCCAATGCGCTATTGCCTTAATCATAAAGCTGGCTCCGCAACCTATAATCACTCCTATCAAGCCACCCGTGATACTGATCAGGATAGCCTCTATCAAAAACTGGCTCAGAATATCGACCCCTCGTGCCCCGACCGACATGCGCAGACCGATTTCACGGGTACGTTCTGTTACAGACACATACATAATATTCATGATACCAATACCTCCGACTACCAGAGAGATGCCGGCAATACAAGCCAGCAAAGTGGTCATCAGGTCCGTTGTGGTGTTGAGCATACTGCTCAGTTCCTGCTGGGTGCGGATGGTAAAGTCGTCAGCGTCCGTTTCTTTCAGCTTATGTTCACGGCGCAGGATGGTCGTTATCTCATCTACTGCTTCCTCGGTCATTTCTTCTGTCAGAGCCGAAGCAAAAATTCCACTTAGGTAAGTCTGTGCCAGCAGTCGTTTCATCACCGTGCTATAAGGAGCCAGTACCACATCGTCCTGGTCCATGCCCATCGAGTTATACCCTTTTGATTTCAGCACACCGATTACCCGGAAAGGAATCTGGTTACAACGAATCACTTTCCCTATCGGATCCGATCCGTCGGGAAAAAGATTATCGACAATGGTCTTGCCGATGACACAGACCTTGGCTGACGTACGGATGTCATTCTCGGTAAACATCTCCCCCTGTTCCACGGTGAGCTGGCGTATGGTAAGATAATCCATACTTACACCACTCACCGAAGACGGGTAATTGTTGGCCCCCGCAACAAGTTGCCCCGAAGAAGAAACGTTGGGACTGATGCCGGAGAGATAAGTACACTCTTCGCTCAACTTTTCATAATTTTCCAGTTTCAGTGTCTGCATGGCCGAAGGGTCTTGGCGGACCCCTCCACGCATCTCTGCTCCCGGATGAATCATAATCATGTTTGACCCCATCTCCGAGATTTGTTGCTGGATGCTCTTTTTCGAGCCCTGACCGATGGCAAGCATAGCAATGACTGATGCCACACCGATGATGATCCCCAACATGGTGAGGAAAGCGCGGAGCTTGTTGTTGGCAAGGGCCCGGAGAGCTATTTTAAATAGATTTGTTCCGTTCATAATGATTCTTTTTTATGGTTAGTCCTCGTCATTCTTGGGCAAGGCAGCCAGTGCGGCAGCGGCCGAAAGGATCTGAGGATTGACGGTGTCTTCCACTACATGCCCGTCACGCAAGCGGATATTACGGCTGCTATACTGGGCTATTTCGGGATTGTGAGTGACAAAAATAAGCGTACGGCCTTCGGCGTGCAACTTTTGGAAAAGCACCAGAATCTCGAAAGAGGTACGGGTATCCAGATTACCGGTCGCCTCATCAGCCAAAATAACGGCAGGATTATTCACCAAGGCACGGGCAATGGCCACACGTTGCATCTGTCCGCCGGACATCTGATTGGATTTATGTTCCAGACGGTCACCCAGTCCCACAGCTATCAGTGATTCAATGGCACGTTTCCGTCTTTCGGAAGCCGATACGGACGAGTTATACATCAAGGGCAACTCCACATTCTCTACGGCAGTCGTCTTAGGCAACAGATTATAGTTCTGAAATACGAAACCTATTTTACGATTGCGCAACACAGCCCTCTGAGGTTTGCTCATGGTACGCACGGACACACCATCCAACAGGTATTCACCACTGGTAGGGGTATCAAGACATCCCAAAGTATTCAGCAGAGTGGACTTGCCGGAACCGGAAGTACCCATGATCGTAACAAACTCTCCCTCGTAGATGGTAAAAGAGATGCCACGCAGGGCGTGGACGGTTTCATCGCCTACCTGGAAGTTCCGTTTTATATTTTGTAATTCGATTATCTTTTTCATGTGATTTATTCTTTCAATGTAAACGGAAGCATTACCTTTTATTACTTGTTCTTTTTCTTATTGCTTCCCGGAGGGCCTGGCATGAACGGACTTCTTTCACCTTCTCCGGCAGACGGTTCTTCCATTCCAGGCATAGCACCTTTCACTACCGTTTCTGTCACTACCGGTGTATTTTCAGTGATGCCACTCACAATCTCTGTCTTGCTGCCATCAGTAATACCTATTTTTACAGGATGGGCGGTAAAGGTATTGTTATCCAGTGTCCACACTTTATGACTGCTCTGGCAATCGTTTATCTTACGGCCTCCCACTATGTCCTTGTTGGGAGTAAAGCGCAAAGCCTTGTTGGGAACGGTCAACACATTATCCTTGGTCAATGTATAAATGGTAGCGTTGGCGGTAAGACGCGGTTTCAGTTTCAAATCGGGATTATCAGCTGTTATCACTACCTCATAAGTAACTACAGTGGTGCTGGTGGTTGTTGAAGAGCTGCTGCTCGTGCTGTTCGTGCTCCCCAAACGAATCTGTCTGACTACTCCTTCGAACACATCGTCGGGATAAGCATCCACGGTAAAGGTTACACGGGCTCCTTCCTCCACCCCGGCAATATCGGCTTCATCCACATCGGCCACCACTTGCATCTTGGTCAAGTCGGCAGCGATGGTGAACAGTGTCGGAGTCTCGAAACCGGATGCTACGGTCTGTCCTTCTTCCACATCACGGCTGGTCACCACTCCATCAATGGGCGAGGTGATGGTTGCGTATGACAGGTTACGCTCAGCCTTTGCCAGAGCCGCCTTGCTTTGCTCCAATGCACTTTGGGCACGTTGGAAATTATAAACCGTTTCTTCATAATCCGTATCGCTGATTAATTGCTTCTCGTGCAGCTTACGGTTACGGTCGTATAATTTCTTCTGATAGTCGTACTCTGCCTTATTGCCGTCATAGGTGGCCTTTGCCGACTGAAGTTCACTTTGCAATGTCACTTTATCCATCTCGGCTATCAATTCTCCTTTCTTTACCACGGAGTTGTAATCCACATAAATCTTATCAATGATACCGGATACCTGCGTACCCACTTCCACCTCTGTCACCGGCTCTATGGTTCCGGTAGCAGTGATGAAATTGCTGACATTGCCTTTCGTTACAGCTTCCGTTGCGAAATCGACCGTACTTTTCCCCTCCGGTCCGCCAAGCATCCAGAAACCGCCTGCCACGACCACTACGGCTACCGCTGTAGTGAGGATAATTTTCTTCTTTTCCATAATATAATATGTATAGCGTTATGATTATAATTTTATATCCTGACCTGCATAGAAGTTCAGTAAAGTCCGGTCCAGGATAGCCATATATTTGGCCTGGATACGTTGCTGCTGTGCACTGAGCAGGTTATTTTTCTCGGTAAGCAACTCTACGGTATTCTTCATTCCCAAATTGAACTGCTCGCTGACCATCTCGTAACTGGCCTGGCTACTTTTCAGTTTGCTTTCGGCCGCCGCATATTGCTCTTGAGCGTTAGTAGCGTCCAGCCACAGACTTTCTATATTCTTATAGAGTTCCTTTTGCTTGTTTATCAAATCGAGCAGACTACTGTCATATTGCAAGCGTGCCTTCTGTACGGCACTTTTATTCTGGCGGTTATCAAAAATCGGGATGTTTATGTTCACCCCTATCATATTGTTCCAGCCATACTTCATTTGTTTGCTCCAGCTATTGTCACTGGCACTGTTTGTCATACTCCCCGTAGATGCACTCAGACTGATGGTAGGGAGATAGCCGGCTTTAGCCACTGATATATCCAGTTTGGAATTCTCGATGCTCAACTTGCTGCTTTGGATTTCCGGACGTGATGCCAAAGCCTGCTGATAAACATCCTCCTGAGCAGGCAGCGGTTGCAAGACATGCTCATCGGCCAGTTCGGGAAGAACCAAATCCATTTCTTCCGTACCGTCCAGTTCCAACAACTGCTTCAACTGCAATTTATAGTCGCGCAAAGAACTTTCAGAGGTCACCAACTGATATTTGTCACTGCTTACCTGTGATTCCAGCTGCGCCAAATCGGCCTTCGAAATACTCCCTTCCTGAAAGAGCTCTTTGCCCCTGTCGTATGTGGCCTGGCTCACCTGTAAGGTATTCCGGTTAATCTTCACCGACTCGTCGGCATAAAGTATCTGGATGAAAATTTGTGCAATCTGCTCTTGCAGAGAGTTCTCCGTTTCGGTTACGGCAAGCCCTGCTATCTGCTGACTAGTTCTCCTCTGCTTGATCGTATTCAAGCGTTTGTTACCGTTCCACAAGGTCCACTGCGCGTTCAGACCATAGTTTCCATTATAAGTGGTTTTACTATCACTACTGATGATCTCCGTTCCGCTTACCGTGTTACTGGTTTCCTGATACGGACGGTTCGTCACATTCTGTCCTGTGCTGAACGACAGACTGGGAAAGAGGGCGGCTTTGGCGGTTTTCACGTCTACCGAGCTCTCTTCCAATGAGATTTTATCCTGCTGCAATTGGATATTTTTCTCCAATGCATAGTCAATGCAGTCGTCCAGCGTCCATTTTTTGGCTTCTTGGGCGGAAACCGAAGTAACCGCGGCCAAAATCATTGCGAAATATACTACTCGTTGTCTCATCCTTTTTACTATTTAATTTGTTGATACAAAAGTAGAGGACCGTGATATTTTTAGCAATAAATATAGATTTGCGGAAGATTTCTATGGACAAAAACTTGCTTTTTACCGATAAAGTGTTTTTCTTTGTAATTATTACAACTTTAAGATAAATTTATGAATGATTCTTTGTTAACACGCATCTGGATATTCTATCGCGACGGCTTTCGCGAGATGACCTTGGGACGTACCCTCTGGGCGATTATTCTTATCAAATTATTCATCATGTTCTTTATTCTGAAACTTTTCTTTTTCCCCTCCTTCCTTGGCGGCAAGACAACGGAAGAGAAACAACAGTATGTAGGTGAAGAGTTAATAGAACGGGCAAATCCATAAACATTTAAATAAATCAGAAAGTTATGTTTGAAAACATTGACACTTCGTTAATTGACTGGTCAAGAGCGCAGTTTGCTTTGACGGCCATGTATCACTGGCTTTTCGTGCCTCTCACTTTGGGATTGGCTGTGATAATGGGACTCATGGAGACCTTTTATGTGACAACAGGTAAGGAATTCTGGAAGAACACAGCCAAGTTCTGGATGAAACTGTTTGGAATCAATTTCGCCGTAGGTGTCGCCACCGGTCTGATTCTGGAATTTGAGTTCGGAACCAACTGGAGTAACTATTCCTGGTTTGTGGGAGATATTTTCGGAGCCCCACTGGCCATCGAAGGAATCCTGGCATTTTTTATGGAAGCCACTTTCATTGCCGTTATGTTCTTCGGCTGGAACAAAGTGAGCAAGCGTTTCCACCTGGCATCCACCTGGCTCACCGGACTGGGAGCAACGATCTCCGCCTGGTGGATTCTGGTCGCCAATGCCTGGATGCAATATCCTGTAGGGATGGCTTTCAATCCCGAAACAGTAAGAAATGAAATGGTGGACTTTGCAGCTGTCGCCCTCTCTCCCATGGCTGTCGCCAAGTTCTTCCACACAGTGTTAAGCAGCTGGATACTGGGAGCCGTTTTTGTAGTAGGAATAAGTTGTTGGTATTTACTGCGCAACCGTCAGAAGGAGTTCGCTCTGAGCAGCATTAAAGTTGCCGCCGCCGTAGGTCTGTTCGCTTCCCTCGTCACTGCATGGACGGGTGATATTTCGGGAGTACAGGTAGCCAAAGTGCAGCCTATGAAAATGGCCGCCGCCGAAGGATTACACGATGGTGGAAACGGAGTGCCCTTCACCATTGTAGGAGATTTGAAAATCCCCAAAATGCTTTCCATTCTTGCCACTCACGACATAGACGGCTATGTACCGGGTATCAACAATCTGCTGGAAGGTGGTTATCAGATGCCCGACGGTACAACGGCTTTATCGGCCGAAGAGAAAATTAAACGCGGACAGATTGCCATCGCCGCTCTGGATGCATTCCGCAAAGCGCATAAGGCAGGTGACGAAGCAAGCGCCGCCGTAGCTCGCAAGACATTGGACGAAAACGTGAAATATTTTGGTTACGGATATATCAAGGACCCCACCCATCTGGTTCCTAATGTGGAACTTACTTTCTGGTCATTCCGGATCATGGTGGGACTGGGAGGTTATTTCATCCTGTTCTTTATCATCGTATTGATTGCATCGAAAAAAGAGAAACTGGCCGATATGCGATGGCTGCAACGGGTGGCTTTGTGGACTATTCCGTTAGCCTACATCGGTAGTCAGGCAGGCTGGGTGGTAGCCGAGGTAGGGCGCCAGCCATGGGCTATACAGGATATGCTGCCCGTAGGAGCAGCCATCTCCAAGTTACAGACAGGGTCTGTACAACTTACTTTCTTTATTTTCCTTCTGTTGTTCACCGTTCTGCTCTTTGCAGAAATAGGTATTATGCTGAAGGCTATCAAGAAAGGGCCGGAGGGAATCAAGAATTGAGAACTAAGGTTTCTTCAGTTCTATCTTTCAATATTCAATTCTCCATTTTTAAATTAGAACATTATGGACTATATATTTTTACAAAATTATTGGTGGTTCCTGGTATCGTTACTGGGAGCCCTGTTGGTGTTCCTGCTCTTTGTACAGGGTGGTAATTCCTTATTGTTCACGCTGGGACGCAATGACGAAGAACGTGCCTTGCTGGTAAACTCCACAGGACGCAAGTGGGAGTTTACTTTTACCACTTTAGTTACTTTCGGGGGCGCTTTCTTCGCTTCTTTCCCGCTGTTCTACAGTACCAGCTTCGGCGGTGCTTACTGGTTGTGGATGATTATTCTTTTCAGTTTCGTATTGCAGGCTGTCTCATACGAGTTCCAATCCAAGCTGGGCAATCTGCTGGGCAAACGCACTTACCAATGGTTTCTGGTTATAAATGGCATTGTGGGTCCGTTGTTGCTGGGAGGAGCCGTGGCTACTTTCTTTACCGGCTCCAATTTCCTGGTTAATAAAAGCAACATGGGCAATGAACTGATGCCTGTCATCAGCAGTTGGGCCAACGGATGGCACGGACTGGATGCGCTGACTAATCCTTGGAATCTGGTCTTGGGATTCGCCGTATTCTTCCTGGCCCGTCTTTTGGGTAATCTTTATTTTATCAATAACATCCGGGATAAAGACTTGATTCCCCGTTGCCGCCGTCAGCTTATAACCGATGCGATTCCTTTCCTTATCCTGTTTCTGGCTTTCGTTATCCGCACTTTATTAGCCGACGGTTTCGCTGTAAATCCCGAAACAAAGGAAATTTATATGGAACCTTACAAGTATTTCCTCAATCTGATGGATATGCCCCTATTGCTGGTATTGTTCCTCATCGGAGTGGTCGGGGTTCTTTGGGGCATTGGAAAAGCTGTATTCAGCAAGACTGCCACCAATGGTATCTGGTTTGCCGGTCCCGGTGTCGTGCTCACTGTATTAGCTTTATTACTTTGCGCAGGATATAATAATACAGCTTACTACCCGTCTACAGCCGATTTACAAAGTTCGCTGACTTTGGCCAACAGTTGCTCCAGCGAGTTTACCCTACGCACCATGGCATACGTTTCCATTCTGGTACCTTTCGTTCTGGCCTATATCATTTATGCTTGGCGTGCCATAGACCGCAAGCCCATTACCGCAAAGGAACTGGAACAAGACGGACACGCCTATTAAAGAGTCTTAATGGATTATAGTGAAGGCATCCTGTTTTGCAAATAGCTGTAAACAGGATGCCTTTCTATGTTAAATAACATTGTTTCAACCTATAAAATGAAGAGAATATCTTGCAAATTTCCGAAATATCCGTACTTTTGCATTGTGTTTTTCATAGTATTAGATTTAAGGTTAACAAAGGTTGGAGCAAGGCGTTGCTCCTTTTTTTATATCTATAGGACACATAGCGTCCATAGTTGATTCATTTCCCATCTAGAAAGTTATTTTCGTTTAAACTCTTCATCTAAAAGAAATATTATGATACAAGTGATGCATACAGTTGCGGATTACGTGCATGATGCCAGATATAGGATGCCGGATAGACCTCTTCCTTATTTTTATCAAGTATTTCTTTCAGAATACTGCATTTGTTCTCGCCCGTCACCAGAAAACAGGTATGCCGGGCTTCTATCAAAGGACGTCCCGTCATGCATATACGCACTGTTTTATTATAAGGATTGACGGACACCTCATACGGTTCCCCGGCGGTAAGAAGTTCCTGATGGTCGGGGAAAATGGATGATGTATGCCCGTCCTCTCCTATCCCTAATAATACAAAATCAAAAACAGGCACACCGTCCATGGTCGGAACGGTGGTCTTGACTATGGAAGAATACTGTTGGGCTTCTTCTTCGGGAGCGCCCTCACCCACAATACGGTAGTAATGACTGGCAGGAATACCTACCTTGCCAAGCAGCAGACGATGGGCCAGGCCAAAGTTGCTCTGATCATCGCCAGGTGGCACGCAACGCTCGTCCACCCAATAGAAATAAATACGGGGCCAAGGGGTATATGCGGCATATTCACGCTCCCAAACCTCAAAAAGTGTGGCAGGAGTAGTTCCTCCGGAAAGAGCAATGGTAAAAGGCCGTTCAGGCTCTTTATCCATCGCTTCCAATATATGAGTTATCAAGGCTTGCGACGCTTGTACAGGCGACGCATACAAGTTATGGTCAATCATCTTATTCACTATTTATTACTCAGAGTTTGCTGTTTAAATTTACTATTCACAGATGACGACTTACAATTTACAGTATAAATTGGAATGTGTCAGATTCTTGCACGGGTTTGTCCATTCGGCATGACTGCGGTTGATCAACACATCCGCTTCTTTCGGTCCCCATGTTCCTGCAGGATACCCATAAAGAGGAGTTTCGGGATGCTTCTTCCAATAATCCAGAATCTTGTCAAAGTAAGTCCAGCTCTCGTCCACGGCATCGGAACGGGTAAAAAGTGTAGGATCACCCGCCAGACTGTCTTCCAACAGGCGTACGTACGCATCCCCCGTTTCCTGATCGTGCTGGTCATAGCTGAAATCCATCTCCATGGTTCCCATATAGAAACCGGCACCAGGTTCTTTCATGGCTATGCGCTGAAGAATTCCCTCGTCGGGCTGAATACGGATAATCAGTTCCTCGCCTTTGTACAAGCCCTCCTTCATTTGAAACATCTGCATAGGGGCCGGTTTGAAATGAATCACAATTTCGGTCACCTTGGTAGGCATCTGCTTGCCGGTACGGATATAAAAAGGTACTCCCTGCCAACGCCAGTTGTCCACATACAGGCACATCGCCACGTAGGTATCCGTACGGGAATCAGGATGAACATTCTTTTCTTCACGATAACCGATACGGTCGTCACCGGCAATATATTGTCCGCGGACAACGTTATCACGGATATACTCATCAGTCAGCGGACGAAGGGACTGATAGACTTTGATCACCTCGTTACGAAAACCATTCTTGTCAAACTTGGCAGGCGGTTCCATGGCAGTAATGGCAAGCAACTGCATCAGGTGGTTCTGTACCATATCACGCAGAGCTCCCGCCCCGTCATAATACCCTCCGCGAGTACCTATACCCATATTTTCCACCGCAGTGATTTCCACATGATCTATATAGTTACGGTTCCATATCGGTTCGTAAATGGTACTTCCAAAACGGGTCACCATAATATTCTGTACCGTTTCCTTGCCTAGGAAATGATCGATACGGTAAATATCCTCTTCTTTAAAATAAGCGGCATAGATCTTATTCAGTTTCTGAGCAGAAGCCAGGTCGTATCCAAAAGGCTTCTCGACAATGATACGCTTTAATCCGGGCTTTTTCAGCAAGCCCGCATCATGCAGATATTTCGGAATCAGTTCATAAAGCAATGGCGGAGTGGCCAGGTAGAACAAATAATTCCCATTATTCTCATATTGAGGTGAAAGCTCCTTCAGACGGTCATTCAGCAGAGAATAAGTGGTTTCGTCCGCCGGGTCCATGGACTGATAATGGACAGTAGAGAGAAAATCGTCCAATGTTTCCATCTCTTCTTTTGTAAGAGAACCGGACTTTATCAGTTCTTCTTTCAGATAAGCACGATAGGTTTCGTCCGTGTATGCAGTACGGGCACAGCCGATAATGGCAAAATGCTCGGGGAAACGTTTCCCGTTATGTATCTTTATCAGGGCAGGCATCAGTTTGCGCCGGGTTAAATCACCGGATGCACCGAAGATGACCAAAAATAAACTATGTGGTAAACTCATGATTCTTTCTTTTAAAAATGAATGTATAATGCTTTGTGTTGCGACGTATCAATAGTTGTCTTCCCAATGTTCGTGGAAAAATTCCCCCCGTGGACTGTCCACACGCTCGAAGGTATGAGCTCCGAAATAATCACGCATCGCCTGGATCATATTGGCCGGGGAATGGTTGGTGGTCAGACCCAGAAAATAATTCAACGCTGCGGAAAGTACAGGTACGGGCAATCCTTCTTTCAACATGACGCCGATGTATTTCTTCCACGCGGGCAGGGCTTCCGTTACTTCCCGTCCGAAATGCTCGTCCAGCAACAGATGCGACAATCCCGGCGCACGGCGATAGGCCTCGGCAATGTCGTTCAAGAAAGCGGAACGGATAATGCATCCGGCACGCCACAACAGAGCGATGGTGGAAAGATCCAATTTCCAGCCATATTGCTCACTGGCAGTGCGCATCAGAGCAAACCCTTGCGCATAACCTATCAGACGGGCGGCATACAAGGTACTCTCCAATCCGGCCACCGTATCCTGATAATTATATACCGGATGATTCTCCACATGCATATAATGCTGGGACATCAGCACACGCAAGTTCTTCTCCGCCGACAGATTACGGGCAAAAACAGCCTCGGCAATCACGTCCAGCGGCGTATTGAGTTGCAGAGAGTTAATGACACTCCAACGACCCGTTCCTTTTTGCCCGGCAGCATCCAGAATGTTGTCGAGCAAATAACCGCCTCCTTGTTCTTTATGACGCAGAATGGCTGAAGTAATCTCTATCAGGTAACTGTGCAGGCGTCCTTTGTTCCATTGTTCAAAAATATCCGCCATCTGTTCATTCTTCAATGCCAGCAGATGCTTCATGGCGAAATAACTTTCAGCTATCAACTGCATATCCCCATATTCTATGCCATTGTGCACCATCTTCACATAGTGGCCTGCCCCACCGGGCCCCACCCATTCGCAACACGGAGTGCCGTCCTCGGCTTTTGCCGCAATACTTTTCAGCATCGGCTGAATGACCGGCCATGCCTCTTGCGCACCACCAGGCATGATGGACGCTCCATGCAGAGCACCCTCCTCACCCCCTGAGATACCGCAACCTACAAAGTACATTCCTTTATCATAAAGTTCCTTCACACGACGTTCCGTATCTTCATAATAAGAGTTCCCTCCATCAATGAGGATATCGCCCTTATCCAGTAAAGGAAGCAGCTTATCCATCAGTTCATCGACAGCCGGACCTGCCTGTACCATCAAGAGGATGACACGCGGAGCTTTCAGCGCTTCGACAAAATCCGTCAGTTCATTACTGCCTATGATACCTTTTCCTTTGGCACGGTTTGCTATAAAGTTATCTACTACATTTTCTTCTTTTCCGGGAACGGTACGGTTCCATACTACGACCTTCCATCCCTTGTCAGCGAGATTCAGAGCAAGGTTCTGCCCCATCACGCCTAATCCGATTAATCCTATATCTGCCTTTTCCATAAATTGTTCTTTTTATATTTAACAATTTAATAGGTAATTTGTTCAATAATTCTATCTTTGCAATTTGAACAATAGCACATTATCATGAAGAGGTTAAAAATCGGCTTATTAGCCCGGATTATCATCGCCATTGCATTGGGTATAGGATTCGGAAACGTTCTTCCCGGCGAACTGGTGAGAGTATTTGTGACTTTCAACGGGATCTTCAGCGAGTTCCTGGGTTTCATCATTCCGTTGATTATTCTCGGGCTGGTCACTCCCGCCATTGCCGATATCGGCAAGGAGGCGGGAAAGATGCTGGTAATCACAACGTTGGTGGCATACGGCGCCACTTTGTTCTCCGGATTCCTGTCTTATTTCACCGGAGTGACTTTATTCCCTTCCATGATTGCTCCGGGAGCGCCGATAGAACAAATCAGTGAAGCGCATGACATTTCTCCGTTCTTCACCGTAGGCATTCCTCCGGTGATGAATGTGATGACTTCCTTGATCCTGGCCTTCACGCTAGGTCTGGGCATCGCACATCTGGATAGTACAGCGCTGAAAAACGTATGTAACGATTTCAAAGAAATCATAGTCAAGACCATCCAGACGGTGATTCTGCCCCTGCTGCCTATCTATATATTCGGTATATTCCTGAATATGACTCATTCCGGACAGGTATATAACATTCTGATGGTATTCATTAAAATTATCGGAGTAATTTTCCTGCTTCACATCTTCCTGCTGGTTTTTCAATATACCATTGCAGCGCTGTTTGTGCACCGGAACCCGTTCAAACTACTGGGAAAGATGATGCCTGCCTATTTCACAGCATTGGGCACACAGTCATCGGCGGCCACCATTCCGGTGACTTTGCGGCAGACCATCAAGAATGGGGTTACGGAGGATATAGCCGGATTTGTCATTCCGCTATGCGCCACAATTCATCTGTCGGGAAGCACGCTGAAGATTGTCGCTTGCGCACTGGCACTGATGATTATGCAAGGAATGCCTTTTGATTTCCCCATGTTTGCAGGATTTATCTTTATGCTGGGAATTACAATGGTAGCCGCACCTGGAGTACCGGGAGGAGCCATCATGGCTGCATTGGGGATCCTGGCTTCCATGCTGGGATTCGGAGAAAGTGAACAGGCTTTGATGATAGCGCTTTACATTGCCATGGATAGTTTCGGCACTGCTTGCAATGTGACGGGCGATGGGGCTATCGCATTGATTATTGATAAGTTTTTCGGGAAGAAAGACCTCCGGCCTATACAATAGAAAAAGCATTATCGAACTAAATAAGGCCAGAAAGAAAAAGATATTTTTAGAAACAGGGCAGTAACAAGTTGACATTTTTTCATTATCTTTGTTACTATAAAATAGAGAAAGGAGAAAAATCATGCGAAGAACCGAAATTGTAGATATGATACGCAGTATCCTCCACAAAGTAGCACCAAATGCCCAAATCATACTTTATGGATCGGAAGCTCGCGGAGAGGCTCGCCCAGACAGTGATATCGATCTGCTTATTCTTGTAGATGAGCCACAGCTTACTCCAGAATACGAACAGGAAATTATCCGTCCGCTTTATGAACTGGAAGTAAAATCGGGAGTTATTATCAGCCCAATGATTATGCTGCGCAGATTATGGGAGAACCGTCCCTTTCAGACTCCATTTTCGCTGAACGTAATGAATGAAGGGATAGTGTTATGAAGCAGAAACTATCCCCCGAGCACCGCGTTGCCTTGATTCAATACCGTTTTGAACGAGCGTATAAGACTTTGGAAGAAGCTGACTATATGCGTGTGGGAAATTATTTTAACGCCGCCATCAACCGCCTTTATTATGCCTGCTTTTATGCAGCCACCGGTTTGTTAATAGCTAAGGGAATCGAGGCAGGCACCCACAATGGAGTAAAAACAATGTTGTCCTATCACTTTGTGCGCACAGGAGTACTGAGTCTGGAACATGGCAGCACATTCAGCAACTTGTTTGACAAACGGCACAGTGGAGACTACGAAGACTTTGCCTATTGCGATGCCGCATTGGTAGATTATCTCAGACCACGTGCCGAAGCTTTCATCAAATCGGTAGAAAGTCTGGCTCAAGAATAAATGGATCGCTCCCAAACAAAAACAAACATATTCTTTCTGCCCTTCTATCGTCTTCATCCTGCCATTACGCTATCTCCAAGAGGAGGTAACGCAATGCAGAATAACAAACAAAAAAGGAAAACATGAGCTAGAATACAGGCATCTGCCAAATGAATCCCACTGACACACGATGGGTACTGAAATTGTCCTCACCCAATGCCTTCGCACGATCGGTATATTTATAGGAACGCCCCACATATGCCAGGAAGAAGTGCAGATTGCTCTCCATCGGATAAAATTCTATTCCTCCTGCATATCCCCATGCCGTGCGATATTTACCTTTTTCCACTTCATCGCTTGCCTTATAAACGGAAGCCGTTTCATACATTCCTTTTGCAAACAAGTTCCACTTCGGGGCAAAACGATAATTCACATGCAACACATAGGACATATATTCGGCATTAAAAGCATTGTGTGCCTGATTATCAGTTCCTACTATACTAGTTATAATCCCTTTACGGTCTACCCCTTCATGAGAATACATCCAGTCAAAATAGGCGTGCCATTTAGGGCTGAAATTAAATTCATTACCCAAAGCATAATAATACATCTTCTCGCCTTTCGTTTCGTTCATGACAGAGGCAGACCAACGGGTTTTGAAAACATCCAGAAAATTACCATTCCAGTTCAAGGTATAAACCAACGGCAGTTTGGTACGTTCCAAATCCCCGTACATCTCCTCGGACGGCCCGTTCAGGCTGTTCAATACCTGAAATTGTATCTGCTGATAAGGATTATAGTTGTATGCCACATTCAAACCGGTCATGAAGTTACTCATGTGCTCTATCATGTCACTATATTCGTAAATATCAATCGGATTCAAATCAAATTCTATACCACCATACGAGGCACATTGCTTTCCGGCGAAAAATGAGAACTTATTTAATTTGATGCCTACTCCCGCCCAATCTATGCTGGTAGGTACATTATCTATATTGCCGGAACCATCGTTACCCCGATTCAGACGCTGACGGTAACGATAGCTCAACCAGTCATTGATATCTCCCTTCATCTCGATACGGAGTTGCTTCATTTCGAATGCGCCCCGATCAAATCCGGAGTCGTTCCATTTCATATTGAAATCACCGTGCATATTAAGATAGAGATTGAACTTGTCCGTTTTCTTCTTGATACCGGTGACTTCTTCAAACAGGCTTTTGTCACCGGCCATGAAATCACTTCCGGAAGATTGGGCATATAAAGGGTAAGTGCCTGAGACAGCAAGGGCTGTCAGGCATACTAACATTATTCTTTTCATAAGTCAAAGTTTTAGGTTGTAATGTATTCTCTTTTTCTTTTATGCGCACAAAAGAAAAAGAGATAAAAAGAAAAAGTGCCGGATGGACTAGTATACGTTGAAGTATTCCTGAATTTTCTTCCAGTCTTTTGTCTTAGTCAACGCCAGCATCAACAACACACGTGCCTTCTGAGGGTTCAACTCCTGTGAGGCCACAAATTGGTATTTATTATCATCCACCTCAGCATCCAATGTAGTCGGTCCGGTAGGAACACGGCTGGAACGCACTACCAAAATACCTTGTTGACGGGCCTTTTCCAACATCGGAAACAAATTCTGATGAATGTTGCCATTCCCCACACCGGCATGAACAATACCCTGATACCCATTATTCAAGAAAGGAGTCATGATATCAGCTTCTACATTGGAATAACTGTAAACGATACCTACTTTCGGCAACTTGTCAAGGTGGGTTACATCAAAATCGGAACCGGTGGTATGGCGTTTCAAAGATTCCATATTATAGAAAACCTTACCATTCAATACATATCCCAACGCACCGGAGTTAGGGGACTGGAAAGTCTGTACATCCACCGTATTGGTCTTCATGGCTCCGTGAGCTCCCAAAATCAAACCATTCATAGCAATTACGACACCTTTTCCCCGTGATTCCCTGGCGGCGGCAGTGACTACTGCATTATACAAGTTCAGCGGTCCGTCCGCACTCATGGCCGTAGAGGGGCGCATGGCTCCTACCAATACAACAGGCTTGTCACTCTTCACAGTCAAGTTCAGGAAAAAGGCGGTTTCTTCCATCGTGTCAGTCCCGTGGGTAATCACGATACCGTCCACATCTCCACGGCTGAAAAGCTCGTTGATACGCTTGGCCAACGTCAGCCATACGGCATCATTCATGTCCTGAGAGCCGATTTTTACAATCTGTTCCCCGGTCACATTGGCTATTTTGTTCACTTCGGGAACCGCTTCCAGCAATGTGCTGATAGCCACCTGTCCGGCAGTATAATTTGTTTTAGTAGCCGAAGCGCCTGTTCCGGCAATAGTCCCTCCTGTAGCCAATATATGGATATTAGGCTTTTGGGCGACAGCAGCCAATGTGGTACATACCAGCATTGCCGCCATAAGGCTGAGTTTTCTTAATCCGTTCATAATCTTTTCAAGTTTAGGTTTTATTACTATAATAATTATTTGGAAATTTTGTTCACACACAGAGGAAGAAGATGCGCCGATGATATATATGTGCACATCGAATCATTATAAATGTTACAGGCAGAAGATTACTCATGTTACAGATGAAAGATTACTCATCTTCAAGCCTGACCGCACCTATCCCTTTCCTTTCTAGAATACCTGTATCAGCAGCAGGCCTACCACAATAGAAACAAGGGTAGCCACCATTCCGGGCATCATAAACGAATGGTTCAGAATCCATTTTCCAATACCCGTTGTTCCTGTACGGTCAAAGTTGATGGCTGCCACCACCGTAGGATAATTAGGGATAAAGAAATATCCGTTGACGGCAGGGAACAAAGCAATCAGCATCATCGGAGAAATACCCAGTGCTATTCCTAACGGTACAATAGCACGCACCGTAGCAGCCTGGCTATAAAGTAAAATAGACATGACAAACAATGCCAGACCGAACAGCCAGGGCATTTGACGCACAATCCCTTCAATAGAACCTGTCAGTTCCGTAATGTTTCCATTGATGAACGTATCCCCCATCCATGCAATACCAAAAATAGCGATTACCGCCTGCATTCCGGCAGGAAACACGCTGCCTTGTGTAGCCTTGATTCCATCCGTACGTGAAATGATAAGAATAATAGCTGCCGCACACAACATCAAGATCTCAATAATAGAAGGCATATCCAAAGCCGCACCGTTGAACACAGGACGCATAGCAGGGATAGAGCCGAATAATACAATCAGCAGTGTGGCGGCAATAAAGATAATCACCGAGATACGGGCGTGAAACATATTCTTCACATCGTTCAGTTCCACATGTTTTGTATCAATCATTCCGGCTTCCAGACGGCGCAGGTATTCAGGATCTTCCAACAACTCCTTGCCGACCTTTTTTGAAAGGAAAGCACCGACCAGCACACCGATTAATGTAGCAGGAATGGTAATCTTCAGAATATCAAACAAAGTAATGTCAAATCCTGTCAGCAGGCCCAGCAACGCTACGGTAGCGGCAGAGATAGGGCTGGCGGTAATAGCCTGTTGCGAGGCGATAACGGCAATGCCTAAAGGACGCTCAGGACGAATTTTAGTTTCCGTAGCTACCTCGGCTATGACAGGAAGCACAGAGTAGGCCACATGCCCTGTACCTGCGACAAAAGTAAACAGATAAGTAACCAACGGGCTCAGGATAGTCACCTGCGAAGGGTTACGGCGCAACAGCCGTTCCGCCAACTTCACCATATAGTCCAGTCCGCCGGCAGCCTGCATACAAGAGGCGGCAGAGATAACGGCGACAATCATCAACATCACATCAATAGGGGGAGCGGTAGGCTGAAGTCCGAAGACAAAAGTCAATATGGCAAGGCCTACACCTCCCATCACTCCCAATCCGATACCTCCCAAACGGGCACCTACAATAATAGCGACAAGTACAAATAGCAATTGCAATAACATGGTTTTTATCCGTTTATAAATATACAATTTTAATTCCGAGAACAAAGATAGACCATTTCTGTTCTACAAACCTTAAAATTTCTAAGAATTTTTCCTTTTTTCACTACTTTCCCCCTAAAACATTCAATAAAAGTTAGTTGTTTTGTATAATGAATAATGTGCAAATTATTAAATTATTATATATGAACAGAATTTGCAACCTTTTTGGAATAAAGTATCCCATCATACAGGGAGGAATGGTATGGTGTAGCGGTTGGAGACTGGCCTCCGCAGTAAGTAATGCCGGAGGGCTGGGACTGATAGGAGCAGGCTCCATGCATCCCGAAACCTTGCGCGAGCACATACGGAAATGCAAAGCGGCGACAGACAAGCCTTTCGGAGTAAACATTCCGCTGATGTATCCCGAAATAGACATCCTTATCAATATGGTAATAGAAGAGGGTGTGAGAATCGTCTTCACCTCTGCCGGAAATCCAAAGACTTGGACAGAACACCTGCATGAGCACGGCATCATTGTGGCCCATGTAGTGGCAAGCACCAAGTTTGCCGCCAAATGCGAAGAAGCAGGCGTAGACGCCATCGTAGCCGAAGGATTCGAAGCAGGAGGACATAACGGACGGGAGGAAACGACCACCCTATGTCTTATTCCAGCCGTCAGACAGATTACCACTGTGCCGTTGATGGCTGCCGGAGGTATCGGATCGGGAGAAAGTATACTAGCCGCTATGGCATTGGGGGCCGACGGAGTGCAGATAGGCACGCGCTTCGCATTAACCGAAGAGAGTTCCGCTCATTTCACATTCAAAGACCGATGCCTGCGACTGAACGAAGGAGATACCCAACTGACATTGAAACAGCTCTCTCCCGTCCGGCTGGTCAAAAATGATTTCTTCAAACAAGTGGAAGAAGCGGAAAGCCGTGGCGCGACAACGGATGAACTACGCACTTTGTTAGGAAAAGGACGTGCAAAAAAGGGAATCTTTGAAGGAGATTTATTCGAAGGGGAACTGGAAATAGGACAAGTCGCATCCTGCATACATAAATTACAGACGGTGGATGAAGTGATGAAAGAACTGGTGGAAGATTTCAATGCCGCATTAAACAGGGTCAATGAGTTGCAAAGATTTATCTGATAAGAAGGACGATAAAACAATCAAAAAACCGGAGAATGAATCAAAAACAAGATGAACATTCTAAAGATTACAGATTGTAACCGACAAATACATAAAAGTGGATGTGTCCAAATTCAGTTTTTGGAAATATGAACTTATAATCTGAGATTTGAGCATCCTAAAAGACTAAGAAAGGGTCGTATCATTACTCAATACAGAGCTTGATACGACCCTTTTAAGTGTTATAATTACTATCTGTAACCATTAGGAGCAGTCATTTTGGTTTTGACACGCCTAATGCATAAAATTAAGTTATTCTACTTACACCTTCTCTTATTAAACAAATTAGCACTCAGGAATCCCACCAAAAATATCAGCAACGTTCCGAATACGATAGCCAGATTGGCATGTACAAAAGGGGATATCACAATCCAACAAACCAGAATTACCCCACAAACGACTCCCAGTACCGCATCAAAATTACGTGCCTTCCTCGAAATATACCCCAATAGAAACAGTCCCAACATGCCTCCGCTGAAAATAGACGCCAACGCCCACCAAGCATCCAGCGCACTTTGCACACTCATAAAGGCAAAGGCCACCAGAATTCCTGCCACTCCTACTCCCACACTAGAGAGTTTCAGCACCAACATCCGTTCCCTGTTTCCGGCATGTTTGCGGAAACGCTGATAATAATCCGTCAGAATGATGGTAGACGAACTAGTGACACTGGTCGCAATGGTACTCATACCTGCGGCAAAGATAGAAGCAATCAGCAGGCCTGTCAACCCCACCGGCAACTCATTGACTATAAAGAACGGAAAGACATAATCCGCCCCCACTCCGTCGGGCAAGACCCCCGGATGCACTTTATAGAACGCATACAGCCCGGTCCCTATCATAAAGAAGACAGCCGAAACGGGAATAAACAAATATCCTCCGAACAAGGCCGAGAACTTAGCCTCCTTCTCATTCTTCGCCGTATGATAACGTTGCACATAACTCTGGTCTATACCATAGTTCTGCAAATTGGTAAATACGCCATAAATCAGGCACACCCAAAAAGTGGACTCACTTAAACTGCTTCCAAAACTTCCCAAGCTGAATTTTCCATCTTCCATAGCGATGGAGAAAGTCTGTGCCGGACCTTCGGGCATGTCAAAAAGCAAGATAAACATACATACCAGCGCACCGCCAATCAGAATAATCCCCTGTATGGCCTCTGTCCAAATGACAGCTTTCATGCCGCCCAGCATGGAATAAAGTACAATAGCCACACTGGTCACAATAATGATGGTCTGGATATTCCATCCCAGCAATACATTCATGGGCAATGCCAACAAATACAGAATAGAGCCTGTACGTGCAATCTGGGTAAGCAGATAACAGGACGAGGCATATATACGGGCCCAAGGGCCGAAGCGGTTTTCCAGGAAACTATAAGCCGATATACTGTCCTGGCTTCGGTAAAAAGGCACGAAGTAACGAGCCGCAAAATAAGAAGCTATAGGGATAGACAGGCTGAATACAAACGCATTCCAATCTCCCGAAAAAGCCTTTCCCGGATATCCCAAATAACTGATACTGCTGACATACGTGGCAAAGATGGACATCCCCACCACCCAGCCGGGCAAGCTTCTGCCGGCAGAAGTGAACTCCTCGGAAGTACCTTTCTTCTTAAAGAAAGAACAACCGAAGGCCACGACTCCGCCGGTAAACAGCAAAAAGACGATTATATCAATGATATGCATACAGACCGAGCATTTAAGGTTTCAACTCCGGACAAAAAGGGAGTGCCTCCAACGCCTTGCGTATCTTCTCGCGTTCCGGAGCATTGAAGCGATGGAAAGGAGCCGCAACAAAATCATCACAAACGCCCAATAAAGACAACGCGCATTTCAATCCCTTCAGATAACTGGAACCATGCTGGCCCACAGTATAAATACTGCTGCTTATCTGCATCACCAGGGGTTGAAGACGGCTCACCGTTTCCATGTCACGTGCCAAGGCGGCATTATACAGGTCTACATACAATTCCGGAAACATATTGGCACCTCCATTGATGCCTCCGTGTCCACCCAGTAACACACACTCGGCCGTAATTTCCTCCGGTCCCACCAGCATGGCAAAATCCGGTCGGTCCTTCATGGCATACATCACGGACTGGAAATAAACGGCATTGGCCGAACTATCCTTGAATCCCACTACCTGAGGGTTACGGGCAATGCACTGTATCGTAGCCGGAGCAAAATTCACTTTTGTATGCGACGGCATATTATATAAGAAGATAGGCAACGGCAACTGAGGGATAAGGTCTTCATAAAATTCGGCCAGTTCAGGCTGCCCCGGAGCAAAATAGTAAGGGGGAGCGGAAACTACGGCTGAAGCACCACACTCGGCCCCCACATGTGCCAGATGAATACTTTCTACAATTGATGTATCGGAAATACAAACCAGAACCGGAAGTCTTCCGGCATTGATACGGCAAGTTTCCTTTATCATTTCATGGCGGAGCCGGTAACTGATGCTCTGCGCCTCTCCAGTGGTACCCAGTATAAATAATCCGTGCACTCCTCCTTTTATCAGTCGTTCTATCAATCTTTCCAAACCGTCAATATCCAGTTTGTCATTATCCAGTAACGGAGTCACTAAAGGAGGAATAATGCCTGTCATAGGCTTTTTTAATGTGTTTTCCATGATTCGTTTTCTTTAAAAAATTTCAATGCTATATTTATGAAACGAACAGTAGAATTATTTGTACTCAGTCCAACACCCCGGCTTGTCCGGAAAGCGACAGGGCACTATCGTTTAACCTGTCGTCTTCCGTCTGCCCGGAACGTACCTTTTGAAAAAGAACTTTTAATTCCGCTTCAAGAAAAGAGAGTTAGTTATACATGCGGGCAACTCTTCCTGATAATGTGTCACCATAATCATGGTCTTGTCCTTACGACGGCAGAAAGTTTCTATCACATCTTTCACCAACCGGCGGTTGTACAAGTCCAACCCATGCAAAGGCTCGTCCAAAATAAGCAACTCAGGATCCTTCACAAAAGCACGAGCCAACAACACCAGACGCTGCTCGCCACTGGACAACTGCAAGAAATTCCGGTCTTTCAAATTTGCAATACCAAAAATATCCATCCACCATTCACAAGCCGCCATCTGCTCGGGACGCGGACGTTTGTACAACCCCACAGAATCATGTAGCCCGCTTGCCACAATATCTATGGCAGGAAGGTTCTTCAGATAAGCGCGATGCATCTCAGGACTGACATATCCTATATGCTTCTTTATCTCCCAAATACTTTCTCCGGAACCGCGTTTTCTGCCGAACAAGGTAATATCACAAGCATAACTCTGCGGATTATCTGCACAGACCAGACTCAGCAACGTAGACTTTCCTGAACCGTTCTCTCCACTCAAAGCCCATTTCTCGCCACATTTCACTGTCCAGTCCAAATCTTTCAAAATGGTACGCTCGCCATAACGGATGCTTACCTTGTTCAAATCGACTACGTGCTCGGTGTGATACAAATCACCGCCGTAAGGCAAATTCAGAATCCGTGCCTCCTTTTCTTCGGAAAGCATCCGTTCCGGTATCGACTTACGGACCGCCAAATATTCCTGCAAAGTCATCTTTTTACCACACACCCTGTCTTCCACAGGAATAACATGAGTGATAAAAGCAGGAATATCATCGGACTTAGACAAGATAAGGATTACCTGCAAATGGGTTACTTTAGTCAGTTCACCCAACAATGTATGAAGCAGGTCCCTCGTCTTCGCATCCAGTCCGATAAAGGGATTATCCATAATCAGTACACGCGGATTACTCAGCAAAGTCTTTGTCAGTTGAAACTTACGTAACTCACCACTGGAAAGCAGAATGATATGTTTATCCAGCATCCTCTCCATGCCAAACAGTTCATACAAAGCCTTTTCCAGGCCTGAATCGGTCGCTTCGGGCAACAAATCACGTACCAGTGGAGTTTCATCCAAATCATGAGCATTCCACCGTTGCTGATAATAGTAATTTCCATCGGCATCTCCGTATGAATCACGGAAAGCAATATACTTTATATTCTCGTATGCCATCTTCGAAGGAGAGGGAGAGAAATCATATTTCACTTCGTTCATCAACAACGGCCACCGACCTGTAATCGTATCTACCAATATACTTTTTCCTGCCCCGTTTCTTCCCACAACAGCTATATGTTCTCCGGCGGCAAGTGTCATATTCACCGGTTCCTTCATCCGGTACAGCGGATGGCGGGTCACACCATTTTCTATCGCAATAATATTCTGCATTACAAATCTCTTTTTTACCCAACAGGATGCAAAGGTAACAAAATAATATAGCAATACGATAATATATTATCATTTTGTTACATCGATCATCCACCTTAATTATATACGATACCGATTATACAACACTGAATAACCAACAAAATATTACCTAAACTATATGTTCCATAACAGAGTACAGACTTAATGAATTACAATTAAAAAGAATATAACTAGACTTTTATTTCAGTTTGAAAGAAAAACACCTAAAATAGCTTTCTATTTATCATTAGAATAAAAATAAATAAGAATATAGATAGCACCATTGTTTATAAAACATCAAAAAGATATATATTTGCACCAAAATAAGACAAAAGGAAATAATAACAGAAGAAGTTATAGACAAAATGGCAACAACAATCAAGTTCACGAAGATGCAGGGAGCAGGTAATGACTATATATACGTAAACACCCTGAGACACCCCATAGCAGACCCCGTGAGAACTTCCATCAAATGGAGTTCTTGTCACACGGGGATCGGTTCCGACGGGCTGGTATTGATTGGAAAATCAACCAAAGCGGATTTCAGTATGCGCATATTCAATGCAGATGGTTCTGAAGCTATGATGTGTGGCAACGCCTCCAGATGTATAGGAAAGTATGTATATGACAACAAATTGACTCAAAAGGAAGTCATCACGCTGGAAACGCTCTCAGGAATCAAGATCCTAAAACTGCATACGGAGAACGGGCTGGTAGAAGAAGTAACAGTAGACATGGATCTTCCCCTGCTTACCAACTCCAGACAAATAAATACCCCGGACGGCAAAATGTTGGCAAAAACAATCACAGTAGATGGAAAAGAATACAAAGGAACATTTGTTTGTATGGGAAATCCACATTTAGTAATTTTCATAGATGATATAAAAAATGTAAATTTGCCGGCAATAGGTCCGAAACTGGAGAATCATCCGCTTTTTCCCGAACGAACAAATGTAGAATTCGTTGAAGTATTGCCGGACGGTTCCTTAAGGATGAGAGTCTGGGAAAGAGGCTCGGGCATCACCATGGCATGCGGAACAGGAGCTTGTGCCACTGCCGTAGCCGCATACCTGAACCACAAGGCCGGAAGAAAATCACGGGTAAGGATGGATGGTGGTGATTTACAAGTCCATTGGAACGAAACAGACGGACATGTGTACATGACAGGTCCCGCAGTAAAAGTTTTCGATGGTGAGATAGAAATTTAACAGGAATAAGAAATCAGTAAAGACAAACTATAAAACAACAGCAATTATGGCATTAGTAAACGAACATTTTTTAAAACTGCCCAACAATTACCTGTTTTCGGACATTGCCAAGAAAGTAAATGCATTCAAAGTTTCCCATCCCCAAAAAGACCTCATCCGTCTGGGCATCGGAGACGTGACACAACCATTGCCCCAAGCATCCATAGAAGCCATGCACAAAGCAGTGGACGAACTGGCAAGCAAAGAAACCTTCCGTGGATACGGTCCCGAGCAAGGATATGATTTTCTAATCGACGCCATCTTGAAAAACGATTATGCCTCACGCGGAGTACATTTGGAATCCGGCGAGATATTCGTCAGTGACGGCGCCAAAAGCGATACGGGAAATATAGGGGACATCCTCCGCCACGATAACAGCATCGGTGTGACAGACCCTATTTATCCGGTATATATCGACTCTAACGTCATGTGCGGACGAGCAGGAGTGCTGGAAAACGGAAGATGGAGCAACGTGGTCTATCTGCCCTGCCTGAGTGAAAACAATTTCATTCCCGCTATCCCCGACCGCAGAATAGACATTTTATATCTATGTTACCCCAACAACCCCACCGGTACGGTTATCAGTAAAGCAGAATTGAAGAAATGGGTGAATTACGCACTGGAGAACGACACATTGATTCTTTATGACGCAGCCTACGAAGCCTACATTCAAGACCCCGACATCCCCCACTCCATTTACGAGATAAAAGGAGCCAAAAAGGTAGCCATAGAGTTCCGCAGCTTCTCCAAAACCGCCGGCTTTACCGGAGTGCGTTGCGGCTACACCGTAGTACCCAAGGAGCTGACCGCCGCCACATTGGAAGGAAAACGCATCCCGCTGAACCGGTTGTGGAACCGTCGCCAATGCACTAAGTTCAACGGAACCTCGTACATTACCCAGCGCGGTGCGGAGGCCATTTACAGCCCTGAAGGAAAGGAACAGATAAAAGCCACCATCCACTATTATATGACCAACGCCCGCATCATGAAAGAAGGACTGGAAAGCACCGGACTAAAAGTATTCGGCGGTGAGAACGCACCTTATTTATGGGTGAAGGCTCCCCGAGGAATCAGCTCGTGGAAGTTCTTTGAACAAATGCTGTACGAAGCCAATGTGGTAGGTACTCCCGGAGTAGGATTCGGTCCCAGTGGAGAAGGTTACATACGGCTGACCGCCTTCGGCGAACGCGCGGACTGTGAAGAGGCAATGAAACGAATCAGGCGATGGATATTATAAACAACATTTATCACATAACAAGCACAAACCATTACAAGAAAAACAAATACATACGAGATATAACAAACTCACTATTATGAATTTAAAAGGTAAAAAGCAATGAAAAAGAGTTTTAGAAAAACAACATTTCTGTCGGCCTTGGCAATAGCTGTTCCGGCAATGGGCATGGCGCAGGACAAAGTAGAAGCCAGCGTAGGAGCCGACTTTGTAAGCGGATACATCTGGCGTGGCCAGGATTTGGGGGGTGTCAGTATCCAACCCACGTTGTCAGTTTCTTACAAAGGGTTCTCATTGTCTGCATGGGGAACAACAGGTATCGAAAAAGAAGATACAAAAGAGATTGACCTCACATTAGGCTACACCACAGGAGGGTTCAGTATCTCCGTCACAGATTACTGGTTCAATGGAGGACCGGGGTATTTCCATTACGGCTCACACAATACCAACCATACCTTCGAGGCACAGATAGGTTATGACTTCGGACCGCTGGCCTTGAACTGGTATACCAATTTCGCCGGAACCGACGGAGTGAATAACGAAGGAGACAGAGCCTATTCTTCCTACATCTCGGCTACCGTACCTTTCACACTGGCAGGACTGGAATGGACAGCGGAAATAGGAGCGACTCCGTGGGCCACAGACTTTTACAACTATTCCGAAGACCCTGTATGCAACGGTTCCAACGGTTTCGCCGTATGCGACATCAGCCTGGGAGCCGCCAAGGAGATAAGAATCACCGATTCATTTTCCGTTCCAGCTTTTGCAAAAGTCACCGTAAACCCACGCACTGAAGGGGCTTATTTCGTTTTCGGGCTAAGTTTTTAATCATAAAGAGCATAAATACAAGGATAACAACAAGGTATCAGTTTTTTAGAAGGTAAAAAGATTACATTATATACAAAATACAAATACAACAATGAAAAAAATTGAAGCTATTATCCGTAAGACCAAATTCGAGGACGTAAAAGAAGCGTTGCTCGAAGCCGAAATCGAATGGTTTTCCTATTACGATGTAAGAGGCATTGGCAAAACACGTCAAGGACGCATTTACCGTGGAGTGGTTTATGACACCAGTTCCATTGAGAGAATCCTGGTTTCCATTGTAGTCCGCGAAAAGAATGTGGACAAAACCATTCATGCCATTCTCAAGGCTGCTCATACCGGCGAGATCGGTGACGGACGTATCTTCGTCATACCCGTTGAAGATGCCATCCGCATCCGTACAGGAGAACGTGGAGATATTGCCTTGTACAATGCAGAACAAGAGAAATAACTCATTACACACCCCGGTCAAAACTACTCTACAAAGTAAAAATCATACTACAACTTAAGCGAAAAAATTATGGATACAACTAATAGAAAAGGTATGGAAAAACTATACCTGAAAAGACTCTTTATACTTTTATTTCTGTTCCCAGCCAGCCTTTGGGCACAAGACGCACTATCGGAAACTCCTGTCAGGAGCACGGACACAGAAGCCATCAATGAAATTGTAACCGGTCTGAATACTGTATGGATGCTGCTGGCAGCCATGCTGGTATTCTTCATGCAACCGGGATTCGCTTTGGTGGAAGCTGGATTTATCCGCACCAAGAATACCGCCAACGTACTGATGAAGAATCTGATTGACTTTATGTTCGGCTCCATCCTCTTCTGGTTCATCGGTTTCGGATTGATGTTCGGTGTGGGAGGTTTCGTAGGCACGCCACATTTTTTCAACCTTGACATAATGGACAAAGTCATTGACAACGGACTACCCATTGAAGGGTTTCTGATCTTCCAAACCGTATTCTGTGCCACTGCAGCAACCATCGTATCAGGAGCTATGGCAGAACGTACTAAATTCTCCATGTACTTGGTATACACCATCTTCATCAGCGTACTGATTTATCCGGTATCAGGACACTGGACGTGGGGTGGCGGATGGCTGATGAATGGTGAAGAAAATTCTTTTATGACAAACATATTCGGAACCACCTTCCATGACTTCGCCGGTTCCACTGTCGTTCACTCAGTAGGCGGGTGGATTGCCCTGGTAGGTGCTGCCGTTCTAGGACCGCGTATCGGTAAATACGGTAAAGATGGCAGGTCTAAGGCTATCCCGGGACATAGCTTGACATTGGCTTGCCTGGGTGTATTCATTCTTTGGTTCGGTTGGTTTGGTTTTAATCCGGGTTCTCAACTGGCAGCAGCTACCGGTACTGATCAGACAGTTATCTCTCACGTATTCCTGACCACTAACCTGGCAGCATGCGCCGGTGGCTTCTTCGCTTTGACAGCAAGCTGGATAAAATATGGAAAACCTTCTTTGTCATTAACATTAAACGGTGTATTGGCAGGCCTGGTCGGAGTCACCGCCGGATGTGATCTCGTTTCCCCCTTCGGAGCAGTCATGATCGGTGCCATCTGCGGCATCGTCATGATTTTCTCGGTAGACTTCATTGACCACATATTGAAAATAGACGATCCGGTCGGAGCCTCCTCTGTACATGGTGTTTGTGGTTGCCTCGGTACCATTCTTACCGGACTTTTCGCCACCGAAGAAGGACTGCTCTATGGTGGTGGTTACAACTTCCTGCTAGCACAACTGTTCGGTACAACAGTAGTAGGTTGCTGGGCAGCAGGTATGGGATACCTCATCTTCAAGGGATTGGACAAGATTCATGGTTTGCGCGTCCCGAACAGAATTGAAGAAGAAGGGCTCGACATTTATGAACATGGCGAATCTGCATACAACTAAAAGTCATTTTGAATCAAAATAATAAAGAGAAAATCATTCACTCTAAATAAATTAACAACTAAACAAATTTAGGTATTATGTCAAAATTAAGATTCCGAGTAGTTGAAACAGCTTTCAAGAAGAAAGCAGCAACAGTAGAAACACCTGCCCAAAGGCCCGGTGAATACTTTGCCAAGTATGTATTCAACCGTGAAAAAATGTTCAAATACCTGCCTAGCAATGTCTATGCCAAACTGACAGATGCTATGGACAATGGCGCTCCTTTGGACCGCAGCATCGCCGACGAAGTAGCCGCAGGCATGAAACGCTGGGCAACCGAACTGGGAGTAACCCACTATACCCACTGGTTCCAGCCGCTGACCGAAGGAACCGCCGAAAAACATGACGCGTTTGTAGAACACGACGGCAAGGGCGGAATGATGGAAGAATTCTCCGGCAAACTACTTGTACAGCAGGAACCCGATGCTTCCAGTTTCCCTAATGGCGGTATCCGCAATACCTTCGAGGCACGTGGCTACAGTGCATGGGACCCCTCCTCCCCCGTATTCGTAGTAGACGACACCCTGTGCATCCCCACCGTATTTATCGCCTACACCGGCGAGTCCCTCGACTACAAGGCCCCTCTGTTGAAAGCGTTAAGTGCTGTAAATAAAGCAGCAGTTGATGTCTGCCATTATTTTAATCCCGAAGTAAAGAAAGTAATGGCCTATTTAGGATGGGAACAAGAATACTTTCTAGTAGACGAAGGCCTGTACGCCGCACGCCCCGACCTATTACTGACCGGACGTACCCTGATGGGACACGAAGCCAGCAAAAACCAACAGTTGGAAGACCATTACTTCGGGGCCATCCCTACCCGTGTGGCAGCTTTCATGAAAGACCTGGAAATCCAAGCATTGGAACTGGGCATCCCCGTAAAGACCCGCCACAACGAAGTGGCTCCCAACCAATTCGAACTGGCTCCCATTTTCGAAGAATGTAATCTGGCCGTAGATCACAATATGCTCATCATGTCACTGATGCGCAAAGTAGCCCGTAATCATGGTTTCCGTCTGCTGCTACACGAAAAGCCATTCAAGGGAGTTAACGGATCAGGCAAGCACAACAACTGGTCATTAGGTACAGATACCGGTATCCTGCTGATGGCTCCCGGAAAGACAGCCGAAGACAACCTGCGTTTCATTACTTTTGTCGTCAATACCCTGATGGCAGTTTACCACCATAACGGATTGCTGAAGGCCTCCATCATGAGTGCCACCAATGCACATCGTCTGGGAGCCAACGAGGCACCTCCCGCCATCATCTCTTCTTTTTTGGGCAAACAGCTGACACAAGTGCTGGATCACATGGAAGAAAGTGCAAATGATGACCTTATTTCGCTGGCTGGCAAACAGGGAATGAAGCTGGATATCCCTCAGATTCCCGAATTGCTGATTGATAACACTGACCGCAACCGCACCTCTCCTTTCGCCTTTACAGGCAATCGCTTTGAATTCCGTGCCGTAGGTTCGGAAGCCAACTGTGCCAGTGCCATGATTGCACTGAACACGGCGGTGGCGCACCAGTTGACAAGATTCAAAAAGGATGTGGATGCATTGATTGAAAAGGGAGAGCCAAAAATCTCCGCCATCGTGGAAATCATCCGCCAATACATCAAGGAATGCAAACCTATCCGGTTCGATGGCAACGGTTACTCAGACGAATGGAAAGCTGAGGCTGCCAAACGCGGTCTGGACTGCGAAACCAGTTGTCCGCTGATATTCGACAATTACCTGAAACCCGAAAGCATCGCCATGTTCGAAGCAACAGGCGTCATGACGCGCAAAGAGCTGGAAGCCCGCAACGAAGTGAAGTGGGAAATGTACACAAAAAAAATCCAGATCGAGGCTCGTGTTCTCGGTGACCTAGCTATGAATCACATTATTCCCGTGGCTACCGAATACCAGAGCAAACTGATTGACAATGTATATAAAATGAAAGAATTATTCCCTGCAGAAAAAGCGTCCCGACTATCTGCCGAGAATATGAAACTTATTGAAGAGATTGCAGAACGCACCATCTTCATCACCGAGCATGTGGAAGCCATGGTGGAAGCACGTAAGGTGGCTAACAAGATAGAAAGTGAACGGGAGAAAGCAATCGCCTATCATGACACTATCGCCCCCATGCTGGAAGAGATACGTTATCACATTGACAAGCTGGAACTGATTGTTGACAATCAGATGTGGACATTACCTAAATACAGAGAATTGCTTTTTATTAGATAATTGCCCGAAATTATCTATTTCTTTTGTTGGTTGTTTTAAGTTTGCATGACAGGCTTTGTTGCGAAACAAGGCCTGTCTTTTTATTAGGTAGACACATCATAAACAAGAAAGATGAATTACAAGCAAGGCACCTTCACAAATGCTGTATCCGGGAAATGCTTCTCTATATAACGACAAATATAAGCCTCTGTATCTGCCTGAATGATTTTATCTTCTCCTTCGGGAAACAGATTGTACATCACTGTATGAAGCTTTATCCCTCTCCGTTCTATAGCCTCAAAACCCAATAATGTATGGTTGATACTTCCCAATCGTCCCGAAGTAACAAAAACTAAGGGGTAACCCGATTCCTGAATATAGTCTATAGTCAGGTTCTCCTCTGTCAACGGCACCATCAGCCCCCCGGCTCCTTCCACTAAAACAGCATCATAGCGCTCACTCAGCACCTCCGTGGCATGCTTTATTTTATCAAAATCAATGGTGCGGTTATCTATTCGTGAAGCCAAATGGGGAGAAGCCGGATAAGAAAATATTTCAGGTTTGGTAAGTCCCTGCTCATCCTCAGGCAAATACTCCGTCCCCATCAGACGACGATGCAACTCAATATCCTCCGAATAACCTTCCGGATTTCCTGTCTGTATGAATTTTTGAGTAATAGTACGACATCCTTGTTTGTTCCAAAGATGTGCCAGATAGGCCGTGGCATAACTTTTACCAATATTTGTATCAATACCACTTACGAAAAATACATTCTGTTTCATGATTCTTTTTATTTCTATTGTCTTTTCTTTGCAATAATATAAATAGGATGATAAGTCAAAGTCACCGAACGACCATCACTGAACAAACGGGCATACTTGTCACAGAAATCCTGCAAATTCCTTTTAGTCCACGCTTGTTGCCTGACAGCAGCCACCCCGGTATGTTTCAAGTGATAAAGCACTTCGAGCGGAGTGCCAAAAGTCAGACAGATACGTTCCTCATGAGCCTTCACAATCTCATAGTGTATGCGCAGTGCTTCTTCTAACTCCTCTAAAGAACGATAGTGAAGACCGCTGCCGGTAACCGATGCAACTTCTTTCAGATTATCCCTGCCGAACGTAGTAAAAGCAAAATATCCTTTCTGCTTCAACAAAGTATTACAACGTTCAAAAAACAGCTCGGGAGAAACAAACCACTGTAATGCCGAGCATGATACAATCAAATCCTGTCCTTTTGGAAAAGGAAGGGACTCGGCATCCCCTGCCAGAAAGATAGCCCGCCCGCTTCCCAACAAATCGGTGAAACAAGTACTCATCTCCTGACAAATATCATTCAACACCAGTTTTTCAGGATGGAGGGTTTCCATCAGCCTGCGGGTAAGAAAGCCCGTCCCGCTACCAATTTCCAATATCCGGCCGCACGGACGGGGCAAATAATGATTTAGCATATCACTCATGCGGTATGCAATCTGCTTTTGAACCACCGCCTCACGGTTATAACTCTCTACAGCGCGGGAAAAGCGACGGGTTATCAATTGCTTATTAATCATACGTTTTCATTTTAAATGACAGACGGGCATAGCAAATCTCTCATTATTTCTTCTGAATAATGAGGAATATCATACTCTGCCACTTCCGTCCCGGTCCATGCATTTCTTTGGTTGACCGCCGTAAAAATCAAATCATTCTTGCCTATAACAGCCCGTTCCCATGCAAAACTGGGAACAGCGCAAGATTTTACCTGTTCTCCAATCCTCCGAAGCTCTTCTTGCAGTTCCTCTACCGCACGTTGCGGACGTTTCGACAAGAATGTTTCCAGATTCTCCTTTTTCAAACACATCCTGCGGATAAACTTTTCCAGCGTAACCTCATTCAAGCCTTCCAGTGTTCCTTCAAAAACTTGCTGCGAAATACCTTTCAAATCATCGACAGGAGTTACCGTGCCATTTAAAGCAACACTCTCACAAATGGGCAAGTCCATATCCTGCAATACCATAGACGCGGCCCATACTCCCATAGACCAGGCTATCAGACGAATCTCCTGATAACCCTGCAACAGCGTGAAATCAAAATCCAGCGAACGATAATCATAACAAACCAACAGATCGCTATTTCCGGAGCAATAATCCATGAAAGGACATTCATCCATTCCCCAACCGGCAAAAAAAAGTGTCAATCGGGGAAGATAATTTTGTTGTATAAAATAATGTTTCATATCAATTCTATCAGACTTTTTATTTCTTCTTCAGTAATATCCGCTGTCAACGAAAAACGGATACGCGATGTTCCTTCGGGCACAGTAGGAGGACGCACCGGCAACGCATAAAAACCTTTACGCTGCAAGAAATCGGCCTTTAACACCGTATCACCGCTATCGCCTATCGTCATTGGCAGAATATGGCTGGTAGAAGGACAAGCGTAGCCTTTCTTTACCAACGCGTCTTTCAAAAGAGAGGATATCTTCTTCAACCTTTCCCTCCGGAAGCTGAAACTGTTCAAATGCTCCAGGATAAAGAATGTCCATAGCAAGTTGACAGGAGGAAGAGCCGTTGTAAATATGAATGTACGCATTTTATTGACCAAATAATCACGGATGGTCTTCGAACAAACAATATAGCCTCCTACCGAGGCTAACGCTTTACCAAAAGTTCCACATAAGAAATCGATGTCAGCCACACAATCCTGTTCTTCCGCACACCCCAGGCCATGCATCCCCCGCACCCCTACAGCATGCGCTTCATCCACATACAGCAATACATTATCATATTGTTGCTTCAAAGTGACCAAACGACGGAGATCGGCCTCATCACCGTCCATACTGAAAATACTTTCGGTTACAATAATTATTCTATCATACCCGGCATGATTGGAAACCAGCAACTGTTCCAATTGTTCGTACCGGTTATGCCGGTATCGGATACACTTGGCCGCCGATAAACGAATGCCGTCAATAATACTGGCATGTACCAGTTTATCGGCAAGGATCAATGTACGAGTATCGCTCACTGCAGGAAGAATACCGGCATTCATGTGATAACCACTATTAAAAACCAACGCGCTTTCCTTCCGATACAGTCGGGCAAGCAAATCCTCTATCTGAACATAGATATCAAAATTTCCTGTCAGCAGCCGAGAGGATGAAGAGGAAGGAAGAAAGGTGTCGGGAGTAAGACTTTGCAAGAATTCCGTACGTAATGGCAGATAAGCAGCCAATCCCAGATAATCGTTGGATGAAAGGTTAAGCATCACTTTTCCATTCACCTCCACCTCTCTTCCCAAATGACGGATAACAGGCAACTTACGAAGATTACTTTTATTTTCAAGCAGGGCTAATTCCCTTTCCCAATCTGTTAATGAATTCATTTTTTCTATTTCTCTCAGTACTATCACTTATTCTTTTAATTCTCTTACTATCTTCACCAGTGAATGCGTCAATTTGCTCAATTCTCCAGGCTGAATTATAAAAGGCGGCATGATATACACCAGTTTTCCAAAAGGACGTACCCATACCCCTTCTTCAACAAAACGACGTTGCATGAAAGCCATATCTACCGGTTTCTTCACTTCAATAACCCCGATAGCTCCCAATACACGCACATCAGCCACTTGTGGCAATAAAGCAGCAGGGGCCAGCTCCCTCTTCAACTGTGATTCAATGGCCTTTACCTTTTCCTCCCAACTATATGAAAGCAATAATTCCACGGATGCTTTCGCTACGGCACAAGCCAACGGATTTCCCATAAAAGTAGGGCCGTGCATAAAGACTCCCGGATAACCGCCGGAAATTGTATCAGCCACATCATCACTGGCAAGGACAGCAGAGAAAGTCATGTATCCACCGGTCAGTGCCTTGCCTATGCACATGATATCGGGCTGGACACCCGCATGCTCCCAAGCAAACAGTTTCCCCGTCCTTCCGAAACCTGTCGCTATCTCATCAAAGATTAACAACAGCCGATATTGCCTGCAAAGTTTCTCTGCCTGGCGTAAAAACTCAGGATGATAAAAACGCATTCCGCCCGCCCCTTGTACAATAGGTTCCAGAATCAATGCGGCCATCTCTTCATGATGCTGTTCCAATATTTCCCTCAAGGGCTCTATATCCTCTTCATACCAGATTCCGTCAAAGCGCGACCGGGGAGCAGGAACAAAATAACGCACAGGCAATGTAGGGCCAAAAATATGATGCATACCGGTCACCGGATCACAAACAGACATGGCATTCCACGTATCTCCATGATATCCGGACTGAATAGTTACAAAATTATTTTTCTTTTCCTTCCCTTGCGCATACCAATATTGCACGGCCATTTTCAATGCCACTTCCACCGCAACCGAACCGGAGTCAGCATAAAATATTTTCTGCATACGGGGAGGAACAATCTTCAACAACAACCTGCCTAATTCGATGGCCGGATCGTGTGTCAGTCCGCCGAACATGACATGGCTCATACGGTCTATCTGTTCCTTGAGCGCTTGGTTCAATACCGGATGATTGTATCCATGTACCATGCACCACCACGAAGACATCCCTTCTATCAAACATCTTCCGTCCTCCAATTCTATATATACTCCATCCGCCCGTCTTACTTTATAAGTGGGCAGCGGATGAGTAGTCGATGTATAAGGATGCCATAAATGCTCCCTGTCAAAATTTTCCATATATTACTTCCTTATTGTTATAATAACTTTATAATGTATCAAAGCGAATACCCGGCCTCTTCTATCAATATTTTATCTTCTGATACTTTTGAACCTAATGTAGTCAGCAAATCTCCCACAATGGCAGAATTAATACCGATATACAATGCTTTCTTTACAGCTTCCACACTCATCAGTGAACGCCCTCCGGCAAAACGAAGAAATGCTGTGGGATTGATAAAACGGAATAAAGCGATGGTTGTCAGAATCTCCACCTCTGCAAGACGATCCATTTTTTCCAATGGAGTGCCGGGTATAGGCTGCAACAGGTTTATAGGAATAGACTGTACTTCTAATTCCCTCAGTGTAAAAGCAAACTCAATACGCTGTTCCATTGTTTCGCCCATGCCGATGATTCCTCCGCTGCATACATCCATCCCCACCCTGCGTGCTGCCTGCAACGTTTCTAATTTCTGTTCTTGTGTATGAGTAGAACATAGAGATGAAAAATAAGAGGGAGCCGTTTCCAGATTACAATGATAACGGGTGATGCCTGCCTTAAACAGCCGTCTCAATTCCGCCTCATCCAGCAATCCTAAAGAAGCGCATAACTGAATATGCGAATGCGCACGCATGTATTCTGTTGTCTCACATAGCCGGTTCAAGTTCCGGCTACCCGGTTTCCTGCCGCTGGTCACCAAAGAAAAACGGGATACTCCCTGCGCTTCGTTATACAAAGCATGGCGCAGACATTCTTCCTTCCCAACCAAATCATAAACATCCACTTTTGTTTCATAATGTGCAGACTGTGCGCACCATTTACAATTCTCAGGACATTTACCGGATTTAGCATTGATGATGGAACACATATCGAATTTCCGGGAAGCCCAGACCTGTGTTATCTCATGAGCTGCATCATACAAATCCTGTTTCTCTGCCTTGCAGGACAGCCAACAGGCTTCTTCTACGGTAATCTTCTCACCGCCCAGCACTTTGTTTCTTATTTCATTCAGCATCATATACAGTTCATATTAAGACAAAAAAGCCGAAAAGATGCATGGCACATCTTTCCGGCAAACAATATTTATTCAAATAAAAAAGACAAATCACATCAGCCACCTGTGGTTGAGGCAGTTGGATCCGAAGCATTTGCAACATAGATTCAACAGGGGGCATTCCTTCTTCATATTCCTCTCCAGCATCCTCTTTCCGTGCGGAAGAGCAAACAGAGAATGCCGTGCAAACATTTGCCTGTTTACCCAACGATACATCGGCAATCTCCTTTTTCAGGTTACCAATAGTTACACATTTGCCCAAACTATAAAATATAGCGTACTTCTTCCGGTTCCAATAGCGGAAACGTATCGTATGTTTATTCTGGCACAATTGTTTCATATTTTTTCGTATCTGAGATTGGCAAAGGTAAATAAAATATTCAATGCAGCAAACTTTTATATAGAAAAACACCGTTCCGCCTCTTCCAACCTTAAAACCAGTTTTCCGAAAGCACAACGGTGAATTCTTAAGTCCTTTATACTATTTCTGTTATTCTTCTTTCTTCGAAGCAGCTTTCTTGGCAACCGGCTTCTTTGCCGCCGCTTTCTTTGCCGCCGCCGGTTTCTTGGCAGCAGGTTCTTTCTTTACGGCAGAAGCCTTCTTGCCTTCAGCTTTCTCCAGTTTAGCCTGCAATCTCTCCACTTCCTTGTTCAAAGCCACCAATTCCTCGCCCTGGTTCTTAATGGTAGTAAGCAACGAATTTAATTCTTCGTTATCCATATCCACCGGATACAACGAATTGACACGACTTATAAAATCACCCAAAATATTCATGTAGTTGGTGAAAGCATCATACGGAGAATCATAAATTCCACGATTCAACCAAATACCGGTATTCTTAGTGGTCATGAAGCGGAAATTATTACTTGCCTGCAAATAATCCCAATCCTGCTTAATACGGCGATCATCGCACAAATGAACACGTTCTGCCACACTATAAAGTTTATTGAAAGCCTCACGCTGCATCACATTGCCTAACCACGGACTGATATCGCGTTCCTCGTCTACCCATGACATAGGATAAGGAACATCCACCTGATCCACAGATTTCAGTTTGGTAATGATATCGGTCGGAGTAGAGAAAGTAACCCCTCTTTCTTTTGCGCAGACAGGCAGTGCTTTCATAAATTCCAGAATATTGGAAGACAATGGCTGGGCGATACCCAAAGCAGAAAGTTCCATGAAAATATTGATAACCTGTTCCTCCTCCGGCAAAGCTGCAATCCAATCTATATATTTGTCGGCAAACAACGGATATTCATTCCATTCGGAATTAGAGAAACGCAGACTGATGTCATCAGACAATTTGAAATCGCGAAGCAATAACTTCAAGTTCGGATTCATGGCGCAATGATACAGATAGTGCGGACTCTTCCAACCCAAAATATGTTTTGCACCTTCAGTCAACATACCTTTAAAGCCCATATCAGCTATCGTAGCGCCAATATCATTCGAATAAATCAAGCTGGAGTTACGGAATACTTTCGGCTCCTTGCCAAATATTTGTTTAATCTTGGTACGCATACGTTCCACTTCTTCGCGGAAACAATCTTCATTAGCCAATGAGGAAAGACCGTGAGAATAAGGTTCGCACAAGAATTCGCAACATCCGGTCTCATTCAACTGATGCAACAACTCGATTACACCAGGCGCATGCACTTCCAACTGTTCCAGCGCCACACCCGAGATAGACAAAGCCACCTTGAAAGTATCACCGTGATTCTTTGCCATTTCAATCAACGCACTCAGCGCAGGAATATACGAGCGTTCGGCTATATCACTGATGCCGCGCTCATTTTCATAATCATCATAATAATAATGGTCACGGCCTATATCAAAACAGCGATAGCGTTTCAGATGGATAATTTGATGTATTTCAAAATAAAGACATATTGTTTTCATATCCTAGTTATTGTTTTATTATTTACCATAGTTTTTTAACACCTGCTCATAGAGGGCACGGATTCTCAAGCCGACTTTCTCCCATGTAATGCCATCCACTTCTTTCTTTCCTTCTTCCTGCAGATATTGGAAAAGAGAAGGATTCGTACAAATTGAATAGATGGCATCGGCCATTGCGTTGATATCCCAATAATCGGTCTTGATTACTTTATCCAAAATTTCACCGCAACCCGATTGTTTTGAGATGATAGAAGGAGTTCCGCACTGCATAGCCTCCAAAGGAGCAATACCAAAAGGTTCTGACACAGAAGGCATTACGAATACATCACTGTTTTTATATGCTTCATAAACCTGACGCCCACGCTGGAACCCCGGGAAGTGAAAACGGTCTGCAATACCTCGTTCCGCAGCCAGATTGATCATGGCATCCAGCATGTCTCCCGATCCTGCCATTACAAAACGGATATTACGGGTACGCTTCAAGACCAATGCGGCGGCTTCCACAAAATACTCGGGTCCTTTCTGCATCGTGATACGCCCCAGGAAAGTCACCACTTTTTCTTTCGAATGATCAGGACGAGGAATGTCCAGCAAATCTTGCGAAAGCGGATAAACGGCATTGTGCATGGCAAAACATTTGCGCGGGTCTTGATGATATTGGTGAATAACTGTCTGACGGGTCAGCTCGGACACACACATAATACAATCGGCATGATCCATGCCATTCTTTTCCATAGCATATACCGTAGGATTCACCTTACCGCGCGAACGGTCAAAATCAGTAGCATGCACATGGATACACAAAGGTTTGCCACTTACCAGCTTGGCATGCACACCAGCCGGATAAGTCAGCCAGTCGTGCGCATGGATAATATCAAATTCTTGCTGGCGCGCAACCACCCCTGCAATAATAGAAAAATTATTGATCTCATCATGAAGGTTTCCCGGATAGCCGCCGGCAAACTCCATACACCCCAGGTCATTGACGTGCATGTACGAGAAATCAGAATAGATATGATCACGGAAAGCATAATACTGTTCCGGAGTCGAAGTCGAAAGACGTGACTTTAAGTAATCGTAATTCACATCACGCCACACAATGGGCACTTGGTTCATGCCTATAATGTTCAGAAACTTTTCTTCGTCGCCGCAAGGTTTGGGCAAACAGAAGGTTGTTTCCATATCACCTTGCAGGCTCAAACCTTTTGTTATACCGTAAGATGCTACAGCAAGACCACCATATATTTTGGGAGGAAATTCCCATCCAAACATTAATACTTTCATACAGGTCCCTCCTTTCAATAATTGTATTTACTCAATAAATATAATACTCGCAATATCTCTGCCACATTCATAGCGAATGATACAGCTCCACGACCTTTGAAAGGCGGGTTACCATCAAACAGTTCAGGTATAGAGCCAATACAATGAGAAGTCATTTCGTCTTCGTAGCCTATCAGCTGACGCTCCACAAATCCTATACCACTCATCTTATAAATACGAAGGTAAGCTTCAAAATAGAAGCCTGCCAGCCAGGGCCATGCGGTACCTTGATGATAAGCATAATCACGCTGCATCTGAGGACCTACATAATTTGGGTTGTAACCACCACTCTTCGGGCTGAGCGAACGGAGCCCTTTCGGGGTAAGCAGTTCTTTGGTCACAATGTCCAACACCCCTTTCTTCTGACGGGCATCAAGCGGAGAATAGTCGAATGCTACAGTAAATATCATGTTCGGACGCACGCTCCAGTCCATCATATTGCCATCCACATAATCCAGTAAATAACCATACTCATTCAAGAAAGTATCCACGAAAGCCTTCCCCGTCTTTTCTGCCAATACATTTAACGCATCAGCCAAATTATTGTTTCCACCTTCGCTCAATAGTTCACTTGTAAAGCGTAAAGCATTATACCACAAAGCATTAATTTCTACGATATAGCCTGTACGAGGAATCACAGGGCGTCCGTTTGCGGTAGAATTCATCCATGTGATAGCCTTTTCTGTGCCGTTGGCATATAGCAGACCGTTGGAATGCAAGAAAAGATTCGGATGATTCTCCCGGCGAAGGTACTCCATAATATCTTGCAACAATGTACCATATTTCTCACGGCATTGGTTGCGCGACACCATCTTGGCATATTGCTGGATACACCACACCGCCCAAAGCAAAACATCAGGATGCTCCATTTCGTACACTTTAACATCATCAGGCTCATCATTAATAAAGTCATGAATTGCCTTGCGGGCCGTTTCCATCACCATTTCAAACTTAGCCACTTCATCAATCGCCAATGTCAGTCCCGGCAGGGAAATAAACATATCGCGCGCACGGCATTTAAACCACGGATATCCTGCCAGAATATAAAACTCATTTCCTTGTTTATTCAAGAACTGATGAGCAGCATTTATCAGACAGTGCTGGAAATTATCACGTGGAGTACGTTCTTCCACCTCTTCTTCAAAGGTTCTCTTTAATGTACGGGTACTGGCCTCGGACACACCTCCTGAAAAGACGATGCTTTCACCTTTCTTTATGTCCACTTCAAAATAACCCGGGACGTACAAATCTTCATTAAAATCATATCCTCTCTCCTGCTCTTTGGGATACTCAATTCCCCGATACCAATCCGGCTGATAGTGGAATTCGTTCTTCTTGTTCAATTGCATATATAATTCGGGATAGCCCGGATACATGCATGTCTTAATTCCATTATCCACCTCCTGATAGTCACGACTGGCTTGTGCGTTCTCATGAGTATACTGACGGACACTGCGGAAAGCCAGAAACGGACGCAAACGCAACGTAGTGGCCGAATGTGCCTCCAACAAAGTATAACGGATTAAAATTCTATTTTCATGATGAACGAAAAGCTTTTCCTTCTTCAGAATCACACCACCTACCCGATATATAGTGGTAGGAACTTTCTCACACTCGAATTCCCGGATATACTTGTGTCCCCTTGGGCTGTAATTGTCGCCCTGATACTTATGAAGTCCCAGATTAAATTCAGCGCCGTGTTGTATCACTGTTTCATCCAACGACGATAGCAATACATGGTTTTCATCATCCAGTTCAGGCACCGGAATGACAAGCAATCCATGATATTTTCTCGTATTGCAATCAACAATGGTTGTACAATGGTAAGCCCCTGAACGGTTTGTGCGGAGAATTTCTTTCGGTAATGATTCCCCGAGGTTCGTCATAAGAGTCTTGTCAAATCGTAAGTAACTCATAGTTGTTATTTTAAGGTTATAAATCAAATTTCCATATCAATTTATGTCACATATTATTTTTGTATGCAACGCTCAAAATTAGTAATTAAATGGATAAAGCAAAATTAAATAGCAAAATATTTTTCATTTTTCGCTCAAATATCTGTAGTATTGCACAGAAATCAGCATAATTATGACAAAATGAAACTTGAAATTCAAAAAATTCTATTGGCTTTTGCTCTTCCGTTATTACTTCTTTTCATTCTGTACACCCTGCGTACAATGGAAAGTGTCATGAATTGGGATTTTATCACCTGGGGCATATATCCCAGAGAAACCAAAGGAATAATGGGGATTTTCACTTCTCCATTGATACACGCTGATTGGGGACATTTATTTGCGAACACTTTTCCTCTTCTTTTTTTATTATGGTGTCTGCTCTACTTTTATCGTGATTTGGGCATTGGTATACTTTTTTTCATCTGGATAGTCAGTGGAATACTTACATTTATAATAGGCAAGCCGGGATGGCATATAGGTGCCAGCAGTATAATTTATTCACTCGCCTTTTTTCTGTTCTTCAGTGGCATTCTCCGCAAACACGTCCCTTTAGTAGCCCTGTCGTTGCTTGTCACTTTTCTATATGGCAGTCTGGTATGGAACATGTTCCCGCAGTTCGCCTCCTCCACCACTTCTTGGGAGGGACACTTGGGGGGCGCGGCGGCCGGAATAGCCGCAGCCATATTGTTCAGACACAAAGGCCCCCAACAACCGGAACTTTTCATTGACGAGGAAGAGGAAGACAACAGCAGTCATCCGGAAAACGAAGAAGTCATTACGAATCCGGACCAAGAAAAAAAGAATGACTAAATCAATCTTTCCGCCACCATGAAGTTCAAAGGGCCGGAAGGGCTGAAAGAAGCAATAACCCGCTAACGGAATTAAATGAATGTTCATATCCTCCCTATTGTATAAGTCTTTTCTATCTTCAGATTAAACCTTTTTATACAGATATATTCTATCTCCATAGCCTTTGGAGTTATCTCCCAAGACTATGGAGTTAACTCCAAAGCTTATGGAGATAACTCCAAAGGCTTGCGGAGATAAAACAAGCAGGAAGAAAAACCTTAACCACACGGCAGGAAAGGGTTAGGGATACAAACAAGATCTTTTAAGGATGAATCTGATTACAAGGCTTGCACTCTTTACAGAGAAAAATCCCCTAACACCCTTCTTTTAAAAAGGTAAAAAAGCATGTGGCAAGAAGATATGCATCTGGCCATATGTGGAAAGACTAAAACAGACTATTATTTTGCCATCTTAAATTTTAATGCATCATTTTACAACTGAAAAACAGGGTAATAAACCTTTCCGGACAGCATCATTCAAGCTTTAATACCTACTCATTACCAATTTTCATAAAATAATACCCATTTTTAGGTATTGCCCACCCTTTTAACCTCCCATAACTTTGCACCGATTTAAAATTATAAAAATTAAAGCAAAAATGAAAAGAAAGGTTTTATTGTTCTCATTATGCTTGTCGGCCTGTCTTGCAAACAGTTATGCAGAAAAAGCAACAAGTATAGATAAGGATAACACAGAGAAAACTACGGAGGAAGAACCTAAAAAAAAATCCCGGCTAACATTGGGAGGTTACGGAGAAGCAGTGTACACACGTAACTTTTATAGTGACAATATGTACCGCTATTCTAAAGCAGACAGTTACAAAGACTCTGACGGACACGGACGCGTAGACTTACCTCATGTAGTAATCATGATTGGCTACGATTTCGGAAAAGGATGGAGCATGGGTAGTGAAATAGAGTTTGAACACGGAGGAACAGAATCGGCTATAGAAGTAGAAGACGAAGAAGCCGGAGAATTTGAAAAAGAAATAGAACGTGGGGGTGAAGTGGCTTTGGAGCAGTTCTGGATTCAGAAATCTTTTTGCTCGGGCTTCAATATCCGCGCAGGGCACATCATCGTGCCGATAGGACAAATAAACAACGCCCATCTTCCCACTCAGTTCTTTACAGTATATCGTCCTGAAGGTGAAAACACAATAATGCCTTGCACATGGCATGAAACCGGTCTTAGTGTATGGGGGCGTATAGGTGACTGGCGTTATGAGGCAATGGTTATTCCCGCATTGAATGCTAATATGTTCAATCATAGCGGATGGATTCATGATGGTTCTGCATCAGCCTATGAATTTAAAGTAGCCAACAATCTGGCAGGAGCGGCACGTATCGACAATTACTCTGTCAAAGGATTGCGTATGGGAATAAGCGGCTATATAGGTAACAGTTTCCAAAACGACATTATTAAAGATGAAAAATCCACCAAATATAAAGATGTGAAAGGAACAGTGGTCATAGGTGCATTCGACTTTGATTATAATGATCATAACTGGGTAGTACGCGGCAATTTTGATTATGGCCATTTGGGAGACGCTGATCTGATCTCCACTCACAACAAAAGCCAAGACAATAGCACACAGTCCCCTTATCCTCACACAGCCGTGGGCAAGACAGCCATTGCCGCCGGAATCGAGGCAGGATATGATATTTTTTCTCAAGTAAAGAAAATGAGAGACAATGGTAAAAAACTATATGTATTTGGACGATATGAATACTATGACTCATATCATAAGGCTGCTAAAGGTTTCAGCAAATATGAATGGACTAAAAAACAACGCATGGCCGTCGGTTTGAACTACTATCCTATGAAAGACATCGTAGTAAAAGCCGAATACTCAAAACGCTTCTTGAAAAGCCAGTATAATAACGAACCCTCTTTTTCATTGGGCATAGCTTATGCAGGATTTTTCATTAAATAAACCCGATTATTCATTTTTTAAAATTAAATAGGTATGAAAAGTTTGTTAAAATTCCCCTTACTTGTTGCTGTAGCAACAATGATGAGTTGCAGTTTCAGCGCATGCAGTGATAACGATGATCCGACTCCGGATACCGGTACGTCTGAAACAGATGCAAAATTCGAAGCAATCGCAAAACAGTATCTTGATCACACGGTATATGTTACTTACAAGAACCTGGCTGATGAAACCGAACAGCTAGTAAAAGATTTACAAGCATTAAAAAGCAGCAAGACTGATGCAAATGTAAAAGCTACCTGCGAAACCTTCCTTGAAGCACGTGCATGGTGGGAAAAGAGTGAAGCTTTCCTGTATGGGGCAGCTACCGATTTCGGTATCGACCCGCATATTGACTCATGGCCTTTGGACTTGGACGGATTACAGACCGCACTGAAAAATACGGAACAGGTAGAAGCAATGGGTGGTGAAGACGGAGATATTTATGCCGGCGAGAAATTGGGTAATTCTTTATTAGGATTTCATGGTATTGAATACATCCTTTTCGAAGATGGTAGCCCCAAATCAGTTTCTAAAATCAGTGACTTACATCTGACTTACGCCGTAGCTGTAGCTGGTGATTTGCGTAACCGTTGCTGGCAGCTGGAACTTTCATGGAGAGGCGAAAGTGCTGTCAATGCCGACCGTGTCGCTAAAGTCGCAAATGAGTTAGAACTGCCTTACACTGTAAACAGTGGTGAATATTCTTATGGTGAGAATATGCTGAATGCAGGAAAAGCAGGTAGCACATACGCCAGCTGGACATTAGCCATGCAAGCTATCATTGACGGCTGCAAGACTATCGCAGATGAAGTAGGAACTTCTAAAATAGGAAAACCTTATAGCGGAGAAGACCCTGCTTATATAGAATCACCATACAGTCACAAGTCCATTCTAGACTTTTATGACAACATCATCAGTATTCAGAATGCTTACATGGGCGGTATAGAAAATGAACGTGACGAAACCAACTCACTACACAACTATATTGCTGGAGTAGATAAAGAACTGGATACAAAAGTTGTAAATGCCATAAACAATGCTCTGACCAAAATCAATGCCATGGCAGCTCCATTTGTAAACAATATTAAAGATCCAAGTGCAGGTGAAGCAATTAAAGCTTGTCAGGATCTTGATGCCATATTGTCTGATGTTAAAACAGCTTTAAGAAACAATTAAAAAGAACTGTTTACCCCAATGACCACAAAGGATCTGCAAGAGGGTGTCCGGAAAAGGTCTATTGTACTATCTTTTGCTGTAGATGGTGATTTTACATTCGCTCCAAGCACCGGCTTTGTGCTGCCGGATGTCCCCTCTACAACAGACATGATAGTGAAAAAGACCGGGGGAGGACAACCTTATGTAGATTCTTTGGTATATAAATTTGAAAAGTAACTAACTTTAAACATTCTTATATGAATAAGTTATTTAAAATACACTGGCTTGCTGCTCTATGCGGCCTTACAATGCTCTCGCTAACAGCCTGTAATGACGATGACAATCCGGAAAACAAATCTCCGGAAGTCAATCCTGATATCAACGTAAATGTAGAGACCTATGCAGGCGGAGAATTGGGTACAACCTTCAACAATTCCGCTTCTGCTTATGAAGATCCTACTCCTGCAACGGAAAATGCAGGTATGACCGACAAATTCAAATATGGGGAATATTTCTTTGAACGTTCTTATACGCAGAATTCCAAACCTTTCAATGGTTTGGGACCGCTTTATATCCGCAATTCATGTATGAACTGCCACCCCGGATACGGTCATGGCAAACGGGTAGACCGTTATCGTGCTGATGACTGGGGAAATGGATATCTACTTGTTGTGACCGATGGAAAGGATAACTACCTAAGTTCTTTAACGGGAATGCCTCAAACCAAAGCTGTAGCCCCTTTCAAAGCACCAATAGATGAAGATAAGATAAAAATAGACTGGCTGCCTTACACAGACGAATGGGGAAATAAATTTCCTGACGGAGAAACATACAGTCTGATCTATCCGGAAGTGACTATTCCTCAAGATGCATACTACGTACCTTTGGAGGCTACTTATAATCAAGTTGTCACCCCTGTCAACTACTCTGATGTAGTAGTTTTGCTGGAATCTACCATTGGTATCTACGGAACCGGATTACTAGATGCCATTCCCGATGATTCGTTGAAAGCAGAATATGCACGTCAGGAAAAAGCAGGTGTAAAATTGAATCCAGCCATCTTCGCAAACGGAGAGTGGACTTCACTCTATAAGGGACTTACAGGTAAACAATATCCCAAACGTTATACTTACGCTTTGACCAGATCTTCCATACAGGATGGTCCCGGTGCCAATGCAATCTGGAACATCACCAATGTTACCCGTAGTGACCGCCGTTATCACTACATGACTGACACGTATGCCAAAACAGCCTCCAAAGACCCGGATGTACAAAAAGATTTTTATAACTATTTCCCTGAATGGAAACAGACCGGTAATGTAGAACAAGATATATACAACTATCTGATGAATAAGGAACTTCCGGTGGAAATGACAGACGAAGATTATGTAAACTTCATGATATGGCACAGAGGACTGGCAGTTCCTGCCGCACGGAATCTGGATGACGAAACAGTTCAGAGAGGTCACAAATTATTCCGTGAAATAGGCTGTGCTACCTGCCATCGTCCGTCATGGACTACAGGAGACGATAATTATCCCGATCCGAACGGATACTTCAAAGATGGTGACAGCCGTCTGCCACGCTATCCACACCAAACTATCTGGCCATATTCAGATATGGTTCAACACCGCCTGGAAATGAAGAACAATATCCGCACGGGATGGTGCCGTACCACTCCTCTTTGGGGACGCGGACTTTCCTTAATCTGTGCCGGACACAGCGACCGTTTGCATGACTGTCGTGCACGTAATGTCATTGAAGCCATTATGTGGCATGGAGCTTCAAATAGTGACGCACGCTGGAGCATTGACAAGTTCCGCGAACTCAGTAAAGAAGATCGTGACGCCATCGTCAAATTTATTGATGCCATTTAAGCAATGAAACAGATTGTCTCCCTCCTGAATCCTATCACCAATAATATGACAGGACATTCAGGGGGATGAGACAAATTCAAGATTCACCTTCTGGTTATCTTTCAGAAAATTATAACTACATGAAATTATTAAAACGAACTGCCTTCAGTCTGCTAGGCATATTACTTCTGATTCTTACTATAGCTACTATATTGGAAAAAATATATGGTACGGACTTTGTAAACGAGTATATCTACAGTTCCGTACCTTTTGTCATTTTATGGGGAGTAACCGCAATTACTTCCTTATTATACATCATAAAAAGCAAACTGCATCGTCAGCCTGTTATTTTTTTGCTTCATCTTTCTCTTCTCTTTATATTGGCAGGGGCATTCACCACATGGATATATGGAGAACAAGGCACTATGCGTGTCCGCCAAGGAGAACAACAGACCTCTTTCACCGATTCCAAAGGAATTTCCCACCAGCTACCTTTCAGCATCACACTAAACCAATTTGAAATTATTTATTACAAAGGAACCTTGGCTCCAATGGACTTTATCAGTCATATTTCAGTAGCAGACAAAGACTGCCACCGCCAGATACAGGGGAAGGTTTCCATGAATCATATATTTTCATACCAGCACTATCGCTTTTATCAATCAGGCTACAGTGAAGATAATGAAGGAAGCGTATTTAGTGTATCTCATGATCCTTATGGTATAGGAATCACTTATGCAGGATATACTTTATTGCTACTTTCCACCGTTTTCTTTTTCTTCAGCCCGCAAAGTCGGTTCCGCCAACTGCTGAAAAGCCCTTTACTACACAGAAGCTTGACAGTCATCTTGCTTTTATTCGCATTCAGTCTCAACAGTAATTTTCTCAAAGCAAACAGTACATCCCCCAAGGTGCTTCCGCGCGAAGTAGCCGAACATTTTGGAGATTTATATATTTTATACAACAACCGTATCTGTCCTTTACAAACCTTTGCCCGTGATTTTACAGTCAAACTTTACGGTAGTTCCTCATATAAAGGACTGACACCAGAAGAAGTACTTACCGGATGGCTGTTTTATTATGACAGTTGGAAAAATGAGCCAATTATACGAATCAAGAGTAATGAAGCCCGTAAATTACTGGAAATAGAAGGGAATTACGCCAGGCTGAAAGACTATATCAGTACCATTAATGAATACAAGCTGGAAAAAATGATGAACCATATCCGTTCAGGAGAACAGGTGACTGACAAACGAGGCATAGAAGAAGCTGATGAGAAATTCAATATCATCAATTTAGTATGTACCGGTGCCATGATGAAAATATTCCCTTGTCGCAATATAGCCGGAAAGACATTGGAATGGTATTCGCAAAGCGACCAATTACCTCAAGATATGGATAATGACAAATGGGTATTCATTCGTAAATCTATGAGTTATGTAAACGAAATGATTGTGATGAAAAAGTACAATGATGCCTGCCTGTTATTAGAAAAAATCAAGAAATACCAGCAGAAAGAGTGTGACGGACTGCTTCCTGCAGATAATAAATTCAAGGCTGAGAAAATATATAATCAATTTGATTATAGCAAATCTGTCGCCATGGCATGTATTTGCATCGGCCTGATATGTTTTATCTATTATTGCCATTGCATGGCATCGCAAAAGAGAACAAGCCGGAAGGCAATCATAATATTGAATATTTTGCTATGGATTGTTTTTACCTATTTGTCGGCTGCTATCTGCCTGCGTGGTTATGTGAGCAATCATCTGCCATTGTCCAACGGCTTCGAAACCATGCAGTTCATGGCATGGTGTACGCTATTGCTCACTTTTCTGCTACAACGTAAATTCGCAATGTTGCTCCCTTTCGGTTTCCTGCTTTGCGGACTTACGCTGATGGTATCCATGCTGGGAGAATCAAACCCACAAATCACACAACTGATGCCGGTTCTGCAATCTCCATTATTGAGTATCCACGTAGTAGTTATCATGATCGCTTATTCGCTGCTGGCATTTATCATGCTGAATGGTGTAACAGCGGTCATACTCCACCAATCACAGAAAGAATGCAAAGAACAAATAGAACGATTGCAGATAATAAGCCAAATAATTCTTTATCCGGCAATTTTCTTACTCGCTATCGGTATTTTCATTGGTGCTGTATGGGCAAACGTATCATGGGGACGCTATTGGGGATGGGATCCTAAAGAAGTATGGGCCTTAATCACCATGCTGGTATATGCCTTGGCACTGCATCCGAGATCACTGCCATGGTTTCATCGCACCATGTTTTTTCATGTTTTCTGTATAACTGCTTTTATAACAGTACTGATTACTTACTTCGGAGTGAATTTTCTGTTAGGAGGAATGCATAGCTACGCAAACGGATAGCCCTCATCCATCAATGAAAAACTATCCTTTCCGAAACAAATAGAAACCAACTTGGACAAAGAACCTGAAACACTATAAAAAAAGGAAATTACCCCATAAAAGAAGCACTCCCCGCGAATCACTTCGCAGGGAGACTACTAACTAATAACTAACTTGTGGTTTACGTAATTTTTATATGACTTATTTACAATGCAAAGATAAGGTTTGCCATCTGTCTGTGCAATCGCATGATATAGGTATTCTGGACAGTCAGACATCCCTATTTATAGCTATAATAAACGAAAGTAGAAAAGGTATCTATCAAAATCATTATTTGTAGGTATTGTCTGAGATTATTAAATGTTGCAATTTTGCCAAAAAGAATTTATCTTATTATACCGTAACCATTGATGTGGAGTTCTCTCTATTATTATTTCTCTGTAATGTTAGTCACAAAAGAGAGACTATAAAACCTTGTTCCAGGGAAGCATATCTTCGGAACAACAAAAAGTCCGGACTTGGGAAAGCCCGGACCTTTATTTTATATCCATCAATACAAGATATTAATACACCTCTACCTTTGCAGCAACAGCCTTGCATTTGTCACGCAGAGCGTCCAAGTCACTGCCATTAGGAGCATAACAAACCACAACCCCCATACGGCGATTCAATTTTGTATAAGGTTTACCAAAAATACGGAGATAAGTATTTGTCTCCTTACAAACCTCTTCCTCACCACGATAACGGGGAGCTTCCTTGCTGGCAATAGGAGAAAGAATCACTGCACTGGCCCCTATGCGTTCTTGTGTAATTTCAGGAATAGGAAGTCCTAACACCGCCCGCAGATGCAACTCAAACTCATTTAAATTCTGAGTACCTGCCAAAGTCACCATTCCGGTATCATGCGGACGGGGAGAAAGTTCGGAAAAATAAACTCCGTTTTCATGACTCAAGAAAAATTCAACTCCCCAGATTCCCGCACCAGTCAGAGCTGCCGTTACCTTATCAGCCATACGTTGCGCTTCCTTCAAATGTTCGGGATCAATATGTGCCGGTTGGAAACTTTCTCTATAATCTCCTCCTTTCTGTACATGTCCGATAGGCGGACAGAACAAAGTAGGACCGTTTTTCTGAGTGACGGTGAGCAAAGTTATCTCACTATCGAACTGAATAAACTCCTCAATAATCAATTCTTTGATATCTCCACGACTGCCTTCACACCCATAATGCCATGCCTGTTCCAACTCATCCGCGCTCTTGACCAAAGACTGGCCTTTACCGGATGAAGACATCAAAGGCTTCACCACACAGGGGAAACCAATTTCTTTTGCAGCTTCTTTCAACTCCTCCAGAGACTTGGCATAGAAATATTTGGCTGTCTTTAATCCTAATTCCTTAGCTGCCAAATCACGAATAGCCTTACGGTTCATCGTGAAATTCACAGCACGGGCACTCGGCACTACTTGGATACCTTCCTGTTCCAAATGATACAGACGTTCGGTACGGATAGCTTCAATTTCAGGCACAATTATATCCGGCTTGTGTTTGGCTACCACAGCATCCAATGCATCACCGTCAAGCATACTGAACACTTCAAATTCATCAGCCACCTGCATGGCCGGAGCACCTGCGTAAGAGTCGCAAGCAATAACATACTGCCCTTTACGTTTTGCCGCAATGACGAATTCTTTACCTAATTCGCCGGAACCCAGCAATAAAATCTTCTTAGTCATAGTATTTATATATGTTTGATATTCCTTACAAAAAACGGAGAGTTGAGAACAAGACACCTCTTGATTCCCAACTTTCCATCTGCAAAGATAGTGTATTTTATAAACTATACGATATCATTGAAGCAATATTTGGATCATTCAGTACAAAGAAAACACCCACTCCCAAAGCGATGAGCCACAATACGATAAATATAATTTTGGTTACAATGGACATGGGTTGCCAACCTCCAAAATGACGCATCAGCATGTGTATCAGTCCTATAATAGGAATACCGATAACCAGAATACCTGCAACGGACATAGCGACAGTCAACCCCGGAGAGCTACCCACCGTAGCCCAATTAACTGCAGGCAGCACCTCATAAAGCACTGCCGGCAATGCAGCAATCAGCCCCGTAGCCGCCATCAGCAATGCAAAAAAGACAATCAATAATACAAACAATACAGGCGCACAGCAAATAGCAATGAAAACAAGCAGGAATTTGATAAGGAACCCCGCCACAGACACAATCCCCTCCCCTATCTTTTGCAAGATACTTCTAGGACGATCTGAGCGTACATAATCATTCACTTTTTCAAATCCGTCTGTTACAGTCTTGCCTATATTCTCCACATTAATAGCAGCCCCTTTCATAGCCAGCTTCTCGGGGGCAGTACGCGCCATAGGAATAATAATCCACGCTATGATATAAGCCAATATCACCCCATGAACAAAGAAGCCAAGAACCAATAGAATGATACGTACCCAAGTAACATCCCATCCCATATAAGCGGCCAATCCGGAAGCCACACCACCCAGCACTTTATTGTCCGGATCACGAAACAGACGGCGTACAGTGGTCCCTTTTGTCTTTTCCGAACCGGATGTTTCTCCATTCCCTTCACCAGAGAGTTCTTCAGGTTTACCCATCCGGGCTATGATTTCTTCCACATCCTCAATGGTAATAACCTGTTTGCCCTCATTCAAACGGTCAGCAAACAGTTCAGATATGCGTAATTCCATATCATGTACAATCTCCTCCGCACCTTCCTCACGACGAAAGTGAATGCGTAAATTAGCTAAATAATTATCCAACAAGTGGTAAGCGTCTTCGTCTATATGATAAACGGTACCTCCTAAATTTATGGTTAAAGTCTTTTTCATTGTATCCTGTTTTTAATTGTTTTTTAAATGATTCACTGTATTCGTCAACTCCTCCCAAGCAGTCTCCAATCCGCTAAGGAATATTTCACCCTGAGGAGTGAGATTATAATATTTACGAGGTGGTCCCTGAGTAGACTCTACCCATTCGTATGAGAGCAGGTCATCGTTTTTCAGCCGGGTAAGCAGCGGATAAAGCGTCCCTTCTACTACAATGAGCCGGGCTTCTTTCAATCTTTGAATGATATCCGAAGCATATGACGGCTCTTTGTGCAACAACAATAAAATGCAGTATTCCAGCATTCCTTTGCGCATCTGAGATCGTACATTGTCTACATTCATAATTTATAATACTTTGTTTGGCACAAATATATGTATTATATCAGTACCTTGTATTGCATAGATCTATTATTTTGCATAAATTAATATTTAAACAAGTAAAAGAAAGGAAGTCCCCTTTTTTTTGTTGTAAAAAGTTTATCTTTGTCTCTCGTTATAACCCTAAAAAGATATAAAGATCATGTTTACCATACAAAAAGCGACAACCAATGATATTCAGTTGATTAACGAGATGGCTCAGATTGTATTTCCGGCCACCTACCAGGAAATTCTTTCAAAAGAACAATTGGATTACATGATGGACTGGATGTACTCTCCGAAAAATCTGCGTAAACAAATAGAAGAAGAAGGGCACATCTATTACATAGCTTACAAAGATGGAGAAGCTGCCGGATATGTTTCCATACAGCCCGAAGGAGAACATTTATTTCATCTGCAGAAAATCTATGTACTTCCTCGTTTTCAAGGTTGCCGGTTGGGCAAAGCACTATTTGAGCAGGCCGTCAAAGCAATTAAAGAAATCCATCCCGGACCTTGCGAAATGCACTTGAATGTAAACCGTAACAATAAGGCTTTACAATTCTACCAACATTTAGGAATGGAAAAAGTTGCAGAAGGAGATTTCCATATAGGCAACGGATATTATATGAACGATTATATCATGGGACTGAAAATCTAACCCTATCTTACAAAAACAAAATGGACGAATATCGTATCAACGGATTGACCATAAAAGAAAATTTGCTGCAACTGGCAGAAAATGGAAATAAAAAGTTCACCGAATCGCTACATCCGGGAATAGAAAATGTATTGGGTATCCGCATCCCTGCCCTAAGGCGGTTAGGAGCACAAATTGCCAAAGATGACTGGGAGAGTTATCTACAGACTGCGGATACTTATTATATGGAAGAACGTATGTTGCAAGGTATGGTAATAAGCAATCTGAGAATGAAAGACATAGAAGCATATCTTTCACTGGTTGCCCGGTTTGTTACCATCATCAACAGTTGGTCTGTTTGTGACACTTTTGACTTTTACGGCAAACAACGGTTTGTTGACAAGAACAAGAAAAGGGTCTGGCTATTTTTGGAAAACTGGATGAAATCCGACAAAGAATATGAGATACGTTTCGGAGTAGTAATGGCAATGGCTCATTATATTGACGAAGAGTATATAAACAACGTATTGCAATGGATGGACCGGATCAGTCACGAAGGATATTATGTAAAGATGGCTGTAGCATGGGCTTTATCCGTATGTTATGTCAAATTTCCTCAAAAGACGGTGAACTATCTGAAGGAAAATCATTTAGATGACTTTACCTACAATAAAGCGCTACAAAAAATCATAGAATCTTATCGGGTAAGCACGGAGGACAAAGAAATCATCCGCAGCATGAAAAGAAAAAACAAATAATGTTCATTATTTACCGCAAAGAGGATTTGAATCCTTCCGAAAGAAATTCACCATTCATATTCGGAAAGATTCAAACTGCTCCAGCAGCTATTAATAATTGGGAAAAGTTATTCCTCCCAAACCAAATAAGCTGAAACCAGCCAATGATTCAATTTATTGCCATCCACCTGTTGTGCCTCAGGGATACTTACCTTAAAAGAATGTTTACCGGCCGGCAAGTCACCAATAACAGCCTCCTCAGGCATCACATCGCTACCCGGACACCAATTGGAACGGGATAAATCTGAAGAAGCCAAAGGTTCTTCAATCTCTTTTGTCGTATAACCCTTATCACCTATATATGCGGCAACTCGTGGTATCAGCCACACTCCCGTAGCCGGGTTAAAACGGCGGAAAGAAGCACAGTCGTCACGCCAAGGAATGAAATTCAACACCTCCTTGCCATCAACAGACACAATGTTTCGTTTCTCCACAAACTCATCTCCGCCACTATGCCCCCCGTGACCTGTAACAATATACTTCAAACGAACATTCTTGGCAGCTTTCGACATATCAAAATCCATCACCACATCTTTGCGTGAGAAAATATCCGGATAAGTCTGTCCGATATAATACACCGTATTCATCAAAGGCTTCACACGGCGCTCCGGCATCACGTCGCAAGTGATCTTACTCTCCTTCACGTCCAATTCCATGCTGGCCACATACCCCTCGGCAGTCCATGTATCAATATAAATTCCCACGTATGCCTCTCTCTCCAATGCCGGATAAAGATCGGTAATATCCTGCACCCAAGTCACACTCTTTTCCCATTTCGGGATATATACAGGACGTCTCTTGCTGCTCAAAGAATCATTATCCGAACTATAATACCCCACACCGAACGGGGTCATAAAACGCATCAGTTCAAGGGTAGGCACATAATCCTTACCCGGAACAATACCAATCATTTTTTCATATTTGGCACTGTCTACCGCAGGAAACGCCCTCTTGCCTTCGGCTATATTCATCAGATTGATCACCGATTCTTTGGGAAGCACAAAACAGGAGCCAGATTTATCCCAACGGTCACCATTGGAAGCTACAGTTACTTTCAGGGTAACATCCACATCTCTTTTGTAATCGGGCAAGGTTATTTTCTTTAAAATAATACGCCCGTTTACCAGACGGATCACTCCGTCAGCATTGGCAGGAGTATAATTAGGAAAAGAGTCGGGACGAAAACAAACAGGGGTCTTGTCGAATACTTGAATATGAGTATTTCCCAATGCCGGTAATTCTTTGTGATTTGCGGCATCGGCTGGCATCATAAAAGTTGCCGCCACAGCCAGTGGAGCAATAAAGGTCAGCAGGTTCATTCTTTTTAATTATAGGTTAGTAATCAAGGGTATATAAATTAATTTCACAAAAAAACTACACGGATTTATACAAATCTTCCGATCTGTATAAATCCATGTAATCTACAATAAAAAGGGGTTATTGATGCTGTTCACGCAACAAATCATTCACAGTCTTCACCGGATTAAAGGTACTCAACGGCACTTCAACGAAAACAGTGTTCCAGTCACTCATCGCACCATTCCACAAGCCCGGAAGTTCCAATGCTTTCAGTTCTCTACCGTTCTTTGATTTATAAGAGATAAAACCTGTAGCCTTATCCACATACTTCACCAAGTCGAATTTGTTTCCTTTATAATCTCGTACCGCACACACCAAATCCACCGGATTAAAGTGAGTACCTTTCTCGAACATCTCTTTCTTGGCCGGATCATTCATGTCAATCTGAGAACTTTCCAAAATTTGCAGTGAAACAGTACCATCCGCATTATAAGCCAGGAACGGGCCGCCTCCCGGTTCACCCACATTCTTCACCATACCGCATACACGCATCGGACGGTTTAACTTCTTACGCAGATAAATAACCAAATCGGCATCTTCCAGATCCTTGATATCCGGTTTGCGGCAACATAAAGTCTGCTGTAAGAAACGAATGATCTCTTCCAGCTGCGCATGTGTATATTTACCGCCATCCAGCAATTCCAAATATTCAAATACCTGCTTCTGCAGAGTAACCAGTACCCCCGCAATCAGCTTTTTATACGTAACAGTATCCTCTTTCAAGCGATCGGGCACCACATTATCTATATTCTTGATAAAGATAACATCGGCATCCAGGTCATTCAGATTCTCAATCAGCGCGCCGTGCCCTCCCGGACGGAACAACAGTTTGCCTTTATCGCGGAAAGGTTTGTTCTCCATATCGGCAGCAACCGTATCCGTACTCGGTTTCTGTTCAGAAAATGACACATCATATTCTACTCCATACTTCTTTGCATAAACGGCAACCTTCTCTTCCACCAGCTTTGTGAACAATTCACGATGTTCCGTAGAAACGGTGAAATGCACATTCACTTTTCCGGTTCTGCCTGCCGCATACAACGCGCCTTCCACCAAATGTTCTTCCAGCGGCGTACGCACACCATCCGCATACCGATGGAATTTCAACAACCCCTTCGGTAATGCCCCATAGTTCAAGCCGGCAGCTTCCAGCAGATTGGCTACTATAGGTTTATAATCCTTCCCGGCCATCAAAGCATCAATATTCTTTCCTGTATTATCCATACAAGCCGCATTCAAGTCATTGTAGAATGCGAAGCTATGAATATGGTCGAAAAATTTCTTTTCGAAATCTGTCTTCGGAGTATTGTAATCAGCCCCCAGGAATTCGAACAAATTCTTGAACATGCGGCTGGCAGCACCAGAGGCGGGTACAAACTTCACAATGGTTTTCTCACCTTCCTTATATGTATCCCATGCTTCCAAATAATTTTTCATTTCAATTTCGGCGGGAGCCATGATTCCCTTTTCAACAGAAGCGGCCGCATCCAGCTTCAAAAATGGGAAACCCTTTTCAAAGCAAGCCAGTTGTTCTGCAATCTGCTGCTCGGAAATTCCTTTTTTCACTAATAAGTCTTTGTCTTCAGGTGTTAACATAAGTACATGATTTTATATGGTTTAAATAAATTGTTACCTTATTCTTTCACTATTAATTGCCCAAAAATACAAAAAAATGCGAGAACACTACCTAATAAATAAAGAAAAAAACTACCTTTACCCTCGAAAAGATTTCACGTGTTATGGAAGAAAAAGCATTTTTCACAGCCAAAGAGCGTGAGCAACTGTTCGCCCTCTATAAACGATTGCTGCAATTATCCGGCGACACCTTGCAGAAGGGTGATTGCCATAAGTTAAAAATACACCTCATAAAAGCAGTTGCCGAAGGTAACCTGCCACGAAATTGTTTCGGGATGAATCCTATCATCAAAGATATGCAGACCGCCGTCATCGTGGCCGAAGAAATTGGGATGAAACGGGCTTCCATCCTGGGGATCATGCTGCACGAATCGGTAAAGAACCATTTATGCACCTTAGCATCTGTACAACAGGAATATGGAGAGGATGTAGCGGGGATCATACGCGGTCTTGTGAAAATCAATGAGCTATACTCCAAAAGCCCTACCATAGAATCGGAAAATTTCCGCAACCTGCTACTCTCTTTTGCCGAAGACATGCGTGTTATTCTGATCATCATTGCAGACCGCGTGAACCTGATGAGAAAGATAAAGGAGACTCCCAATATAGAAGCACGCACCCAAGTAGCCAACGAAGCTGCCTATCTGTACGCACCGCTGGCACATAAGCTGGGGCTATACAAACTGAAATCGGAACTGGAAGACCTTTCCTTGAAATATACCGAACACGACGTATATTATCATATAAAAGACAAACTGAACGAAACGAAAGCCTCCCGTGACAAATACATAGCCGCCTTTATCGAACCGATACAGCACAAGCTGGAAGAAGCAGGATTAAAGTTCCACATGAAAGGGCGTACCAAGTCCATCCATTCCATCTATCAGAAAATGAAGAAACAGAAATGTCCCTTCGAAGGAGTATATGACTTGTTTGCCATCCGAATCATTCTGGACTCTCCCGTCGACAAGGAAAAACAAGAATGCTGGCAGGTATATTCCATTGTGACCGATATGTATATGCCCAATCCCAAACGTCTGCGCGACTGGCTCTCCGTACCCAAAAGTAACGGATACGAATCCTTACACACCACTGTAATGGGGCCTGAAGGCAAATGGGTGGAAGTACAGATACGCACCGAACGCATGGACGAGATAGCAGAACGTGGTCTGGCAGCCCACTGGCGTTACAAAGGCGTAAAAGGAGAAAGCGGTTTAGATGAATGGCTGACCTCCATCCGGGAAACACTGGAGAACGCCGACAGTGACCTGGAAGTGATGGACCAGTTCAAACTGGAATTATACGAAGACGAAGTATTCGTATTCACCCCCAAAGGTGACTTGTACAAGATGCCGAAAGGAGCGACCGTACTGGACTTTGCCTTCGCCATCCATAGCAAACTGGGTTCCAAGTGTATCGGAGCAAAGGTGAACGGAAAGAACGCACAATTAAAGCAAACGCTGAACAGCGGCGACCAAGTAGAAGTCATGACTTCAAACACCCAGACACCCAAACGCGACTGGCTGAACATCGTCACCACTTCGAAGGCAAGAACCAAAATACGCCAGGCCATCAAAGAGATAGAAGCCCGCCAGACAGAGTTCGCCAAAGAGACCATAGAACGTAAATTCAAGAACCGCAAGCTGGAATACGACGAAGCAGTGATGATGCGCCTGATAAAAAAGCTGGGATACAAAACCGTAACCGAGTTCTACCAGGACATAGCCAACGAGACAAGAGATGCAAACGACATCATCGAAAAATACCTGGAACTGAAGAAAAAGGAAACGGAAAACCGGGAAGATATTGTCTATCGCAGCGCCGAGAATTTCAGCATGCAGACAGCACAGGATGACAAGACCTTCAAAGAGGATGTGCTGGTCATTGATCAGAATTTGAAAGGACTGGACTTCAAATTAGCCAAATGCTGTAACCCTATCTATGGCGATGATGTATTCGGGTTTGTAACCATCAGCGGAGGAATCAAAATACACCGTACCGACTGCCCTAACGCACGAGAATTGCAATCACGTTTTGCCTACCGTATCGTAAAGGCGCGTTGGGCTGGAAAAAGCCACGGCAAACAATACCCCATCACGCTGCGCATCGTCGGTCATGATGATATAGGAATTGTGACAAATATCACCTCCATTATCAATAAGGAAAACGATATCCTGCTCCGTTCCATCAGCATCGACTCGCACGACGGGCTGTTCAGCGGCATGATGACCGTAATGGTAGATGACACTTCAAAGCTGGAATCATTAGTAAAAAAGATAAAGACAGTAAAAGGAGTAAAACAGGTAAACAGAGGATAAACCCATCCCAAGCTTAAAAAAAATGAATGAACTGCATAAACGACTAAAAAGCTTTACATACGCCTGGAAAGGCGTATGTAGTTTTTTAAGTAAGGAACACAATGCCTGGATACATTGCACAGCCATCATCGCCGTAACCATTGCAGGCATCCGGTTGGAAATAACACGCACCGAATGGCTTGTCATCCTCCTGTGCTTTGCAATGGTACTGGCTGCCGAAGCATTCAACACAGCCATAGAACGCCTGGTAAACCTGGTATCCCCGGACTACCATCCTGTGGCCGGAGACGTAAAGGACATAGCAGCAGGAGCCGTACTGATTTGCGCCATATTTGCCGCCATCATAGGGTTGATAATCTTTGTCCCTTATTTTTAAAGGTGTTAATTTACCATTTATTTCACTAACAGTTAAAGACCTTTTATAAAAAAAACAGTAATTTAGCCCCGATAATTTTTAAACAGTGGAACTAATGAAGAAAATTTTGCTTTCAACATTATTGTTGATTATAGGGTTAACCACATACGCAGCCGTATGGCAATCTCAAGGAGAAGCAGAAATAACCTTTGAGAAAACAACACATAATTTCGGTTCATTTCCCGAGTCAAGCCCGAAAGTTACCTGTGTTTTCAAATTCAAAAATTCGGGAGATGGTCCCCTAGTCATCCATCAAGCGATCGCATCTTGCGGATGTACTGTTCCCCAATATCCTAAAGAGCCCATCAAACCGGGTGAAAGCGGACAGATAACAGTGACTTATAATGGAGCCGGCAAATTTCCGGGACATTTCAAGAAATCAATCACTATCCGCACAAACGGGAAAAATGAGATGACACGTCTTTATATAGAAGGTGACATGACCCCGAAAGGCACAGCTGCCGAATAGAATTCTCACATCATAAGAGAGAGGATGTATCAAAACAAAAGAAGATTCGAGTTTGATACATCCTCTTTTTATATCCGGAAAACACTGCCCCGCCTGCCTGTATGCAAGTAAAAACAAAAAAATAAGAAAAAAAGAACATTTTTCCCCAATAATAAGCCACTCTTATTCTGATTAAAATAACGTACTTTGCAGCAAATTTAAGAGAACAATGACAAACAAGCTATTATTCTTTGTCCTACTGGCCCTCTGTTTCAGTGGCTGTGACATGCTGGAAACCCATCCATACGATGTACATATTACAGGAGAAAGAGAACTGAACAACAAAAACATCCAGTTGATAGAAAACAAAATGCAAGGCAAAAAAACAATCCGCTTTGCCATGATCAGTGATACCCAACGATGGTACAACTCTACCGAGGATGTTGTAAAAGCCCTCAATGCCCGTGGTGACATAGACTTTGTCATTCACGGAGGAGACCAGTCCGACTTCGGTGTCACAAAAGAATTCATATGGATGCGGGACATATTTAACAAATTCCAGATGCCCTACGTATGCCTTTTAGGCAATCACGACTGTCTGGGTACAGGTGAAGACGCATACAGGGCCATTTATGGAGATCCCAACTTCGCCTTCACAGCCGGAAATGTACGCTTTATCTGCCTCAATACCAATGCGATGGAATATGATTATTCGGAACCGGTTCCCGATTTCAACTTTATAGAAAATGAACTGAACAACCTGTCGCCTGAAATAGAAAAAACGGTATTCGCAATGCACGTAAAACCTTTTGAATTTGTATTCAACAACAATGTAGCAAAAATCTTCCAACTATACGTCAACCAGTTCCCCAAAGTCCAGTTCTGTCTTTACGGCCATGAACACAAATTCGCAGTAGATGATCTATTCAACGACGGAGTTCTGTATTTCCAATGCCCCTGCATAGACAAACGCATCTACTTATTATTCACCATTAAAGAAGATGGAACCTACGATTATGAAACAGTTGAATTTTAAAAAGATATTTCTGAACCTATTGTGGCCACTATTGCCTTTTACGGCACAAGCCCAAGAAAATAATACACTTTACTCCATCTTATCCAAAGACAGCATACTTGTCCCCTCTCCTTCCGTTCAAAACCAAGAGGAAGATATTGTAACCCAAATGCCAAACCGGCACCATAAATACGACAAGCGCGTACACCGTTACAGGCGTGCGTGGGAAGCTTTGATCCCCACCCACACCAAATTACAGTACGCCGGTGGAATGGGCCTGTTATCCTGGGGCATAGGCTGGGATTATGGAAAAAGAGGCCAATGGGAAACCGATCTTCTTTTGGGCTTCATCCCCCGCTACTCATCCAAACATTTCAAGATGACCATGACCTTGAAACAGAATTATATCCCGTGGAGTATCTGGCTGGGCAAAGACTTCTCGCTGGAACCGCTGACTACCGGAATCTATTTCAACACCGTATTCAGCGATGATTTCTGGACAAGCGAACCCGAGCGCTATCCCCGTGGATACTACGGATTTTCCACCCGTATCCGCACCCATATCTTTCTGGGACAACGCGTCCGTTTCGACGTGCCCGAAAAGTACCGGAAGTTCTCTAAAAGTATCACCGCATTCTACGAAATCAGCACATGCGATTTATACGTTGCCAGTGCGTTCAACAACAGTTATTTGAAACCCGATGACTATCTGAGACTATCATTTGGATTGAAATTTCAGATATTCTAATCAAATCATGAGGATGTTTCTCTATTTTTTCACTATTTTTGGGCATTTATTATGATAAATTTCAAAAATAATAACATAGAGAAACATGAAACAAGAAGAAGAAAAATCGGTTGGATTGCCCGATAACGCGTTCCGACCTCTGAAACCGGGGGAACAATATCACCCCATCATGTCACCAAACAAAAAATATCCCGAAGTAAACCTATGGTCTGTGCTATGGGGTATCGCCATGGCGGTATTATTCTCGGCGGCCGCAGCTTACCTGGGATTAAAAGTGGGACAGGTTTTTGAAGCCGCCATCCCTATCGCCATCATCGCCGTAGGTGTATCGGGAGCCGCCAAGCGTAAAAACGCGTTAGGTGAGAATGTCATCATCCAATCCATCGGTGCCTGTTCGGGAGTCATAGTGGCAGGAGCCATCTTCACATTGCCCGCCCTTTATATATTGCAGGACAAATACCCCGAAATGACAGTCAACTTCTTTCAGATGTTTGTCAGCTCACTGCTGGGAGGTATTCTGGGAATCCTGTTCCTCATCCCCTTCCGTAAATATTTCGTCAGCGACAAACATGGCGAATATCCCTTCCCCGAAGCCACTGCCAGTACGCAAGTGCTTGTTTCCGGCGAGAAAGGCGGAAGCCAGGCAAAGCCATTGCTTTTTGCAGGGCTAATAGGAGGTCTGTATGATTTCATTGTAGCCACATTCGGCTGGTGGAATGAAAACTTCACCACCCGCGTATGCGGCTGGGGTGAGATGGTTGCCGAAAAAGCCAAACTGGTGATGAAAATAAACACCGGTGCGGCAGTATTAGGCTTAGGCTATATTGTCGGCTTGAAATACGCGGCTATCATTTGTGCCGGTTCATTAGTGGTATGGCTGGTTATTGTTCCGGGTATGGCCCTGTTGTTCGGCGATCAAGTGCTGAATGCATGGAATCCGGCCTTGACACAAACCATTAGCGAAATGTCACCCGAACTTATATTCAAGGAATATGCCAAAAGTATCGGTATCGGTGGTATCGCCATGGCCGGTGTGATCGGTATCGTGCGCTCATGGGGCATTATAAAGAGTGCTGTGGGACTGGCCGCCAAAGAGATGGGCGGCAAGAAGGTGGAAGCAAACGTCATCCGCACGCAAAAAGACCTTTCCATGAAAGTGATCGCCTTCGGTTCCATCTTCACCATCCTGCTGATCTTACTGTTCTTCTTTTTTGATGTGATGCATGGAAATGTATTACACAGCATTGTAGCCATCCTGCTCGTAGCCGGCATTGCATTCCTGTTCACCACCGTAGCAGCCAACGCTATCGCCATAGTCGGCACTAACCCAGTATCGGGAATGACACTGATGACACTGATACTTGCCTCGGTAGTAATGGTTGCCGTTGGACTAAAAGGCGCTACCGGCATGGTTGCCGCACTGGTTATGGGTGGTGTGGTTTGTACGGCACTCTCTATGGCAGGCGGGTTCATCACAGACTTGAAAATAGGTTACTGGCTGGGCAGTACTCCTGCCAAACAGGAAACATGGAAATTCCTCGGCACACTGGTATCGGCAGCAACTGTGGGCGGCGTCATCATGATCCTGAACAAGACCTACGGCTTCTCCACCGGCGCATTGGCAGCTCCGCAGGCCAACGCGATGGCAGCCGTAATAGACCCGTTGATGAACGGTGTAGGCGCTCCCTGGCTGCTTTACGGAATAGGCGCCGTACTGGCATTGGTGCTGACCTACTTCAAAGTACCCGCACTGGCTTTTGCGCTGGGTATGTTCATTCCACTGGAATTGAACCTGCCGTTGCTGGTAGGCGGAGCGGTGAACTGGTATGTCACTACCCGCAGCAAAGACGAGGCGGTGAACGCCGAACGTGGCGAGAAGGGAACTTTGCTGGCATCCGGATTCATAGCCGGAGGCGCATTGATGGGGGTTGTCAGTGCCGCCATGCGCTTTGGCGGTATCAATCTGGTCAATGAAGAATGGCTGAGCAACCCGTTGAGCGAAGTGCTGTCAATAGTCGCCTATATCCTCCTGATCATATGGCTGGTTAAAGCCAGTATGCATATCAAGAAAAAATAACCCTTTTTCAAATACCGTGAAAATAAAAGCTATATGAAACGAATCTTACTAATGAGTTTACTTGCAATCTCTACCGCATTGTCTGCCCAGAAACCTGTAGAGTTGGAATTATGGCCCGATGGCGCCCCCAACTCCAACGGCATCACCACCCCCGAGCAGAAATTAGAGAACAACCGGATTTCCAATGTCAGCGAGCCTACCCTTACCGTTTATCCGGCAGCCAAACCGAACGGACTGGCCGTCGTGGCTTGTCCCGGAGGGGGATACATACGCCTGGCAATGAATCACGAAGGGCACGATATGGCAGACTGGTTCAACGCACAAGGCATCACATACGCCGTATTGAAATACCGTATGCCAAACGGACACCATGATGTACCGTTGAGCGACGCCCATCAGGCTATCCGGCTGATGAGAGAACACGCCAACGAATGGCATATTCAAAAAGTGGGTATCATGGGGGCCTCTGCAGGCGGACATCTGGCCAGTACGGCAGCCACCCACTATACAGCCGGAACGCGTCCGGATTTTCAGATCCTGTTTTATCCCGTCATAAGCATGGATCTGTCCAACTGCCATAAGGGCTCACGTGACAATCTTTTAGGAAAAAGCCCGTCAGAAGAGCTAGTGAGACTTTACTCCAATGAACTGCAAGTAACAGGCGACACTCCTCCCGCCTTCATCATGCATAGCAGCGATGACGGAGCTGTACCCGTCAGCAACAGCGTGAGCTATTACCTGGCGCTGGTAAAGAATAAAGTCCCTGCTTCCCTCCACACCTATCCTATCGGCGGCCACGGCTGGGGCTTCCGCGACAGCTTTACCTATAAGCGCCAATGGACGGGAGAATTAGAAAAATGGCTGAGAGAAATACTGTAAAAAAGCAAGGAGGCGTGTCAAAACAAAAATGACTGCTCCTAAAAGTTACAGATAGTAATTATAACACTTAAAAGGGTCGTATCAAGCTCTGTATGGAGTAATGATACGACCCTTTCTTTAGTCTTTTAGGATGCTCAATTTTCAGATTATAAGTTCATATTTCCAAAAACTGAATTGGGACACACCCACTTTCTATTTCCAATAAACACCTGCATCTTTATCTGCAGAAGACAAAAAAACAGGCATTCGTTTCTCTTATCGCTTATTTTCTTGCGCCAAGCTGAATATCCAAGTGATACAAAGCCACATCACCACCCAGCTTGATCTTGTCCAAAATACCTTGAACGGTAGCTTCCTCTTCCACCTGCTCGCGTACAAATCCCCACAAGAAATCCTGAGAAGCCTTGTCCTTTTCAGCAGAAGCAACATCTACCAGTTTGTCAATCAATTCGGAAACATGGCATTCATGCTTGTATACATGCTCGAACACATCCAGCGGAGAGGCCCATTCCTGAGGAACAGCATCCACAGCCCCCACCTTGGCTTGTCCGCCACGTTTCATCACATATTGCGCCAACATATCAGCGTGATCATTCTCCTCATGAGCCTGCGCTTTCATCCATGAAGCAAAACCTTCATAGCCTTTCGCAGCGAAAAAATAAGACATGGAAAGATAAAGATTGGCCGACCACATTTCGGCTACAATCTGAGCATTAATTGCGTCTTGTAATTTTTGTGAAATCATAATTCTTTTATTTTTAGTTAAATTGTAACTGTTGCAAATATATAATTTTTCTAGCGATTAACACTATGTCTGTCCACCTTTTTATAAAAATTATATTTTATCTCATCCAAATCTTTGCGGTTCAAAAGAAAAGTCTTACCTTTGCACCCGCTAATACGGGTTATTAGCATTAATTCAAATCATTAATTATAAAAACATTATTTAGAAATGGCAACTAAAATCAGATTGCAAAGAAACGGACGCAAAAGCTATGCGTTTTATTCAATCGTTATCGCAGACGTAAGAGCTCCACGTGATGGTAAATTTACTGAAAAAATTGGTACTTATAACCCTAATACCAATCCTGCCACAGTAGATTTGAATTTTGAACGCGCACTTCATTGGGTAATGTGCGGTGCACAGCCTACTGATACAGTACGTAACATCCTGTCAAAAGAAGGTGTTTACATGAAAAAGCACTTGCTGGGGGGTGTTGCCAAAGGCGCATTCACAGAAGCAGAAGCTGAAGCTAAATTCGAAGCTTGGAAAAACAACAAACAATCCGGTCTGGCTACTTTGAAGGCTAAACTGGACGAAGCAAAGAAAGCTGAAGAAAAAGCTCGTTTGGAAGCTGAAAAGAAAGTAAATGAAGAAATTGCCAAGAAAGTAGCTGAAAAGAAAGCTGCTGAAGCTGCTGCCAAGGCTGAAGCAGAAGCCGCTAACGCTCCTGCTGAAGAAGCACCTGCTGCTGAAACTACTGAAGCTCCTGCTGAAGCATAACTCATTTTACTTCAAAAAGAACAGCTCCTCTGATTATATCAGAGGAGTTTTTTTATGCTCTTATCCGAAGAATCAAAGGGAGTTTATCTCATCTTCCGAAAGTCCGGTAACTTTTGCGATTTCAGCTATGGAAAGCCCGGCATTCTTTAAATTTCCTGCAATAGTTTGGGCTTTCATCCATTCACCTTTCGCAATGCCTTTCTCCATCCCTTTCGCAATGCCTTCCTCCATCCCTTTCACAATGCCTTCCTCCATCCCTTTCGCAATGCCTTCCTCCATCCCTTTCGCAATGCCTTCCTCCATCCCTTTCACAAGTCCTTCCTCCATCCCTTTCACAAGTCCTTCCTCCATCCCTCTCGCAATGCCTTTCTGAATAGCTGTATCAATCACATTGTTCCAATCTCTATATACTTTCAAACTCTCCTCATAGGCATAAAGGTTCTCTTTTGAGAACTGAGCAATTTCGGCAGCCTCAAACAGCCGGTTGAACACACGTTCCTGAAGGGCAGTGGGGCGTTCCATCAAACGGGCCAGATTCTTGAGCACAAACATCCATTTATCAAACAACGTATCCAACTCCTGCTCGGTTTTATGGAATTTGGGCATTTCCAGATACACAAAAGTCAGTTTGTCAAAAAACACTTCATGAGTAGTTGTATCCATCAGCTTCACTTCATGGCGGAAGCTGGAAGACGAAACATCATCCAAGGCAAAATTCAAAATACCGATCACATACACCGCTTTCAGTTCATAGTCCCAGATTTCCCCTTTAATAGCCTGTTCCCTGATAGGATAGGTAGCATAGTAAATACTCCGGTCCTTGAAAAACTGTTGCTCCCCTCTCTGCATTTCTATCAGAATCTTTTCTCCTTTTTCATTTTCACAATAGACATCAAAGACAGCCCGGCGGTCAGTCTCTTTGCTGCCCAGATGCTCTGTGTTCAAGTAGGTGACATCCTCAATGACCTGCTTGCCGTCGAACAAGGCATTCAGGAAGCCAATAAGAATTTCTTTGTTCAAGTCGGTTCCAAACAATAATTTGAATGCAAAGTCCGTATAGGGATTTACATATCTTTCACGCAATCCTTCACTACACATAAGCGTTTGATATTTAAAGTTGTTTTAACTCTGTTGAAAGCAGTTCAATACAAAGGAACGAAAAAAAAGCGGATTTCAAGAAAGTTATCTGCTAATAAATTGTTAATGTTCCAATATGTCACTCACCTCTATAGGGGGAAAGCGTTTATACAAAGACGGAAATAACTGTATAAAGAGTTTCGTAATAAAAAAGAAAAAGGGCTGTTCCGCCGGTCAACTCCTTATGTTTTTAACTTACAGTCTGTAAATATTCAAAGAAATATCATTCAACAGATTTAAGATCATTACTTTTCTACCCCCCAAAATGAGTTCACATTCTCTACTTATAAACTGTAAGCAACAATAAAGAAACGTGTCCAAAAACTAGAATGACTGCTCCGAAAAGTTACAGATAGTAACTATAACACTTAAAAGGGTCGTATCAAACTCTGTATGGAGTAATGATACGACCCTTTCTTTAGTCTTTTAGGATGCTCAAATTTCAGATTATAAGTTCATATTTTCAAAAACTGAGTTTTTGACACCCACTTTATTTATCTTCAAGTTTAAAACCTTATTTTGTTACTTCAGGTTCACCTTGCAGTTCAAATTTAGCATTTCCTAAACCTTTGAAAGTATAAGTATAAGTAAATGTTTCAAGCCCATTATACACTTTTGCAGAAATGACATAGAAACAATCAACCCCACTTACTTGCGCGCCGGCTGTAGGATACTCTGTTGCCAAGATCAGTTCAATACCCTCCTGAACCATAGACAACAAATAAGCCTCAGCCTCTTTATCATCTGCCGGAACCACCCCGTCGGGGTCATTCGAACGGCGTTTAGCCAACTGGATATTGAAGTTTACATAATAAGAGCTGCCACCGAACCAGTATTCCGAGTTTCCATATTTGGCATCCATATACCCGGCATCCTTATTCGCTTTCACCCAATTTTCCAAAATCAAATAATCTTCGGAAGCCAATGATTTCGTTACCGTCGGATCAAACAACCACTCGGTTCCATTATGTACAAAATTCACTTTTTCTTTCAGTTCAATATTGTTATTCAGAACCCATGTACCCTCCTTGAACAAATACTCGTCCACCTCCATCGTCGTTACCTTATTATAATATTTGTACATGACGGCTTTTGAATCCCCTTCCTGGGCATATGGAAATTTCTGAGCCAGGAACTGGGGCAGATAATTCTCCGGAGCATCCGAAGTGCTGAAGTTATCATGACTGCCCGGGCTTCCCATAGCGTCATAATCGGCAGGAGTCACTACAACCAATCTGCTATCTTCTTTAACCTTCCAAGCCGTTCCGTCAAACTGATACAATGCATTATAAGGCTTTTCATTCGTCGGAGCCAATACAGCCGATGAAATACTTACATTATCGAGCTGAACAGTCGTGGTTTTCGCCTTGGGCCCCTCGCCTACATAGCGGAACGCAACATAAACGCTTTTGCCATTGTATGCCTCCAGACCGGCTTTCCCTACATTCACAAAATTATCATTGTAACCGTTGGCAGGTCCTTCAGGAAAAGTAAACTGGTCTTTCACGCTAGTCCACTGTGCCATATCAATCGAACCATTTCCCGCATATGTATCGGAAACCAATACATCCAGACAATCCGCATTATAGTATCCGAACTTTATGTCGAAAGACAGTCCGGCATCTTTGCTCGTCACTGCTACTGCCGGAGAAACAAGCCAAGTATCCACCTCACCCTCAAAGCCATTGGCCGAGAATTGTGCGTAACCATTACTACTATAGTTTTTTCCCTGCCATTTTCTATCGCCTTTCAGAGTCACCTGCTCCCAGCCTTCCAACACGATATCCTCATTGGCCGTAACCGACTCAAAGTCCTGAGAGTACAAGTCCTCCCCTGTAAATTCAGGATCAACATCGTCATATTTGTAATCTACCAGCACAAGATCACCTCTTGCCGCATCCTTATACTGACCGGCCAGCCACTCGGGCAATACGGTAGCCGGAGCATGTGCCGGAGCCAGGAACTTCACGGGAGAGCCTTCGCCCCACAGGGCCTCATAATCCTTATCACCCAAAGAAGTATTAGTTACTGTCCTATACTCCAGTACGTAATCGGAAGGAGTATTCTGATAGTTATAGGTCACTCCTACCGAAGAGCCTTTCCCCCATGAAGGCAGCATCTTCGCGATGATGGAAGGAACATACTTCTCGGCCGATGCAAACTCGTTCAAAGCCTTATCCGTCTTGACGGCATTCGCCAATGCTTTTTCAGCATCCGAAGTGGCAGCCTTCGCCGCCGCAGAGCTGATCGTTTCGTAATCGGCATCAGTCAGTACATATTCCGCCATCGTCTGGGTGTTCGTTGTACCTTCCGCATCGATTTCATTATAAATATCGTCCATGGGATCACATGCCGCAGCAAAGAATCCCAACAGAGACCATGCAATTAAATTATATTTTAACTTCATATTTATTGACTATTTTAGAGATTAAAAGATTACTTTAAAACCGGCAGACCATGTAGTACCGAAGCCGTAATATACCAATGCAGTTTTCCAGTCATGGTTCGTACCGTCCTTGGCATCGGCTATATATTCCGTATTAGTCAAATTATATACATTACTGTATACGATGGCACGGATATCTTTGGTGATATTGAAACGATAGTTCATACCCAAATCAATCGTACCATAATCCGGCAACTTCCAGGAGTCAATACCGGCGTCTGCTTCATTCACCCGGTTCTGAGGATCGAAGTCTGCATAGTTCTTGCCGAAGAAGTTATAGTCGGCCGAGATTTTAAATCCTTTGAACGGTTCCCAAGAGGCGCTCAATGCGGAAGTGAGCTGTGCGGAGTTACCCACATGGACATCTTTCAGATAAGCGTCGTATGTTCCGATAGGATTATTCGCTTCATCATACATAGTGAAATGAATATCATCTTTCCATTTCCAATCGCCTAAAGAGAACATACCTTTCAATTCAAAGGACTTGACAGGACGGTAAGTCGCTTCCAGTTCCACACCCATGTGGACTGCGTCCAATCCTGTAAGGTTGGCATATTCCTGACCGATCTTACGGCGCAAGGACTTATCCATCCATTGAGTGTAATAACCATTCAATGCAATATTGACCTGTTCCGTGCTAAATCCATAACCCAATTCGAACGTAGTAATCTTTTCGTAGGGTACATCCTTTTCGGGAGCTGCCGTATTGCTTGCAAAGACAGAGTTGAAGAAAGGCGCGCGGGTAAAATATCCTGCATTGACAAATACATTGTGGTTGTCATTGAACTTATAGTTAAAACCACCCTTCACGCTCCAAGGCAGAAAATTCTGAAGGCTGGACACTCTGTCCAGTTTATCCGCACCCGTGGCAGAGTATCTTGAATCCGTACCACCACGGTCATCGTATCTATAAGCCTCTTCGGTCAATGATGCCGACAGGAATCCCGACCACTTATCAGTATTATATTCAGCCTGTGCAAAAACACCGCCCCAGAATATCTCTCCAATGCTATAGTAATTGAACTTGTCACCCACTTTCAGCAGCTGGTTCTTGGTTTGGAATGCCAGCGGCGAGGTCTGCAGATAGAACTCACCACCCAGCAAATCATCAATTTCCTCTGTATGATACCCTTTATAGTAACGTAAGTCAATACCTCCCGTAAGAGTCAGGTTCTCAGTCAGATGATTCTTATAGGAACTCAGCATGCCATACCAGTCATGGTCATTGACAGCATTGGTAAAGATCACCTGCGACCCGTTCTGAGAAGCCGCATTGGCAGCCATAGCACGCTCGTAGTCGAACAAACCGTCCGGAGTCATCATCGCACCGTCTTTAGGGCGGCCGGTGTTGTTATCAATAGTCAGCCAATTGCTCATCGCGCCACGGGCACGGCGTCCGCCGCCTGTAGCCATTGAGCCGTATAGAGAAGTGGTCAGTGTCGATTTCTCGTCGATAGTCCAGTAATGATTCAAAGAAACCTGGGGCTTATGATAATAATTATAGCCGTAACCGCTACCTACCGCTTCACCGTTGATATAACCATATCCGTTATTGAAACGTCCGCCGTCGGGGCTGTTCTTGTAATCCTCGATATAGTGCATGGTAGAGCGCTGGTTGTGCCACTGGGGAGCTCCGAAAGCTGTCAATGACAATTTATGATGATCGTTGATTACCTTCGAGATATTTCCAAAATAAGTCCATCCTTCATAATTGGTACCTTTCACGTAACCATCTCCCGTATTCAGCGACCCCATGAATGTAATAGCCCATCCGTTGTCCATCAATCCGGTAGAGAAAGAAACCGAATACTTGCGGAAACCGTCGTTACCGATACCGAAATAAGCTGATCCGCCTTTCTGGGCTTCGGTACTTTTAGTAACCATATTCATGGTTCCTCCCACAGAAGAAATACCTAAAGCTGACGCACCCAAACCACGCTGTACCTGGATAAACTGGCTCACATCAGACAAACCGGACCAGTTAGACCAATAAACCTTACCGTTTTCCATGCCGTTGATGGGCACACCATTGATCAGCACGCCCAGGTTGGATGAATCAAAACCACGCATATTGATACGGGAATCACCATAACCACCGCTTTCACGGGTTACATACACCGAAGGAACTGATTTCAGCAATTCGGGGAATTCCAGATTACCTATTTTCTCCTCTATCTTGGCCAGTTTCACGTTAGAAATAGGAATAGGGGTCTGACGGTCACTCTTTATAATAGAGGCAATAACACTGACCTCACCCAAACCAATAGCATCAGGAGACATCTTGACCTCACCCAAGTCTATCGTATTGCTTCCTTTTACTTGATGCGTAATTTCGTTGTACCCCAAGTACTTGAATATAAGAGTAGCCTTGGAAGAGGTAAGTTTCAACACAAAGTTACCGTCAATATCCGTTACAGTACCCAGTGTCGTACCGCTGACCGATACAGTGGCACCAATCAATGGCTCATTGTTCTCGGCATCTACTACTTTACCTTTTACTGTTCCTTGCGCAACAGCCGTAGCAGTGAAACAGATTGTCAGAACTGCCAACAGGAGGAAATGCTTTAGATGATTTCTCATAATTTTGTCTTTGATTTAAATTAATTAGTTAGTATTTCATTCCCAATAGGAAAGACAAAGATAAAACTTTAATTCATATAAATTGCATTTATATTAGACTATTTAAACGAAAAGGGTACTTTTTAGGCGGAATATGACAATTATGTTAAGAAAGGAACAAAGAGCCGCCTCAGGAGAGGGGAAAACTGCCCGGAAGTTCCAGAGCAACTGCCACATGATTACTGTAGGGGGCAAATGGGCCGTGACCGGCCGGTCCGGACAAATCAGGCCCGCCCCCTACAGCAAGACAACAGGTCATTTTCATTCAGACTCTCTCACTTCCCCAATGACAGAGCAAAAAGAAAACGAAAAAAACAGCCTTACAGGATATCCTTATGCTGCTTCATCCTCTCCCTCAGCGCCTCCAGCTTTTCGGCCTGTTTCTTCAGCTCGTACGCCTTTTCCTCGGCTGCCTCTTTCCGCTTCCAGTTATTGATATAGGCATCCACTCCCTCCTGCACTACGTGGCGGAACACCTCCTCGCCCTTCGCTTTCAGCAGATGGTCGGCAAAATGAATATAATAACTCACTTTCAAATCCACCCCCTTTTTAGGGAGGCGTAAGTATCCGGCCCCACATGCTCATCTCCGAGAACACGCACCTTCGTTATCTTCAACCGATTCATCAATAACTCTAAAAACTCTCCCAATTTGGGGAAACTGCACTCTGCATTAGACATTTTAAATTTGTTTTAAGTTGTAAAATATTAAATAAACCTCTTTTTTTTCACGTTACTTCACAATGGGACTGAAAGAAGAAAAAGCAGGATGCCTTTACAAGAGGTTACGGGCACGTTTCCACGATGCAACCCATTAACACGGCCCGTGCATAAGCTACTGATTGCCAATGCCAGAATCTTTATAAAAACGGTATTCTCCATGATAAAAAGTCTTTTGTGATACTACCTTTCCGGCCTCTCGCAGCCGTTACACCTTCCATCCCGTCATTTAATCCGTTCTTCCTACCTTCGGGAAGAAATTCAGAGGACGCAAAAAAAATGCGGATGCAAAATTAATACTTTTTAAATAAAACTAATCATGAATCAAGAACGTAAACTATCTTTTTTCCTTCCCCCCATCTCGCCGGTGAAGGACGCTAACGGGAAAAACGTGACGCCTGCCACGCTCGTCCCTCACAAGGAACTGACCTTGGAGGAAGTATGGAACATAGTCACCGGCAGCCCGCGGCTGAAGAAACTGACCGAAGCCGCAGCCGCCGCATACGGTGACGAGAAGGAGTACCGCAGGCTGAAACAGAGCACCCTGCCATACGTCACCCCCTGCGGAACTTTCAGCTACCGCCGGAGCGACCGGCTGCTGGCTCCTTCGGGATTGAGCATACTGGATCTGGACCATCTGGACAGCCGCGAGGAGGCCGAAAGGATGCGCCGGCAGTTGTTCGACGACCTTTTCCTGCTGCCCGAACTGGTGTTCGTAAGCCCCGGAGGACACGGCGTGAAGGCTTTCGTGCCCTACGATCTCGGCCGGACAAGCGACGTGAAACAGAATGCGGCCGAGAACATCTACTGGCTGATGGAATACGCCCGCCTGAGGTATGGCGACTGCTCGGACAAAGACAAGGGCAAAGGAGTGGACTACTCGGGCAAAGACCTGGTGCGGGCCTGCTTCCTGTCGCATGACGAAAGGGCCTTGATGAGAGTCAAGACGCCCATGGGCTAATGTGCCAATCCCCATGCGGAACAGAGCGCGGCCAACGGGCCACTTATTCAGAATCATTCAGAAACGAGGTATTCTTATACCGAAACCCAATTAACATAAAAAAGAATATGAATCATTACAAAAACAATCTTTTGGAAGAACTGCACCGCCTGACGGAGGCGGTACAGGCATCACACGCGGACATCGCGCCCACCTATCTGGAATACACCCAACTGGCATTTGCCATCGCCACGGACTGCGGCGAGGCGGGCCGTGCGGATTTCATGAGCCTGTGCAGCCTCTCGCCCAAGCATGACAGTGCGGCGGCGGAGAAACTGTTCAGCAACGCCCTGCACACCTGCAAGGGCGACATCCACCTGGGAAGCGTGTTCCACCTGGCGGAAATGTGCGGAGTGAGAGTCGCCCCCTCTCACAAAAACGCAGACGCAGACGCAGCAGACGCAGGTCCTTTTTTCTCACACACGTGCGCGCGATATAATAAGGTGGAGAATGAAGAAAAAGAAACAGGAAAAAAGAAGCACGAGGAAGAGGAAAAGGAAATGAAGGGAACGGAACCCCTCTCTCCCCTACCCTACTTTCCGCAAGATCACGACTGGCCCGAACCGCTGAAGAGCATCCTCTCCTTTGCCAAGACCCCGGCACAGCATGATGTGCTCCTGCTGGGAGCAATGACGGTGCTGGGCGCCTCACTGTCGCACATCGTACGCTGCAAGTACGGGGACAAATGGCAGTATCCCTGCCTGCAGACCTTCATCACGGGCCATGCCGCCGCAGGGAAGAGTGTACTGGTATGGGTACGCAAACTCATAGAGCCCATACACGAGGAAATACGCCGGCAGGTGGCGGAGAGCATGAAAGCTTACCGCAAGGAGCTAAGAGCCTACGAAGCGCTGGGGAAGGCACGCAAGGACAAGGAGCCGCCCGTGGCGCCGCCCAACCGCATGTTCATCATCCCCGGCAACAACACGGGTACGGGACTGCTGCAAAACCTGATAGACTCGGACGGAACGGGGATTATCTGCGAGAGCGAGGCGGACACCGTATCGACGGCCATAGGGACGGAATTCGGCAACTGGAGCGACACGCTGCGCAAGGCGTTCGACCACGACCGCCTGTCCTACAACCGCCGCACAGACCGGGAATACAAGGAAACCACCGCCTGTTACCTGTCCGTACTCCTCTCGGGCACGCCCGCACAGATAAAGCCGCTCATCTCCTCGCCGGAGAACGGACAGTTCTCGCGAAACATATTCTATTACATGCCCCGTGTAGGCGAATGGAAAGACCAGTTCGGCGAAGATGAACTGGACGTGGAAGCAGAGTTCATCCGGATGGGACACGAATGGAAGGCCAGCAGGGACGAGCTGAAGAAGAAAGGACTGTTCACCCTGAAATTCACCCAGCAGCAGAAAGATGAGTTCAACGGGCACTTCAGCGCCCTGTTCTACCGCTCTTCTCTAGTGACGGGCGAAGAGATGTCTGCTTCGGTGATGCGTATGGGGACCATCCTGTGCCGCATGATGTGTATCACGGCGCTGCTGCGCAGTCTGGAAATTCCCTCGCTGGCCGTACCGGATCCCACTATAAACCCCGAAAACCTGAAGGACGGTATCATCACCCGGCATAACCTGTCCATCACCGATGAGGACTTCCGCGCCGTGCTGGCTTTGTGCGAGCCCCTGTACCTTCATGCCACGCACATACTTTCGTTCCTGGACAAAAGTACGGAACTGAACAGCCGGGGAATAGCGGACCGTGAGATGCTGTATGCGGCCCTGCCACAAGAATTCACCAAACAGATGGTGATGGAGCAAGCGGAGAAGCTGAATATCCCGGTCAACACCGCACGCAGCTGGATGCAGCGCCTGAGGGAAAAAGGCGCGCTGGATATGGTGATGGTGAAAGGGAAAGGAGTCTACTCAAAAAAACAAAGGTAACAAAGAAAACACGCGCACATGCATATATAAGGTACGTGCGCGTGTGTGAGAAAAAAGGACCTGCGTCTGCTGCGTCTGCGTCTGCGTTTCGCATCTCCGGTTGTGATGCCGGTATTCCCGTGGATCTCCCTGTGCTCCCGGAGAATCCCCGGCATTCCCGTGGATCTTCCAGCATCCTCAGGGCTCCCCCAACGCCTCTACGATAAGTTTCACCTCAAGGGGCAGGAAAGTGTGTGACAGCTCATTGTATCCGGCAGCCCGCATCGCCCCCATCAGTCCCGGCTTGCGGTCTATCCAGCGCATCAGTTTGCGCCGTGCGGCACTCTCGGTAATATCGGGACTGTAGCACAGGGCCAGTTCGCTTTTCCCGTAACTTCTTATCTGAAAATTCTCCATGTATGTTCGTTTTGTTTTGATACAAATATACCCTTTTTCCGGCAGACCGTCAAACATTATGAACAGCGAATCGCGTCAAATCGCGTCAAATCGGACCATTCCGCACCCTATCGCACCTTATCGCGTCATTGCCCTTTCCGCACATCGTATCTTTGTAATGTCGGGACGATGAAGGCGAAAGATCTATAATCTTACAGCCGTAAGATATAGCATCTTACACGTGAAAGATAGGGTTCTTTTAGCGGTCGGTGACCAGTGGCTGACTTCATCCTCCGGCAATCGTGTTTCTTAATTCTCAATTATCAACTTTTAATTTTAACAAACTATGGTAAATTACAGTATCGTTATGCGTAACAATCCGATGGATGCGGATGCCGCAAAAAAGGCTTACGCCAGTGCACAGTATGCTGAAGTGATGGACATCAACCGCTTTGCCGAGCACATCGCCAGCCACGGCTGTGTGTACAAGCGTGCGGACATCGTGGCCATCCTCACCATGGCAGTGGACTGTATGCGCGAACAGCTTCTGGCAGGACAGAAGATACAGCTGGGCGACTTGGGGGATTTCTCCATCAGCATCAACAGTATAGGTGCCGAAAGCTCAGCCGCCTACAACCCTGCCATCCACGCCAGAAAGCTGAATGTGAACTGGAGTGCCGGAACACGTTTCCGGAATCTGCTGGAAGATGCCGTGTTCAATCTGGTGGCCACACGCAAGGCGGCCCGACTGGTGGTGAAGGCGCTGAAAGCCGGAAAGACCAATGTGGACCTTACCGGAGAGGCGAAAGAGCCGGAAAACGGAGGACAACAGGCCTGACGGCCCCCCACCAGTACGACGGAAGCAAGGCACGATGCTAAAGGGCTGAATGTGCCCTAATGACAAGCTGTTTTCATTGGGGCACAGGCCCTTGGTTTCCATTGCAATTCATTTATTATCAACCCACTAAAACAAAAATCCCATGAACTTGAAAACAAAGAAAAACACCTGGACACTGATTCTGAAAGTAATCATCACCGTAGCCACCGCCGTTGCCGGCGCACTCGGCCTGAACGCCTGCATCTGATGAACAGGAGAACCATCACCCTGATTATTATCCACTGCTCCGCCACCCCTGAGGGGCGGAGGCTGGATTTTGAGACTTGCCGCCGGGACCACATCCGCCACCGGGGCTTCACGGACATAGGATACCATTTCTATATCACCCGCGACGGAGAGATTCACCGCGGACGACCTCTGGAAAAGGTGGGAGCGCATTGCAAGAACCACAACCGGCATTCTATCGGCATCTGCTATGAGGGCGGACTCTCGGCGGACTGCACACCTGCCGATACGCGTACTCTGATGCAGAAGGGAAGTATGCTGGCACTGCTGCGCGAGCTGCGCCTCCTGTTCCCCAAAGCGTTGATAGTGGGGCATCATGACCTGAATCCCGTGAAACCGTGCCCTTGTTTTGATGCTGTGAAGGAATACCGCTTTTAAAGGAAGCTTTTACCAAAGATAGGATTTCTAAAGGGAACTGTTTGTTTTCAAAGAGGCTTCTCCAAAGATACCGTATCCAAGGATGATTTTACCAAAGATAGCGTTCCTTTCCTCCACTTTGATTTCCTGACTCTTCATTCAACTAATCTTTTCATTTAACAATAATAAAAATGAACCATCTGATAAACCAACTCATGCCCGTGGACAAAGCCTTCTACCGTCATTATCTGGAAATGCTGCTCACCCTGAACCGCATCCATGCCCTCACCCCCTGGCAGATGTCCATGCTGCTGTGGAGAGCCAAGATTTTCCATATACAGGTGCTCTATCCCGAACTGCTGCGCATCAGCCTGTGCACGGAGCAGGAAAAGGACGAGATACGCTTTATGAAGGGATGGAAACTGAAAGCACTGGAGAAAATAATGCCTGCATGGCAACGACGGCAGTGCGAGGAGATCAGAAGGGAACGGTGGAGAGGCTTTTAGTGGTCAGTGTATTCCGGAACGCAATGCCACGCAAAATGCTCTTATTTACGAGCATTTTGCGTGGCATTGACGTATGTCCTTAATATCTTCAATAGTTAACCCACTATCCATTTCTCTATATTACGACTTTTCTTGCTGAAGTTCACCCCTACCTTAAACAAATTGCGCCCGTCCGTATCGAAAGGTCGGGCATACTGTTTTTCATTGATCTGTCGCAAGGCTTCCTCCGCTGTACCGTTTAACTTGAATTCCATTACGTAAATAAATCTGTCTGTCTGCAGAACCAAATCCACGCGCCCCTCACTGGTATGATATTCCACCTTTACATAAAATCCTACCAACTTGAACACAATGAAAAGTACATTCTGATAGTGTAACTCCAAGTCGCGTATCATCTCGTAGGGCGTATCAGCAAAGAAGCTCTGAAGGCGGCGGAAAAAGGAATCATAGTCACCACTTTCCACTTCACGGGTAAATTTCAGGATTTCGAAAGGAGACTCCACTTTGGTAACCGTTGTATAATAAGGCAGCAAAAAACGCATGAATCCTTCCTCTACCTCCCGGTTAGGAAAGCCTAGATAATAGATACCGAAACGCTCATCATACCCCTTGATCGTAAGATACCCGCTCTGATAAATCACCGGAATAGGATTCGTGGACTCGGAATCAATACTATTCAGCACCTGGATATCCGTTTCCTCGTGCGCCATCCGTTCCAAGTCATAATGATGTTTTTGCAGCAACCTCACCAGATAAGTCGGCGTACCGGTCTCAAACCAGTAGTTTCCGAACTCCTTCCGTTTGAAGGCATTAAGCAGGCTGAAAGGATTGTAAATACCGATGGAATTATGTGTAAAATGATAACCGTCATAACACTCTTTCAGTTCGGCACAGATTTCATCGTATGTCCTCCCCCGTTTTTCAGCAAATTCATGAAGTTCCGGCTCCAGCCAGGTTTGAATTTCCTTGTCACTGACCCCACAGATATCAATAAACTCATTCCACATGGAAATATCGTCCAAGTTGTTCAAATCGCTGAACACACTGACCTTGCCAAACTTGGTAACCCCCGTCAGCAAAGCGAACTTGATGCAACCGTCCATTGTCTTCAACACTCCATAGAAGGGTTTCAGTATGCTCCGATATGCTCTCTGAAGCTCCTCATTGCCGATGGCTTGCAGCATGGGCTTGTCATATTCGTCTACCAGAATGGCAACCCTCTGCCCCGTCTGCTCGTAAGCACGTTTTATCACGCCTTTGAAACGGAGGGCGAGGGATGTCTCGGAAGGAGCGGAACCGTAGACAGCTTCCCAGTTGGTCAGAAAATCATTCAGCATATCGCTCAAATCCTCCGCTGTCTCATATTTTGAGATATTCAGATCGATATGCAGGACGGGACGTACTGTCCAGTCTTTCTCCAGTCCGGCTATGGCCAGTCCTTCAAACAATTCTCTCTTGCCTTGGAAATAGGCTTCCAGAGTAGAGACCAGCAGACTTTTCCCGAAACGGCGCGGACGACTGAGGAAGTAATAACTGCCGGTCTTTACCATTTTGTAGATCAAGGCCGTCTTGTCAATATAGAAATAGCCTTCCTTGCGGAGTTTCTCGAAATTCTGGATACCGATGGGATATATCTTATCACTCATAAACTATTGTTCTTTATAGGATAACACACAAAGGTACTTAATTTATTCTTAATTCCAAGTTTTTTCAAAACAAGGAAGAATACGCATACAAAAGAGGCGCACCTTCATGGGTACGCCTCTCTATCCTGTTCCTGTATTGTCTGATACAGGCTATTTCACTTAGTTAAAGATATAACGGACACTGAACTGTATGGAATACGTAGAATTGAAACTGTTCAGATTGGAATACGTATCAGTCAGTTTCTTTCCTCCGTTCTTCTGGAACTGGTAAGCACCACTCTTATAACTCAACAAGGAAGTATTGTTCACCGTCTTATAAATTCCCCAGTCGCTGTTCAGCAAGTTCAGGAAGTTCTTGATATCCACTCCGAACTGCAAGGTATTGCGCTTGCCCCCTACATTGAGGAAGAAATCCTGATTGAACTTCAAATCCAGCTGATGATGCCAGGGCATGATGGCTCCTCCGCGTTCGGCATACTTGCCTTTACGGCCTTTCAGGTAACTGTCCTCATTAATGTAAGCCCAGAAATCATCGCGCTGCTCCTTGGCGGAATAAGTCACCTCACCCGTCTTGCTGTCAGTATAATCGGCGAAGTTCCACTTATCCAGCGCCTCACGGGATGCCGGAATGTACAGCAAGTTGTTTGAGCCGTAATCGCCTACAATGTTTCCGGTGAATGTATAGGAATAACGAGCGGCGGAATATCCTCCGGCATAGCCCATGTTCATACCCTCATAAATCAAAGACAAGGAGGAAGCGAAATTCTTGGCGTATTTAATACGGTAAGCCGCGGAAGCCAGCACACGGTTGGGCGATACATACGTACCATAGCCGGTCTCCGTGTCATTGTTTCCGTTGACAGAGTAACGGTTGTTGTAATAAGCCGAGTTCACCTGGTCGCCGATGCCGTCGCCATACGACTTGGCATAAGAACGGGTGTAGGAAGCGGAAAGATGCAGGCCGAAATCAAATGTCTTGGCCAGTGAGGCGGTGAGTGAGTAATAATAAGCGCTGTTTCCCGCATTGGTGATATAATAAGCATCCGTCTTGTTCGAATTGGAGTACTCAAACATTCTGCGGACATCACCCGGAGCTATCTCCTGCTCTCCTTTAAACTTACGTCCCAGGTTGGTCACAGTAGCCGGATTGAACTCTTTGCTGAAAATACCTTCCAACGTAAAGTCAATATCTCCGGGAAGTTTTGCATCCAAAGCCAGTGAAGACTTCCAGGTGGCGTTCATCTTCAGGTCGCGGTCAATGATGGTGGCTCCGGAAGGTGCGGCGGGATCAGTAGCTGCCGGAAGGTTCAGGTTAGGATCTTTCAACATATCGGCCACGCTGGTGTGGAAGCCCGGCTGTCCGTACTTGGCATCCTTCTGCTCGTTATAATAATAGGTGCTTTGTCCGCAATTGGCATTACCTACTGCCGAAACCAGCCATACGAACGGCAGACGGCCGATGAAGTAACCGCTACCGCCGCGCAATACATACTTACGCTCGCCTGTAAGGTCCCAGTTGAAACCGATACGGGGGGAGGCGGTCAGCTGGTAGGATGAAGGCAGCTGGTCTGTGGCGTAATGATATCCGTCAAAGTCAATCTGTGCGAAATTTTTGTTATAGTTGTTCTTCAGCTCCGGATAAATGGGCAGTTCGAAACGCACCCCGGCAGTCAGTCTGAAGTTGTCCGTGATATTCATCTGGTCCTGCAGATAGAAAGAAAGCTGCTGGTACTTCATGTTCGCCAGGAACTGGGAACCGTCCCCGGTGTTGGAATACGTGATACCGAAGGCAGCCGGAGCTCTGTTGTTCACAAAATCATCCCAGGAGGAATAGACATAATAACCGCTTCCCGCCTGCATGAATCCGTTCACTGCCTTATTGGACTCAAACTGGATACCGCCCATAAAGTTATGGATACCGCTGGAGAAATTGAACTCATCGGTAATGACAAAAGTCTTCACCTGGCGCAAGTTCCCTTCTGTAAAGGGGTCCGGACCGAATGAGGTGTACAGCGAGCCTTGGTCAAGGATGTCCACCGTAGGGAATGTTCCCCCTTCGTATGTACGCGGTTCGTTCTGATAAGAATAAGTGAAACGCAGGGCGTTATTGATAGCCCCCCACTTTGAGTTCCATTCGGAAGCGATGGAGGTGAAGTTCTGTTCCTGCATATAGCGTGAGCTTTCAAAGTACAGACCGGTGTTTGATGTACGTCCCGAACTGCTCTTGCCCGCGCTGCCGTCTACTCCGCCCGGATAAATGATTGAATCTTTAAACGGGGTGGTGGAAGAGGAAGGGTTGGCAGAATACTTGGAATGGGTATGGGTGAAACGGAAATTAATCTTATTGTTGTTGTTGATGTTCCAGTCCAGACGGCCCATGATCTTGTAAGAAGGGGTTTCCAGAGAGTATCCCTGATAACGTCCCGGATTGTAGTTGTATTTTTCCGACAGGTATTGGCTGATGTTGTTCATCCCTACGAAGGTACGGTCGCCTACCGTTGTGGTGTTCTCGAACGGACGGTGCACAATGCCGTTGGTGCTCCATTCGTCATTGGCGCCGCTACGCGCTATGCCCGACGGGCCTGCCTGCACATTATCCTGATATTCGCCGTTCACGAAGAAGAACAATTTGTTTTTAATGATCGCACCTCCCAGAGAAGCTCCGTAGGTGGTGCTGTGGTCACGGTTGCGGGTCAGTTCATAGTCCTCTACCTTGTTTCCGGTGAGGTGGGTATTGGAAGTGTACATATAGGCTGTACCTTTGAACTCATTCGTACCACTCTTTGTCACGGCGTTGATGGCACCTCCTGTAAATCCGCTCTGACGGACATCAAAGGGGGTGGTGGAAACGGAAATCTGTTCCAAAGCATCCAGAGAGATAGGCGAACCGCCTGCCGGCAAGTTCGAGCCGATACCGAAGGCATTGTTGAAAGCGGCTCCGTCCACAGTGACATAAGACTGGCGGTAGTTACCTCCACCCACTGAGAAACCGCTACCGATATTTGCTCCCTGAGGGGTCAGACGCATGATATCGTTCATGCTGCGGCTCACTGTAGGCACTTCCGACATTCTGGCCGCATCGACATTGGTTACCGCTCCGGCGCGGTCTGATTTCATGTTGCTGCTTTTGGAAGCGGTAATCACCACTTCATCCAATAATTCGGTAGATTCCTTCAAGTTCGCATCCAATACGTAATTCTCTCCCAACTGGAGGTTGATGCTCTTGTAAACCACTGATTGATAACCTACATAAGAAACTTCTACTTTGTAAGGGCCGCCGGCACGCATGCCCTGGATGGAATAACGGCCGTCCACATTGGTAATGGCCCCATAATGGGTGCCGGACGGTTCGTGAATAGCCTGAATCGTTGCGCCGATAATGGCTTCATTGCTTTGATCAACCACCTTACCACTCATTGACGAAGTGGTGACCTGGGCGTTAACAGCAGCAGCGATTACCAACATAACCACCGCAAAAAAAGATCGCATTCTTTTTACCATAAACTTTTTAATTAATTAATATTATAATTAATGTCTTAAAAGACGTTGCAAAGATAGCTAATAGAAACGATATACAAGCTACAAATCGGTTACAATTTACAGTGACTGGTCTGGTTTCTTCCGCTATCCGCGCCCCAGAGAGAGTACACAACCCAAGAGGGTTCAAAACTTAATTCTAGCCAAGAAAGAGGTTTTGATTTGAAACTTGAACCTCCTTAAAGGCAAAAAAAAGAGTCGTATCATTACTCAAAACGGAGCTTGATACGACTCTTTCAGGTCTTGTAATTACAATCTGTTACTTTTCGGAATGGTCATTTTAGTTTGGACCTTATCAGAACAGGGAAGCCCCCATCAGTCTTCCATCAGCTTGCGGTAGCGCACCCGTTTCGGCTCCTCATTGCCCAGACGCTTCATCTTGTTCTCTTCGTATTCCGAATAAGATCCTTCAAAGAAGAATACCTCGCTGTTTCCTTCGAAAGCCAGGATATGGGTACAGATACGGTCCAGGAACCAACGGTCGTGGCTGATCACCACCGCACAACCTGCAAAATCGTCCAGACCTTCCTCCAGCGCGCGCAGCGTGTTCACGTCAATATCATTGGTAGGCTCGTCCAGCAGCAGCACGTTGCCTTCTTCCTTCAGTGCCATAGCCAGATGCAGGCGGTTGCGCTCACCACCCGAAAGCATTCCGCAAAGTTTCTCCTGATCGGCTCCCGAGAAATTGAAACGGCTGAGGTAAGCACGCGCGTTGATATCCCTGTTGCCCAGACGGATCAGCTCGTTTCCACCGCTGATTACCTGATAAACGGATTTTTCCGGGTCAATATCCTTATGCTGCTGGTCTACGTATGCCAGTTTCACGGTCTCTCCTACCTCGAAAGTACCTTTATCTACGGTTTCCAGTCCCATAATCAAGCGGAACAAAGTAGTCTTACCGGCGCCGTTAGGACCGATTACGCCGACAATGCCGTTAGGGGGCAGCATGAAATTCAGGTTATCGAACAACAGCTTGTCACCGTAAGCTTTCGCCACTCCTTTGGCCTCAATCACCTTGTTGCCCAGACGGGGACCGTTCGGAATAAAGATTTCCAGTTTCTCTTCCTTTTCCTTCACATCCTCGTTCAGCAGCTTGTCATAGGAGTTCAGACGGGCCTTTCCTTTCGCCTGACGGGCTTTGGGAGCCATGCGCACCCAGTCCAGCTCGCGTTCCAAGGTCTTGCGGCGTTTGCTTGCCACTTTCTCTTCCATCTCCATACGTTTGGTCTTCTGTTCCAGCCAGCTGGAGTAATTTCCCTTCCAGGGAATTCCTTCGCCACGGTCCAGTTCCAGAATCCATCCGGCTACGTGGTCCAGGAAGTAACGGTCGTGGGTTACGGCAATCACCGTACCTTCATATTGCTGCAAATGCTGTTCCAGCCAGTCGATACTTTCCGCGTCCAAGTGGTTGGTAGGCTCGTCCAGCAACAGGATATCCGGCTTCTGCAACAGCAGGCGGCACAAGGCCACACGGCGGCGCTCACCTCCCGAGAGGTTCTTCACCGGTTGGTCTTCGGGCGGACAGCGCAACGCATCCATGGCGCGTTCCAGTTTGCTGTCCAGATTCCATGCGTCCGTAGCGTCAATGATGTCCTGCAACTCAGCCTGACGGACAAAGAGTGCATCCATCTTCTCTGGGTCCTCATAGTATTCGGGAAGCCCGAACTTGTTGTTTATTTCTTCGTATTCCGCCAAAGTGTCCACAATGCTCTGCACACCTTCCATCACTACCTCTTTCACTGTCTTTTCATTATCCAGATGCGGTTCCTGTGCCAGATAGCCTACAGAGTAGCCCGGCGAGAACACCACTTCTCCCTGATAACTTTTCTCCAGTCCGGCGATGATTTTCATCAGCGTTGACTTACCTGAACCGTTCAGACCGATGATACCGATCTTAGCACCGTAAAAAAAGGATAGGTAGATGTCTTTCAATACCTGTTTGTTCGCCTGGAAGGCTTTGCTTACGCCTACCATCGAAAAGATAATCTTTTTGTCGTCTGCCATATTCTTTATATTATTAATTTATTTAAGTTGCTATATTTTTACTCCGACAGCTGGATAAACCAACATTTGAAATCATCATCCTACTGTTTTTCCTCCATTTTTCTGTAATACCACGGATGTGTAAAGAACTCATACATCAGCAAAAGAGTGACACAGATACCGATACATATCCAATAAATAGTATCAGGATGACTTTCGGTCCACATATTCTCAAACAGAAAACCACTCAGCATACCTACTTCCCACATCAGCTGATAAGTATTGTTTCCCGTACCCCGTTCGCAATGCATCGGCAGACTAATCATCTTTATAAAAAACCGTGACACGGTAGTACCGATCCCCGTGCCCAGCAATACACCGGCTATATAACTGTTCATCAAGCTGTTGGAAAAAGCAAGCAACAACAGTCCGCCTATCATCGCGGCCTGCCCCAGCTCCACCTCCGAACGGCCGGAAGCATAGGAAAGCACATAACGCAAAAGCAACAGGGAGATGATAAAACCGATCAGGATGCAAATGTAAAACAACTCATTGTAAATGTGCGCTATCAAAATGCCGAAAACAGCGGAAAGCATCATCATATTCAGTGCCGGCCACAGAGTACGAGGCAACAGAAAACGGTCCAACGAGAACCATGAGGTGCGCAGCGGAGCACGGAAAGGGACATCCACCGCCAGAATCAGAAGCAAAGCCAGTGTGCCCAAAGCGACACAGGTATAAACAACATGGTGAAAATTCCAGTAAGGATAAATGTAAATTCCCAACGCAAGACCTGCCACCATTCCAAAACGCCCCACCCACGAAAAGGCGATATTCGCATCCGTGCGGCGGCGTGAGGCGGTGACGTCAATCACCAGCGTGCTACCCGTAGTCATGGTAATGACACTGAACAGCCCCCCCTGGACAGCCCGGACCAAGGCTATGAACCCTACAGTCGCAACGTATGGATACAGCAGGCTGGACGCCACGAACAGAAGCATCGCGACCAGACAAACACTTTTACGCTTGAACGTATCGATAAGATAGCTGTTGAACGCTCCCGGAAGAAACATGGCCAGTCCGAAAACAACCACAGCCGCTCCTGCTTCCGCATAGCTGCAATACCAGTGCCGCACCATCCATAAAGGCAGTGCGGGAAGCATCATGTATAGCGAGGCATAAAGCAAAAAGTTCGAAAGGGATAGCAGAACCATATTCCCGGTCCACAGTTTTGCTTTCTCATACGGAAAGAAGAAGTCATCATACATATCAGCAGAAACTTTGTTAATATTGTTCGTCTTCGTTAGGGAAATCACCTTTTTTCACATCATCCACGTATTGCTGTATGGCTCCTGTCATAACAGTATGCAAATCGGCATAACGACGGAGGAAACGGGGACTGAAACCGTTGGTCATACCCAGCATGTCGGATACAACCAGCACCTGTCCGTCCACAGCGCCTCCGGCTCCGATGCCGATAACGGGGATAGTCAGTTCCTTGGCCACGCGTTCCGCCAATGATGCGGGGATTTTTTCGAGCACCAACGCAAAACATCCCGCCTCTTCCAGCAGATGCGCGTCACTCAGCAGCTTTTCGGCCTCTTCCTCGTTCTTGGCACGTACAGTATAAGTTCCGTATTTATTGATAGACTGCGGCATCAGTCCCAAATGTCCCATGATGGGAATACCCGCAGCGATGATTTTCTTTACCGCATCAATGATTTCTACGCCACCTTCCAGCTTCAATGCATCGGCATGTGTGATCTTCATCACTTTGATCGCATTGGTCACCGCTTCGTACTCGGAAGTCTGGTAAGTACCGAAAGGCAAATCGACCACAACGAGCGCGCGTTTCACTCCACGAACCACGGATTTCCCGTGATAAATCATCTGGTCAAGGGTGATGGGAAGTGTGGTCACATTTCCCGCCATGACATTCGAAGCGGAGTCTCCTACCAGTATGACGTCGATGCCTGCGCCGTCTACAATCTGCGCTGTCGTGTAATCATACGAAGTAAGCATAGAAATCTTCTCGCCTCTCTGCTTCATTTCCACCAAACGGTGTGTCGTTACTTTGCGTGTATCGCCTGAAATATATCCTGCCATATTTACTTTAATTTATAAAAAACGGCTGCAAAGGTAGATGTTTTAGTTGACATTACCTCATTATATCCTTCATTTTTTCGAAACTAAATCCATTAAAGTCCTGAATAACAGCCTTCGCCTTATCGCGTATCTGCTCTTCAGGGTTGGTAGTAGCCAATCCTATCACGGTCATTCCTGCCCGATTTCCTGCCTCAAGCCCGTGAAATGAATCCTCGAAAACCACGCAGTTCTCGGGCACGGTATCAAAGACTGTGGCTCCTAATAAGAAACATTCGGGGTCTGGTTTGGAACGAGTGAACATTTCGGCTGTGAGGATACGGTCCACACTTTGTTTCAGTTCCGGATGTGCTTTATATGCGTTGTTCATCTTCATTTCATTTGAGCTTGTGACTATCGCTATCTTTACCCCGTTGGCTCTCAGCTCCTTCATAAAGCCCTCTACGCCCGGGATATAATTAAATAACATATTTTCTTCAAATTTGTTCAAATCTTCTGTAATTTCACGCTGAACGTCTTCCATTCCAGCGAAATATTTGTTATAAATTTGTGTCAATGTCTGCCCTTTTATCATCCGGCCGAACTCGGGTATCTCAGGATGGTATTTCCGTCCTTGTTCATTCCAGAATATACTATACTGAGGTTCCGTATCTACCACCACCCCGTCAAAATCGAATAAAGCTGCAATGCTTTTTGTTGAATTCATATTACTTTTAGTTTGATTTAACGCCGCAAAGGTCTGAATAATCCTCCATATTCCTAACTTTGCAAAGCTTAAAAATAATAAAAACGCGAATGAAAGAAAACAACCCGCACATACTGGGTACAGAAAAGGTAGGAAAGCTGCTTTTAGAGTACTCTATCCCTGCTATCATCGGAATGACACTGACGTCACTGTATAATATTATTGATAGCGTATTTATCGGGCACGGTGTGGGGGCCATGGCTATCTCGGGACTGGCTATCTCCTTTCCGCTGATGAACCTGCTGGTGGCATTCTGCACATTGGTCGGAGTGGGTGGGGCTACCATATCGTCCATCCGCCTGGGACAGAAGGATACGGACGGCGCCGAGAAGGTGCTGGGAAACGTAACGGTGCTCTGTGTGATAAATTCTATTTTCTACGGAGGCATCACCTTGCTGTTTCTAGACCAGATTCTGTTCTTCTTCGGGGCAAGCCATGACACGTTGCCATACGCCCGCGACTTTATGCAGATTATATTAATAGGAAGTCCTGTCACCTATGTAATGATCGGGCTGAACAATATCATGCGTGCCACCGGTTATCCCCGAAAAGCGATGCTGTCCTCCATGCTGACAGTGGGGTGCAACATCATTTTGGCTCCTGTCTTTATATTCTGGCTCGGCTGGGGAATCCGCGGAGCAGCCACGGCAACCATCCTTTCACAGTTTGCCGGCATGATATGGGTGCTGAGCCATTTCATGCAGGAAAAAAGTTATATCCGTTTCAAGAAAGGGATATTCAAATTAAGGAAACGGATTGTAGAAAATATTTTCAGTATCGGCATGTCGCCGTTCCTGATGAATGTCTGCGCTTCGGCCATTGTCATTATATTCAACAAGAGCCTGCTGCTCTACGGGGGCGATCTGGCTATCGGAGCATACGGCATATTAAACCGTCTGCTGATGTTGTTTGTAATGGTTATCATGGGACTGACTATGGGGATGCAACCGATTGTGGGCTATAATCATGGGGCACACAAATTCGGCCGGGTGAAGCAGACGTTGAAATATTGCATGATTGCAGGGGGGTGCATCACTTCGCTGGGATTTGTTTTCAGCGAACTTTTCCCTAATTTGGTTGTTAATATGTTTACAGACGATAAAGAACTTACAGCATTGGCACGCACTGGGTTGCAAATCGGAGTCCTGATGTTTCCTTTCGTGGGAATACAAATTGTGATTTCCAGTTTCTTCCAATCTATCGGGAAAGCGAAAATTTCTATCTTCCTCTCCTTGTCCCGCCAACTGTTGTATTTATTGCCCTGCCTGCTGTTGCTGCCTTATTGGTGGGGACTGAACGGCATTTGGCTCAGTATGCCTGTATCCGATCTTTTAGCATTTATCACAGCCTGCCTGATGCTGGCACATCATATTAAAAAATTAAACAAGATCACAGAAGTATGATATTTAATGCAGAAAACATTCTCTTGATAGGTTCTATCCTATTGTTCGTAAGTATTGTAGTGAGCAAGACCGGCTACCGGTTCGGAATCCCTACGTTACTTGTTTTTTTATTGGTCGGCATGCTGTTCGGAAGCGACGGCCTGGGACTCCAATTCCATGATGCGGGCGAGGCACAGTTCATCGGCATGATGGCCCTTAGCATCATTCTGTTCTCAGGGGGTATGGATACCAAATATTCGGATATCAAGCCTGTATTGCCACAAGGCATACTGCTTTCCACCTTCGGCGTGTTGCTTACTACTATTTTCACCGGATTCTTTATTTATTGGATTTCCGGGTTCTCGAATGTCAGCATTACCATGTCCCTGATGACGGCCATGTTGCTGGCGGCTACCATGTCCTCTACGGACTCTGCTTCCGTGTTCAATATCCTGCGCTCGCAAAGCATGAACCTGAAACATAACCTCCGCCCGATGCTGGAACTGGAAAGCGGAAGTAATGACCCTATGGCGTATATGCTTACTATCGTCCTGATACAATTCATCACATCGGCAGGCATGGGGGCAGACGATATTCTGATTTCATTCCTGATTCAGTTTGCTGTGGGTGGCGCCTCAGGATTCCTGCTGGGAAAACTGGCGGTAGTAATCATCAACAAGATTGACTTGAAGAACCAGTCGCTCTATCCTATCTTGCTGCTGAGCTTTATTTTCTTCACATTCACCATGACCGACCTGTGTAAAGGAAACGGCTATCTGGCTGTCTATATAGCAGGAATGATGGTGGGTAACGCACGCATTGTAAACCGTAAGGAGATCGCTACTTTTATGAACGGCATGACCTGGCTCTTCCAAATTATCATGTTCCTGAGCCTGGGATTGCTGGTGAATCCCCATGAAATGTTGTCCATCGCCATACCGGCAACCTTGATCGGCATTTTCATGATTGTACTCGCCCGCCCGCTCAGTGTCCTGCTCTGTCTTCTTCCCTTTAAAAAGATGAACATCAGCTCACGGCTGTTTATTTCCTGGGTGGGATTACGCGGAGCAGTACCTATCATATTCGCCACTTATCCGGTAGTGGCTGATGTGCCGGGATCTACCCAGATTTTCAATATCGTATTTTTCATTACCATATTGTCTTTAGTGGTTCAAGGAACGACCATTTCATGGATGGCCAAATTACTCCATCTGGATACACCACTGGAAAAAACAGGAAATGATTTCGGAGTAGAGATACCGGAGGAAATCAATACAGACCTCCGCGATATCGTACTGACGGAGGAAATGCTGGCAAAGGGAGACAGGCTGATGGATATGAATCTGCCTAAAGGTATGCTGGTGATGCTGGTAAAAAGGGGGAACGAATTCATGATCCCCAATGGCTCTCTGCAACTGCATGCCGGTGACAAACTGCTGATTATCTCGGAAAGCAAAACGAAATAAAAAATTTGCCCATGTGCCCACGTGCTGCGCTATGGTCCCGCATGGCAATTGGCACATGGGCAAATTCGCACATTATTCAACTGAGCAACAGCATGATATTCAATGCGGAGACAATCACCGCAATGGTATAAAGCACGAATGAACTCCACCGGGAGTTGGCATATTTGCCCATCACCCGTTTGGAAGAGGTCAGTCCTACTTGCAGGAACACCGTGAAAGGCAGCTGGATACTCAGAATCATCTGAGAGATGATAAGTCCGTAAAAGGGATTCTCAATAAAGAAAATAAGAACCAATGCTATCCCCAAAGAAATCAAAATACCTACCTTGGAGTGAATATCCTTGATATGATAAGACTCACCGAAAATACCCGCAAAGATAGAACCTGCCGCCATGCCACTGGTTATGGTGGAGGAAATCCCCGCCATCAGCAATGCCAGGGCAAAAATGATTCCGGCATGGCTGCCCAGCAATGGGTCAAGCAACGACTTCGCCTGCTGCAACTCTTCCACCGGAGTCTGGGTACGGAAGAAAGTAGCGGCTGCCAGTAAGATCATGGCACTATTGATAGCCCATCCCACAATCATGGAGAACAAAGTATCATAGAACTCATATTTCAATACTTTACGAATGGAACTCTCGTCCTGCTTGTTGTACTCGTGGCTCTGTATCACCTCTGAATGCAAGAAAAGATTATGCGGCATAACCACTGCCCCAAGCACACTCATGATAATCAGCATACTGCCTTGGGGTATGTCGGGAACCACCCAGGAACGGACCGCCACAGGCCAGTCAATATCTACCAAAAACAACTCATACAGAAACGAAAGGCCGATTACGGATACAAAAGCAATGATGGCTCTTTCTATCTTTTTATATGAATTGGAAAAAAGCATAATGACGACAAACATCGTAGTAAGAACAGATCCCCAGGCTATGGGAATTCCTAAAAGCATCTGCAAGGCAATGGCTCCTCCCAATATCTCCGCCAGCGAAGTGGATATGGAGGCCAGTACCGCGCTGCCCAAAATGGGACGGGATATCCACTTGGGACAATACTGCGTGGCTGCTTCACTCAGGCACAATCCCGTCACAATGCCCAGGTGGGCCACATTGTGCTGCAACACAATCAACATAATGGTAGACAGGGTCACCACCCACAACAACGCGTAACCAAATTCGGAACCGGCTGCAAAATTCGAGGCCCAGTTTCCCGGATCAATAAAACCTACAGTAACCAGTAATCCGGGACCAATATATTTAAAGAAATCAAGACCACCCAGATAACGCTTGTGGTCCGTACGTTTTAATTCATCTATAATGCGAGACATGTTTTACTTTTTTTGTTTGCACAAACTTACTAATAAAAAACAAAAATCCATTTGCTTTGTTCAAACTTATAGTTTACTTTCGCTTCAAAATACCGATTTATAATGAAAAGAGAAACAGTTATAATAGCGGCCCTAGGCATCCTTACTTTGGCAGGATGTAATAATAACCACCGTTCACAAGTCCGTAAATTCAAACAGACAGCCGAAAAGACCAACCGGTCCTGCCCCACACGTATGAACGAAACGATTACACTGGACAGCACCCGTTATAATGAGAAAGATAATAGTGTGAGCTATTTCTACAGTGTTACAGGAGAACTGGACAACGCCACTTATATGAACACCCATTATGCCGCCTTTAAACAAGCCCTGCAGAATGCAGTAGACAACTCGGTGGAAATGGAAGAATACCGGAAATTCGGTACTTCCATCCGCTATATCTATTATTCGGGATCAAGTAAAAAGCAACTGGCTGCATTCTCCTTCAATTCCCCCAAATAGATTCCGTTTCAGCCCATCCGGATGCATGATACCACGCTATGGAAGACTTGAAATAATTGTTCCAAAGCAAATATTTGGGAGTGGTGAATGAATTGGGGATATACATACCCATTCCACTGTAGTTATCCCCATCTATTCTGTACAAGGATGAGGTGGGATCATGAGTATAATCTGTATAAATGACCGTCTTCTTTAATTGTTGCGTAAAATCGTCTGGAGCCATTCCTCCACACAATTTTTCAATAAACTGTAACATATCATAGGCATATCCTTTGAAGTTGCTGCTGCCTTTGCCATATTGCTGCAAATCAGCTATATCCACGTTCTTCAGGCTATCCTGATTGGACAAAATCACACTTCTGACCGCTTCCGCCAAACCTTCCATCTGATTGCAATCCACTGCCGAAATGGTTCCCCAACCATTATAGTTATAATAATCTATATAATCTTTACAGATTGGCTTCAAATACTCCTTGATCGCATTTTCATACAAATAAGGCATCACACTTGCATAAGGAAATCCGGCTGCCGGTATATCAAGTACAGAAGCGATGCAATATTTGGCAGCATCCTTCAGCTCATAATACACTTCGGCACACCCCATCATACACGCATCAAACAAGACAAAATCAAACTTTTGAGGATTTACCGTACGCAGCACTTCCGCCAATTCCGGTATCAACGCTGTGTCACTGGAATACCGGCCGCCATCTTGACCTATAGAACGGGTGCCGGTAATAGTGGGCAACCATCCTGAACCGTGAGAACCAAAGATTATTCCATAACTTTCCGACGGATAAACACTCATCATATCACCTATCACTGTCTGCATGACGGTTTTCTCCGTCGATGTCTGAGGGGAATATTTTTTTCTGATATTGCCAATACTTATCAAGTCGTGAACCGACATGTCCTGATCCGCGATCATCGCATTGACCGCTTCTTTGGACATACTGTTGATCCCCCCTTGACCATTAGTCACATATTCAACGATACAAGGCTCCGGCCAACTGATATCCGAAGCCTCACCATCCCAATATACCAACAAAGCAGCCGAATCCTTCATAGCCTGAAGCCCCTGCATCATCGTCCGAATATTATTACGCAAATTGGAATTCAAGCTGTTATCCGCCCAAAAGAAAGCCAGGACCGTTCTTCCGGCATGTTGCTGAGGAATCACGATTGTTTCCTTCTCGCAAGAGAAGAAAAAGCAGGCTGTTAAAAATATAAATAGAATCTTTTTCATAAGAAAAGGATCACTCTTCCGGTTTCTTGAACTTGAATGCATTGGGGTTCACTTCGCGAATCAGCAAGATCTTTCCTTTTTGATACTTGATCTTCATCTTATTGATGGTCTTCTGCAGTTTCTTTCTGCTGTTCGAGAAATAAACAAAGCAAGTGCGGTTCGTCAGCCCTTCCTCGTTTTCCAAATAATTTTTCAGCTGATAACTGTATTGTGAGCGTTCCGGCAACATCTTGTTCTTATCCAGCCTTACACTGTCCAGCAATTGGATTTCCGTGAAATAAACCAATGAATCTGTAAACGATGCGGATACACCTACTATATAAACGGATTTACCTTTACTTCCTTTCAATGAGAATGCCGAGCATACCATCAGTACCAATAATAAAGAGCACAGAATCTTTATGGATTTCATAATTCTAATTTTATAATTTTATTAGAGGACAAAAATAGTTATTTACGGACAAATACGAAAAAGTAATAGATTAATTAACTATAATAATTTGCTGATGTGCCCATTACCATGTGGCACATAGCGCAGCCAATGGGCATTATTGGTATATTATGAACAAAAGCACAAGACGGGAGTAACCTTCCATCTTGTGCTTTGTTTTCTTTTCGGAAACCGAATCTTTCTTACCCTAAATAAGACTTAAGCAGCTTGCTACGCGAATTTTGTCTCAATCTTCTAATGGCTTTCTCTTTAATCTGGCGTACGCGCTCACGAGTGAGGCCGAATTTATCGCCGATTTCTTCCAACGTCATTTCCTGCGTATTAATACCGAAAAACATCTGGATAATATCCTTCTCCCTTTCGGTCAGCGTAGAGAGTGCTCTATCAATTTCCCTCGCAAGTGACTCATTAACCAAGGAACGGTCTGCCATAGGCGAGTCGTCGTTCACAAGCACATCCAACAAACTGTTGTCTTCTCCTTCCACAAAAGGAGCGTCTACAGAAATGTGGCGTCCTGAAACCTTCAACGTGTCCGAGATTTTGTCTACAGGTATTTCCAGTTCATCGGCCAGTTCTTCCGGAGAAGGACGACGCTCGTTTTCCTGTTCGAATTTAGAGAAGGCTTTGCTGATCTTGTTCAACGAGCCTACCTGATTCAACGGCAAACGGACAATACGTGACTGTTCTGCCAATGCCTGGAGAATAGACTGACGAATCCACCATACGGCGTAACTGATAAACTTGAAGCCTCGGGTCTCATCGAACTTTTCAGCTGCTTTAATCAATCCCAGGTTGCCTTCATTAATCAAGTCAGGAAGACTTAACCCCTGATTTTGATACTGCTTGGCTACAGACACGACGAAACGCAAGTTGGCACGTGTCAGTTTTTCCAATGCTACCCGGTCGCCTTTACGGATACGCTGAGCGAGCTCTACCTCTTCCTCTACAGTAATCAGGTCTTCACGGCCTATTTCCTGTAAATACTTATCCAGAGATGCGCTCTCTCGGTTAGTGATACTTTTGGTAATCTTTAATTGTCTCATTCTCTATAAAACAAATTTGGGATGCAAATTTACAACATTAAATGGAATACATCCATTTTTGTTTGAAAAATATTAGCTAATAAATCAAAAAAGACTATCTTTGTCCTTCTTTTCCTAAATATTTTGCGAAAATAGGGTTATATCTTTCTCTTTATTGATCTTATCAGCTTACTTAATAGAGATTATTCCATGATATAGCGTAAGGATAGACCTGTCAACAGCTCTTATCTTATCGTGAAACAGAATTGATTTATGTCCTCCGTTTTCCGGCCGGACGGGAACGCAAACACCTATGACGCAAATTAATAGTTACACGACTCTACTATCGGATAAAAACATACTAAAAATCAAACTTGTGTTCCCATCATCCCCGAAATTCCGTTTACAATGCTTCTTTCCAGCATATCAATCCTGTTTGATTATAAAATCAGGATGCACGGAAGTGTCCCTTACCGTGCATCCTCTAAACTTTACCTATTGAAACTTTCTACCTTAAAAATATCCTTATTCCTGTATCAAATCTACTGCATAGTTCGCACGTTTACCTGACGGGAACATACCGCTCAAGAACAATACCTGATCCGGTGACTGGGTAGCAGCTTTCAGCACATCTTCCAAATCATTTACTGATTTGACAGGTTGTCCATTTGCCTTCAGGATGATGAAGCCTTTACGGATACCGGCAGCTTTCATTTTACCGTCTGTCACACCTGTGACTTCCACACCATATCCCAAGTTCAATTGTCTCTTCAATTCCTGAGGAACTTCACGGAACGCTGCGCCCAAGATATCCATGCCCGCACTCTTCACCACTTTCGTTGTTCCCTGTGCATTTTTCAAAGTCATCTCGATATCCTTTTCTTTCTTGTCACGCAACACCTTGACGGTTACTTTGTCACCCGGACGGTGTTTAGCCAACCCTTCCTGCAACTCTGCAAAGTTCTTCACACGTTTTCCGTCAATACCGATAATGACATCGTCCACTTCCAAGTTACCAGCCGCAGAACCTCCATCAATCACCTCAGCTATCAGCACACCATCGGTAGCACCCAGTTCCTTCACTTTCTTCTTGATTTCTTCCGGCATCATCTGCTGGTCATCATTAATCGGAGTACCCTTGATACCCAATACCGCACGCTGAACGGTTCCGTATTCTTTCAAATCGGCTATTACCTTTTTCATAATACTGGTAGGGATGGCAAAACCGTATCCGGAATAAGCTCCTGTCGGTGAATAAAGCACCGAGTTGATACCTACCAACTCTCCTTTTGCATTGACCAATGCCCCACCACTGTTACCTTGGTTAATAGCTGCATCCGTCTGGATGAATGACTCCACACCTTGATTATATACGCCCAAAGAACGTGCCTTGGCACTCACAATACCGGCGGTTACTGTAGATGTCATATTAAACGGATTACCTACAGCCAATACCCACTCGCCCACTTTCAAAGCCTCCGAATCGCCTACGGGAATAGTGGGAAGTTCATCCGCTTCAATTTTAACCAACGCTAAATCCGTGCTGGGATCTGTGCCGATTACACGTCCTTTATATTCACGTCCGTCATTCAGTTTGACACTGATCACATCAGCATTATCAATTACATGGTTATTCGTTACAATATATCCATCTTTCGAGATGATCACTCCGGAACCGAATCCCACTCTTTCAGGAGTCTGCACCTGACGCTGCTGACCGCCGCCTCTGCCATTCCCAAAAATATCACCAAAGAAATCATAGAACGGATCACGAACGGTAACTGTCTGAGTTTTTGATTCTTGAGTTGACTTTATATGAACTACTGCATGCACTGAATTTTCCGCTGCCTGAGTCAAATCCACCGGTTGCATTTGGGTGGCGTCCAGCGCGGCAAGTCTTGTATTCGGATTTTGTTGGAACACATCATTAAAGGCCACGCTTTTGTTTGGCTCGGGTTTCAACATAGAATAAGTCGTTACTCCTGCTACACCTGCGCTGACTGCTACAATTGCTGCTGCGCCTAGTACCATTTTAGTTGCTTGTTTCATAACTTAATATCTATTAATTTGTTAATTTCAAGTTTGGTTTAACATTTCTGACGCTAATGTAATGACAAATATTGTACGGTTGTACCGTTTGTCAGAGATTTTTTTCCTCTTTTAACACAGATAGATAAGCACTTAACAGGGGTTAACCGCAGAATCTGCCAAATTTGCATTCATTATCAATAGCTGACAGACAGCAAGATGACACAGGATACAACTTGCCTCATAGATAGTTATGTCTTGCAGGAAATACTTGCCTCCCGCTGGAATACATCCATATACACCCCTATAAAAGGGCATGTCCGTGACCGGTCTTTCTAACTTTACTTTTTCAACTGGTTCAATACCCTTCTCGCACTATCCGAAAGAACAACAACAGCTCCTGCCAAAATAGCAGTATCTTTAATGACCAGACGGCCGGCGCCCGTCAGCAGAGGGAACCCCTGTTCGCCACTTCCCAAATCGGGGACCCACACCTCAGGCGTTGTCACAAGGAAAGACAAAGTGCCCAGTGTCATGACAATAGCCAGTCCGGCCCCTACCAAACCGATTTTCGGAGAGAAGATACCTAAAAACGTCAAGATACCGATTCCCATAATCAAAATACCCAATCCATGAGAAAACCCATAAGTATTGTTCTCTTCATGCCACTGGTGCTTCGCTTCATCGAATTCGCCTTCTTTCAGCTTATATTCTTTATATTCAGGAGCGTCCTTGGTATAAAAGAAACTCATAAAGGGACTGTTCGCCACAAAAGGCACAATTCCTTCGGCTTCATAATTCCAGAATTTCAGACCGCCAATCCATACAAAAATTACAAGGATTGCCACACGGATAAGATTGATACCCAGTTTTTGGGCAGATGCTGCTATTGTTAAAAACGCAACAAACAGAGATTTTAATTTTGTCATCATTGCTTTCATTATTAAAAGATTTAACTTCCTGATGCAAAGGTCGGCAGTTTTCCCTCTCCAGTAAATGGCAATTCCCCCATATAGGTTGGCAATTATTCCCGTTTCTCTCTTTTCCGGTATTCCGAAAGGCTCTCCTTGTTCATTTTCTTAAAGAACCGGCTAAATGTAGCCAAATCCTCAAATCCCAGAATCTCACTGATTTCCTTCGCACTCTTGCCCGTATAAAGCAACAGGCGCTTGGCTTCCGCATCCACGCGTTCATGAATGACACGCAAAGGAGAAGAAAGCCTGTAAAGGGAAAAGAGATTGGAAATGGTCTTGGGAGAACGACACAACATATCAGCATAATCCTGCACTTGCTTCTTCTCCTTAAAATGACTGTCAACCAGCACATAAAACTGACGAATCACATCAAACGTGTTCTCACGCCCCGGGTCTACATCAAACATTTCACGGGCTATGCGGGTACAAGTGATAATGAAACGTTTCAGAATAATACGCAACATTTCTTCCTGCAAGTTGTCTTGTATTTCACACTCCCCTCTGAAAATATCGACAATACTGTCAAGACGGGCCGACTGGGAAGGCGAAAGCTTCAAACGCATGACACGGGAAGAACCGTTAAACAGGAATCCGTTACAAGACACCTCGCTGTCATGCCCGTAAATACAATAAAAGTTACTATTGAATAGAAAAGTGAGGTATTCACCGTCCACTCCCCTTATCTGCACATGATGCAAAGGAGTGAGCGAAATCATTTCCTCTTTTTCCAGATGCATCACCACATGATCCACTTCCACATCCAGCGTTCCATGCCGCACCCATATAAATTTATAAAGACTCCCGTCACGTTGCAAAAAGGAGTTTTCATGGAAACAGGAAGTCATTGCTATATTTCCATTCAATTTAGTACTTAAGTGATATTCCATAACTACCTTAAAATAAGATGAGGGGATAAATATAAAGCTATTTCTTCAGATATAAAAGAGATAACGCAAAAGATATTTCTCATCCTCCCTCTTTTCCTGCCTTTCACCGGCATTTTAAATCATTGCCATATAAGTTGGCCAAAGTTCCCGTTTAAAATGTTCACACCTGGACATACAGGAAGTTCCCCACTTCAGTGCGTTTCTTTTAATATTTGTTAAACATTTATTTTTCTTCGTCCACTCCCTGATTTAATAGTACATTTGTTTCATCACAAGCATCAGAGCGATATATTTAAAGAAGAGTAGAAAACAATAATGGATAAAAATCGTAGGAGAATCCGTATAGGCTATATTCAATGGCTGCTGATATATACCTATATATGTACCATCTTCTCATTCACCTGTGAAGCTGCCAATGCACAGGATCGTACCGGGAACGAAGAATATGTGCTGATTTTAAACAGCTATAACGAATCTTCTCCATGGAGCAACAGCATTACCACCCCCATTGTCCATAAACTAGCCGGAACCAAAAATATAGACGCCTACATAGAACATCTGAATTTATTCATGGTAGGCGATTCTGCTAAAATAGAAAAGTTTTCAGAAACACTTTCCTCAAGATATGGCTCCACCCCTCCCCGTCTATTGGTATTTGTAGGAAGCATGAGTCTGATTTTCAGAGAAGAGATACAAGCTTTATGGGGTACCGTACCTACTATTGTCTGCGGGGCAGACCCCTATGTGTATCCTGAAATATTCTACAGGCAGAGAGATACAGTCACTCCCAAAGAAAAGACACACATGAGCGAACTGGCCCAAGAATACAATTTCACCTACATGCATACCCCTATCTATCTGGAAGAAAGTGTGGAACTGATGCTGCAAATGATTCCCGGCATGAAAAGACTCATCTTTTTGGGAGACGGGATTTATCCCAATCCCGAATATGACCAACGACTGCGGGAATTGATCCAAACAAAATATCCGCAACTGGAATATAAATACATCTCTTCACGCACCAATACTCTGCACCAGTTATATAATGCTGTACGTAAGGCAGACAAGACTACAGGCTTTCTGGTATCCACTTGGTTCACCGAATCCTTCACCTCGGACAGCTTTCTGATAAACGCTTACAGAAGCATTTCCAGCATCTCCGCCCCTCTTTTCACCATCCGCTATGCAGGTATGGACGACGGAGGTATGGTAGGAGGATACATGTACAATGAACAAGCCTTCACCAAGCAATTATTGAAAACAATTGACGACATCCTCGGTGGAAAAAGAGCCAGTGACATTCCTTTCTATGAGCCTCAGGAAGCACACCCCACCTTCAACTATACCAGACTCATAAATAAAGGGCTCGACCCCAAGCGATGCCCCGATGACACCATTTTCTATGACAAGCCTGTCCACTTTCTGAACAAATACAAATGGTTTATCCTGATTGTGCTCATGGCCTTCGCACTGATGGCTGTAACACAACAAAAACGCATTCAGATGCTGAAAGTCCTGAGACGAGCCCAACAAAATGAAATAGAAACAAACGCACAATATATCAACCTGGTGGATAATATGCCGATTCTTTACATGAAGGAACAAGTAATATGGGATAAAGAAGGAAATATTATAGACAGCATTTATCAGGATGTCAACCGTTATTTCGAACGATGTTTTTTTAAAAAATCCGATATAATAGGGAAAAGGGCCTCCGAAATCTTTCCCGAATCTTTACCGGAATTCACCCATTTCATGAGTATCACCTTGAAAGAAAAGAAATCGATCACATTCCCATATTATTTTAAAACCGTCAACACCTTCTATGATGTTGTCCTGAATTGCTCCACTGAACCGGATATGGTCGATGTGTTCTGCATGGACAGCACCGAGTTGCACAATGCACAGCAAATGCTAAGCGCCACGAACCATAAACTTTCCATGGCACTGGAAGTAGCCAACATTGTACCTTGGAAATGGAACTTGAAAGACCATACCATCTTGTGCGACCTTAACCGCCCCATTGCCATGGCAGCCATGCCGGGCAGCATCAGCGAAGATCAGTTGAGCGTATCGGACAAACAATATTTCGCCAAAATTATCAAAGAAGACCGTCCACGCGTGATACAGGCCTACCGCGACCTGGCAGACGGAAAAATAGAGAAAGTGAAAGAAGAGTACCGTGTACTGGCCAATGATGGAAAACATTGGAAAATAGACTGGGTAGAAGCACAAGCAGCCGTAGAAACAAGAGACAAAAACGGAAAGCCGCTGACTTTAGTCGGTTCCTCACTGATTATCAACGAACGGAAAACAATGGAAAACGAACTGCTTTCAGCCAAGGACCGCGCGGAAGAATCCAACCGGCTGAAGTCCGCTTTCCTTGCCAATATGAGCCACGAAATACGCACTCCGCTAAATGCTATCATCGGTTTCTCAAACATCCTTGCTACTGCAGAAGAGGAACAGGAAAAGCAGGAATATATCAATATCATTGAAAGTAACAATACGTTACTGCTGCAATTAATCAGCGACATACTGGACTTATCAAAAATAGAGGCCGGCACACTGGAGTTCAGCTATTCCAATGTAGAGCTGAACGAGATTATTTCCGAAATAGAGAGCGTGGTCCGTTACCGGACGGAAACCTGTGGCATTCAACTGATTGCACACAAAGGGCTCCCCTCTTGCCCCATAAAGACAGAAAAGAACCGCCTGATGCAAGTTTTGAATAATTTGCTGAACAACGCCAGCAAGTTTACCTCACAAGGAAGCATCACCTTCGGCTACAAACTATGCGGCAGAGAACTTTATTTCTATGTTAAAGATACCGGTTGCGGCATTCCAGCCGACAAAGTGAACTCCATATTCGGACGTTTCGTCAAACTGAACTCTTTTGTACAGGGTACAGGACTGGGATTATCCATTTGCCAGACGATTGTAGAGCACATGGGAGGACGCATCGGCGTAGAATCTGAAGAAGGAAAAGGATCCACTTTCTGGTTCACCATTCCCTACCAGCCCGCTGATGCGGATAACAAAAAGGAAGACAAACATCAGCCCATCTCCGTGCAGAAAGACAAGCTGACCATTCTAGTTGCCGAAGACAATGAGAGTAATTACCGGCTGTTCCAATCTATCTTGAAACGAGAATATAACCTGGTTCATGCTTGGGATGGAAAAGAGGCGGTCAATTTGTATAAGCTCCATAATCCTCAGATAATTCTGATGGATATCAATATGCCGGTGATGGATGGCTATGAGGCCACCCGGGAAATACGAAAACTATCCTTGGATGTGCCTATCATCGCCGTTACCGCTTTCGCCTATGCCAGTGATGAACAACGGGTTATGGAAAATGGCTTCGACGGCTATATGGCCAAGCCCATCAGCGCCCCACAACTGAGACAACAGATTGCTGCCATATTACAGAAACGCATTATCTTATTATAACCTCCGCTTTTTCCATTATACCCGGCTGAAATCCGATGTAGAAACCGGTTTGAATCCGCAACTATAAACAAGAAAACGACCGAAAGCGCCACAAGGATGGAGAATTAAAGATGATTATAACATAAATGCAGAGTTAATTCATCGCTTCAGCTCCATTAAGTCTTTTTTTCAGTACCATTAAAGCATTTCTTACGGTTACCTTTTACAGACTGCGACAGTAGTCCGTATGTTTCACTACGGCAGACCGTACAGTCCACTGTAGCAGACTGTACGGTCCACTGCCGAAGACTATAGTAACAGTCCGCACAAAAAGACTTAACAGTCCGTATGACAAGACCTGATATACCCGACAAAAAGTATTAACCCCCATACCTAAAAAAACTCCCCCTTGCTCACCTTCACAGGCTATGCAAGAGGGAGATTCTACACTAACTCTTAACCTAATAAATAAACGACAAAATCATTCTTTATATCTTAAGGCTCCGGCTGGCAGTTTCTCACCTTTCTCACCAAAGCTCTTCAATGCGTTTTCCGATTCAATGGTTACTTTACTTTCATCCAGCATTCTCCGGTCAAGGCCGAACACGTCTATAAAGAAATCATAAACCGCATTCCGCTTGTTCGGACCGAAATCATGACGTTCTTTCGGCAAATGTACATTGCTCACCTTGTCCGTCGCACCATAAAAACCGTAGATGCGTTGCAAGTAAGGATATTCCAAACGAGGAACCGTGGCTGTCCAGTCTCCTCCGTCGGAAACCACCAGCATGGGACGCGGAGCAAACAGGGCGGCCAGTTCCGCATTGCAAGTTCCTCCACCTGCCAGCTGGATGGGCTTGCCACTTTCACACGGGCAACCGCCATCAAAGTGAGAAGCCAGACTGACCACAGGGGCAGCAGCTGTAAAACGGTCGTCCAAAACGGTAAGCAACACCGTCTGCGTTCCTCCGCCGGAACCACCGTTCACGCCGATGCGTGCAGGATCTATATCTTTACGGTTTGCCAGCATATCATCCAGTATCAGCAATCCGTTCATAGCCTGAATGGTGTGCGCATCACTGGTATGGTGCGCTTCCGCACCTACCTGCAAAGCGGATTCTCTCCAACCATACAAGTCATAATCCACACAAATAGCCCCCATACGCGCCAATGTAGCCATACGTTGCTGTTGGTCCTTCCGGTAACGTCCCTGTCCAAAATGGCCATTGGGGCAAATAATAAGTGCATGTTTACCTTTGGAACGCGGTGCATAAACCGAACCGCAAACATAAAGCCCCGGCAAGGTCTCCAATGCAAAATTCTGCACGGTATATCCATCGAATTTCCGTACTTTCGAGAGAATAGGCTTTGCATCCTTTACTGTTCCTTTCAGCATATCATCCAATCCCAGACGTTGGCGTACTTCCTTTCGGAGTATCTCCCTGCGCTGTTCCCACTGATCTTTATCAGTATACAAGCCACTAAGATATGACAACATTTTTTCTCCATCAACATCCGTGCGGCGTGCATACTCGTATGGTTTCAACTTGTACACGGTATCACTTTGCTTCACGAATTTATAATCGAAAGGAGAAAGCACATTAGTCAGGGTTTCTTCCAATGAATAGGGACGGATACGGAAATCGGCATACGGAAGGATACGCCCCACCGTATCAATATCATACTTCAAGCGGACCTGGAAACGGGCGGCAACGTCATTCAACACATCGGATAACGGACGTGCGAACCGGGTTTCATAAGTTTGTGCAGACACAGCGGAAAAAGAGAGTGCCGCCATGCACAAAAGCATCTGTTTTTTCATCGGGCAGTCTATTTTATTTCTTTACCATCCACATACACATCATCCAGCACCAAGTCCTTACAATCTTCAAAGACACAGCGTTGCTTGGCATTCTGAATATACACATCACGCATCACAATACCAGTAATAGGCGCTTCGGGCAGGCCCACCACCATAATGGGGGTATTCACATCACGGACCGTCACACCCGAAACATAGATGTTACGAAATTCCGGAGTGCGGTCACTCTTCGGTTCGGCAGGCATCTTGCTATATTTCAGATTGAGAACAATAGCTTCTTTCTTGATATTACTCATCACAATATTGCTTACACGGATATCCTCCACAATGCCTCCGCGGCCACGAGTGGATTTCAGACGAATCCCTCGGTCTGTACCATCAAAGACACAATTGCTGATGGTCACTTTCTTCACTCCCCCACTCATCTCGCTGCCGATAACCACACCACCGTGTCCGCTCAACATGGTGCAATTGGTAATGGTGATATTCTCGCAAGGAACACCCAGTTTACGCGCTTGCAAGTCACGTCCGGATTTGATGGTGATGCAGTCATCGCCTACCGAAATGTGGCAGTCGCTGATGTGTACATTCTTACAAGACTCGGGGTTGATGCCATCCGTGTTGGGGGAAGGCACATTGTGGATGGTAATGCCTTTAATGGTCACATTGTCGCAAAATTCAGGATTTACAGTCCAGAAGGGAGAGTTGATAATCTTCACGCCCTCTACCCGTACATTCTTACAACGGATGGGATGTATGAAAGGAGGACGGAAAAAGCGACGGTCCAGTGTGCCATGCCAGTCTTCATTGGTTTCAGCGTAAAGGGCTTTCAGGTCGTTTTCCTTCTCGAACATGGGCTGGTACTTGTTGATGTTTCTCTTGCCGTTATCTCTAAGGTCTACCAGTACACGGAAAAATTCAGTCCACCATGCCTTACCCTGTCCATCCAGAGTTCCTTCTCCCTTGATGGTAATATTTTCTGCATCCACGGCGTAAATCAACGGTTGGAAACTTTTCATCATGATTCCCTCATGACGCACTTCCACATAAGGGAGGAAGTCGTCAAAGTTCTCCGAGAATTTCAAGGTGGCTCCTGCTTCCAATTCTAATGTTATATTACTTTTCATGTGGATGGAACCGGTGAGATAAGTTCCTGCGGGGAAAAAGAGTGTTCCGCCACCATTGGCATTCAAGCGGTCGATGGTAGAATTAATCAATGTCGTGTTTAATTTCCGGCCTTGTATATCGGCACCGGCTTGCTGCATATCCACACGCTCGGCATGCAGAAAAGACAAACTGCAAACACATAACAACAGACTTAAAAAGGTACGTTTATTCATATCGTTCATTAATTGATTTTAGTTTTACCAAACACCCCCAGGGGGCTTTTCCTATGAAAGCTGCGTTTATTTCTTAAAAGAATAAGTTCCGCTTTCCACTATCTTCGGCTCTTTCTCATCGGGAAGGAATACGCGTGCCGTACACCCTACAGGTATCGTTACTTTCAATGTAAAGACTCCATTCTCGCGTGTCCAGTCTACCGCGACTTTTCCGTACAAGGTTTTGGTAGAGGCACGGACGTATGTCAAATCGCCTACCGGACGGGGACGTATTTCTATTTCCTTCATTCCCGGTTTTCCCTCAACGGTGCGGATACCCGCCAGCGAGTTGAAGAACCATTCATCAATCTGTCCCATCATAAAGTGATTCCACGAAGAACCTTGTCGCGGATCCCATTGCTCGGTCAGCGTGGTAGCTCCAAATTTCAGTTGGAAACCATACCCCGGGGCCTCTTCATGGTTATGCATGGTGTACATCAGCTCATTCAGTCCGTTACGGGCTAGTGTCTGGAACAAATAACGATTTCCCACATCACCAGTAGTCAGCCGGTTACCATGACGTTTTATATCCGCTACCAAGTTATCAAGTACCGCCTGTTTATCTTCGGCAGGAACCATTCCGAGAAACAACGGCAGGGCATTACTGCACTGACTTCCCGTACCATACTGACGAGTATCCTTATGATAAAACTCCCGATGGAATGCTTTATTAATTTCTTCACCCAAATGAGTGTAATATGCTACATCATACCTATTATCCAGCATACGTGCCGCCTCCACCAAATAGCGAACAACCATATAATAATGGGCGGTAGCTACTAAAGGAACAGGCGTATTACGAGAAAATCCGGCCCGGAAATCTCCATAATCATACCAATCACCCAGTCCGAAAGAAACGATTCCATCATTGGCACGGGTAGTCATATAATCAATGTAACGACGCATTCCGTTATAGTATTTTCTAATCAATGAATCATCCCCATACGTCTCATAATACATGAAAGGCAATACCACAAAGGTACATCCCCATTCGGGAGATTCGGCAAAAGCATCCATACCGGGACCCTCGAACACCACATATTCCGGAGCAGTGGTAGGAACCGCGCCATTGGCATGCTGCGCATCGGCTATGTTCTGAAGAGTCTGAGGAACAAAGCCTGTCAAATCATAATTGTAAAGCAAACCGGGACCACACAAATGATCTTGTTCCAACCAACCCAGTTTCTCGCGATGAGGACAATCGGTAAACACGGACTGCATATTGCTTCGCACCGCCTTCTCTATCAGCCGATGGGCCTCATTGAATATACGATTGGAACATTGGAATGTGGATACCTTAGGAGCCGAATTATAAACAAAGCACGATTGTATCTTCTGGATCACCGGAAGATGCAAGGTGTTTTTTTGCCCTTTCAGCACAGCGCCTTCCACCTGAATATACCGGAAACCATAGTAAGAAAAACAAGGATGCCAAGTTTCCACTCCTTCCCCTTTCAGGGTATATTCATAATAATGTTGTCTGCCGGTCTGACGCTGATTGCAAGCTCCTTCGTCCGTCAGGGATTCGGATACAAGCAGAGTTATTTTCTGCCCTTTCTTTCCACGGACGGTAATTTCGGGGAAACCGGCCAGGTTCTGTCCCATATCCAGCACAAAGGCAGACGGATCTACTGTCCGTTTGGTTGACTTGCAGGCAGCTGTTATCTGTTCAGCGGTGAGCTTGGTTACTTCCCGGATATCATAACGCTCCATAATCTTCACCGGTTGCGCTATCTGCGGACGAAGCACCCCTTTGGGGGCTTCCTGAATCACGACAGGACGCCAATCCTGCTCTTTAAAACCGAACATGTTCCAGCCTTTCTGCTCACGGCGGGCGTCATAATCTTCTCCGCCATAGATGCAATTGAACAGTACGGGACTGAAACCGTACTTCCAGTCCTTTCCGGAAACAATCGTTTCACTGGTTCCGTCTTCATAGTTCACCACCATCCGGAAACGAAGCGTGGGAGCGCCGAAACTGATTTGCAGTTTACGATAGCGGCCGCCTTGCACATTGTAAAATCCATTTCCCAGCAGGACTCCGATAGCGTTACCGCCTTTCTTCACTTGCGAGGTGACATCATAAGTATTATAATAGACACTTTTGTCATAGTCGCTCCAAAGGGGGGCAAATTCGCTGTCTCCCACTTTTTCTCCATTCAGCGAAAATTCATAAAAGCCCAAGCCACATACATACGCTGTGGCGTCTTTCACTTTCTTTGCCACATGGAACTCGCGACGCAGATAAATACTTTTCTTTGCCAAAGTATCCACAGCAGCCCAGGCGGCCTTTGCCTCAGGCTTTTTCAGTTCACTGCCATGATATTTCCGGCCTTCGGGTATGCGGGCATCCTTACGGGTAATGGCCCCAATCCATTCACTGCCGGCGAAAGCTGCTTCGGAAGTCAGGATACTGAAATCAGAAGGCGCACTCCATGCCGAAGGCGTATCAGCCTCATCCCAGACACGGACACGCCAAGTATAATGCCTGTCCTTCTCCAAGGCCGCATCCGCACAGGAAACCAACTGGCTTCGAGCGGATTTTACTTTGCCGCTGTTCCAGACTACTTTTCCTGCCCATACATCCCGAACCTCTATCTCATAAGCAGTCTGCCGCGTGCCATTTTCCGGCGAACTCATCTGCCATCCCAAACGAGGGGCATCAGAGATAGTCACTCTTCCTTCGCGCATCTCACACGTCAGGCGGGTAATAGTTATGTCTTTCGCCTGCACGGAGAAAGACATAACTAACAAAGCGGCTATTAAGAATTTTCTGTAATTCATTTTTCTTTCAACAGTCTATTTATTATCTTAAGACATCCCCTTTATTCAAAATTATAGCACATTCTCACAAAGAACACGGGTCAATGTATCGGCATGTCCTACTTCCTTTCCATCCACATAGATATGCAGACCTTTTCCACGCTGGTAACGGCTGCCGTCTTTATCCCACAAAATAGTGAGGTTACGGCCATGATACAACACATTATCCAAACAGAAATAATCCCATTTTCCTTCGGGAATCAACGGATTCACCTCCACTGTGTTATCCATGCGCGGACGGAGTCCTATCAAACCGGTAATCATCAAATCATTAAAAGTAGAATGATTGTAATAACGGCTGCGTTCCTGATCCCCTTTCAACCAATAACCGGTTACCTCATCCAGATACTCGCCGATGTAGGGACGCCCACGATGATGTTGCGACTCCACATAGCGTTCCATTTGATGGAAATACACGCTGTCTGTCAATACAGTCTGAGGATAATTATTCATGAAATTGGCCATTGCGGTCAAAGTCTGTGCAGATGCAAACGGCCAGATAGCCCCATCCCATTCACACTTACCTACGCCATGCGTACGGAACTCAGGATGACGGCGCTCGGCAGTGGTAAGTCCGTAAGGTGCGGAAAAACCTTTCTCGTCCATCACTTCCTTCCATGCCATATCGTATTGGGAAGAAGCATCCGGCAAATTGAAATACCAAGGGATATAGCCGATAGCCTCGCGTACCTCGGCGGACGCATCTCCACGCATCGTTTCAAAGAAATGGTGGTCTGTGTTCCACAACTTATCCTGTACCAACGTTTTAATGGAGTCGGCTTTCAATCCATATTTCATGGCCATGCCCTCATCTCCTGTCATGATGCCGATAAGAGAGAGCGCTTTGGCGTTGCCATACATATAACTGTTGATAGTAGGACGGGCATATTGCTTACGACGACCTCCACTGATAGATTCCTCCATGCCATCCTGCACATCTCCCTGCCAGTAAAGTCCATTGGACAGGCGGTTTGTCTTTTCCCAACGGGCATATTCCGCTTCCAAATCCTTTACCATATCCAACAAGAATTCCTTGTTTCCATCGACCATGTAACGTCCCAGTACCGCATCCGCATTCCACGAGCTAAACTTGGTCATTTTGGCCATCGGGCCTCCTTCGTTACCCCGATACCAAGTATGGATAATCTGATTCAAGTATTCCGGGTTACGCAACCAGCGGCTCTCATAAATATGATGACCGATGGCACAAGCTATCAGATTGTATTTATCGGCATACGAACGGTTTACCAAGAATTCGGTCATACCATAGCCCACCGGAGTTTCCTTGATGTGCTTGCGCAGCGTCCACCAACGATAATAATACATTTCCTCGAAGTTCTTTTGAGAGCACTCGAAAAGAGGTATGTTTTCTTCCATCCATTGAGATGCGCGGGCATTGGGAACAGCCTGGGCTATATTCTCATCCTCCATGCTGTTGAAATAATCCACGTAGGGCTTGAAATCCTTATATTTCAAGAAAGCCGCACCGGCATCCTTATCAGCAGAAGTCGTCTTGAAATTGGCTATACGGTAGGTGCACAAAGGTTCTTGCTCACCTGCATTCGGCAGAATGCCATACCAGTCTGCCGGGGTATCCACCGTAGGATAAGTCCGTTGCGCTCCGGTGCGGAACATCACTCTTTCAATGGCCGGAACGGGAGCAAAGAACATACGTTGTCCTGCTTTCTTTCCATCCACGTAAACGGTTACCATACGGTTAGCAACAGAAAGTTCCACTTCTACCTTATACGTCTTGCCCGGTTCATACTTCAACAAATTACCAAACCGCGCACCTCCTTTGGCACGGAAAAGTCCGTCGGAAGTCAATTCCAAACGAGAACAGGCAATACCGTTTTCATCTAGGAATTCTATTTGCAAAAGGCCCTTATCGTTCTGCTCCGCCATCAGTTCGAAAGAAACTTTAAGCTCTTTTGTAGCAGGTATCTTACGCTCCACACGGGCATAATCGAACAAATCCTTATCTTGCAGCACCAACCATTTTCCATCCAATGATACGGGAGCCCACTGCAAAGAATACAAATTCCAGTCGGTCAGTTCATTCAAATCTTTATAGTTGGCAAAATTATCGTCAGCATGTGCACTGGCATGTGCGCGGACGGGCACAGGGATATGAGAAACCCACATGTCCTCCTTGTTCACACTGTAAGTCACCCACAAATCACCATCGGGAGGAGTTCCGTTACCTTCCTGAATACCCCGTACATACTGAGGCCCGAATGATTTATAATTACCTCCGTAACGCATCGGTGTAATTTCGCCATGCACCAAATTCAAGGTCGTATATTCCAGCCCGTCCTTACTGAGCGAGATAGCCAGCGGCCAACGGAACTCGGAAGGATTATACACCGTGGCGTATGTACCGTCACTCAAACGCTGCCCCCAAATCTTCGCATTACTGTTAACAAACCCTTTCGCACGTTCCACCGGTTGCGCCCACGTATTCCCACCATCCTCGCTGATGGAAGTCAGGGCATGTTTCCACAAGCTTACCAAACGACCGTCGGGCAAAGTATAGTCACAATACGCTTTGTATTCTTTGTGTAAAGGAATCAACGGGTCATTACGGTCAGCTTCCTCCACCCACTGCATACGGTAACGAGGATTGTCCAGAATCTCCTGACAGGCTTTTACAAATTCCTTGTCTTTGCTGCGTTTAAAATAAGGATAGGATGTATTCTTTTCATTAAACGCATGGTTATAGTAAATGAAATAAATGGGACCGAACGAACCGTCTTTCTTAATCTCGCGAACCACACGGCCTATTCCGTTCCCGTCATTCGGGTCATCTTTCTTGTCCAGAGCTACGCCATAGTTTCCCATAGCTATCAATCTGCCGCTTTTTGATACATAGAAGCCTACACGCTGATGCATGATGGCATCCAGATCTTTCGCCTTGTCTGTGCGTCCGGGCTTGGTATAGCCATCGGGAACCCGGTAGATAGGGAAAAGAGTCACCGGATTTGTCCAGTGGTATCCATCTTTTGAAGTCATCAGGAAAGTCTGTGAGGGAGGAATATGCTCGTCTGATGGATCGGAAAGATAATGCATATAGAATTGTCCGTTCCAATAAGCCAACATGGACTGATGATTGTATGTCCATCCATTGCCGTTATCGGGTGCAGGATGTTCCCGGTTGGCGCGCATCACCTGAATATTGTGTACTCCTACCACAGGTGATAATTGTCCGTCATGATAGGTAGGGTTAGACAGCTCTGTGCCTGTATAGTGTACTCTATCTTGAGCCGACACCGAAAGTGCCAGCGAACAGGCTGCTGCAAAGGTAAAAAGTTGTTTCAGTTCCATTTATTTACTTCTATGTTGTTTTTCCATCTATTAAAATGAGGTTTCTCTTCAGCTTGATTGGCCTGCAAACAAGCAAAGCTCTACAAAATTACGAATTTCTTCGTTTCCCGATAAAAGCTCCGGGCTTTAAAAAAAGACGAAAGCACAAAGCAAATGTACTCTATAAAATAATGCTATTTATAAAAAACGTCTTTTTGTTAAGGAATTTGCATAAAAGAAGCTTTTTTACTATCTTAGCAGCATGAAGTTAACAGTTTGATAACTTTTCTACGAGAAATATGTTATTTATAGTATTCACTTTTTTAACAACCGTTTGCTTATGAAACAAAAGAATAAGATGTTATCCACCCATGGCATTAAAACACTATTCGAAACCCGATTAACCCAACTCACTTCATTGGCTTCAGAAAGCCAGGATGAAACAGCTTTCAAAAACAAGCTGAACGATTATCTATTATCCGGTCCTATTTACAATCCTGCTGCCGCAAGGCAAATTAAAAGACTGATAGATAACGATGGAAAAACCATTTACGAAGCCTCTACAGAACAGGAGATTAAAATAGAAACCATCTCACTGCTTTGGAAGTTTTTAACGAATAGTATCATCAATGAAGAGATTTCCGTTGATTTATGGATTGACCTGTATCACCAGTTTGACCGGCTTTATCACGAAGAGGAGGAACTACCTGATGAAAAACAAGTGCAACAATGGATGAAACGCTGGCCCAGCGGACTGAATGAGGATGTCCGGGCTATCCGCCGACAAAACAAAGAGCGTATTATCTCCCTTCTTATCCAGAAAATAGAAAACAGACACGCGCCCTCCAGCCGCTATCTTTTTCCCGAAGGAAGCACGGAAGAGGACAAACGCCAGCTGGTCTGCCAATGGTGGAACGAAGCCCGTTTTCATCTGGCAATGGCCATAAAAAGCCCTACCGAACTGAACCGAATGCTAGGCAACTCCCTATCCGAAGAGACCTTGCAGCTTTATCACAAAGCACGCAAGAAAGGAATGCCTGTCTTTATCACCCCTTACTATCTGTCTTTGTTGAATCCTACGGGGAAAGGATATGATGATACAGCCATACGAAGCTATATTCTGTACTCTCCCCAACTGGTGGAAACATACGGTAACATCCACGCATGGGAAAAAGAAGATGCTGTGGAGGACGGAAAGCCTAACGCTGCAGGATGGCTGCTGCCGGACGGACACAACATTCACCGCCGTTATCCCGATGTGGCCATTCTTATCCCCGACTCGATGGGACGTGCATGCGGCGGCCTGTGTGCATCCTGCCAGCGCATGTACGACTTCCAAAGTGAACGTCTGAACTTCAACTTCGAGGAATTGAAACCGAAAGAGAGCTGGGACAAGAGGTTGAGAAAACTGATGGAATATTTCGAGAACGACACTCAGCTCAGGGATATCCTGATTACGGGAGGCGATGCATTGATGAGCCAGAACAAGACCTTGCGCAATATATTGGAAGCCGTCTACAAAATGGCTGTCCGCAAACGAAACGCAAACCTGCAACGCGCCGAAGGAGAGAAATATGCGGAACTGCAACGAGTACGCCTGGGCAGCCGGCTCCCGGTATATCTGCCCATGCGAATCAATGACGAACTATTGGATATCTTACGTGAGTTCAAAGAAAAGGCATCTGCCGTAGGGGTCAGACAATTTCTGATTCAAACGCATTTCCAGACTCCACTGGAAGTAACACCCGAAGCGCGTGAAGCTATCCGCAAGATACTGGCAGCCGGGTGGACTATCACCAACCAGCTAGTATATAATGTGGCGGCTTCCCGTCGCGGACATACCGCCAAGCTGCGCAAAGTATTGAACGGATTGGGTGTATTGTGTTACTACACTTTCTCGGTAAAAGGTTTTGAAGAGAACTATGCGGTATTCACACCGAACAGCCGTTCCTTACAGGAGAAAGAAGAGGAAAAAAGATGGGGAAAACTTTCCGCAGAGCAAGAAAAGGAGTTTTTGAACCTGTTGAGAAACAGTAAAGACCGTGCGGCAGCCGTACAGCGTTTCTGCACCTTCCATCAGATTCCTTTCGTAGCAACAGACCGCAGCGTACTGAACCTGCCGGGTATAGGCAAGAGCATGACTTTCGTAACTATCGGTATGACAAAAGAGGGAAAACGGATACTGGAATTTGACCATGACCCAACCCGCCAGCATAGTCCGATTATTCATCAGATGGAAAAAATATACATCAAGGAAAACAAGTCTATCTGGCAATATATGCTGCAATTGCAGGAAATGGGCGAGAAGAAAGAAGAATATGCCAGTCTGTGGAAATATATGGAAGGAGAAACAGAACACCGCTTCCCCTTATATAATTATCCCGATCCGGGATTCCGGATTACAGAAAAGTATAGTCACTTGTCAGTAGTTGGTAATAAATCAATCTGTTAATTTGTCAATGTGACAATGTGCTAATGTGCCATGCGGAACAAAGCGTACCCCATTGACATATTAGCACATTGACAAATCAGCAGATTATTCAATTCGTAATCTTGATCCCCACAAAATACGTTCTAGGCTGTGTAGGCCCATAGAAATAACCCGAGTCACGATAACCACCTTTGTCCAAATCCTTTTGGAAAGCATTAAAAATATTCTGTACTCCACCGTTTAACTGCAATTTGATATGGTCATTCAATACAAATGTGTAATTCAGTTTCACATTCAAATCAAAGAAATCAGGAGTATGCACCATTTCATCTTTAGCGATATATTGTCCTATATATTCCTCGGGCAACTCTGTCGGTGCGAAATGCGGCACATGCATCCGGCCTGTGTACACACCGGACAAGGAGCAGTCGAAATTCTTGAACGGAGCAGATGTCAATGTGAAATAACCGTAATAGTCAGGAGTACGGGGCATCCGCTTCACCGGCGCTACCTCAGGATTCTCACTCCATGCCTCCAGCTCGGTATATTCGCTGCGCTGCACCGTGAAGCCCACCTGTAAAGCCGCATCACGTCCATGTGCAATCTTTCCGTCCAGATTCACGCCATACACACGTGCCCCGTTACCGTTGCGACGCTCCTTCACCTTGTTACCGTTCTCGTCATGGCCCATATCCTCCAGAACAAACACGTCATCCAATCCGGTATAGAACCCTTCCAATAACAAATTGGTCTGGAAATGACCGATATTCGCCGTCCAGTCAATGGAGCCGCTGATGCTGTTGGAATGCTCCGGTTTCAGCCCTTCCGCCAACTTGATAAGCACGCCCTCACCTCCTACTGCGGTAACATGCAAATCCTCATCGTATGCCTGCGGCGCACGGAAACCGGTAGACCAGGTAATACGTGCCTGTAGTTTGTCACTCGGTTTGTAGAGCAGGTTCAGACGGGGGCTGAAGATAGGATTGTCAATCAGGTTATGGTCATCCAGACGGAACCCGGCCAGGAATACAAACTGATTCATTTTCCATTCGTTCTGCACAAAAGCGCTGGCAATACGCACATCCTGTTTCATATCACGGTGATAACCGGTCATAACATCGTGCAGGGAGTTGTTCTGATACTCCAACCCGGCGGTAAAAGTAGCAGGAGAGAATAAAACTTTCTCAAAATTACCCACATACATGCCACCTGCCACCCAAGTCAGGTCTTTCGTCTTTCCGTATGCATTCGCATCCTGTTGCGCACCATAATAACTGTTACGGTCGGTATGCTGGATGGAAGAATAGAAAGAAAGCTTATGCTTGTATTCTTTCCAAAACAGATCATAACTCAATCCGCCACTATTGATGACATGCTTGGTCTGTTCGGTGATATCCGTTTCGTGCGGCTGCAAATCAAATTTATTCCCTCCGCGACGGAACTCATTCGTGGTATGATATTCCAGACTGATACGGCTGAACTGCGTAGGACGGTAATAGGTACGCAGCCCGAACGTATTCATGTTCAGCTTTCCCAACTCCGAGAAACCGTCCCCGTCCGCATCATACGGATTACGGTTCCGATAAGACTGATACAAAGCGATGCCATATGTATTGTCTTTTGACACCAAAGAGGCGTTGGCTCCCATATACTGTTCCCACACCTTGCCGTTCATATTGGACATTGTTGAAGAAACTTGAAATGAATTGTTGATGGGGTCTTTCGTGATGATATTGATGGTTCCGCCCACTGCATTAGCACCAAACAAGGCCGACCCTCCTCCGCGGACAACCTCTACACGCTCTATCATATTCACCGGAATCTGCTCCAAGCCATATACACCGGACAGAGCACTGACTACCGGACGGCTATTGATAAGAATTTGCGAATAAGGTCCTTCCAGCCCATTGATACGTACTTGAGGGAAGCCGCAGTTCTGGCAGTTGTTCTCCACACGCAGCCCCGACTGGTAATTCAAGGATTTAGCCAAATCGGTAGAGTTCACCGATTCGAACAGCTTGGCATTCATCACATTGACTACCACCGGAGCCACCTTGCGACTTGTCTCATTGCGATTGGCCGATACAACCACCTCGTCCGTCATAATACTTTCATCACTCATCAAAAAATGAACATCTACCGTGAAGTCGTTACTGACGGTCACTTTCTTTTCCTGTGTCTCATAGCCCAGTAGCTGAACCCTCAATGTGTACTTTCCTGCCGGAACCTTCTTGAAACGGAACTCACCGTCCTCGTTACTCACCGTACCCTGCCCGGTTTCCACAATCAATATGGCAGCATACGGAAGGCTGTTCTCCGTGCCTTTTTCCACTACATGACCTGAAATCACATTGCCTTCCTTCACAGGATTTACATCTTCTGCATACGCATTGATACCCGCACCCATCACCATGAGCACGAGTAACAGAATATATTGTTTCATCTATTTTTTTTCTATTACTAAAATGTTTCGGTTTATTCAATAAAGAATGTGTGTAGCCCTATGGCAAAAACACATTCCCATCTGTTAAAGGGATTGTCCGAATGTATTCCATCAACAGATATACCTTTGTTTCAGCAATGAAAAGGAGGAGCGCGCAAATGGATACATTGCGCGCAAAGCGCTTTCGCGCGGAAAGTATTTATCTTATATTCCAAAACATACAACAAAGGACGGAATACAGTCATCTCGGCCTGAACCTCGGCCTCCAAAGTATGAATAGTGCTCAGATGAGCAATAGAAATAACCTGTCCTGTGGTATGCGTATGGTGTTTGCCGGACGAAGGATGAGAGTGCACAATCATCACCCCGTTCACAATATGAACGTGGGTAAACAAGGTGATGCTTACCTGATACGTTAAAAACAGCGTCAGCAGTAATAACGGGGCTATTATGTACCTTCTCTTGCTCAACTATTATTTCTTTTCCTCGCCAAACAGCAATTGATAGTCTTTTTTTGCGGCAGGCACAGTCCATTCCTCCGGAATAAACTTCCACTGGTGCATGGCATGAGGATGCAGCACTTTTTCCTGCTCAATATATTGCATCAGATAATAACGCAAATCCTTATCGGTTGCAAAAATAATACGTTTTGCCAAATCTTCCTTGGAAATTCCTGCTCCAAGGGTCAATAAATCTCCGCCACCGTTCCCACGGTAAGAATTCAAAGCCACTTTATAAACCTTATCCATACTGAAGGGAGTCCCGTCCGACATGCTTTGAATCGTGATTTTCTCTCCTGCCGGCTTGGTCACGTCCACCGTATAATTAATACCTGCGGCAGAATCAAAGTTAAAGCTGAAATTCTTGAAATTAGCACGCTTTCCCTCCTCTACCGGCTCCTTGAAAAGCATCAGGTGGTCCTCGGGACTCTTCATCTGATTAGTCCAGATGGCGTATGCCATTTCCAGGAAATCTTTAATTTCCTTGCCCGAGAGTTCCATCACATACAGCATGTTCTCGTACTTGTACAAATTAAACATATCACTCACATAGATGTCTCCTTCTTTAATCTCTGCCCGGAAGGACAACGGAGCACAGAAGGACACTTCAGCACCCGAAATTTCCAATTGCAACTGATGAATCAGGTCTATGAAAGGAGAAGAACCGAAATAAGCATCCTTCGCTGTGATGGTACGTGAAATAGTACCGATTTTACGGGATACGAAGTCATTTACAGCCTTATATTGAGGAGCGAATTTATCCATAAACTCCTGGCTGACAGGATACTTGTTCATATCCGCCAATCTGCCCTCCACCGACTTCGCCACCACTTTCCCGTCTTTCTTTGTTACGGTCAGGGTCACATCCGAAACCACATTGGCATTGTTTGCCGGATCAATGACCAACACACTGTCTCCTGCCACATTCTGCACCTTTACACATTCCCTTGTATGGTCGTGCCCCATCAGCACCACATCAAAGCCCGGGACCCGTTTGGCAACATCCATAGAGGCATCTTCCACCACCTGTCCCAACACGTTGCCCGACTTTCCGGCATGAAACAATCCCACAATGACATCGGGGTTCTCTTTTTCCTTTATAATCTTCACCCACTTACGTGCGCAGGGCTCCATTTCCTCAAAATGCAGGCCACTCCATAACTTCTCCGGCAACCATGAAGGAATGGCCGGAGTAATCATACCCAGAACCGCTATCCTCACTCCGTCACGCTCCAACACCTCGTAGGGTTTCAGATAAGGTTTTCCGGTGGCATTGTCTATAATGTTAGCCCCCAGTACCGGAAAATCGCACTGTTTTATCCAACGGTCGTACACCGCATGCCCGGTCTCTACGTCATGATTACCCATATTGCCTACCACACATCCCATATAATTCATCATATCCGCCGCCACATGGGTAGACACGGTATCCATAAAATTATAATAGTAAGCTGTAGGCTGACCTTGCAGGATATCCCCATTATCCATCAACAGGCAATTATCCCCATATTTCTCACGCTGCTCTTTCACAAAGGAATGAACACGGGCAAGACTTCCACTCCATTCTTTCCGTTCGATAAAGTTATACGGAAAGAAATTCCCGTGCACATCACTGGTTTCTATAATCTTGATAACCACTTCTTTCTGATTATTGGATGCAGACACCTGCATACCCGCCCACAACAGCAGGGCGCTGATACATATTCTATATTTCATATCTCTATTCTTTTTCTTTTTTAGTTAAAGGATGCGTGAATACAAACCGGGCGCCTTCGGTATAATCCTTGTCCACCCATATCTTACCTCCCAAATTCTCGACTATCAGCCTGCTGATGGCCAATCCCAGCCCTGTACCTTGGGAATATTCATTCAATTTCTCGAAACGTTCAAAAACCCTGTCGCTCTTATCGGACGGAATACCGCAACCGGTATCCGACACAGACAATTCCAACTGTTGATGCTGTTTGTCTATGGCAATCGCCAATTTAATAGAACCGGACGGGGTAAATTTAGCGGCATTGGACAACAAATTAATCAATACTTGCTTCAGGCGCTGGGCATCCGTCTTGATAACCAGCGAAGCTACAGGAGTTTCGAACAGAAACAAAGCGCTGGTCTTGCGTCCATACTCCGCTGTAGACAAAGCCGTCTGACACAACTCTACTACATCACATTCCTCCCATACGAATTTTATTTTTCCGGATTCCATGCGCGAGATGTCCAGAATATCATTTATGAGGTGCAACAACAAATCGGAATTCTTCTGAATGATATCACAATACTGCGCCTTCTCGGCAGGAGAGGAATCATCACTGACCAACACGCTGGAAAATCCCACAATAGCATTCAACGGAGTGCGTATCTCGTGGCTCATATTGGCCAGAAAAGCTGTCTTCAGCCTGTTGGATTCTTCCGCTTTCTCCTTGGCTACCAACAACTCCTCGCCAGACACTTCCAGATGATGTTTCAAGTGGTTGATACGGATAATATAATATATGGCTATCAAGAAACAGGCTATCAGGAACATGAACGCCGAAACAACCCCTATGACCCAATATTTATACTGCTCATAAAGCGAAGGAGTCTTGTTCACCAACACCGCTCCCTGAGGAAGATTCAATGAATCCAATTTGAATTCATGCAAACGCTTTATATCAAAAGTATAGTTTCCGGGAATAGTCACCAAGTCCACCCCTTCTCTATCTCCTTTATCCAAAAAATCATAAGTAACCGCGCCTATATTCTTTCCTACCGCATGGTATTCGGGAGTATATCCTCCCAATGCCCAATGTCCCAATCCCACAGATGCGATAGTAAACACAGGCAGGGTAGGATTCGCATCACGCAGCATATAAGTCGTATTACCAATAACATAACTCTCCGTACAGTCCACACGCCATGTTCCCAACAATACACACGTATTTTGAGGCAATCTGCGCATCCTTTCACTCACTTCCATAAAGGTTTCCGTACGACCGTCCAGCCAAATCGTCTCTAAATCAGGGTACTTCTCCATCTCCTTTTTAACCAAGGCTTGCATAGACAGCCCGCCATAGGTATTATCCGATATAAATGCCACACGGCGCATATCAGGATAAAAGCGACGCATCAACTCTATGTTTTTATCGACATCATATTCATATACATAACCGGCAACAATATTATAATCGCCGAAATCCGTATAAATATTCTTACTTTCAGGTTCCCATACCCGTGTGTCGATACTATCATCAGGCAATACCAGTCCGTTGACACTGACCATACCACAGATGGACGGAGTCTTTTTAGCTATCTCCGTGTCTTGTGAAATATAAGCCGACCATGCCTCCTGCCCCAGCAATATAACCAGTGACGGACGGTTTTTCCCTTTATACTTACCAAGGATGGAGGCCATACGCGATTTCCACAGATAAGCCTCGGACAAATTCTTGCAGTTCATACTCTCTATGATCGGAGTATACTTGCCGCCACGCTGTCGGTATTCATCCATAAAAGCAGACAGGTTGTCAGAAATACTACGAGTTTCGGGGTTATAAGAAGTGACAATAAGGATAGGCCCTTCCGGGGTTGTTTCCGCCTTCACAGGACACAGAGCAACCACAGGAAGCAGCAGGACTAATAGCATAAAAAACCTGAATATGATTGCCAATCCCCTCATTTCCTTTAGAATAATTTCTAAAAATTCGCTGCAAAGATAATAAAATAAAAACAGAACACAACCAATTGGCATGTATTTTGTTTCCCTTAAAGCAGATGAAATTTAACAAATATATAATATGGCTTACATAGACTATTACAAAGTATTGGGAGTGGACAAAAGCGCCACCCAAGATGATATCAAGAAGGCTTTCCGTAAGCTGGCCCGCAAATACCATCCTGACCTGAATCCGAATGACCCTGGGGCCAAAGATAAGTTTCAGGAGATAAATGAAGCCAACGAAGTACTGAGTGACCCGGAAAAACGTAAGAAATACGACGAATACGGTGAACACTGGAAACATGCCGACGAATTTGAAAAACAAAAGCAACAATATGGAGGAGCCGGTGGATTCGGAGGATTTGGTGGAGCCGGAAGCGGATTCGGTACGGACGGTAACGGCAGTTACTGGTATTCCGGCAATGGAGGAGAAGAATTCAGCGGTGCACATTTCGGTGGCAGCACAGGTGGCTTCTCTGATTTCTTTGAAGAACTGTTCGGACATCGTGGCGGTGCAAACGGCGGACGAAGTGCCGGATTCCGTGGACAGGACTATAATACTGAATTACAACTTTCATTGCGTGAAGCCGCCGAAACACACAAACAAGTGCTTAATGTAAACGGAAAGAACATACGTATCACTGTTCCGGCAGGTATAGCCAACGGACAGACTATCAAATTGCGTGGTCATGGTGCACCGGGAGTAAACGGTGGTCCTGCAGGCGATCTGTACATCACCTTTATCATTCCAGACGATCCTGTATTCAAACGTCTGGGGAATGATTTATATATCAATGCTCCGCTTAGCCTCTACACCGCCGTACTGGGTGGTGAAGAAACCGTGGACACACTGAACGGCAAGGTAAAACTGAAAGTAAAACCTGAAACCCAGAACGGAACCAAAGTCCGTTTGAAAGGCAAAGGCTTTCCTGTTTACAAGGAAGAAGGCAAATTTGGCGATCTGATAGTAACTTATAATGTCACCATTCCTAGCAACCTTACCGAACATCAGAAAGAGTTGTTCCGCCAATTAAAAGATAGTAGCAATTAAAAAAAGAGAAGGATTATGCAGAGCGATTTAATTATTATCAACGATTTTTGCGACCGTTGCCACGTGGACCCGTCGTTCATTACGGAACTGGAAGAAGACGGACTGATCGAAGTCCGGGTGATTGACGAGGAACGCTACCTCCCCGCATCCCAACTAGCGGAGCTGGAGCGTTACACGCATTTATATTATGACTTGTCCATCAATATTGCAGGAATCGACGCCATCCACCACATGCTGGAACGTATAGAACTTTTGCAACAGGAAGTGCGTTCATTGAGAAACGAATTGGGATTCTACCGCTAAATTCCGTGTCCGGAGAGGGAAAGTGAAAACAGCACCCACTTCTCTTTCCGGCACAGTTCATTTATTTTAAATATTCTTCCTGTTTTTACCGTTGTTTCTATACAATAAGCAGGAGTGCCGAACCGAGCATCACTGATTTTCTCCTCTTTATTATATATACCAAGAAAAAGTAATGGGCTGTTCCGCTCTTTCTTTGTTTTTTCATTTATTTTCTTACTTTTTTCCGCTTTATTATCCTACGTTTAACCTAAAATCGCTATCTTTGTAAACTTAAAAGCAGCCGGCCGGTCTGCCGCTGACGCCGCAAGGCGAAAGAGGAAAGTCCGGGCAACGCAGAGCATCCTACTTCCTAACAGAAAGCCATCTGCGAAGGTGGAGTAACGTAGAAGAAAACAACCGCCACAATTCCTACGGGAAACGGGGTAAGGGTGAGAAGGTGGGGTAAGAGCCCACCAGCCGCATGGTGACATGACGGGCTGTACGTCTTAGGAGTTGTAAGGTCATGTAAACCGACATTATGAGGGTTGCTCGCCCCACGTCGGAGGGTAGACCGCTAGAGCCTGTTGGTGACAACAGGCGTAGATAAATGGCAGGCACTTCGCCGCAAGGCGAGGAACAGAACCCGGCTTACAGGCCGGCTGCTTTTTTTCATATATCCTAATAAAGAGCTTATGAGTACCATGAACAAGGAAAAACTGAAAGGTCTGCAATCGTTTCTCAAAGATGATATATGGCGAGTGACAGAAGACGAGGTTAGCAAATCCCGAGGAATACTCTATAATGCAATAAAAATCGCCACTCTTTCTATTCGTGAGTTCACTCAGGGACGTATTTTGAATAAAGCATCCGCACTGACATACAGCACCCTGCTTTCTATCATTCCCATTCTGGCCATTCTATTCGCCATCGCACGTGGATTTGGTTTCTCCAACCTGCTGGAAACCCAGTTCCGTAGCGGTCTTGAAGGACAGAGTGCGGCTGCCGAAACCATTCTCGGCCTGATTGACTCTTATCTGGTGCACGCCAAAAGCGGGGTTTTTATCGGAGTGGGTCTGGTAATGTTGTTCTGGACCATTTTGAGCCTAACCTATAACATAGAACGTACCTTCAATTATATATGGCAAGTGAAGAAACCCCGTACGCTGTATCGCAAAATGACGGATTATTTCTCCATCCTGCTCTTGTTACCCCTACTTATCGTACTTTCCAGTGGTCTTACCATCTTTATGTCCACCATGGTGAAAAACATGGAGGACTTCGTATTACTGGCACCCCTGATGAAATTTCTGGTACGCCTGGTTCCTTTCATCCTGACTTGGGCCATGTTCACGGGGCTGTTCGTCTTTATGCCCAATACTAAAGTGAAACTGAAATATGCCATCATTCCGGGTATCATCGCAGGCACTGCCTTTCAGGCTTTTCAATACTTGTATATCGGCAGTCAGATATGGGTATCAAGATACAATGCAATCTATGGTAGTTTCGCCGCTATTCCAATGTTCTTGTTATGGGCGCAAATTTCATGGGGAATCTGCCTGTATGGCGCAGAGCTTTGCTATGTGGCACAGAATCTTCGCAACTACAGTTTCAGCAAAGAGACGGCAAATATCAGCCGCCGTTATCACGACTTTCTGTGCATCCTCATCATGTCTCTGATATGCAAACGATTTGAAACGGAAGAGACTCCTTATACCGCCGAGACACTCAGCGACGAACATAAAATCCCGATAAGACTCACTAAGAAAATCCTATACGAACTACAAGACATGCACATGGTTTACGAAACTTCTATGGACGGTGACGATGAAAGCATAGGCTATTTGCCGTCAGTAGATATCAACCGGATGAACGTGGCTATGCTGCTGAACAGACTGGACATAGCCGGAACAGAAGCCTTCAAAATAGACCGGGAACGATATAGCGGTCCTTGGGAGGCATTGACCAATGCCCGCGAAGAATATTATAAAAGCACCAGTAAGATATTGCTAAAAGATTTATAACTCTGATATTTGTTTTACCACAGATTGCACAGATTCTTTTTTTGTTCAAAAGCCGATGCAGATAATTCCGGATTTCCACAAAGAACCTTTTTTTCATCTTTAACAATCATCTGTGCAACCTGCGGTGAAAGAATCAGGAGAACTGCATCATGCGGCTTAAATATTTGCCGATGATATCAAACTCTATATTCACAATGCTTCCCACTTTAAAAGTATGGAAATTGGTATGTTCGTAAGTATAAGGAATAATGGCAACCTGGAAAGTATCCTCCGTAGGGTTACAAACGGTCAGACTCACACCGTTCACCGTAACCGAGCCTTTGTCCACCGTGATGTAACCGCGCTTCGCCATTTCCTTGTCAAACGCATATCTGAAAGTAAAATACCAGCTCCCTTCAGCATCCTTTATATCCATACATTCGGCAGTCTGATCCACATGCCCTTGCACAATATGACCGTCCAGCCGCCCGTTCATCATCATGCTGCGTTCCACATTCACTTTATCTCCCACTTTCAACAAGCCGATGTTGGAACGCTCTATCGTTTCTTTCATGGCGGTAACCGTGTACGTGCCATCCTGCAAACTGACAACAGTCAGGCACACGCCGTTATGAGAGATACTCTGGTCTATTTTCAGTTCGTCCACAAACGAACATTTCAAGGTGAGGTGCAGATTTTCCTGCTCCTTTACAATACGCACCACCTCCGCATATTCTTCTACAATCCCTGAGAACATAAGTTTTAGTCTTTAATTAAGTTTCGAGAACAAAGATAGAACAAAAAACACAAATATTCGAAACTTACCGACTATTAATGATAAATGACCGGCAATTCGTCACTAACTTACCTTTTTTACATATTCAGAACAAAAATAGACTGTCCAATTCTTTTTTATTATATATTTGCACTTTATACTTTGCAAACTTATTAAAAACAAACCATGGACAGCACAAAGATTGTTGGTGAAAAAATAAAATCACTACGTGAAACAAAAGAAATCAGTGTAGCCGAACTGGCCGTACGCTCAGGCCTTGCCGAAGAACAAATAGAACGAATAGAGAATAATGTAGATCTTCCTTCATTGGCTCCCCTCATCAAGATAGCCCGTGCGTTAGGGGTACGTCTGGGCACTTTTCTGGACGACCAGGAAGAACAAGGAGCAGTAATCTGCCGGAAACAAGAGAGTGAGGATACCATCAGTTTCTCGAACAATGCAATGGACCTGCGTACACATATGCGCTACCACTCACTGTCAAAATCAAAAGCGGACAGGCATATGGAACCATTCATCGTGGACGTAGAACCGACAGAGGAAACCCACTTCTCGCTCTCCTCGCATGAAGGCGAAGAGTTTATCTATGTCATGGAAGGCACCATCGAAGTATGCCACGGTAAAAAATGCCATCTGATCAAAGCCGGAGACAGTATTTATTATGATTCTATTGTTCCGCACCACGTACACGGATATCAAGGACAAGCCGCCAAAATATTGGCCGTTATCTATACCCCTATTTGATTTATGATGGAATTAAGCACAAGAACCCTTGGTGACTGGCTTGAACATTGGGCCCTCACCACCCCCAATAAAGAATATATCGTATATTCCGACCGTAATCTGCGCTTCACCTGGAAACAATTTAACGAACGTGTAGACCACATGGCCAAAGGACTGCTAGCCATCGGCGTGAAGCGGGGAACCCATGTAGGAATCTGGGCGGGTAATGTGCCCGACTGGCTGACCTTTCTGTACGCTTGCGCCAAAATCGGTGCCGTGGCCGTAACAGTAAATACCAACTACAAACAGGCAGAACTGGAATACCTCTGCCAGAACTCGGACATGCACACGCTGTGTATCGTAAACGGAGACCGTGGCAATGACGACTATGTAAATATGGTCTACGCCATGCTGCCCGAACTAAAGACCAGCCAGCGCGGATATCTGAAGAGCAAACGCTTCCCCTGCATGAAGAACGTGATTTACATCGGCCCCGAGAAATACCGGGGTATGTACAACACCGCCGAGATTCTGCTTCTGGGATGCAACATAGACGATGACGAGCTGCTGGAAGCGAAAGCGAAGGTGGACTGCCACGACACAGTGAACATGCAGTACACTTCGGGCACGACCGGTTTCCCCAAAGGAGTCATGCTCACCCATTACAACATCAGCAATAACGGTTTCCTGACGGGCGAGCACATGAAATTCACTTCCGATGACAAACTATGTGTCTGCGTACCCCTGTTCCATTGCTTCGGAGTGGTGTTAGCCACCATGAACTGCCTTACACACGGGTGTACGCAGGTAATGGTGGAACGCTTTGACCCACTGCTGGTACTTGCCTCCGTCCACAAGGAACGCTGCACGGCCTTATACGGGGTTCCTACCATGTTCATTGCCGAGCTGAACCATCCCATGTTTGATATGTTCGATATGTCCAGTCTGCGTACCGGCATTATGGCAGGCTCACTCTGTCCGGTAGAACTGATGAAACGTGTAGAAGAGAAAATGTTTATGAAGGTCACCAGTGTATACGGGCTTACAGAAGCTTCTCCCGGCATGACAGCCTCCCGCATCGACGATTCGTTTGATGTACGCTGCAACACAGTGGGCCGTGATTTCGAGTTTACGGAAGTAAAAGTGATCGATCCGGAAACAGGCGAAGAATGTCCCATAGGCGTACAAGGCGAGATGTGCAACAAAGGGTATAACACCATGAAGGGGTATTACAAAAACCCCGAAGCAACCGCCGAAGTGATAGACCGGAACGGCTTTCTCCACTCAGGGGATTTGGGAGTGAAAGACGAAGAAGGTAATTATCGTATCACAGGAAGAATAAAAGACATGATTATCCGTGGCGGAGAGAATATCTATCCACGGGAAATAGAAGAGTTCCTGTATCAGATGGAAGGAATAAAAGATGTACAGGTAGCCGGTATCCCCTCCAAGAAATACGGAGAAGCGGTAGGCGCATTCATCATCTTGCACGAAGGGGTGGAAATGAACGAATTCGATGTACGTGACTTTTGCGATGGCAAGATAGCCCGTTACAAAATTCCTAAATATATCTTCTTTGTTGATGAGTTCCCTATGACGGGCAGCGGAAAGATACAGAAATTCAAGTTAAAGGATGTGGGATTGGAGTTATGCCGGAAGCAAGGCATCGAGATTATTTAATTCAGCCTTCTCCTTGCATTAAAGAGCAGAATTAAGTTACACAGTCACGGAGAGGAATACATTGCACGGATTCTTCTCTGTGGTTCTGTATTGGGTATCGGAACCGGACAGCAGATGTAAGCCTCACGTTATTCCATAAAAAAAGGAGCAACGCCTTGCTCCAACCTTTTGTTAACCTTAAATCTAATACTATGAAAAACACACATACAAATATACGCACTTTCCTGCTATCTGCAAATTTAAGGAAGCGTTAAGGAGAAATTATAGTATTGTTTAATAAAAGCAACAAATCCTTTAACATTTCAAGTTAATGCGAATGGTTTCTTTTAACAAAACAAAAAGGCTGTCCCGTAAGGAACAACCTTTCTATATTTTTTATAGTAGACGCTTCTACTTCAGATGCAACTACTTCTCTCAAGCCGATTGCAATCTTCAACCTTTAATCTAATACTATGAAAAACACATTTATATAACACGGCGGCAACAAGAATTGTTCAACCGCAAGTCATTAATAAATGTTTAAATCCCTAACTATACCTTTTCTTCCTTTGGCAAGACCGAATGCCAAGGAATTCCGTCTACAGTAGAAAGGTCCTTGCCAGACTCTATCAAACCACTGATTACATAATCTCTGGCAGTAGGATTCTGGAACGGATACAATCCAAACTCGGGAAGAACAGAAACAAAATGCTCCATGATTTCCGCCTGGATAGATTCATAACTAGGCCAGTTCTTATTGGCCGAGAAACAATAAATTTGTACAGGCAGACCATTCTCCGTAGGAGCCAACGTGCGTACCATCAGCAACAGGTCCTTACTGATAAAAGGATGGCGCTTCAGATAGAGAGTCATATAAGCACGAAGCAGCCCTACATTCGTATCAATGGTTCCATTTACCAATCCGGCCGGATTGTCAGTATTCGCTACCTTTCCTTCGGCCGCCTGTTTCTGCTTTTCTGTGATAAAGTCGGCCAAATCAGCATCAAACTTCTTCATTTTCTCCAAAAATTCAGGAGTACAGGGTTGTATGTAATCCAGTTTCAACGCATACTCGCGCATAATACGCCGTCCGCCCGATTCAGTCATCCCACGCCAATTGATAAATGAACCGGAAACTAATGAATAAGGAGGTATAGTGACAATAGTATTATCGAAATTCTGAACCTTCACAATGTTCAGAGTGATATCCATCACCACCCCATTCACATTATTCTGAGGCATCTCAATCCAATCGCCGATATGCACCATATCATTCTCGGAAAGCAGCACCCCCGCCACAAAGCCAAGGATGGTATCTTTGAAAATCAACATCAGCACGGCAGCAAAAGCACCCAGTCCGGTAATCAGATTGAGAGGCGACTTATTAATCAATATAGAAATGATGACAATGATGGCAATACACGAAAAAATCACTTGAAAGATTTGTATGAAACCTTTCATCGGACGATTCTGTAACTGCTCCTTGTTCATCAGCACATTACCCACCGAATTTAACACGGCATTGACCGAAAACAACAAAGCGATAAAGAAATAAATCCAAGTGATTTTTTCACTGGCAGTAAACCAAGTAGAACGATAATCGAACGCAAACGGCAACAAAGCGGATATAATAAGCGGCGGAATGACCGCAGACATTTTCCGCAAAGCATTGTATTCTATCAGCGAACTTAAAAAACTGATATTTTTATATTTCAACACCTTCCGTGTGAAACGCACAGATAAATAATGAAATACAGCTCCTACAGCAAAAGCAATAACTACAATCAGGATCAAGAAAATAATCTCATCCAGTTCATTCAACCTATCGCGCGGGATGCCTATCCATGATAGAAAACTCTTAATCCAAGTCAATAAAATTCGGGCAAATTCATTTGTATTCATAATTATCGTCTTTTTTACTTATAGAACCATCTATAAAAACATTTGTTTAGCTGAGGGATGAAAAATCCTCCCCAGTCTGTCCGAAAACAGTTTCCTGCTTTCCTTTTACTCTGTCATTCCAGCGTAACAAGACTTTCTCAAGGAATCGGCGAAGTGAACCAAGAAGTCAAACAAATCTATTTATTGAATATACCATCTTTCGCACTGGCTGTAGACGGCACCCCAACATAACCTCCCAAATTACAATTAGAAACCCCAATTGTCTTCGTATTCGAAAAACTAAGACCTATCCCTGCTTTATCCACATCCATGTTATCAAAAGTCACATTATAAATAGGCTTTGCCTCTGTACCTTGAAGCACCAATGCAGCTACATTCACCTTTTTGCATTTCAAATCCTTTACATAAATATCATGCACCTCAGTAAAATGATGGTTATCCATCCCCTCGCCTGCATACATGGAAGTTACATAAAAAAGATCCTCCACTTCACCAAACTCACAATTATTCACATAAATATCACGAATAAAACCTCCACGGTCCGGATTCGTCTTGATAAAAATACCTCGTTTACAATAGCCTCCGTAAGTGCAATTCTCTACGAAAACATGCTGTATTCCCGATGACATCTCACTGCCCAACACCACACCATGAAGCCCTTTGAACTTACAGTTACGAATAATAATATTTTCCGAAGGACAACTGGTTTTCCATCCGTCATTATCCCGTCCGCATTTAATGGCCACATTGTCATCTCCATTATTAAATTCAATATTTTCAATCAGCAAATTACGGGTGTACTCAGGGTCGATGCCATCATTGTTGACCAATTTTGCATCATAACGTATGCCACGGCAGATAATATTCTCCGATTTCAGTAAATGAATACACCAGAAAGGCGCATTCGTAATAAACACATCCTCAATTGTAATATTCTTACAATCAAAGAATTGCACCAGATGCGGACGCAACCAATACCCCTCACCGAAGTTCCGTTCGGCTACCGGCACTTCTTTATGATTCATTTCACGACTAAGCTGCTGCCCTATCTTCTGCTTACTTTTCCAAGTGGCAAAAGTAGTCCCCGCATTTCCATCTATCACTCCTTTGCCGATGATGGAAACATTTTCCAACTGATATCCATAAATAAAAGGACTGTAATTCTGAAGGAAAGTTCCTTCCCAACTGGTTTTCACCAGAGGGAGATAAAAAGCCGGTTCAGATGAAAATTTCAAGGTCGCCCCTTCCTGAAGTTCCAAACATACATTACTTACAAAATGAATAGGACCATTCAAAAGATATTCCCCTGCGGGAACCACAATATGTGCTCCTCCCATATGGGCAGCACGCTTCATCGCTTTATCAAATGCAGGTTTACAATCTTTTTTCCCATCTCCTTTCGCACCAAACGAAATAAGTGAAATCTGCTTTTTCGGACGAACGGCTCCTGTAATTTGTGCTAAAATAGCATCACGTTTGGCTGTACGGAGCACATCGTCAATAGCCAAACAAGGATGAAAAGCCCATAGTGCCCATATTATCACCAATAGGCTTTTGTACTTTTGTGTTGTCATAGTCGGTAGTTGTTTTATTTATGATTTTCAGACAAGCCTGACAAAGAAAATGTTCTTTCCTTGGGGCATCCGGACCAAAAGTACAAATATATTCTGATGTAAAAGAGGAAAATATGACGAATGAGTGGGATTTTTTGTTCAGAAAAGAAGAAAGTTCCGTTTTTAAGGGATAGTAGAAATTTAACGGGAACTACTTCTTATTTTCCGGTTCATACCTTTCTTTAGATTCAGTATATACATCTTCTGCATGCAAAAAGGGTTAACATGACTTTTTAACCGGTTCAATCTTTCCGCTGCCGTGAAGCCCAAAGGAAGAAGAAACTGAGAAAAAGTAACAACCCGCCAGCGGAATTAAACAACAATGTATTGCATCCGTCCCTGTTGCATAAGCCTTTTCTCTTTCCAGGTTAAACCTTTTTATACGGATTATTCTATCTCCATAGCCCTTGGAGTTATCTCCATAAGCTTTGGAGTTATCTCCAAAGGCTATGGAGTTAACTCCAAAGGCTTGCGGAGATAGAACAAGCAGGAAGAAAACCCTTAACTATCCAATGGGAAAGGTTTAGAGATATGGACAAGATCTTTTCCATAGCCCTGCTTTTAGATGAATCCTTTTTAAATATTTCCATAAAAAAAGCTGTACCCCCGAAAGAGATACAGTTTCTTTATGTGATTCCGTTGCGATTCGAACGCAAGACCCACGCCTTAGAAGGGCGTTGCTCTATCCAGCTGAGCTACGGAACCATCCTTAATTGCGAGTGCAAAGGTACGGTTTTTATTGAAATTACCAAAAGAATCCGTAACTTTTTTGCATTAACAACCTATTTTTTTCTATTCAACATCCAAGCGAAAGGTAAATAGCAACAAATATGAAAAACGTAAGACACTATATATGAATCTATTCCAACCCATTCCACCAAATTCGTATACATCAATGAGGAAAAGAACTGAACTATAAAAAAAAGCACCACAAAGTAATCGGCAAAACGAGAAAAGAGACAGGACATCCCTCTTATTATATCCTTATCATCCCGAAAACGTCCCGATGCATAGCCGAAAGCCATACCCGATAATCCCACACCAAACGAAATGAGATAATAAATCCCTTTTTGAAACGGAGAATTCGTGAGAGATCCCGTCACGCTACGCAACATAGTCCATGGGGCAAAAGTGGTGCCAATAATCATTATGATATAAACAAGCAGCATACAACCTGCCAATATCAACGCACGCTTTTCCTTACGGGAAATGGGCTTTCCTCTTTTCACTATTCTCCCCAACGTGCCCCATACCCCGGAATGAACCGTAATGCCGAACCCTAAAAAAAGCATCATTACTATGCCCAATGCCGGTGTCTGGACAAAATTCCCCATAGCATGCCTCAATTCCCACCGGATTCCTTCGGGGCTGAGCAGGCTTTGCACCTTCCCCAGCCCATAAATACTTCCTATCCATGAGAACAAGGCTACAGCTACTGTCAGCAGAAAAAATACAGTAGCGGTATGAGGGAAATAATATTTACTCTTCATCCGGTTCCAAATTATCAATATCAAGAATCCGCAACTCGAAAGCACGGGTCACCAAGCGACAGGCATTGACACCATTTCTTTCATCCAATGTGAACAAACGGTTTATTAATTCATTCTGACGTTTCTCTATGGACTTGACCCCGAAAGGCATCCCTTTCAGATTAGTAATCATTTCTTTGGTATACCCCAAGGCCAGATGGCGAAGCAAACGCTCATCATATTCATCAATATCATAATCGATGACAGCTTCCTGCCTACGCTGCTCCTGAGCCACCGACTGCTTGAAACGTGCCACTATTTTCTCCAGAATGGGATAATTGAAAACCAGTCTCTTACCATCCATCACCGCCTGTACATCTGTGGCAGTCAGCAACTCTCCCGTCTTCAGGATTATACCATCCGCACCCGCATTCAGCGCATCCACCCATAACTTTTCGTTCAACACCTCACCAGTGAAAATCAGCACCTTCATATCCGGATAGTTCTTCCGTAAAGAAGAACAGATTTCCACACCGATGGTAGTCGATCCCCCCAAGCCCAAGTCCAATAAAACCATATCGGGCAACTGCACTTTCAGCAATTCCCAAAACTCATTCTCAGTCATGGCCGTTCCGATGACTTCCGCATTTGGAATTTCGTGTCTGAATATCTCTTCCGTTCCTTTTAATTCCAGTTTGACATCCTCTACAATGATGACTTTAAATCTATTATTCTCCATAATATGCATTGTTTTTTTACATTCTACATTCAACGGGCAGGCAGGGTGAACCATACGGTGAACCCTCCCTCAGCGGCAGGCTGCGCATTGATACGGCAACCGCGTCTTCCGGCAAATTCATCATGGTCACGAATCACCTGCTTACAAATAAGGTATTCCGTACCGGTCAGAACTCCTTCCTGCCCCTGCTTCATACGAGACAGATGTGGGTAGAACAACAAGTTCAACTCTTCCTGCGACTTTTCGCGACGCGTATCGCGGAAATCAAACCGCACAAAATCCTTATCCTCATAAATACACAATTCCAAAAGGCCATCCACCTCGTATGATAGCGCTTCATCTATCAGATTCTCCAACATAAACTTCAGCTGAATGACATCTCCCAGTACGGAAACATGTTCCACCTCCGTCCTCAGTTCTACCCGATGCGGCATACGTTTTCCAGCACGTTTTATATACCGTGCCGCATAATCGGCCAGCTCGCCGGCTTTCACAACACCTCTGCGGAAAGTAATTTCTTCCAACTGACGTGCGGCGCATGAACTCAGCAAAGTAAATATATCCTTATAATAACTGATCAACTCACCAATCGTCTCTACTTGCACAGCTTCGTTTTCTCCTGCCTGACGGGTGTTCAACCTGTCGATAATCTGTTTTATCCGGTTAGGATAATAGATTGTCTCATGCTTAATGGTTGACAAGCAATTGTCCAATACCAAATTTTGCACATGCAACTGGTTTTCCTCCCGTATAGCTCGGCGCGCATCATCCTGCGCACTTTCTATATCCCGATATTTCTGTGCCATCAGTACCACTGCATTATATACAATGATGGCTACATATCCGGCCACAAGCTCCAACATCAAGCGGTCGTCCTCACGCTCCACAGGCAAAGCGATTTTCAATGCCAGCACACCCGTGCAACGATTCTCGTTACCTGCTTCCACCCACAAGGGCAAACACTTTAACCTATCTTTCTCACGCCAATAAGATGTCTTCGCGTCAAAGCTACGGGCCATCATCTCACGCATTTCTTCGTTCTCATCCTCCACCGGTGAAAAAGCATAATTCAAGCTATGGTTGTCTTCACTATAAACCGCTACGCCCAACACATCAATGGGCAGCAACTCATTCACCGTCTCAAACATATCATTGACCAGACTTGCAGCAATATCCCGGTCGGTTCTTCCGTCAAGCAAAGAGGCCGAAAACACCTGCTTGTTGATTTCCAACACCTGTTCCAAGTTATAACGATAAATCAAACGGTGGCGGAAATACAGAATATAATAACCCACCAGCAATACCAACAGAATAACCACACAAAGAATGATAGCCACCGTCTTATTATTGGCAGAAAGCTGCATCTGACGGCAATATTGCTCCAATGAGGTGTCCTCACTGATTTGTTTGTACAGCGCCGTATAAGCATTATTGTTATAACGATAAGCCTCCAGATTACCTAAAGCCAAAAAAGCGACTGCTGCCTCGTTGCGAACATCCAGCAAGGCATAGTAATCGGTATCAAAATGCCGGTTGAACCAATCTAAATCCGCTGCAGCCCCCTCTCCTTCCAATTCCAACAAAGGCCCTTTGCTGCCCGAATACATAATATAATGCTTATTCAAACAATGTAGAGCACTGTCCGCATAACACAATGCCTGTTGGTATAGTCCATCAATGTTACAATTGTAAACATCGTATGCATATTCATTCGCAACAGCCAATAATTTATCATATCGCTGAATGGAATCATTAAGAGTGAGTTGTTCCGCTTTCCCGTCTTTCTCTCTCCCCTCATTACATCCTGTCAGGACAGAAAGAAAAGCGACCAGTACCAACATCAACGTTTTGCGCACTCCTTTGGGCAGACGAAAATAGAAACGGCTGCCTTTCCCCAATTCACTTTCTATCCGGAACAGGCAGACCCGGAATATTTCATTGGTCTTCTTATATTTATCAATAATGCCTTTGCAATTCATCAAACCGAAACCATGACCTTTATTCTTCTGCAATTCGCTGACATTTTCGCTGGTCTGCAATCCGATTTTACCTGAATCATAAACTTTCTCACTCAGAATACGCTCCACATCTTCCTGTGAAAGCCCCGGACCGTCATCTTTCACCGAAATCTCCACGTAAGATTCTGTTTCCTGCGCATAAACAGAAACATTTCCTCCCGGCTGCGTATATTTACGGGCATTTTCTGTCAACGTATTTATCATGAAAAGCGTCAGAGCCTTATCCGCTTTCACAATGGCGGCAGTCGGCTCTATGGTCAAGGTCTGTTGTTTCATCTCGAAAGTCTTACGCCCTTTCACCAGTACATCGAAAAGGGAATTCAATTCAAAATTCTCTATATTCAAGCTCAGTGTCCCCTGCCTCATCTTAATCCATAAGGCCAGAATATCATTATACTCATTAATACGGGTAATCAGTTCGTCGATATAACGGTATTTGCTTTCTTTTATTTCTTCGTTCTGAATATAGTTGTGTACGGTTAGTTTATGCACTTCATTCATGATGCGGTCTATATAAGGCATAATGCCTGTGACAATAAACAAACAGGCTTTCTTCACCAGATTCTGCCGTTTATTCTCCGCCAAATGCTGTTCATGGACATATTGCTCCTTTTCCAGCCGTTTCCGTTCATCGCCCAACGAAATAAAAGCCAGTCCATTCTCCAGTGTCCACGAAATGTAAGGTGTAATGACCCTCATCAGTGCTTTATCATCTTTCTTCATTTTGTGCTCCGAATACAGATGCACCTCGCCCAAAGGTTGTTCCCTGCTTGGAATATTCAAGATAAAACTTGTACAAATCCCTTGTCCCGGCACCTCTCTTCCCTCTCCATTTTCAGCCACAATACGGAAGTCCGTGGCTCCCACCAACGGAAGAATATCCTCTTTCACCGAGGCAACTACCGCTTTTGTCACATCCTCTATCTCCCCCGCATCAATGGGTACGGAAGCCGTTATCTTACGGCATATTTCCAAAGTACGTTTCAACTTATCAATGTAAAGAGCATTCCGCACACGCCATCTTTTATTCAATATCCAAAATAGAATGATAAGGACAGCGATACCAATCACCACTACCACCAGAAGTCCGTTCAAGGCTTCCGATTCCTTCTCCAACGCATTATAACGACTCTCCAATTCTTTGTCCTGGCGGGTGTAGTCCAAAATATCCAGATAAATATTACGATTATAATCCGACTGGGGTTTCATTCCTAACGCCGCATATGTTACACTCAATTGTTCACGGAAACGGGCGATCCATTCGGGGACACTTTTTATACCATCGTCATTAATCCATTCCAGTTCAATGGAAGTGGTAGCCATGGGAACATACGGACGAAGCCTGTCCATGGTATCCGTACAATGGTAATATTTTTCGTGATGCCGGTTGACGTACCCCAGCGCTTCCGACAAGTAATGCAGCGCGTCTTCATACCTGCCTTGCTCGTTGCTGCACGACGCCAAAGTGCGGTATGTACCCGAAATCTGATACAAATCTCCATATTTTTTGAACAAATCCAAAGCCTGCCAGGCAAAACGCATGGTCAGTTCCTCCCACGGCAAGTCCTCGCTATTGATGGCACGCATCACATTGGGACGCCTTTCCATAATTAAATCGAAATTTTTCCTCTCTTTCAGCAATTCTGCCATTGCCTGAGATGCATTCGCCTCGAAATAGATATACCCGTGTTCCCTACTGATACCCAGACATTCTATCAGATAGTTAAACTCACCCAATACCACATCCTGCGGTGTATCCGCTTCATACATACCGCCAGACCCTTTCATATAATAATAATAGAGCAACTGGGCAGTATCACTTTCCAGCGCCTCGTCTACTTTTATTTCATTAATCGCCTCCAAGGACTGCTGTTCCTGCTGCAAATAATAGTAATAAATGGCAGAAGCAATGGAAAACTCAGAACGGGCATAATTCAGCCGTTCCAGCTCTCCGGGATCAGTTATAGCAGAACGGTCATCGCTGATACGTTTCATACGCCGTAACGCACTGTTACGATAATCATAGAACTCCTTGTTCATGGCGGTACGCTGACAAATTTTCATCATACCGATATCTGCTATCAGACATTCCAATTCATTGTTTGACTCCTCATATACGCGAAGAAAAAGATCTTCGGCTTTTTCAAAGTCCATGTGGATAAAGGCGCAGAAACCCTGATTATTCAATGCCCCGGCACGCAGGGAGGGGAATCCATCCGCCAGTTTGTAGGCGTCATGCGCTGCTTTACACGCTGTGTCCAAATTCTTATAGCGCATATGATAAGAAAGCAAGTTCAAAGAATCCGCCTGACGGTATATAGCCATATCCTTCTTCTTTTCACAAGAAAAGAAAGTCCCTGCTATAATCAATAAAACCGCCCATACAGGCAATAGACACATATTCTTCATAAACATCCCTTCTCCTTTAGGTTAACCACCCACCAATAAAAATACAAAAATATCAATTATCCCCCGAAATAAAAGCAAAACTTAGTAGAAAATAAGAAAGCCACCCCGAAGGATGGCTTATAAAAATCTTTAAAAGACGAATAAAAGATTACTTAGAAGCTTCCAAAGATGCTTTTCTAAATTCTTTCATCAGTTTTTCCAATTCCAATGATGCTTTACGCGCACGTGTTCCTGCAGCTTTGTTACCTTTTTCAATCTGCAATGCAGCATCAGACATAAAAGCTTCGTTCAATTCTTTGATTTTAGCAATTAATTCGTTCATGTTCTTTTTTTTTATAAATTATAAAACTGTTCAAATTAAATTCTTTTTTGGCAATAAATCTCCTATCTATCTCTTTTTTTACGATTTTTCAACAGTTTATCCCTGGTTGCAGCATATTTCAGCAGATTTGGAAGTATCTTAAATGCTAAATTAGTGCTATAATTCCCAATTTACGGACTATTTTTATTCCTAATACCCAAAAACATCGTATCTTTATTCCCTATAATCAAGGAGGTTTAAATGGATTTACGTACAGTTAATGTCACTCGCTACATTATGCCCCTGCGTGAGGGAGGTTCCTTGCCCGCATTGGCCGAAGCGGATGATGATTTTAAATATGTCGTCAAATTTAGGGGAGCAGGCCACGGACCCAAGGCGCTTATCGCTGAACTGATAGGTGGAGAAATAGCCCGTGCCCTTCATTTCCGCGTACCCGAAATCGTCTTTCTGCAACTGGACGAAGCATTTGGCCGGACAGAAGCAGATGAAGAGATACAAGACTTGTTGCAATGGAGCCGTGGGCTGAATCTAGGACTTCATTTCTTGTCGGGCGCACTGACTTTTGACCCCATCGTACATCAGGTAGACGTACAAACCGCTTCACAAGTAGTATGGCTGGACGCTCTGCTCACCAACGTAGACCGTACCATCAAGAATACCAATATGCTGATGTGGCATAAAGAACTGTGGCTGATAGATCACGGCGCAGCACTTTACTTTCATCATTCATGGGAAAACTGGCAGAAACAGGCTGTCAATCCTTTTCTAAGAATAAAAGACCATGTACTTCTGCCTTATGCCAGCCAGTTGGAAGAAGCGGATAACCGGTTCAAACAAATACTGACCGAAGAAAAACTACAGGAAATAACAGATGCCATACCCGATGACTGGCTTACTTGGGCAGAAGAAGGAGAAACAATACAAGATCTGAGAGAGGTATATTTTCATTTTTTAAAAGAAAGGGTTCACCATTCCGAACTATTTGTAAAAGAAGCACAAAATGCCAGAAAAGCACTTATATGAATATGCAGTAATCCGCTTTGTCCCCAAAGTAGAGCGTGAGGAGTTTCTTAATATAGGAATAGTCTTGTTCTCCAAACAAGCCAGATACCTGAATGCAATCTATGTACTGAATGAACAGAAGTTGCGAGTATTTTCTACGGAAGTAGATATGGAATGCCTAAAGAATGCACTACAGGTATTTGATAAGGTATGCCAAGGAAAGAAAGAGGGAGGAAGCATAGCACAAATGGAAATTCCGGACCGGTTCCGTTGGCTGACCGCTGTACGTAGTGCCTGTATACAGACTTCACGGCCTCATCCCGGATTTTCCATGAACCTGGATGCTACCTTACAACAGTTGTTCAAGGAATTGGTACTATAAGCTATCGTCCGGCGCACCCTATGTACCGGAAAAGATTAGCTGAAAATATAAACAATCACTCCGGTTATTACCACATACGCCAGTGCATATGGAATGGCGGATTTTAGGATTTCCCCTTCTTTTCCCTGTTGGTTTCCGGCAGAAGTGGCAATAGCGATGCTTTGCGGAGAAATTATTTTTCCACCTGTCGCCCCCACCGTATTGGCTGCCGACAACCAGTCGGGACTTACTTGAATATGCCCGGCCACATTAGCCTGTAATTTGCCGAACAAAATATTTGAAGAAGTATCACTGCCCGTAATAAAGGTACCCAGGCAACCAATAACAGGGGCAAACAACGGATAAAGGCTTCCTGTAGCAACCGCCAAAGCAGTGGCTATAACTGAAATCATACCTGCCGTATCCATGATAGTGGACAAACTCACCAGACAAATTACCGTGATAAAAGTTTTCTTTAACTGCTTTACCGTATTCCAGAGTACAGCAAACAGCTCCCATATCTTGGCTCCTTGTATCAGCCCACCGACAAACGTGCCCACAAAAAGTAAAACTCCCGCATGGGTCAGCCAAGAAACCGTATAATTCATAGTTGAATCATTAATCGGAAGACTGATACGGGTCACCCAATTATTTTCAAGTGTTGTACGCAAACCGGGAAACAACGGACTAGTCAGAATAATCAAGAACAAGATAAGAAGATAGATACTCCACGCGTTCAGTACCTCGAGCCCTTTCAATGTGCTTTTCCTTGCTTTTTCCTCTTTAGAAGCAGTCAGTTTGCCATAGGCCACAATAACAATGATAGATAAAATACTTCCAATAATAGCCGGAGACTCCGCCCCCATATAGCGGGCGGCAATATACTGGCTGCCTAATGAGACACCACCGACCAACAAAGACAGGAAAATATTTTTAGGTAAGGATTTTAATTTCGAATCGGTCAGGAACAGCAATACGAAAGGAATGAGAAACATCAGTACCGAAAGCTGCAACACGACATTGGCGCTTAGCACCAATACATCCAGATTCGTTTCTTTCGCCAATACCAAGACCGGTGTACCAATAGCCCCAAAAGCAGTAGCCACACTATTGGCAATCAAACTGACTGTTGCCGAAAATACCGGTTTGAATCCGAGGCTGATAAGAATCGCCGCCGGTATAGCCACTGCCGTACCAAATCCTGCCATAGCTTCAAGCAAGCCACCAAATCCCCATGTCAACAGCAATACCTGAATACTTTTATCGGTAGAAATAGAAGAAAACTGTTGCTTGATAATCTCCATTTTTTCAGTCTTCAATAAAACATTATAGCTGAATATCGCCATCAAAATAATAATCAGAATAGGAGAAACAGCTTTCAATGCACCGTACAGAAAAGAAAACAGCAAATCGTCTACCGGAAAATGAAAGCCGAAAAAAGCAATCAGCATAGTAACGACAAGGGAAATCACACTACTTTTGTCACCGGACATTTTAAAAAACGCCATCAGGATAATTAATAGCAATACCGGAATAATAGCAAGGACTAGATTCATAACCATTGTATTTAAGTTAAAGAAACGGTATCCATAAACTCTTAAATTAAGCCTTTGAAACCCCACTTCCGCAAAGATTCTTTTTTTTAATAACAAAAAAGAATCCTATTTGGATTAATGATCTATCCTTTTTTATTAGTAAAAATAAAGTAATGCCAGAAGCATGTATAATGTATCTTTACACAAACCTCCGGCATACACTTCTTATCCATATATTGATTTTATATTGTAGTAATATTCCTTATTCTATATAGTATATCTTATTAAATTCCAGCTAATGCCTGATCCAAATCGGCCAGCAAATCATCTATATGTTCCGTACCTATTGATAAACGCACTGTCCCCGGATAAATACCCTGTTCCGCCAATTCTTCCGCATTCAACTGAGAGTGAGTGGTACTGGCAGGATGGATAACCAATGACTTCACATCAGCGACATTGGCCAACAAAGAAAAAATTTCCAGACTATCGATAAAACGATGTGCTTCTTCCTGACCACCTTTCACCTCGATAGTGAAAATAGAACTGGCTCCATTGGGGAAATAACGCTGATACAGAGCATGGTCAGGATGTTCCGGCAAGGAAGGATGATTTACTTTCTTGATCTTCGGATGATTTTTCAAATGCTCCACCACTTTCAACGCATTCTCTACATGACGTTCCACACGCAATGAAAGTGTCTCCAATCCCTGCAACAGAATAAAAGCATTAAACGGACTGATAGTCGCGCCAGTATCACGCAATAAAATAGCACGAATACGGACAGCATAAGCGGCCGGACCTGCCGCCTCTACAAAACGCACCCCATGATAGCAAGGATCTGGTTCTGTCAGTTGAGGAAATTTACCTGATGCCACCCAGTCAAATTTACCTGAATCAACAATCACGCCACCCAGTGAAGTTCCATGACCACCAATAAATTTTGTAGCGGAATGTACCACAATATCCGCTCCATGCTCAATGGGACGAATTAGATAAGGAGTACCAAAAGTGTTATCAATAATCAAAGGTATGTGATGGCGATGTGCTATTTCCGCCACAGCCTCTATATCTATAATATTCGAATTAGGATTCCCTAAAGTCTCGATAAACACCGCCTTTGTATTCTCTTGAATAGCTTTCTCAAAATTAGAAAGATCACTAGGGTCCACAAATGTAGCAGTCACACCATAAGTCGGCAACGTATGAGCCAGCAGGTTATAAGTACCTCCGTAAATAGTCTTTGCAGCTACAACATGATCACCTGCACGAGTAATGTTCTGAAACGCATAAGTAATGGCAGCAGCCCCGGAAGCTACGGCAAGTCCTGCCACTCCTCCTTCCAATGCAGCCACACGCTGTTCAAAAACAGCTTGAGTAGAATTAGTCAGACGCCCATAAATATTACCCGGATCTTGTAAACCAAAACGTGCGGCTGCATGTGCCGAGTTATGAAATACATAAGATGTAGTCTGATAAATAGGAACTGCACGAGCATCCGTAGCCGAGTCTGGTTGTTCCTGTCCTACGTGAAGTTGTAATGTTTCGAAATGTAATTTTTTTGTAGCCATAATCTTTATCTTTTTAGAGTTATATATTTCTGTTTTTACCTGTTGCAAAGGTATTAAAGGTAGTTATATCAAACAAGATATACTAAAAATAAAGAAAATAGAGCTACAATCATCACTATTTACAGAACAAATATTCTATTTACAAACGGATTATTACCTCCTGGAAGAAAATTATTCTTTGGCGACATCCAACAAAATAAAGTGACGGCCGATTCACATCGACCGCCATCAGACAATTAATACACACAATACGATTGATACAAAAGATCACTCATGGTCATGATCATGTTCCGTTTCAGTACCTCCGTCCGCACTCAAGACAATATTACGAGCCACTTCTGTCTGATTGCCCGCCGCATCGGTACACCATACCATCAGATGATAATCTCCGGGAGCAGCATCAGCCGGAATAACAATATCATGATGATGTACTTTTGTATTCTTCAAACCGGAAACATCATATACCTTGTCAAAAGTAAAAGCTATGTTTTTCTGTCCGGCTGCCCGGGAATCATGTCCGTGGTGGTCAAAATTATTATGAATATTGATTTTATACGATTTCAACATCACATCATCTGACAAATTCATTTCAAAATGTACCCCTTTCTCATTACCAATTTTCAACACCGCTCCCTCTTCGGGTTCTATCAAATCGATCACGGGCTTTGTTACATCCCCTTTTTCATCATTATCACACGCAGGCAGACAAACAGAGCATATAGCCAATAGGCTGATTACAAGAAAATAAAATTTTGTTTTCATTTTAATAATTGTTTAAATGGTACTTTAATCGAAATCTGAAAGTTTCTTCCCGGTTCAGGGATTTCCACTTTCCTATAAAAACTCAAATGATTGTAATATTTCACATCCGACAAATTACGAATACCCAAAGATATTTCAATATCCGCCTTGGCCATAGGTATATGAATACTCCCACCCAGATGAATCAAACAAGCTCCGGATGTGCGGTCTTCATTTCTCGCTATACGGTTCTGTGAAGCTATACTTTGAAATTCAGCATACAACTGAAAATCCTTTTTATTCCATGTTAGAATGTTCCGCATGGATACAGGAGGTGAAAAACTTAAAGCCGTATGTTCGTCACGATTATAAGTATAGACATACTCACCAACCAAACGATAATTAAAATGACGTAGAAAATCCATATTGAAATTTATCTCACCACCCATGAACAAAGCACGTGCGCCACTATATTGATAAATCTGTCCGGCATGGGGCAATACAGACCATTCTCCCGTAGGACGCAAATAAATATAATTATCAAACCAACCGGCAAAAGATGAAACAACCAGTTCCATTTTTTTATAAGCCAAGGTATAGGAAGCATCAATCTGCCATCCTTGTTCCGAAGAAAGAGTGGCATCTCCTTTTTCATGACGGAAAGTTCCGTGATGTACTCCGTTGGATGCTAATTCATTGCCCCCCGGCAAACGGAAGCTACGTCCCACATTCATCTTCAGAAGATGACCGGCAGCGGGTGTCCACACTACTCCCGCCGAACAGGAGTAATTACCATAAGCCCTGTCCACCGGATAACTTCGCCAACGATATGCCTGTATTACCTCTTCTTCATATCCTTGTCTGTGTAGATACTCCACCAAATAAGGATCTTCGAATGCTGTTATATCAATCCTTCCCCGATCATAACGTATCCCACCAGTTACAGACAACTGATTATCCAGTCGGAAAGTCGTCAGCCAAAAAGCTCCGGTAATAAAACGCTTGTATTCCGGTAGCAGAAAAGAATATCCGCCAATCGCATTTTTCTGTATCTGCATATTCCACCCTGCCATATGCTCCCAGGAAGAGGAATTGAACAACCGCAGCTTCAGAGAGGAGCTGAATGTATGCAGTTTGAACACCAGTTCCCTATCCGGATCCTTTGCAGGCATCACCTGAGTGTCATAGTGGGTATGGAAAGCACTCCATTCCTCCCGATGATTGAACTGATAGCCGAAATCACCTGAAAGTTGTACCCCATTCCAAAGATACTGTTGATGCGTGGTTACTTTAAGATGGTTCACTTTGCTATAAGGCAAGTCAATATTACGGCTGTTCCCATCATCCTCCAAACGGGAAATATCAGGAATGCCATGAGCACCAGGAAAGAAGCCCATCTTCTGATAAACATTGCTCACAGCAATATTCATCTGATAAAACTTCTTTCTATAATCTCCCATGGCAGAAACATTGCGCTCGAACCCAGCGGTGTTTTTCAGCTTATGACCGTAAACAGGCACCAACTGGGTAAGATATACAATGGTATCTGCCGGTACATGATAATCTCCATAGTGCTGTTCTGAGAAACGTACTCTGACCAGCCATGCATTCTTCTCAATACCTAGCATCAGTGAACCGCCCACAGTGCCGTTCACTGATTTTCCCAATAAGGCAGCCTCACCAAAAAACCGGTTCTCTTTTTGTGGCAGCAAAGGAAGGATTTCGATGACACCTCCCATCGCATCACTACCGTAGAACAGTGAAGACGGACCTTTCAGAATCCGTACCTCGTCTACATTAAAAGCATCAATTTCCAGCCCATGATCGGCTCCCCATTGTTGCCCCTCTTGTTTTATTCCATTTTCGGATACGGCAATACGGTTGAATCCCAAACCACGAATCATAGGTTTGGAGAACCCCGCACCGATATCCATCGAGTGTACACCGGGAACATTTTTCAAAGTCTGTACCAAATTACCGGTAAAATGCCGGTTCAAATAATCTTTCTGAAACAACTCAAGTGTCAGGGTAGTCTTTTTCTCCTGAGCATGTCGGTAAGATCCCGTCACCACCACTTCGGATAAATCTACACTTTTAATCGTATCAGAAACTACCTGTGCATTTGAATACAAGGCAAAAAACATTCCCAGCGTACCCGAAACATATCTGATACGCATAAATTACAATCATTTGATGTTGTGAATAAATAAAAGATACTATGTAAATCAGCAAACGGGAGGCGCACGTAGATAATAAGGATAAGATTTAACCTGGCAAACCTTATCCACCGTTATTTCCGGCTGATAATCAAAAACCGGAAGAACAATATGAAGTTGTAATGTTTCAACTTGCGTAAAAGGTGAAAGTGTGAAGTTACACACGGGACACTGATGAGAGGAGTCATGAGAATTTCCACTATCAGAATGGCAAATAGCATCTTCTTCATGGTAGTGAAAAGTCTTCACCATGAAAAATGGCATAAGCGTCATAAACAACAGCCATGCTATAAAAATCCTGCCTTTTGCGTTTTCTCTCATTTTTGTGTTCAGTAAGTCCACTGCAAAAATAGAAACAAATAACAAAATCACAATAACATTTTATATTTATTATCTGTTTCATCCACTTTTTACCTACAAATAGGTACATATACAAAACCGAGGTAGCTTCCCAGTCACCTCGGTCACGGCAGATCTTTATTTTCTAGAACAGCCTACAATCCGGTCATCCTAAAAAGAGACCAACCACTCCGTAAATGGCAGCGGCCAATATTCCACTGACAGGAATAGTCAACACCCAAGCCGTCATCAGGCTTCTTGTTATTCCCCACCGGACGGCTGAAAGACGCTTAGTAGCGCCCACCCCGATAATAGCTCCTGTAATGGTGTGGGTCGTACTTACAGGTATTTTCAGATATTCTGTCAGATACAATGTAAATGCTCCAGCAGTTTCCGCAATAACCCCCTCCAAAGGAGTTACTTTGGTAATCTTAGTTCCCATGGTTTTCACAATCTTCCATCCACCTGACATCGTTCCTAAAGAAATGGCAGTAAAACAAGAAAATGCCACCCAATCCGGCAAATCATTGATACTATTTATCCCCATTCCTAACCCTTCCGAATGAGCGGCGATCATGGCAGCAGCAATAATACCCATTACCTTCTGGGAATCATTCAACCCATGACCAATACTGAACAAAGCCGAAGAAACAAGCTGCAATTTCTTAAACCACATCTCAGCCGTATGCGGATGTGCACGACGACAAATGTGGAGGACAAGCAACGTGAATCCAAAGGCAACAACCATCCCTATAAATGGTGCCAAAAAGATAAAAGCAGCAATCTTCAATATAATATTGAGCTGAATGGCATCAAAACCATGAGCCATAATAGCAGCACCAGCAAAACCTCCAATCAGCGTATGCGAAGAAGAAGAAGGAATCCCCTTCCACCATGTAAACAGATTCCATACAATAGCTGCAATAACCCCTGAAAGAATAATCGGCAAGGAAATATACTGTTCCACTACTGTCTTGGATACAGTATTGGCTATTCCGAATCCTCCGATTATACATTTAGCAATAAAGAACGCAACAAAATTAAAAAATGCCGCCCATATCACCGCTTGGAACGGAGTAAGAACCTTGGTTGACACAATGGTGGCTATTGAATTGGCTGCATCATGAAATCCGTTAATATAGTCAAAAATCAAAGCCAACGTAATAATAATCACTAATAATTCCATGTTGTACTTTCTGCTTTTATGCGTATTTCACAATCAGGTTTCTCAAGATTTTCCCTACCCGTTCTGCCGCATCGGTCGTTTTCTCCAATTCATGCATTATCTCCTTGATCTTAATCAGTTCTATGCAATCCTTTTCTTCCTCAAATAGTTTCTTAACAAAGAGTTCATATACATCATCCGCTTGATTCTCAATATCATGCAATTTTGTACAACATGCTCTTAATTCAGTAGGCTTTTTACGGAAAATTTCCAATTCATCCATTGCCTTACTTATATAAACAGCCGCTTGCTGTATCAACAAACTCAACTCTTTTCCACTATTAGCAATGGGATGGGGATTATAGATCGTTATGCGTTTGGCGCAACTGTTAATCCCGTCTATTACATCATCCATAGTCGATGCCAAATCGTGAATATCCTCACGATCAAAAGGGGTTATGAAAGTTTTTCCCAATTCGTCAAAAATTAAATGAGTCTGCTTGTCACCTTCACGTTCCATATCTTTGATGCGTTTATAATAGTTCGCTCTCTCTTCCGGCTTATCATGCTGCATGCTTTCTACCAATAAATCCGATGATGAGGTCAGGATTTCAGACAAACGTTTCAACATAGGGAAAAACTTAGGTTCCTGAGGTGTGAATCGACTAAAAAAAGAATTTTTCATAAATGTAATTTGAATAAATTGTTTTTGATATGTTTGATTTTAGTAATTGCGAGTTTTCCACTTATTCCTGCCTACTTCTATGACGGCAGGCAATATAGAAACGACAATAATAGCCACAATCAGCAATTTCAGATTCTTCTGTACAAATGGAAGATCGCCGAAAAAATAACCGGCATAACAGAAAATACCGACCCACAAAGTTCCCCCTATCAGATTATACACCATAAAATAATAATAATGCATTTTACCCATACCCGCAACAAAAGGAGCAAATGTACGGACTATAGGTACAAAACGGGCAATAATGATTGTCTTTCCTCCGTATTTTTTATAAAATTCATGTGTCTTTTCCAAATGACTTTGCCTAAATATACGGGAATCGGGATTATTGAAAAGTTTACGTCCAAAAAAGTGTCCTATCATATAATTACAGGAATCGCCCAGCACAGCCGAAATAAATAAAACCAAAGCGAGAATATTAACTTCCAAAGGCATATCGGGCAAAGCCGAAATAGCTCCCGCGACAAAAAGCAAAGAATCTCCGGGGAGGAATGGAGTGACAACCAATCCCGTTTCGCAAAAAATGATTATAAACAGTATGACATAAGCCCAAGTATGATATTCTTGAACAATATCTATCATATATTGGTCAATGTGAAGTATAAAGTCCAATAAAAATTCCATTATACATTAGTTATTAATACATTAACATATAACACCATTCATAAAAGGAACAAGCATCCACCCCAGTTCCCATTATGAAAATATAAAAACAAAAGAAATATAAGGCATAAAAAAATAGGCCTTGCCGAAAAGAAAAATAAGCTAAATAAGAATACGCCTCAACTGATAAATATAGTATTCACTGGAATATTGGGTAAAATAAAGAATAGGTGAAAAAGAAATTTGTTTTTCTTCAGGAAGAAGTACTTTCAAAAATCTAGCCAACTTGGCTATGACGGAAGCAGAGGAATGAGTTCGCAGAATTTTGGAGGAGCACAAGGTGCGAAAAGAAAAAGAAGTAGCTGCACCGCCGATACCGACTTTATAAAAATGGTAGCTTTCATTATTTATCTCTTTTTTTTCCTGCCCGTTATTGCTTTCAGATATGTTGCACAACGCCACCGCACTGTTTTCCAAATCAACTGTACGAACTACATCGTGCTCCTGTCCGCTACCAAATGCGGAACCAAAGCCCGCCAACAGACATACACCTAACAAGATATAAAAAAGATATATATACTTTGTCATAGCGGCTGCAAAGATAAAAAGTATTTTTGAGAGATAAAATCATTCTGCCTTTTTCTTGCATTCTCTGGCAAAAAAAGAATATAACTCTGTACTACATTTCCCGAAAAATTCTCCGGAATCTAAGATAAATGCAATATATTTGTATTGACAGATATGAAAATAATATCAACCCCTTGAAAGAATATTATTCTATGAGTACTTTAGAGAAACTTGACAAAGTAGATTTGCAGATACTACGTACCTTGCAAGAAAATGCCCGACTGACCACCAAAGAACTGGCTGCACGGGTAAGCCTTTCCTCCACTCCGGTGTTCGAACGCCTCAAACGATTGGAAAATGGAGGATATATAAAAAAATATATCGCCGTATTGGACGCTGAGAAACTAAACCAAGGCTTCGTGGTATTTTGCAGTGTCAAACTAAGAAGACTGAATCGGGACATTGCTGCGGAATTTACACGAATAATTCAGGATATCCCTGAAGTAACAGAGTGCTACAACATATCAGGCAGTTATGACTATTTGCTTAAAATACACTCCCCTAATATGAAGTATTATCAGGAATTTATCCTCAATGTCTTGGGTACGATTGACAGTTTGGGCTCACTGGAAAGCACCTTTGTAATGAATGAAGTAAAACATGAATATGGAATTCACATTTAAGTAAATCCCATCCATCCTCTCCCATCAATACCATTTTTTACGCTTAAAATAGAAGTAGATAACTGCTACTAGTATTAACATCAATGTCCATGCAAATACATAGCCATACCGCCACCCCAGTTCAGGCATCCATTGGAAGTTCATTCCCCAGATTCCTGCTAGAAAAGTCAACGGAATAAATATAGTAGAAACAACAGTCAACTGTTTCATGATGCTGTTCATCCGCCGGTCATTATTGGAAAGGTAAATATCTACCAAAGCTGAAATCATGTCACGGCAACCATCTAAAGTTTGCAATACAAACTGCAAATGATCATTGACATCATTAAAGAAAGGACGGCTTGCTTTGTGCAACAGATCATTATCAGTAGTATGCAACAACTTGCTGATTTCCTCCTTTAATGGTAAAATACATTTCTTTATTACACGAAAATTACGGCGGTATTGCTGTATATTTTCAATACCAGGCATATCAGTCTGTTCCGGTGAAAGCAATTGCTCTTCTAAATCCTCTAATCCATCTTCCAATTCCGAAATGATGGATATAAAGCTGGCCATCACACTGTTTAGAATAACACTGAGCAGGAAATCAGACTGCCGGTTACGTATTTTCAACACATTCTTTTCCAATGCCGTATTTATATCATTCAGAAAGTCTGTTTCCTTCTCCATAAAGGTCAACAGATAATTTCCACCTTGCACAATGGCTATTTGTTGTGGCACATAGCCATCATCATTAGAAAAAAGTAACTTCAAAATCACTACATTATATGTATCATGCTGTTCTATCTTAGTCTGATGGTTGGAGTTCAAAATATCTTGTATCGTCAAAAAGTCGACATTAAAATTCTGACAGACATGCTGTATGACCTCCGTATTCTGAAAACCATGAATTTGTATCCAGTTTATAGCATTCTTATTCAAATAAGGGATTAAACTATCTATATCTTTCCCATCCTGCATACAAATACTTTCAGCATTATAACTGCACAAATGCAGATGCGTAGGAGTACAACTGACACCAATATAAGCAAGTTGCTCACTTAGTAAATTATTCTTTGCCATAGTTTCGGTAATGAGTAGTACAAATATAATTCTTTTTTTAAAATTCAACCGTGCTCCTAACCCAAAAAAGAAAAAATTTTCCCCGACAGTCCTCAACGTTTTTTCAAACTAACAGCATAGATTTGGAAAACTAATACCGTAATTTCCAGGAGTTATACCGTTTACGCTTGCAGACTATACCATATCCTTTTGCGTAATATGACTTATTCCTAATTATACTGCATCAGATGAACATACAAGGATCGAAATGGTTCAATATTTCAAGTCCTTCTTCAAGACAAATTACAATACGGTAAAAATTAAATAAAAAGAAGGCAAGTATACCCTATTTCTCAGATTATACCAGTCCGACTCCTAGAAAGACATGATCTACTGAAGCAAGAGAGATGATTATCAATCTTAGCAACAGGAAATAGGGCAAAATAGTATATTCAACTATTATTATTTAATTAAATGAATTGCATAAATAAAATTGTTAAGAATTATGGCAACTGTAAAAGTAAAATTACGTCCGTCAACTGTTCCAGGTAAGGCCGGAACTATCTATTATCAACTGACACATCTTCGTCAGGTTAAACAAATCACTACGAAGATACATCTTCATCCACAAGATTGGGATAGCAATAAAGCACAAATCATTTTCACAGACTCAACCTCATACTTACTTCAGTGTAAAATAGACAGGGATTTAGACCGGCTAAAAAAAATCATCTACAAAATAGATGCTGAATGTGCAAACTATACAGTTAATGAAATAATTGAAAAATTCTATCAAACAACCGCCGATTACAGTATTACTGATTTTTTCACCCAACAAATTCAAAAGCTGAAAAATGACAATCGACGAGGAACCGCTCGTAATTACAGCAAAACCTTAAAAAGCCTGAAGGCATTTATGAAAAATACAGATTCAACGTTCAATATTGTAACTGAACAATTTGTGGAAAGTTACAACACCTTTTTAATTCAACGGGGTGTTGTACGAAACACCATTTCATTCTACATGCGCATATTCCGTTCTGTATATAACAAAGCTGTAACCCAAAAAATCATAGAACAAACTTTTCCATTCAAAAACGTCTATACAGGAGTGGATAGAACCCGAAAACGTGCTGTTACAGAAACGGTGATCTCTCAGCTTCTCTCCATAGACCTAAAAAAGTCCAAGGCTCTGCAATTTGCACGAGATTTGTTCATTTTCAGTTTTTATGCTCGTGGAATGGCTTTTGTCGATATCGTCTACTTAAAAAAATCGAATATACAGAATGGATATATTACCTACGTCAGACATAAAACTGGTCAAGAATTAACTATAAGGATTGAAACCAGACTACAAAATATAATCAACCAGTATGAAAAAAAAGACTCACCATATTTGTTCCCGATATTAAATACAGAAGATGAGAATAAAGCCTACTCACAATATGAAATAGCGCTCAATTACTATAATCGCCAACTGAAACGTCTTTCCAAACTTTTAGAACCGAATATTAATTTATCCTCTTATACTCCAAGACATACCTGGGCTACAACCGCACGCAATAAAAATGTACCTTTGTCAATCATCAGTGCAGGCATGGGACATAGTTCGGAAAAAACCACACTGATTTATTTGACAAAGATAGACAATTCAATTATAGATGAAGTAAATAAAGCTATTATCGATTCGATAAAACAGTAGTTCTAAGTAAGAGACGGTATAAATTCGATGCAAAGATACTTGTTTTTTATTGATTAACAAAATAGATAACATTTTTTTTCTCTATCTATATATAATAATTATGCTTGTGTCTAATATTTAATACTTTACGATACTATGATAGAAAAATTGTTAAATACAATAACATTACAAAATAAAAATAAAAAATAAGTTGTTAAAAATAAAAAACGAAGGGCTAAAGACAAGTTACAAAAGTTTGAAAAATCAGCTTGGTAGGTATATCCTATCATGCTGATTATATTCACATTATAATATTATACCATCTCTTACTTAGAGACAGTATGAATTTGGAGTTACAGTTTATTTTTCTTGGATCAGGAAAAATGCTGCGTGCTAAAGTTTTCAAATTATAGAAAAAAGTTAGTTTAACTCTGATTACTGTGTGTTATATAACATGCAGGAATGGAAGGAATGTCCTTCCATTTTTAAAGTATTAAAGATAAAAATGACATCAAACAATAATTCGAAAAAACACTGGTTTGCATTAAAAGTATTCTATAATAAGGTTTTTGCCATTGAAGAACTTCTTTTGAAGAAAAAGATAAAATGTTATATTCCCTGCGAAACCGTAAAGGTTTTAAAACAAGATGGAACAAAAAAAAACGTACGAAAACCAGTTATCAATTCATTGCTTTTTTTCCATTCGGAAACTTACATAGCAAAAGAGATACAGAAGATCTTGACCGATAAAGTAATTCTCTATACTCGGCAAATAGATTTTAAAAAAATTCCTTTAGCCATTCCCGAGAGAGAGATGAACATCTTCATGCTCGTTACCTCGTCAGGCGAAAAAGGTCTAGAATATTTTGACACAGATAATCCTAAATTTTATCAAGGAGACCACGTAAAAGTCATTGACGGAACATTCAAAGGTGCAGAAGGGTATATCTGTCGCATTAAAAAGAACCACCGGCTTATTATAACAGTCCATGGTGTATGTGCTGTAGCCACCTCTTATATTCCGCAAGCCTTCTTGAAAAAAATACCTTAACGACCTATGCTTTCCCTATTAAAGAATAAAATACGCAATAAATTTTTGCAGACAGATTATATACATCCCTATATAATATGGTGTATCGATGTTTTTTTATCTGTCATATCCTCATTTTCTATCTTTTTATTTTTCCACTATTTGATTAATATCAGCATCCATTTCAACCAGCAGCGTTATATTCTGCTGATAGCGGTCATTTCCAGTATCGTATGGACTGGAATTTGTAAGACCTACGAGGGAATTATACGTTATTCCACCTTAGTAGAACTGACACGTATCATTTATGCCATGCTGCTGAAAGCTCTCACATTTGTTTTGTTTGCATATATAACACTGGATTACATCGGATTGTTCATTTATTCCATCATTATAACAGATTTTATCAGTTCCGTTTTCCTGCTCATGTGTACACGGATATTAACCGTCAATTTCTACTATCATTTATTACAGCTTTTAAAAAAACCTAGACAAGCAACTTTAATATATGGTATCTCCGAAAGGGGAATCAGTCTGGCTAATTATCTACGAAGTGAAAACAATCCTTATAATGTTTTCGGATTTATCACCCGAAAACCCGAAAACAAGAAATACCGGCTTGTGGGATATCAGATATATTTAATTGACGAAGAAAATAGTCTGCGAAAATTATTCAGCACCTTAAAAGTCAATTGTATATTATTTCTAAGCCACACAGATCTCCGTAACGATGAAGAAATAGTGCAATACGGTCTGGAGAACCACATCTGCCTGCGCATTGCACCATTTTTGACAGAACAAACACAATGGAGTAAAATACAATTACGCAATATACAGATAGAAGATCTTTTAAGCCGGGAAGAAATAAACATCGACTTGGATAATATCCGCAATGAATTGTCCGGAAGTGTTATCATGGTGACCGGAGCGGCAGGAAGTATCGGGAGCGAATTGTGCCGACAATTATGTTGTTTCAACCTGAAGCAGCTCATCTTGTTTGATTTTTCGGAAACCGCCACTTACGAAGTAGATATGGAGTTGAAGAAAAGATTTCCAGACCGCTCCATCCTGCCTATCATAGGTGATGTACGCAACCGTGACCGTGTGGAGTCGCAGACAAGACTCTACCACCCCGACATCATCTTTCATGCAGCCGCATACAAACATGTACCCATGATGGAAAAATATCCATGCGAGGCGGTACGTACCAATGTCCTGGGTACAAGCATCATGGCAGATACGGCATTGAAATATGGCGTAAAGAAATTCATCATGATCTCCACAGACAAAGCTGTAAATCCCAGCAGTGTGATGGGTGCTACCAAACGACTGGCAGAGATGTACGTACAAAGCCTCGGGAGTGCTATCCAAGAAGGAAATATAATTGGTAAAACCTCTTTTATAACCACCCGTTTCGGCAATGTGCTGGGCAGCAACGGCAGTGTAATCCCCCTTTTCCGCCAACAGATTATGGAAGGGGGGCCTGTAACAGTCACGCATCCGGACATCATCCGTTATTTCATGACTATTCCCGAAGCTTGCCGACTGGTTCTAGAGGCCGCTTTTATGGGACAAGGAAACGATATCTTTATTTTCGACATGGGTAAACCCGTAAAAATAACCGACATGGCATGCCGGATGATAAAACTGGCAGGTTTACAACCGGACAAAGACATTGAAATCGTCTATACCGGTCTGCGACCGGGCGAGAAACTATATGAGGAATTACTCTATAATGAAGAGAACTCTACTCCTACCCTTAATCCGAAAATATTCAAAGGTATCAGTTTAAAACAAGATTACGATAAAATAAAGCCCGCCCTGCAACAATTGGTTGAGGTTGCCCAGACGGACAATAAAAAAGAGACCGTATATCAGTTGAAGCAAATTGTACCGGAGTTCAAAAGTATGAACTCCGTATATGAGGCGCTGGATGAAAAAACATATATATCCAAAAAAATGAAATCCAATATAATGTTTAACTAAAATGAATCGCAAAATGAAAAAACATTTCATTGTGTTTATGATGCCATTTCTAACCTTGGCTACGGGATTTGCACAAGAAGCGGCTCAAGATGTTCCTGTCAAACAGGATACAAAGGAGATCTCTTACTGGACAGACCCTGCAAGCGGGGACAAACGGCTCTTAAACAAGTCTAAATTCAGAGACAACTGGTTTGTCGGATTGCAGGCCGGCGCCTTTTATTCCTGGGGGACCCATACTTCCAGTTCTGGATTCTTCGACCAGTTCCGTCCCGCCGGTGCGTTGTCCATAGGCAAGTGGATCGCTCCTGCCGGAGGTATCCGCCTCCAAGGTTTCTATGGAAGCAATGCCGGACGAGCAAGCAACGACAAGCCCTACTATTGGGACGCCATGGGGGTAGGCCTAGACGGATTGTTCAACTTCACCAACCTCTTTTGCGGGTATGAAGAAGACCGGACCTTCAACCTGATCGGTATCTTGGGAGCCGGTTACGAACACACCGCCAACTTCAGCAAGCGTACCTGGAACGACGGAATATACAATACCGAATCGCAAGACCTGCTGTCCATCCGCCTGGGTCTGATGGCGAAATTCCGCCTCGGTAAAGCGTGGGACTTTAATCTTGAAATCACGAACAGTTTGCTTGACGACTCATTCGACGGTTGGGAAGGCGAAGGTTCAAACGACCGCTGGGATGGCCATGTCAACATATTGGCAGGTGTCAGCTACCGTTTCAAAAATCATAACGGCTCACGGCAATTCACCTACGCCCGCCACGACATGTCGAAATATGACGAAGCAAACGCCGAAATCAACCGCCTGCGTGAAGCCAACAAAGCGGCAGCTCCTCCTGTCACAAAGATTGAGACAGAAGTGGTGGAAAGCAATCATATCCGTTCGTTTATCTCGTTTGACAATGCTTCCGCCGCAATCAACAAACTACAGGAAGTAAACGTTTACACAGCAGCAGAAAATATAAAGAAGCTAGCCGATGGCGACCTCTATATCACTTCAACCAAAGAAGTAAGAGACACCGAATTGTTCATGGCACGGGCACAATCCATCCGCAATGTGCTAGCCAACACATACGACATTCCGGCCGGACGTATTTTTATAGAGAAAAACCCTGCTGTCATTGCATCGCTCGATCCACAAAAGAGCTGCGTCATAGTGTACATCAATGAATAAACGACCCATTTTAAAAGTATAATTTGGCATGAAAAAAATAGCTATATTATTTGTGGTCTTCTTTTGTTCTGTATCTTTATGGGCACAAACAATAGAAGACGATGCAACTTGGAAATTAAAGACCGACACTGTACGGGCGCTAAAGCATTACAAGGCCGGTGACAACTGGTTCATCGGAATTCAGGCCGGCGCCAATCATTCGCTGTCCGAGAACAGCCGCTTCGGATCTTTCGGCACCATGACCAGACCAAGCATAGCCCTCTCGGTCGGTAAATACTTCTCACCCGCCATCGGAGCACGTGTGCAACTCGCTTATTTGAAACAAATGTCACGCGCCAACAGCGAAGTGATTGAAGCCTTTCCCGAGGTGTATGGCAAAGGGAACTACGGTTTCAATATGTTCAACGGTTATTTGGACGGATTGTTCAACCTGCACAATATTTTCGCCCAATATGACGAAGATATCCGTTTCAATGTAGTAGGTATCTTGGGTATGGGATTCAACTCCAGTTTCGGATTCGATGATAAAGTCAAAGAGTGGGACAAATCCCCCAGTGAGGAGTTTGCCCCCTACCAAATCAGCACTGACAACAAAACGTTTTTCTCTCTACGCGCAGGCCTCCAGTTCAATTATATGTTGAGCAATGCGCTTGACATCAATCTGGAAGCGACCTTCAACGCAACGGACGATGCTTTCAACGGTACGCGTTACGACCGCAAATGGGATTCATACGCCAACGTCATGTTAGGTCTCACCTATCATTTCAAGGACCAGTACGGCGATCGCCGCTTCCGCTACACAGAGGTGAACGACCAGGCATGGGTTGACGAATTGAACCGCAAGATCAATGAAGAGCGTAACAAGCCGATACCGGCACCAGTCGTCACAGAAGTGAAGAAAGAGGTAGTGAAGAACGAAATGTTGGGTATGACCGTATCATTCATTATCGACAAGTACAATATTACCGATATCCAGAAAAAGAATGTGGCAGAAGCTGCCAAGTATTTGGAAGACCATCCGGAAGTCAACCTGATCATAACAGGTTATGCCGACGTACAGACTGGTAATCCGGCCTACAATTTGAAATTGAGCCAGCGCCGTGCCGAAGCTGTCTGCAACATGATGGTGAAAGAGTTCGGTGTGGATCCAAGCCGCATCCGGGTGGATTACAAAGGTGATAGCCTGCAACCATACCAGCTGAAGAACGAGTGGAACCGTGTTGTAGTGTTCATCACCGAAGCACGCAACAAATAATTTTTTGTTCATAACTGAAAATGAGTAAGATTTGGTTGTCATTGGCACACATGGGCGGATCCGAACAAGAGTTCGTCCGTGAGGCTCTCGAAACCAATTGGGTAGTTCCCTTAGGGCCGAATGTAGATGGCTTCGAGCATGACTTGTCACAGTGGCTTTCAACGCATTGCGACCAGGAGGTACACGCCGTGGCATTATCATCAGGTACGGCAGCCATCCACTTGGCATTGATCATGCTGGGCGTAAGCAAAGGAGACGAAGTGATCTGCCAAAGTTTCACCTTTGCTGCGTCAGCCAACCCCATTTGTTATCAGGGTGCTACCCCCATTTTCGTAGACAGTGAGCCTGATACTTGGAATATGGATCCTATACTGCTTGAACAGGCCATCTGCGACCGTATGAAACAGACCGGCCTCAAGCCCAAAGCCATTCTTCCAGTACACCTTTACGGCACGCCTGCCCGCATGAACGAAATCTGTGACATTGCCTCCCGCTACGGCATCCCCGTGGTGGAAGACGCTGCCGAAGCAATGGGGGCCGTTTACGACGGACGCTATTGCGGGACCTTCGGTCAATATGGGATTTTCTCTTTTAACGGCAACAAGATGATCACCACCAGCGGTGGCGGCGCCTTATTATGCCATACGGAAGAGGAAGCCCAGAGAGTGAAGTTCTATGCTACCCAGGCACGTGAACCGTTCCCCTGGTACCAGCACGAACAGATCGGATACAATTACCGGCTCAGCAATGTGTCGGCTGGTATCGGACGCGGGCAGATGCGTGTAGTGGACAACCATATCGCACACCGCCGTGCCATCCACCGGCTATACACCGAGCTGCTGGCAGGACTTCCGGGTATCACTGTGGTAGAACCCAAGAAATCTACCATGTTTCTACCCAATTATTGGCTGACTACAATTAAAGTGGACAGTAACGAAACCAGTTTCAGCGCCTTGCAGCTGATGCAGCACTTGGCAAAAGCCGACATCGAGACCCGTCCGCTTTGGAAACCGTTACACCTGCAACCCGTATTCTCATCCTCCCCCACCTACGTCAACGGAGTATCGGAAGCCCTGTTCAACTGTGGACTCTGTCTGCCTTCGGGATCAATGATGACGTGCGAGGATGTGATGCGTGTAGCGGATGCGATACGGAGTATGAGATAGATAATTTATTTAATAACAGACAGAGTTCTGCAAGAACT